>JADEYI010000003.1_pt1 | contig 581814 bp, 527 predicted proteins | sample 8542331 | NCBI WGS metagenome assembly JADEYI01 (sample SAMN16510988, study PRJNA670497) | mine drainage metagenome | isolation source: biofilm near Copperflume 1 | place: Germany: Marsberg coppermine Kilianstollen | collected 2018-02
ACCGAGGGTGATCGAAAACCCCGGAATGGGTGATCGGATTCAGCGGAATACGCACATTGGCCACGTCCGTCGCTACGGCCGCATCACGAACGGCGAAGCGAGGCGCTTGCTGGGAGTCGAGGACATCATGGCGATGCGACACATCCTCCGCCGGATGGTGCGCCACGGGCTGCTGGCCCAGCGCGGGACGAGCAAGCAGAACACCTACTATGAGTTGGGCCCGGCAGCTGGACGTTGAGGGTTGGCGGCTGGGAAATGCGATTCTCGTCAGGACAGCACTTCGTGTCCTGATCTTCGGTCACTGACCGCGCCACGCTCCTCGACACCCTGAGTAAGATTACTCACCATGTCGAGTAATCCGTCGGGCTCCCGGTTCGAGCGGGCGCCCGCCGCCGTGCTGGAGGCTCGACTGCGGGACCCGCGGCGCTTCATCCAGGTCGTCGCGGGGCCGCGGCAGGTTGGCAAGACGACGCTCGTGCAGCAGGTGCTCGAGCGCATGGACGTGCCGGTGCGCTACGCGAGCGCGGACGAGCCCACCCTGCGCGGCGCGGACTGGATCGCCCAGCAGTGGGAGGCGGCTCGGCTGGAGGCCGGCGGCGGCCCGGCAATCCTCGCGCTCGACGAGGTCCAGAAGATCCCGCACTGGTCGGAGGCCGTGAAGCGACTGTGGGACGAAGACACGCGGGCGCGGCGTTCACTCGCGGTCGTGCTCCTGGGGTCCGCGCCGCTCCTCATCCAGCGCGGGCTGTCCGAGAGCCTCGCCGGCCGGTTCGAGGTGCTGCGCCTGTCGCACTGGGCGTTCGGCGAAATGCGGGAGGCGTTCGGCTTCTCGCTCGACGAGTACCTGTACTTTGGCGGGTATCCGGGTGCGGCACCGCTCGCGGGCGACCCGGCGCGGTGGAGGCGGTACGTCCTCGACTCCCTCATCGAGACGACGATCTCGCGCGACGTGCTCCTGCTCACGCGCGTGGACAAGCCCGCGCTCCTGCGGCGGATGTTCGAGCTGGGCTCGAGATACTCCGGGCAAGTGCTCTCGTACACGAAGATGCTCGGGCAGCTCCAGGACGCCGGCAACACCACGACGCTCGCCCACTACCTGGACCTCCTCGCCGGCGCCGGCCTGATCCAGGGGCTCCCGAAGTTCGCGGGTCAGGTCGTTCGCCAGCGCGGATCGAGCCCCAAGCTGCAGGTACTCAACACCGCACTGCTGACCGCGCCGTCCGGCCTGCCGCCCGAGGCCGCACGCGCGGACCCGGCCTTCTGGGGACGGCTCGTGGAGTCGGCCGTCGGTGCGCACCTGGCGAATGCGGCGGCATCCGGCGAGTTCGAGCTCTTCCACTGGCGCGAGCGCAATCGGGAGGTGGACTTCGTCGTTCGGTCGGGGAAGCACCTGACGGCCATCGAGGTGAAGAGCGGGCGAACGCCCGAGATGCTGCCGGGCCTGTCCGCCTTCGCGGCCGCGTTCCAGCCCGGACGGACGCTCCTCGTGGGCGGGGACGGCATCGCCGTCGAGGAATTCCTTGCACAGCCGGCGAGCCACTGGGTGCTCGCGTGACCGGCTCTTCGTTCACCGAGTCGATCGTCGAGGAGGCGACACTCACGTGGCTCGGCGCGCTTGGCTGGTCCGTGCTCCACGGGCCGGAGATCGCAGTCGGCACGCCCGGGGCTGAGCGGTCCGATCCGGGCTACCGCGACGTCATCCTCGAGGCACGACTCAGGCGCTCACTCACGCGTCTCAACCCTGGCTTGCCTCCGGAGGCGATCGACGAGGCGTTCCGCAAGCTGACTCGGGTCGCCCTGCCAACGCAGCTCGAGCGGAACCGCGCGCTCCACCGGATGCTTGTCGATGGCGTGACGGTCGAGCACCGCCGTCCTGATGGCTCGATCGCCGGCGCGCAGGCCCGCGTCATCGACTTCGACCGGCCGGCCGCTAACGACTGGCTGGCGGTCAACCAGTTCACCGTCGTCGAGGCGGGCCACGAACGTCGTCCCGATGTCGTGCTGTTCGTGAACGGGCTGCCGCTCGCCGTCATCGAGTTGAAGAACCCGGCCGACGAGGCGGCGACGATCTGGACGGCGTTCAACCAGCTCGGCACGTACGAGGCCCAGATCCCGGCGTTGTTCGGGACGAACGCGGTGCTCGTCGTGTCGGACGGCACGCAGGCGCGGATCGGCGCGCTCGGCGCCGGCCGGGAGTGGTTCAAGCCGTGGCGGACGATCGACGGCGATGGCGACGCCCCGGCCAACCTGCCAGAGCTGCGAGTGCTCATCGAGGGCGTCTTCGAGCATCGCCGGTTCCTCGATCTCGTCCGCCACTTCATCGTGTTCGAGGACGCGGTCGGCGGCGTGCTCGCGAAGAAGATCGCCGGCTACCACCAGTTCCATGCCGTCAATGCCGCGGTCGAGGAGACGCTTCGGGCGGGTGCACCGGCCGGGCAGGCGCACGCGAGAGCCGCCGAACGGCCGGGCCGATACGAGAGCAACCCACAGTCAGGCGGCGATGCCGGCGATCGACGCGTCGGGGTCATCTGGCACACCCAGGGTTCTGGCAAGAGCCTCACGATGGCCTTCTACGCGGGCCGGATCATCCTCGAACCCGCGATGGCGAACCCGACGGTCGTCGTGCTGACGGATCGCAACGACCTCGACGACCAGCTCTTCGGGACGTTCTCCCGCTGCCGCGACCTGCTCCGCCAGGATCCCGTTCAGGCCGTCGACCGGGCCGATCTGCGTGAGAAGCTCGCGGTAGGCTCGGGCGGCGTTGTCTTCAGCACGATCCAGAAGTTCTTCCCCGACGAGAAGGGCGACACCCACCCGGTGCTGTCTGATCGCCGCAACATCGTGGTGATCGCCGACGAGGCGCACCGGAGCCAGTACGATTTCATCGACGGCTTCGCCCGCCACCTCCGTGACGCGCTGCCCGGAGCGTCGTTCATCGGCTTCACTGGCACGCCGATCGAGCTCGCCGACGCGAACACGCGCTCGGTGTTCGGCGACTACATCAGCATCTACGACATCGAGCGCGCGGTCCGCGACGGAGCGACCGTCCCGATCTTCTACGAAGGCCGGCTCGCGAAGATCACCCTGCGCGAGGACGAGCGCCCGCGGATCGACCCCGCTTTCGAGGAAGTGACCGAGGGCGAGGAGGTCGACCGCAAGGAGCAGCTCAAGACGCGCTGGGCGCAACTCGAGGCGCTCGTCGGCTCCGAGCACCGCCTGCGCCTTGTCGCGCGGGATCTCGTCGCGCACTTTGAGGACCGTCTCGCGGCGATGGACGGCAAGGCGATGGTCGTCGCGATGAGTCGGCGGATCGCGGTCGACCTGTACCGCGAGATCGCGCTGCTGCGTCCGGACTGGGTCTTCGATGACGATGCCGGTGGCGCGCTCAAGGTCGTGATGACCGGCTCGGCGACCGATCCGCTCGATTGGCAGCCGCACATCCGCAACAAGGGCCGCCGGGAGGCGCTCGCCACACGGTTCCGTGACCCGACTGACCCGTTCCGGATGGTCATCGTCCGGGACATGTGGCTCACCGGGTTCGACGCGCCCTCGCTCCACACGATGTACCTCGACAAGCCGATGCGCGGCCACGGCCTCATGCAGGCGATCGCCCGGGTGAACCGGGTCTTCCGTGACAAGCCCGGCGGCCTCGTCGTCGATTACCTCGGGCTCGCCGACGAACTGCGCAAGGCGCTCGCGATCTACACCGAGAGCGGTGGAACCGGGCGGACGGCGATCGACCAGCGCGAGGCGGTCGCGCTAATGCTCGAGAAGTACGAGGTCTGCTGCGGGCTCTTCTACGGCTTCGATCACTCGAAGTGGGTGACCGGGACCGCGGAACAGCGACTTTCACTGTTGACCCTCGCGCAGGAGCACATCCTCGCCCAGGTGGACGGTAAGGCTCGTCTGCTCCAGTCGGTCACCGAGCTCTCGGCCGCATTCGCCCTTGCCGTGCCGGCGGACGAGGCGCTCGAGATCCGCGACGACGTCGGCTTCTTCCAGGCCGTCCGCGCCGTCCTCGCGAAGGGCATCGCCACCGAGCGCCGGAGTGATGAGGAGCTCGACCACGCGATCCGCCAGATCATCAGCCGCTCGGTCGCGTCCGACGAGGTCGTCGACATCTTCGCCGCTGCTGGCCTGCGGAAGCCCGACATCTCGATCCTCTCCGACGAGTTCCTCGCCGAAGTCCGGGGGCTCCCGCAGCGCAACGTCGCGGTCGAGCTCCTCCGCAAGCTGCTCGCCGGCGAGATCAAGGCGCGAGGGCGGCGGAATGTCGTGCAAGCACGGTCCTTCGCGGACCTCCTCGAGCAGGCGCTCCGCCGCTACCAGAACCGCGCGATCGAGACGGCACAGGTCATCGAGGAGCTGATCGCGCTTGCCAAGGACCTGCGTGCGGCGAACGCCCGCGGCGAGGCGCTGGGACTGACCGAGGATGAGCTCGCCTTCTACGACGCGCTCGGCACGAACGACAGCGCCGTCGCCGTGCTCGGCGAACCCGAGCTACTGGCGATCGCCCGGGAGCTGACCGAGCAGGTGCGCGCCAATGTGACGATCGACTGGACCGTACGGGAGAACGTGCGTGCTCAGCTACGCGTCCTCGTGAAGCGGATCCTGCGCAAGCACGGCTACCCGCCCGACAAGCAGGAGAAGGCGGCGCAACTCGTCCTCGAGCAGGCGGAAGCGTTGTCCGAGCTGTGGGCCGCGGCACCTCACGCTGCGGTGCCACGAAACCCAGAACGGTTCAGTTCTCTGACTTGAGCAAGGCGTGGACACGTAACGCGATCGGTTCGGCGCGAGGCGGACGTGGGCACGGAGACTCGCCCGAGCACCTAGCCGGCGGCGGTGTCGTCCATTGACTCGAACCACACAATAATGTAGGGTCTGAGCCATCAGGTGACACCTTGAGTTGCTCCGATCTTCCCGATTGGTACCTGCGCCATCGGCTGGCCGTCGTCGACCTGCGGTCGGCTGCGTGGCGCCATGCCCGGGCCGAGGTCGTACCGCCCGGCTACGCGCCGGATGAGTGCATGCGCCGGCTCGCCAGAGCCGGGCGCCTGCGGCGCGTGGGACGCGGCCTCTACGTCGTCGTCGACCCGGTGCGCGAGACTCCGGCCATCGCGATCGCCAGCGCGCTGTTCGCCGAGGTGCCGCACTACGTGACGACCGACGCTGCGCTTATCTTCCACGGCCTCATCGATCAGCCGATCCGGACCATCACCGTCGTGCTGTCCGGCACCCGGCGGGCGATCGACATCGGGCGAGCCGTCGTAGGGCCGGTGACCGTCAGCGTGGACCGGCTCCAAGCCGCCGACGCCTACGCGACGACCGCCGACGGCTTCACCGTCCGGCTGGCGAGTCGCGAGCAGGCGGTCATCGACGCCGTAGCCGAGCCCGCCTGGATGATGCATGGCGACCTGCTTGCGGAGGTGTTGGCCGTCTTCGCCGACGATGAGCTGGAGCGAACGGCGGTCGGTGCACTGGCCCGTTCGACCGCCGCCGCCCAACGCCTCGGGTACCTGCTCGAGGAGGCCGGACGTCAACCGCCGAAGCTGCTCGCGGAACTGCGGCCGCTGCGCGCCGTCCGCCTGCGGCCAAGAGACACGCGTCGCGGTCCGTACTCCACCCGCTGGCGGGTGTATGGCTGAGGCACGCCGGCGCGAATCGATCGCGGCCGACTATCAGGCCGCCCGCGAGGCGAGCGATGCGGCAGCGATGCGTCGCTTCCAGAACGAGGAGACCTGCCTCGTCCTGCTCGCCATCCTCGAGCGCCTCGCCGTCGAGCCAGCGAGCTTCATCCATCGCGTTGCGCTCAAGGGCGGCATCCTGATGGCGGGCGAGCTGCGCTCTCCGCGGTCATCGGCGGATATCGACGCGACGACGGGCCGCCAGCGCCGCATCGACCCGGAGCGGGTGATCGCCGACCTGCGGCGCGCCGGTCGCGCGTTCAACGTGCGCCTCGACGGCGAGCCCGAGCGCACGCCGGGCGGGCTGATCGTCCACTTCCGCTTCGACTCGCTCACCGATGCCGGCACCGCCAGGCTCGAGGTGAGCGTCCGCGAGGATCTCGTCTTCGCGGTGCGTGACGCGCTCTTCGACGTCTCCGAGCTTGGCATCGCACCGTTCTCGGTGCTCGCCGTGGCCGAGGTGGAGCTGGTCGCCGAAAAGCTCCGCGCCCTCGTGCAGCGCGCCCAACCCCGGGACCTCTTCGACCTCCGGCTGTATCTGATCGAGTCGGGCTGGTACCTCGATCCGGCTGATCTGCGCCGTGCGGTCGACGCGAAGCTGGCGCTGACGCGCCACCGCAGCTGGCGGTCCGGCCTGTGGCAGCTGAACCTCGAGGCCATCGCGCGGGCCTGGGACGAGACGATGGGGTCGTGGCTGGATCCGTCACGGCTGCCGCCGTTCACGAACACGATCGAAGACGTCGCCCGGCGCCTGCGCGAGCTGCGCTTGGACTGGACGCATCCAGGCCCGCAGCTCCGGCTCGGCGCGGGATGCTCGATCGTGCGGTCTTCGCCCAGTCCGCGAACGGCACGGCGGTTTGGCTGGCGAGGAAGGATTCGAACCTTCGATCTCCTGATCCAGAGTCAGGCGCCTTACCGCTTGGCCACTCGCCAGTGACGCCCGCGGATGATACCGCAGGGCCGGCTTCGGCCGGGTCGGCGGGACGACCTTCAGGCTCGATCGGATCGGTCCTCGAGCGCCTCCCGAAGCACCTCGGTGAGCTGCGGCCACTCGACGAGGAACGCATCGTGGCCTTTGGATGAGTGGAGTTCGCGGTAGGCGGCGACCACCCCGGCCGCCGCAGCATCATCCACGAGGGCGTGCACCTGGGCCTGGCCGTAGAGGATGTCGCCCTGGATGCCGAGGCCGGTGAGGCGGGTCCCGGCGGCGGCGAGGATCGCGAGCGCCGCGTCGGTGCCGTCGCGTCCGCGGCCGATGTCGTGGTGGTCCATCGCCCGAGCGAGGACTCGATATGTGGCACCGTCGAAGCGGTCGACGAGCTTGCCCCCCTGGTAGTCGAGATAGCTGACGATGGCCGGCCGGCCGTCCGGCTCCAGCTGGCGACCGAATCGCTCGGCGAAATCCGCCTCGGAGCGATAGGTGGTCATCGCGAGCTGGCGGGCGAGGGCGAGGCCGTCGTCGCCGAGTCGATCGATGAGCGTCGCCTGGAGATGGTTCCAGGCCATCGCAAGGGGTCCGGTGGCCGAGGGCGCGGCGATCGGCAGGACGTGGCGCACCGCGTCGGGACGCTCGAGCGCCACCTCGAGCGCCACCATGCCGCCGAGGGACCCGCCGGTGACGAGGGCCAGCTCGCCGATCCCGAGGGCATCGAGGAGCTGCCACTGCGCCCGGGCCTGGTCGCGGGTGGTGACGATCGGGAAGTCCGATCCGTACTCGGCGCCGGTCGCCGGATCGATGGAGGTGGGGCCGGTGGTCCCGTAGCGGCCGCCGAGGAGGTTCGCGCAGAGGACGCCGACGCGGGTCGTGTCGAAGGCCTTTCCGGGGCCGATGAGCGGCGCCCACCAGTCGCCGGCCGCGTCCGCCGAGCCGGTGAGAGCGTGGACGACGAGCACCTGGGCTGCCTCCGCCGGACCGGGTCCGTCGTGGCGGAAGGCGACGGTCAGGGCCGGCAGGGTGACGCCGGATTCGAGGGTGAACGGGCCGAGGGCGAGCTCCTCGACCCGACCGGTCCCGAGGGGCGGCCCGGCCGCGTGGTCTGGGCTCATTTCTGCGGCCGACGGGGGCGTGGGAGGCGACGCCGGTTGTCGGACCGGCGCCGCCTCCGTGGGGAGGGGGATCGTCATGCGGCCGCCCCGACGAGGTCGCCTTGCGGGTTCGGCTGCGTCGCGACCCGGATCGCCTGATCGAGATCGGCGGTGAGATCGTCGACGTGCTCGAGGCCGACGGACAGGCGGATGAGGTCCGGCGTGACGCCAGTCGCGATCTGCTCGGCCTCGGCGAGCTGCGAGTGGGTCGTGGAGGCGGGATGGATGATGAGCGACTTCGCGTCGCCGACGTTCGCGAGGAGGCTGAAGACCTTGACCGCGTCGATGAGCCGCCGGCCGGCGTCCACGCCGCCCTTGATGCCGAAGGTGACGATGCCGCCGAAGCCGCCGCTCAGGTACTTCTTCGCGAGGCCGTGCGAGGCGTGGCTCTCGAGTCCCGGGTAGCTCACCCAGGTGACCTGATCGTTGCGCTCGAGCCAGCGAGCGACCGCGAGGGCGTTCTCACTGTGGCGGGCGATCCGCAGCGGGAGCGTCTCGAGGCCCTGGAGGAAGAGGAACGAGTTGAACGGGCTGAGGGCCGGGCCGAGGTCGCGAAGGCCCTGGACGCGGAGCTTGATGATGAAGGCGGCCGGGCCGAAGGCGCCGGTGTAGCTCACCCCGTGGTAGCTCGGGTCCGGGTCGACGAAGTCGGCGCGGAAGCGCTCGCTCGCCGCCCAGTCGAACTTCCCGCCGTCCACGACGACGCCGCCGATCGCGGTGCCGTGGCCGCCGATCCACTTCGTCGCGCTGTGGATGACGATGTCCGCGCCGTGGTCGATGGGCCGGGAGAGGAGCGGTGCGAACGTGTTGTCCACGACGAGCGGCACGCCGTGGGCGTGGGCGATGTCGGCGATCTGGGCGAGATCGTGGATGTCAAGCCGCGGGTTGCCGATCGTTTCGAGGTAGACGGCCTTGGTGTTCTTGTCGATCGCCGGGCCGAACGTCTCCGGCCGCGTCCCGTCCACGAAGCGGGTGGTGATGCCGAGCTTCGGCAGGGTGTAGTTGAAGAGGTTGTACGTCCCGCCGTAGAGGCTGGAGCTGCTGACGATGTTGTCGCCGGCCCGGGCGAGGTTGAGGATCGTGAGAGTCTCGGCGGCCTGGCCGGACGCGAGGCCGAGGGCGCCGACGCCGCCTTCGAGCGCGGCGACGCGCTCCTCGAAGACGCCGGTGGTCGGGTTCATGATCCGGGTGTAGATGTTGCCGAATTCCTGGAGCCCGAAGAGGCGGGCCGCGTGGGCGGCGTCGTTGAAGACGTAGCTCGTGGTGGCGTAGATCGGGACGGCGCGCGCGCCCGTGGTCGGGTCCGGCTTCTGGCCGGCGTGGAGGGCGAGCGACTCGGGGCGAAGCGTCGCCTGGGTCTCGGGATCGAGTTCGGCCATGGTGGTGGTGTCCTCCGGTGACGGGTGTCCGGCGTGGTGCGCCGTGGCGGACGGCGCCGGTTGGATGAGTCGTCGGTTCGCGAAGTCCCGGCCCTGGGAGGGCGGCGGCTCGCTGGCTGCGAGCCCGGTGGCTTCGGCGGCTACCCGTCGTGTTGGTCGGAGGAAAAAGAAAAGGACCGCGATCCATCTGATGGATCCGCGGCCCCGGGACCTCGTCTGTGGTCCCGCTGCACTCCTTCGATCAGGTTGCGCGTGACCTCAGACCCCATCCTCCGCACGGCGGGGCCGCCAGCGCATACACATCGACCAGGAGACGCAGGTGTGAGTCACGTTGGGGCGGATAGTGGGGGAGTGGCGCGAGTTCGTCAAGTCGCGGTTCGGAGTCGGTCGCGGGGCCGGCGTGCCGCGTCGCCACGCCGTGCCGGGTAGGATGCGAGGATGACCCCCGAGACCGTACGGCCGACCTTCCGCGCCTATGTGGTGGAGCACGCCGGTGAGCGACTCGACGGTCCGGTGACGCGCGGGGTGCGCGAGTTCGCCGCCGCGGACCTGCCGCCGGGCGAGGTGACGATCCGGGTCGCGTGGTCGAGCGTCAACTACAAGGACGGGCTGGCGGCCACGTCCGCCGGACGGGTCGCCCGGATCAGTCCGCTCGTCCCTGGCATCGACCTGGCCGGCGCGGTGGTCGCCAGCGACGATCCGGCCATCCACGCCGGCGATGCCGTCGTCGTCCATGGCCACGACCTCGGCGTCGCGCAGCACGGCGGCTTCGCCGAGTACGCCCGAGTCCCGGCCGCCTGGATCGTTCCGCTGCCGGCCGCGCTCACCGCACGGGACGCGATGGCGATCGGCACCGCCGGCTTCACCGCCGCGCTGTCCGTCCAGGCGCTCGAGTCGCGCGGGCTCACGCCGGCCGCCGGCCCCGTTCTCGTCACGGGTGCGACCGGTGGCGTCGGCAGCACCGCCGTCGCGATCCTCGCCGATCGCGGCTACGAGGTCTGGGCGGTGACGGGCAAGGAGGCGGCCCGGGATTGGCTCGCCGGGCTCGGCGCCGCAGGCTTCCTGTCGCGGGACGAGGTGGCGGTGGAGGGCCGCCCGCTCGAGCACGAACGGTGGGCGGGGGCCATCGACAGTGTCGGAGCCGCGGCGCTCCCGTACATCCTCCGGACCCTTCGTCGCGGGGCCGCCGTGGCCGCCTGCGGGAACGCGTCCGGTCCGGCGCTCGCGACCACGGTCCTGCCGTTCATCCTCCGTGGCGTCGCCCTGCTCGGGATGGATTCGGCCTGGCTGCCGATCCGGGAGCGGCGGGACCTGTGGGAGCGTCTCGCCACGGATCTGCGACCCAGTCGCCTGGACCAACGTGCGACGGAGGTGGGCCTCGACACGCTCGAGCCGGCCCTGGACGGGATCCTCGCCGGTGCGGCGGAGGGGCGCTGGATCGTCCGGCTCGGGGAGTAGCGAGCCCGTCAGTACGCCGCGACGTCCCGTCAGTACGCCGCGACGATCTCCCCGCGGAGCTGGGCAACGGCGCGCTCGAGTGGCTCCCGGGAGTCGGCGGATGGGAATGGCGACCGGGCGATCGCTTCGTCGAGGCTCAGCTCATCGCGCCAGATCCGCGTCGCGAGCTCCGTGAGCGTTCGGATGGCGCGAGCCTGATCGAGGGCGAAGGCCCGCCCCGCGTGGTCGCCGTGGCCGGGCACGACGGTCCCGTCCGCCGGGACGAGGGCGACGAGCCGGTCCGCGGTGTCCGGCCAGTCCATCGGCCAGCCGTCGCCGAAATACGGTGTCGCCCCGTTCTCGAGGAGGTCGCCGGCGAGGACGACGCCGGCGTCCGGCACCACGATCGCGATGTCGTTGTCCGTGTGGGCCCGACCGAGATACCGGAAGTCGACCGGTCGACCTCCGACCGCGATGGTGGTCTCGGTGGCGAAGGTCCGGTCCGGCGGATCGAGCTCGACCTCCGCGAACTCCTCGTCGTACTCCGGCATCTCCTCCCGGATCGACGCCCGCTGGAGCTCGCCGGTCACCTCGATCATCGTCGCGCACCGCTCGTGGCCCCAGATCGCCGCCGGCCGGAAAGCGCGATTGCCGAACGCGTGATCCCAGTGGCCGTGCGTGTTCACCACGGTCAGGCGGTCGGCCGCGCCCGCCCGCAGCTCGCGGATGTGGCCGATGAGTTCGGCCGCCTGGCGGGGGCTCGAGCGACTGTCGACGACGAGGGTCTCGCCGTCGCCGAGCACGACGCCGATGTTCTGGTCGACGAACCGATAGCGGCGGACGAAGACCCGGTCGCCGATCTCCACCCAGCCGCGGAGATGGGCCGGGAGTCGTGCGTCGGCGGCGGCGGCAGGTTCGGTCACGGGTTGGCAGGTTCAGTCACGCGTTGGATGGTAGCGGCGCTCGGGTATAGACTGCCGCCACAACAGAAGACCGCCTCCGGGGAGCGCGAACGCGCTGAGAGTGTGGCTCTCGCCACAGACCCGCCGAACCTGATCTGGCTCGTACCAGCGAAGGAAGCAGGCCCGCCTCGTCATGAGGTCGCCCCATCGTCTCCCGGGCGGACCGCATCTGGCAGGCTGGAGGTCTCGACCACCGTGGCATCGATCATCGACATGCGCCATGCCGTCCGACACGCCGTCCGATCCAGGCTGCCGGGCCTCCTGGCCGCCCTCGTCGTGGCGGTGGGCGCCTGCACGACGGCCGCGCCGATCGCCTCGACCCCCGGCGCTGGGCCGAGCGGGACCACGTCGTCCGGGACAGCGGCATCGGTGGCGCCTTCGGCATCGGCGCCGGTGTCTGCTTCCGCGCCGGCCACCGCATCGCCGACCCCGGACGTGGCCCATCCGGACACGGTCACGCTTGCCCTCGACTGGACGCCGAACACGGATCACACCGGGTTCTATGTCGCCATCGCGAAGGGCTGGTACCACGACGCGGCGATCGACGTGAAGTTCATCCCGTACGGCACGGCGGCGCCGGAGACGCTCATGGGCAGCGGCCAGGCGGACTGCGGCATCAGCTTCCAGGACTCGCTCACGTTCGCCGTCGCGGCCGGCGTTCGGGTCAGGAGCGTCATGGCGATCCTCCAACACGACGCCTCGGCGATCGCGGTCCTCGCCAGTTCGGGGATCACCCGGCCTCGCCAGCTCGACGGCAAGGTCTACGCCGGATTCGGCTATCCGAGTGAGGTCCCGACACTCAAGGCGGTCATCAAGGCGGACGGCGGGAAGGGCGATTTCAAGGTCGTCACCGCGGACAGCACGGCGTACCAGGCGCTCTACTCGCATCAGGCGGACTTCACGATCCCGTTCACCGCCTGGGAGGGCGTCGAGGCGAAGGAGAAGGGGATCGCGCTCCGCTACTTCCAGTTCACCGACTACGGCTTCCCCGACTTCTACCAGGTGGTCCTCGCCTGTTCCGACAGCTGGCTCGCGGCGCACCCGGACGTCGCCCGCCGGTTCGTGGGGGCGACGGTCCGCGGCTTCCAGTACGCGGCGACGAACCCGGACGACGCAGCGGCGATCCTCATCGCCCAGAACCCCGGCATCTTCGACGCGAACAAGCGGCTGCCGCTCGATTCGGCGCGCTACCTCGCCCAGGGCAGGTACTACGTGGACGCAAGCGGGAACGTCGGGACGCAGACGCTCGCCCAGTGGACGGCGTACTCGAAGTTCCTCTATGACCATGGGCTCCTGACCGACGCGGCGGGCAAGCCGCTGACGTCGCCGCCGGATTACGCGTCGCTGTTCACGAACGAGTTCCTCCCCTGATGAGGCGAGTGGTCCCGGTCGCCCTCGCCATCGCGGTCGTGGCGGCCTGGGAGGCGTACGCGCGGTCGCTCGGCGATGCCTCGTCGTTCGTCATCCTGCCGGCCCCGTCGGCGGTCGTCGGCGCCCTGTGGGATCAGCGTGACGCGGCGATCCAGAACACGATCGTCACCCTGGGGGAGGCGGTCGTCGGGTTCGGCGCATCGCTCGCCCTCGCGGTCGTTGCCGCTGTGGTCATGGATCTCATCCCGGCCGTGCGTCGCTCGGTCTACCCGTTCCTTGTCGGCAGCCAGGCCCTGCCGATCCTCGTCGTCGCCCCGATCCTCGTCCTGTGGTTCGGTTTCGGACTGCTGCCGAAGGTCATCGTCATCGTGCTGCTGACGTTCTTTCCGATCGTCGTGGGACTGCTGGACGGCTTCGCCGGGGTCGCTCCGGAGGCGACCGACCTCCTTCGAACGTACGGCGCGTCCCGGCGCCAGGCCCTCTGGCTCGCCCGGTGGCCGGCGGCCCTGCCCTCGTTCTTCACGGGGCTCCGGATCGCGGTCACCTACGCGGTCCTCGGCGCGGTCTATGCCGAGTACGTCGGTTCCTTCGACGGTCTCGGCATCTGGATCCTCACGAGCCAGAAGGCCTTCCGGGTGGACCTCGTGTTCGGTGCCGTGCTCATCGTCCTCGCCGTCTCGGTCGCGGCGTTCGCGGTGGTCGTCGCGATCGAGCGGCTCGTGGTTCCGTGGGCACCACGCTGGCGGCGCGCGTCGGGGTAGGTGGCGGGTCCGGTGATCTGGCGCGGCGAGCGTGCGAGGGCCGCCGCGTGGGGTGCGGCGCCTGCAACCTCAGCGCCGGGGAGGAGGGCTCGGGCCGCCTCGCGTACGCACCAGGTGCGTCGTAGGCTCAGCAGCCAGAGCCGGCGAAGGCTCCGGCAGCCGGGATCGAGCGTGATCGGGGTCCCAACGTTCGCGGATGGGCTGCCAAGTCGCGCATACCACGCACCGCACGCGTAGGTGACGCGGACGGGCTGCCGAGTCGCGCATACCACGCACCGCACGCGTAGGTGACGCCCGCCGCTCCCGCGCCACGGCCCGCCACCGCCCCCCCGCCCGCCCAGGCCCGCCACGAGGCCCGCCACGCCGCGCTCGCTCAGTACTGGTCGAGGTACGCCTCGATCTCCCAGGGCGTGACCTGGCGACGGTAGCGCTCCCATTCCGCGGTCTTCGCCGCGATGAACAGCTCGACGAGGCCGCTCCCGAGCGCGGCGGCGATGACGTCGTCGTCCTCGAGGGCGACGAGCGCCTCCCCGAGCGAGGTCGGAAGGGCGGGGACGGACTGCTTCGGTCCGCCCTGGAATCCGTGGTCGAGCTCCTCCATCGGCGGGCCGAGCTCGAGCTCCGACTCGAGTCCGTCGAGGCCGGCGGTGAGCATCGCCGCGAACGCAAGGTACGGATTGCACGACGGATCCGGCAGTCGGAGCTCGAGGCGGGTGCCGGCGTCGTCGAGCGACGTCGCCGACTCCGGAGCGAGTGTCGGCACCCGGATGAGCGCCGACCGGTTGTGGCGACCCCAGCTCCCCGCCACCGGGGCCTCGTAGCCCGGGACGAGCCGCTTGTACGAGTTGACGAGCGGGGCGAGGAGCGCCGCCATGCCCGGAGCGTGATGGAGCTGTCCCGCGGCGAACCGCCGCCCGATGGCGGACAGCCCGTACGCCTCGCCCGGGTCGTGGAACGCGTTCGTGCCGTCGTGGAGGAGGGCGACCTGGTGCGTGTGCATGCCCGAGCCTGCCGCATCGGCCACCGGCTTCGGCATGAAGCTCGCCCGCAGTCCCGCGGAGGCCGCGATCTCCTTGACCGCCGGCTTGAGCGTCGCGAGCGCGTCGGCGGTCCGCAGGGCGTCGCGGAACGGCAGGTCCAGCTCGAACTGGCCGGTCGCCACCTCGTGGTGGCTCGACCGGATCCGGATCCCCATCCGTTCGAGGGTCGAGACGATGCGAAGCTCCACCTGGCGCGATCGGCCGCGGCTGCGCTCGAAGTAGCCGCTCGCCTCGCCGCCCCCCGGGCTCGGCCCCGCGGCATCCGCCGGGAAGAGGAAGAACTCGACCTCGGGGGCGACCCAGTAGTCGAGCCCTCCGTCGCGCGCCTGGTCGAGGACGGCCCGCAGCACGCCGCGGCTGTCGCCCGCGTAGCGCTCGCCGTCCGGGGTCACGACGTCGCAGATGAACCGCGCACAGATCGGGTCCACGGACGACGAGGCGAGGCTGAACGTCGTCAGGTCCGGCCGCAGGTACATGTCCGACTCGAGCTCGCGCGTGGCGCCCTCGATCGCCGAGCCGTCGAACCACTCGCCGCCGTCGAGGACCTCGTCGAGCCGGCGGACGGGCACGAAGACGCTCCGCAGCGCCCCGCTGATGTCGGCGAACTGCAGCTCGGCCTGCTCGGCGCCGGCCTGGGCGGAGCGGCGGAGGAGTTCCTTGACGTCGACCCGCGACGGGCGGTGCGAGATGGCGCGTCTGGACACGATGATCGATCTCCCGGCGTTCAGCCGATCCGGTGGGTGAGGAGGTAGAACCCGACGACGAGGACGACGCTGGCGGCGAGGAAGCCGATGCTGATCCCCGCCACGAGGAGCCACAGCCGACCTTTGCTCTCCGGGCGCAGCGGCGCCTCGTCCGCGAAGACGAACCGCGAGATGTCCAGGTCGTGCCACGTCTCGAGGTCGTGGAGAAGGGCGCCGGCGTCGCGGTATCGCTCGTCCGGATCCTTGCGCAGACACTTCCGGACGATCCCCTCGATCGGGGCCGGCACGGCCGGGTTGATGGCGTGGAGCGGCGGGACGGCCGCGCTCAGGTGCTGGCTCATGACCGACAGCGGATTGTCGCCCTCCCACGGGACGCTCCCGGCGAGCATCTCGTAGAGGATGACCCCGATCGCGTAGACGTCCGTGCGGGCGTCCCCGCGCTTGCCCTGGACCTGTTCGGGTGCCATGTAGTCCGGTGTCCCCACCGTGGACGTGAACCAGCGGTAGGTGAGCCGCCGGGCGCCGGCCATGAGCGCGATCCCGAAGTCGGTGACGACGAGCCGGCCGTCCGGCGTGACGAGGAGGTTCTCCGGCTTGAGGTCGCGGTGGTAGACGGATCGGCCGTGGGCGTAGGCCATCGCCGCCGCGAGCTGGCGGGCGAGATCGATGGCCCGATCGAGCTCCAGTCGTTGCTCGTGGGCGAGCAGCGCCCGCAGGGTCTCGCCCGCCACGTACTCGAGGACGAGATACGGCCGGCTGCGGTCGCCGCCGACATCGAGCGAGCGCTGGATCCCGGGGTGGTCGAGCGTCCTGGCGATCTGCATCTCGCGGCGGAAGCGGTCGAACGAGTTGACGTCGGCGAGGATCGCCTCGTGCGGGCACTTCATGACAACGCGCCGGCCGGCCGGATCTGTGGCCAGGAAGACGTCGCTGAAGGCGCCATGGCCGATCGCCTCGACGATCGTGAACCCGTCGAGGTCCGAACCGGCCGTGAGCTCCTGCGCCGTCATGAGGGAAGGAACCGCCGCCAGCCGCGGGGACGGTCCGCCGGGTGGCCGGCGCGCTCCACGCGGACCGTCACGGCCGTGGCGTTGTCCTCGCCGCCGCGCTCGATGGCCAGCAGGACCAGCCGCTCGCATCCGGACCGCACGTCGCCGCGCAGTGCCTGCCGGATCTCGCTCGCGTCCACCTTGCTCCACAGACCGTCGGAGCAGAGGAGGAACGTGTCGCCATCCGCGAGCGACTCCATCCTTACGTCCGTGCGGACCGTGATCTCCGCGCCGAGCGACCGGGTGAGGGCGTGGCGGGCCGGGTGATCGGCCGCCTGGTCCGCTCGGATGAGGCGCATGCGGAGCATCTCCATGACCTGGGTATGGTCCGTCGTGAGGAGGTCGAGCATATCGCCGCGCGCCCGGTAGATCCGGCTGTCGCCAACGTGGCCGATGTGCGCCTCGCCCGGGACGAGGAGGAGTGCCGTGAGGGTCGTCTGCATCCGGCGCGCCCCCTCCCCGGACAGGGCCGCATCGAAGACCCGCTGATTCGCCGCGTTGAAGCCGGACCGCAGGAGCGGCGCACCCCGCGATCCCGCGTCCGTCGATGCGCCGAAGCGGTCGAGCAGTTCGCCGATCGCGATCCGGCTCGCCACGTCGCCCCCGCCATGGCCGCCGAGACCGTCCGCGACGGCGAAGACGACGCCGGAATCGTCCGCTTCGGCGCTCATCCCGCCGACCGGACCCCAGGCCTCCACCGGACCGTCGACGGCGCTGATCAGCGGGATCGGGGCGAGGTCCGTCCGGCTCCCGATGATGACGCCGGACGCCGGCGCCGCAAGGCGGCCCCAGCCGAGATGGTCCTCATTGCGCTCCCGCACGGGCCCCGTCGTCGACATCGCGCCGTGCACGACGACGAGCGCCGCCTCGACGGCGCTCGTCGGATCGCCTGGCAGGGATCCCGGGATCGGCGTCACGGACCCGCCGCAGGCTCGACCCGGGTTCGGGTCATGGGTCGGGCGGCCCGGCCGCTGCCGATCAGGTGCTCGACTTCGCGGTCACGAGGACGCTCCTTCTTCGAGCCGCCGATCCGGCGAAGAGCCAGACGATGCCCGCCACGACCCAGACCACGACGACCCCGAGGGCGATGATGGTGTCGCTCTGGGTGGAGCCGCCCGCCGAGACGCTCTCGAAGATGACGGCCCCGAGCATCGCGGCGTTCGCCAGTGCCCCGATGACCGGGATGACGATGTGCTTGAGGAGGCTCCGGCCGGGCCGTCCGGCGAAGGCGACGATGACGATGAGGTTCGTCATCCCGTACACGAGGAACGTTCCGGTATTCGAGGCGAGGGTGATCTGGAGGAGGTTGTCCGCGCTGAGGACGCCGTAGGCACCGAGGACCGCGGAGAGGATGGCGAGGGCGAGGACGCCGTAATGGGGCGTGGCGTACTTGCCGTGGAGTGCACCGAGGACCCCGGGGACCTCCTTGTCGCGACCCATGACGTAGGTGATCCGGACGCCGGTGTTGAGGCAGGCGAGGGTCGTCCCGATGAGGGCGACGAGGACGGTCGCGGCCAGGATGAGGGCGAGGATGGAGCCCGTCCCGCCGAGCATCGTGTCGCCGATGAACCTGATCATGTCGCCGATCGGCGCTCCCGAGGCGGCCGCGGCCGCATAGCCGGACACGGTGGAGGTGTTGCCGGCGGCGTCGGTGACGGTCGCGGTGACCCCGTTGTTGACGAAGAAGTTCGCCGCCACGTACTCGATGACGTAGGCCACAGCGCCCTGGATGGCGAGCGACAGGAGGATCGCCCGCCGGACGTCGCGCTTCGGGTTGATCGCCTCGGCCCCGAGCGCCGTCACGGATTCGAAGCCGACGAGAAGGAGGATCGCGATCGTTCCCTGGAACAGCACGTTCGTCATGCTGTGCGGCAGGACGACGGAGGTGAGGCCGCTGTGGGCGTACTGCAGCTCCGGGTGGGTAAGCCGGAAGACGATGGCGAGGATGGAGAAGCCGACGAGGGCGGTGAGCTGGATGACGTTGATCACGATGGCGGTCATCGTCGAGCCCGAGATCCCGCGGAAGGCGATGTAGCCGGTGGCCGCCGAGAAGATGACGACCGCCCCGATCTCGAGCGGGGTGCTGAGGGTCACGCCCACGATGCCGAGGATGTAGACGGCGAGCGTCCCGGTGAACGCGACCATGATCCCGGGATAGATCCAGTAGTAGAGGTGCGACACCCAGCCGACGATGAACTTCGCGAGCCGCGCGAACTGGTAGTGGGCCTGTTTCTCCCGGTCGAGGAAGGCGGCCTCGGCGAAGTAGTACGACGATCCGGCGCCGGCGTCCGGATAGAGGTTCGCCAGCTCGGCGTACGAGTACGCCGTGAGAAAGGCGAGGATGAGGACGAAGAGGAGGCCCGGGACCATGTCGTTGGCGGTGGTGGAACCGCCGTTCGTCTGGACGACCTGCGCCTGGAACGTCGTCCACAGGAACGCGCCGGGCGCGATGAGCGCCATCGCGTTGATCGTCAGTCCGGTCAGCGAGAGGGTCTTCTTCATCTCGCCGGAAGTGGCGGCCGTCATCGGGGATCCTCCTCCACTGTGCACCGCAGCCGGTGCCGGTCGTCAGCGGGCCCATGCTCGCCGACCGGGGGCGGGAGTACGGACGTCGCCCCGGAGTCATCTCGGACGCACGAAGGTTGCGATCGACAAGGGCGGATCGATGCGATCGGGCCGGCGGTGGTGCGAAGCCGCGAGGCGCAGCGTGAGACTCGCTGGACGTCCCGATGCACAATGGAGGCCTTCCCGACGCTCCATCAGATCGGGACGACGCCGCTGCCGGACCGCCGCACCGCGACGCCGTCCGAGAACCACCGGAGGGCCCCGTGACCGAGACGCTCGAGCGGATCAGGACGTACCAGCAGTTCATCGACGGCGGATGGGTGGACAGTGCGGGCGGCGAGACGCTGGCCGTCGAGAACCCGGCCGACGGCCAGGTCATCGCGAGGGTCCCGGCCTCCGGGTCGGAGGACGTCGATCGCGCGGCCACGGCCGCGGCGAAGGCGTTCGAGACCTGGCAGCACACGACCCCGCAGGAGCGGAGCCTCGCCCTGCTCAAGCTCGCGGACGGCATCGAGGCGCGAGCGGACGAGCTCGGCCGGCTCGAGTCCAGGAACGCCGGCAAGCCGGTCGGCGCGGCGATCGAAGAGATCCCCGTCGTCGTCGACAACCTGCGCTTCTTCGCCGGTGCGGCGCGGGTCATGGAGGGCAAGGCGGCCAACGAGTACATGGCCGGCCACACCTCGATGATCCGCCGCGAGCCGGTCGGCGTCGTCGCCTCCATCGCACCGTGGAACTACCCGCTCATGATGGCCGGCTGGAAGATCGGGCCCGCCCTCGCGGCCGGCAACACGGTCGTCCTCAAGCCGTCCGCCCGGACCCCGCTCACGGCCCTCGTCCTCGCCGAGATCGCTGCGGAGGTCCTCCCGCCCGGCGTCCTCAACGTCATCACCGGCACCGGCGCCGCCATCGGCGACGCGCTCGTCGGCCACCCGAAGGTCGGCATGATCTCGGTCACCGGGGACACGGACACCGGCAAGCACATCGCGCGGGTGGCGGCGGAGCGGGTGAAGCGGCTCCATCTCGAGCTCGGCGGCAAGGCGCCGGTCATCGTCTTCGACGACGCGGATCTCGACGCCGTCACCGAGGCCATCAAGCTGTGGGGCTACTGGAACAGCGGCCAGGACTGCACGGCTGCCTGCCGCATCATCGCCGGGCCGAAGATCTACGAGCGCTTCGTCGCCGACCTCGCCAGCCAGGTGAAGGCGATCAGGTGGGGCGACCCCGCGGAGGGCGACGAGATCGAGATGGGCTCGCTCATCGCGCCCGCCCAGGCGGACAAGGTGTCGGGGATGGTCGAGCGGGCGCAGGCCTCGGCGGAGATCGTCACCGGCGGCCATCGACCGGAGCGCGCGGGCTCGTTCTATGAGCCGACGGTCATCGCCGGTCCGGATCAGCGCAGCGAGATCGTCCAGGACGAGGTCTTCGGGCCAGTCGTCACGGTCCAGCGCTTCAAGGACGAGGACCAGGCGATCGCCTGGGCGAACGACGTCCGCTTCGGTCTCGCCGCCTCGGTCTGGTCTGGCGATGTCGGCAAGGCGATGCGGGTGGCGAAGGCGATCCAGTTTGGGACCGTCTGGATCAACGACCACTTCATGCTCGTCTCGGAGATGCCGCACGGCGGCTTCCGGGAGTCCGGCTACGGCAAGGACCAGAGCATGTACGCGATCGAGGACTACACGGTCGTCAAGCACGTCATGGTCAAGCTCTGAGCCCGACGGGAGTGGCGGGACTGCCGGGAGTGCCGGGACTGGCCCGAGCGCCGCTGCGGCGCGGTCGCCTCAGGAGAAGGCGTCGAGGCCGGTGAGCGCCTTGCCGAGGACGAGCTGGTGGATCTCGGACGTGCCCTCGTACGTGAGCACGGATTCGAGGTTCGCGGCGTGGCGGAGGATCGGGTACTCGAGGGTGATGCCGTTGGCGCCGAGGATCGTGCGGGCCTCGCGGGCGATCGCCAGCGCTTCGCGGACGTTGTTGAGCTTGCCGAGGCTCACCTGGTCGGGGCGGATCCGCCCCTCGTCCTTGAGGCGCCCGAGGTGGAGCGCGAGAAGCGTTCCCTTCTCGAGCTCCAGGAGCATGTCGGCGAGCTTGCGCTGCGTGAGCTGGAAGCCGCCGATCGGCCGGCCGAACTGGACCCGCGTCCGCGAGTAGTGGACGGCCGCCTCGAAGCACGCTCGGGCGGCCCCCATGGCGCCCCAGACGATCCCATAGCGGGCCTCCGTGAGGCAGCTCAGCGGACCCTTGAGCCCGCGCACGCCGGGCAGGACCGCGCTCGCCGGAAGGCGGCACTCGTCGAACAGGAGCTCGGACGTGACAGACGCCCGGAGGGAGAGCTTTCGGTGCATGTCGCGAGTGTCGAAGCCGGACGTGCCGCGCGGCACGACGAAGCCGCGGATGTCGTCCTCCGTCCGGGCCCAGACCACCGCGACGTCCGCGATCCCGCCGTTCGTGATCCACATCTTCGCGCCGGACAGGATCCAGTCGGCATGGTCGCCCGGGCCGTCGCGGCGGGCCGTCGTCCGCATGGATCCGGGATCGGAGCCGAAGTCCGGCTCGGTGAGCCCGAAGCAGCCGATCGCCTCGCCCCGTGCCATCCGCGGCAGCCACTCGTCCTTCTGTGCGTCCGAGCCGTAGCGCCAGATCGGGAACATCGAGAGCGATCCCTGGACGCTCACCGCGCTGCGGAAGCCGGAGTCACCGGCTTCGAGCTCGAGGCAGGCGAGACCGTACGAGACGGCGCTCGCGCCCGCGCAGCCGTAGCCACTGAGATGCATTCCGAGGAGACCGAGCTCACCGAGCGCGGGGAACAGCTCGCGAGGGAACTCGCCGCGCTCGTACCAGTCCTCGATGCGAGGGCTCACGTTGTCCGCGACCCAGCTCCGCACGGTGTCGCGGATGAGGCGTTCCTCGCCGCTCAGGAGCCGGTCGATGTCGAGGAAGTCGGTCGGGTCGGGGAGCGTCATCGTCCACGGATGCTAGCGGACCGCGCGGCACTCCGACGGTTCGCCGGGGACCTCGGCGACTGGTATCGCCGGGAGGGACGGACCCTCGAGGTGCGCGCGACGGCCGATCCGTGGGCGGTCCTCGTCGCGGAGACGATGTCGCAGCAGACGCAGATCGCCCGGGTCGGTCCGTTCTGGCGGCGATTCATCGATCGCTGGCCGACGCCGGCCGCCCTCGCCGCCGCCTCGACGCCGGATCTCCTCGCGGCGTGGGCCGGCCTCGGCTACAACCGCCGCGCGCTCGCGCTCCGTGACGCCGCGCGACGGATCGTGGCAGAGCACGGTGGGGTCGTGCCGTCCGACATCGGAGCGCTCCAGGCCCTGCCGGGCGTGGGGCCGTACACCGCCCGGGCCGTCGCCGCGAGCGCCTTCGGCATGCCCGTCGCGCCGGTCGACGTCAACGTGCGCCGGGTCGTAAGCCGGTTCACCGGCCTGAGCGGTGCGCGTGCGGTCCAGGACGCGGCGGACCGGCTCATCGGCACGTCTGCGTCCGGTCCTGCCGTCTGGGTCCACGCGGTGATGGACCTGGCGGCCACGATCTGCGTCCGGCGCCATCCGGCGTGCGATCGGTGTCCGGTGGCGGCAGGATGCGTCTCGCGCGGGACGATGGGCGACGAACCGTCGCGTCGTCCGGTCGGCGGCGCGGATGGCTCCGCGACGCGCTCCTCGGCGCGATCCGCGGCGGTCCCGTTCCGGCGGACCAACCGCTGGCTCCGCGGCCGGCTCGTCGCCCGTGCCCGGGAGGCGGCACCCGGATCGTGGGTGGTGTTCGACGGTCCGATCGGCGATCACGACAGCGCCGCGGTGATTCGCGCCCTCGCCGGGCTCGCCGCCGAAGGATTCATCGAGGTCGACGGCGACCTGTTTCGCCTGCGCGCCTGACGGTCGCTCGGTTGCTCGGCTCGTCGGTTCCTCGGCTCGTTCGGCCAGTCGGCTTCTCGGTGCGTGCTGCACCCGGAAACGGCTACGCTTGCGGGCGTGCCTCGCGCGACGACCCCCCGCCGCCCGATCCGCGTCGCCGAACCGATCGTCGAGCGTGCGTCGTCCGTTCGCCCTCCCACCGTGGACCGTGCGCTGCCCCTGCCGGGCGATGATCCGACGCTCTTCGAACTCGACCTCCCGGGACTCGCTGCCCGCTGGACGGAGGCGATGCACCGGTCACCGATGAGCGCCGAGGCGATGACCGGCGCCGACCGTCGGGCGCAGGCGCTCGGCATGCCCGGGTCCACCCTCATGGAGCACGCGGGCACGGCCGTCGCGGCGGTCACCCGCGCCTTCGCCGAGCGGACCGAACGCTGGGGCAGCGGCCCCATCCTCGTCCTCTGCGGGCCCGGCAACAACGGCGGCGACGGGTTCGTCGCATCGCGCCGGCTCGGCCGCCTCGGTGCGCGTGTCGTCGTGGTCTTCGTGGCCTCGGAGGGACGTCCAGCCGGCCGCGCGAGCGGCCCGAACTGGGATCGCCTCGCCGGCGAGCCGAACGTCGAGCGGATCCACGCGCCGGTCGCGCGCGATCTCGCGATCCTCGGTCAGGGTATCGAGAACGTGGCGATCGTCGTCGATGCACTGCTCGGGACCGGGGTCCGCGGCGCTCTTCGCGAACCGATCCGCTCGGGCGTCGAGCTCATCCGACGGGCCCGCGAGGCAGGCGTGCCCGTCGTGGCCGTCGATACGCCGACGGCGATCGATCTGACGAGCGGCGAGATCTCCGACCCGGTCGTCCGCGCCGATGTCACGGTGACCTTCCACCGCCCGAAGGTCGGACTCCGGACGCGCCGGGGTGCGACGTTCGCCGGCCGGGTGCTGGTCGCCCCGATCGGCATCCCGGCCGAGGCGGATCGTGGTTGAACCGCGCCCGGACGGCGGTCCCGCGGCGGCGGACCCGGTTGGCACCGGCGTGGGTCGAACGCCCGGCTGGCGCGAGGTGCTCACCGTCGCCGGGCTCGTCGTGGCGGTCGTGCTCGGAGCGGCCTTCCTCACCGGCATCCTGCCGACGGCCGGCCAGGATGTCGTGTTCAGAACGCCGCTGGCGATCGTCGTGATCGTCGTCGGGACGGTGGGCCTGCTCGTTCGACTCGCCCGCCGCCCGCCGGTGGCCTGAGCGCCGTTCGCTGCCGAGGCGTCGCGTTCGGTCGGCGGAGACGGTCACCCGCCGCTGAGGGGTGCCGCCGCCACCGCGTGGGCCATCTGCGTATCCCAGAGGACGACCGTGTGGTATCGCATGGCGTCCGCCGACATCGCCGCGGGGACCGCGTAGTCCTGCATCCCCGTCGTGCCGATGAGCGGACCGAGATCGATGGCGGACGTCGGGACGACGTCGGCGTCCCGGGTGACGTCCCTGGCCGTGACGAGCAGGACGTGGATGTTCGCGGCACTCCCGGTCGAGAGGTCCTCGAAGACCACCGTGAAGCTGCCGTCGGCCAGGTGGCGGAGGATGACGTTCCCCGTCGCATCGGCGTCGACTCGATGGAACGAGCCGCTCGCCACCGACGTGGAGCCCGCGGGCGCGCCGGGGGCGACGGCCTCGGGACTGCCGGATCCCATCGCCTCGGGACTGCCGGATCCCATCGCCTCGTGGCTGGCCATCGCCTCGTGGCTTGCCATCGGTTCGTGGCTGGCCATCGCCTCATGGCTGGCCATCGCATCCGGACTGCCCGATGGAGGGGCGGAGGCGGATGGACTGGCGGCGCTCGTGCAGGAGCCGACGATAAGGACCGCTGCGAGGGCGGCTGCAACGGCTCCGGATCGCGGGGAACGGATGGTGGCTGTCATCGGGTCGACCTCGCTGCTGCTTCCTGAGGCGCCCGACCCTACCGGCGCCCCATGACGAGGCGGTGACGACTGTGTGACACCATGGACGAGGCGACGGGGTCGCCGTCGCGTCGGCGACCCCGTCGCACAGCCGGCGCGCCGTTCGGACCTCGGGTCCAGTCGGGAGGCGGACGGCGTCACCGATCGGTCGGAACGGTCCGATTCACGGACCAACGACGGGCCCCCTGTACAGCGCTTGACAGGGGGCCTATAGTCCCGCGAGTAAACGCCACGGGGAGCCGTGGCAGACATAACGTAGCTTGACCGACCGACTCGGACTCCTCTCGGCTGACGCGGGATCACGACGGATCGCGCGGGCTACCCGAGAGGAGTTTCGATTCCGTGTACAACGACAAGACCCTGGCCTGCGCAGATTGCGGTCAGCAGTTCGTGTTCACCGCGAGTGAGCAGGACTTCTACGCACAGCGCGGGTTCACCGAGCCTCGCCGCTGTCCGAGCTGTCGAGCGAGCCGCAAGGCTTCGCGCGGTACCACCACGGGCGGCGGTAGTGGGTACAGCAGCGGTGGTGGGTACAGCAGCGGTAGTGGGTACAGCAGCAGCGGCGGCGGCGGTGGTGGCGGCGGATACGACCGCGGCCCCCGCGAGATGTTCGCCGCGACCTGCAGCAACTGCGGCCGCGAGGCCCAGGTGCCGTTCCGCCCCACGAGCGGCAAGCCCGTGTATTGCAGCGACTGCTTCCGGAGCATGCGCGGCAACTAGTCCAGACTCCTCTCTCCGGACCGGCAAACCTGCCGGTCCGCCCTCGCGAACCAACGACCCGGGTCAGTCAGCCGCCCGGGTCGTTCGATTCCATGACCGGTCGCGCGTTGCACCGCACCGCACCGCGTCGCGCCCGGCAGAGGCGTCGCGCCCGGCACCCGGCACCGCGTTCTGCCCCGGCACCGCGTTCCGCCCGGCATCCCTGACAGATTTTCCCCAGGCGGGCGTTGGTCACGGCGGCCTCCGTGCATTCGGTCGCGATCTGCCGTTTTTGGCCGCATTCGCGGACATCTGTCCCCCTGGTGGTACAGATGGCCACACGGGAACGGCTGGCGAGGCTCGGTGCCGCCGGGGTTCGTGACCAGTGCCCTCCTGAAGAGCAGATGACCGGATCTCAGGGCGTCGACGCTGATCGACGTCGCCGATCCTGGCCCCGCCGCACCCCGCAGCTCGCCCCGCAGCCCCCGTCCGCGGATTAACTCCGCGGATCCACACGGACCAGCCCGCGACGGACCGCCCGCGCCCTCCCAGCACCGGGCCGCCCCGATGGACCGCTCTTCCTCGGACGGCAGTTGCGCGGTTGCGCCGTTCTCGGCGCCACGCGTACCATCGGTTCGATGATCCACGCTCGAGTCGGCACGGCGGATCGAATCACCGCCTCCGCGACTGTTCGGCCCGCCTGACCCATGGCCGTCGGTTCGTCGAACTCGTTCGATCTCGTCGTCCTCGGGGCGGGTACGGGCGGCTACACCGCGGCGTTCCGGGCGGCCCAGCTCGGACTCCGGGTCGCCCTCGTCGACGAGGACAAGATCGGCGGCACGTGCCTGCATCGCGGTTGCATCCCGACGAAGGCGCTCCTCGAATCGGCCGAGATGGTGAACCGCGCCCGACATCTCAAGGACTATGGCGTCGTGTTGCCCGGCGAGCCCGCCGTGGACTATGCGCAGATGGCGGCCCGCCGCGACCAGGTCGTCAAGCGGATGTGGACCGGGCTCAAGAGCCTCGTCGTCAAGAACCAGGTGACCTGGATCGACGGTCGCGGCCGCCTCGACGGCCCGGGCCGGGTCCGGATCCGCCAGCCGGGCGACGACGGCACTCCGGGCGCGGGCGGCGAGCGCCTTCTCGAGGCGACGGACATCATCCTCGCGACGGGTTCGCGCGTGAAGAGCCTGCCCGGCCTTGAGCTGGACGGAGCGCGGATCATCACGAGCGACGATGTCCTCCGCCGCGCGGATGCGCCGAAGAGCATCGTCATCGTCGGTGGCGGAGCGGTCGGGGTCGAGTTCGCGAGCTTCTTCCACGATATCGGAACCTCGGTCACGCTCCTCGAGTATCTGCCCGCGATCGTCCCCCTCGAGGACCGCGAGGTGAGCCAACTCCTCGAGCGGAGCTTCACGAAGCGCGGCATCCGGGTCATGACGAAGGCGCGGTTCGACGCGACGAGGGTGGAGACCACGGCGGACGGGATCTGCGTCGATGTCGGACCGGAGGGTGGCTCGAGCGAGGAGATCCGGGCCGACGTCATGCTCGTGGCGACCGGCCGGGCCGCGAACATCGAGGAGATCGGCCTCGAGACCACGAAGGTGGAGACGGACCGCGGGATCGTCAGGGTGAATGGCCGGATGCGGACGAAGGAGCCGCACATCTATGCCATCGGCGACATCGTCGGCGGTCTATGGCTCGCCCATGTCGCCGCTCATGAGGGAATCGTCGCGGCGCACACGATCGCCGGCGAGAACGACGTCCACGAGATCGACTATCTCCAGCAGCCGCGGGCGACGTACTGCCGACCGGAGATCGCCTCGATCGGACTGACCGAGCAGCAGTGCGCGGAGCGGGGCCTGCCGGTCAAGATCGGGAAGGTCCCGTTCCAGGCCATCGCGAAGGCGCTCATCGGCGGCGAGTACGAGGGCTTCGCCAAGGTCATCGGTCACGCCGAGACGAACGACACGCTCGGGGTCCACATCGTCGGCCCGCACGCCACGGATCTCATCGCCGAGGCGTCCCTGGCGTTCAGCCTCGATGCGACACCATGGGAGATCGGCGGAGCGACGCACGCCCACCCGACCCTGTCCGAGATCATCGGCGAAGCCGCGCTGGCTGCCGACGGGCGATCGATCAACTTCTGACCAGGCGCGAGGGAGGCCCACGGGCCGATGGCCGCGACACCGCGAACCCGCGAGGAGCAGCCCCCGGTAGATGGCGGCGACCCTTCGGTCAACGTCGGGAAGCCAGGGGCCGAACACGGGAAGTCCGCTGCCCGCCTCGGAGCGGACCTCGGCCTGGACGACGACGCGCTCGTAGGCATGTACCGCATGGTCGCCCTCGCGCGAGCCATCGACGAGCGGATGTGGATCCTCAACCGGTCCGGCCGGATCCCATTCGTGATCAGCGGCCAGGGCCATGAGGGTGCCCAGGTGGGCATCACCTGGGCGCTCCGTCGGGCGCACGACTGGATCGCCCCGTTCTACCGCTCCATCGCGACGTGCCTCACGTTCGGGATGACGGCTCGCGACATGATGACCGCTCAGTACGCGACGGCGAACGACCCGTCCTCCGGCGGCCGCCAGATGCCCGGGCATTACGGCCACCCGTCCCACAACATCGTGAGCGTCAGTTCGCCGGTCGCGACCCAGATCCTCCACGCTGTCGGGATCGCCCTCGCCGCTCGGATCCGCGGCACGGACCAGGTCGCCATGACGTTCATGGGGGAGGGGAGCTCGAACCAGGGCGATGTGCACGAAGGGCTGAACTTCGCGGCGATCCATCATCTACCGTTCGTCCTCGTCGTCGAGAACAACGGATACGCGATCAGCGTGCCGGCGACGAAGGAACTCGCGCTGCCGGACGTGGCGGCGAGGGCGAGCGGCTACGGGATCCCGGGCGTCGTGGTCGACGGCGCTGACGTGCTAGCGTGCTATCGCGCTAGCAAGATAGCGGTCGAGCGGGCGCGGCGCGGTGAGGGTCCGACCCTCATCGAGGCGAAGGTCACCCGGCTCACCGGTCATTCCTCGGACGATCAGCAGACGAAGTACCGCGCAGCGGAGGAGCTCACTGCCGAGCGGGCGCGCGATGCCCTCCCGCACTTCCGCGAGCAGCTCCGGGCGGTCGGCATCCTCGACGATGCGACCGTGGCGCGGATCGACGCCGAAAATCGGGTGATCGTCGACGACGCGACGACGTACGCGGAGGCGCAGCCCGACCCGGATCCGGCGACCGCACTCGACCACGTCTATGCCGAAGGCGTCGAGGGGACGTTCTGATGGCGGAGTATCCGATGCCGCCGGCCGCGGGTCCCCCGATGGGGGCGCATCCGACGCGGGCAGCCGCGGGGCCATCGGTCCTGGGTCCCGTCGCTCGTCCCTCCGAGGGCCGTCCCTCCGAGGGCCGTCCCGACTGATGCCCGTCAAGACATTCATCGAGGCGATCCGCGAGGGGCTCGCGGAGGAGATGCGCCGCGACCCCACGACGATCGTTCTTGGCGAGGACGTCGGCCTCAAGGGCGGAGTCTTCCTCGCGACCGACGGATTGCACGGCGAATTCGGTGATGACCGCGTCATCGACACGCCGCTCACCGAATCGATGATCGTCGGTGCGTCGATCGGGGCGGCGGTCAACGGCCTCAGGCCGATCGCCGAGATCCAGTTCGCCGACTTCATCTTTCCGGCCTTCAACCAGATCCTCTCCGAGGCGGCTCGGATGCGATACCGGAGCAACAACGCCCTCGGGGTGCCGATGACGATCCGCGCGCCATATGGAGGCGGCGTCCACGGGGCGCTCTATCACAGCCAATCCGTCGAGGCGTTCTTCACCCACATCCCGGGATTGAAGGTTGTCATCCCATCGACCCCGTACGACGCCAAGGGGTTGCTGCGGTCGTCGATCCGGAACGACGACCCGGTCCTGTTCTTCGAGCACAAGAAGATGTACCGGTCCGTCCGCGGCGAGGTGCCCGACGGTGAGTACACCGTGCCGCTCGGACGGGCGCAGGTCACGCGCGTCGGGTCGCGAGTGACAGTCGTGGCGTACGGATTGATGGCCCACTACGCGCTCGAGGCCGCTGACCGGGCGGCGGAGGACGGGATCAGCGTCGAGGTGGTCGACGTTCGGACGCTTCGGCCGCTCGATCGCGAGACGCTCCTCTCGAGCGTCCGCAAGACTGGCAAGTGCCTGGTGGTGTACGAGGACAACAAGTTCGGCGGATACGGCGCGGAGATCGCCGCCATCGTCGCCGAGGAGGCCTTCGAGTTCCTCGACGGGCCGGTGACACGGGTGGCCGGTCCGGATGTACCCGGCGTCCCGTACAACCACGTGCTCGAGGACTGGTTCATGGTGAACCCGGACAAGATCCTCGCGGCGATCCGGACGCTCGCTGCGTACTGACACGCGCCGGGTGCGTCGTATGCGCAAACGGGACGTCGGTCCCTCGCTTTTACGCGCCAGGTGCGTCGTACGCAGGATCGCGGCTGCGACCGACCCGCGATCCCACCTGCCGCACGCGTGCGGGTTCGGATGCGGCGACTCGGGTGATGCTTCTCCGGCGATGGTTCCTCTCTTGCACTGATCCGATGCGTAAACGAGGTGATCCCGACCAGCGTGGGAAGGTCCGACCGGCGCGGGCTGCGGGATCGCGGGTACGACGGGGCACGCACCGCACGCACGGAATCGTCGGCGGGTAGGGTCGTCGACGCGCGCGTGGCGATGTCCGGGGCGGCGGTATCGCTGCGTACCGCGCTTGTCGGTCGCCACTGTCGATGAGTGGCGGATGAGCGCCCACGCATAGGCTCCTCATCGTCTGACGTCCGTGCTCCCGAGCCTCACGAACAGCTCAGTGAACGGCCGACCGAGAGCCGCGCCCCCGTTCCGCCAACCGAGAAGCGAGTCCATGGCCCGATGAGCCACGCCCGATGAGTCACGTCCGATGAGCCACCACCGCGTCGGGCGTGCCATTCGTGCCCTGCGCCATCGGCTCTCGTGGCGCCAGCAGGATCTCGCCGACAGGGCGCGGCTCAGCCAGGACGCCGTCTCGAGGGTCGAGCGCGGGCTGATCGATGGGATGACGGTCGACAAGCTCCAGCGGATCGTCGACGCGGTCGACGGCGAGCTTGTCCTCCTGGTGCGCTGGCGGGGCGGTGAACTCGATCGCCTGCTCGACGCCGGACACGCGCACCTCGTCGCCTGGACGGCGTCCCTTCTGACACGGCTCGGGTGGCAGCCGGAACTCGAGGTCTCGTTCTCGGTCTTCGGGGAACGTGGGTCGATCGATGTGCTCGCCTGGCACCCGCCATCGCGAACGCTGCTCGTGGTCGAGGTCAAGACGGAGCTCGTTTCGGTCGAGGAGACGCTCCGTCGCCACGACGTGAAGACCAGGCTCGGCGCCCAGATCTCCGAAGCGCGCTTCGAGTGGCGGCCGACCGTGGTCGGGCGTGTCCTCGTGCTGCCCGGAACAGCGACCGCGCGGCGGCGGGTGAACCATCAGGGGGTGGTCTTCGAGCGGGCATACCCGGTCCGGAGCTGGGAGCTCCGATCATGGCTGCGTCGGCCCACCGAACCGGTCCGCGGCCTGCTGTTCGTACCCCCTACGCACCTCACGCGTGGTAAGCGCGGTCCGACGGGCAGTCTGGCGCGGCGGCGGATCCGCCACGCTCGAACGTTCGATGTGCCGCCTCGGATCCGCCCGGATCCTGGCGACGGCGCTCTCTACGACGCACCGGGTGCGTAACCGACGCGACCCCGCCCGCGGCCAACCCCGCCCCCAGCCGGCTCCGTCCACCTGCCTGCGCACCCGGCGGCCGGATGCGCGACACTAGCGGCCGGCCGACTCCACCGACTCGACCGATCCGACCCTCGGCAGGAGGACACGATCAGTGGCCAGAGTGACGATGCCCCAGCTCGGCGAGAGCGTGGCGGAGGGGACGATCGGCAAGTGGCTCAAGCAGCCCGGCGATCACGTCGCGAAGTATGAGCCGCTGCTCGAAGTCATCACGGACAAGGTCAACGCGGAGGTGCCGTCGCCCTTCGAGGGAACGCTCGTGGAGATTCTCGTCGAGGAAGGGGCGACCGTCCCGAACAACGCCGAGATCGCGGTGATCGCCGAAACCGGATCGACCGACGCGACCGCCGAAACCGGATCGACCGACGCGACCGCCGGCGCCCACGGCCCGGCCGGTTCCGACGAACGGCCGGGGCACCGCGAACCGGCGAACGGCCACACCGAACCAGGCGCAGCGCCCACGTCCACCTCCGCGTCGACGGCAGCGCCAAGGGCCACATCCGCGCCGGCCACATCCGCGCCGGCCACATCCGCGCCGGCCGCATCCGCCAGGACCGCCCTGGCCGGCGACCCGGACGCGAGGATGACGCCGGCGGTCCGTCGCCTCCTCCGTGAGCACGGGCTTACCGCGGCGCAGATCGCCGGCACCGGGGGTGGCGGTCGCATCACCCGTGACGACGTCCTGGCGATCGTCGAGGCGATCCGGACGGGTCACGTCTCGCCTGCGGCGGCCGCAGCGACAACGCCGTCATCGACGAGCTCGTCCGCGGCGGCCAGCCCAGCGGCGGCCAAGCCATCGTCGCCCAGCCCAGCGGCGCCCGGTCCGGCCACCGCGCCCCCGTCCGCCCAGGTCGCGTCCACGGTGGTCTTCCCGCCCGGGGCGGACGAGCTCCTTCTCCCGATGACCCAGATGCGCAAGGGGATCGCCGCGCAGATGACCCGGGCGCTCGCCGTGCCGCACGCCTACGTCCATGTCGAGGTCGACCTCGCGAATCTCGTCCGCCTGCGCGAATCGGCGAAGGGCGACTACCAGGCGCGCGAGGGGATCGGCCTCAGCTACGTGCCGTTCGTCGTCAAGGCGTGCGTCGAAGCGCTCCGCCGCCGCCCCACGCTCAACGCCCACTGGACGGACGCCGGTCTGCTCGCGAAACGGCGGATCAACGTCGGCGTCGCGGTCGCGGTCGACGATGGGCTCATCGTCCCGGTCATCCGCGATGTCGACCAGCTGTCGATCAACGGCCTCAACCACGCGATCGCGGACGTCGCGACGCGCGCCCGAGCGAACAAGCTCCGGCTCGACGACGTCGGCGGCGGCACCTTCACCGTCGACAACACGGGCTGGCTCGGCTCGAACCTCACGATGCCGATCATCAACGTGCCGGAGGTGGCGATCCTCACGATGGAGGCGATCACGAAGCGGCCGATCGTCGTGGAGTCCGCCGCGGGCGACATGATCGCGATCCGGCCGATCATGAACATGGTCCTCGGGATCGATCATCGCGCGAACGACGGCGCGGGCGCGACCGCGTTCCTCCGCGACGTCAAGGCCTCCCTCGAGGCGATCGGACCTGAGACGGCGATCAACTGATGGGCCGCGAGCTGCCGATCCTCGACTCGCCCGGCGGTCACGGCCACCGCGAGCCGTTGACGCTGGCGCTCGGCGGTGGCGGCTCGTTCGCGACCTCCGCCGAGGACGGCTCGGTCCCGTTCCGCCGGCACCCCGACTGGATCAGGGCGCGGATGCCGTCCGGCGAGAACTACCACGAGCTCAAGCGGCTGCTCCGCGGTCTCGAGCTCAACACCGTCTGCGAGGAAGCACGCTGCCCGAACATCGGCGAGTGCTGGGACCAGCGGACCGCGACGATCATGATCCTCGGCGACACCTGCACGCGAGCCTGCGGTTTCTGTGCGATCAAGACCGGCCGACCCACCTGGAATGACGAGGACGAGCCTCGGCGCGTCGCGGAGGCGGTCGCGGCGCTCGGCCTCGAGCACGTCGTCGTCACGAGCGTCGCGCGCGACGATCTCCCGGACGGCGGTGCCCACGTCTTCGCCGAGACGATCCGCCGGCTCAAGGCAGCATCGCCGCTCATGGGCGTCGAAGTCCTCATCCCGGACTTCAACGGGCAGGCGGAACCGCTCCGTCAGGTCATGGAGGCCCGCCCGGACATCCTCAACCACAACCTCGAGACGGTCGAGCGGCTCCAGAAGCCGGTCCGCAGGCGGGCTCGCTGGGATCGCTCGCTCGGCGTCCTCGCCCGGGCCAAGTCAGACGCGGCCGAGATCGGCCAGCCGGTCCACACGAAGAGCTCGCTCATGGTCGGTCTCGGCGAATACCGCGCCGAGCTCACGGCAGCGTTCCACGCCCTTCGAGAGGTCGACTGCGACATCCTCACGATCGGCCAGTACCTGCGCCCGACCTCGAACCACCTGCCACTCATCCGCTACTACCATCCGGACGAATTCGCGGATATGAAGACCGAAGCTCTCTCCTTCGGTTTCCGACACGTCGAATCCGGCCCGCTCGTCCGGTCGAGCTACCACGCCCGCGATCAGGTCCCGGGCGCCGAGCTTCGGCGCCTCCGCCGCGAGGCGACCCTCGACGCGGAAGGCCGAGTCGTCCCCGTCGCGAGCTGACCGACGGCGCCGACGGTGCCCGCCGACGACACCCGACGCGACGTCCCGGCTGACGCTCGCCCCGACCGGCCGATCGAGTTCACGGCGAGCCGTGTCGGTGGCGCGCCGCCGAGGGCGCTCTCCGTGGCCGTCGGGTGCCTCATCGTCACCCTGGTCGCCCTGGCGATCGTGAAGCCGTGGGTCGGCGAGCCGGCCCCGGATGGCGCGTCGGCCGCGATCGCCGTGGCGTCCGTGGCGCCACCACCGACGCTCCCGACACCATCGTCGCCGTCCCGCCCGGTCGGCGAGGTCGGCCCGTCCCTCACGGTCGGCGGTGTCGTCGCTGTTCCGCCCGCCTTGCCGGCGACCGTCGCCGCCGTGCAGCGACTCCTGGCCCGGCGGACGGGATCATGGGGCGTCGGCGACGGCGGATCCGGACCGAGACTCATCCGCGACGATCCATGGTGGGATTGGGCGGCCGTGGCACCGGTCAGCGCCGCGACCTTTCCGAGTTCGCTCATCCGCTGGGCGGATACGAGTCTGTGCTCGGGCGCGCCCACCCTGCTCGATCGTCCGTCCGTCGTCGCCGTGACGTCGCCGCTCGCAGTCGGCCTCGCCTGGACCCACGCAGGCTGGTGGTCCGACGGCGTCCTCATCACGGGGATCGCCGATGAGCTGCGGATCCTCTCCGTCCCGAGCTCCCCGCCGCTCCTGTCCCTCGAACGGCGTGACGGCCAGCCGTGGCCCGACGGTCGCTACGAGCTCCATCTCCGGGCGGGTGGCGACGCGCTCGCGGTCTCGTTCTGCATCGGTCATGGATGACGGGGCAGGGGGTATCCTCAGCGGGTGACCCGTCAGCTGGCCCGCCGCATCCCGCTCGCGGAGCTCCACTGTCACCTCGGGGGCGCCGTGACGCCGGCGATCATGTGGGGCATCGCCCATTCCCAGGGGATCCGGCTCCCGACCAAGGACTACTGGGAGTTCCGGGACATGATCACCGTGTCGCGCCGCTCCCACAGCTTCGATGGCTACCTCCAGCTCTTTCACTGGACCGAGCTCATCCAGTCGAGCCCGCTCGCGGTAGAGCGGGCGGTATACGAGGTCGTCGGCGGCGCGTACCGGAAGAACAACGTCACGACGATGGAGCTCCGCTTCAACCCGATGAAGCGGAACCGGGGTGGCGAGCAGGATCTCGACCACATCATCGCCGCCGCCGTTCGCGGCATGGACAAGGCCACCCTGGAGTATCCGGTCAAGCCCGGGCTCATCTTCTGCATGGACCGCGCATTCCCGTTCGAGCTCAACGAGATCATCTGCGAGAAGGCCATCGCGTGGCGGGACCGAGGCGTCGTCGGCATCGACATCGCCGGTCCCGAGTCCGCCACCTTCCGGCTCGCGGACTATCGGCGGCTCTATCGGCGGGCGCGACAGTTCGGTCTCGGGCTCACCGTCCACACGGGGGAATCCGGCCCCGTCGACGAGATCGCCCGGGCGGTCGAGCTTCTCGAGCCCGATCGGCTCGGCCACGGCGTGAAGGCCGCCTACGACCCTCGGGCGATGGCGATGATCCGCGAACGCGGCATCGTCCTCGAGCTGTGCCCCACATCGAACCTCAACACCCGCGTCGTCTCCGGGTGGGAGGAGTTCCGCTGGATCTTCGACACGTTCCGCCGCAACGGCATCCGCTTCACGATCAACACGGACGGTCCGGAGATGCTCAAGACGTACATCCGCGACGAGCTCGCCACGCTCGGCCGGCTCGGGATCCTCGCGGTGGAGGACCAGGAGCAGGTGGCCGCGACTTCGCTCGCCGCCTCGTTCGTGCCGAACGTCTCCGACGTGCCGACGCTCGCAGTCGCGCCGCCGCCTCGCGAGGTCGTCGAGCGCGAGGAGGCGTGAGGGTCAGCGCGGGTCATCGCGGCGAGGTGTTCACCCGATAGCTGCAGCACCGATCGCCGGCGAGGATGTGCGACTCGCGGACGACCTCCGCGCCGAGCACATCGCGGAACAGGTCGAGCTCGGCGGCACAGGCCGCGGGCGAGCCCTGGGCCGCATGGAGGATCGCGCAGTTGTGCTCGCGAAGGCCGATCGTGCCGTCGACCGCGACGAACGGTTCGCTCAGGTATCCCTGCTCGTCCTGGATCACGGCCAGCTCGCGGACGCGGTCCGCGAGGGGCGCGTCCGAACCGAGCCGGGCGGCCATCGTGGCCCGGACGCGATCGCCGAGCTGGCGTCGTCGGGCGCGGAATACGTCGTCGAGGAGCTCCTCGCCACCGATCGATCCGATGGCCCTGAGGAGGCTCACCGCGAGACCGTCGTAGTTGGCAGGGAAGAGCCCCTGGGCGTCCGCGGTGACATCGTAGCGATGGCGAGGTCGGCCGACGCCGTGCCGTTCTGGAGTCCGATCGACCAGGCCCGCCGCCTCGAGGGCACGGAGGTGCTGGAGGATGGACCCACGGCTCGCCTCGAGGGCCCGGATCAGACCGTCGAGCGTTGCCGGGCCGTGGCGGCGGAGTTCGACGAGGATCGCCTGCCGGGCGGCCGCAGTCCTACGGGCCACCGTCTGACGGGCCCCCGTGCCGCTGTCCACCGGTCGTTCGTCCACCGGTCGCCGGACGGCCGCGGGACCGACGGGTGCGGCGGCGTCCGTTGGCTCGATGCCGGGCATCGCCGAAGGCTAGCACCGAGCGCGGATCGGCGCTGCTGCCCGCGTCCGCCGTCGCGACCCTTCGGACGCTGTTGCCCGCGTCAGCCGGCCGTCCACGGATTTCCCGCATATCGACTCCTCCAGACCGCTACGTGATATCGGGACCGCGGCGCACCCGATCCGGCCGCCTGCGAGTCGCCTGCGATCTCAGGCCGCGAGAATCGTTCCCACAGAGCGAGATGGCGGACGGTTCGAGCGGCCGATCAGGGCCCGCAGGGCGGTCGCCGGTCGCGTAATCGTCTGCACGAAGCGATCAGCGCCGATTCCCGATTGGCGGAACGTTGGGAGGGGTGCGTAATTCCCGATGGGTCGAGCCGGGACGGCGACCGACACCCCCGACGCGCCGAACCCGGAGTTCCGCCGGACCCGGAGTTCCGCCGAACCCCGGAGGCGCGCCGATGCCGGATGCGACGAGGTCCGGAGCCGGGTCGGCGCCCGATGCGGCGAACGGGCCGAATGCGCCGACCACCGGCGCGTCACCGCCCCGCCGCTGCGACCCTGCGGGCCACCGGCTCCACGCCGAGTGCTACGCTCGCCCGACGATGGATCTCGATCTCTCCGCCGAGCACGTCCTCCTCCGCGACACGATCCGGGAGTTCATGGCGGCCGAGGTCGCCCCCGTCGTCGAAGAGCACGAACGGGCGCGGCGCTTCCCGCGCGAGATCGTCGATCGCATCGGTGCGCTCGGCTGGCTCGGCATCCCGATCCCGGAGGACGAGGGTGGCGCGGGTCTCGACACGCTCGCCTACGCGATCGCGGTCGAGGAGATCGGCCGCGTCTGGGGCAGCCTCGGCCTCATCGTCGCCGCCCACACGAGCCTCGGCTGCGCGCCACTCCACCTGGCCGGAACGGCCGCGCAGAAGGAGCGCTATCTCGTCCCCCTGGCGTCGGGGCGGGTCATCGGTGCCTACGGCCTGACAGAGCCCGGTGCGGGATCCGACTCCGGCGGCACGCGGACCACGGCTCGCCACGAGGAGGGGCCGGACGGCGGGACGTGGGTCATTGACGGCGGCAAGCGATTCATCACCAACGCCGGGCAGGCCGGGACGTACATCGTGACCGCCCGCAGCGGCACTCGCGACGACGGCGGCGCCGAGATCAGCGCGTTCATCGTGTCCGGCGAGGCGCCGGGGTTCTCGATCGGTCGTCTCGAGGAGAAGCTCGGACTCCACGCGTCCGCGACGGGCGAGCTCCGGTTCGAGGGGGTCCGCGTCCCGGCCGCCGACATGCTCGGCTCCCGCGGCGACGGATTCCGGATGTTCCTCGCGGTCCTCGACGGCGGCCGCATCAGCATCGCGGCCCTCGCCGTGGGAATCGCCCAGGCAGCCCTCGACGCGTCGATCCCGTACGTGCGCGAGCGTGAGCAGTTCGGCCGCCCGATCGGGACCTTCGAGGGTGTCGCGTTCCGGATCGCCGACATGGCCACCGAGCTCGAGGCCGCCCGGGCGATGGTCTGGCGCGCCGCGTGGCTCAAGGATCGCGGTCGCGACTTCGGCCTGGCGGCGGCCCAAGCGAAGCTCTACGCGTCGGAGGTCAGCTCACGGGTGACCAACGCGGCGATCCAGGTCCACGGCGGTTACGGCTACATCGCCGAGTATCGGGTCGAGCGGTTCTTCCGTGACGCCAAGCTGACCGAGATCGGCGAGGGGACGAGCGAGATCCAGCGGCTCGTCATCGCCCGGAAGGTCCTCGGCCTCAGGGTGGTCTGAGGGTCCTGGATCTACGGGTAGCCACCGCCGGACGACGTCCCGCCGTCACCCGCCGCGACCGCGAGGCCGGCCTGGAGCTGCGCCTTGAACGCGGGTGCCCACGGACCCTGGCCGCTCAGGACGTACGGCGAGATCGCGAGCGACTCGTAGGTCTGCGGGTCCGTCACGTACGACTGGGCGCACGAGCCGACGTCCGTCGAGCGGCGGACGAATGCAGCGTGGTCGTTGAAGACGTAGAGGTACATCGGGACGGCGGTCGCCTGGTCGAGGCCGCTTGCGGTGAAGGCGATCGCCGTCCTGGCGAGGTCCGGGTTCACGCATCCGGCATCGCCGGAGACCACGTTCAGGATCGTGAGGCCCCGGGCCTGGAGCACCTGGGACAGGCCACCGAAATCCGCCGGCGTGGGCATGGGTGGGACGCTCGACGTGGTGCAACCGGCGACGAGGCCGGCGACGAGGACGAGGCGCGCCACGCCGAGCGCGCGGATGGATCCGATCACCGCGCGAGGCTACCATCGGCGCTACGATGGCGCCCCGAACGGAGGCGCCCAGGCGCGACGATGGACCACCTCGACCGGACGCCGGAGCTCGCCCTCGACGAGCTCACCGCCGCGCTCCCGACGCTCGGTCCTGCCGAGTGCGCCCGGCTCCATGCCTTCTGGGCGGGTTCCGACCCGGTGCGACGGGCGACCGCCCATGCGAGAGCCCAGACGGCCGCGACGGCCGCGCCCGATCGGCGCGCCGCCATCCGCGATGTGCAGGACGCGATCGTGCGCTGGGGCGACGAGCCACAGACGCATGGCACGACCGGCTGGGGCGAGCAGTGGGTCGACCCCGATCCGGTGGAGACGGCAGGCGGCTCGGCTCGTTCGGCGGCCGTGCCGGCGATCGTCGACGCAGCGCTCGCGCTCGCCCTCCGGGACCTCCTCGATCCGGCCGATTTCGAGGCCCTCGTGGACCCCTGGCGCGATGCGATCGGCGACGAGGCCCTCGTCGACGGCGGCGCGCCGGATCCGGGCTCAGGCGAGGTGGAGGCGGACCCGGCCGTCCCTCCGACTACCTGAGGACGACGAAGCCGTCGATGTCGACCCGCGGATGGCGGGCCGTGCCGATCGTGACGACCTGCAGCCGGTGGGTGCCCGCGGACGGCCAGGCGGTGGCGTAGACGAGCTGGCGATTGCGCGCCGCGGCGAGGTAGAGGCTCCGCGTCCCCACGTACCGTCCGTCGACGTACAGGCGGACGCTCCCGCTCGTGGGGCCCATCGCGGAGAGGAAGGCGACCGCCGAGCCGACGAACGTGAACGTCGCCGTGGCTCCTGCCGCGGTCGCCATCCTCGTGCTGCCACCACTGGCCCGCGCGCTCGTGGCCGACTTCCACGTGCCGCTGTACGCAACGTGCGTGGTCTCCTCGTAGAGGATCGGCGTCACCGGCGTCACCGCCGCGTTCGGGCCGACGTTGCCCGCCGCGTCCACGGCACGGACCTGGAACCGGTAGGTGTGGCCGAGGAGAATCGTGTGGGTCAGCCCGAGAGCGGTCACCTGGCCGATCGTGAAGAACCCGGTCCCGTCGATATCCTCGTCGACCTGGTACGTCGCGACGCCGCTGGTCGGGTCGGCCGCCGGGCCCCACGTGAGTCGCACGGCGAGCGAGCTCGAGGCCGCGGACGTGTCCGTCGCGAGCGTTGCCGGAGCGACGATCGTCGCGACGATCGGTCGGCTGGGGACGGGCGGCGCGGTCGCGTCGGCAGTCAGTCGGGCGATGTCCGTCACCCACGTTCCGTCGGCGGCGACGACCTCACCGACCATCCAGGCCGCCCCGGTGCCCACCACGTCCGCGGCGATCCCGGCGTAGTCGCCCCAGCGTTCGCCCGCATAGGGCGCCGCGCTCCGGTCGAGGACCTGCGGCACGCTCAGGCCACCGGCCGCCGTCCACGTCGCGAACTCGATGTCCGGGTTCAGCGTGGGCGAGGAGGTGCTGAACGAGGCGAACAGCGTGCCATCGGCGGATAGCGTGAGGCCCGGTGTGTAGACGTCCACCCCGGGCGCGGTGACGATGAAGTCCGCCGGCGCGGTCGGGACCGCCGTCGACGTGTCGAGCTGGGTGTACCTGGCCGCGTCCGCCGGCCCGCTCGTCGTGGCGGTCGCCGCAGTCGCCACGAACCAGAGGATGCCGTTCCGCCACACCGCGTCGAGCGGACGTTCGTCGACCGCGAGCGAGATCGTGTCGCCGCCTGCCTGCCGGGGGGCCGGAGGGATGCTGAACGCGGCGACTGCGGCGGGCCCGGTGGTGAGGTCGATGAAGCCGCTCGTGGTCGCGGCCGTCGCCGGCCCGCTGAGGACCTTGTACATGACATCGGGGGTGGCGCCGATCGCATCCTCCGCGATGAGGTGAATGTCCGGACTCGGGCTGAGGACCTGGGCCGGCCTGATCGAGAAGAGGCTGCTGTCCGCGTCCGTCCAGACGAACGAGAGGGGACCGCCGGCGATCACGGTGGCCCAGTCGATCGCGAGGATGGCCGCCCCGAGGAACGCTCCGGCGCCGCGGAAATCGTTGGCCGTGATGACGATCTTGTCCGTCGAGCTCGCGATCGTCGGCTGATCCGGGAGGATGCCGCCGCTCGGGAACGCGAAACGGTCCCAGGCCCCGAGCGGATCGGCCGTCTCGGACACGACGAGGTAGATGAAGTTCGCGCTGAAGTCCGGGTTCTTGCTGACGATGCTCCCCACCCACCGACCGTGCCAGGCGTCCCAGAGGATCCGTGGATCCGATTCCTCCTGACCGACCGGGACGCCGAAGAACGCCCACGTCGGCGTCGTCTGGAGCGGATCGCCGACTCGATCGTAGATCCGGACGGCCCCGTTCACCGACGCGACGACCGATGTGGCGTTGACGGCGACCCATCCATCCGGCGGCTCCGCCCCGCTCTCCGCCTGGGTCAGCCCCCCGAACGCGAACGCGACCGTGGCGGCGACCGAGGAACCTGGCGCGATGGGGGTGGGTATCGTTCGGCCACCGAGCGAAACCGCGACGTGCTGCCCGGGCTGCGTTCCCCCAGGCTGCGTGCCGGCACCGGGCGGCGTCGCGCCCGGCGACAGCCGCGGGGCTCGCGACGCGGTGCCGATCGGGCGCGGTGCCCATCCCGACCCGGCGGGCCGCGGTGCGGCGATCGATGCGGTCCGGGCGGCGATCGCGGGCGTGATGGCGCCCAGCTCCATGACGTGGACGCGGGCACCGTGCTGCGGTGCGACGACTCCGGATCCCGTCGTGGCCATCGTCCCCGCCGCCGACGCACCACCGGCCGTGACCCCGAACAGGTACGCCGCGGCGATCCCGGCGGTCACCAGGCGGAGGTACCGGGACACGCCGACTCGCGTCGTGGCCGAGTGGTGTGGCAGCGCGGACATGCCCGGCCTCCCGTCTCCAGGTCTCGTGACGCCGCGACCACGCCTCGGCGGGGTCGATTGTGGCACGCCTGTCGTACGATGGCGGCGAACCCGAAACCCGTCGTCCGGCGATCGTCGTCGGCCCGGTCGCCGCTGCCCGAGGAGCCTGTGCCCGAGATCAAACCCTTCCGCGCGCTTCGATACGAGGTGGAGGTGGTCGGCGACCTCGGGCTCGTCACGAGCCCGCCGTACGACGTGGTCGATCCCGCCGGGCAGGCCGAGCTCCTCGCCCGCCACCCGAGGAACGTCATCCGGCTGGACCTGCCGGCCGCGGAGCTCGGCGACGAAGCCGACGACCGCTACCGGCGCGCCGCCCGGACGTTCGCCGCCTGGAGATCGGACGGGACGTTCCACAAGGATCCGCGACCGTCGCTCTACGTCTACGAGCAGACCTACGCTGTGCCCGGGACGGCAGTCGAGCACACCCAGCGCGGATTCTTCGCGCGCCTCAGGCTCGAGCCGTTCGAGGCCGGCACGATCCTCCCCCACGAGCGGACGCTCACGGCGCCGAAGGAGGATCGATACAAGCTCCTCCGGGCGACCGGCGCGAACATGAGCCCCGTCGTCGCGCTGTTCGACGATCCGGATCGCCGCGCAGCCGCGGTTCTCGCGCGCGTCGCGAACGGGGAAGCGGGGCGTCTCGTCGCCGACGTCACCGATGGCGACGGCGTGCGCCATCGGATGTGGATCCTGCCGGCGGCGGCCGCCGGGGACGACGCCCCGGTCGATCCGTCGCCCGCGACCCTGACCGCCGTGGCCGGTGCGCGGCCGATCACGATCGCTGACGGGCATCATCGCTACGAGACGGCGCTCCGCTACCGCGACGAACGGCGCATGAGCCGGTCCTGCGAAGAGGATCCCGCCTTCGACTACATCCTCACCCTCTTCCTCGCCACGAGCGAACCGCTCACCGTCCTGCCGACCCATCGGATCGCGCTCGGACTCGGCGACGACGGCACGGCCGCCCTCCTCGCCTCGATCGGCGATTGGTTCGAGGTGTCGCCGGTGGAGGGGCCGTCCGCCCTCCTCGACGCCTTCGGTCCGGCGGCGCAGGCGGCGGATCCACGGGCGGGCGGTCGCGGCAGATTCGGCCTGTGGACCCGGTCCGGCGGAGCGATCCTCAGCGCCAGGCCACGAGCGTTCGAGGCGGCGCTGCCCCCGGGTGGGAGCGCGGTCCGTGGCCTCGATGTCGTCCGCCTGCAGGTCGTCCTCGAGCGACTCGCCGGCATGGACGGCGCGTCGATCGCGGGCGGACGCGTTCGCTACACCAAATCGGCGTCGGAGGCGATCGAGGACGTCGAACGGGCCGTCGACGGAGCGGACGCGGCGTTCCTTCTCGAGGGCACCCCCGTCGCGGACATCGTGGCGGTTGCCGCGGCCGGCGACGTCATGCCCCAGAAGTCGACGTACTTCTTCCCCAAGGCTCTCAGCGGCCTGCTCATCAACCCTCACGAATGGTGAGATCAGCGCGAACGAGGACGACCGCACGATGACCGACCCAGCGCACGGAGCCGCCACCCTCGCGAGCCAGGCCCTCGGCGCCCGACCGATCCGCAAGGACGAGATCGAGCTGTTCGATCGGGGCGTGTACATCGAGAGCTGGCTGCCGGAGCGCCGCTCGCGGCGGCGGCCGCTCCTGTTCGTCCATGGCGAACTCGGCGGGTCGTGGGTCTGGGAGCGCTATCTCGGTCACTTCGCGTCGCGCGGCTGGGAGGGGCACGCGGTCAATCTCCGCAACCACTACTGGTCGCAGACGGCGGACCCCACGACCCTGACCGTCGAGTCGTACGTCCTCGACGTCCTCGCGGCCCTCGATCATCTCGGCGACGGGACCGTCCTCGTGGGTCACGGCCTCGGTGGACTCCTCGCGCTCAAGGCCGCCGAGCGGCATCCGGTCGGCGGGCTCGTCCTCCTCAGTCCGGAGCTGCCGCGCGACCTTCGCGTGCCCGCCCGCCTGCACGAGCTCCGTGAGCTCGGCGACGTGTACGGCAAGGATCGGATCGGCTGGGAGACCCTGTCCGAGCGGATCCAGCGCGACAACAGCGACCTGACCCTGGACGACGTCCGGCGCATCCAGCACCTCCTCGGCCAGAAGCCCCACGAATCCGGCGTGTCGCGACGTGAGGTCCTCAGCGGCGTGGGCGTGGACCGGGATCGCCTGGTCGGCGTCCCGATCCTCGTCGTCGGGGCCGGCCTCGACCGGATGGTCCCGGAGCCCGGGTCCGAACGACTCGCGGACTGGCTCGGGGCGGCCTACGAGCCGTTCGGCGCCCATTCGCACTTCGGCCTCGTCGCCGGCGAGCACAGCCATGTCCAGGTGGCCGAGGCCGTCCGGGCATTCCTCGAGACGAACCGGCTCTGAGCCGCGCCGGGTGCCTGCCCGGCGCCGACCGGATGGCGTCGATTCGCGGTCGGCTGGTATCATGCCGGCCGGTCCGACGGAGTGCCGCCGAGCCGCCGCGCCGCATTCGTCTAGAGGCCCAGGACACCGCCCTCTCAAGGCGGAGACCACCGGTTCGAATCCGGTATGCGGTACCAAATTCGCCATTTCTGGCACGATCCACGTTCGGATCGGGCCTTTCGTTGGCCTCGTCCGGGGCCGGGCCAGCCGGTGGACAGATGTGCGCCTCGGGGTGTACATATGTCCACGTGCAGGCTGACATCGCGCTATTTGGCGAGTCCAAGGTCCGGCGCCAGATCCTCGAGCGGTTCTTCTCGCGGCCGGGGGTTGTTCGCCATGTCCGCGAGCTCGCCCGGGAGCTCGACCGCTCGCCGACGATCGTCGGGGCCGAGCTCGACCGGCTCGAGCGGACCGGCGTCCTGACTTCCGAACGGATCGGCCGGGCGCGTCGCTACCGGGTCGACGACGCTTCGCCGATCGCGGCCGAGATCCGCTCGCTCGTACGCAAGACGATCGGCATCGAGGCCCGCCTACGCGCGGCGCTCGCGGATCTCGATGGCGTCGAGGAGGGATTCCTGTACGGCTCGTACGCGCGGGGCGACGAGCGGGCGACGAGCGACCTTGACCTGTTCGTCATCGGAGCGGTCGACCAGGTGGCGCTGACCGAACGACTCGCCGAGCTCGAGCGCGAGCTCGATCGCGACGTCAACGTCACGACCCACGAGCGCGCAGAGCTGGAGCGGCTGCGCGCCGCAGGCGACCGGTTCATCGAGACCGTCCTCGCCGGGCCGCGCATCCAGCTTGTCCCGACCACGGTGGGTGGCTGACCGATGCCAGCGCCTACCCTCGCAGAACTCGTCCGAGCGGGCCTGCTCCAGCGCAAGCCGCCCGACACCGGCCGCGTCGCGGGCTGGCTGGACCGCTCGCGCAAGGATCTCGCGCTCGCCAAAGATGTGCTTGCGGGTGTCGATCGCGATCGCGCGATGGCCGTCGCCTACGAGGCCGGATACCGCTGCTGCGCAGGCCTCCTCGACTTGGCCGGCTACCGCGTGACCAGCCAGCCTGGTCACCACCGGGCGGCGATCGACGCGACCACCGAACTCGTCGGCGACGCCGAGCGGGCACGCCTGCGCCGCCTCGATCGGGCGCGCCGCTTCCGCAACGACGCGCTCTACGGCGACGTCGCGACGGCCGGCGCAGGTGAGTTTGCTCAGCTGCTCCGCGATGTCGCCTGGCTGCTCGAGCGACTCGCGACCGAGCACGAACGCGCCGCGCCCCCGGGACGGTAGGTAGCCGTCGAGCCGGAGCCGAGGATCAAACAAATAGGTATGGCGCGGCTGACTCCTGTCGGGCGCGCCAGTACAGATGTTCTATTACGATGCGAGCGCCCTCGACCGGGTGACGCTCGCATCGTCGTCTGTGACAAGTGTTACAGCCCGTGTCACAAACCCTCTCGGGAGCACTCGAGGCTCGGCTTCGTCCAGCGGACCACTCGTCAAGCGGCGCGATCGAGAGGCGCGCGCTGCTCGATCTTCGGGACGTCCCGATGCACTTCCTCGCCGAGCCACTCGCCTGTCTCCCGGAAGTAGAGCTCCTTGAAGAGGTGCGCCACCGCTGTGTCGACGAGCTTGAGCACACCATCTGCTCGGTTCCACTGGCGGTTCGGTGGGTCCTTCGGGTACCACATGCAGAGTCGGTTGGCGCCGAAGGTGTGCCGCATCGGTCCGTGCCAGCCCTCGGCGGTCACCTGCACGGCGCGTCGCTCGTCAAGCTCGATCCGCAGGACGTGTCGCTCGTCGTAGGCCGGCACGGAGACCGGGACCAGCCAGATGTACGCCTGGAGTCGGAAGTTGGTCGAGACCCGCTCGAACGCGTAGTGATCGCCCAGCCCTCCCTCGAGGCGCGCGAGGCGATGAACGCGCTCGGCGAGCGCGACTGGCTTGCGCGGACCCAGCGGCCCGCGGCGGCGATCCGAGGGCCTACTCGTGGTCGGCACCGAACGATCGGCCCGGGACGATCGGGCGCCCGCCGCCCGAGACGATCGCGCCGCCCGTGATGCCGGCCGGGCCCCTGCGAAGTGCCGCGGCGACCGACTCCTTGAACTCGTCCCTCGGCGGCTTCGGGAACTCCTCGCCAAACAGGTCGTGCCACAGCTGGACGCTGGTGGCGTTGGCTTCGGCGTTCAGCGCCTCGCGTGCGGCACCCGCCGCCGTCGCGACCAGCCGCCAGAACCTCGCGAACTGCTCGGGCGTGATCTTCTTGAAGACGTCGTGCTCAGGCACGCCGCGGTCGGGCAGGATCGGCTTCTGTTCGGTCTGGACGTCGATCCGGTAGTTGTCGCGGATCGCCTCGAGCGCCAGCGTCACGCCCTCGGCTACCGACCCGACTCCGTCGGGGCAGGTGTCGCCGACCAGGTGCTCCAGCGGATAGCCCTTCGGGTACTTCCCATCGGGGTTCTCCTTCCGCCACCACTTGATGGCGCGGACGACGTTGATGTAGTGGCCGTCCATGTTGTCGTTCTTCTCATGGGTCCAACGGATCTGCTCGAGCGGGTGGGTCCGCTCCCAGCGGCCGAGGTCGCGCGACGGGATCAGGAGCGGATCGCGCTGCCACTCCTCGAGCCGGGCGCTCTTGGCGATGCGGTCGAAGGCCTCCCGGAAGTTCAGGGGCTCCGGCGCGGGCAGGCCGGTGCGGGCGGCCTTGAACGTCGGGTCGACCGACTCAAAGAACTCCTGTTGGACCTTCGACGGCGCCGCGGTGACGACGAGGTCGAGGGTGACGTCCTTGCCGGCCGGCGTGATCTTGATCGCGCGGTCCTGGCGCTCCCACTGGCCCGGGTAGTACTTCTCGAGGAACGGCGTGAAGCGGGCAACGACGAGGTCCGGCGTGTAGCGGATCGGGTCAAGCGTCGTGACCACGACGACATCGACGTCGGCGTGCGGGTCCTCGCCGTTGGGCTTGGTGCCGGTGTCCCGGCGATAGCTGCCCTGGAGGAAGGTCGAGACGATGATGTCGCGGAGATCCGCGTCGGCCAGCAACAGGCCGCGCAGGCGCAGGTGCTCGTCCCGGCACTGGTTGGCGAGCTCCTCCGGCAGACGGACGTTCTTCAGAAAGCGCTCGAATGCGGGTGTCGCGGTGGTCACGGGTTCAGTCCTCCCTTAGGCACTCAGCGGCAGATGGAACGCCGGCGTGTAGCCGCCGGGCGTGCGGTTGTCGAAGTCGAACTCGTAGGTGGTCGAGCGGCCGAAGGCTCGGCCCTCGTGCCCGATCAGGTACGCGAGCGCCACCGGGACCGAGGCGAAGACGTGGATCGGGGCAGCCCGCTCCTCCGTCGTCCGGCGCGCCTCGACGATCTGGCCGAGGTCACGCGCGAGGGCCCAGGCGTGATCGCCGTCACGCACCGAGGTGGGTCCGGTGCCGCCCGCGATGGTCAGCACCAGCATCCGTCCGATCCCTTGGGAGTGCTTGTCGGCGTAGAGCCGGACGTCCTCGGCCGTCGGGCGGGTTACCTCGATTGCGATCGCCAGACCAGGGCCGTCGCCGAGCTGCTCCTCGTGAACCGTCCACAGCTCGCCCGCAACAACCGCGCCCGTCGGGCGCCAGACCACCCGACCATCGCTCTGGACGGGCGCCACGGTGTCGTTCTTCCCGAGTAGGTGGCCTGCCAGGTAGGCGATCGAGAGGTGGGCGTCGAGGTACAGGTTGTACATACGGTTCCCGCTGATCCGTTCGTCGAGGAACGAGCGGATACGAGGAGCGAGGTCGCGATCCCAGTCGACCTCCGCGGCCTTGTACCGGCCGTGGAAGTCCGGGACGAGGTCGAGCGTCGCGGCGTGGTCCTCGAGGTTGATCGCGCCCCGCGAGAAGCTCTTGATCGCGATGTCGCGCGGATCCGACTCAGCCCGGAGCGGCCGGCCCCGCCACAGCTTCGCCTTCTCCAGGAATGGCCGCAGGGACGTCGCCCGGTGCTCTCGTGGGCCGCCCTGGATGAAGCGCCGGACCATCGAGATGTGCGGGTTGTCCAGCTCCCCATCGGACGGCGGAGCGATGCCGGCAAGGGCGAGAGCGTAGCCGAGGTCCTGCTTCATGCGGTGCATCGGCACGTTGTCCCGGATCCGGAGGTGGCGCAGCACGCGCTCTAGGTGCTCATCGCTGACGCCGCCGAGATCGGCCCGCCACTGCTCCCGGACCTTCCCCGTCTCCGACTTCGGCCCGTCGACGAACAGCTTGTTCGTGATGATCTCGCCGTCGTTGTTGCTGACCAGCGTCCGCAGGATGTCGTCCGGGTCGAAGCGCCAGGCCGTAACAAGGGTCAGGCGCTTGGCGATGTCGCCGCCCTTCGTGGCCGCGTACGCCTTGTCCAGGAGGGAGTGCGTGGTCGCGCCGATGAACGACGGCGTCGACAGATCGAGCGCCCGGATTGTCTCTCGGCCGTCGACGTGGTACTTGAGCTGGTAATGGTCGACCTCGATGAGTCGGTTGTCGTGGCTGTACAGCGGGACGCGGTTGACCGCCACGACATCGTCGAACGCCTGGATTATCGGGTGCTCGACGTAGACAACCTCGGCCGGGTCGTCCTCCATGAAGAGGCGGGCGGCCTGGATCCAGAAGTAGAGGTGCTGGTAATCCTCGCCGAGAAGGATCGGGACGACGCTCGGAGTCATAGCCTCATACTATTCAACTTGACGGACATCGTCAAATCGACTAGTCTAGCAGCGTATTCATCAGGGAGACGGACTCATGGCAATTTCGCCGACCGCGGACATCGGGGCGAATCTTCAGCGGCTGCGGGGGATGCGCGGCTTCACCCAGGAGGCAGCGGCAGAAGCAGCCGGCTTGTCCCGAGCCGCGTACCGGAACCTGGAAACTGGGCTGAGCGAGCCTAGGGCCTCGACTCTCGTCGCGCTGGCCAAGGCGCTCGGTGTGTCACCAGCCGACCTGCTGCTCCCGGCACCGCCGCCGCCACGGGCGCGCTTTCGGTCGAAGCTCAGGCTGAAGGACCGGCCTCGGATCCTTCACGATGTCGGGCGCGAGCTCGACGACTACGCGTCTCTCGAACGGCTTGTCGACGAAGCGCGGCCCTATCTCTTCCGGAACTTCAGCCCCCCCGAGGGACGAGATCGCGCCCGGAAGGCGGCCGAACTCGTCCGGGAAGGGCTGCAGCTCGGCGACGACCCGATCTTCGACATCAGCGGACTCCTCGAAGACAAGGTCGGGATCAAAGTCCTCTGGCTTGAGATCGCCTCGGACGGGTTCTTTGGCCTGTCCGTCGCCGAGGATGGCTCAGGGCCTGCGATCGTCGTAAATAGCTGGGATCGCATCAGTGTGGAGCGACAGATCTTCACCGCGGCTCATGAGCTGGGCCATCTGCTCCTCCACCGAGACGAGTTCAACCCAGACGAGGTCGCCGAGGACATCGACGCGGAACGCGAGGCGGATGTCTTTGCGGCGTATCTCCTGATGCCCGAGCCACGCTTCACCAAGGAGTGGCAGGAGGTACGAGGGCTTTCGCTGTTCGACGCCGTGATGAAGATCAAGCGGATCTTCCGGGTGAGCTACAGGAGCGTGCTGCACCGCCTCGATGAGCACGGACTCAAGGATGTCTGGCCACGCTTCATGGCACAGGCGAAGGGGCGTCTGGGCCGGGCGCTGACTCGGATCGACGAGCCCGATCCCTTGTCCCCGGCAGCGCGCGGAACTGCGGCCCCGGAACCCCTTCGCGGTCGCGAACCGTTTGAGCTTGCCCCGAGCGACTTCGATCCCGACCGCCGGATGCGCCTCATCCGGAGGGCGCTCGATGAACGGCGGATGTCACTCAGTCGCGCGGCCGAGATCCTCGGTCTCGACCTCCGGAAGATGCGCGATCTTCACCAATCCTGGGCGTAGCCGGTGGAGGGGACGCCTCGGTCCACGCTCGTCGGTGACGCCAGTGTGCTCATCGACATCGCGGATGCAAACGAGGCCGTCCTAGGGCTCATCGCTCAGCACCTGGCACGGGTCATCATCCCCACGCCTGTTCTCGCTGAGGTCGACGGCCTTGACGAGCTGAAGTGCGCGGCACTCGGCCTGGAGGTCGTCGAGCCCACGCTGGACCAGCTCCGAGAAGCTGCGATTCCCCACCCTGCGCTCTCGTTCGCGGACAAGGTCTGCATAATCGTTGCGCGCGATGCCGGGGGAATCGCCTGGACCAACGACGGCCCGCTCGGCGATGAGTGCGACGCCCATGGTGTGCCGAGGATGCGTGGCCTTCGGCCGCTCATCGCCCTCGTTGAAGCCGGCGCTCTTGCGATCGATGTCGCTGTTGGGACGGTCGACCTGATCAGCGCCAACAACCCGTACATCACGCCGCCGATCGTCGCCGAGTTCCGCCGGCTCGCAGGCGATGCCGATCGGAGGCGCCAGGGCGAAGAGTAGGGGCGGTCGAGCCCATCGAGTCAGTCGCGTCCTTCCCGACCCACCGTCGGGGCACCCGCGTACGGGATCCAACGGGGCGCAGGAGGGATCTACGCAGCCTCGACATCAGGGACGTCTGCTCCATCGATCGGGATTCGGATACTTCTGGCATCCGCGTGCCCAACTCGTGTACTCGGTACACGAGCACATCGGGATCATCGTCATCCCGAGGACGAAGGCCATCGCACTGGCCGCCATCGTCAACGCAGCAGAGGGTGCTCGGCGGAGACGGGGCCCTCGCGTGGGCAACTCAAGCTGTCACTCGGGCCGGTACATTGGGTGGCGTAACCCGAGCTTCGGGATCGGAAGGGCAGGGGGCATTGACAAGCCCAGATCAGGCTGAACTGAGCCGCCGCGCGAGGAACCTCGTCGAGTTCCTCCGGCGGCTCACGCAGATGAGGACCGTACCCGTCCGCGACGTGGGCGAGTACGAGGAGGTCGTCTGGTTCGCCTCCGTGCCAGACATGTCCGGAAGCCATTGCGTCACGCACGAAGGACATACCGCCGACGCCGATTGGATCGCGATCGAGCGTCCACGGATCCCGCAACGGCCTCAGGCCCCGGCAACGCTGTGGGGCTGGCTCGTTGACGACGCGGAGAGCACCGCCGAGCCCGCCCTGCGCGACCTCGACGAAGGCGAGGACCTGCCTGACGACGTCGTCGCGGCATACGACGAGTATCTCGACGCCTGGCGCGACTGGACCGCCAGGTATGGCCCCCGAGTTCCCCTCCTGGCGCTCTACGAGCGCCTGTTCCGGATCAAGCAGCAGGCCGATCAACTCGGTGAGCGATTCGAGACCGTGGTCGCCGCGGGCCTGGCGCTGGTTCCGGGAGGAGAGCGTGGTCGAATTCGCCGCCACCTCGTGACGATGCGGGCGGAGGTCCACTACGAGCCGCAGACGGGGCGGATCACGGTGCGGCCGGCGCCGGACGGCATCGACGTCCAGTTCGAGGACGACATGCTGGACCCGGCGCTCGTCCCGCGTAAGGAGCTCCGCGAGCCGGCGCATGCAGCCCTGGTCGCGGCCGGCACGGAGATCTGGGCGGGCACGACCCTCGTTGACGCCCTCACGACGTGGACGCAGGCGATGCGCCACGACGCGGTCTTTGACGCTGGGATCGACGCCCCGGCAATGCCGTCGGAGGGCGTGCTCGTCGCGCTCGCGCCGGCGCTCATCCTTCGCAAGCGAACGACGCGATCGCTCCTCGCGTTCTACCGGAAGGTGGACGAGCAGCTCGAAGCCGGGACGCTGGACCCGGGCCTCGTCGCGGGACTCGTGGCCGAGCCCGATGGATCGTCATCGACCGGCGCCGGGGCAGCGGCTGTCGCCGACACGGACGAGCTGTACTTCCCGAAGCCGTACAACGCCGAGCAGCTCGATGTCCTCCGCAGGCTCACGACCTCCGATGGGGTGGTGGTGGTCGGGCCGCCCGGTACCGGGAAGTCGCACACGATCGCCAACCTCGTCTCGCATCTGCTCGCGACGGGCCAACGCGTGCTGGTCACGAGCCACACGAGTCGCGCGCTCGAGGTCCTGCTGGACAAGCTGCCCGATGAGATCCGCTCGCTCTCCGTCAGCCTCGTCGGCGACGGACGGGCGGGGATGCGCGAGCTTCAGCGCTCGGTCAGCGCGCTCGTCAACCGCTCTACGGACCCCGAGTGGGAGACGCCGAAGATCGACCACCGGATCGCCCGGTTCCGGCAGCTGCGGGAGCGAGCGCACGAGGAGCGCCGGCGCCACCTCGCGGCGATCCGAGAGGTCCGTGAGGGGGACGCGAAGGTCCACGACCCCGGCCTGGGCGGCTACCGGGGCACCCTGTCGCAGATCGCCGCGGAGATCGCGGAGCAGCGCGACGCCCTGGGTTGGGCGACCGGCATGGCCGGCGATGCGCCTACCCTCACCAATGCCGAGGCGACGGAGCTGGCAGCCTTCGCCACCTCGATCTCCCAGGAGATCGAGGCCCGCTGCCGCGTGCCGCTCCCCGATCTGCCCACGGTCGAGACATTCACCGAGCTGTGCTCGCGGATCGCCGACCTCGAGGTAGCGGTCGCAGGTGCGGCCGAGAGCCGCCAGCTACCGTCGGCGGCGGCGTTGACCGCCGCGACCCACGCCGACCGGATGACCCTCGCCGCGGCGATCGATCGCCTGCTGCAGGCGCGGGCAACGGTGGCCGTCGCCGAGCCCTGGGAGCTGCCCGCGTTCGAGGCCGCTCTCGGCGGACCGGTCGCGAGGTGGCGGGAGCGCAAGTCCCGCACCGTCGAGTGGATCGCGACGCTGCGGGAGACGGCGGCGACCGCGGACGGCGTACTCGTCACCGGGGCATTGGCCGTTGAGCCCATCGCGGCGCGCGCCGCGATCGATGCGCTGCTGGCTCACCTGCAAGAGGGCCGCGGGCTGGGATTCGGCCCGTTCAAGCCGAGGGTCGTGAAGGACGCGCGACTGGCGCTGGGGACGGTGCGCATCGACGGTCTGGAGCCCGTCTCCGTGCCAGCGCTGCAGCGGCTCCGCACCTGGATCGACGCCCGTGTCGCCGCGGATCGAGCCCGCGCGGCCTGGTCCCAGGAGCGCCGCCTGACGGACGACTCTGCGTACAGCGTGCTGGCCAACCTCGAAGAGCTCCTGCCGGCGCTCGATCGCGTAGTGGCTGCCGAGGGATGCCGGGCCGACGTGGTGGCGGTGGCGGCGAGAATGCCGGGCCTGCCGTTGCCCCCATGGGCCGATACAGAGGGCTGGGTGGCGCTTGGTCGGGCGGCACGGGCCGTCGATGCCGGGGCGGCACTCGAGGCCGCCGTCGGAGAGCTCGCAGGCCACAGAGATCGGGTCGAGGGATCGGTGACCGACGAGCCTGGCGATCTGGTCCCGATCGTCCTCGTGGCCATCGATGCCCGCGACGCCAAGGCCTTCGCGACAGCCCGGGCCGCCGTCGAGGAGCGCTGGCAGGAAGCGGGCCGCGTGCGGCGGCGCGATGAGCTCATGGACCGGCTCATGTCGCAGACGCCGGAGCCCACGCTCGCGCAATTGGCCACGGACGGGTCGTGGACTGAGCGCCTTGCCCGCTACGAGGCCGCGTTCTGGTGGGCGAAGGCCGAGGCGTGGCTCCACGACATGCTGGACGCGTCGTCGGGTGGCGCCGTCAGTCGCGTGGCGATCCTGAACGATGAGATCCGCGGCCTAACGGGCTCGATCGGGGAGCACCTCGCATGGCGGAACTGCCTCACAGCGCTGACCCTCGGCCAGCGCATGCACTTGACGCTCTACCAGAAGGCCATGAAGAAGTATGGCCAGGGCAAGGGCAAGTACGCGCCGACCTATCTGGCCGATGCCCAGCGGGAGCTCGAGCAGTGCCGAGCTGCCGTGCCGGCCTGGATCATGCCGACCTACCGAGTCGCCGAGTCGCTCTCGCCGGATCGAGATGCGTTCGACGTGGTCATCGTCGACGAGGCGAGCCAGTCCGGGGTCGATGCCCTGTTCCTGTGGTGGCTGGGCAAGAAGGTCGTGATCGTCGGGGACGATGAGCAGATCAGTCCGGACGCGGTAGGCCTCGAGCTCGCGCCAGTGCTGGCGATCAAGAAGGAGCTGCTCGGCGATCAGCCCATCGGGAGCGTGATCGCGCCCACCACCAGCCTGTTCGACCTCGGCGACATCGCGTTCACCGGCAACCGCACGTACCTGCGCGAGCACTTCCGGTGCATGCCGGAGATCATCGCCTTCTCGAACCGCATCTCCTATGCCGACTCGCCCCTGGAGCCCCTGCGCCAGTTCGGAGCCGACCGCCTCCCGCCCCTCCGCTCGAGCCACGTCGCCGGCGCCACCCGGTCGGTCGGGGTGCGCGGCAACCTCAACCGCGACGAGGCGCACGAGATGGCGGAGGCGATCGTCGCCTGCATCGCCGATCCCGCGTACGCGGACCGGTCGATGGGCGTCATCAGCCTCACCGGCGAGCATCAGGCCAGGTACGTGGAGCGCCTGCTCCTGGAGCGGATCGGGCCTGATGAGATGCTCAGCCGCCGGATCAAGTGCGGCGACGCGTCCGCCTTCCAGGGCGATGAGCGCGACGTCATGTTCCTGGGAATGGTGGCGGCACCGACGGACAAGGGAAACCGGCTTCCAGCGCAGACGAGTGACGTGATCCGCCGCCGGTTCAATGTCTCCGCGAGTCGCGCACGGGACCAGATGTGGCTATTCCACTCCGTGACGCAGGCGGACCTGAACCCGGACTGCCTGCGGTGGAAGCTGCTGGAGCACTTCCTCCATCCGGAGATGCCTGATCCGGACCCGGACCTCGGGATCGTCACGGAGCGGGATCGACATCAGGCCTTCGACAGCCTGTTCGAGCAGCGTGTCTATCTGCGGATCAAGAACCGCGGCTATCGGGTCCGCCCACAGGTACCCGCGTATGGCTACCGGATCGACCTCGTCGTCACAGGCGGCGAGAACCGGCTCGCGGTGGAGTGCGACGGCGACGAGTGGCACGGCGCCGAGCAGTTCGAGAAGGACCTCGCGCGCCAGCAGGACCTCGAGCGCGTCGGCTGGCGGTTCGTGCGGATCCGCGAGAGCGAGTTCTACCTGGACCCGGAGGCCGCGCTCCGCTCGCTGTGGCTGAAGCTCGGCGAGGTCGGGATTCGGCCATTCGGAGAGCTCGGGGTGGCCGCCCTGGAGCCGGGTGCCGTTGCGGTCGACAGCAGCGACCTGGAGGCGGTCGTTGAGGCGCTGCTGGATCCGTTCGAGGAGCCGGCCGAGGGAGCAGGTCCGCCCGAGCAGCCGACGCCGCCGCTCCCGCCTGAGCCCCTTCCGGTACCGGCTCCCGCGCCGGCGCCAACCCCGCAGCCCGTCGCTCCCATCGCCCCCGCCGTGCTCGGCAAGGTGCCCGCCTATCGAGCCTGGGCGGGCTCGGACGTCTCGGACCCCCGGTATGCGAGGCAGGGTGACCTCGTGGCCATCCTGCTCGACGTGGTCGCCGCCGAAGGTCCGGTGCTCGCCCGGCGCGCCTATCGCCTGATCCTGCAGGCGGCCGGGTTCCATCGGCTGGTCCACACCGTCGTCTCGCCGCTGAACAAGGCGGCGGTTCGAGCCGAGCGCGAAGGGCGGCTGATCGCGGTGCCCTCGGGGATCGGCAGCTCGCTCGCCGAGCGCGTGCTGCGCCTGCCCGATCAGCCGCAGGTCGTCGTTCGGAAGCGCGGCGCCCGGGACCTCGAGGAGATCCCGCCGTCCGAGGTCCAGGCGGTTGCTCGCCAGCTCCGTGGCTCGACGGTCATGCCGTCGGATCGCGAGCTGCAGCGGGCGATCCTCGCGTTCTACGACCGCACCTCGCTCACGGCTGCGGCGAGCACCTACATCGAGAAATGCCTGCGGGTCACTGTCGCGCTGGGGCCTGAGCCGGTCCAGCAGCGGCCGATCTGGGACAAGCCCACGGCAACCGCGGCAGGGACGACTCCACCGGCGCGCCCCACAGAGCCTCCGACGAGGCCTGTCGCGGCACCGGTGCGACCGGCCGGTCCGGAGTTCAAGAAGGTCCTCGCCGACACGATCGCCCGGGCCCAGGTGCTCTCCACTGGCGCCAGGCATCGCCTTGCGACCGAGTGGCTGGACGAGGAGAACGAGCCGTCTCGTGCCAAGGTGACCAGCGCCGCCGGCGCGGCTGGCGCTCCGCGCGATTGGAGCACCGTCGCGCGGATTGTCTCGAGCACCCTCGCCGATTGGCCCGCCTCCGCGCGTGGGGCTGTCGTGGATGCCGCCTTCGCGTTGACCGCGAGCAGCGCCCCAGAGGGGGCGGCCGAGCTGCTCGTGCCGTGGCGAGCCGCACTCCGCCCGGGGAACACGGCCACCCCCGCGCCTCGAGATGAACCCGGCGGCACGCTGTGTCCGCACGGACATGTAATGGGCACCTGCCCCCTCATCGTCTGCAAGGGCCACCCCCTCGGGGGCATGGCCTTCGACGAGAACTGAGCCCATGCCCACGTTGAGGGTGCGCGACCAGTCGACCTTCGGGCCCTGGGCGCCAACCCGGGGCCCTTCCACGTTCGGTCGCGTCACAGACGGGAGGCGCGGTCTGCCGGCAGGCTCGACGGCCTATGGGCTACCCTGCCCCCGTCCGCCGATGCGCCCTTCGTCGAGTTGTAGGACCGGCACAGCACCGCGCAGTTGGCGACGTCGAACGAGGCATCGCCAATGGCAAGCGGGACGACATGGTCGACGGTGAGATCGCTCGCCGGATGGTCGGGGCGCTGGTAGCCGGAGCACCAGTTCCCACGCAGTCCACGCCATGCGCGGGAGCACCCGCTCGCTGAGGCGCGCCAGGCCCGCGTGTTGTACAGGGCGTACCCCCGGACCGCGCCCCGGGGGCGTCTCTCGTGGTGGCCCGGGGCGCGACGTGGCCGGGGCACCGTATGCTCCCGGTGCTCGGGGGTCAGGACCGGTTCCGGGGGCTGAAGTCGGGAGGCGCACGCGTGGCATCGTCGGGCTCGGGTCGGCGGATCGTCATCCTTGCCGAGGGGCAGTTCGGATTCCATCACGGCAAGACGGCGATGGGGGTGATCCGCTACGGCCCCGACCCGGTCGTGGCGGTCATCGACTCGACGAATGCCGGTCGATCCGTCCACGAATGGCTCGGCGAAGGATCGCGGTACGACATCCCGGTGGTCGCCTCGCTCGCGGAGGCGCTCGCCACCGGTGAGGCCGCGGGTTCGCCGGCGACAGCCCTCCTCATCGGCATCGCGCCGACCGGAGGGCGGCTCCCGGAGGATTGGCGGGTGACGATCCTCGGGGCCATCGGGGCCGGCCTCGACATCCTGTCCGGCCTTCACACGTTCATCGGAGACGACCCGGACTTTGCCGCCGCGGCGGCGGAGCGGGGCGTCGAGGTCATCGACTACCGCCGACCGCCCGCGCGGATGGAGACCGCCCTCGGCCGGCTCCACGGTCCGGGCAAGCGGGTGATCCTCACCGTCGGCACGGACTGCGCGATCGGCAAGATGAGTGTCGCCCTCGAGCTGACTCGCGCCGCGACGGAGGCGGGCCTGCGGGCCGCATTCGTCCCCACCGGCCAGACGGGGATGATGATCGCCGGCTGGGGTGTCGCGGTCGACCGCGTGATCAGCGACTTCAGCAACGGGACCTGCGAGTGGCTCGTCGAGCAGGGCGAGCAGCGCGGCGACTGGATCGTCGTCGAGGGCCAGGGCTCGCTCGACCATCCGGCGTACAGCGCCGTCACCCTCGGCCTCATCCACGGGTGCACGCCCCAGGCGATGGTCATGGTCCACAAGGCGGGCATGGAGGACCACGAGTTGGATCACGCCGACGGTCGCCGCTTCCCGATCCACCCGCTGCCCGATTTCATCCGGATCCACGAGGAGGTCGCGGGACTCGTCGCGCCCTCGAAGGTGGTCGGCGTCGCCCTCAACACGTCGCTCATCGCGGATCCCGACGAGGCGCGACGCGTCATCACGGCGACGGCCGAGCTCACCGGTCTCCCGACGGACGACCCGTTCCGCTTCGGCCCGGGCCCGCTCTGGGCCGCCATCCAGCCGGCCGTGGACGCCCTCGTCCGATGAGGTTCTCGGCAGCAGCCGGACCGCTCCGGATCGAGGCGCGCTCGATCTTCGTTGCGTACCGCGACCCGTTCCGGATCGCCCGCTCCCACGGCGGCGACGGGATGACGAGCGTCATCGTCGAACTTCGCCACGCCGACTGGCCCGGCCTCGTCGGGTATGGCGAGGGCTACCCGGACGCGTACTACGGCGAGACGCTCGAGACGATCGCGGCTGTCACGCCCATCCTTCTCGCCGCGATCGACGCCGATCGCCTCGGGGCGACGGCGGACGCCGCCGAGGCGTCACTCGCCGCGATCAGCAGTGCGTTCGACGAGCGGATCGCCCACCACGGGGCCGCGAAATGCGGCCTCGACATCGCCCTCCACGATCTCGTGGGCAAGCATCTCGGCATGCCCGTCCACCGCCTGCTCGGCCTGTCCGCGACGATCCCGCCGACGGACTTCACGATCGGCATCGACGAGCCTGACGTCGTCGCCACCAGGGCGGCCCGGGCGAGCCACTTCCCGGCCCTCAAGATCAAGGTCGGCGGCCCGCACGATCTCGAGACGCTCGAGGCGGTCCGGCGCGTCTTCACGGGCCCCATCCGGGTGGACGCGAACACGGGCTGGCAGCCGGACGACGGGGCCCGCCTGGTGCCGCATCTCGTGAGGCTCGGCGTCGAGCTCATCGAGCAGCCGTTCCCGCGCCACCGGCTGGACCAGCTCGCCTGGCTCCAGGAACGCTCGGAGCTGCCGATCGTCGCGGACGAGAGCGCCGTCACGATCGACGACCTCGATGGTCTCGTCGGGGTCGTGCGAGGCGTGAACGTCAAGCTCGCCAAGTGCGGCGGCGTCGGGCCCGCGAAGCGGATGCTGACCCGAGCGGCCGAGCTCGGCTTCCAGCGCTTCGAGGGCTGTATGGAGGAGACGAGCGTCGGGATCGCGGCCTCGGCGGCGGTCGCCTCGCTCGCCGACTGGGTCGACCTGGACGGATGCCTCCTCCTCGCCGAGGACCCGTTCACCGGGCTCGAGCTCGGACCGGACCATCGCTGGCGGCTCACCGCCACGCCCGGCCTCGGGGTCCGGCCGGCCGCCTGACCTCGCGGCCGCGAACGCCCGTTCGTGTGGACGACATTGTGGACGAGAACGTGGACAAACCCCCTTCCGGTCCCCACTGCCGCCGCCTACGATGACCTCCCCGTCCGACGCGACGCACCGAGGAGGCGTCGTGGATGGGGAGTCGAGGGCCCGCTCCGATCGCCATCCCGCGGTCACGCGCGCCCTCCGTCGAGCGAGCGTGAGGAAGGGAGGAAGCCCATCGATGGAGTCGAAGAGGCCGGACGAGGCCGCGCCGACGAACGAGATCGCCGCATTCGTCCGCTTCTGTCACCGCCGCCGTCGAGTCGGCTGGCCGGAGCTCTATGACGAGATGTGCGCGGTCGCGAGCCGTCGGCTCTACAACGGTTGGGGGTTCGCCGAGCTTGCCGACCACGGCATCGGGTTCAGCCTGTTCCAGACCCCGGCCCTGGCCGCCATCGCGCGCGAGATCGTCCGCGAGGAGGCCGACCGACGACCGCCGGGCCTCGGGCGGATGAGGGCGGACCGGGGGCCGGTCGGGGAGTCCGCCGCCGACCCTGACGGCGACGCCGAGACCGATGCGCGGCGGATCCTTCGACTGTCCATCGCAGCCACCGGATAGGTCGCTGCCGGACGAGCCGGCGCGCGGGTCAGGCGCGGATCCGTCGACGGGCCATCTCGCCCTCGACCTGGCGCTCGGCCTCCACGTAGGTATCGATCTGCTCGCGCAGCTGGTTCGCCTCCGGGGTGTAGAGGTGGACCTGCTGCTGGAGGATGTAGCTGAGGCGGCGGCTCGTCATCCGGACGTGATCGAGGTTCTTCATGAGGACGAGCGGATCCATCGCGGCGAGGTCGGACGGCGCGTACATCTGCTTCATGGCGCCATGGTAGCGGTGCCTCGATCGCGCCGACCGCTCGGTGCGGCACTCGGCGACGGCGGCGCGGCTCGCGCCGCCGTCGCGTCAGATCGCGCGCAGCCCGCGCGGTGGCCAGTCCCAGCCGATCGGGACCGTCGCTCCGGCGAGCGCCCGCCGCCGTCCCGACTCGCCGGCGCCGAGGACGAGGATCCGGTCGGTCTTCGTCGCGCGCCCGGCCTCGTCGCCCCAGAGCTTGGTCATCTTGCGGTCGGCCGCGACCGGGTCGATGACGATGCCCGCGAGGGTATAGCCCTCCGGCGCCGCAGCGGCATCCCAGACCCGCTCGGCGAGACCGAACCCGTCGGCGATCGCCCGACCGCGGTCGAGTTCGACGTCGCCGATGACGAGCGCGACGATGGCATCATCCGCCAGGACGGGCCGAAGACCGGCCAGCACCTCGCGGATGAAGGCGAGATATGGCTCCCGATGGTGCGCATCGTCGAGCGTCGCGTCGATGGCGCGGGCGTCCTCGCCGAGGAACCAGGTGCGGAGCCAGTTGTAGTAGCCGTACTTCACCACCCGCAGATACGGCGGCGAGGTGACGACGAGGCGGATGCGATCCGGCAGCCCCCGGGCGCGGAGCGCGTCGCGCGCCCGAATACCGGCATCGCGGGCGTCGCCGAGGAGGGCGATCCCCGTCGTAGCGGGGGGCGGATCGCGGAAGAGGCGATCGAGCTTCGCCTCGAGACCCGCGAACACGTCGCGCTCCGGCGATGCGAATCCCGTCCGGGCGGCGAACTCCCGGACATACCGGGGGGCCATGCTGAAGGTGTTCGGCATGATCTCCGAGAGGTAACTCCGGCTCTTGCCGTGGAGGATGCCGGTGATCGCCGCGCCGAGGAAGCGGTCCGTCCGGTCGTCGAGACGGAGCGATGTCCGGACGAAGAGAAGCTCGGCGAGGGTGCGGGGATGGAATGCGAGGGCGACCTCGGCGGGAACCGACTCGAGACCGGCGTCTGGACCGGTCCGCGACCCGGCCGCCGGCACCCACGCCGATGGGTGATCCGATCGGCCGACGATCCGTTCGGCGAGGGCGAGCCAGCCCGGCGATGCGGCGGCCCAGCCGAGCCGGAGCGCGGCGACCCGGGTCCTGGCCTCGGCCGGTGTCGGCGGTTCCACCTTCGCGGCCGTAAGCACATGGGCGAACGGGTTGAGGTCGTTGCCGACGCCGATCCTTCCCTCCGCGCATGCCTGGAGCGGCGTCGTCCCGCGTCCGCTGAAGGGATCGAGGACGACGTCGCCGGGCCGCGACCAGCGGGCCACGAACGCGTGGGCGAGACCGGCCGGAAAGCTCGCCAGGTACGAGCACATCGGATGAAAGCTGTGGCCCCACAGGCGAGGCTGGTCCTTCCACTCCGGCGCGATCGACAGGTCGGGCAGCCCGAACGGCAGCTCGAGGGCGAGCTGGGCCGTCTCCACCGTTCTACCCGTTCGAGCCACGCCGCCGCACCTCCACGCTCCGTCCACCGGTCCCGGCCGGCGGGCCGCGGAGCATAGCACGCGGGCAGTGCCCGATCGGACGGGTGAGCGGAGGCACTGGCCGCGACGCGCTGGTGAGCGTACCCTAGGGCCGAGCTCGAGGCTGTCGCGCGGAACCGTTCGACGCCCGGGCGTCCGATGGCGGCCGTCGCGCCCTCGTCGGGCTCCGGGCGCCGTTTCGGGCCCGTCCCCACCGTCCGGTGCAATCACCGGCGAAGAGGCCACCCGAGCTCCAGGTGGGCCGCCGCGACGTCCAACGGGCGCGGCGGCCCGCTTCGGTCCCACGTCCCCGTAGCTCAGTGGACAGAGCAACCGCCTTCTAAGCGGTAGGCCGCAGGTTCGAACCCTGCCGGGGACGCCACGTCACGCACGCGCTGCGCATCGCCACGCACGACGGACACGCGAGCGTGTCCGTCAGGAATTCCCTCGATCCTCGTGCGAAACGAGAGACCGGCCGTTGGTGGGCAGCCGGGACGTCGGGACGCCCATGGGTCGGCCTCAGTAGTGGATGACGCCGCCGAGGGCGGCGTCCTGCGGCGGCGGGCTCGGCAGCGTTCCCGAGTGGCCCGTCGCGATCCGCAGCGCGGACCACGCCGCCGCCGCGGCGTCGACGACATCGTCGGGCGCGACCCGGCCGCCGTCGGGCAAGTCCTCCGGGAGGCGGATGCCCATCGCCGCGAGGAGCGCCCGTCGCTCCGCAATGCCGCTCCAGCTGCGCTTCGAGTAGCGGAGCGGCGTCCCTTGCATCGCCCGGAAGCTCACCTCCGGGTGGACCTCGACGATCCGCTGGTCGCTCTCTGCAGCGGGGGCCACCTCGAGGATGTACTTCCGCAGCGCGTACGCCTGCTGGCTCGGGGCGCGGCTCACGAGGCGGCGAGCCAGTTCGACCGCCGTCTCGTATGAGGGAGCCTCGAGCACCTCGCGGGGGAACGTCTCGAAGACGGACGACGCACGGGCGGGCCCGACGAACGTGCGGGCCGCATCATCGGCCGGTCGCGTTCCTCCGACCGGAAGTCCGATCGGGATGTCGATCGCGACAACCCCGACGTCGGGATGGCGCTCGAGCAGGGCGGCGAGCGACGGCTGAAGGTCCGCTCCGACGAAGGCGCCGTCGACGAGCAGCACAGCGAGCCACTTACCGGCGGCTGCGTCGACCCCCATGACCTTCGAGATCATCGGGCGCACGTCCGAAGTCGGCGCGGCGGTGCTTTGAGCCGGTGTCAGGCCGACGTCCGGGGTCGGCTCGACGAGGCCCGCGTCGCCCGAGAGGGCCTGCCGTTCCTTCGCGTACTGCCAGAGCGCCCGATCGAGCGTCCGCATCCACACCCCGGCTTCGGCTGCCAGCAACCGACACGCCTGCGTGTACGCCGACCAGAACCCGAACGAGTAGTAGGAGGGCGGGGCCTCGACACGGAGGCTCCACAGCGCCCGGTAGGCGATGATCGGATAGAGCTCACGATGACCAAGGTGAAGGAGCACCGATGCCGTCGGGAGCTGGACCCCATGGAGCCGGGTCAGGGCCTTGATCCGGAGACGCTCGTCGGGAGTCGAGAGGGCGAGCCGGGTTGTGGCCTCGACGGAAGCTTCGTCGTTCTTCTCGCAGCGGCTCCTGGTCCGCTGTGTCTTCCAGCGGGTGACGACGAGGAACTCGTCTCGGGTGTACCAGCCCCGGCGACGGGCTGCCTTCCCGATCGCCTCGACAGCCGAGTCGTCGGCGGAGCTGTAGCGAGCCGCCCAGAAGGGGACCTCGGCGAGCGGGAACCGCAGCTGGAACGTGGGGACGTTTGGCACACTCATCCTGACCAGCTCATGGACCGAGGGCACGACGCCACGCGTGCTTGAGGTCCGCGACGAGCATCTGGTACTCCCAGCCCATCCAGCCCTCGACGGCGAACGAAGGCGGGGTGAAGTGTCGGCACGACCCCTCCCCAGTCGCTCGGGAGTTCCGTGCCAGGCTCTTTCCTGGTCACCGGGAACGCCCGTTGACCGGTCACGGCCTGAACGGCCGTCACGCCAAGGGCGACGACGACGGTGCGGCTCGCGGGATCACCCCGGGGGCCGATCGCGGGATCGTACTCGCGGCATGGGCAGCCGGGACAGTGTCGGACCGTCTTCATGAGCCCAGCCTATACCGTCGGCCGGGCCGTCAACGGGGACGCGAACAAGCCGCCCGGTGGGTCGACGATCTGCGAGTCGATCCCCATGATGCGGCCACGCTGGCCGAGTTACATGCGGGTACTCGCAGGCAAGGCGTCTCGAGCAGGTGCCCGGGATGGCACGCGACGCCATCGCTGCGTTCCTGGGAATCGCGTCGAGTTCAGTCGAGGTTGAGGTGATCCCGCGGTTGGCTGCGGATCTGGAGGCCACGGTGACAAAGGCGGGTCGTGTCCGTGAGGCTGCCGAGCTCATGCACCGAGAAGCCGCCAATCTCACCCGTGCCGCGGTCGTCAGTCTTGCCGATGCCGGCTTGACGGTTCGTGACATCGGCCGCGTCGTCGGCCTTTCGCATCAGCGGGTCGCCCAGATTCTGGCGCAACCTGCCGACGCCGCGCCGAGCGGCAGTCTCGTCGACCTGATGGCTGCCCTTGAGGCGTCGGTCAGCGCGGCCAGGATGGCCCGCGGAGAAGCGAACGAGGTCGCCAGTGGCGAGGGCAAACCCCGACCGCACCTGGTGGCCGCAGCCGGTCCGACGCCCTGGCCGTGATCCCCGGACACCACGTTGACGAGGATGGCCATCGGATCGAGCCCTCCGTCCCAGGGTTCCGGCAGATGGCCATGAGGCGGGCACTGGTCTGCAGGTCGGTGACAGGTGGCCCTCCCCCGCGCATCTGGCAGGATCCACGTGCCGACCCGGTACGCTCCACGCTCAGGTCTACGAGCGCCCCGTGGAGAGTCGGTGACCAACGCCCGCCTGGGGGTCATCTGGCACGAACGGCATGCCGCGTCGTACCCCGCCCGATGGAACCGGATCCGGCGGAAGCCGGGCGGGCCTGCGCTGTCGACGACGTCCGTGGGGATCACGGCTAGCGGATGGCGAACAGGCTGACGAGGAGGACGCCGGATCCGACGAGCGTGATCGACGGCATATCGCAGCCGAGACCGCTCGTTCCCGGCACCCCGGCGCGTACTGGGTGTTTGTTGTAACAGGCATTCATCGCCCGTGTTAACATTCCGATAACAAAGCGCATGTCTGTACGCCCGCACTCGAGGAGGCCGTGGACCATCTGGCCCTGCTCCTGCTCGCCCTCGCCCTGTGCTTCGTGGCGGGCGCCAACGACGGCTCGACGCTCATCGCCCTCAACCTGACCAACAAGGCGATCGGTCCGTTCGCCTCGATCGTGCTCCTCGCCGCGGTGATCGCCCTCGAGCCGTTCGTCCTCGGCACCGCAGTCGCCACGACGGTCGCCCACGGGCTCGTCTCCTTCGCGGGCCAGGGTGGCGTGCAGGATGTCCTCATCGCCGTGCTCGTGACGCTCGGCGTCATCGTCGTCCTGAGCCGGGCCGGACTGCCCACGAGCCTCACCCTCGCGCTTGTGGGGAGCATCGTCGGTGTCGGCCTGGCGACGGGTCGCCCGGTGTCGTGGACCACGGTGCGGTCGGCACTCGTGGTCGGGGTCGCTGCGCCCGTGGTGAGCGCGTTCGTCGGCTGGTGCGTCGCCCGCTGGCTGGGCCATGTTCCGTGGCGAGCGGAGGTCCGGCGCCAGACGAGGGTGCTGCACGGCGGAGCGTTCGTCCTCCAGGCCGTTGCCTATGCGGCGAACGATGCCCAGAAGCTCTTCGCCGTCGCGGCCCTGGCGACGGCTGGCGCGACCGGCACGGTCAGCGTCGAGCCCGCGTCCCAGATCGCCATCGCCGTGATGTTCAGCCTCGGCATCCTCGTCGGGATCCGGCGCTACGCCGGCCGACTGGCCGACCGGGTCATGCCGGTGCGGGAGACCCACGCGATCGCGGCCAAGCTCGGGGCCTCCGCTTCCGTTCTCGCGTCCGCGGCGATCGGCCTGCCGGTGTCCATGACGCAGTCCGCGACCGCCGGCCTGGTGGGAGCGGGGATGAGCGAGGCGATCACGCGCGTGCGGTGGCCGCGCACCGTGCCGATCGTCGGCGCCTGGCTCGTCACCCTGCCGGCGGCGACGGTCGCCGCGATCGTCGTGGTCGTCGCATTCCAGACGGTCCGATGAAGTTCCAGCTGGCCGGTCTGATCAGCGACCTTCGGGGGCAGACGAACCACCGCTTCGTCGACCTGCTCGGGGAGCACCTCGATGAGACCCGGGCGGCGGCCGAGCTCGCCGGACGCGCTGTTCGTGGCGACATCGCCCCAGCAGAAGCGAACGCCGCCATGATCGAGGTCGAACACCGGGGCGACGACCTTCGACGCGACCTCGCCCGTCTGCTCTCGACCACGCTCATCACGCCGATCGATCGCGAGGACATCTCGCGCATCTCGCGCTCCATCGACGACGTTCTCGACAACCTCCGCGACTTCCTCCTGGAGTTCCAGATGTTCGCGCCCGACGACCAGGGGGTCCTCGAGCCGGTGCTCGAGGCGGTCATCGGCGCGATCGCCGAGCTGCGGCTCGCGATCTCGGTCATCGTCGCCGAGCCGGGCGCGATCATGGACCGGTCTGTCCGCGCGAAGAAGGCCGGGAACGAGATCCGGCGGCGCTATGAAGTCCAGCTCGCCGCGATCTTCAGCGGAGCGCTGTCGATGGACGTCCTCAAGCTCCGGGAGCTGCTCCGCCGCCTCGATGTGGTGGGCCTGAGGGTCGGCGAGGCCGCGAACGCTCTCTCCGATGCGGCGGTCAAGCGAAGCGAAGGCTGACGGTCCGACTCCTCGCCCCGGGCCGGACCGGCGCCGCTGGCAGAGGGATCGTGATGTACCCTTGACGCTATGTAACAGATGTTATACAACATCCATGCCAACGTAACCATCGTAGCATCGCGAGTCGCCACCGCAGGCGTCGGAGACGGGAGAGGCACCATGGACAACGAGCGCGATCTCTATGTCCTCGCGGCAGCGGGCCGGATCAGTCGTCGGGACCTCCTCAAGGGAGCGGCACTCCTCGGTCTGAGCGGGGCGGCGGTCTCAGCGCTGCTGGCGGCGTGTTCGTCACCGGCGGCGACGACCCCACCCTCCGTCGCGGCCGTCAGCGCTGCACCGTCCGTCGCGAGTGCGGCGCCCGCCTCCGTCGCCGCGACGCCGGCCGCGAGCCGGACCCTCGCCGGTACGCTGTCGCTCTACAGCTCGACGGATACGGCGCAGCAGGTCGCGGATGCCTTCGCCAAGGCGACCGGGGTGAAGGTCAACAACTACAACGACGATGCCGGCGTGGTCCTCGCCCGGATCGAGGCGGAAGCCGGACATCCGCAGGCGGACGTCTACCTGCTGTCCGACGCCGAGGGCACCGCCGGGCTCGGCCAGCAGGGTCGGCTCCAGGCGTACCTGTCGCCAGCCCGCAGCACGATGTCGTCGCTCGCGCTCCAGGTGAGCGACACGAGCGGCTTGTTCACGGCTGCCGGCCTCAGCGGGGCCGGCCCATTCACCTACAACACGAAGAAGCTCACCGCGGCGACCGCACCCAAGGACTGGCCGGACCTGCTCGATCCGCGTTTCAAGGATCAGATCGCGATGACGGACCCGGCCTTCAGTGGGCCGTCGTACGGCGCGATCTTCGGCATCCTCCAGCGGATGGGCGACACGGCCGGCTGGACCTACATCCAGGGCCTGTTCTCGAACGGCATGAAGGTCTTCAAGACGAATACGCCGACCCTTGCTGCCGTGACGTCCGGGGGGCGGAGCATCGCCCTCGCCCAGGACTCGGCGACCTACTATGACGTCGTCGCCCAGAGCGCACCGCTGGCGGTGGCCTACCCGACGAGCGGCACCGTCCTCCAGGGGGACGTGATCGGGATCGAGGCCAAGGCGAGCAACCTCGACGCAGCGCAGGCGTTCGTCGACTACGTCCTGTCGGCGGCCGGCCAGACGACGGAGATCGGCGACGCGGTCAGCGGCAAGGGCGTGTCCGGTGACGCCTGGATCATCCCGGTCCAGCCCGGCGTGGCCCAGAACTCCGCCCGCATCTCGAGCGGCATCAACTGGACCATCATCGACCTGCAGCAGGCCGCCTCGCAGGAGGCATCGATCAAGGGACGCTTCAAGTCGCTCGCGGGATCATGAGCGCGGTCACCCCTTCGCGGACCCTCGTCGGCACCATCTCGCGGTGGCGAACGCAGCGGGGGCTCGATCGCCTCGCGATCCTCGTGGCGATGGGGAGCCTCGCGGTCCTCATCGTCTTCCCGCTCGTCGAGCTGCTCCAGCAGGCGATCATCCCGGCCGGGCAGAGCGTCCTCCAGCCGTTCCGCGACACGTTCGCCACGCCCGGCAACTATGTCGCCATCGTGGACTCGGTCGGGATCGGCCTCGCCGTCTGCGCCGCCTCGGCGCTCATCGGGGTGCCCCTCGCGATCCTCCTGACCCGGACGGATATCCCGGGCCGGCGGCTCTTCGAGGCCCTCGTCTGGGTCGACTTCTTCACCCCGTCCTACCTCATCGCCCTCGGCTGGACTGCCCTCATGCAGCAGGGCGGCTTCCTCGACCTCATGCTCGGTCAGACGAATCCGCTCATGGGCGTCTTCTTCGGACCGATCGGGATCGCCGTCGTCCTCACCTTCAAGCTGTTCCCGTTCGTCTATCTCGCAACAAGCGCCGGGGTCCAGGTCGTCGGCGCGGAATACGAGGAGGCGGCCCGCGTCGCTGGGGCGAGCCGCCTTCGGGCATGGCTGGCGATCGTGGTGCCGATGCTCCGACCGGCGGTGCTGGCCGGCCTCATCCTCGTCTTCGCGGAGGTCGTCTCCGACTTCGGCATCGCGGCGACGATCGGACAGCAGGCGGGGTTCCCGCTCATGACGCTCGAGATCTACAACTACGTCTCGTCGTGGCCGATCAACTATCCCCTCGCCGCGGCGATGTCGTCCTTCCTCGTCCTCAGCATGGGTGCCGCGCTCGGGGTCCAGTCGCTCCTTCTGCGTCGTCGCTCGTTCCAGGTCATCACGGGCAGGGGGCGAGCCCCGACCCGTGTCCGACTCGGACGCTGGCGCTGGCCGGCAACGGCGATCGTCAGCCTCCTCTTCGCCCTCGCCCTCGGCGCGCCGTTCGGCGCGTCCATCGTCATCTCGCTCATGCACAACATCGGCCTCGGCCTCGTCGCGAGCAACTTCAGCCTGCAGAACTACGCGGACGTGCTCGGCGATCTCAACACCGGCGTCGGGGCCCTCTGGCGGAGTGTCCAGCTGGCGGTCGAGGCGGCCACCCTGACAAGCCTGCTCAGTCTCGTCGTGACCTACATGATCTACCGCTGGGAGGGGATCGGGCGGCTCATGCTCAACCAGCTGACGGTCGTGGCGATGGTCGTCCCGAGCATCGTCATGGCTGCGGGCTACGTGTTCGCGTTCAACCAGGACTGGCTCTTCAGCCTCGGCATCTCGATCTACGGAACGATGTTCCTGCTCCTCATGAGCTACATCGGCCAGCAGGTCTCGATGGCCGTCCGACTCCATCTCGGTGCCATCCAGCAGGTGTCCGGATCGCTCATGGACGCGGCACAGGTCGCGGGAGCGGGCGTCGTGACGCTCCTCCTCCGCATCCTCCTGCCGCTCCTCCGCAAGGCCATCGTCTCGGTCTGGCTGCTGACGTTCGTCATCGTCATGTTCGACCTGGCGATGTCCGAGATGCTCTATCCACCGGGCGAGCCGACGCTCGGGGTGGCCCTCATCAAGAAGTTCGGCGACCTCGGCAACATCGGCACCGGGACGGCGATGATGATGCTCGCGATCCTCATCGTCCTCGCGATGGTCGTCGCCGTGAACTTCGTGTTCCGGGGCGGGTTCGGAACGGCGGTGACCGAGGATCTGGCACCAGGCATCAAGGAGCGTCGGTAAGGATGGACGTCACCGTCGAGTCGCTCGCTCGGTCGTTCGGAACGGTCGAAGCCGTCCGGGACGTGTCGTTCGCCGTGCCCTCGGGCACCGTGACGACCCTCCTCGGACCCTCCGGCTGCGGCAAGACGACGACCCTCCGCTGCCTGGCCGGCCTCACGACCCCCTCGGCCGGCACGATCCGGTTCGGCGATCGGATCGTGTACTCGTCGGATCGGCGGATCAATGTCCCTCCGGAGCAACGACGGCTCGGCATGATCTTCCAGGACTTCGCCCTCTGGCCGCACATGCGGGTCCGTGACAACGTCGCGTTCGGACTGCGGCTCCGGCACCTGCCGAAGGCCGAGATCGAGCGGCGGGTGATGGACGCGCTCGCGCTCGTGCGACTCGACGACCACGCCCGTCGATTCCCCTTCGAGCTCTCAGGCGGCCAGCAGCAGCGCGTCGCCGTCGCCCGGGCCATCGTCACCGAGCCTGAGCTCCTCCTCCTCGACGAGCCGTTGAGCAGCCTCGACACGAGCCTTCGCGAGGAGATGCGTCGCGAACTCGTGTCGGTCATCGACCGCCTCGGCATCACGGCGGTCCTCGTCACCCACGACCACATCGAGGCATTGACGATGTCGAGCCTCATCGTCGTCATGAACGGCGGCCGGATCGAACAGATCGGGTCCCCCGACGAGATCTACCGGCGCCCGGCCAACCTGTTCGTCGCCGGCTTCCTCGGCACCGTCAACGTGCTGACCGGGGAGGCCACCCAGGTGGACGGCGGATACCGGGTGAGCGGGGGCGACTGGAGCGTCATCGGGACCGCGCCCCGTCCCGTCGGTGGGACGGCCCACGCCGTCCTCCGGCCGTCCGCGCTGCGGATCCTCGCGCCGGGCGACGACGCCTCCGTCAATCACCTCGTCGGGACAGTACGGGGGGCTGCCTACCATGGGGATCGCTGGCAGTACGACGTGCAGACGACCGGCGGGATCGAGCTCCGGCTCCTCTCCGAGGCGGCGATCCCCGGCGGAAGCGAGGTTCGCCTCGGGTTCGGCGTCGCCGACTGCGTGATCGTCCCATCCACCCCGGTCAGTTGACGACCTCGATGGACTCGACTCCGGCGGGCCGCTCGAAGCGGCGGTTCGTCGTGCTCGTCTATCGCATGCCGCCGAAGCCGACGGCCAGCCGGGTGGCCGTGTGGCGCCAGCTCAAGAAGATCGGTGGTGTCTACCTCCAGCAGTCGGCGATCGCCTTCGCCCAGAACCCCCGCGTCGTCCGCGACCTGCGGCCGCTCCTCGGTCGGATCCAGGAGGCCGGCGGCGAATACCACCTCCTGCCGGTCGGCCGCCTGTCCGGCGACGAGGAGGCCAAGCTCGTCGAGCTGTTCGTCCAGCAGAGCTCGCGCCACTACGCGGAGATCATCGAGGAGTGCGAGGTCGACTTCGCCAGGGAGATCGAGTTCGAGACGTTCCGCCGGAATTTCACGTACGAGGAAGCCGAGGAGATCCGAGCCGAGTACGAGAAGCTTCTCAACTGGTTCGAATGGGTCCACGCGCGGGACTGGTTCGGCGCTCCGAACCGGGAGACGGCGGTCACCTGGCTCGATCGCTGCCGGCTCCAGCTCGAGGCGTTCGAGGCGAAGGTCTACGGCCTCCATTCCAAGGGTCGCGGGCGCACCGAGGAGATGCCGATCGGTGGACCCGGGCCGGGCCTCCGCGAGCTCGACATCCTCCCAGCCCCGTCTCGCGAACGTGGACGGCGGAGGGCCGCGCGCGCGTCGACCCCCTGACCCGAACGGTACGGAACGGCCTCGGCTCAGGCCGCGCCCGCCGGCACCGTCTCCCCGACGCCGCGCGCGACTCGGTCGCCGAGATCCCGATCCACGCTTCGCCAGTAGTCGAGGGCACGGGTCAGCACGGCGCCACTCACGCCCCCCTTGAGGTGGTTCGAGATGTTGGTCACGAGTCGCTCTCGTGCGGCGTCATCCAGGACCCTGCGGTACAGGGTCCCCGGCTGGCCGAAGTCATCGTCTTCTGCGTGCATGGTGTAGGCGGCGCGGACGACCTCCCCCGCCACGCCCCAGCCGGGCTCGGCGTATCGCGGGTCCGCCTTCGGTCCACCGGCCGAATTCGGCGCGTAGACCGGATCGCCGGGGTTGTCGTAGCGCATCGCCCCATCGCGGTTGTAACTGTGCACGGGAGCGTGCGGTCGGTTCACCGGCAGCTCGAGGTAGTTCGTCCCGATGCGGTGGCGATGCGTGTCCGGGTACGAGAAGAGGCGGCCCAGCAGCATCTTGTCGGGTGACGGACCGATGCCGGGGACCATGTTCGCCGGTTCGAATGCCGCCTGCTCGATCTCCGCGAAGTAGTTCTCCGGGTTCCGATCGAGCACGAACCTTCCGATCGTGATCGGCGGGTAGTCCGCATGCGGCCAGATCTTGGTCAGATCGAACGGGTTGAAGCGGTAGTCCGCGGCGTTCTCGAACGGCATGACCTGCATCTCGAGCGTCCACGACGGATGATCGTTCCGGGCGATCGCCTGATGGAGGTCGCGAAGGTGGTGATCGGGGTCCTCCGCCGTCATCGCCTTGGCGTCGGCGTCCGTGAAGTATTCGATCCCCTGATCCGTCTTGAAGTGGTACTTGACCCAGAACTTCGTGCCGCCGGCGTTCTGCCACAGGAAGGCGTGGCTGGAGTAACCGTTCATGTTGCGCCAGGTCCTGGGGATGCCGCGGTCGCTCATGAGGACGGTGACCTGGTGTGCGGACTCCGGGGAAAGCGTCCAGAAGTCCCACTGCATGTCGTTGTCGCGCGTGTGCGTGTCGGCTCGGCGCTTCTGCGAATGGATGAAGTCCTGGAACTTCTGGGGATCGCGGATGAAGAACACCGGGGTGTTGTTGCCGACGAGGTCGTAGTTGCCCTCCTCGGTGTAGAACTTCATCGCAAAACCACGAGGGTCCCGAACCGTGTCGGCGTACCCGCTCTCGCCGGCCACGGTGGAGAATCGGACGAGCACGTCGGTCCGCCGGCCCTTCCTCAGGAAATCGGCCTTGCACCACTGGCTGACGTCCTCGGTGACTTCGAAATGCCCGAACGCTCCACCGCCCTTCGCGTGGACGACCCGCTCGGGGACCCGTTCCCGATTGAACTGCGCCATCTTCTGGATGAGGTAGTGATCCTGGAGGAGGATGGGGCCGTCCGGCCCGGCGGTCAGCGAGTGCTCATCGCTCGCCGCGGGGATGCCCGCGTCCGTGGTGGTGACGTACGGTTGATCGGACATTCGAGCGGATCCTCCTCGGAGAGTGGCAATCAACGGCAGTGTACGCGGTGGGGCCCTGACTCCCGTCGGCGGCCCAGGCGAGGCGATCGGTGCGGAGTGACGACACGGTGACGAAGTACGTCGGAGCGCTCGACCAGGGCACGACGAGCACCCGGTTCATCATCTTCGACCACGCTGGGCGCGTTGTCGCGAAGGATCAGCAGGAGCACGAGCAGATCTACCCGCAGGCGGGATGGGTGGAGCACGATCCCCTCGAGATCTGGCAGCGGAGCGTCGAGGTCACCCGCGGCGCTCTCACCAGGGCCGGCATCGCGGCCGGTGATCTGGCCGCGGTCGGCATCACGAACCAGCGCGAGACGACGGTCGTCTGGGATCGCTGGACCGGCAGGCCGATCCATAACGCGATCGTCTGGCAGGACACCCGGACCGACCGGATCATCGACGAGCTCGCGAAGGACGGCGGTCAGGATCGCCTCCGGGCGAAGGTCGGCCTTCCCCTCGCCACCTACTTCTCCGGCCCGAAGGTCGCGTGGCTGCTCGACAACATCCCGGGCGCACGAGCGAGGGCGGAGGCGGGCGACCTGCTCTTCGGCACCATCGACAGCTGGTGCATCTGGAACCTCACCGGCGGTGTCGCCGGCGGTGTCCACGTCACGGACGTGAGCAACGCGAGCCGGACGATGCTCATGAACCTCCAGACCCTCGACTGGGACGACGAGATCCTCCGCCTCATGGGGATTCCGCGCTCCATGCTGCCGCACATCGGTGCGTCGAGCGAGGTCTACGGGACCGCCGTCGGCGATCTCGCCGGCGTCCCCGTGGCGGGCGATCTCGGCGACCAGCAGGCGGCCTTGTTCGGTCAGACGTGCTTCTCCGCCGGCGAGGCGAAGAACACGTACGGCACCGGGTGCTTCATGCTCCTCAACACGGGTCCCCGGGTCGTCCCATCGAAGCACGGCCTCCTCACGACCGTCGGATACAGGATCGGCAGCCAGCCCGCGGTCTACGCGCTCGAGGGCTCCATCGCGATCGCCGGAGCCCTCGTCCAATGGCTTCGCGACAACCTCGGACTCATCAGGACCTCCGACGAGATCGAGGAGCTCGCCCGAACCGTCGACGACAACGGTGGGGTGTACTTCGTGCCTGCGTTCTCGGGGCTCTTCGCGCCGTACTGGAGGAGCGAGGCGCGCGGCGTCATCGCCGGCCTCACCCGGTACGTCAACAAGGGCCACATCGCCCGGGCGGTCCTCGAGGCGACCGCCTGGCAGACCCGCGAGGTCCTCGATGCGATGAACGCCGACTCGGGCGTCGCCCTGACCGCGCTCAAGGTGGACGGCGGGATGGTCCACGACGAGCTCCTCATGCAGTTCCAGGCGGATGTGCTCGGCGTCCCCATCATCCGGCCGCAGGTCGCCGAGACCACGGCGCTCGGCGCGGCGTACGCCGCCGGGCTCGCCGTCGGCTACTGGTCGGCGGTGGAGGACCTCCGGGCGAACTGGGCGAAAGACAGGGAGTGGACCCCGACGATGGACGGGGCAACACGCGACCGCGAGTACCGCTCGTGGAAGAAGGCCGTCGCCCGCACCTTCGACTGGCTCGACCGCTGAGGCCGTCGACTCGCCGGCGCACGGGATCCATCATCTGCGGGATGATGCGAGCGACACGTCGGCGGTGAACATCCGCGACGTCCCACGCCGTGGAGTACCGCAGCATCAGCGTCGATCTCGTCGTCCGACACCGCGACGCCACGCTCCCGCGGACCGCGGACGTCCTCATCGTCGGCGGCGGCGCGACTGGCGCGGGCCTCCTCCGCGACCTGAGCCGCCGCGGGCTCTCCTGCGTCCTCGTCGACAAGGGCGACTTTGGGAGCGGCACGAGCGGGAGATATCACGGCCTCCTCCATTCCGGTGCCAGGTACGTCGCGAAGGACCCGCTCGCCGCCCGTGAATGCATCGTCGAGAACCGTGTTGTCCGTCGGATCGCGCCCGCCTGCATCGAGGACACCGGCGGCCTGTTCGTCGCGACCCCCGACGATCCCGAGGACTACGTGGCAGCGTTCCCGGCGCGCTGTGCCGCTGCGGGGATCCCGTGCGAGGAGGTGCCGCTCGGCGAGATGTTCCGCCGTGAGCCCGCCCTCAGCCGGCGGATCCGGCGCGCCTTCCGGGTGCTGGACGCGTCCCTCGAACCGTGGCAGCTCATCGAGGCCAACCTCGCCGAGGCCGAGGACCGCGGCGCCATCGCCCTCGGATACCGCCAGGTCGTGGGGATGGATCGCAACGGCGGGTTCATCGCCTCCGTGGCGATCGCCGATCGACGGACCGGCACGGTCGACCGGATCGCCCCCCGGATCGTCGTTTCCGCCGCTGGTGCCTGGGCCGGCCGGATCGCCGCCCTGGCGGGAGCGCGCCTGGACATGTCGCCCGGCAAGGGGACGATGCTCATCTACAACCAGCGGATGACGGACACGGTCGTCAATCGATGCCATCCGCCGGGCGACGGCGACATCATGGTCCCCGTCCACACCGTGGCGATCCTCGGCACGACGGAGGTCCAGGTCGACGACCCGGACGCCTACGCGATGGACCGCGACGAGGTTGAGGCGCTCATCGTCGAAGGCGAGAAGCTCTTCCCGGAGATCCGGCGGATGCGGCTCCTCCGAGCGTACGCCGGCATCCGGCCGCTCTATTCGGCGGACGACGGCGCGGGCGACGGTCGCGCGATCTCGCGAGCCCATGTCCTCCTCGACCACGAGCGCCGTGATGGCATCGCGAACTTCCTCTCCATCGTCGGCGGGAAGCTCACGACGTACCGGCTCATGGCCGAGCAGACAGCGGATCTGGCCTGCGAGAAGCTCGGAGTGGATGTCCGCTGCACGACGGCCGAGGATCCGCTGCCCGGCAAGGCGCCAGGGCGCCCGTACCACTGGCTCGGCGACCGGCTCGCCGAGCACGAGGCGGCCGGCGGCGGCGATGCGTCGCTCATCTGCGAATGTGAGCTCGTGACGCGGCCCATGCTCGACCGCTTCCTCGCCGATCGCTGGCCGTGCAGCCTCGACGACGTCCGTCGCGGGACACGCCTCGGGATGGGTCCGTGCCAGGGGGCGTTCTGCACGTTCCGGGCGGCCGGCGTGGTCGCCGACGAGGTCGCCAGGCGCGCAATCGCCACGGCGGGGGCAGATCCCCGCGACGCGGCCGCCGAGATCGCCGAGCGAGCCCTCGTCGCGTTCATCCGCGAGCGCTACGCGGGGACCCGGCCGATCGCCTGGGGTCGCCAGCTCCAGGAGCTCTGGCTGGCAACGGGGATCTACTGGGGTTCGCTCGGCATCGACGCGTTCGAGGCGTCGCCGAGGCCGGTCGACGGCCCGTCGGCGGGTCCGCCGGACCTGACCGGGGAGACGACGCATGCCGCGCGCTGACGTCGGCGTGGTCGGCGCCGGCCTGGCCGGCCTGACGGCGGCAATCGGCCTGGCCGATGCGGGTGCCCGTGTCCACGTCCTCGCCGCCGGCCATGCGGCGACGCACTGGGCCCCTGGCACACTCGACGTCGGCGTGGCCCGCGGTGCGGTGACGGCCGGCGACGCGGTCGAACGGCTCGCGGTGCGGCCGGGTCATCCGTACGGCTCGCTCGCCTCGGGCCTCGCCGAGAGCCTCAGCGAGGTACGTTGCATCCTCGCCGCCGAGGGTCTCGACATCGCCGGCGAGCTGACGGATCCGCTCCGCCCGATGCCGACCTCGATCGGCGCCACCCGCCTCGCGGCGATCGTGCCGGACGGGATGTCCGGGGCGCTCGCGCCCTGGGGGCCGGACGAGACGCTCGTCGTGTGCAGCCCGGCCGGATTCCGCGATCTCTGGGCGGAGGCGGTCGCGGCGAGCCTCCGTCGCTCGTCGTCGTGGCGCGGCTATCCCGGCCCGGCCAGGGTCGAGGCGCTCACCATCGAGCTGCCGGGCATGGCCGGCCGGCGGAACGTGAACGGTCTCGAGCTCGCGACGGCGTTCGACGACCCAGCGTGGCGAGACCAGGCGCTCGATGCGATCGCGCGGGCGCTCGACGCGCGGGTCCGTGGTCCGGGCCGGGTCGCCCTTCCCGCGATCCTCGGCCTCCAGGACCACCCCGCTGTCCTCGCCGCCGCGCGGGCCCGATTGCCGCTCGTCCCGTTCGAGGTTCCGCTCGTCCCACCGAGTGTGCCCGGGATGCGGATGTATCGCGCCCTGCGCGAGGCGCTCCGGCGCCGCGGCGGTCGGATCCAGGTCGGGGAGGCGGTCCGCGGGTCGATCGGGCCGGACCGGCGCGTCGACGAGCTCGTCGCCCCCGCCGCCGCGCGCGCGTTCGTCCTGTCCGTGGGAGCCGTCGTGCTCGCGACCGGTGGCATCGTCGGCGGCGGGATCGTCGCCGAAGCCGACGGGACCCTCGTCGAGACCGTCCTCGGCCTCCCGGTGGAGGGGCCGCCGATCGATGCGGCGCTGCTCGGCGATCCGTTCGAGCCGAGTGGGCATCCGCTCGAGGTGGCCGGCGTCCGGACGGACGCCGAGCTCCGACCCATCGCGCCCGGTCGCCCGGACCCGATCGCGGACAACGTCCGGATCGCCGGGAGCCTCCTCGCCGGCCAGCGCTACCTCCGGGAGCACTGCGGCGACGGCATCGCGATCGCCAGCGGCCGATCCGTCGCCCGCTCCCTCGCTGGATCGCGCGCGCCGGTCGCGACCACGACGGACGCGGCGGCGGGCACGGTCCGATGATCGCCGCTCCCCGAGGATCCGTGCCGATCGGCCTGAGCGCCGACGAATGCCTCAAGTGCAACGTCTGCACGACCGTCTGTCCAGTCGCCCGGGTGACGGACCTCTTCCCGGGGCCCAAGTACGCAGGCCCGCAGGCACAGCGGTTCCGGCTCGGCACGACGCTCGCTCCAGGGTCGCCGGGCTCAGCCGCCCTGCCTTCTCCGGACCACACGGTGGACTACTGCTCCGGCTGCGGTTTCTGTTCCACTGCCTGCCCGGCGGACGTGAAGATCGCCGAGATGAACAATCGCGCCCGGGCCGCCCTCCGCGCAGGACATCGGCCGCGGCTGCGCGACTGGCTCCTCGGCCAGACGGACCTCAGCGGTCGGCTCGGCACGCTCAGCGCCCCGCTGGCGAACTGGTCATTGCGGAACGGGCTCTTCCGTTGGCTCATCGATCGGGTCGTGGGGATCCACCGGCACGCACCGCTACCGCGGTTTGCGGGGCGTCCGTTCCGCGCCCGGCTCGGCGACCGGCATCGGTCGGCGGACCCGGCTGGCGCGCCGCCGCCGGACCGCGCCGTCGTGTACTTCCATGGCTGCGCTGCGAACTATTACGAGCCGCACGTCGCGAAGGCGGCGCTCGACGTTCTCGAGCGGAACGGCTTCGCGGTGATCGTCCCGCCGCAGGTGTGTTGCGGCCTGCCGCTCATCAGCAACGGGCTGTATGGCTCGGCGCGCGGCCGGGCCCGGCGGAACCTCGGCGTCCTCGCCGCCTATGCGCGGGCCGGATACCGGATCGTCGGCACGTCGACCTCGTGTACCCACACCCTGAAGTCGGAGTATCGCGAGATGCTCGACCTGGAGGACGACGACGCGCGGGTCGTCGGCGAGGCCACGTGGGACATTTGCGAGTTCCTCCTCGACCTGCACGATCGGGGCCGGCTCGACACCTCCTTCGGCATGATCGAGCGCGCCCTGCCGTACCACGCGCCGTGCCAGCTGCGGAGTCACGGGATCGGCCTGCCGGCGCTCGACCTGTTCGCGCTCGTTCCCGGGCTCGACGCGACGGACATGGATCACGACTGCTGCGGCATCGCCGGGACGTACGGCCTCAAGAGCGAGAAGTACGACATCGCGATGGCCGTCGGCGAGCCGCTGTTCCGGAAGATCCGGGCGATGGGCGCGACCGAGGCCGCCTGCGACTCCGAGACGTGTCGCTGGCAGATCGAGGCGGCGACCGGGGCACGCCTGGTCCACCCGGTCGAGATCCTCGCCGAGGCCTACGCGGCGTGGTCGGGCGGAGTGGCAGCCGGGTGATCCTCGTCGTGGGCGCGGGAGCGGTCGGGAGCTTCCTCGGCTCGATCCTCGCCGCCGGAGGAGCGGACGTCGTGCTCCTCGGCCGCCCGAGCCCGGAACCCGTGGGGCCGGCATCGCTGACCCTCGTCGAGCCGGACGGATCGAAGCGCACGCTCGCCGTGGCCCGCGGCGGCGCGGCGGACAGCGTCACGGTCGAGCCCGACCTCACGATCCTCGCCGTGAAGATGGCCGACCTCGAGGCCGCGATCGACGTCGTTGCCCGCTGGCCGTCGACGACGATCGTCGCGGTCGAGAATGGGATCGGCGCCGACGCGCTGCTCCGCGAGCGCCGACCGACCGGCGGTCTCGTCGCTGGATCGCTGACGACATCGGTGGAGCGCGACGGCGCTACCGTCCGCCGCTTGTCGCAGGGAGGCATCGGCCTCGCCCCGGTCAGGGGAGCCGTGGGGCCGCGGATCGCCGCCCTCGCCGCGCGGCTCGAGTCGGGCGGTCTGCGTGTCGTCGAGACGGCGGACGCCGCCGCGATGCGCTGGTCGAAGCTCCTCGTCAACCTCGTTGGCAACGCGACGAGTGCGATCCTCGATGTCGATCCGGGCGACGTGTACCGCGATCGAGCGCTCTTCGCCATCGAACGCGGCCAGCTGCGAGAGGCGCTCGAGGTCATGCGCCGGCTCGGGATCCAGCCGATCCGGTTGCCCGGAGCGGACGCCCGGCTTCTTGTGGCATCGACTCGCCTCCCGGATGCCCTGGTGCGGCCCGTGCTCGGCCGGATCGTCGCCGGCGGCAGGGGAGGAAAGGACCCGTCATTGCGGCGGCACGTGCGCAGCGGCCGCCCGCCGACCGAGGCCGCCTGGCTCAATGGATCGGTCGATCGTGCGGCACGGACGATCGGATTCCGGGCACCCCTGAACGCGCGCCTCGCCGACCTCGTGGGCGAGGTCGCGGCCGACCCCGATCGCCGCGCCTGGTTCCGCGCCCGCCCCGACCGGCTCCTCGCGGAACTCCCCCGGTAGCTCGATGCAACGCGACCCCGGCAGCCCGCCGAGGCGCCCCGGACGCTCGATATACTGGCCAGATATGGACACGACGACGCTCGGCCTGGCGCTCGTCTCGGTCGTGGGCGCCTATCTAATCGGCGCGATACCGTTCGGCGTCGTCGTCGCCAAGGTGTCGGGTGGGCCGGATCCGCGGACCCTCGGCAGCGGTCGGACCGGCGGGGCGAATGTCCTGCGGGCGCTCGGGCCGCGGGCGGCCGCCGCCGCCGGGCTGCTCGACCTGCTCAAGGGCAGCGTGGCCGTGGCGATCCCGATCGCCCTCGGCGCGGGGATCGTCGTCGAAGGCCTCGCCGTCCTCGCCGCGATCGTCGGCCACAGCCGCTCGATCTACATCGGCTTCCACGGTGGCCGGGGCGTGTCCCCGGCGTTCGGCTCGCTCCTCGTCCTCGCCCCACTCGTCGCGCTCGTGATCGTGCCGGTCTTCGCCGCGATCATCGCCCTGACGCGCTACTCGTCGCTCGGATCGCTCGCCGCGTCGGCCCTCGCCGGGATCCTCCTCGTGATCCTCGTCGTCGTCGGCGGCCTGCCACCGTCTCACCTCATCTACGCCATCGGCGGACCGGCCCTCATCTGGCTGTTCCACGCCGACAACATCGGCCGGCTGCTCGCCGGGAAGGAACGGACGATCGACCAGCGCTCCTGATCGGCATGCGATGGAGCGGACTGGTACTGCCGACGGGCGCCACTCCCTGACCGAAGTACGGCTTGTCGCCTCCTGGTCCGCACCGCCACACTCCCCTCACCAGCGGGCCGGACTGCACCCGTGTGTACCCCACGGGATCGCTCCGGCTCCGCACCGTACGAGGCGACGAATGGCATCGATGGCCGTCAGCGAACTTGGACCCATGCTCACCGCGACCGAGGTGGCGCAGATGCTCCACCTCCACGTCAACACGGTGAAGCGGCTCGGCGATCGTGGCGAGCTGCCCTTCTACCGCGTCTGCAAGCGGGGCGATCGGCGGTTCCGGCTCGACGACATCATGGCCTTCCTCGCCCGCAACCGCTGACCGTCAGGACCCGACGCCCTCCAGGCGCGGGATCCGGCTCAGGGCATCGCCGAAGATCTCGAGCGCCTCGAGGATCTCCGCGCTCGTCACGTCGATCGGCGGGATCCAGCGGACCACCTGGTGGGCGACGCCGCAGCTGAGGACGAGGAGGCCGTCGTCCGCGCAGCGGGCGACGAGCGCATCGCAGGTCTGCCCGTCAGGAGCCTTCGTCGCCCGATCAGCGACGAACTCCACCCCGACCATGAGACCCGGCCCCCGGACGTCGCCGATCCGGTCGTCCTCGGCCATGAGCCGGCGGAGCCCCGCCGTGAGCTCGGCACCACGCGCGGCCGCGTTCTCGACGAGCCCCTGCTCGCGGATCGTGCGGACCACCGCGAGACCCGCCGCGCAAGCCACCGGGTTGCCGCCGTACGTCGACCCGTGGGCGCCCCGCCCCCAGCGCTCCTGGAGTGGGCGGGCGCTGACGATCGCCGAGAGTGGAAGGCCGTTCGCGATCGCCTTGGCGAGGCAGACGACATCGGGGACGATGGCGGCGTGCTCGAAGGCCCACATCCGCCCGGTCCGGCCGAAGCCCGTCTGCACCTCGTCCGCAATGAGGAGGATGCCGTGCTCGTCGCAGAACGCCCGCAGGCCGTGCAGGAAGGCCGCCGGCGCCGGGCGGTAGCCGCCCTCGCCCTGGACGGGCTCGATGAGGATTCCGGCGATCGATTCGGCCGGGACCGTGCTCGCAGTCAGGGCCCGCAGCTCGTCGAGGCAGACGCGTGTCGCCAGCTCCTCGTCGCCACCGAAGTCGCCATAGACGGCGGGGAATGGGATGAGGTGGACCTCCGGCAGGAGCGGTTCATATCCCCGCCGGTAGTTGAGATTGGAGCTCGTGACGGACGTCGCCCCGAGAGTCCGACCATGGAACGCACCGCGGAACGCGACGATCGCCGGACGGCCGGTGACCCGCCGGGCGAGCTTGAGCGCGCCTTCGATCGCCTCCGACCCCGAGTTGAGGAAGAACACCGTGTCGAGCGGCTCCGGGAACGTCGCTGCGAGCTCGGTCGCGAGCCGTGCGACCGGTTCCGCATAGCCGATCGCGCCGGTCGGGACGATGAGTCGGTCCACCTGTTCGTGGATCGCCTTCGTGACCGCCGGATGATGGTGGCCGAGTGCCGAGACGGCGATGCCGTTCGCGAAGTCGAGGTACGCCCGGCCGTCCGTGTCGTAGAGGCGGTGGCCCTCGCCGTGACTCCAGCTCCGCTCGAAGTAGCGACCAAGGACGGGGGTGAGGTGCGGACGCGAGAGGGCGGCGAAGTCGAGGCGGTCGTCGGTCGGCGTCGTCATGAGGCGTCCTTGTGATCGTGCGGAGGAGGGGAGGGGATCGGCCGAGTATACGGGCGCGTCCGGCACGAGCCGGGCCTCCACCCGCCAGGTTGCCCCCGGCGCCCGGTTCGGCCGGCCCGCCGCCCATACAATCGGCCGGTGACGCCGCCTCCGCCGCCGGATCCGTCGCGCCCTGTCTCATGGTCCGGGATGGAGCTCGCGATCCTCGCCGCGATCGCGGACACGTTCGCCATCGCCACGGCGCCCGGCGACGCCGAGCGCCGGGCCGAACTCGCCACCGCCGCGATCGACCGGCTCGACCCGGGGCAGGCGAACCAGCTCCGGCTCGTCCTCCGGCTCATGCGGTCCTCGGCCGTGAGCCTGGCCGTGGTGGGCCGGCCGACGCCGTTCGACCGCCTCGATCGACGCGGGCGAGAGCGATACCTTTTGCGCTGGGCGACGTCCCCGGTCCCGCTCCAGCGAGCCGCGTTTCAGGCCCTCAAGAAGCTGTCGTGTTTCCTCGCCTACGCGGATCCGGGGATCGGAGCGCCGAATCCCCGGTGGGCGGAGGTCGGTTATCGGCCGCCGCTCGAGCCGGTCACGCCTGATCCGACGCCGATCGTCCCGCTCGACACCTCCGCGGTCGATTTCCTCGATGCGGATGTCGTCATCGTCGGGTCCGGAGCGGGCGGCGGGGTCGCCGCGGCCGAGCTCGCCCGGGCCGGCCGTTCTGTCGTCGTCCTCGAGGCGGGCCAGTTCGTGCCAGAGCCGGAGATGCCGACTGATGAGCTCGCCGCGTACGACCGACTGTACCTCGATCACGGCCTGACGGCGACGGCAGACGGCGCGGTGTCGGTCCTCGCCGGTTCCGGCGTCGGTGGCGGCACGACGATCAACTGGATGACCTCCATCCCCCTCCAGCCCGCGGTCCGCACCGAGTGGGTCCGCGACCACGGGCTCGATGGGCTCGACGGGGCTGAGTTCGGGGCCGACCTTGCGGCCCTCGAGGCGGAGCTCCGGCTGCAGGGACCGCCGAACGTCCCGCCGAAGGACGCGGCGATCCTCCGGGGAGCGGCCGCGCTCGGCTGGGAGGCGGCGGAAACCCGCCGCAACGGCAGCGGCTGCGGCGACTGTGGGTCATGCCCGTTCGGCTGCCGGCGCGGCGCGAAGCAGAGCGGCCTTCGTGTCCACCTCGCGGCGGCATGGCGGGCCGGGGCGAGGATCGTCGCCGATGCGACGGTGGGGCGAGTCCTCATCTCCGGCGGCCGCGTCACGGGCGTCGAGGGGACGCTCGTCGGCGGACGTCGGCTCGCCGTCCACGCCCGCCAGGTGGTCGTTGCCGCGGGAGCGCTCCGGACGCCCGCGGTCCTCGCCCGGAGCGGGGTCGGCCATCCCGCCGTCGGGCGGTTCCTCCGGCTCCATCCGGTCGCCGTCGTCGGCGCCTTCTTCGACGCGCCGGTCGAGATGTGGTCCGGAACCATGCAGGCGGCACGCTCGCTCGAGTTTCTCGAGTCGCGTTCGACGGATGGATCGGGATTCGTGATCGAGTCGGCGCCCGGGCATCCCGGGCTCATCGCGCTCGCGTTCCCCTGGGAGTCGGGGCAGGCGTTCGGCCGGCTCATGGGACGGGTTCGGAACGTCGCACCGCTCATCGCCATCTGCCGCGACCTCGGTTCGGGGCAGGTGGGACTGACCGCGAGCGGTCAGGTGCGAATCGACTATCGCGTCGGCCCGACGGAGATCGACACGCTCCGGCGGGGCCTCGTCGCCCTCGCCCGGCTCGGCCGGGCAGCCGGGGCCCGCGAGCTCGTCGCACTCGGCACGCCGGCGGCTTGGTCCCGGGACACCGAGGACCGGGTATTCGCGGCGTACCTCGATCGGCTCGCCCGATTCGACTTCGGACCGAACCGCGGCCTCGTCTTCTCGGCCCATCAGATGGGCACGGCCCGGATGGGAACGTCGCGGCGGGACCACGTCTGCGATGAGCGAGGCCGGGTCCGCGCCGACGCGCGCGGCCGTCTCGTGGATGGACTCTACGTCGCAGACACGTCGCTCTTCCCGACCGCCATCGGCGTCAATCCGATGCTGACGGCGATGCTTCTCGCCCGCCGGGTGTCGCGGACGGTCGTCGCCGAGGCGTGATCAGACGACCTCGCCGGCCTCGTCGACGACGGCGGGCGTCGCGGGTCGGGCAACGCGGGCTGGCGGGGCGGTCCGGCTTCGGGCCGTGACGATGAGGGCGACCGCACCGACGATGACCACCGCCGCGACCACCGTCCGCCCGGACAGCGCCTCACCGAGGAAGATCGCACTGAGGACGAAGGCGACGATCGGGTTGACGTAGGCGTACGTCGCGACCTTGGGGAGCGGTGCCACCCGGAGGAGCCAGACGTACGTCGTGTAGCCGATGCCGCTGCCGATCGTCACGAGATAGGCGAGCGCAGCCCACGAAGCCGGCGTGACCGCGGCGAGCGAGAAGCCACGAGCCTCGTCGGTGATGAGCGCCATGACCGCGAGGACCACACCGCCGCACAGCATCTGGATCGCCGTCGCGACGAGCGGCAGGCGCGGCAGCCGCGCTCGATGCGACGAGTAGAGCGAGCCCGATGCCCAGCAGATCGGCGAGATGAGGACCGCGAGGAGTCCGCCGGGGTCGAGGGCAAGGGTTCCGCCTGCCGGGGCGACGAGGATCGCCACGCCGACCACGCCGAGGGCGATCCCGACGACCACAATCCGCGGCAGGCGTTCGCCGAACACGATCCGGCCGAGGACCGCGACCCAGACCGGCATGAGCGCGATGAGCAGGGCGGTGATCCCCGACGGCACCGTCCGCTCGCCGAGGGCGACCATGCCCATGCCGCCCCCGAGGAGGAGGGCGCCCACGATGAACGAATCGCGGACCTCTCGCCGCGTGACCGCGAGGGCCGGGCGTCCTTCGCGGATGACGGAATAGCCGAGCAGGAGGAGTCCGGCGAGGAAGAAGCGCCCCGACGCCATGAGGAACGGCGGCATCGTCTCGACGGCGATCTTGATCCCGATGTACGTCGAGCCCCAGACGACATACAGCGTCGCGAGACCGGCCCACAGGGCGAGTGGTGTCGCCGACATCGCGGGCGCGATGGCTCCGGGACCCGCGGGCGTGGCTTCGGGTGCCGCGGTGCCAGGCGTCGTCGCAACGCCGCTTGTCATAGTCGACTGGTCCAAGATGGGCGTACTGTAGCGGCTCTGACCCGCCTGCGCTCGTCGCTCGCTCCGCGAGGCTCCGTTCGACGGGCGGGAAGGGTCGCCACCCGCCGACTGACCGTCTGCCCTCATGCCCCGAACTGAGGTCAGGCCGCCATGCGGACCGGTCGGCACGATCGGCAGGGGCGATAGCCGCGTGCCTCGGCGTCACCGAGCGACCGGAACGGAACGCGGTGCGCGTCCACGATCCGCCGCGCGTGGCGGCACGTCGGGTGGCAGACGACCCGGGTCGTGTTGGACCCGACGAAGCGGATGCCGCTGACCGCGAGCGCCTCGAGGCGGTCCGGATCGGCACCCTCCCAGGTGAGGAGCGAGTGCTTGTTCTCGGGCCCGCCGAGCGAATACCGGCCGATGTGTCCGTCCGTCCGGACCACCCGGTGGCACGGGATGACGAGCGGGATCGGATTCTTCGCCAGCGCCGTTCCCACCGCCCGGACCGCCGCCGGATGGCCGATCTCCGCGGCGATCCAGCCGTACGGCCGGACCTCACCGCGGGGGATCTCGGAGGTCTTGTCGAGGACGGCCCGCTCGAAGGCCGTCCGCCCGCGGAGATCGACCGGCACGTGAGCCCGGCGATCACCGGCGAGGCGCCGCTCGATCACGCGGGCGAGCCGGGTGGGGAGCGTCGCGACCCGGCGGATCGGCCGATGGAGTGCCGCCCGGAACTCGGCCTCGAAGGCGGACGCCTCGCCGGTGCCGGAGATCGTCGAGACGCCACGGCCATTCCAGGCGACCCACATCGGCCCGATCGCGGTCTCGATCGGCGCGTAGTCGTCGGCGAGGCCGAGGATGACGAGGGTGTCGCCGACGAGCGTCGGCGGTGCCGCGACTGCGAGGCCGCGCAGGGCCTCCTCGATCGAAGCCGTCGAGCGGTCGCCCGTGGTCGAAGTCATGCGATCGACTCCTCTCGTTCGGCCGCCTCGAAGGCGGCGCGGAGCAAGGCGAGGCCCCGGTGGACCTGGGCGCGGATCGTGCCCTCCGGCCGGCCGAGGACCTCGCTCATCTCCTCGTAGGACAGGCCGTCGACGTGCCGGAGCACGACTGCCGCCCGATAGCGGGCGGGCAGACCGGCGACGAGGGCGGCCCAGTGCGCGGCCGACTCGCGCCGGGCGAGCCGCTCGTGCGGTGTGTCGGACGGCCCGGCGGCAGCGGTGAGGTGCGGTGCATCGGTGAGCACCGTCGTCGGGAGCCGGTGGCGCGCGACCCGGCTCCGACAGAGGTTGATGACGATCGTCGCGAGCCAGGCCCGAAGCCGGAGCTCGGCGATCCGCTCCGATCCGTACGAGCCGAGCGCCCGGTGTGCGCGGACGAACGCGTCCTGGGCGATCTCCTCCGCGTCCGCCGGGTCGCCGAGGAACCGGAGGGCGATCGAGTAGCAGCGGTCGGCGTGCGCCCGAACGAGCGCCTCGAAGGCGCCGTCGAGGTCGCGGGCGAGGGCGTGGAGCAGGTCGTCGTCGTCCATCACACTCCAGAACCAGCGGGGTGTGCGTAGCGTTGCACTATCATCCGTCGCGCTGGCGCTCGCCGATCGGAGGTCCGATGTCCGTTATCGAGCGCCACGCGGAGCGCCTCGGGATCGTCCTCGCCTCGGTGCTGTGGATCGCGATGGTCGCCAGCTCCGGGGTCCATTTCGACGTGACCGTCCCGCCGTTCGGCAACGTGCCCGTGGGGCCGGCCCTCGACGCTCGGGCGTACTGGGAGGCGGACCTCGCCCATCCGTACGCGAACGCGAGTGCCGGCGTCCCGGGGGCGTATCTCTACTCGCCGGCCTTTCTCCTCGCGCTCGCCCCGCTCCGCGTCCTGCCATGGCCGCTCTTCGTCGCCGTCTGGGTCGCGATCCTCCTCGTCGCTCTCCGCTGGCTCGTCGGCCCGCGGCTGCTCGGGCTCGCCGTCATCGTCGCCTTCCCGGAGCTGTGGGGAGCGAACATCGTCATCCTCATGGCGGCGGTCGTCGTCGCCGGGTTCGCCCGACCCGGCGCCTGGGCCTTCAACCTCCTGACGAAGGCGACACCGGGCGTCGGCCTGCTCTGGTTCGCCGTCCGTCGCGAGTGGCGGGCCCTCGCCGAGGTCGCACTCGTGACCGCTGCGATCGTGGCGCTGAGCTACCTCGCGTTGCCGGGCGCCTGGGCCGACTGGATCGGCGTCCTCCGCGGCAACACCTCGGCACCCGGGACGTGGGCCTCCCTCAACGTCCCGCTCCTCATCCGCGCGCCGTTCGCCGTCGCCGTCCTCGCGTGGGCCGCCTGGACCGGCCGCCGCTGGGCGGTCCCGATCGGCTGCCTCCTCGCCCTGCCCATCCTCTGGTATGGCGGCTTCGCGATGCTCCTCGCGATCGTCCCGCTCCGCTGGCCAGCGCTGACGGGGAGGGAAGGGATTCCGGCGGCCGCCGCGAGTGATGGCAGTCGCTCCCGTCGCCGCGCGTCGTGACCTCTGACCCGTGCCTGCGTCCCCGCGTCGTGGCTGCGTCCCCGGCGCCCGTCCAGCTGGAACACCCGCAGTTCCATCCGGCGCACGGTGAACCCGCGCCGCCTCTTCCTGACCTTGTTGCGCGTCGACCGGAACGCCGGCCGTTCCAAACGACACAGGAACGACGCTCTCGTCACCATCCGTACCGGATCGTGCGTCAGCTGGAACGCTGACCGTTCCATGGCCGCGCCGTCCGCTCGGCCCACTCCATGTCCGGTCCGGCTATCGCCCCGCGACGTACGAGTGCGCCTCGGTCGCCAGGCGATCCCAGTCGAGGTCGTTGACGGGCTGGATCGCCATCGCCCATTCGCGCATCGGGCGGGCCTTGCCGGCATCGAACCGGATCGCCGCGCCGGAGTCGACGAGCTCGTCGACGCGCTCCTTCGGCAGCTTCACGACGAGCCGATCGCGGACGAGCATGGCGAAGATCCGACCGCCGACGCGGAGACCGGGATTCGAGCCGAAGCCTGTTCCGGGGGTCACGTCGGCCGCAGTAGCGAACTGCCGGGCGAGGCGCTCGAATCGCTCGAGCGGCGTGTCGTCAGGCACGGTGTGACCTCTCCTCGCGATCGGCGTCATCGTGCCCACCCTGCACCTGCGAACCGCCGTCCGGCGTCCGGCCCGACCGCCTCGATCTCGCCGGTGGGCTGGATGAGGAAGATCCAGATGTCCCAGCTGCAGTGGCTCACAACGAGCGCGCCGAGGGGGACGCCCGCGGCGTACAGCACCGCCCAGTGGGCACCGGCCACGCCAGCCGCGCCCATGAGCGTGAAGTTGCCGGTCACCACGTGGACCCCGCCGTAGGCGGCCGTGGCGAGAGCGGCGCCGCGCCAGCGCCCGTAGCGTCGCATGAGCGCCGACTGGACGAAGCCCCGCCAGAAGAGCTCCTCAGCCGGTCCGACGATCGTCGCGAGGCGGGTCGCGATCTCGGCCCGTGGGCGCAGTGTCCGGAGGGCATAGATGTCGCGGATCTGGCGCTCGCCGCCCGGCACGAAGCGGCGGGCGAAGCGGTCCCCGACGCCGAACGTCAGGTAGAGGACCCAGGCGGACGCGAGGCCGACCGGGAGGTGCCAGAGGCGCAGCCGGAAGCGGCGGGACGGCGCCGAGGCGACGAGCGAGAAGCCGCCGAGCGCCAGGCCGGTCAGCGTCATCCGCTGCCAGAACCGCTCGCGCGGGCCGCGGAACGTCGCGCTGAACGCGGCGACGGCCGCACCGAGGCCGACGGCGAGGATCGGCAGGCCCGGCCCGTCGGGTCGCCCGACCCCGCCGGCAGCGACCCGCCGCGAGGTCGCCGATCGCGACGTCGCCGATCGCCGCCTCACCCGCGGCCGACCCCGGACACGAGGATGCCGGCGACGAGGAGGGCGCCGAACACCATGTGGAGGCGCGCGGTCTGGAGATCGATCATCGCGATCGCCCGCATCTGACCCGTCGCACCGAGCTCGGCCGAGCGGATGACCTGGGCGAGGAACGGGAGCGAGAGGATCGCGAGCAGCGTGGCCGGCGGGAGCAGTCGCGCCGCGACCGCGAGGCCGAGCGCCATGTACGCGCCGAGGACGAGGGCCACGTAGACGTAGTGGGCGTACTCGCGGCCGATGTCACCGGACAGCGTCCGGATACCGGCCCGCGTGTCCTCACCGATGTCGCGCCACTCGTTGCCGTCGAGGATCGCCGCAACGAGGAGGCCGACCGGGATCGAGGCGATGAGCGCCTCCACCGACCAGTCGCCGGAGACCGCGAAGTACGTACCCTCCACCATGAGCGGCCCCATGAGGAAAAAGACGAGCGGTACGCCGAGGGCGCGGTACTTGTACTCGAACGGCGGTGCCGTGTAGAAGAACCCGCCGGCGAGCCCGAGCAGCCCGAGCCCGACGATCGCCGGGCCACGGAGCGTGATGAGGTAGACGCCGACGGCCACGGCGAGGGCGAATGCCGCCGCCGCGACGACGAACGCCGTGCGCTCGGTGATCCGGCCCTTGACGAGAGCGTGACTCGCCCGCGGCGAGGTGATCGAGTCAATGCCGCGGCGGACGTCGTAGATCTCGTTGACGACGTTCGTGCCGGAGTGGAGGAGGACGCCGCCGACGAGGGCTGCGATGAACGGTCCGATGGTGAACCGGCCATCGACCGCCGCGAGCGCGCCGCCGGCGAGGACCGGGATGACGGACGCGGTGTAGGCGAATGGCCGGAGGATCTCCCAGACCCCGCCGCCTCGCCGGCGGAGGAGGCCGCCGAGACCGAGGCGCCGGTCGTCGTCGAGGCCTCGAAGGCCCGAGCGGGTCCCATCGACGACCGCGGGAGCATCGCCCACGGGTTCCTCCGTCGCGGCCGCCGGCAGCTCCGCGTAGAGGGTCGCGGCCGCGACGAGCTCCTCGACCTGACGCTCCTCCTGGACCACCGGCTGGAGGAGCGGCAGCCCGAGACCCGCGTCGCGATGGAAGGCCATCGCCCGATCGGCGATCTCCTCGCGTGTGCCGCACAGCATGAACGCGTCGAGGAGCTCGTCCGGGATGAGGTTGCCGGCGGTCGTGTAGTCCTCCACCCGCCATGCCGCGGCGACGCGGTCGCGAAGCTCCCGATCGAAGCCCGCCCGGGCGAGCGAGACGTCCGAGAGGATCGACATCATGTAGATGACGAACGGCTCGCGCTTCGCCCGATTGAGCGCCTCCCGACGGGTCGCATCGACCAGGGAAAGGAGGTAGCCGGCGGTCTCGAGGGAGGCCGGATCCCGACCAGCGTCCGTGGCGGCGGCCCGCAGCCGCTCGAGGATGCCGCGCAGGCTGGGGATCGATTCCGCCGGGCGGGCGAGATAGCCGTCCGCCTTCTGCCCCGCGAGCGCGACGAACTCCTTGCGGTAGGCCGCGACGACGATCGGGATCCTGTGGGTCGGCGGGAACATCGGCTGGATCGGCGGCAGGCCGGGGGTCGCCGACGGCAGCCGCTCGCCGGCCCACAGCGCGCGGAGCTCGTCGATCGTCGTCGAGACGCGGGCAAGCGCGGCGTCCGGCTCGTACGGGATGCCCATCTGCTTCAGTCGGAGCGGGAGCCCGGTCCCGAGGCCCATCACGATCCGCCCGGGAAGCATCTCATCGAGCGCGGAGCCGGTCATGGCAAGGACGACGGGATGGCGGGTGTTCGGGTTCACCGCCCCGAGCGCGACGCGGAAACCCGCCTCGCCCTCCACGAACCCGCCGTCCCCGTCGTTTCCGATCGCCGCCGCGATCGCCGAGCCGAAGCTCACCGCATCGCGTTCGTAGTAGCTGTCGTGGATCCAGACCGAATCGAGGCCGGCGTCGCGGGCGCGTCGGGCCCAGGCGACGACATCGTCGACGTCGCCTCGGGCGGCGAGGCCGAGGCCGATCGGCCTGGCGAGGGTACGCATGGGGTCGGGCGCTCCTGTGCACGAGCGGGGTCGTCCGGCATTCTACCGCCTCGGCCCGCACTTGCTCATTCGCGGGAGCACGTTTCGCGGATCGTTCCGGCACAGGGGCCGATGGCCGGCGCACGCACGACGAGTGGGACAATTCGCCGCATGCGCCTCGACGCTCGTCTCGCCACCGCCGGCTGGCAGCAGGACGCCGTGGCGATCGTCCTCGAGCGTCTGCGGCGGGTCGGGTTGGACGTCGATCCGCCCGACCCGTCGGGTCCCGAGCCGGATGGGCTGCGCGCAGTCGATATCGTCGCGATCGGCTGGGCGACGGTCGACGCGGACCGGGCGGCTGGCGGCGCGGCGCTCGAGCCTCGGCCCCGGGACCCGCATCTCGGGGCGATCGCCCTCCTCCTTGTCGGCCCGTCCGCGCCGGAGGCTCTCCCGGTCGCACTGCTCGAACCGGACACGGAGGGACGGATCGCGGCGACGCTCGCCCGTCACGGCGAAGGTCCAGCCGCCCTGTACGTGCGGGCCGATGTCGATCTCACTGCGCAGCTCGAGTCCATCCGGCGGATCGGTGGTCGTGCGACGACGGTCGCGGACGGCCCGTTCGGCCCGTCCGCCCTGGTACTCGACGACCGGCCATCCGGCCCGCACCTCATCCTCGTCGGGCGGGCTACCATCGCAGCCTGACGAAGGGAGCGCGAATGACCGATCCGGGGGTCCTCGAGGTCCGCCCCGCGACACCCGCCGACGCCGAGCGGATCGCCACCCTCTTCACGGACGAGGGATATCCCGTCGGCCCGACGGACGTCGTCGCCCGTCTCACCCGATTCGCCGAACCCGGCTCTGCCGTCTTCGTCGCCGCCAGCGGCGACGAACTCCTCGGGTTCGTCGCCCTCCATCTCGTGCCCCGGTTCGAGACGGACGACCCGTTCGCCCGGGTGGTCGCGCTGGTCGTCGATGCCGGCGTCCGCGGGCGGGGAGTCGCTCACCGCCTGATGGCGGAGGCGGAGCGTGTCGCGCGAGACGGCGGCGCGGCGTTCATCGAGGTCACCTCCGGGCACCATCGGCCCGAGGCGCGACGGCTGTACGAGGCCCTCGGCTATGACGCAGCCGTCGCCGCGTACCTCCGCAAGCGCCTGTGACCGCGATCGAGGCGACGACGGTCATCCGCGCCGTCGAGGTCCACAAGACCTACGGCGCCGTCCACGCCGTCGACGGGGTCTCGTTCCATGTCGCCCGTGGCGAGGTCTTCGGCCTCCTCGGACCGAACGGGGCGGGGAAGACGACGACGGTCGAGATGCTCGAGGGCCTCCGCCGGCCCGACTCCGGCAGCCTCGAGGTCCTCGGCATCGACGTGGCCCGCCAGCCGGACGCGCTGAAGCAGCGGATCGGCGTGACGCTCCAGACCGCCGAGCTCTACCCGAAGCTCACCGTCGTCGAGGTGCTCGACCTGTTCCGCAGCTTCTACCGGCGGACCATCCCGACGGACCGGCTCATCGATTCGCTCGGGCTCGGCGAGCGCCGGCTCGCCCAGACACGCCAGCTGTCGGGCGGCCAGCGGCAGCGACTGGCGGTCGCGCTCGCCCTCGTCAACGATCCGGAGGTCGTCTTCCTCGACGAACCCACAAGCGGCCTCGACCCGGCGGCGCGGCGATCGCTGTGGGACCTCATCCGCGGCCTCAAGGCGGAGGGCAAGACCATCCTCCTCACGACCCACTACCTCGAGGAGGCGGAGATCCTCTGCGACCGCCTCGCGATCATGGATCACGGCCGGATCATCGCCCTCGGCACGGTCGATGAGCTCGTCGAGAGCCGTTCGTCGGAACGGACGATCCGTTTCGACCGGATCGAGACACTGGCCGAATCCGACCTCGCCGCCCTGACCGGCGTCGACCAGGTCGCCAACGATGACGGGGTCACGCTGCTCTACACGCGGGATGTCCCGGGCACCATCGGCGGGCTGCTCGCGGCGACGAACGCGCTCGGCGTGGAGCCGGAAAACCTCGGCATCCGGCGACCGTCGCTCGAGGACGTCTTCCTCGACCTCACCGGCCGCGCACTGCGGGACTGACCACCGGATGACCGCCCTGCTCACGCTCACCCTCGCGAACATCCGGAGCTTCCTGCGGGATCGGGCGGCGCTCTTCTGGACCCTCGCCTTCCCGCTCATCTTCGTCATCCTCTTCGGCCTCATCTTCCAGGGCGGGAACAGCACCCTCAAGCTCGGCTGGGTCGATCTCGACGGATCGGCGGCCTCGGCCGGGCTCCACGACGCGTTCGCCTCGGTCAAGGGGATCGCGCTCACCGTCGAGTCGCACGATGCAGCGCTCGAGCAGATGCGGAGCGGCAAGGTGAGCGCCGTCCTCGAGGTGCCCAGGGGCTACGGTGCTCGGGTGGCATCGGCCGGTGGCGGCGCCTCGGCTGCGGCCGGAGCTCCGGCGACGATCACCGTCTACACGGACCCGAGCCAGGCGTCGACGACCGGGCTCGTCGAGCAGGTGGTCGGTGGCGTCCTTGGGGTGGTCAACCTCGGCGGTCGCCCGCCGATCGTCGAACCCGTCGTGAGGAGCGTCCAGACCCAGGATCTCAACGGGATCAGCTACCTCGTCCCGAGCATCCTCGGGATGGCGCTCATGCAGCTCGGCGTCTTCGCGGCGATCCCGCTGGTGGCCGATCGGGAGAAGAAGATCCTCAAACGGCTCAGCGCGACGCCGCTCCGCCGCTGGCAGCTCGTGGGCAGCAACGTCCTCATGCGCCTCCTCATCGCGATCGTCCAGACGCTCATCATCGTCGGCGTCGGCTCGCAGGTGTTCGGCCTCCAGATCGCCGGGAATCTCGCCGTCCTCGGCGGCCTCGTCATCCTCGGCGCACTCGCCTTCATCTCGCTCGGCTACGTCATCGCCTCGTTCGCGCCGTCCGAGGACGCGGCGAACGGGATGACGAGCATCGTCCAGTTCCCGCTGATGTTCCTGTCCGGCACCTTCTTCGTCATCGACCAGATGCCCGGGCCACTCCAGCTCGTCGCCCGATTCCTGCCGCTCACGTATCTGTCCGACGCGCTCCGTCAGGTGATGGTGAACGGCGCCGCGTTCTCGCCGCTGTGGGTCTGTGTCGCGGTCCTCGTCGGCTGGACCGCCGTCTGCTTCGGGATCTCGGCGCGGTTCTTCCGCTGGCAGTAGCGCCCGCTACCAGCGTTCCTCGTGGACGAGCTCGTCGAGCCGGCGGCGGCCACCCGCCCGGAGCGACCGGGTGAGTTCCGACGGATCCGCCGGGTAGCCGAACGAGAGGAGGTACTCGCAGCGTCGGTCCGTCGGGTAGCCGAGGAGCCGACGGGCGAGGTCGTGGTCGTAGACGGTCGCCGGGCAGCTGCCGATCCCGAGCTCCCATGCCGCAAGCTGTATGTTCGCCGCCGCCTGGCCGAGGTCGAACAGGATCGAGAGCGGTGCGTCGGGCCCGTGCGGATCCGGTGTCACCAGGGCGATCGCGACGGCGGCCCCGGCGACGTGCCCGGCCCACGGTCCCACGGTCGAGAGCTCGCCGAGGTGGGTTCGGTCTCGGCAGACGATGAACTCCCAGCGCTGGAGGTTCTTCGAGCTTCCCGATCGCCGGCCGGCGTCGAGGATGCGGCTCACGTGGACCGGTTCGAGCGGTCGATCCGTGAACCGGCGGATCGCATGACGAGTGGCGATGGCGATCCAGGCGCCGCGGACCGTCGGAGCGCCGTCGGACGGGGTCATGTCGACGCCGGCCCGGTCGGCGCGGCCCCCGTCCCGATCGCGAGGGCGCTGAACGCCTCGTCCGCCTCGGCGATGCGGGGCGCCGCCACCGCCGAGGCCCGGTCCGCGGCCTCGGTCGGCGAGAGCGGTCCCCCGAAGGCGTCCGCGAGGAACGAGGCAACCGCGCGACGATACGACTCGTGCTCGTGGAGCCAGCTGTGGTTCCCGCCCTCGACGATGAGGGTCTCGACGCGCCGCGCGCCACCGCCGCGGGCCGCCCGCGCCAGCCGCTCGAGGTGCGAGACGGGGACAACGGCGTCCGCCGACCCGTGGACGAGGAGGATCGGGCCCTCGTATCGCGTGATCGCCCGGCTGGCCGACAGCGCACGGACCGCATGCCCACGCGGTCGCAGGTAGACCCGCGTCGTCAGCTCGGCGAGCGGCGTCGCGAACGGTTCGGGGATCGGGAGTGAGGCGAGACGGAAGGTCTGGCGCGTGAGGCGTCGCGGATCCGCCGGTGCGGAGAGGCTCACGAGGGCGGTGCAGCGATCGCCGGCCCGCGCCGCGGCGATGATCGCGCCGACCCCACCGAGCGAGTGGCCGAGCACGGCGACGGCCGTCACCTCCGCTCGGGCGCTGAGCGCAGCGAGCGCCGCCTCGGCGTCCGCGGCAAACTCGCCGACGCTGATCGGCAGCCGCTCCGGCGGGTTTGCGCCATGGCCGCGGACATCGAACGTAAGGACATGGAATCCCGCGGCGTGGAGCACCTCGGCGTGGGGCAGCGTCCGCGACCGGTTCGACTCCCAGCCGTGGACGATGACGACCCCCGGACCGGGGGCCCCGTCGCGGGCGGGGATGAACCACCCCGGGAGCGCGGCCGCGGAGGATGGGACGGACAGCTCCACGAACGGCAGCCCGAGGTCGGCCGGGCTGACGGTCGGTGGCCGGCGCCGCGGGTAGCCGGCCCGGACGCGGTAGATAAGGGCGAACCGGTAGGCCGCCGCGAGCGGGGCACCCACGAGCCCGGTGAACAGGCCGAGCCGGGCGAGCGGGCGACGGATGGAGCTCATGTCCACAGGGGACGTCACCCGGCGTCGCCTGTCAAGCGCGGGCCGGTAGACTTCGGACGATGCCCGACAGAGACCCACGCGACGTTCTCGGGGTGGCCCGGGACGCGAGCCAGACGACGATCAAGGCGGCCTGGCGGCGCCTCGCCCGCGAACACCACCCGGACGTGGTCGGCGCGGATCCGGCGATCGCCCGCGCAGCGACACGACGGATGGCCCAGATCAACGCAGCGTATGAGGCGCTCCGCGACGCTCCGACGCCCGTTTCGGCGCAGGCGGCGCGACGAGGTCCAGCCGCCACGGACGAACCATGGGCCGGATCGACTGTGCGTCCTCCGTCCGGCCCGCCGCGCGCCCGGCCGACGCGCCCCGTCACCCGCCGTGTCGACACGACGGACACGTTCCAGCCGCGGAATCGGCCGACGACCGTGCGGCCGCATCGGAGCGCCCGTGAGCCCGGACAGTCGCCGCCGCGGACCATCGTCATCGACCGCGAGCCGCCGCGTGCCTCCGATCCCACCGGCCCGCTCCGTCGCTCACGGGCCCGATCGTTCGTCGCACCTGACCCGCCGGACTTCGATGCGGCCCTCGCGATGGAGGTGGCGTTCGGCAAGTTCCGTGGCCACACCCTCGGCGAGATCGCGGCCTTCGAACCGTCGTACATCGACTGGATCGCTTCGACGATCACCCGCGAGCCGGGGCTCGTCGCCGCCGCGCGGGTCATCCGCGACGACCTCGATCGCCGCGGGGTCGTCCGTCGCCGGCGGGAGACGGACCGCCAGCGGCGCGATCGGGAGCGGCACGTTCGGGAGTGGTCGAGGATCTTCGGTTCGGACGACTGACCCGCGATCGGCCGGAATCTCGATCGCCTCCCGTTGGCCGGGAGGCGATCGATGGGTGGCGCTCGAACGATGAGTCCAGCCGTACCGCGATCCGGGCCTGCTGGCCGAATGATCGTGGTTACTCGGCTCGTGGCCGGTGTCCGGATGCTGGCCCACGACCGCCCATGTGCTCCTGGGCAGGCCGCCTGTCCGTCCATCGGCCCGTGACCGACGCCCCAGGGAGTTCCCGGTATCGTCGCGGTCCGGCGTGCCCAGACTGTATGGCCCGCCCGGGCGTCAGGGGAATGGCTCCTCCGTCCCGGTGCGGCGCGGGCGATGGTCGGGCGCATGCGGGCACCATCCCGGGACGGACGTACCAGATGCGTCGGCGCACCGCGGGCGCACCCCGGGTACGCTGTCCGACGTGTCGCCGACGGTCCGCCGCCTTGCCGCCGTCGTCTGCGCACTCGGCCTCCTCGCCGCGGCCTGCGGCGGCTCCCCGTACACGCGCTTTGATCCATCGTCGGCCTGCACGACGGACGGCCGCTTCGCGGGTGCCTATCCGAGGCTCGAGGCGCAGGTCCCGACGATGCTCGACGGCCGCGGTCCGGACACCCTCGACTCCGGCCGGAACTGCACGCCGAAGGAGCTCGGCACGCTCGCGAACCACGGGATCCGCGAGGTCCGCTTCGCCGGCGGGACGTGGAACCTCTCGGCGAATGCGGGGATCACGCTCGCCGTGTTCAGCGGCCAGGGGCTCACCGCGGCCTGGCTCGGCGAATGGTACGAAGCGAGCGCCCGAGCCGCCGCGAACACGAGGAACATCGATCCGAGTCGGCCAACGATCGACGGCCGACAGGGCTACCGGCTCGACACCGTGAACGGCGACTCGAACCAGACCGTCATCACATGGGACTCGGCGAACGGCGATGCCGTCTACGTCATCGTCGCGGCCGATGCGCCCGCCACGCTCATCGCGGCGGCGATCAACGCCTTCCCGGTCCACGGCTGACGTCCGTTCCGGGGCGAACGCGGTGCTAGGATCGGACGCATGACCGATCGGGCGAGCGAACGATCGCGCTGGGAGACCGAGCGACTCGAGCCTGCCCTCGCCCGGACTCCCGAACGCCGGGTGCGCTTCTCGACGATGAGCGACGTGGAGGTCGAGCGGCTCTACGGCCCGTGGGATGTCGCGGCCGCCGGGGCGGCATCGTCGGACGTCCTCGACCCGCCGTCCTCGATTGGCTTTCCCGGCGAACCGCCGTTCACCCGCGGGATCCACCCGACCGGCTATCGGAGCCGGCTCTGGACGATGCGGATGTTCGCCGGCTTCGGGGCCGCGGAGGACACGAACGCGCGATTCCGCCGACTCCTCGACGCGGGCCAGACCGGGCTCTCGATCGCCTACGACATGGCGACCCTCTACGGCTACGACACGGACGACCCCGAGGCCGATGGAGAGTTCGGGACGTGCGGCGTCGCCGTCTCCTCGCTGGCCGACATGGAGGTCCTCCTCGACGGCCTGCCCCTGGACCGGATCAGCACATCGATGACCATCAACGCTCCGGCAGCGCCGATCTGGGCGATGTACATCGCGGCCGCCGAGCGGCGCGGCGTGCCTCGCGCCGCGCTCGAGGGGACGCTCCAGAACGACATCCTCAAGGAGTTCGTCGCCCAGAAGGAGTACCTGTTCCCTCCGGATCCGTCGCTCCGCCTCGTGACGGACACGATCGAGTTCGGGACCCGCGAGCTGCCGCGCTGGAACACCGTGAGCATCAGCGGCTACCACATCCGTGAGGCCGGCTCGACCGCCGTCCAGGAGCTCGCGTTCACGATCGCCGACGGTCTCGCCTACGTGGACGCGGCGATCGCCCGCGGTCTGCGGATCGACGACTTCGCGCCGCGCCTGAGCTTCTTCTTCAACAGTCACAGCGAGTTCTTCGAGGAGATCGCGAAGTTCCGCGCGGCGCGGCGGATCTGGTACCGCCTCATGACCGAGCGCTACCGGGCCGAGAACGAGCGATCGACGTGGCTCCGCTTCCACACCCAGACGGCCGGCGTCTCGCTCACCGCCCAGCAGCCCCTCAACAACCTCACCCGCGTCGCCCTGCAGGCCCTCGCGGCGGTCCTCGGCGGGACCCAGTCGCTCCACACGGACGCGTACGACGAGGCGTGGGCGGTCCCTTCAGCGGACGCGGCCCTCCTCGCCCTTCGCCAGCAGCAGATCCTCGCTGAGGAGACGGGTGTCACGAGCACCGTCGATCCGCTCGGCGGGAGCTGGTTCGTCGAGGCCCTGACGGACGAGACAGAGCGGGCGGTCTGGCGTTACCTCGACGAGATCGATCGTCGCGGCGGGATGGTCCGGGCGATCTCGGACGGCTACCCGCAGCGGGAGATCGCCGATGCGGCGTATCGGTTCCAGCGCGAGCTCGACGAGGGCGCGCGCTCGATCGTGGGCGTCAACGTCCATGCCGACCCCGACGAGCAGATCGCGATCCCGCTCCTCGAGGTCCCGGAGTCGTCCCTCCGGGCGCATCTCGGACGGCTGGATCGGACGCGCCGGGAACGCGACGGCGAGGCGGTCGCGGCCGCGCTCGCCGGCCTTCGCGAGGCGGCGCGACGTCCGGGCGGCACGGACTCGAACCTCATGCCCCACTTCCTCCGCTGCGCGACGGCCCATGCGACGCTCGGCGAGCAGTGCCGCGTCCTCCGCGAGGTGTTCGGCGAGTACCGGGAACCCGTCGCCGTGTGAGCCGCGGCCGCGGCGACCGACGCCGCGCCCGGGCCGCGGCTACGATTGGCCGATGATGTACCTCAGCGCGATGGAATTCCTCGAGGAAGAACGCGATGCGTGGCGACCGTACGAGGCGCTCGCCGGTCTGTCCGACGCGGCCCTCGAGCGCCCGGTGGCCGCCGCGCACGGCTGGTCCGGCCGCGAGCTCATGGCCCACCTCGCCGCCTGGCTCGAACAGGCGATCACCGTTGCTCGCGAGCTCGCGGTCGGCGAGACGAGCGCCAGCCTCGAGCGCCTCGACGCCGAGTGGGCCGCCGGGGGCGATGCGGTCAACGCGCGGATCTCGGCGGACTGGGCGGCGCTGCCGCTGAGCGAGGTCCGGGCACGGTTCCTCGCCGCGCCGGGCGAGCTCCGCGGCACGCTCACGGTCGTGCCCGAGACGCGCTGGGTGAAGCACACGAGCCACATGCGGTCGTTCGTCGACGAGACAATCGATCACTACGTCGATCACGCCGCGGACCTCGGCGCGATCCTCACGGCCGCCTCGGCGACGGCGTGAGCGAGTTCCGTGACGTCCTCGCGGGGCGCGCGGCGGCTCTCGAAGCGGAGCGTCGCGATGTCGCCGGAGGCACGGAGTTCATCCGCGGCGGGACGGTCTTCGCCAGCCTCGTCGGAGGGACGATGAGCGTGCGCCTGGATCCCGCTGTCGCACTGGCGGCGATCCGCACTCCGGACACCACGGCGTCGCCGCTCGGTGCCGAATGGGTCGCGTTCGGCCCGACCGTGCTCGACGATCACGCGGTCGACCGGGCGGCCGCCTGGTTCGACGCCGCCTGGCGGCGCGCGGCCGGCTGACCCGGCGATGGGACCGATCTCCTCGTACGTGCGCGACGCGATGCTCGCCGCCGCGGAACGGGCGAGAGTCGAGCGCATTCCGCTCGTGCGGATCTTCGGCTACGACGGGCGGGCGGTCTTCTTTCAGCACGTCCTGACGGACGACGCGGTCGTCGTGGAGGACGTCGCCGCGCTCGTCCTGGCGGTGGGCCACGAGCCGGTCGACGGCCTGCTCGCGGACCTCGAGGGCTATCCGGGCGAGGTCCGCGCGATCGGCGATTGCCTCGCGCCGCGGACGGTCGAGGAGGCGGTCCTCGAGGGGCTCAAGGTCGCCACGGAGATCTGACGATCGGCCGGTCCGCTCAGGCGCTGGCCTTGGGCGTCGCGAGCTCCGTGAGGCCAAACTGGACCTCGAGCTGCTCGAGCGGTCGGAAGCCGACGACGCCCATCGGCTGGGCGCCCGGCTTGAAGAACGCGATCGTCGGGATGCTCATGATGTTGAACTTCCGCGACAGGCCGGGATTGGCGTCGACGTCCACCTTGACGACGTCCACCGCGCCGTCGTACTTGGCGGCGAGCTTCTCCATCTCCGGGGCGACCATCTTGCACGGACCGCACCAGGTGGCCCAGAAGTCGACGACCGTCGGTTTGTCGTTGTTGAGGACGAGGTCCTCGAATGTCGCGTCGGTCGCCACCTTGATCTCGGCCATCGCCGGGTGATCCTTTCTCCCGCGCTCGCGGGATGCCGTCCGGCCGCCCTAGCGGGCGATCGTCTGGATGAGTCGATACGCCTCGAGGACGCGCGTGTCCGCGAGGCGGTAGAAGATGGTGTTGCCGTCCCGTCGTGTCGTGACGAGGCCCGCGCTCCTGAGCACGGCGAGGTGCTGGCTCATGTTCGGGACCTGACAGCCGACCCGGACGGAGAGATCGCTGACCGAGAGCTCGCCGGCGGCGAGGGACTCGAGCACGCACAGCCGCTTGGGATCCGCGAGCGCCCGGCCGACGGCGGCGAACCGCTGGCGGTCAAGGTCGCTCGAGACGCTGGCGATCATGGTCACCCGGGTAGTCTGTCACTGATTGCGCAAGTACGCAAGTGCCCCTTGCCAGTGCGCGGGCAGGCGCGGTCCCGTTCGGCCTGTTGCGGCTCCGGGTCGTGGAGCGGATTTGACGGGATCGCCCGGCGGCCCGATGGTAGAGGTCAGGTCGCAGGCGCCGGGCTCCGATTCCGTCAGTCCGAAGCGCGCGATGGATCGGACTCGAATCTCATGGCTCGAACACCCTTCTCACAGTCTGAAGCGCACATCGTCGTCAGCAGCGACGGCTATTTCGATGTCTATCCGCCGATCGATCGATCGAATGGGGACAGGCCCTCCTATCGCGGCGAACTCGCGGAGCTCGGCGCCGGGATCCGCGGTGCAGACGACCGGCTCGGGATCCGGCCCGGGTCCGTTGCACTCGCCGACGCCGTGCGTGCCTGGTCCACCGTCCATGGTGCGGCCGCCGTCCGTGGCGACCTCGGCGGTGGGCGCGACGGCAACCGAACGGAGGCGTGAGCGGCGCGTCGCCGATGGGGCCGCCGGATAGCGGTTCGCCCAGCGGCGCTCGCGCCGTACGATGGCGGCCCACAGGAGGGCGAGCGCGGATGGAGCAGCGAGGACGGCGTCGTCGCGATCCGGGCGGACGAGGCACGGCCGAGGCGGCGGACCGCGCTCGCGCGTCGATGCCACTGCCCGGCGGTGGGCCGCTGCGGCCCGCGGCGCCCGGCCCGGCGAACGTGCGCTGGCGCGACCTTCTCGCGTCGGATCAGACGATCCTCGCCGATGGCGCGATGGGGACGATGCTCTTCGCGGCGGGACTCCAGTTCGGCGACCCACCCGAGGTCTGGAACCTCACCCAGCCGGAGATCGTCCGGCGGATCCACCGCGGCTACCTCGAAGCCGGGTCGAGCATCGTCATGACCAACACGTTCGGCGGCAACCGGCTCCGGCTCAGTCTCCATGGTCTCGAGCGACGCGTCGCCGAGCTCAACCAGACGGCGGCGATCCTTCTTCGGGCGGAGGTCGAGGCGGCCGGAGGCCGGGCCCTCGTGGCCGGCGACATCGGGCCGAGCGGGGCGATCCTCGCTCCCACCGGGACCCTCGACTACGAGGAGGCCGTGGACGTCTTCGCCGAGCAGGCGACGGCGCTGGTGGCCGGCGGGGTCGATCTCATCTGGGTCGAGACCATGTCCGACCTCGCCGAGATCCGGGCCGCGATCGAGGGCGTCCGCCGGGCGTCCGCGAACATCGCGCTCGTCACGACGATGACGTTCGACACCCGAGGCCGGACGATGATGGGCGTCACGCCTGAGCAGGCCGTGATGGCGCTCAGCGACTGGGGTGCGGACGCGGTCGGCGGCAACTGCGGGAATGGGCCGGACGAGCTGATCCGGGTCGCGACGCGGATGCGGGCGGTGGCGCCGGAGGTGACGCTCGTGGCGAAGTCGAACGCCGGGATGCCCGAGCTCGTCGACATGCGCGCCGTCTACCGCTCGGAGCCCGCGACGATGGCTGTCCAGGCGCTCGCGATGCGAGACGCCGGAGCCACGATCATCGGCGGCTGCTGTGGGACGACGCCGGAGCATCTCCGGGCGATGGCCGACCTCCTGTCCGCCTGACGTCGCCGATGTCCGACCATATCGTCCCGTTCGAGGCGATCCTCGCTGCCCGCGAGGTGATCGCCGGGCGGGTCCACCGCACGCCGATCCTCAGCTCCGCGACCGCGGCCCGCGTGGTCCTCGCCGCGGGTGGTCCGGCGGTCGTCGGGGGGACGATCCACGTCAAGGCGGAGCACCTTCAGGTCACCGGCTCCTTCAAGCCGCGAGGGATGACGAACAAGGTCGCCTCGCTGTCGTCCGATGAGCGCCGCCGCGGGATCGTCACGCTGTCCGCGGGCAACGCCGCCCAGGCCTACGCGTGGGCCGGCCGGGAGGCCGGCGTCCGGGCTACCGTCGTCATGCCGGAACGGGCCGTCCGTTCGAAGGTCGACGCCTGCCTCGGCTACGGCGCCGAGGTCGTCCTTCATGGCGCCGACATCGGTGCGACGCTGGCCCGGGTGAAGGAGCTCGAGGCGGAACGAGGCCTCGCCTATTGCCATCCGTTCGATGACCCCGCGGTGATCGCGGGCCACGGGTCGGTCGGGCTCGAGATCCTCGACGACCTGCCGGACGTCGACGTCGTCGTCGTGGGCGTCGGTGGTGGTGGGCTCATCAGCGGGATCGCCGCCGCCGTGAAGGAGCGCCGGCCGGCCGCCCGGGTGTACGGCGTCGAGCCGGAGGGCGCGAACGCCGTCGCCGTCGCGCTCGAGCGGGGTGAGATCGTCACGGTCCAGCCGCAGACGATCGCCGATGGGCTCGCCGCCCCGTTCGCCGGCGCATGGACGCTCGCCATGTGCCAGCGCTATCTCGATGGCCTCGTCCTCCTCGACGACGCCACGATCCTCGCCGGAGTTCGCTTCGCCGCCGAGCGGATGAAGCAGGTCCTCGAGCCGGCCGGGGCCGCCGCACTCGCGGCCGTGCTCTTCGGGCGGATCCCGATCCTGGCCGGCGATCGGGTCTGCGTCGTCGCCTCGGGTGGGAATGTCGAGACGGCCCGGCTCGGGCCGCTCCTGGAGGCCGCCGCGCCGCTTCCCGCGTGACGGGCGTTGGCTGCCGGTGCGCTACTCGATCCCGAGCTCGGCGAGCCGTTCGTCGTCGATGCCGAGGTGGTGGGCGAGCTCGTGGAGGATCGTCAGGCGGATCTCGGCGGCGAGCTCGGCCGGCTCCGGGAAATCCTCTTCGAGCGGCAGGCGGAACAGGCTGATCTTGTTCGGCACCGCGGCGAGGTCGGCGCCCCACTCGGTCCGGGGCACGCCCTCGTACAGGCCGTACAGGGTCTCGTCCGGGGCAAGGTCGCTCTCGCGCCGCTGGTCCGGCGACGGCTCGTCCTCGATGACGATCGCGACCTCCTCGAGCGCGCGATCGAACGGCGCCGGGATCCGGGCGAGGACGCTCTCGACGATCGCCTCGAACGGGCGATGCCTGGCCGGCGGGATCTGTCGCGGGGCGCTTCGGGAGCCGCGGCGGCGTTTCGGCATCGTCCGCGTATCGTACGGCCGTGACCCACGACGATCCGCGCCTGACGGACCCGGCCGACCTCCGTCTCGACGAGCGTGCCGTGGCCGAGCCCGATCCGGCGGCCGAGCCGAGCGGGTTCACCGTCGAGGTCGACCCGGCCGACCGGATCCACTTCCTCGACTGGGGCGCTGCCGTTCCAGGCTCGGTTGCGCCGCGGAACGGGGTCCTCGCGATCCACGGGCTGTCGCAGACAGCCTGGACGTGGGCTCCGGTCGCGCGGCGCCTCGCCGGCGAGCGTCGGGTCGTCGCGATGGACCTTCGCGGGCACGGGCTGTCGGACGCGCCGACGCACGGGTACGACGAACGGACCCTGGGTGGCGACGTCATCGCGGTGGCGGAGGGAACGGGCCTGCTCGACGATGCGTCCGTCGCCGGTCCGACCATCCCGGGTCTCGTCGTCGCGGGTCACGGCTTCGGCGCGATCGTCGCGGCGTGGGCCGCCCGCGAGCTCGGGTCGCGGTGCCGCGGCCTCGTCCTCGTGGACGGGGGCTGGGAGGCGATCGCGACAACGAGCGGACTCGAGCCCGAGGAGTTCCTCGGAGCGATCGAGGAGCCGCCCGAGGTCCTCCGCTCGCTCGGCGCCTATCTGGCCGACCGCCGATCGTTCGATCCGCCGACGTGGGACGCCGACCAGGACCGGGCGGCCAGGTCCGCCGTCGTGGAGCTGCCGGCCGGTCGGGTCGTGTCGTCGACCCGCCCGCACGCCCTCGCCGGCTCCGTGGAGGCGATGTTCGCGTACCGCCCGCTCGAGGTCCTCGGCGACGTCAGGGTGCCGATCGTCGCCCTGATCGCGGCGGATCCGGACGGATCGCGGGAGGCGGAGCTCCGCGACGCGCGACGGGTGCGGATCGCTGCCGGCCGCTCGCCGATCGAGGTCGTCCGCTTCCCGGCGGATGCCCACAACCTCCTCCGCTATCGGCCGGCGGCCGTCGCCGCCGCGATCCGCACGTTCGACTGACCCGCTCGGCGGCGCGGTCGGTACGATGACCGGGCTCAATCGTCGCCCGGAGGTTCAGATGCGCGTCGTCTACTCGCCGGCCCACCTCGGCCACGAGATCGTCAGCGAGACCGTCATGGGCCGGCCCATCCCGGCCAACGAGGTCGCCGAGCGGGCGGAACGGATCCGCGCCGCCCTGGAAGCGGACGGCGGGTTCGTCATCGGAGGTCCCACCGAGCACGGCGAGGCACCGCTCGCCGCGGTACACGATGCGGGGCTCATCCGCTTCCTCGAGGAGGCCTTCGCCCAGCTCCGAGCCGAGGGCGTCGCTCGACCGGCGCTCATCCCCGAGGGGTTCAACGTGCGGGGTCTCACGGAAGGGATGACGCCGCCCGGCGAGCCGCGCCGGGCGATCTCCGGCCGGGCCGGGTACTGGGCGCTCGACACGTCCACCCCGATCGTCGCCGGGTCCTACGTCGCCGCCCGGGCGGCCGTCGACGTCGCGCTGACGGCGGTCGATCTCGTTCTCGGCGGCGAGACAGCCGTCTACGGTCTCTGCCGGCCGCCCGGCCACCACGCGGCCCGTTCCGTCTACGGCGGCTACTGCTTCTTCAACAACGCGGCCGTCGCGGCCGAGTCGATCGTCCGGACGACCGGCGAGCGGGTCGCGATCCTCGACGTCGACTTCCATCACGGGAACGGGACCGAGCAGATCTTCTGGCGTCGCGGCGACGTCCTCTACGTGTCGATCCACGCCGATCCGGACCGCCAGTACCCGTACTACCTCGGCCGGGCGGATGAGACGGGGGAGGGACCGGGGATCGGCGCGAACCTCAATCTTCCGCTGCCAGCCGGGACGACGAACGAGCGCTACCTCGTCGCGCTCGATCGGGCACTCGAGGCGATCGCCTCGACACCCGGCTCGATCGTCGTCGTCTCGCTCGGCTTCGACACCTATGCCCACGATCCGATCGGCGACTTCGCCCTCACGACGGACGCCTATCACGAGGTGGGCCGGCGGGTGGCTGCCCTCGGACGGCGCCTCGTCCTCCTCCAGGAGGGCGGCTATCACCGGCCGTCCCTCGGGGCGAACGCTCGAGCGTGGCTGCGCGGGGCCGAGGGACGCCCGTTCGATCCACTGCCGGCGGTCGGGTTCACCTCCGCCGGCACGGCCGGCTGAAACCGGCCATGATCGACGCGACGTACCGCAGGCCGAGGAGATGACGACGCTGCCCGACCACGTTCGACGCCTGGTCGCCGAGATCGAGACGGAGATCGGCGAGAGCCCGGATCTGCCGGTCGCCGGGATCGAGAGCGACGACCCGTCGATCGCGGCCGGCTCGGTGGAGACCGCGGTGACGCGGATCCTCGAGGAGATCGGTGAAGACCCGGACCGCCAGGGGCTCGTCGGCACGCCGGCCCGGGTCCACCGGATGTACACCGAGCTCACGGCGGGCTATCACGTCGACGCGGATCGGCTCATCAACGGCGCGATCTTCGACGTCGCCTACTCCGAGATGGTCATCGTCAAGGACATCCCGTTCTACAGCCTCTGCGAGCACCACCTGCTGCCGTTCTTCGGCACGGCGTCCGTTGCCTACATCCCGCGTGGCCGGGTCCTCGGCCTCTCCAAGATCCCCCGCATCGTCGAGATGTACGCCCGGCGGCTCCAGGTCCAGGAACGCCTGACCCAGCAGGTTGCGGCCTTCCTCGAGGAGCGGCTCAATCCGCAGGGCGTCGGCGTGGTCATGGAGGCGACGCACCTCTGCGCGGTGATGCGTGGCGTCCGGAAACCGGGCATGGTGATGACGACCTCCGCGGTCCTCGGCCTGTTCCGCTCGCGGGACAAGACGCGGGCCGAGTTCCTCGCCCACCTCGAGCGCCGGCCGCCGGGCGCCTGATGGACCTGGGATTCCGCGACCGGGTGGTCCTCATCACCGGTGCCGGCGGCGGCGTGGGCCCGACAGTCGCCGCGGCCTTCGCCGCGGAGGGTGCGGCCGTGGCGCTTCATCATCGGAGCGCGACGGACGGTGCCTCGCGGGCGGCGGCAGCCGCGTCCGGGATCGTCGACGGGGGCGGCCGGGCGATCGCGGTGGCCGCGGACCTCACCTCCACCGACGAGATCGCCGCGATGATCGCGACGATCGAGGGCGAGCTCGGCCGCGTCGGCGTCCTCGTCACGGCGACGTCCGCCTATCGGAGTGACCCGTTCGCCGAGATGACGGACGACACGTGGTCGGCGGTCGTCGACGACATGCTCGGCGCCACGTTCCGGGTCTCCCGGGCGGTCGTGCCGGGGATGCGCTCGGCGGGCTGGGGCCGGATCGTCCACATCGCCGCCCGGTCCGGCCTGGTCGGCGTCGCCGGCGCCGCGCACTATGCGGCGGCGAAGGCGGGGATCGTCGGCCTGACCGCGTCGCTCGCCAAGGAGCTCGGTCCGGACCGGATCCTCGTCAACGCCATCGCGCCGACCCAGATCCTCACCGAGCACGAGGGCACGCCATCCATCCCGCCGGAGCGCCAGGCCTCGCTCGGACGATTGATCCCGCTGCGCCGCGTCGCGGTCCCGGCGGATCTCGCCCCGCTCGTCGTGTGGCTCGGATCGGCGGCGAACACGTTCGTGTCCGGCGAGACCATCTCGCTCACCGGCGGCGCCCAGAGCTGAGCCCGCGACGACGACACGGCTCGCGCCGCCGGCTACCATCGGCGCATGACGGAGCGCCCGATCAAGGTCCTCATCGCGAAGCCGGGCCTCGACGGCCACGACCGCGGCGCGAAGGTCCTCGCCAGGGGCCTGCGCGACGAGGGGTTCGAGGTCATCTACACGGGGCTCCGGCAGACGCCGGAGATGATCGCGAGCGCGGCCCTCCAGGAGGACGTCGACGTCGTCGGCCTGAGCATCCTCTCCGGCGCCCACATGACGCTCGTGCCACGGGTCTGTGCGCTGCTCCGCGGGCAGGGACAGGGGGATGTCCTCGTCACGGCGGGCGGGATCATCCCGGACGACGATGTGCCGGCACTCCGGGAGGCGGGCGTGGCGGCGGTCTTCGGACCGGGAACGACGATCGGGTCCGTGGCGGCATTCTTCCGGGCGAACGTCCCGACCCGGACCTGATGTGACCCCACGCGTCGTCCGGCCGGCGCCCAGGGAGCGACCCGATCGAGCCTGATGCCCGCGCCGACCCGCTCGTGGCCGCGGCGCTCGCCGGCGACCGGCTCGCGCTTGCCCGGCTGCTCAGCGCGGTCGAGGACGGGGGCGCCGTCGCCGAGGCGGCGATCCGGCGGTTGTACGGCAGGGCAGGGCGGGCCCACATCGTCGGCATCACCGGACCGCCGGGAGCTGGCAAGTCGACCCTGGTCGCGACGCTCATCCCGCTCGTCCGGGCGGCCGGGCGATCCGTCGCCGTGATCGCGGTCGATCCGTCGAGCCCGATCACCGGCGGCGCACTCCTCGGCGACCGGGTGCGGATGCAGGCCTTCGCCACGGATCGCGACGTCTTCATCCGTTCGATGGCGACGCGCGGTCACTCCGGGGGTCTCGGCCCGACCACCGGGGCGGCGGCGGCGGTCCTCGATGCGGTCGGCTTCGACCTCGTGCTCGTCGAGACGGTGGGCACGGGCCAGAGCGAGGTCGAGGTGGCCGCGACGGCCGACACGACCGTGGTCCTCGAGGCGCCGGAGATGGGCGACGAGGTCCAGGCGATCAAGGCGGGCCTGCTCGAGGTCGCCGACATCGTAGTTGTTAACAAGGGCGATCGCCCGGGCGCCGCGCGGACGGCGAGCCAGCTGCGGGCGATGCTGTCCGCCGCAGCGCCGCGGCGCGAGATCGGCGATGAGCGGCCGCGCCCCAAACGGCCCGAGATCCTCATCGCGACCGCCGCCACCGGCGCCGGCATGGCCGAGCTCCTCGCGGCGCTCGATCGCCACCGCGCGTCCCGGGGCGGAGGTCGCCCGTCAGATCCGAGCCGACGCGCGCGGGCCGAGTCGCAGGTCTGGGCGATCGTCGGCGAGCGCGTGCGGCGCCATCTTGGTGACGCGAGGTTCGGGGAGGACACCCGCGCCACGCTCGACGCTGTGGCCGGTCACACCATGGATCCGTACAGCGCGGCGGACCGGCTCCTCGCCGTCCTCGAAGGCGCGTCGGCCGATCCTCGTCCGGAGGAACACGCATGACCGAGTCGAAGCGCACCCTTGGCGCGGTCCTCGTCGCCGGCGCCGGGTTCATGGGCCACGGCATCGCCCAGGTGATCGCGGCGTCGGGCCGATCCGTCCGGCTCTATGAACCCGAGCTCGCCCGCGCCGAGGCGGGCCGAGCCCGGATCGCGGACAACCTCGACCGGGCGGTCGCGAAGGGTCGGATCGAGCGCCAGGCACGCGACGCGACGCTCGGCCGGGTCGAGCCCACGGACGACCTCGCCGCGGCCGGATCGGTCGATCTCGTGATCGAGGCCGTGTACGAGGAGGTCACGGTCAAGACGGCGCTCTGGCGAGAGCTCGATCGGGTCGCTCCGGGGCCGGCGATCTTCGCCACGAACACCTCGTCGATCTCGATCGAACGGCTCGCCGCGGCCGTCTCCCCGACTCGCCGGGCGCGGTTCGTCGGGGTCCACTTCTTCAGCCCGGTCCCGGTCATGCCGCTCATCGAGCTCATCCGCGCCTCGACGACGGACGACGCCACGGTCGAGGCGATCCGCGGCCTCGCCGTGGACCTCGACAAGCGGATCATCGCCGCTGCGGACCGGCCGGGGTTCATCGTCAACCGGATCCTCATGCCGTTCCTCGCCGAGGCGATGCGCGGGTACGAGGAGGGCCTCGGGACGGCCGAGGACATCGATGCCGGGGCGCGGCTCGGGCTCAATCACCCGATGGGCCCACTCGCCCTCGCCGACTTCATCGGCCTCGACGTCTGCCTCGGGGTCATGCGGGTCCTCCACGAGGGCCTCGGCGGGGAGCATCGGCGGCCGCCCGCGATCCTCGAGGAGCTCGTTGTGGCCGGCCACCTCGGCCGCAAGTCCGGACGCGGCTTCCACCGCTACGAGGACTGAGGGTGGAACCGTGGCCGCTGACCGAAGAGGAACGGCTCCTGGCCGCGACGGCCGCCGGGTTCGCGGACCGCGAGGTGGCGCCCGGCGCGATCGAACGCGATGAGGCCGAGCGGTTCGACCGGTCGGTCTTCGCCCGGATGGGCGAGCTCGGCCTCACGTCGGCGCCATTCCCGGAGGAGGCCGGCGGCGGCGGCTTCAGCTATGTCGGCTGGACGCTCGTCATGGAGGCCATCGCGCGGGCCGAGATGGCCGCCGCGGTCACCCTGTCGGTCCACGTCCTCTCGCAGTTCCCCGTCCTGTCCTGGGGAACGGCCGAGCAGCGAGCCCGCTGGCTGCCGGCGATGCAGGCCGGATCCGCCCTCGGCGCGTTCGCCCTGACCGAGCCGGAGGCGGGCTCGGACGCGGCGGCGATCCGGCTGCGGGCCACGCGCCACGCCGCCGACGGGACGGAGCTCCCGCTCGACGCGCCGCCATCGGCCGTGGTCGAGTACCGCCTCAGTGGATCGAAGATCTGGATCTCGAACGCTCCGGACGCGGAGCGCTACCTCGTCTTCGCGACGATCGATCCGGAGCGCGGACGGGCGGGGATCACCGCCTTCCTCGTGGAACATGGCCGGGACGGCTTCGGGTTCGGTGCCCACGAGCGGAAGATGGGGATCCGCGCCTGTCCCACCTCCGAGCTCGTGTTCGACGGCTGTCGGGTCCCCGCGACCGACCGCCTCGGCGGCGAGGGAGAGGGGTACCGGATCGCCCTGTCGGCCCTCGGGGAGGGGCGCATCTCGATCGGCGCGGCGTGCGTCGGGCTGGCCCAGTCGGCACTCGATCTCGCGGCCGCTCATGTCCGCGAACGGCGGGCCTTCGGCGGACCGCTCGCCGACCAGCAGGGGATCCGTTTCATGCTCGCCGAGATGGCCCGGGATGTCGCGGCGGCGCGGCTCCTCGTCCGGGCGGCGGCCGCGGCGAAGGATCGTGGCGAGCCCCTCGCGGAGCTGTCGTCGCTCGCGAAGTGGACCGCCTCCGATGTCGCGATGCGGGTCGCGACGGACGCCGTCCAGCTGTTCGGCGGGTCCGGCTATTCCCGCGAGGTCGGGATCGAGCGGCTCATGCGCGATGCGAAGGGTGCCCAGATCTACGAGGGCACGAACCAGATCCACCGGCTCATCGTCGCCGACGAGGTCCTCCGCCGGGCGGCGGGGTAGGGGGCGCTCGTCCGGACGCTCCGTGTAGACTCCGGGCCGTGACGGAGGTGCGGGGCGCGAACGGGTCGGTCTTCCTCGTCAGTGCGGCGCGGACGCCGATCGGGCGGTTCGGCGGAGGCCTGGCGGGGACGCCGGCGACCGAGCTCGGCGCCGTCGCGATCCGGGCCGCGGTCGAGCGGGCGGGCCTCCCGGCGGAGACGCCGATCGACGAGGTCCTCATGGGCCAGGTGCTCCAGGCTGGCGCCGGCCAGGCGCCGGCACGTCAGGCGGCCCTCGGAGCGGGACTGGCGGTCACGACGAGCGCGACGACGATCAACCGCGTCTGCGGCTCCGGGCTCAAGGCGATCATGCTCGCGGCCGCCGAGATCCGGGCCGGCGATGCCGAGGTGGCCGTTGCCGGCGGGATGGAGAGCATGGACGGCGCGCCGTACCTCCTGCCGAACGCTCGCTTCGGCTACCGGCTTGGCGACGCCACCCTCGTCGACGCGGCGGTCCGGGACGGCCTGTGGTGCGCGATCGAGGGCTGCCACATGGGCACCCACGCCGAGCGCGTCGCGATCCGCGACCGGGTGAGCCGCGAGGACCAGGATGCGTTCGCGCTCGAGAGCCATCGTCGGGCGATCGCCGCGATGGACGCCGGCCGCTTCGCGGACGAGCTGGTCCCGGTCACGACCCGCGACGCGAAGGGTCGTGAGACGGTCGTCGCGGCGGATGAGAGCCCTCGCCGCGACACGAGCCTCGAGACGCTCGCCCGCCTCCGTCCTGCCTTCGACCTGCCGTCGGCGGAGTCCGCCGATCGCGGCGACGCCGTCGCGGGGACGGTGACCGCGGGCAACGCCCCGGGCATCACGGACGGGGCGGCGGCTACCGTCGTCGCGAGCGAGCGCGCGGTGGAGCGACTCGGCCTCCGGCCGCTCGCGAGGATCGTCGGCTACGCCCAGGCGGAGGTCGAGCCGAAGTGGCTGTTCCTCGCGCCGGTCGTCGGCGTCCGCCGGCTCCTCGAACGGATCGAGCTGCCGATCGAGGCCTTCGACCTGGTCGAGATCAACGAGGCGTTCGCGGCGCAGACCCTTGCCGATGGCCGCGAACTCGGCTTCGACTGGGCGAAGGTCAACGTCAACGGCGGGGCCATCGCCCTCGGCCACCCGATCGGCGCGTCCGGCGCGCGGATCGTCGCGACCCTCCTGCACGAGCTGCGGCGCCGGCAGGGCCGCTACGGCCTCGCGACGCTCTGCCTCGGGGGCGGCGGGTCCGTCGCGATGGCCTTCGAGCGGGTCGTTTCCTGAACGACGCCTCCCCGTCCGCTCGCGGCGCCTGCCCGGCCGCTCGCGGCACTGATAACGGGACGAACCGCCAGCGAGCCCGCCGCCGACACCGGGCCCGCCGCCTCGGGGGCGCCAGCAGGATCCGACGAGCCGGTCGGGCCGCCTAGAATGCCGCGCATGGCACCATCAGGCGAACGGACGGACGCCACGCCGCCGACATTCCGCCACTTCATCGCCGGCGAATGGGCGGACTCCACCTCCGGTGGCACGTTCGAGAGCCGCAACCCGGCCGACCTGTCCGACGTGATCGGACGATTCCAGGGCGGCACCGCGGCGGACGTCGCGCGCGCAGTCCGGGCCGCGGACGTCGCCGGCGGACTCTGGCGGCGGACGCCCGCTCCCAAGCGTGGCGAGATCCTCTACGCGTTTGGTGCCCTCCTCGCGCAGCACAAGGAGCGGCTCGCCCGGGCGATGACCCGCGAGATGGGCAAGGTGCTCGCGGAGTCCCGCGGTGACGTCCAGGAAGGCATCGACATCGCCTTCCTCATGGCCGGCGAAGGTCGCCGGATGTTCGGCGACACGACCCCGTCCGAGCTGCCGGACAAGTGGGCGATGAGCGTGCGGGTCCCGATCGGGATCGCCGGCATCGTCACGCCGTGGAACTTCCCGATCGCCATCCCATGCTGGAAGATGATGCCGGCCCTCGTGACCGGCAACACCGTCGTCTTCAAGCCCTCGAGCGACACCCCGCACTGCGCGACCCTCCTCGTCGAGCTCATGGCCGAGGCCGGCTTCCCACCGGGGACGGTCAACCTCGTGACCGGCTCGGGGGCCGACGTCGGCGACGCGATCGTCGACAACCCGGACGTCCCCGTCGTCAGCTTCACCGGCAACACGGAGACCGGCCGACGGATCGCCGAACGGACCGCTCGGCGACTCAAGCGCCTCTCGATGGAGCTCGGCGGCAAGAACGGCATCGTCGTGCTCGCCGATGCGGACCTCGACCTCGCCGTGGACGGCATCCTCTGGTCGGCCTTCGGGACGACCGGCCAGCGCTGCACCGCGTGCAGCCGGGTCATCGCCGATCGTCCCGTCCTCGAGCCGCTCCTCGAACGCCTTGAGCGTCGCACCCGCGCCCTGCGGCTCGGTGACGGCCTCGATCCGGCGACGGATGTCGGGCCGCTCGTCAACATCCCGGCCCGCGAGAAGGTGGAAGGCCACGTCGAGGTTGGGCGACGGGATGCCGAGCTCGTGACCGGCGGGCGGCTGCCCGCGACCGCGTCGCTCGGTCGCGGCGTCTTCTACGAGCCGACGATCTTCGCCGGCGTCGCGCCGATGGACCGCCTGGCCCAGGAGGAGATCTTCGGCCCGGTCCTCTCGGTCATCGCGGTCGATGGCTACCAGGAGGCGGCGATCGCCCTCAACCAGACCCGCTACGGGCTCTCGTCGAGCATCTACACCCGCGACGCGAACACCGCCTTCCGGGCGATGCGCGACTTCGAGACGGGCATCGTCTACGTCAATGCCGGCACGATCGGGGCGGAGACGCATCTCCCGTTCGGCGGCGTGAAGGCGACGGGCAACGGCCACCGCGAGGCCGGCCACGCCGCCCTCGACACGTTCACCGAATGGAAGTCGATCTACGTCGATTTCAGCGGCCGCCTGCAACGGGCCCAGATCGACAACCAACCCGCCTGATCCGAACCGAGAGCGTCCCCCCATGAAGACCGCCACCCTGTTCACCTCGTCCCGCGATCCGTGGACGGTCCGCGTCGCTGGCTGGAGCGCGCGCCACCGATGGCGCATGCTCGGAGCGTGGTTCGTCGTCACGATCGGCCTCTTCGTGGCGAGCCTCGCCGCTGGCGGGATGAACACGCGGGGCGCGGTCTCGCAGGACCAGCGCGCGAAGTACGAGTCGGCGCATGCCTACGACGTCTTCGACGCCGGCGGCACCGCCGAGCCGACCCAATCGGTCTACGTCCTCCTCTCCGATCCGTCGGGGACCGTCGCCGACCCGGCGTTCTCCGCTGCCATCGCCGACGCCGTCGTCCGTCTCGCCGCCCTCCGTTCGGTCGTGAACGGGGCGGACGGCCCGACCTTCGCCCAGGTCGCGGACCCGCTCTCGGCACCGCCCCAGGCGGGCCTCGTCTCACCGGATCGGTCGACGGTCCGGATCGTCGCGACCGCGAAGGGTGCCGGAGACGTCATCACCCAGCGTCTCGCTCCGGTCGGCGGCGCCATCGCGGCCATCCGCGCGGCGAACCCCGACCTCCTCGTCCACGGCCTCTCGAACACGCTCGCGAACGAGCAGATCAGCCAGGTCGTCAACGCCGACCTCGACGGTTCGCTCCGCCTCACGATCCCGCTCACGTTCGGGATCCTCCTCCTCGCCTTCGGCGCCGTCGCCGCGGCCGTGATCCCTCTCGTCCTCGCGATCACGGCGCTCCTCGCGGCATTCGGGGTCCTCGGCCTCTACAGCCAGTTCGTCAGCCCGGTGAGCCCGTACGCGAGCCAGCTCGTCGTCCTCATCGGCCTCGCCGTGGCAGTCGACTATTCGCTGTTCATGCTCAGCCGGTTCCGGTCCGAGCAGCGACGCGGCCGGGCGAAGCTCGACGCGATCCACGTCGCGTCGAGCACGGCAGGGCGAGCCGTCTTCTTCTCCGGCCTGGCGGTCGGGATCTCGCTCGCCGGGCTCTTCCTCCTCGACGATCCGCTGTTCAAGTCGATGGCGATCGGCACCATCGCCGTCGTCGCCATCGCGGTGGTCGGCTCGCTGACGTTCCTGCCGGCGGTCCTCGCCATCCTCGGCCGACGGGTGGACTGGGGCCGCATCCCGTTCTTCGGCCGCGAACAGCCCGAGGGAAGCGGGGCGTGGAGTCGGATCGTCTCGGCGGCGATGCGTCGACCGATCGTCGTCTTCGTCGTCTCGGCTGCCGCGCTCCTCGCCGTCGCGACCCCGGTGACGCGCCTCCAGCTCGGCCAGAGCGATCTCACCTCGTTCCCGAGCAGTGTCGACTCGGTCCAGGCGATCCGGCTCATGAACGCGAAATGGCCGCAGGGCTCGACGCTCGAGTTGCAGGTGGTGGTCACCCACGCCGATCGGGCAGCGACGCAGGCCGCGATCGCCGCGTTCTCCGCCGACGTCCTGCGGATCCCCGGCGTCTCGGCGCCGACGAGCACCCAGCTCTCGAAGGACGGCACCGTCGCCCTCGTCTCGTACACCCTCGCCGGCTCCCAGAACGATCGAGCGAACTGGGACATCGTCAGCCGGGTCCGCTCGCAGACGGTGCCGGCCCACTTCGGGGCCCTCGGCGACGTCCAGGCGCTCGTGACCGGCGACGCCGCGTACGCCTACGACGCCACCCAGCTCTACGTCGCCGGCATGCCCCAGGTCATCGTCTTCGTCCTGGGCCTGTCATTCCTCCTCCTGCTCGTCGTATTCCGGTCGCTCGTCATCCCGCTGAAGGCGATCCTCCTCAACCTCCTGTCCACCGGCGCGGCGTACGGGGTCCTCGTGCTCGTCTTCCAGGAGGGCTGGTTCCGCGACCAGCTCGGCGTCCAGCCCGGGATCATCGAGGCGTTCGTGCCGGTCTTCATCTTCACGATCCTCTTCGGGCTCTCGATGGACTACCACGTCTTCATCCTCACCCGAGTCAAGGAGGCCCGCGACCGGGGCGCGACGTCCGATGAGGCGGTCGCCCGCGGGATCGCCATCACCGCCGGCACCGTCACCAGCGCGGCGGCGATCATGGTCGTCGTTTTCGGCGTCTTCGTGACGCTCCAGCTCACGGCGATCAAGCAGCTCGGCCTCGGTCTCGCCGTCGCGATCTTCGTCGACGCGACCGTGATCCGGAGCCTCCTCCTGCCGGCCACGATGCGGCTCCTCGGCGATCGGAACTGGTGGCTCCCGCGGATCCTCGGCTGGCTGCCGCGGATCACCATCGAGGCACCGGACAAGCCGGAGGCCACTCCGGCCTGACGGGTCCGACCGGCGACGAAGCGGGTCCGAGCAACCGATGCCGGCCTGACCTGGCCCGGGTCCTGCGGTATCATCCGCCCGGGCCGGTAGCTCAACGGCAGAGCAAGTGACTCTTAAGTACGGCACTCCAAACGCCGTACCCTCCCGCGTGTCACCCATGCGAGAATCGACCTAGTTTCTTGCTCTAACGAGGGCAGTTCTTAGAGCAAGTAACGGCACCGATCGCGGTCACGGGCGCCGGGCCAATCGTGGTCTACGGATTCGCCTTCCGACCCTCGGCTCGCGGTCGTGACGATCGGCGTTGCCCGCCGTGGTTGCCCCAGGACGGCCGACAGGCTGTCGTGGCGACCACTCGGCGGGGCAGATCGGTCCCGGCATGGTGGCCGGGCGTTGGCGGCCTCCCAGGGCCATCCGGGTTCGAAGCACCGTCGCGACCACCCCGGTCGGCCAGCCGCTCGTGTCCAGGCCGTCCCGAAAGGGCAGCCCTGCCTCAGGCCCGCATTCGTGCGGCGGAGAGTCCGCCTTCGGGCTATCTCAGAAGGAGGGGGCGGTCATTTCGGGATGGGCCGTACGGCCGATGGGGCAGCGTGTCGGCCGGGCTCGACTGGACGAGCGGAACTTATCCGAGACTGACCAAAGTCGGATGCCTGGTAGGTAATCATCCCCATTGACGCCGCCGAGCGGGAGGGTACGGTGGTATTCCACGGCCGAGGAAACGCCGGACTGAACCGGCCTTGACGTCCTGCCGGCGCCAAGCGAAGGAGGCGAGCCGTGCGCCTACACTACGTCAGACCAACGGTGGAAGCGGGGAGGCAAACGGTGAGACCTGCGGCTATCTCGTCGGACGTTGGACAGGCTGCCGTGGCGGACAGACGCCAACCGGCTCTTCGTAGGGTTCGCGCCCGGCTCGCCGTCGTGCCGATCGCGCTCATCCTCCTACTGGCGGCGCCGGGCGCGTCGCTGGCGACCTATTACTCGAACACAGCGAAGGGTTGGTTCTATTACTGCGAACCAGGCGTGTGCACGTTTTGGTCCAGCTGGATCATCGCCGACCTGGAAGAGACTACGACGCTGTGGCACAGTGAAAACCAAACGGAGTACGACATTGCGCCGTTCCAGGACTCCGTCATCCTCCACAACGGTCGAGACATGTACAACGAGGGGCTCTATCCCCTCCCCGGGTATTCCAACGACATCTACGACGCCGCGGGTACCTTGATCCGCTCGGGATACATTCCGAGCGGACCGCCCTGTTGGTCGTACCTCATCAATGGTAACGACTTGTTCGCTATCAGTTGCGACCAGTACGGGTTCGTCATCCCAACCTCTACGTATCCCCCCGGCAGGTCGACGTCGTATTGGTCGTATGTTGCTTCCGGTGCGTCAGGCGGCTTCTTCGCCAGCGCATCCGTCACGTTCCAGTGAGGGGATGGGGATCATGGCAAGTATCGAGCGACGGTCGGTGGCGATTGTGGCGATCGTCTGTGTGGCCATCGCCCTTGGTGTTCAGGTCGTCCTCGCCGGAAGTGGGTTGAATCCCGACAAAACACTGCTCAGTATTTTCACGAGCGATGGTTCAGGTTATCCGTCGGTCGCCGTTCGAATTGACGGTCATCCAATCTCGGGCAAGTATCTGTCGTACGCAGTATCGATGTACGTGCACCAATCCGCGACAAATGGTGCCGCAGTCTCGCCTCAGACGGCCTTGAAGATGGCCATTGATCAGGTGGTGAACCGCCAAGTGGTGTTGGACGAAGCGGTGCGCCGTGGATTCGTTGTGACGGATGCCGAAGTTTCCACGTATCTGGCCCAGCAGGTTCAGGGCGCTCTAGACGCGCCCTCCGCCGATCTCGATGCCGTCCTGGCGGCCAACGGTGATGCGGACCTGGCCGCGTATCAGGCAGACCCCAAGGTTCGACAATCGGCGCGTGATCTGCTCTTGATGCGTAAGCTCGTCGACAGCCTCTCGGAGGGCAACCCAAAGTTCGATTACTTGGCTTGGCGGTCGCAGCTTCGCGCTGCCGCCACGGTCGAAATCTTCGTCGCGCAATAGACCACAAGGGGCTAGCACATCCGGCGTCGACAGGCCGGCCGCGCGGCACTGGCGTGGTCGATCATCACCCTCGCAGCCTGCACCAGCTCCGCGGCCACGAGCCTACCGGCCAGCTTGTCTCAGGGCGATCTGTGCGTGAGCATCACGGCGGTCAAAGGGTCAATGGCGCAGGTTCCGTCCCTGAAAGCGGCGCTATCCTCGCGAGATTGGACCGCCGTCGCGAACTCGTCAGGCACGATCGAGGCGCTGAGCAAGCCCGTGCTCCTGCTCGGCTCAAGAGGTTGGACGGGAGCGCAGAGGACCCTGGGCCTCGAACTGTACGATGCGGCGATCAAACTCCAGGTCGCCTCGGGAACGATATTTGAAGCAGTTTCCGTGTCGCCGACGGACATGTCCAGAATCGCAAGCGGTGCCTCCGTCCTACCAGATGGCCAGGCGGCAGCCTCAACTGCCCTCGCCGATGCCGCCAAGGCGCAGGCACTGGGCACGATTCGTTGTCCCGCACCCAGTAGTAGTCTTGCGGAGCCCTGAAGGAAGGCGCGATCGAGACGCGTCAGGAGGAGATAGCGGCCGGCCCGACGTGATTGGGCGGGCCGCACCCTGTCCTATGCGACCGTGCTTCGGGTGGCATCACCGGACCTTTGCCCACGCATCGCGAGCACGGCCCGCTCCGGAAGGGCCACCTTTCGATCCGACGCGGCAAGGGAGACACCGAGGCCCCCAACGCTCCCGCGCCCGAGCGGTCACGCTGTCCGGTCGGAGCGGTTCCTCCGGGTGTCTCTGCGCACGTTGATCCGCGACGTAGGATCGTTCCGCCTGAGCGAGGCGATGACGAACGTGGGCGGCACCGCGGAGGGAACGTGGGCGAGTTCGACTTCGACACAGTCTTCGACGCCGACGACTACCTGTACTTCTACGAGCCCGTGCTCACCGACGAACGGAGCGAACGCGAGGCGGATCTAGTCTGGCGCCTGCTCCACCTGGAGCCGGGAGCCGAGGTGCTCGATCTCGCGTGTGGTCACGGGCGGATCGCAAACCGGCTTGCGGGTCGCGGTGCTCACGTGACGGGCGTCGATCGTTCCGCCGGGTTCCTCGCCCGCGCACGCGCCGATGCTCACGTGCGGGGGGTCGCTGTCGACTACATCGAGGGCGACATGCGCACGCTGCCCTGGGAGGCACGCTTCGACGCCGCGTTCAATTGGTTCACGGCCTTCGGATACCACGATGACGCGACTGATCGGGCCGTGCTGGCTGGGATCCGCCGCACGCTCCGCCCGGGCGGGCGGTTCGCGATCGACCACGTGAACCGAGATCGCCTGCTTGCATCGTTCCGTCCCGCCTCGCTCATCGAGCGCGGCGACGATCTGATGCTCGACAGCAGCGCGTTCGACCTGCTCTCGGGGCGAATCGAGACCGACCGCATCACGGTCCGCGGTGGCCACGTCAGGCGAGCGCATTTCAGCGTGCGTCTGCTCACTGCTCCAGAGTTGCGCGAGTGGCTCGCAGCGGCCGGCTTTGTTACCATCGAATTCGTCGGGGTTGACGGTGAGTCCTTCTCGGCGGCGAGCCGACGGATGATCGCCGTCGCGGGAGTCTGACGCGGCAGGTAGCCCGGGCCAGATCCGTCCCGGCTTCCAATAACCACCCTGCGTTTCGGGCGCGGCCATGAACTGGCACCTTGTGCTACCTCGCCCAGCACACCAAGATCGGACTGTGTCCGAGCGTCGAGTGCCCATCCTCGTGCTGACCGGCCCGCCGGGGGTCGGCAAGACCGCGATCGCGCTCGAGGTCTCGCTCCGGCTCCGCGCCGCCGGTGTCGCGCACGCGGTGGTCGATCTCGACGCCCTCTCCTGGTGCTACCCCGCCCCTCCGGGTGATCCGTATCGCACCCGCCTGGCGCTGCGCAATCTGGCGGCACTCTGGCCCCACTTCCGGGCGGCCGGCGCGGCCCGACTCATAGTCGCGCGCACGATCGAAACCCGAGCGGAGGCGGACGAGATCGCGTCCGCGATCCCCGACGGCAACGTGGTGGTGGTGCGCCTGCACGCCACACCAGCGGCGCTGTCAGCACGCCTCCGCGCGCGAGAGACCGGGTCGGGGCTCGGCCCGCTGCTGCAGCGGGCCACCGATCTCGCCCGGCGCATGGACCTCGCCCGGATTGAGGACCACCTCATCGAGACGACGGGGTGCTCGGTGGTCGAGGTCGCGACCGAAGTGCTCCGACTCGTCTGGAGCGACGCGTTGACCCGCTGAGCCGATATGACCCCCTGAACCCACCCCTCGTTTCGGCACGCTGCGGTCGTCCGTGGGGACGCGTGGCGGTCCGCGGGTGATGCCCGGCCGGAGAGTCAGTAGTTTCCGGCTCGCAACGACGCCAGCAGGCTCCTGAAGGCCGACTCGTTGGCCGGGAGATCCGAGCCACCGAAGGAGCCGGTGATCCGGATCGCCCAGCCGCCCATCATCGGCAGGACCGTCCAGAGCGTCTCCTTCGCTCCCATCAGGCCTGGCCGGTCGGTTTCGAGCTTAAGGGACTGCCAATTGAGCGTGATGGCCTCACCGCTCGCCGGGCCGATGGGCTGGCCCGCCCTGTCCCCCGAGCTGAACACCACCAGGACATCGTCCGGCCCGAGGCTCGAGAGCGGCGTCAGCGAGCAGAGGACGACGGTGTTCGAGCCGCTGGGCAAGGCCGGATCCGTGCCGGAAGCGCAGGCGTCGGTCGGGATCGCCCGGGTGGAGAGATAGAGGAAGGCGCTCTCCCGATAGGGACTCGTCCCCTGGACCCGCGTCGCGGTCCACGACGAAGGGTGCGTGAAGGAGAGGCCCTGGTAGTCGTAGCGGGCGTTGGCACCGCGAAGGAGAAGGAGGGCCAGCAGCGAGACGACGACCACGAACGCGACGACGGCGAGCACGGGCCGAGGGAGGTGCGCTCGCCTGCTTCCGCGAGCGAGTGTGAGGGCACTACTCATCGTGCTGATCTCCTCGGACCGCCGCCAAGGCGGACGACCGAGCCACTGTGTGCTGCCATCATCGTCCCGTCCGTGAGAAAGGGAAACCCTGCCTGAAAGATGCTCCCCAGTGCGGTGCGACGTAGACATTGATCCCGGCGACCGCCGGAATACTCGCAGAAACGACCACCTTCTGGCGAAGTCAGCCCCCCATTAGTGAGCGCGTGCCAACGTCACTCGATCAGGTGTCGATCGGCTTCGCCCGGATGCGTCACGGGCGCGGCTCTGTCGGCGCCTGCATCGGGCCTTCCTCTTCGCGCGGGACCGCGGACGCTCGGCTCCGGAGCGATAGGCCAATCGTGGCCAGACCGATGAGCAGCATGCCCGCCCCGATGACGGCGGGAGCCTTGAGCGGGCCGTACTCCGCGTGCAGGTAGACCTGGCCGAGGAAGGTCGCGATCGGCTCGGGGAGCGCCGGTGGCGCGCCGTTCACCTCTGTGGCGAACAGCATGTTGAGCGACCCGAGGAACGTGAAGAACGCGCCGACGACGACGTAGGCGAGGCCGACACGGAGGCTTCTCGCCCACCACGCGAGGAGCGCGAGCGCGAGGATGCCGCCGGCGGTCGCGACTCGGGCCGCCGGCAGCGCCAGAGCCCACTCGATGGAGTCGAAGGTGGCCGCCACGCGGTGCTGGATCCCCAGCAGCACGACGGTGTCAAGCCAGGCGGCGACGACGAGGATCGCCGCACCCCCGAGTAGCGCGACGAGCATCCGGATCGTGGGGCCTGACATCCTGTTCCCCCTGGCCATCTGGTTGAGAGTGCCCCCGCCGATGATGTACCGCTCTCCCCTCCGGTTGCAACCATCCACCGGACGGGGCGTGGTGTCCGCCTTGCTAGCGTGCATCAGCCACCCTACAAGGACCTCCTTCTGGGCAGACCCGGACGGGCATCGTCCCCCGCACGAATCAGGGGCCAGATCGGACCTCCCCTTTGGGGCGGCCACTCCGGGGTCACCATAGTCGAGGACGCGGGAGACAAGGTGCAACGGTGAGCCCGCCAGATTCGGCCCCTGCCGCGCCGGGCGATGGCGGGTGGACGTGTCACGGTCCTGACGGCGCGCGGTGCCCGTCGGAGGCCGTGCTCACGCTCGACGCGGGGACGCGCGCCGCGGCGCCGGCCGGGTAAGCGGCGGGAGCCCCTCCGCGGCCAACGCAGTTCCGAGGACGGCGTCCACCGCCGGGCTCCCCCAGGCGAGCAGCTCGGTAGCCCGATACCGATGGCCGGCGCGATCCTCGTACCAGGTCCGGATCTTCGGCTCGCAGACGGGGACGGGCTCCGGGGTCACGATCGCGACGATACCGGAGCCGGCGGGCGCCAGCGCTGCGGCCGTGGCGCGGACCGTGCCGTGGAGCCGATGGAAGAAGCGGCGGCCCTGCGAGCCGAACGTCTCCGCCTCGTACTGCTCGCTCTCGCGGGTCAGACAGCCCGCCGCCACGAGCGCGTCCAGGACAGCCTCTCCGGGACGCGTCGTGCTGCGTCGGCAGAGGGCCTGTATCCCGGCGCGCCGCTTCTTGTCAGCCTGGACGGCCGCCGAGGCAGCCAGCCGGGCGGCCTTGTCGCGCTCCTTGGTCCGTTGGATCGCGTCGGCCGCCTCTCGACGGCGGTTCTCGCGGGCCGTGACCACCATGCGGATCGGGGTGATGACCTCGGGGCCGAGCAGGGCTTCGGGCGTGGCGAAGGCAGCGGGACTCCGGGCGGCGGTGATCGTTACGCGGAGGAGGCGGGCCTTCCCAACGGCCGTGTCCCGGATGGCCGGTTCCTCGGCCGTGAGGTCCGCCAGCCGGGGGATGGAGCGGACCGCGTCGTCGAGCATGCCGAGGAGGCGCTCGCGGGTCCCGGCGAGCTCGAGCGAGGCACCGAGCGACGCCCCGGCCATCGCCGCCTGCTGTCCAGCCTGCACTGCCAACCGGGCGCGGGCGGCGGCCAGCATGCCTGCCGCGGCGGCCGCGGCAGGCCCGACCGTCTGCTCGAAGACGAGCGGCCAGTCGTCCACGACGAACCCCGCCCGGGTCGAGGTGACGAGCAGGTAGTCCGCCGCGGTCGAGACCACCGCGGCGACGAGGTCGGTGGGCAGCGTCGCCCAGCGACCGAGGACCAGCCGGCTCACCGCCTCCACGTCGACGAGCTGCCAGCCCCGCTCGGTCAGGCAGTTCTGCAACAACGTGCGGAGCCCGCGACGAGCGTCGGCGGAGAGATCGGCCGCGGGCGGGGTGAGGTCCGGGCTCACCACTGGCAGCACCACCCGGGCGAGCGCCGCGGCGACGAGGTCGAGGTCCCGGACGACCAGAGCGAGCGGCGCCGTGTCGAGGACGACCGAACGACGCAGGTAGGCGTCGGGCAGGAGCCCGAGATCGCGCTCGGCATTGAGGGTGACGATCACCGTCGCCTGGATGTCGAGCTCGCCATCCTCGCTCTGGTACCGCGACACCCCCTCGAGATAGGCGAACACGGCCCCCCGCTGTTCGGGGCTCGCCTTGTCGAACTCGTCGAACATGACGAGCGGCAGGGAGAGCAGCGGGCTCGGCGTCATCTCCCAGGACGCCGAGCCGGTCTGCACCCGCCGGCCGAGGAGGCTGCCCGGCGTCTCCCGCATGAGGAGGCGGCAGGCCGCGATGGGATCGAGTCCGAACCGCCGGGCGGCGAGCGTGCCGAGGAGCGTCTTGCCGCTCTTCGTCGGACCGAGGAGGATGAAGGCCGGCCAGTTGCTCGGGTAGACATCGCGGAGGGCGCGCCGGGCGATCACCGCGGCCTCGATCAGCCGAAGCATGGCCCGATGCTCCGCCGGGAGGGTGTCGAGGCTGGCGATCGACGCCGTCGGCTCGGGGACCGAGCTGGCCAGCGCGGCCCGCTTGCCGGCTCCGGTGAGGGTCCAGCTGCCCCTCGTCCGCTGTTCGACGAGGCCCCGCTCGCGCAGCCCGGCGAGGTGGTCTTGGACCGTCCGCCGTGACTCGCCGAGCGCGTCGGCAATGGGCGCGCTCCCGCGCTCGCCGGTCGCGAGCAGGTGGAGGATGTTCCTGTCGATCGTCGTCAGCTGCATTTCGCTCCGTCCCCATCGGTGGTCCGCGCTCGCAGCACGGTACCGTGCGCGAGCCGCACCGGCCGGTGCGCGAGACTGGCCGGGCCGGTGCGCGAAACCTCCGGAGTCTGCGCGGATGGCCGGCTGGTCACGCTCGTGGAGCACCCTCGGATTGCGCGAAGCTGCCCGGCGCCGGCAGGGAGGGGGGAGGGGGTGTCGGCGGGCTCCTGTCCGGCCGACTCCCCTGCCGGGTCGGCGGCCAGCAACCGGGCGAGGGTGGCGGTACCGATCCCCAGCCGGCGGGCGGCCTGGCGGCGGGAGAGGTGGCCGGCGGCGAGCTCGGTGCGCACCTTCGGCCAGCGACGGGCGAATACTGGCCGGGCCGTCACCGGCGGTCGGCCGATCCGCTTGCCCTGGCGGGCCGCGTGGCGCATCCCCTCGCGCACTCGATCGGCGATGAGCTCGCGCTCCATCTCGGCCACCGCGGCAAGGATCGTGAAGACGAGCCGTCCGGTCGCGCTCGTCGTATCGAGCTCCGGTTGGGTGAGGGCCGCGAAGCCGACCCCGGCATGCTCGAAGTCACGGAGGGTGGCAAGGGCATGGAGGGTCGAGCGGAAGGCCCGGTCGAGCTTCCAGACCATGACGAGATCGACCTTCCGCTGCGCAACGTCGGCGAGCAGACGCGCCCAGGCCGTGCGATGGGCGAGATCACCGGCCGCTGCCGTGTCGACGTACTCGAGCACCTCCCAGCCGCGCGTCCGGACATAGTCGCGCAGGGCGTCGAGCTGGAGCTCGGGGTCCTGGTCCTTGTCGCGGGTGCTGACCCTCGCGTACAGGGCGACCCGCAGCGGGCGAGGCGTGACGGTGCCGGTCATGGTGCCGCCTCGTGCCGCCGCTTGGCCGACCGGCGACGTGTCGTGGCCGATTTGGCCGCGAGCGCGGCCATGTATGCCTTTCGGGCAGCTTCCGCTCGGGCGACCCGCTCTGCGGGGGGCAGAATGCCGTCGGGGTCTACGTCGCGCTCGAAGCGGTCGAGGAAGGCGCGCCGGCCGGCGGCGGTGTACTCGTGCGGATCGTGGGTCGCGCGCAGGCGCAACCCGCCGATGCGGCCATACAGCTGAGGGAGTGAAGGTCTCCGTGACATGTGCGAGCTTCCCCACCCCGCGCGCAACGGGGCTCCGAAACTCGCAGGGTCCGGCGACAAGCCGGCCCACACCGGGATCCGAGGGCCCACCGTCCCGATCCAGGTGGATCGTCCGGCCAGACCCCGTTCCCGCCGACAACTGCCCGGCGGGCGGCTCCCTTTGCGATGACTTCCTCAGCGACTAGGTCCGCCGTAGTGCCGACGGCCCGCTGCCCGATGGGCAGGTGCTCTCTGCTGAGGAAGCCTGCTATTCAGCTACCGCGGACGCTACACCGCGGTGTCAAGTCCCGCCAGTCCGTTTCCACGCCCATCGTTGATCGCCTGGATCGTTGGGGCCGTCGCACTGTGGCCCGCGGCGCTGATGTGGTGGTTCTGACTCCTCGACGCCGACGACCGGGACGGCTACCTCGACGCCGCACGCGATCGCCTGCGCGCGATGTTCGGCCTGGACATCGCGGACTGGTTGCGCTCGCCCCAGGCGGCCGTCGCCCGTGGTCGACGCGATGAGATGATTGCCTCCGAATGGTCCGTCACCCGCGCCAAGACGCCCGACAGTGAGATCGTGGTCAAGGGGTGGGCCGTGAACGAGTACGCATATGCCCGAGGTCTGGAGGATCGGCTCGCCGGGGTATCAGCTGGCCTCGCCCGCCGTCGTCGCCAGTCCGTTCCCCTCGGGATCCGCGGCCAGAACCGGGCCGTCCGGACCGATGGTGCCCTCGCGCTGGCCTCCGCCCGACAGCGGGCGTTCGGTGGTGTGACGGCCGCCCTCCAGCCGGCCGTCACCGCGTCCCATCTGGCCGCCGGCCAGACCGTGACGATCGGCGGCGCTCAGGCACCAGCCCGTAGAAGCACCTTCCGGGCCCGTCCGCCGGCGTGAGGACCCCAGTATGGTCTCGCCCGGCGTCGTCGCCGGCAGGCCAGCGGCTCGTGTCGCCGCGATCACGACGATCGTGAGCGCGATCGGCGTCGCGGGCGGGCGCGGTCCATGACGACGATGAATGTGGCTGGGGTTGCCTTCGGAAGCAGCGAGTCGGGCGCCGGGTCGCCCGGACGACGGCCGCTGATCCGGAGCCAGGCCCTGCACGCGCAGCGCACCTCGCAGGGCCCACGCGCGGGCTCCCGGAACCAGATCATGCGCCCGGAGGCGTCGGTCTCGGTCTCGCCGGGGTGCGGCCCACTGGGTCGCCAGACGATGCGCGCGGTTCCGTCGGGCTGTGGTATCGGCACGAGCTCGCGCCGTGGGCGTGGGCGCGGGGCCGTGCCCAGGGCGCTGGCCGGCCGCTCGTATACCGGCCGACCGCGCTGGGCGCTCTGCGCCATGTCGAGGGACAGGTCGACGTCGAGCGTGAGCTCGGCGGGGACGAGCGGCGGGTTGCCCTGCGTCGAGGCTCCCTGCCGGCCCACGATCCGGCGGCAGTACGGGCAGCTGAGGTGCCGCAGTCGGAAGGCCGTGCGTCGGCGTCGCGGATCCGGGTACCACTCGCCGTAGCGCACCTCCGCCGCGACGCGTTCCTCGCTCACAGCTGATCGCCCGGGTTGAAACGCCGCGCCGCGGCGATGGCGCGATCGGCCGCCGTCGCCGCGGCGTAGCGTTGGAGCATCGCCCGACTGCGCCAGCCGGCGAGCTGCATGAGATCGCCCTCTTGCATCCCGGCCGCCAGCATGGCGTGAGCGTAGCTGTGGCGAAACTGATGGGGGTGGACGCCCGGCATGCCGGCGGCCAGGCCGCGCTCGCGGACGAGGTGCCCGACCCCCGAGATGGTGAGGCGTCCTTTGCGGGCGATCCAGAGCCAGGGCAGGTTGGCGTGGGCGTGCCGTGCCCGCAGCCGGGTGTAGCGGTCGAGCGCCTTGACCGCCTTCGCGCCCACGTGGGTGGTCCGTTCACGACGGCCCTTGCCGAGGACGCGGATGATCCCCGCGTCGAGATCGACGTCGTTCGTCAGCGGATCATCGGGCGTCCAGCGGAGGTTGGCGATCTCCGAGAGCCGCGCCCCCGTGCCGATGAACGTGCGGATGATCGCGAGGTCGCGGCGGTCCTCGAACGACGGCCCCGCGCAGGCCGCGAGGATGCGGCGCAGGTCGTCCTCGGCGAGGACCGCGGGCGGCGCCTCGGGCAGCTTGGGCTTGCGCATCCGCGCCATGGGACTCTGGCGGATCTCGCCCTCCTCCTCGGCCCAGCGGAAGAACGCCTGCAGCCCGGAGTAGCGATTGAACGCGGTGGCCGGCCGCCAGCGCGCGAGCTGGTCCTCGATGAACGCCTCGACATGCTCGCGCCGGATGGCCGCGAGGTCGGTGGGCATGCCCTGCGCCGCGAGAAAGTCGGCGAAGCGATCGATGCTCGCGAGGTAGGTCGTGACCGTGGCAGGCGCAAGGTTCCCCGCCCGCAGGCCGCGGGCGAAGCTCGTCCGGTTGACGGCGAGGTCGCCGTGGCGTTGAATGGTGGGCGTGGTGGGTCTTGGCGGCATCGCGGGTGTGCCTCTGGGGGGGGGTTCGAAGACGCCCCAGTTTTACGCCCTACGAGCGCCGTAGTCAAGGCAAACCGCAGGTATACGCTCTAGTGGAGCGTGAAACGGCGGGCCGGTAGCTCAACGGTAGAGCAAGTGACTCTTAATCACTTGGTTGAGAGTTCGAATCTCTCCCGGCTCACCATCAGGCCGTGCGCACTCGCCACCCGGCGAGTTGACGCCGGTTACGCCTCTCGCCTAGGCTTCGCGACGGCGATGGTTCCCGCCGAGACGCGCTGCGTCTGAACCGCCCCGGACGGGCTGATGGCTCCTGGACTGCTGAGCAGCCAGGGGCCGTCGTCGTTCCTGGGGACCGGAGGTTCGGACGTGGACAACGTCTATCTCGTCGCCGCCGCCTGGATGGGCCTCGCGCTCGCGGCCAGCCTCGCCTCGATCAGGCTCGGCATCTCTGTCGCCCTCGTGGAGATCGCGATGGGGGTGCTCGCCGGCAACACGGTCCACCTCCAGTCGACCCCATGGATCGACTTCCTCGCCGGCTTCGGATCCGGCCTCCTCACGTTCCTCGCAGGCGCCGAGATCGACCCCGAGTCGCTCCGCCGTCACGCCCGGATCTCGCTCACCGTGGGCGTCATCTCGTTCCTCCTCCCGTTCCTCGTCGCGTTCGGCTTCGCCTACTTCGTGGCGGGCTGGGGCCTTGCGGCATCGGAGATCGCCGGCGTGTCGCTGTCGACGACGTCCGTCGCGGTCGTCTACGCGGTGATGATCGAATCCGGCCTCGCCGAGGTGGATCTCGGGAAGACGATCCTTGCCGCCTGCTTCGTCACGGATCTCGGGACCGTGCTCGGCCTCGGCGTGCTGTTCGCCGACTTCGATCCGCTCCTCCTCGGCTTCATCGCGACGACGACGGTCACCCTCTACTTCATGCCGCGCTGGACCCGATGGTTCATCGTCCATGTGCCGGGCCGGGTGTCAGAACCGGAGATCAAGTTCCTCTTCTTCGTCCTGTTCCTCCTCGGCGGCCTGGCCGCTCAGGCGAAGAGTGAGGCAGTGCTCCCGGCCTACCTCGTGGGGCTCGCCGTTGCGGGCGTCTTCGTCCGCGACCGTGTCCTCGTCGATCGGATGCGCTCGATCGCGTTCGGCCTGCTCACGCCGTTCTACTTCATCAAGGCCGGCCTGTATGTCTCGCTCCCGGCCGTCGCCGCGGGAATCGGCCTCATCGTCGCCTTCCTCGGGCTCAAGATCGCCGCCAAGATCGTCGGCGTGTGGCCCACGAGCCGGGCCTTCGGGTTGCCCGTGCGCGAGGCGAACTACATGACGCTCCTCATGGCGACGGGGTTGACGTTCGGGACGATCGCGGCCTTGTTCGGACTCACGAACGGCTACATCGACCAGGCGCGGTACACGATCCTTGTCACGACGGTCATCCTGTCAGCGGTGGTGCCGACGTTCATCGCGACGAAGTTCTTCGAGCCACGGGCGATCAGCGAACTCGAAACCGCAGAGATCGAGGCCGCCGAGGGGATCGACGCGGACGGGCTCGGCCGTCGTCGGGCGATCCACATCGATGACAGCGCAGGTGGCTCGAGAGAGGTGGAGCCGGCGTGACGTATCTCGCGATCTCGATCGGGGCGGTGCTCGGGGCGAACGCTCGCTACCTCATCGGCGGCTGGGTGGCGGACCGGATGGGAGCGAGCTTCCCGTACGGGACCCTCGTCATCAACATCAGCGGCTCGTTCCTTCTCGGGGTCGCCATCACGCTGGTCACCGAACGGGCGATCGGGCCGTGGTGGATCCGGCCGGGCTTTGCCATCGGCTTCGTCGGCGCCTACACCACGTTCTCCACCTTCAGCTACGAGACGCTCAGTCTCATGCAGGCCGGGAGCCTCGTCGCCGCCGCTGCCAACATCGTGAGCAGCGTGGGCGGCGCGCTCGCCGGCGTGTACCTCGGATCGCTGCTCGTCCGGGCGTTGTGAGGAGGACGGATCGATGCGACCGCACAGTCGGGGTCTTCGCGTCCAGGTCTTCGTCGGCGAGGCGGATCAGGCGGGCCGCATCCCCCGCTACCAGGCGATCCTCGAATACCTCCGCCGGGAGGGCGCGGCGGGCGCCACCGTCGTCCGGGGGGTGGCCGGCTTCGGGGTCAACAGCAAGATCCACACCGCGGCCATCCTCCGTCTGTCGATGGACCTGCCGATGATCCTCACCTGGGTGGATGCACCCGGCCGGGTCGAGCGATTGCTGCCCGGCCTCGTCGAGCTGGCAGGCTCGGGTGTCGTCACGGTGGAGGAGGTCGGTGTCGCGGCGTACGGGGGGCGGCGCCTCGAGCAGCTCCGGTTCGATCTGCCCGTCGGCGACGTCATGACCCGGTCCGTCGTCTCCATCGACGATGCGGCGCCGGTCCGCGCCGCCGTGGGCCTGCTGCTCGACCGGGACTTCCGGGCTCTCCCGGTCGTCGACCGCGACCGGCGCGTCCTCGGCCTCGTCACCAACGGCGACCTCGTCCGCCGCGGGAAGCTCGGGGCGCGCCTGGAGCTCCTCGCCGCGATGAAGGAGGAGACGAGGACGTCGGTCCTCGAACACCTCGATGCCCAGCAGACGGTGCGGGACGTGATGAGCGTCGACCCGACGACGATCCCGGCTGGAGCGACGCTGGCGGAGGCGACGCATCTCATGGCGGACCGCCATCTGAAGCGCGTGCCCGTCGTCGACGGCGATGGGCGGCTGGTCGGGATCCTTGCCCGATCGGACGTCCTCCGGGCGGTGGGTGAGACGTTCCCGCGGGAGGGGGCGGCCCACGAGGACCACGCGGGCGCCCAGACGGTCGGCGAGATCATGCGCCACGACGCGCCGATCGTGCTCGCCGACGCCGAGCTCGGGACGCTGCTCGATGCCGTGACCTCGACCCGCCTCAACCGGGCCGTCATCGTGGACGCGGACGACCGGGTCCTCGGCGTCGTGAGCGACGCCGACATCATCGCATCCGTCGATCCGGCGGCCGCGAACGGTCTCCTCGGCGCGCTCATGCGGACGGCGGGGCGGCCAACGGGTTCCGGACTGACGGCGGCCCGGCTCATCCGGCGACCACTCGTGACGATCGCCCAGACGGCGACGATCGCCGAGGCGGCGCGGCTCATGATCGACGAGCGGCGGAAGGTCCTCAGCGTCACGGACCCAAGCGGCCGATTGCTCGGCATCGTCGACCGGGCGGATCTCCTCGCCGCGACAGGCGAGGCACTGGGGGAGCTCACGGCGTCGCCGGCCGACGACGACGATGACGGATAGGCCGCTCGCCCACTGACTCCGTGTCCGCCTCGACGTCGTCGACGTGAGCGATCACTGAGCCAAGGGGCCGCGCGAGCGGCCGGGTCTCCCGGGAGGTCACGGTATGCTGGACGGATGGAGGAACCGCCGCACCCGCCGTCGCCGTCCCAGCCGATCCCGGGACGTCGACCCGGAGACCGGCGGGTCCGGGTCAACCGGCCGCACTCGACCTATTTTCGCTACGGCGCTCCAGGCGTCCTCGTCGCGCGGCCGAACGCGAGCGAACCCACGGCGCCTGGCGCGCGCCTCCTCGTCCGGCTGCGGCGCCTGGCCTTCGGCGCGCCACTCGCGAGCGAGGATGAGGCCGGGGAGCGGCTCTCGAAGCTCAAGGCGCTCGCCGTCTTCTCGAGCGACATGCTCTCGTCCGTCGCCTATGCGACCGAGGCGATCCTCTTCACTCTCCTCGCGGCGGGCACCGGTGCCTTCGGTCTCATGCTCCCGATCGCCGGGCTCATCGTCACGATCCTCTGGATCATCGTCATCTCGTACCGCCAGACGATCCAGGCCTATCCCGGCGGCGGCGGCAGCTACATCGTCGCGAAGGAGAACCTGGGGACACTTGCGGGGCTCATCGCCGCCGCGGCCCTCCTAACCGACTATGTCCTCACCGTCTCGGTCAGCGTCGCGGCCGGTGTCGCCGCGATCACCTCGGCGTTCCCCGGAGCCCTGAACCACCTCGCGGTCCCGATCGCGACGGTCTGCATCCTCGGGGTCATGGTGGTCAATCTGCGGGGCATCCGGGAGAGCGGCACGATCTTCGCCATCCCGACCTACGTCTTTGTCGTGACGGCGCTCGGCCTCATCGGGGTCGGCATCCTCCGGACCGTTCTCGGCGATACGCCGACGGTGACGAACATCCACGAGGCGACGGTACCCATCCAGTCGCTCGGGATCCTCCTCGTCATGCGGGCGTTCGCCGACGGCTGCAGCGCGATCACCGGGGTCGAAGCCGTCTCGAACGGCGTTCCCGCCTTCCGCAAGCCTGAGGCCGCGAACGCCCGGGCCACCCTCACGATCATGGGCATCCTCGTCGGCACGATGTTCATCGGCATCTCGATCCTCGCCCGCGTGGCGGGGGCGATCCCGTCGACCGATGAGACGATCATGTCGCAGCTCGGACGGGCGACCTTCGGGACCGGACCGATCTACTACCTGCTCCAGCTGTCCACGACCGGGATCCTCGTCCTCGCGGCGAACACGAGCTTCGCGGATTTCCCGAGGCTCGCGTCGCTCCTGGCCCGGGACGGGTTCATGCCGAGCCGCTTCGCGTTCCGTGGCGAACGGCTCGCCTTCTCCACCGGGATCGTCGCCCTGGCGATCATCGCGATCGTCGTCCTCGCCGCCTTCGGCGGCCGGGTGGAGGCGCTCATCCCGCTGTACGCGATCGGCGTCTTCACGTCCATCACCCTGAGCCAGGCCGGCATGGTCCGCCACTGGCTCCGGGAGCGCGGCGCGGGCTGGCGTCGCAGCGCCGTCATCAACGGCTTCGGAGCGGTGTCGACCTCGATCGTCACCGTGATCTTCGCCGTCGCCAAGTTCGCGCTCGGTGCGTGGCTCATCGTCCTCATCATCCCGCTCATCGTCGCGGCCATGCGCTTCGTCCACCGCCAGTACGAGCGACGCCGGGTGGAGATCCACGTTCGCCCCGAGGTCGTCCTCGGGCGGCCGCGGCGCGCCCAGCGCGTCATCGTGCCGGCGCCGGAGGTGACCCGTGACGTCATCCAGGCGGTGAAGTTCGGGCAGACAATGTCGGACGACGTGACCGTCGTCCACGTGACGGACGATGTCGAGCGAGGCGAGGAGATCCGGGACCGGTTCCTCCGCCAGGTGCCCGGCGTGCCGTTCGTCATCGTCGAGTCGCCGTACCGTGCCCTCGTCCGGCCGCTCATCCGGTACCTCGAGATGAGCGCCGACCCGAACGACGTCCTCGTCGTGCTGCTGCCCGAGTACATCCCTCGCCACTGGTGGGAGAAGTACCTGTACAACGAGAACGCCCGACGGATCCGCAACGCCCTGCTCGGGCGTCGGAACATCCTCGTCGCCGATGTGCCGTTCCGGCGGGACGTCTGAGTCTGGCCCGGGGAGGATCAACGCGAGGAAACCGCCGGTTCGGGGAAGTGCCGGGCACGGTGTCGGGGAGGTGCCGGGTCGCGTCTCAGATGGAGGTGCCGGGCACCGGGCACGTCTCAGATGCGCATCGGGGGAACGTTGGTGCGGCCGGCGGCCGATCCGAGAGGTGCCAGGCCCCCGCTGGGCGTCGGATCCGTCTCGCCCGTTCGGTGGATGAGCGGATGAGACGATGACCACGGTGGGAGCGCTCCATCCCGGATCGAACGTTCCCCCGATGAGCGGATGAGACAGCAGGCGATCGGTCGCGGGCGCCGAGACGCAGGTCGCGGGCGGCGAGACGCAGGGGGTCCGGCTCCGCGGCGGCCCTCTGGTAGGATGCCGGCCGCCGCATGACTGACCTTCCCAACCCGACTCCGCCGCGACCCGACGCGCCGGTCGGCGCCCGCGCCCGCTACGGCGCCGCGATCGCCTCGAGCCTCATCCCGGGACTCGGCCACCTGATCGTCGGACGACGCCGCGCCGGCGTCGTGTTCATCGCGCCGCTCCTCGTTGGGCTCATCGGACTCGCGATCGTCGTCGCGACCCAGCCGATCGTGCGGAGCGCGGCCTACCTCGCCGACCCGGCCGTCATCGGAACGATCCTCGTCGTCGAGCTCCTCGTCCTCGCCTGGCGCATCCTGGCGGTGGGGACGGTCCTCCTCGATCCACGATTCCCGAGACTCAGGCTGCGCGACGCGACCCCGCTGGTCCTCCTCGCGATCTTCGTCGTCGCGCCGCAGGTCGGCTTCGCGGCGGCCACGGCGACCCTCCGTGACTCGGAGGCCCGGATCTTCCAGCCCGCGACGTCCGATGCCGGCGCGCCGTTCCCAACATTCGCCGCGGCGTCGCCGGCCGCGTCCGCCGCTCCCGGCGCGACCGCGAGCCCGTCAGCGGGACCCTCCCGCCTCACCGTGCTCCTGCTTGGGATGGACTCCGGCGTCGGGCGGACGACCGCACTCACGGACACGATGATCGTCGCGTCGCTCGACCGGGTCGCGAGGACCGTGACGATGGTCTCCGTGCCGCGCGACATGGTGAATGTCCCGCTCGCCCGCGGCGGATCGTTCTATCCCAAGATCAATGGTCTCGTCTCGTACGTCGCCTATCACCCGGACGAGTTCCCGGGCTACGGCGGGAACGGGCAGGCCGTCCTCGCCGGCGCCCTCGGGACGCTCCTCGGCGTCCACATCGACTACTACGCCCAGGTGAACCTCGGCGGCTTCGTCGCTCTCGTCGACAGCGTCGGCGGCGTCGACGTCGACGTCGACCACGCCCTGTGCGATCCGACCTACGACGAGTACGGGTACGTCCGCTCGTACTTCAGCATCGGCGCCGGCCACCATCACCTCAACGGTGACGCGGCGCTCGCGTTCGCCCGGATCCGCAAGTCCGCTGGTGAGAGCGACTTCACGCGCGCCGCCCGGCAGCAGCAGATCCTCGTCGCCCTCCGCGACCGGATCGTCCACGGCGGCTTCCTCGACGACCCGCTCGGGTTCCTCCGCGCCATTGGCGACACGATCCAGACGAACATCCCGCCGAGCCTCCTGCCCGACCTCGCGCCGTTCGTCTCGGGGATCGATCGATCGCGGGTTTACGAGACCGTCATCAGGTATCCGCTCGTCCATCCGACCGTCGTCGCGGACCCGCGCGGCTCGATCCAGATCCCGGACGTGGCGGCGATCGCACGGCTCGGCGTCTCGCTGTACACCGCGCCCGGGGTCATGCCGGATCCGGCGTTCGTCATCCCGCCGCCGACGACGACGGCGGCGGGACCACCGGCGGCCGCGCCGACCTGCTACGCGCCGCAACCGACACCGAAGCCGACGCCGCGCCCGACACCCGTCGCCAGCGGCAGCCCCGCCGCCAGCGGCAGCCCCGCCGCCAGCGGCAGCCCCGCCGCCAGCGGCAGCCCGGGCCCGAGTGCCTCGCCCGCGGCCTCCGCGTCCCTGACGGGCGCCGGAGCGACCGCGTCGCCGCCGTGAGCATCCGTGGCGTGAGCACCCGTGCCCGCGAGGCGACCTGCTACCCTAGCGACGTCCCTTGACAGCCGGTCCCGTGAGGCCGGCGGACCGGTCCCGTGAGGCCGGGAAGGAGGCTCGTCCGATGTCCGCGGCCGCCCTCGGCACCTCGGTCCGGTGTCCGCCGGTCGACGGTCCCACGTTTCCGCCCGAGCCCGCCATCCCGTCCCCGATCGCGTGATCGCACCGCCGCGCGCCCGATCGGGCGCCATCGTGGACCCCCGGATCGGCGACCACGGCCCGGCCCTCCTCGCCCTCGAAGACGGCACCGTCTTCGAGGGGATCGCATTCGGCGCCCCGTCCTCGGCCGGCGGGGATCTCGTCGTCAACACGAGCCAGACGGGCTATCAGGAAGTCTGCACGGACCCCTCCTACGCCGGTCAGATCGTCGTCATGACGTACCCCCTCATCGGCAACTATGGTCGGCTCGTCGATGACGATCAGAGCGCCCGCCCGTGGCTCCGCGCCCTCGTCGTGGCGAACGCGACCGCCGCGGTCCTCGACGACGCCCGCCAGCTCGCGACGCTCCTCCGCGAGACGGGCGTCCCGGCGATCGCCGGGGTCGACACCCGGGCGCTCGCCCGGCACCTGCGCGCCCACGGCTCGCTCCGCGCGGTCGTCACCGCGCCGACGATGGTCGACGCCGCTGCCGCACGGTCGGCCGCGGCGGCCGTGCCACGTTGGGAGGACGAGGACTTCGTGGCGGCGGTCTCGCCGGCCGAGATCCGCGAGCTCGGCGCGCCGGGGGAGGGCGGCCCGCTCATCGGGCTCGTCGACTACGGCTCGAAGGCGAACATCGCCCGCTCGCTCCGGCGGCGCGGGGTGCGCGTGCGGTTCCTTCCGCACACGATCGACCCGGAGGCCGCCCTCGCCCATGACATCGACGGGCTCGTGCTGTCGCCGGGCCCCGGCGATCCCGCTCGCCTGCATGGACCGGTCGCCCTGGCCCGGGCGGCGATCGCCGACGGCCGGCCGCTCCTCGGGATCTGCCTCGGCCATCAGATCGTCGCCCGGGCGGCCGGCGCGGAGACGCGGCGGCTCCGATTCGGCCACCACGGGGCGAACCACCCGGTCCGCGACATCGACCTGGGCCTGGTCCAGGTCACCGCCCAGAACCATGAGGTGACCGTGGACGGCGCGACGCTCCCGCCGGGCAGCGGCTTCCACGTGAGCCAGACCAACCTCAACGACGGGTCCGTGGAGGGCCTCCGGCACCGCGAGCTGCCGATCGAGACGGTCCAGTACCACCCGGAGGGAGCGCCGGGACCGCTCGACGCGCTGGCGGTCTTCGATCGCTTCGTCGCCGCGGCGACCCTCCACCTGGCCGCGAGAGGTACGGGCGCCGCGAGGGGTGCGGACGCCGGATGACGAGACCCGCCTCCGTCCTCATCCTCGGCTCCGGGCCGGTCGTCATCGGCCAGGCGGCCGAGTTCGACTATGCCGGGACGCAGGCCTGCCGGGCGCTCCGCGCCGAGGGCGTCCGGACGATCCTCGTCAACAGCAACCCGGCGACGATCATGACGGACCCCTCCGTCGCCGATGTCATCTATCTCGAGCCGCTCACCGTGGAGGTCGTGGAGGCGATCATCGCCCGCGAGCGGCCGGAGGGCCTCCTCGCCGGGCTCGGCGGTCAGACCGCGCTCAACCTCGCAGTGGCCCTCGCCCGGGCCGGCGTCTTCGAACGGCATCCGATCCGTCTCCTCGGCACGCCGCTCGAGGCGATCGAGATGGCCGAGGATCGGGAGCGGTTCCGTGACCTGCTCGACCGGATCGGACAGCCATATGCCCCGTCCGCGATCGTCGCGGGTGCCACGCCCGACGAGCGGCACGACTCGGAGGCTCGAGCGCTCGTCGAGATCGGGCTGCCCGCGATCGTCCGGCCGGCGTTCACCCTCGGCGGCACCGGCGGGGGGATCGTCGGGACGGAGATGGAGTACCACGAGCGGGTCCGCGCCGGCCTCCGCGCCAGTCCGATCGGGCAGGTGATGGTGGAACGCTGCCTCGTCGGCTGGCAGGAGATCGAGTACGAGGTCATGCGCGACGCGGACGATACGTGCATCGCCGTCTGCTCGATGGAGAACGTCGATCCGCTCGGCATCCACACCGGCGATTCGATCGTCGTCGCGCCGGTCCAGACGCTCACCGACGCGGTTCACCAGCGGCTCCGGAGTGCCGCCCTCGCGATCATCCGGGCACTCGGCGTGGAGGGCGGCTGCAACGTCCAGTTCGCCCTGTCGCCGGACGCCGCCGAATACGCCGTCATCGAGGTCAACCCGCGGGTCAGCCGTTCGTCCGCCCTCGCCAGCAAGGCGACCGGCTATCCGATCGCCCGGGTCGCCGCCCAGATCGCGATCGGCAGACGACTCGCCGAGATCCCCAACGTGGTGACCGGCACGACCGTGGCCGCGTTCGAGCCGGCGCTGGATTACGTCGTCGTCAAGCTGCCGCGCTTCCCGTTCGACAAGTTCCCAACCGCCGACCGGAGCCTCGGCAGCCAGATGAAGGCGACCGGCGAGGTGATGGCGATCGACCGCACGTTCGGGGCGGCCCTCAACAAGGCGCTCCGCGGCATCGAGCAGGCGGGTGCCGGCCCGCTCGCGGAGGATCCGACCTGGATCGCGGAGCTCGGATCGATCGCCCGGGCGGCTGGCCTCGACCCGGACGACCCGGCGGAGCTCCTCGCCCGCTTCGGCGGCGATGCCGCGGCCTGCGAGGCGTTCCGCCATGCGGAACGGACGTCGTATCCGATCCGCCTCCGATCGTTCCTCGCCCCCTCGGACTCGCGCCTGTGGCGGATCCTCGCGCTCCTCCGGCGCGGCGTGCCGGAGCGGGACGTCGAGACCGCCACCGGGATCGCGCCGTGGTTCCTCGCCGAGATGGGACGGAACGTGGCGCTCGAGGCTGAGGTCGCCGCGATGGGCCCGCGGCTCCTCGATCCGGCCGATGAGTCGGCCATGACGCTCCTCGCGACGACCAAGCGGGCGGGCTTCGGCGACCGCGAGCTGGCCGGCCTTGCCGCGGTGGAGGCCGCGGCCATCCGGGCCACGCGCCTGGCCGTGGGCCTCGTCCCAGGCTACGCGATGGTCGACACGTGCGCCGCGGAGTTCGCCGCCGAGACCCCGTACTTCTACGCGACATACGCCGCCGCCGGGTCGCCTCCGGAGGCACCGCCGACGCCACGCCCGGGGGCGCTCGTCATCGGCAGCGGCCCGGTCCGCATCGGCCAGGGGATCGAGTTCGACTACTGCGCCGTCCAGGCGGCGGACAGCCTCCGCCGCGCCGGCTGGAGCGCCATCATGATCAACTCGAACCCGGAGACCGTCTCGACGGACTTCGACGCCTCCACCCGGCTGTACTTCGAACCGCTCGATGCGGAGTCCGTCGAGAGCGTCGTCGATGCGGAGACGGCGCCCGGCGACGAGCCGCTTCCGGCATTCGTCCAGTTCGGCGGCCAGACGCCGCTCAACCTGGCCGCCGCGCTCGCCGCCGCCGGCATCCCGCTCCGCGGAGCGAGCCTCGAGACGATCGACCAGGCGGAGGATCGGGTCCGCTTCGCCGCCCTCCTCGACCGCCTCGGCATCCCCCAGCCGGACGGCGGGATGGCCCACAGTGTCGAGGAGGCGCTCACGCTCGCGGAGCGCATCGGGTACCCGGTGATCATGCGACCGTCGTTCGTCATCGGCGGCCTCGCGATCGACCTCTGCTACTCCCCGGAGGACCTCGTCCGGCAGCTCGCCGCGGCGACGGTCGTCGATCCCGACCGGCCGGTGCGGATCGACCGCTACCTCGAGGGGGTCGAGGTCGACGTCGACGCGGTCGCCGACGGACGGGACGTCCTCATCCCGGGACTCCTCGAGCACGTCGAGCGGGCCGGGGTCCACAGTGGCGACTCGGTCGGCCTGTTCCCGCCGCAGAGCATCAGCGCTGGCGACCAGGAGCTCATCGTCGCGTCCATGGAGCGGGTCGTCCGTGCGCTCGACGTCCACGGCCTCGTGAACGCCCAGTTCATCGTCCGCGAGGATGGCGTCTACCTCATCGAGGTGAACCCGCGGGCGAGCCGGACGGTCCCCTTCATGTCCAAGGTCACCGGTGTCCCGATGGTCGATCTCGCGGTCAGGATCGCCCTCGGCGCGACCCTCAGCGAGCTCGGCTGGCGGAACGGCCTGCTCGCGCCGCCGCCGTTCGTCGCCGTCAAGGCGCCGGCGTTCTCGACCGCCAAGCTCCGCGGCGTCGATCCATCCGTCGGGCCGGGGATGCAGTCGACCGGCGAGGTGATCGGCATCCACGAGGATGTCCGGGTCGCCCTCGCGAAGGCGCTCGTGGGCGCGGCGCTCGTCCCGCCACGGCTCGCGGCTTCGTCCGGCGAGGCGTCAGTCGCCCTTATCTCGATCGCCGACCGCGACAAGCCACTCCTGCCTCGACTCGCCACCGCGCTCGGTCGGGCGGGGTATGCGCTCGCCGCCACGCCGGGGACCCGCGCGGCGCTCGCCCGCCTCGGCCACGCGGCGAGCGCCGTCGCCAAGCTCGGCGCGACGGCTGGGCCCGACGAGACGCCCATCCTCGACCTCATCGCGGCCGGAACCGTGCGTCTCGTCGTCAACACGCCGACGCCGCGGAGCGGTGCCGTCCGCGACGCGGCCGAGATCCGCCACGCCGCGACCGCCGAGGGCATCCTCTGCCTCACCGCCATCGAGACAGCGGTCGCGGCCGCCGAGGCGCTCGAACCCGAGATCGCGGCCGCGTTCGCGGATGTCCGCTCGCTCGCGGAGTGGGTCCCCACGCGGGCCCGCACGGACGGTCCGCTCGCGGTCGCCGGCCGGACCTGACCGCGGATCGGGCCCGGCGGTCCTGTCTGAGCGCGGGGGCCATACAATCGCGAACGGCACCGCGTTCCTCGAACACGGTCCGGCCCACAGGAGCCAGAGCACCCATGCCGATCCCCGCCGTCCGCTTCACGGACGAACGTCTGCCGAACGGTCTCCGCTACATCATCGCGGAGGACCACCTCGCGCCCGTCGTCGCCGTCGACATCTGGTACGACGTCGGGAGCAAGCACGAGGTCCCGGGCAAGACCGGATTCGCCCACCTCTTCGAGCACGTCATGTTCCAGGGCAGCGCGCATGTCGGCAAGGCCGAGCACATCGCGCTCGTCCAGGCGGCCGGCGGCACGATGAACGGCACCACGTGGCTCGATCGCACGAACTACTTCGAGACGATGCCCTCGCACCAGCTCGAGCTCGCCCTCTGGCTGGAGGCCGACCGGATGGGGACGCTCCTCGACGCGCTGTCCCAGGAGAACCTCGACAACCAGCGCGAGGTCGTGAAGAACGAGAAGCGCTGGTCGTACGACAACCGCCCGTATGGGACGTGGAACGAGAAGCTCCAGGCCCACCTCTACCCGCCGGAGCACCCCTACCACCACCCGACCATTGGCTCGATGGCCGACCTCGATGCAGCCTCCCTCGACGACGTCAAGGCGTTCTTCCGGACGTACTACGCGCCGAACAACGCGGTCCTCGCGATCGTCGGCGACGTTGATCCGGCGGATGCGCGACGCTGGGTCGCCCGGTATTTCTCCGCCATCCCCGCCAATCCGGCGATCCCGCCGCTCGCTGACCTGCGCCTGCCGCCGACGCTCGGTGGCGAGCATCGCGAGATCGTCGAGGATCGCGTCCCGTTGCCGCGCGTCTACCTCGGCTTCCGGGCCCCCGTCTTCGGCGACCCGCGTTTCGACGCCCTCGAGGTCGCGTCGCAGATCCTCGCCGGCGGGAAGGGCAGCCGCCTGTACCGGCGCCTCGTCCGCGACGAGCGAGTCGCCCAGGACGTCGTCATGTTCAGCCTCGGGTTCATCGGCGGCGCCTCCGTGACGGCGGGTTGGGCGACGGTTCGACCGGGCGTCGCGATCGCGCGGGTCGAGGCGCTCTTCATCGAGGAGCTCGAGCGGCTCGGCCGGGAGCCGGTCACGGCGGACGAGCTCGCCCGGGCCAGAGCCCTCGTCGAGACGGACGAGCTCGGAGCGCTCCAGCGCGTCGAGGAACGGGCGGACCGGCTGGCGATGTACGCGACGTTGTTCGACGATCCGGACCTCATCAACCGCATGCTCGGCCGGTTCCTGGCGGTCACGCCGGACGCCATCCGGGCGGCCGCCGCGGGTGTCTTCCGGTCGGACAACCGGGCCGTCCTCACCTACGTTCCGGCGACGGCGCCGGCCGACGCAGCGGCGCTCGACGCCGCCGAAGCGGTCGACGACGAGGCCGCGGCGTGACGGACATCGTCATCCCGACACGGCCGACACCCGGCGAGCCGCGCCCGTACCACTTCCCGGACTTCGAGCGTCACCGACTCCCCAACGGTCTGACCGTGATCACCGTGCAGGTCCCGGGGCGGCCGCTCGTCAGCGCGACGCTCGTCCTCCGCAACGGCGCGGTCGATGAACCGGCCGCCCATGCCGGCGTGACCGTGCTCGCGGCGCGCGCCCTGTCCGAGGGGACGAAGCGCTTCGACGCGATCGCCCTCGTCGAGGCGTCCGAGCGGATCGGCGCGTCGCTCCACGCCGAGACGAGCTGGGACACGATGTCGGCCGGCGTCGAGGTCCCGGCGGATCGACTCGAGCCGTCCCTCGAGCTCCTCGCCGAGATGGTCGGCGAGCCCACCTTCCCGTCCGCCGAGGTGGACCGCCTCCGCGAGGAGCGTCTCAACGACCTCCTCCAGGCCGCGGCCGACCCGCGGAGACGGGCGGACGAGGCGTTCACGGACACGATCTACACCGCCGAGTCGCCGTACCACCGGCCGGCCGGCGGGATCCGGCCGACCGTCGAGCCGCTCGTCGACGAGGACCTCCGACGAGCGTGGGCGCGGGGGATGGTGCCGCAGCGGATCGTCCTCGTCGTCGGCGGCGACCTCGCCGGACTCGACGTGCCGGCGATCGCCGAGCGGCTGTTCGGCGGCTGGTCGACGGCGCCCGGGACCGTCGATCACCCACCGATCGTCGCCAGTCCCGCACTCGAGGCCCGGCTCGTGCGCCTCGTCCACCGCGCCGGAGCGGTCCAGACGGAGATCCGGGTGGGGCATCCGGGCCTGTCGCGGCGGATCCCGGACTACCACGCCGTGTCCGTCATGAGCGCGATCCTCGGCGGCCTCTTCAACTCGCGGCTCAACCGGAACCTCCGCGAGGACAAGGGGTACACGTACGGTGCCGGCGCGGGCTTCGACCTTCGCCGTGCCGCCGGCCCGTTCGTCGCCAGGGCGGCCGTCAACACGGACGTCACGGTACGGGCGATCCGGGAGATCCTCATGGAGCTCGACCGGATGCGGACCGCGGCCGTCGAGGAGGACGAGCTGCGGGCCGCCCGCGACTTCCTCGTCGGGGTCTTCCCGCTCCGTTTCGAGACACCCGGCCCGGTCGTGGGCTCGATCGCCGGCCTGGTCGTCCACGACCTCCCCGACGATGAACTCGCGACGTATCGGTCACGGATCGAGGCCGTGACGGCCGCGGACGTCCTCGCCGCGGCACGCGAGCACATCCACCTCGAACGCGCCGGGATCGTCCTCGTCGGGGATGCCGACGCCATCGGCCCATCGCTCGAGAGCGCCGGATTCGGACCGCTCGAGATCGTCCGGGAGGATTCTCCGGGAGGCGCCTGAAACCTTTTTCACGCCGGCAGTCTCGGACGAGATGTGACCCCGGTCGCCCGGCTGGTGTCGAACTCGGAGGATCTACGGCATGGATCGAACACGAATCGTGCGAGCGGTCGGCGGGACGCTCGTCGCGGGATTCCTCATCGCGGCGGTCGTCATCGGCGCGGACGCCGTCTCGTCGCCGGGGGCGCCGACGACGGTGCCGGTGGTCGACGCATCGGCGCTCGACTCGGTGTCCGGGCAGCCCCTCGTGGCCAGGACCCCGGAGCCCAGCGAGAGCCCGGAGGCCAGCGAGACCCCGGAGCCCAGCCATACGCCGGAGGCCAGCGGGACACCGCGAGCGACCGGCACGCCGGAGCCCAGCGAGACCCCCGAGGCGACCGAGGCGGTCCACTCGACGAGTTCACCGCAGGCGTCCACCGGACACGACGGTCCTGACTCCAGCTCGCACGACGGCGCCACCTCGCACGACGACGCCACCTCGCACGACGGCGGCGGCGACTGACCCCCGGACGGCTGAGCCGACCGGGTTTCGATGACGTGACGAAGGGACCACGGTGGAATGGCGTCAGCCGACGCATGATGGTGGCGGGTCGGGCCCGATCGTGGCCCGACCGACCGTGACTGCGCCGGAGCCGGACCCATCGAACCCTCGTCCCCATCGCCTGAGAACCGCGATCCTGCCGCGGCCCGTGACGATCGAGCGATCGTCGACGCGGTCCTCGGCGGCGATCGCGACGCCTTCAGGGCGCTCGTCGACCGCGAGTCCACCACCGTCGTCCGGCTCTGCCATCGGATCCTCGGCGATCTCCACGAGGCGGAGGACGTGACGCAGGAGGCGTTCGTCACCGCGTTCCGGTCGCTCGCCTCGTGGCGCGGCGACGGCTCCTTCGGGGCGTGGCTCGCGCGGATCGCGACCCGCATCGCGTTCCGCCAGGCGGTCCGGCGGCGTCCGGTGGCCTGGATCGACCCGATCGAGTCCGACTCGCGGTCCGGCGGGCGCGACCTGAGCGCCGGCGAACGGGAGGTTCGCACCCGACTCGTCGAGCAGGCCGTGGAGTCGCGAACGGTCGCCGACCCGGCGTCGATCGCCGTTCGGGCCGAGCGGACGACGGCGATCCGGCGTGCTGTCGCCCGACTCGACGAGCCGTACCGCGAGGTGGTCGCGCTGCGGTTCTTCGGCGGCCTCTCCCTGGCCGAGATCGCCGTCGCCTCGGACCGTCCCCTCGGGACGGTGAAGACCCACCTCCATCGTGGCCTCATCCGACTTCGGGTCGCCCTCGACGACGAGGGCATCGGTCGATGAGCGGTCCGTTCCATCCCGACGAACTGGCCGGGTCGGCGGAGCCGATCGGGTCGAGCGCCGATGCGGCCCGTCTCCTCGAGCTCGCCCGCGACCTCGAGGGCATCGCCCGTCCGGGGCCGGCGCCGACGGCGGGATTCGAGGCTCGCGTCCTCGCTGCACTCGCGCTCGAACCGCTCCCTCGGCCGACGGGCGCCGCCGGCCTGGCGGCCCGCCAGGGCCGGCCTCTGGCGATGCTCCTCGCGCTTCGCGACACCTGGCGGATCGCGTGGCGTGGCGGTGGCCCGCCCGCCGTGCGAGCCCAAGCGGCTGCCTTCGTCCTCGTCGTGGTCCTCCTCGCGGGATCCCTCGGTGGTCTCGCGACGGTCGGCGGGTTCCGGCTCCTCGGTCCCGGGCCCACCGTGGGCGGGCCGTCGACGGTATCGACCGGCGGCCCCGGCGCGTCCACGACGTCCTCGATGGGACCGTCGGTCTCGGGCTCGCCCGAGCCGTCCGAGTCGTTGGAACCGAGTGGCAGCCCCGACGCAAGTGAGGCGGGGGAGACGCCGGGGCCCGGTCGGACGCAGCGGCCGTCCGGCACGCCGCCGCCCGGAGGCGGTTCCGGATCCGGTGGGTCCGGAACTGCGACCGCCGTCCCGACGGCGACGCCGACGCCGACCCCCACGTTCGACGACCGGGGAACGCCCCGACCCGGCGATACACCACGGCCATCCGGCACGCCACGGCCCACCGAGGCGCCGGACGCGACGAGCGATCCGGGGCACGGCTGACGGTCGAGGAGGGCTCGCGATGGTCCGCGGACCATCGCGAGGGACCGTCCACGGATCATCGTCGGCCGGTTACGCTTGGCCGGTGATCGTCGTCGTCGGGAGCCCCGTCGCGTCCTCCGCTGAGGGCGATGGCCACATCGTCGCGAGCGGCATGGCCGTCGCCATCGCCCGAGCCGCAGCGGGGCGTGGCTCGACCGTGGAGATCGTTGGTCGGCTCGCCGACGATCCGATCGGCGACGCGGTGCTCATGGATCTCACCCGCGGCGGCCTCGGTCACTCCGCGATCCTCCGTGCCGGAGTGGGAACCACGCCGGCCGGCGGGCCCGACCCCGCGTCCGACGGTGAGCTCGTGACGCCGGCCGCCTCGATCCTCGAGGACGCCGGCGAGCCGGGCCGCGCGGTGCCGTCCCATCCGACCGGACCGCCGATCGAGGCGGGAGACCTCGACCTCGCCCTCCGCTATCTCGCCTCGTTCGACGTCCTCATCGTCGGCGAGGCGGTCGACGAGGAGGTGCTCGTCATCGCCCGCGAGGCGGCCGGCTACAGCGGCGCCCGACTCATCGTCGTCGGCCCATCGTCGTCGCCCGTCCCGACCGCCGGCGACGACACGACATGGTTCGAGGCGCCGGACGATGGCCCATCCGAGGAGTTCGCGGACGTGGTCGGAGCGTACGCCGCGGCACTCGACCGCGGGACGCCGCCACGCGAGGCGTTCGAGCGAGCGGTCGACCGCGCGCGCTGGGACCCGGTCAGGGAGTAGACCGACCTCTCGCCCGCCCGCTCGACGCGTCCGCTGTCTCGTCGAGCGGCACGACGAGTGCCGGGCCGTCGTTTCGGACGTTGTTCACGAGCGGTGCGACCGGATGGGCCGAGAGATCCGCTTCAGTGGCCGCGGCGAGGATCGCCTGGACCTCGCCGAGATCCTCCATACCGGGATCGAGCCAGGTGGCCCAGGCGTGGCGGGGGAGCACGATCGGCATCCGGTCGTGGATGGGCGCCATGAACTCGTTCGCGGCGGTCGTCACGATCGTGAAGGTCCGCCGGATCTCGTCCGTCGCCGGATCGCGCCAGCCCGACCACAGGCCGGCGAGGGCGAGCGGCGACCCATCCGCCGCCGCGATGAGGAACGGCTGCCGTGTTCCGTCCGCCCGACGCCACTCGTAGAAGCCGTCCGTCGGGACGATGCAGCGCCGATGGGCGAGCGAGTCCCGGAAGGCGTTGCTCGAGGCGAGCGTCTCCGCCCGGGCGTTGATGAGCCGGCTGCCGATCGATGGGTCCGTCGCCCAGTGCGGGATGAGGCCCCAGCGGTAGCGAGCGACGGCCCGCCGCTCGCCCTTCTCCACGACGACCGACGCCGCATCTGTCGGCGCCACGTTGTAGTGGCCGCCCGGATCGTCGGACAACGGCTCGGCGTCGAACAGCTCCGCGAGCTCCGCATCGGACCGCTGCTGGGTGAATCGACCGCACATCGTCGGGCAGTCTAGTAGAGTCGCGCCGATGGACGAGCCGAACCGCCCGGGCCGCGGCATGGACCCGAACCAGCCCGGCCCGCTCGACCGCGCGACGGCGATCGCCGTCCTCCGCCGAGGCGATGAGCTCCTCGAGGCGGGACACGCGGAGGACGCGGCCGGCCACTATCAGCGGGTCGTCGGCTTCGACGATCCGGCGATCACGGCGAGCGCGCTGTACGGGCTCGGGAACGCCCTCTACCGCCTTGACGACGAGGGGGCGGCTCTCGCGACCTGGCGCCGCATCCTCGAGCTGCCGGAGACGCCGAGCACATACCTCGCCTGGCGCCAGATCGCCGCGGCGAACGTCCGTGACGGCGACCTGGGCGGCGCTCTCCGCGCGTACCGCGAGGCGGATCGACGCGCTCCGGCGGAGGACAAGGGGGAGATCGCCTCGCGACTCGGCTGGTTGTCGAAGGAGACGGGCGACACCGGCGGAGCCGCCCGCTACTTCCGGCGGAGCCGCGGCCGCACGAACGCCCTCGTGACGTACGCGATCATCGCGGTGACGGTCGTGGTCTCGTTCACCGCGTGGGCCGGATTCTCCGAGACGGCGAACAGCGTCGACTTCGGCTGGCTCTATCCGATCCTCTGGCTCAGCAAGGCGGGCGTCGCCGCGGGTGAGCTGTGGCGGCTCGTGACCGTGGTCCTCGTCCACGCTCCGGACCCGACGTTCTTCTTCATCCACCTCGGCTTCAACATGTACGCCCTCTACCTCGTCGGGCCGGTCGTCGAGGCGATCTACGGCGGGCCGCGGATGCTCTTCATGTACCTCGCCTGCGCCGTCACCGCCTCGACGGCGAGCTTCGTGGTCGGGCCTTCCGGGTTCGCGACCGGGGCATCCGGGGCGGTCTTCGGCCTGTTCGGGGTCCTCCTCGTGGCCTCGCGGGTCCACCATCCGGTCGTCGACCGCCGTCGCCGCGCGATCCTCACCCAGGTGGGCTCGCTCATCGTCATCAACCTGCTCCTCGGCTTCGGCCTGGCCGGGAGCGGCACGGTGAACATCGACAACGCGGCCCACATCGGGGGGTTGCTCGGCGGGCTGTGGCTCGGTCTCATCCTCCTTCCGGCGGGCGCGCCGACGCTCTCGTCGTTCTGGCAGCAGGCGGACGGGACGCGCGGGTCGAAGCGGGTCGCGCCGCTCGTCCAGGTCGTCGGGATCGCAGCCCTCGCCGTCGTTGTCGTGGTCGGTCTCGTCATCGGCGACGAGGCGGTGCGCCGTGGCGCGGCGGCCGGTGCGCAGACGGAGGTGCCACGGATCGGCCGGCACATCTGACGGTGCGGCCAGCCCGCGGGCGCCGGTCAGACCGCGGGGCGAGGCACCTTCGGCAGCACGACGCTCACCCGGGCGCCGCGCGGGGCGACCTGCTCGGCATGGGCCGATCCGCCATGGGCGGCCGCGAGCTCGCGCACGATCGCGAGCCCGAGGCCTGAGCCGCCACCGGACCGGGCCGGGTCCGGCCGGAAGAATCGCTCGAAGACACGCTCGGTGGCGCCGGGCGGGAATCCGGGACCGTCGTCGGTCACCGAGAGGGCCACCGACCCCGCATCCCCGGGGAACGACGGACCGATCCGGCGGGCCTCGAGCCAGACATGGCCGCCGGGGCTGGGTGCCACGGCGAGCGCGTTCGAGACGAGGTTGCCGAGCATCCGGTCGACCGCGAGCCGGTCGGCGACGAAGCCGAGGTCGGCGGCAGCCGTCTCGGGCGACTCGGGCCGGACGGCCGAGACCGTGATGCCGACACTCGCCGCCCCGGGCGCGAAGCGCGCCGTCGCCTCCTCGATGAGTGCGCCGCCATCGAGCGGTTCCGGTCGCAGCCCGGCGGCCCCGGCACGCAGTCGCTCGATCGCCCCGAGCTCGCCGACGAGGCGCTCGAGGCGCGCGGACTCCTCGGCGATGGCCCTGGCCGCCCGTCCGGCGTCCTCGCCGGTGGCCGTCCCGTCGGCGAGCGCGTCGGCGAAGCCGCCGATGACCGTCAGCGGCGTTCGAAGGTCGTGGCGGAGGTTCGCCAGGAGCTCGGTCTCCCGGTCCCGGGTCTGGGCGAGTGTCTCCGTCATGGCGTTGAAGCGGACGATGAGGTCCCGCACCTCGGTCGGGCCGTCGAGGGGGAGCGGCGGGATCGGCGAGGTGGTGGGAACGTCCGCCGTGGCCGCGGCGAGGCGGCGCAGCGGGGCGCCCACGGAGCGCGCGACGAGCCACGCCAGCGGTGCGCCCGCGAGGAGCGTGACGACCACGACGATGGGGACGGTGGCCACGAGATCGCCGACGGCGTCGCGACCCGCCGTATCCGGTGTCGCGAGGACCAGTGCCTTCGGACCCGCGGCAGCGCCGGGGCGGATGACCGTGGCGGCGTAGACGTAGGCCCGACCGTCCGGGAAGGCGGTGACCCCGTGATTCGCCGAGCCGCGGCCGCCCGGATCGACCGCGAACGTGCCTGCCCGCAGGGTCGGCGTGCCGGAGAGGCTGACGACCCGGCCGTCCGCCGTGACGATGAACGCGTCGACGCCCGCGGTCGGTAGCTCGTCGTGGATGCCGGCCAGCAGCGTCTGGGCGTCGCCAGCGATCGTCGCCTGGCGGAGCTGGACGGCAAGCGCGGACACCTGGTCCTCGAGGCGGCTGCCGAGGGTCTGGGTGTGGAGCCCGCGGAGGAGGACAAAGAGTGTCGCTCCGATCGCGAACCAGGCGACGAAGGCGACGCCGAGGAAGGCGAGGACGATGCGGGCGGTGAGGCTGCGCGGCACGGCTCCTCAGTCGGTCGCGGCCGGCCGGACCGGCTCGCGCGGCGGCGGGACGAGGCGGTAGCCGACGCCCCGGACGGTCTCGATCGGCGGACCGTCGTCGCCGAGCTTCTTGCGGACTTCGGCCACGTGGACGTCCACCGTCCGCGTCTCGCCGGGGAAATCCGTGCCCCACACGCCCTCGAGGAGTGCGTCGCGGGTGAGGACGACGCCGGGATCGCGGGCGAGGGCGGCGAGGAGGTCGAACTCGCGCGCCCGAAGCTCGAGCCGTCGTTCCCCCACCGTGGCCTCGCGCCGCCGCGGGTCGATCCGGAGGTCGCCGACCTCGAATGGGCGCCCGCCCCGGACCGTCGCATCGGCCCGACGGAGGATCGCCTTGACCCGGGCGACGAGCGCCCGCGGATTGAACGGTTTCGTCACGTAGTCGTCCGCGCCGAGCTCGAGCCCGACGATCGCGTCGACGTCGTCGTCCCGGGCGGTGAGCATGAGGACCGGCGTGTCCCCGCGGCGACGGAGCTCCCGGCAGACCTCGTAGCCGTCGATCTTCGGCAGCATGAGGTCGAGGATGACGAGGTCCGGGTCGTGGCGGGCGTGGAGGGCGAGGCCCTGCTCGCCGTCGCCGGCCGCGATGACGGCGAATCCCTCCTTCTCGAGGTACAGGCGAAGGAGGTCGACGATGTTCCGTTCGTCGTCGACGATGAGGATCGTCTTCACCGCCCGAAGGATAGCGAGCCGCCCTCCGGAACCTCGCCGCGTGTGTAAGGGGGATGTAAGGTCGGGCGTCGGGGTAGCATCCGTCCGCCATGTTCGCCACACTCGGCGGTTCGCTCCCGGCGCCGACCATGCCGCTGACCCTGCCGTCGCCCGCCCTCGACGCCGGCTCGCCATCGGCTGCCGTCGACGCCGTCGATGGCCTCGTCGCCGCGGCCCTCGCCGACCAGGTCGCGGCGGGACTCGGGGTCCTGACGGACGGTGGGCTCCGCCACCCCGATCCGATCGGTGCCCTCATTCGCGGCTTTGGCGGTGTCGAGCCCCGCGCCGGGGCGCCGCCGGTGGCGCGGAAGCTCCCGCGCTGGGAACGCCCGATCTTCGTGGACGGATGGGCCATCGCCGCCGACCTGGCGGACCGACCCGTGAAGCAGGTCCTCGTCGGCCCGTACTCCCTCGGCCGGGCGATCGCGCCCGGACGGCTCGGCCGCCCGGCGGTCACCCTCGCGCTCGCGGAGGCACTGAACGCGGAGCTCCACGCCCTCGCCGACGCCGGATGCCCGGTCCTCGAGATCGTGGAGGATGGTGCGGTGCGGATCGGCGACGATCCAGCGGAGCGACGCCTCTTCGCCGACGCGCAGCGCCGCCTTCTCGCCGGCCTGCCCGATCCGGCAGTGAACGCGGTCGGAGCGGCGGACGGCGGGCCGCATCGGACGCTCGCGATCCGCGGCGGCAACGCCGACGCCGCCGGAGCGGCGACGATCCTCGACGCGCCGTATCACAGCTACCTCTTCGACCTGTGCGCCGGGCCGGATAACTGGCGGCTTGTCGTCGCCGTGCCCGGCGATCGCGGCGTCATCGTGGGCGCGGCGGACGCCCGGACGGCCCGGGAGGACGAACTCGAGGTGCTCGCCTTCGCTGTAGGCTACGCGGCCTCCACGGGCGGGCGGGGTCATGCCCGGGTGGGACTGGCGACGTCCGCCGATCTCACCGGCCTCGACCACGACGCGGCCCTCGCGAAGATGCGGCGGATCGGCGAGGCGGCCGAGTACTACGAAGCCGAACCGGGCGCGCTCGCCCGGGCGATCGACCCGCGGGCACACGACATCCGGAGCGCGGCGATGGGCCGATTCGCGCCGGGCGAGCACAAGCCGCGCGGGCGGCCGTGAGGTGGCAACCGCCGGACAGGCGGCGACGCCCGTGAGGCGGTCCCGGCCGGGCTCCATCCCAGCCCTCCCCGAGCCGAGGGCGTCCCGTGCGTGGCGGGTCTACCTCCGCCTCCAGTACCGGCTCATCGCGGTCCTCGACCCATTGGTCCGGACGTGGTGGCGCGGCTACGGTCTCGGCAACGTCGTCGAGCTGCGCGTCCTCGGGCGACGAACGGGCCGCGAGCGCCGCGTCCTCCTCGGCCTCCTTCGCGACGGCGACCGCTGGTTCCTCGGCCATCCCAACGGCGACGTGCCGTGGACGAGGAACCTCGAGGCCGCCGGGGGCGCGACCCTCACGCTCTCGTGGCCGGCCTCGATCCAGATCCGCGCGCGACGGCTCGAGATCGGCGAGCTCCGCGACCGGGCGATCGCGGCGACGGGCCAGCATGTTTTCCCGGGCAACGTCGTCTATCGCCTCGCCCGGGCCCACATCCGGGCGGTCGGGGTCTACTTCATCATCGACGCGGAGGCTGGCACCGCGGAAGCAATGGAGGCCGGGAGCGCGGAAGGAGCGGGCGGGTGAGCCGGTTCTGGCATGCGTTCGCCGACGCGCACGTGGTGGCCGATGCCGAGATCGTCTTTCGAGGACCAGTTTCGCGGACCAGATGACCCGGCTCGACGCCCGTGGGTTCTCAAACGCTCATCTCCGGAACGTTCGAGCCAGGATATGGCGTCCCGAAGGGGGTCCTGCGGCTCGAACGTGCTGGGCCACGCACGGATCGCGCGGTCCGGTCCACGCGGAACGAGCCGATCGCTCACCTGCGTTCCGCCGGTGACCAGATGAGACGTGCCGGCTTGATTCTCCCCGGCCGGAGGCGCAGCATGGCAGCCACCTCCCTCCGACCGATCCCGTCGCGAGGGTTGCGCCGCTCACGTCTCGTTGCGCCGCTCCCGTCTCCGCGTTCCGTGACCGCGATCCGCGACAAGGAGGTCCGCTCGTGTCCGAACACATCGCCCTCGTCGTCAATGGGGAGCGTCGCGAGGCGGACGTCGAGCCGCGACGCCTCCTCGTCCAGTTCCTCCGCGAGGATCTCGGTCTCACCGGCACCCACGTCGGCTGCGACACGAGCCAGTGCGGCGCCTGCACGGTCCAGGTCGACGGCCAGGCGGTGAAGAGTTGCACGATGCTCGCCGTCCAGGCGGACGGCGCGACCATCACGACGATCGAGGGAATGGCGAACGGTGACGCTCTCCATCCGCTCCAGACCGCGTTCTGGGAGCAGCACGGCCTCCAGTGCGGTTTCTGCACGCCGGGCATGATCATGGCCGCCGCCGACCTCCTGGCGCGCGATCCGGACCCCACGGACGACGAGATCCGGCACGCGATCCAGGGCAACATCTGTCGCTGCACCGGGTACCAGAACATCGTGGCGGCGATCCGGGCCGCCGGAGCCGCCGTCCAGGCGGGCGCGTCCATCACCCCCGGCGTCGCCCCCGCCGCGGCGACCGTCGCCGCCGGCCGCTGAGCGAGGAGACGAAACGATGGCCACTGACGTCCTCGGCGCTCCGATCAAGCGGGTCGAGGATCCGCGCTTCATCACCGGCAAGGGTCGCTACGTCGACGACATCGTCCTCCAGGGCATGGTCCACGCGGCGATCCTCCGCAGCCCGTACGCCCACGCGAACATCCGCTCGATCGACACCGCGGCGGCGAAGGCGATGCCCGGCGTCCTCGCCGTCATCGTGGGGGCGGACATCCCGTACAACCCCCTCCCGATGGCCTGGCCGGCCGGTGGCGTCGCGGGGATCCGCAACAACATCAACACCCCGCGGGTCCTCGCGACGGACAGCGTCAAGTGGACCGGCGAGGGCGTCGCCGCGGTCATCGCCGAGACGCCCGAGCAGGCGTTCGACGCGCTCGAGACGATCACGGTCGACTGGGAGCCCCTGCCGACGGTCGTCGACGCCGAGGCGGCGACGAAGCCCGGCGCGCCGCAGCTCCACGAGAACGCGCCGAACAACGTCGTCTTCGAATGGACCGTCGGCGACAAGGCCGGCACGGACGCGGCGTTCGATGCCGCCCCTGTCGTCGTCCGCCAGCGGGTCGTGAACCAGCGCCTCATCCCGAACCCGATGGAGGTGCGGGGCGACATCGGCTGGTACAACCCGGGCACCGAGGAATACACGATCTGGATGTCGAGCCAGACGCCGCACATCCAGCGTCTGCTCCTCGCGGCGTTCGTCACCGGTGTCCCCGAGCACAAGGTCCGCTGCATCAGCCCGGATGTCGGCGGTGCCTTCGGGACGAAGATCTTCTGCTACGCGGACATGGCGCTCGTCATGTTCGCCTCGAAGCTCATCGGCGGCCGGCCGGTCAAGTGGATCGAATCGCGCCGCGAGAGCTACGGCAGCACGATCCACGGCCGCGACCACATCTCGTACCTCGAGATCGCCGGCGACCGCGATGGGACGGTCAGCGGGTTGCGCGTCAAGACATTCGCCAACCTCGGCGGTCGCCTCTCGACGATCGGGCCGGGCATCCCGACGACGCTGTACGGCCGCGTTCTCTCGGGCTGCTACAGGATCCCGAACGTCTGGTGCGAGGTGACCGGCGTCTATACGAACACCACCTTCGTCGACGCCTACCGCGGCGCCGGCCGACCGGAGGCGACGTACATCATCGAACGGGCGATGGATCTCTTCGCCGATGAGATCGGGATGGATCCGGCGGAAGTCCGGCGCCGGAACTTCATCGCCCCGGACGCCTTCCCGTACGACAATCCCTCGGGCCTGGGCACGGCGTCGAACGGCGAGAAGATCTTCATCGATTCGGGGAATTACGAACCGGCCCTCGACAAGGCCCTCGCGATCGTCGGGTATGGCGGCATGGCCACGGCGAAGACCGCCGCCCGGGCTCGCGGCAAGTTCCTCGGCGTCGGCCTCTCGACGTACATCGAGGTCTGCGGCGTCGCCCCCTCGAAGTGGATCGGAGCGGTGGGCGAGGGCTGGGGCGCGGCGATGTGGGAATCGGCGAACCTCAAGGTCCACCTGACCGGGAAGGTCATCCTCACGATGGGCACGAGCCCGCAGGGCCAGGGCCACGAGACGACGTACAGCCAGATCGTCGCCCACGAGCTCGGCATCCCGATGGAGGACGTCGTCGTCCTGCATTCGGACACCCAGGGCACGCCGTTCGGCTATGGCTCGTACGGCAGCCGGACGTCGTCGGTCGGCGGTACGGCCGCGGTGAAGGCGGCGGCCAAGGTCCGCGAGAAGGCCCGCCGTTATGCGGCCCACATGCTCGAGGCATCGGTCGACGACATCGAAGTCATCGGCGCCGAATATCGGATCAAGGGCTCGCCGGAGAAGAAGAAGACGCTCCAGGAGATTGCCTTCGCCCTCGACCTCGGCTTCAGCCTCCCGGATGGCATGGAGCCGTATCTCGATGAGACCGTGTATCACGACACCCCGAACTGCACGTGGCCCTTCGGGACCCACGTCGCCGTGGTCGAGATCGACGAGGAGACCGGGGTCGTCGACCTCATCCGCTACGTGGCGGTGGACGACGTCGGAAAGAAGATCAATCCGCTCATCGTGGACGGCCAGCTGCACGGCGGGATCGCCCAGGGGGTCGGCCAGGCGCTCTGGGAAGGTGCGATCTACGGCGAGGACGGGCAGCTGCTGACCGGCTCGCTCCTCGACTATGCCCTGCCGCGCGCTGCCTGGCTGCCCAACCTCGAGCTCGGCGAGACCGTCACCCCGTCACCGGTCAATCCGCTTGGCGTCAAGGGGGTCGGTGAGGCGGGTGCGATCGCCAGCACCGCCGCCGTCGCGAACGCGGTCGTCGACGCGCTGTCGCCGCTCGGCATCCGCCATCTCGACATGCCGTTCACGGCGCAGACCGTCTGGCGTGCCATCCAGTCCGCGAAAGGAGGCCAGGCGTGATCCCCGCACCGTTCGCCTACGACCGGCCGGCGAGCCTTGTCGAGGCCCTGGCGGCCATCCATGCCGACCCCGACGCGAAGGTGATCGCCGGCGGCCAGAGCCTCCTGCCGCTCCTCAAGCTCCGGCTCGCCGCAACGAGTCGGCTCGTCGACATCGGTGGCCTCGACGAGCTGCGGGGGATCGCCCGGGCCGCCGACGGCGGGCTGCGGATCGGCGCCCTCACGACGTACCGCGAGCTCCTCGACGACGCCTCGACGCGGGTCTACCGCTGCCTCGCCGAGGCCGTCACCGACATCGGCGACGTCCAGGTCCGGAACCGCGGGACGATCGGCGGTTCCGTCGCGCACGCGGATCCCGCCTCGGACATGCCGGCCGTCCTGCTCGCCCTCGGCGCGACATTCGTCGCACGGTCGGCTGGCGGGGAGCGTCGGATCGCCGCCGAGGACTTCTTCCGGGGCGCGTTCGAGACGGCCCTCAAGGCGGGTGAGATCCTCACCGCGGTCGAGTTGCCGGCCGCGTCCGGGTCGATCGGATCCGCCTACCGCAAGCTCGCCCAGCCGGCCTCCGGCTACTCGATCGTCGGGGTCGCCGCGGTCGTCGGGCGGAGCGGCGCCGCGATCTCGCTCGCCCGGATCGGCGTCACCGGTGTCGGGGGCGTCGCGTACCGGGCGTCGGCGGTCGAGGCGGCACTCGCCGGTTCGGACGGATCGCCAGCGGCGATCGCGGCAGCGGTGACCCACGCCTCGGACGGGCGCACCGTCGCGGCCGATATCCACGCCGATCGGGCGTACCGGACCGAGATGGCCCGGGTCTACGTCCGGCGCGCCATCGAGGGTGCGCTCGCCGCGCTCGGATGAGCGGTCCGTCCCCGGCGGTCACCATCCGTCCGGTGGACGTCGACGCCGTCCTGGTCGCCGGATAGCACGTGCGGCTCGCGCGCCTTCGCGTCGGCTCGGACGGCCCGACACTCGCGGACCTCGTCGGCGCCGTCCTCGCGGCGGACTTCCGCGTCGGCGACGAACGCTGGTCGAAGGGGCGCCGCCTCACCGACCACGATCTGGCACGCCTCTCGGGCTCTGCCATCCTGCCGCCCGACGGACTCGCACTCCTCGTCCCGGAGCCGGGCGACCTGCACGAGGACGAGGCGGCGAACCGGCTCGCCGCATCGATCGCGGGACCCGGTCTCGTCCTCCGTGGCCCGGTCGAGAGCCGGGTCGACCTCGTCGCCGCCCATGCCGGGGTCGTGCGCATCCGCGTCGCGGCGCTCGAGCGGCTCGATCGGATCGACCCTCTCGAGGTGTTTACGATCTTCGACGGCCAGATCGTCGCGCCGGGCGAGCTCGTCGCGAGTGTCAAGGTCGCGCCCCAGCTCGTCCCGGAGGCCACGGTCGTCGCCGGCGAGGCGGTCGCCCGCCGCCGCGGTCCGATCGTCCGGATCGAGGCGTTCCGTCCGACCCGCGTGGGGGTCATCGTGAAAGAGTCCGTCCACGGTCCGGCCCGGGAACGGTTCGAGGCGAGCGTCCGGGCGAAGATGGACGGTCTCGGCTCCACGATCGTCGCGATCCTCTATGTCGCGGACGCCGCCGTCGCGGTCGCCGACGCGCTGCGGAGGGTGCGGCGTGCCCAGGCCGGCCTGATCCTCACCGCCGGCGCCCGGAGCATGGACCCGTCGGACCCATGCTTCGTCGCGATCGAGGCGCTTGGCGGGCGGGTCATCCGGCGGGGTGTTCCCGCGCACCCGGGCTCGATGCTCTGGCTCGCCCGGCTCGGGCGGACGCCGATCCTCGGGCTGCCGACCTGCGGCGCCTACTCGAAGGCGACGGCGGCGGACCTGCTCCTGCCGTGGCTCATCGCCGGTGCGCCGGCCTCGCGGGCCACGATCGCCCGACTCGGCCATGGCGGGATCCTCGGCCGGGCGATGCGCTTTCGGTTCCCCGCGTACGCTCGCGAGCTCGAGGCTCCGGAGGGCTGATCGCGGACGCTCGACGGAGCGGAACGCCGTAGACTCCGAGGCGTGACCGACCGATCGCGATTCGCCCCCGATCCGACGCCCGACCCCGGCGCGCCGACCGTCGGTGTCGAGGCGCACTCCATCGACGGACTCATCGCCGCGTTCCGCGAGCACGACTATCTGTGCGATCGGGCCCTGGCGACCGCGGTCTTCCTCGGTCTCGAGCTCGGTCGCCCACTGCTCCTCGAGGGCGAGGCGGGCGTCGGCAAGACGGAGCTCGCGAAGGTCCTCGCGGCGACCCTCGGTGCGCGGCTCATCCGGCTCCAGTGCTACGAGGGCCTCGACGTCGCGAGTGCAGTCTACGAATGGAACTATCCGCGCCAGATGCTCGAGATCCGGCTCCGCGAGGCCCGCGGCGACATCGGCGACGGGCGCGACATCTTCGGCCCCGAGTTCCTCATCCGGCGGCCGCTCCTGCAGGCCCTCGAAACCCATGACGGGGTGCCGCCGGTCCTCCTCATCGACGAGATCGATCGGGCGGACGAGGAGTTCGAGGCCTATCTGCTCGAGATCCTCTCCGACTTCCAGATCACCGTCCCGGAGCTCGGCACGATCCGGGCCGAGCACCCGCCGCGGGTCATCCTCACCTCGAACCGGACCCGCGAGGTCCACGACGCCCTCAAGCGCCGCTGCCTGTATCACTGGATCGACTATCCGTCACGCGAGCGCGAGCTGGCGATCGTCCTCGCCCGTGTCCCGCAGGCGCCCGAGCGACTCGCCGCCGAAGTCGTCGCCTTCGTCCATCGCCTGCGGGCGACCGACCTCACGAAGGTCCCAGGGGTCGCCGAGACGCTCGACTGGGCGGCGGCGCTCCTCGCCCTCGGTGCGCGCGAGCTCCGGCCGGCGCTCGTCGACGAGACGCTCGGCGTGGTTCTCAAGTACGAGGAGGATGTCCGGCGCGTCCGCGGCGGGGTCGCGGCCGCCTACCTCGAGGACGTCGCGGCCGGTGCCTGACCCCACGCCGATCGCCGGGCGACAGCCCCCTGTCGAGGTCGACGGGGACCGCCTGCTCCGCGAGGCGGTCGTGTTCGGGAGGGTCCTCCGGGCGAACGGGCTGTCCGTCGATCTCGGCGCGGCGATCGACTTCGTCCGCGCGCTCACCCTCGTCGACATCGGCGACCGCGAGGAGGTGAGGTCCGCCGGAGCGGCGGTCTTCGTCCGGAGCCGCGACGAGCGGCTGCCGTACGACGTGGCGTTCGAGCGGTTCTGGCGCCGCCGTGGCACGCCGCTGCCCGGGCAGCCGCCACCGCTGACGATGCCGTCGCCGGATGTCGCCGACGCGGAGGAGGGGACGGAGGAGGGGAGCCTCGAGCGCCCGGCGGACCGGGATCGCCTCGCCCGGGCCATCGGCGAGCCGACGCCGAGTTCGGAGGATGGTGAGGATGGCGAGCCGCCGGACGCCTTCGTCGTCGCGCCGGACGCGTACTCCGCGTCCGAGGTCCTCCGCCACCGCGAATTCGACCGGATGACGGCAGACGAACTCCGGGATGCGGAGCGGCTCATCGACCTCCTCACCCCGCGACTCGAGACGCGGCGGACGCGACGCCACGAACTCCACCACCGTGGCAGGCGGCTCGCGCCCCGGGCGATGCTACGGCGGAACCTCGGGACCGGCGGCGAGGCCCTCGAATGGGTCTGGAGCCGCCCCACGCGGCGGCCCCGCCCGATCGTCGTGATCTGCGACATCAGCGGCTCGATGGAACGCCAGTCGCGCCTCCTCCTCCGCTTCGTCCAGGCGCTCGCCGCCTCGAACCGGGTCCGGACGGAGTCGTTCGTCTTCGGGACGCGCCTCACCCGCGTGACGCGGCTCCTTCGCGAGCGCGACCGCGACGCGGCGCTCCGCCGAGTGGCCGAAAGCGTGACGGACTGGGCCGGCGGGACGCGGATCGGCGACAGCTTCCGCGAGTTCAACCTCCGCTGGGCGCGCCGGGTCCTCCGCTCGAGCGGCGTCGTCATCGTCATCTCGGATGGCTGGGATCGCGGCGATCCGGCGCTGGTGGCGACCGAGACGGCCCGCCTCCAGCGGAACTGCCATCGCCTGATCTGGCTCAACCCGCTCGCGGGCACGGACGGCTACGAGCCGCTCGCGGCGGGGATGAAGGCGGCCTATCCATTCACGGACGACTTCGTCGCGGCCGGGACCCTCGAGAGCCTCGAACGGCTCGGCGCGCTCCTCGCCGATGGCGGCGCAGCCGGGACGCGGTCGGCGGGACGCCCCCGCCCTGTCGGCGTCGGGGGGCGCGCGAGTGCCGGCGGCGGGTCCGCGGCCAGGCGACCTCCGTCCGTGCGGTTCACGGCTCCGCCGAGGCTCGTCGCCGCCCATCCGGCGGACCCCGCCGCGGCCCGACCACTCGCCGAGGAGGTGCGCGGTGCGTGAGCTCGCCGGGACGCTCCGGGCATGGCAGGCGGAGGGGATCGAGGTCGGTCGTGCGGTCGTCATCCGGACATTCGGCTCGGCGCCTCGACCCGAGGGTGCGGTCCTCCTCGCGGCGGCGGATGGGCGGCTCGCCGGGTCGGTGAGCGGCGGGTGCGTCGAGGGCGCGGCGTACGAGGAGATCGTGCGGGCCCGACGGGACGGGTGTGCCCGGGTCATCCGCTACGGCATCAGTGACGAGCAGGCGTGGGACGTCGGCCTGGCCTGCGGCGGCACGATCGACGTCCTCGTCGAGCCGGCAGTCGCGGAAGCCGTCGCAGCCGCTGCCGCCGCCACGGAACGCGGCGTGGCGATCGTGACGCGGCTGCCGGCGGATGCGCCCGCAGCCGAGTTCGGACCTCACGAGCCCGGAACTGGGTCGCCGCAGGCTCCGCCGCTCGTCGTCCACGACGACGGACGGGTCGCCGATGCCGCCGGCGGTCCAGCCTCCACGGGCGACACGCTCGTCGACGCGGAGCTCGTCCGCGCGGCGCTCGCCGCGCTCGCCATCGGGACCTCGCGGACTGCGGTGCTCGGCGATGCCCAGTATTTCATCGAGGCGTTCCCGGTCCGGCCGCGGCTCGTCATCGTCGGTGCGGTCCAGGTGGCGATCCCGCTCGTCCGCATGGCGCGCGAGCTGGGGTTCGAGACGGTGGTCGTGGACGGGCGACCCGCCTTCGCGACCAGGGAGCGGTTCCCCGACGCGGACCGCCTCGTCGTCGGGTGGCCGGACGAGGTCGCTGACGAGATCGGCCTCGGGCCGCCGGATGCCGTCGCCGTCCTCAGCCATGACGTGAAGTTCGACGAGCCGGCCATCGTCGAGGCGCTCCGTCGCGGTTGCCGGTACGTCGGCGCGGTCGGGTCGCGGCGGACGCAGGCGGACCGGCGCGAGCGGCTCCGTGCCATGGGCGTGGCGGACGACGCCCTCGCCCGTCTCCACGGGCCGATCGGCCTCGACCTCGGCGGCCGCGCACCGGCGGAGGTGGCTCTCGCGATCCTCGCCGAGATCGTCGCCGCGCGTCATGGCGGGAGCGGTGCGCCGATGGTGGAGCGAGCATCGGTGACGGCGTGACGGATCCAGCGCGAACGACGGCGGTCGTCCTCGCGGCGGGAGCGGGAACGCGGTTCGGCGGTGGCAAGCTCAGCGCGCCGCTCGGCGATCGGCGGGTCATCGATCACGTCCTCGACGCGCTCGCCCAGGTCGGGTTCGCTGAGACCATCGTCGTCGTCGGACCCGGGCCGGACGCGCCGTCCCTCCCGCCGGGCGGCGTGCGGGTGGTCGTCAATCCTCGTCCGCAGAACGGCCTGTCGAGCTCGCTGCGGATCGGTCTCTCCGCGGTGGATTCCTCCTCGGACGCGGCCCTCGTCGTGCTCGGCGACCAGCCGTTCATCAGGGCGACGACGGTCCGTGCACTCCTTGCGGTGGAGGTTCCGGTCGGCCGCTCGCTGGTCGTGCCGCGATACGCCGCGGACGGTGGCTCGAATCCCGTGCTCGTCCTTCGCTCGGGGTGGGGCATCGCCGCGGCGATCGACGGCGATCGCGGGCTCGGTCCGACCATCGCCGCCAACCCGGATCTCGTCGTGGAGGTGACCGTGATTGGATCGAATCCGGATGTCGACACCCGAGGTGACCTTGCCGCCGCCGCCTGGGCGGCGCAGGTGCGCGCGAACCGGGAGCAGGTCGACCGGGTCCGCGAGGTTGGCGATGGCGACTTCTACGCCACGACGAGCGGGCTGTTCGTCGCCGATCCGCGGCGGAGCGACGCGGACGATCCGACGCTCGCCGCGCTGCGATCGCTCGCCGGGCCGGGTGAGCGCTGGCTCGACATCGGGGCCGGAGCAGGACGCTACGCGCTCCCCATCGCCCTCGCGGTGGGACCGGCGGGAGAGGTCGTTGCGGTAGAGGCGTCGGCGAGCATGCTCGCCGGGCTGCGAGCCGGGATGTCCGATCACAGGATCGCGAACGTTCGAATCGTCGAGGGTCGCTGGCCCGCCGTCGCGCCAGAGATCGCCGCGCCACTGATGGACGGTGCCGGACCGCCGGCTCAGGTCGCGCTCATCGCCCACGTCGGGTACGACATCGAGGAGATCGGCCCGTTCCTCGACGCGATGGAGGTCGTCGCCGATCGCCTGTGTGTGGCGATCCTCATGGAGCGCACGCCGGCCGCGGCCGCGGAGGCGTTCTGGCCGATCGTCCACGGCGAGGATCGGATCCCCCTGCCGGCGCTGGACCCATTCGTCGCGTTGCTCCAGGCGCGCGGCGGGGATCCGGAGTTCCGGATCGTGGAGCGGTCCGTCCGCGGGTACGCGGATCGCGCAGCGGCACTCGCGCTCCTGCGCCGCCAGACCTGGGTCGAGCCCGGCGGCACTCGCGACCTGCGCCTCCAGGCGGCCCTCGATGAACGGCTCAGCGCGCTCCCGGACGGAACGGTCGCGATCGACGGCGCGCCGACCCTGTCGATCGGGCTCGTCACCTGGCGGCCACGCTGAGCTGACCCTGCCGACTCGCGACCCGCCGCCACGGGCCGCCGCCGGTTCGTTGACGTGCGCACGATGCGGACCTACCATCGCCGCGACCCCAGCGCCTCCCGACCGCCGACCCACTGCGACGCCGTGCGGTTCCCGAGACCCGGGTCGGTGGTGCCGTTCGTGTCCCCGTCGGCGCTCGACGGGCATCAGGTCATCGCGTACCGAGGAGGTCTAGGCGACCATGATCCCTGCGGCATTCGAGTATGTCCGGCCACCGAGCCTCGCCGCGGCTCTGCGGGTCCTCCGCGAGCGGGAGGGCGGGGCGAAGCTCCTTGCGGGCGGATACAGCCTCCTGCCGCTGCTCAAGCTCCGCCTCGCCCAGCCGGGCATCCTCGTCGACCTCCGCGATGTCGACGGACTCGACGGGATCGTCGAGACGGAGAGCGAGCTCCGGATCGGTGGCCGCGCCACCCATCGGCGGATCCACGAGGATCCTGCGGCGGCCCGCTACTCGATCGTCCATGAAGCGGCCGGCGGCATCGGCGATCCGCAGGTCCGCAACTGGGGGACGATCGGCGGCTCGTGCGCCCATGCGGATCCATCGTCGGACTGGCCGGCCGTCCTCCTCGCGACGAAGGCGACCATCGTCTGCCGCAGCGAGACCGGGGAGCGGATGATCGCCGCCCGCGACTTCTTCCTCGATACGTTCCAGACCGCGATCGAACCGACGGAGATCCTCACGGAGATCCGGTTTCCGCGGCCCGGACCCCGGACCGGCGGGTCGTACCAGAAGCTCGAGCGGCGAGCGGGCGACTTTGCGACCGTCGGCGTGGCCGTCAGGGTCCAGCTGGGAGCGGACGGGCGGGTCGCCGATGCGGGCATCGGCCTGACGGCCGTGGCCGACACGCCGTTCGCGGCGACGGACGCGGAGGCGGCCCTCATCGGAACGGACGGCGGTGATGCGGCGATCGGGGAGGATCGCGAGATGAGCACCCAGCACATCACCGTCACCGTCAACGGGGAGGCGAGGGAGGCGGAGGTCGAGCCGCGCCTCCTCCTCGTGCACCTCCTCCGCGACGTGTTCGGCCTGACCGGGACCCATATCGGCTGCGACACGAGCAACTGTGGCGCGTGCACCGTCCTCGTCGACGGCGAGAGCGCCAAGTCGTGCACGATGCTCGCCGTCCAGGCGGACGGCCGGGCGGTCTCGACGATCGAGGGCCTGGCGAACGGCGCCACCCTCCACCCGCTCCAGCAGGCCTTCTGGGACCAGCACGGACTGCAGTGTGGCTTCTGCACGCCGGGCATGCTCATGCAGGCGTCATGGCTGCTCGCCGGGAACGCCGATCCGTCCGAGCAGGAGATCCGCGAGGGGATCGCCGGCAACCTCTGCCGCTGCACGGGGTACGTGAACATCGTGAAGTCCATCCAGCAGGCGGCCGCCGTGATGCGCGCCGCCGACGAGACGCCGGCCGAGCCGGCGGCGGCGAGGTAGTCGAGATGGCAGAGGTCGCGACCCACACGACGTTCGAAGTCGGGGGCATGGGCCATTCCGTCAAGCGCAAGGAGGACCCCCGCTTCATCCAGGGTAAGGGCACGTACATCGACGACATCGTCCTGCCCGGCATGCTCTGGCTCGATATCGTCCGGAGCCCGTACGCTCACGCGACCATCAAGGGCATCGACGCCTCCGAGGCGCTGAAGATCCCCGGCGTCCTCGCCGTCATCACCGGCGCCGACCTCGAGAAGGCCGGCCTCAGCTGGATGCCGACGCTCGCCGGCGACAAGCAGATGGTCCTGCCGACGACGACGGTGATGTACCAGGCGCAGGAGGTGGCGGCGGTCGTCGCGACGAGTCGCTACATCGCGGCGGATGGCGCGGCCGCGGTGAGCGTTGACTACGAACCGCTCCCGGTGATCGTCGACCCGCACAAGGCGCTCGAAGCCGACGCGTTCGTCCTGCGACCGGACCGTGGCCCCGATAAGGCGAACAACCATATCTGGCACTGGGAGTCGGGCGACCGCGGCGACACGGATGCGGCGCTCGCCGCGTCCGAGGTCCGGGTGAGCGAGGACATCTACATCCCGCGGATCCATGTCGCGTCGATCGAGACGTGCGGCTGCATCGCCGACTGGGATCCGATCAACAGTCATCTGACGCTCCACATGACGAGCCAGGCGCCGCACGCGATCCGGACCGTCCTGGCCCTCGTTTCGGGGCTGCCGGAGCACAAGATCCGGGTCAAGACCCACGACATCGGCGGCGGGTTCGGCGGCAAGGTACCGGTCTATCCGGGCTACGTTCTCGCGGTCGTCGCCTCGCTCACGACCGGCAAGCCCGTCAAATGGATCGAGGACCGCTCGGAGAACCTCCAGGCCGACTCGTTCGCCCGCGACTACCACATCCACGCCGAGCTCGGCGCCACGAAGGACGGGGTCCTCACCGGGCTCAAGGTCCGCACGATCGCCGACCATGGCTACACGGACGCCGCCGCCGACCCGTCGAAGTTCCCGGCCGGCCTCTTCAACGTGATCACCGGCTCGTACGACCTGCAGCACGCGTTCGTCGAGGTCGACGGCGTCTACACGAACAAGCCGCCCGGCGGCGTCGCGTATCGTTGCTCGTTCCGGGTGACGGAGGCGGTCCACGCGATCGAACGGATGGTGGACATCCTGGCCCACGACATCGGGATGGATCCGGCCGAGCTGCGGATGAAGAACTTCATCCAGCCCGACCAGTTCCCGTACCACACGCCGACCGGCTGGGACTACGACTCGGGGAACTACCCGGCCGCCCTCCAGAAGGCGATGGACATCATCGATTACGCGGGCCTGCGGCACGAGCAGGCCGAGAAGCGCGCCCGCGGCGAGCTCATGGGCATCGGCATCAGCAGCTTCACGGAGATCGTCGGGGCCGGCCCCTCCCACACGTTCGACATCCTCGGCATCAAGATGTTCGACAGCTGCGAGATCCGGGTCCACCCGACCGGCAAGGTCATGGCCCGGATCGGGGTCCAGACCCAGGGTCAGGGTCATGAGACGACGTTCGCCCAGATCATCGCCGAGGAGCTCGGCTTCCCGGTCGCCGACATCGCCATCGAGTACGGCGACACGGACACCGCGCCCTACGGCCTCGGCACGTACGCGAGCCGCTCGACACCGGTCGCCGGCGCGGCCACGGCCGTCGCCGCCCGCAAGATCCGCGACAAGGCGCGGCTCCTCGCCGCACACCTCCTCGAGGCGAGCCCGGACGACCTCGAATGGACGAACGGCAAGTTCAGCGTCAAGGGCAGCCCGGAGAAGAGCAAGACGATCCAGGAGATCGCCTTCGCGGCGTACACGAATCACCCCCAGGGGATGGAGGCGGGGCTCGAGGCGGTCGACTACTACGACCCGCCGAACCTCACCTTCCCGTTCGGCAGTTACATCTGCGTCGTCGACATCGACCGGGGCACCGGCCAGGTGAAGGTCCGCCGCTTCGTCGCGGTGGACGACTGCGGCAACATCATCAACCCGATGATCGTGGACGGCCAGATCCACGGCGGCCTGACGATGGGCTTCGCGCCGGCCCTGTACGAGGAGATCTCGTACGACGACAACGGCAACAACCTCGCCGGGACGTTCATGGACTACCTCCTCCCGACGGCGGTGGAGACCCCGCACTGGGAGACGGACAAGACGATCACCCCCTCCCCGCATCACCCGATCGGGGCCAAGGGCGTCGGCGAGTCGGCCACCGTGGGGGCGCCTCCGGCGATCGCGAACGCGGTCGTCGATGCCCTCTGGCATCTCGGGGTCCGGAACATCGACATCCCGCTCACCCCGCCGAAGATCTGGAAGATCCTCAACGAAAAGGGAGTGGCGACATAGGGGCGGTCCGCCCGCGGGCGACCTTCGCTCGCATCGCCGAGCTCGCCGCAGCCGGGCGACCGTTCGCGGTCGCCACGGTCGTCGCCGTGCGCCGGCCGACGTCCGCGCGTCCCGGAGCCCGGGGGATCGTCCACCCGGACGGGACGATCGAGGGCTGGGTCGGCGGCAGCTGCGCCCAGCCGCTCGTCGTCCGCGAGGCGCTTCGCGCCCTCGCGGACGGTCAGCCGCGCCTCCTCCGGATCTCGAAGGAGCCGGCCTCGGATCCGCGCCGCGGCGACGGCATCGTCGACGAGGTGATGACGTGCCATTCCGGCGGCACGCTGGAGATCGCCGTGGAGCCCGTCCTTCCCGCTCCCGCCTTGTGGGTCGTCGGCACGACACCGATCGCGGGCGCACTCGTCGCCCTCGGCGCGACGGCGGGCTTCGACGTGACCGTCGTCGACCCGCTCGCCGACCCGGAGACGTTCGCCGCCGCCACGAGGATCGTGCCCGAGGCGGACCTCGAGGCGATGGGGCAGGGGAACGGCGCCTACGTCGTCGTCGCGACCCAGGGCCAGTGGGACGAGGAGGCGGTCGCCGCCGCGCTCGCCCGGGACGTGGCCTACGTCGGCCTCGTGGCGTCTCCCACGCGCGCCGCGACCGTGCGCGCCTACCTTCGCGACGAGGGCATGCCGGACGAGCGGATCGCCGCGCTCCGCGCCCCGGCCGGCCTCGACCTCGGGGCGGAGACCGCCGAGGAAGTGGCGATCTCCATCCTCGCCGAGCTCGTCCAGGTCCGACGAGGCCGGGCCGCGTTCGTCGCCTCACCCGGTCCGGCGACGCTCGCCGGCGTCGAGCGTCCCTCGCCGGTGGATGCGGCCGCGGACTCCCGGGCGATCGCCCCGGCGGGCGGGCTCGAGGACATCGTCCTCCTCGATCCCGTGTGCGGGATGACCGTCGACCGTGCGTATGCCCGTCATCTCGCCGAGCACGACGGCGTCGTCTACGCGTTCTGCAGCGTTGGTTGCCGGGCGCGGTTCATGAAGGACGCCGCGGCGTACGTCCCCTCGAGGACGGCGTCGGGCGCCTGAGCCCAGCCGGAGGAAGCATGCAGTTCTCGGGAACCGTCGACATCCGCGCCCCTCGCGAGAAGGTCTGGGCCTTCCTCATCGACCCGGACAAGGTCGGCTCGTGCGGGCCGGGCGTGGAATCGATCGAGGTCGTCGATACGACCCACTTCCGCGCCCGGGCGAAGGTCGGCGTCGGCTTCATCAGCGCGAAGTTCGTCGTCGATCTCGAGCTCGCGGAGTTGGACGCCCCGAACAGGGCGGTCATCAAGGCCCACGGGCAGGCGCCCGGCAGCGCGGTCGACGCGCTCGCCACGATGATCCTCCGCGACGGCGCGACGGGCGTGACGACGATGGACTGGTCGGCGGACGTGAACATCGCGGGCACGCTCGCGAGCGTCGGGGCGCGGCTCATCGATGGGACCGCAAACAAGATGATCGGCCAGTCCTTCGACTGCATCCGGACGAAGCTCGAGGCCTGATCCGCCTCGGGCGGGCCGGTCCGATGCCCACATCGACGGACAGGTACCGATGGAACGCCTGATCCGTGCCGTCGGCCCGATCGCGACGAACGTCCACATCCTCGCCGACACCCGCACGGGCGAGGCCATCGCGATCGACACGGCGATCCCGTCGCTTGCATTCGTGACGGACGAGCTCGCCGCCCGCGGCTGGACGCTCCGGCTCATCGTCTCCACCCACGGTCACTGGGACCACATCGGCGACAACGCCACCATCGCCACTCACACCGGTGCGCCGATCGCCGTCCACCCGCTCGATCGCGGGCGGCTCGAGCGACCGGACCGCGGCATGGCGCCGTTCGACATCCCGCCCTCCGTGCCTGCCGTGGAGCTCGCCGAGGGTGGCATCGTCCGCTTCGGCGGGATCCACCTGGAGGTGCTCCACACGCCGGGTCACACGGAGGGATCCGTCTGCCTCCTCGATCGCGAGACCGGGACGCTGTGGAGCGGCGACACGCTCTTCGCCGGTGGCTGGGGTCGGGTGGACCTGGTGGGCGGTTCAGCGGAGGCCATGGCATCGTCGCTCGCCCGCCTCGCGCAGCTCGACGATCGACTCAGGGTCCTGCCCGGACATGGTCCGGAGACGACGATCGGCCGGGAGCGGGCGTGGCTCGACCTCGTTGTCACCGAGGGTCGATTGTTCGCCTGACGCCCCCATCGGTGCGGGGTGGCGCGGAGCCGGCTGATCATGCAAGGATCGTGGCCCGCCGTGCGTATGAGGAGCATGAGGATCCCGACCAAGGCCGACGCGGCGTCATGAACGACGACGATCCGCGGCGGGACGCGGTCGAACGGGCCTACCGGGCGCACGCCGATGACGTCTACCGCGTGGCGTATGCGATCCTCCGGGACCCCGACGCCGCGGCGGACACGACCCACGACGCGTTCGCCCGGGCCTATGAGCGGTGGGACCAGTACGACGCGAACCGTCCGCTCCGGCCGTGGCTTCACGCGATCGTCGGCCATCTGGCGCTCGACGCCCTCCGCCGACGCCGCGTCCACGAGCGGACGATGCCGTTCCTCCGGCACGTCGCGGAGATCGCGGCGATCGCGCCGATCGATCTGGCCGCGGGCCCGGAGATGGCGATGGCCCGTCGCGACACCGTCGACGTGGGCCTCGGGATGCTCAGCCCGACGGCACGGGCCGCGATCGTCCTCCGCCACTACTACGGCTACGACTACGTCGAGATCGGGACGTTCCTCGGCACGAGCGCCGGCAACGTCGGCTCGATCCTCAGCCGCGCCCACGCCGAGCTGCGACGGCGCCTTTCGGACGATGCCCCCGACGACCGACTCGGCCGTTCGGCGGTCTGACCACGCGACCACGGAGACGACGATGACGAACGATCGACCGCCGACCGACCCGCACCTCGACGACGACGCCCTGCACGACCTTGTCCGCAACGCCGTCGACGGATGGCGGATGCCGCCGGAGCGGCTCCACGCGACGACGTGGCGGGAACGGATCGGACCGCGTCCTCGTCGCTCGTCGTGGGGTCGCGATCCGCGCGGTGGGGCTCGCTGGCTCGGCCGCCTCGGGGCCGCCACTTCGGCGGCGATCGTGGCTGCCATCCTCCTCGCCTTCGTCGCGGTGTGGCTCGGTTCGAACCGGCCCGCGTCCGTCGGCGTCGCCGCGACGCATCCGCCATCCCAGGTCGCGGGTGCGGGGCGGACGCCCGTCCCGACCGCCAATCCCGTCTCGTTCCCGCCGGGCTCGTCGGGGCCGACTGCGAGTCCGTTGCCAGCCTTCGCCCTCTCCGGGCCGCCGCTCGCCGGCCGGGTGATCGCCGGGGCCGGCCAGGGGTTCGTGGCGATCGATCTCGCGACCGGGTCGGCGGGCGCCGATCTCGTTCCGGGTGCCACCTACGGTTCTCGGCTCTTCCATCGTCCGGGCGGTGGGTTGATCTGCGCCTGCCAGACGTACGCCTCAAGCGACTTCGTCAGCGGGACCATGACCATGACGATCGGGATCCGCGTCATCGCCGCCGCGGGCGGCACCGTGCAGCGGATCCCGGTCGAGACGCTCACCGGAAATGCGGATCCGTACGCCGGTGGGACCGACCCGGCGGGCGTTACCGCGACCGCCGACCTGAGCGCTGACGGGCGGACGGTCTACGTCGCCTGGTCCTACCGGACCAGTCCACTCTGGCACCTCGGGATCGACGTCGTCGATCTCGGGAGCGGCGCGGTCGTCCAGAGGATGCGGCTCGCCGATCGACCGTCGATCGTGTCCGGATCGCCGGTCGGACTGTGGTTCTCCGCCCTCCGGATCGCCCCCGACGGGTCGAGCGCGATGCTCTCGATCGCGGGCCTCGATGGCGCGGCGGGGGTCGAGCACGTCCTGGCGACGATCACCCGTGGCCGGATCATAGGGACGAACACCCTGCCGGTCCCGAGTGTGACGATCAGCGGTTCAGTCTGCACCGGATCGGGCACGGAAGGATGGGCGACCGCGCAGTCGTACTACGTCGTGTGTGGCGGACCGGCGTCCGGTTTCATGGTCTTCGACCGCGCCGGTCGCATCGTCGCCTCCCAGGTGTTCGCTGGCTCGGGACAGCCGTCCGAGACGTGGTTCGCGGGATCTGATGTCGTCGATCGGACCGCCGGCCTCCTCTATCACTGGGATCCGTTCGCCAGGACCCTCACCCGGGTCGACCTCGCGACCGGTCGGATCACCGGCACGGCGACCGCCGCCAAGGCGGATACGGGCGGCGGCGGGCCGCTCGGCGTCCTCGGCGATCTCGGCCGGACCATCGCGGGCTGGATCGCACCGCAGGCGACGGCGAAGGTCTTCCTCCAGCCGGGACTCGCGCTCGCGCCGGACGGCTCGCGGATCTATGCCCTCGGCGTGGCGTCGAGCGGATCGGGTTCGTCGGGCGTCGACGTCTTCGACACCCGGACGATGACGCAGCTCGACCACTGGGCGCCGGTCGCGGATCTCGGCTCGATCGCGGTGAGCCCGGACGGCAAGTACGTGTACGTCGCGGGCACGCCGGGCGGGAATTCCAGTCAGACGTACCCCGCCTCGCTCGAGGTCTACGACGCCTCCACGGGCGCGCTCCACCTCGTGGCGGGCGATCTCGGCTCCGACTACCTCGCGCTGATTCCCTGAGACGGGATCAGGCGCGCTCGAGCGACCTTCGCCAGGCGATCGCCCGCTGGACGGCGACGAATCCGAGGCCCTCGTACAGGCCGAGGGCGCCGCTCGGGTTATCGGCGTCGACGCCGAGTGCCGCCTCCGTGATGCCCCGGTCGCGGAGCCCGCGGCAGGCCGACCCGATGAGCGCGGTGGCCAGGCCCTGGCGGCGCCACGCGCGACGGACGCTCACCCGCTCGAGCCATCCCCGGCGCACGCCGAGGGCGGCGTTCTCCGCGGCGAAGACATAGGTCGCGACCACACCCGCGACCTCGTCGCCCGCCCAGGCGACGCGCCACAGGGAGAGGTCGAGGTCCGCGGCGGTCCGGATCTGCTCGAAGACGGCGTCGCCCCAGTCCCGGTGGCCCCAGTGGTCCTGGAAGGCCTCGACTTCGGCGTCGAAGACCTGGCGGAGGTTGGCGGGCGTGACGAGCCTGACCTCGATGCCCGCCGGGAGGGCGGTCGGCAGCGGCGCATCGAGATCGCGACGGAGCATCTCGAAGAAATAGCGGACGGGCGTGAAGCCCTCGGAGCGCATGAGCGCGCCGTGCCCGACGTTCGTCTCGGGAGCCCAAGCGCCGAGCCAGATCGGCTCGTCCGCGGGCAGCTCGTTGCCCGCCCGCTCCCGAGCACGTGCGACGCCGGCGCGGTGGAGCATCCGCCCGAGCCCACGTCGGCGGAGCTCCGGGTGAACGTCGCCGTGGAGGTCGTAGATCGCCTGTTCGTCCCGCCGCGCGAACCGCACCTGGACGGAGCCCACGATCCGGTCGTCCACCTCGGCGACGAGCACGTCGCTCGCTGGATCGAACCCATCCGGATGGTCGAACTCGCCTGCCCACTGGTCGATCGTCGGGATCATGTCGAACGAGTCGGCGAGGTTCGCGGCGGCGCTCAGAGCGACGAGGCCGGGCAGATCCGCGGGCCCGCCATACGCCCGGAACCGCAGGCCGGCGATCGCCCGTCCGTCGCCGACAAGACGTTCCATCCCGGTCGCTGTCGTCGTCTCGGTCATCGTTCCCTCCGTTGGTCCTTCGTGGCTTGGCCATCATCTCGGCAGGCTCGCCTGGTCCCGCCGGCTCGGACCGTCATCGGGTCCGAGCCGGCTGCGCGATCGGATCGCCGCCCGGGTCCGCCGCGAGGCGGGTCCCGAACGCGATCATCCGGTTGCCGAGCGCCCGGCGGAACGGGCGTCGAGCGCCCGCGGCGGTCGTACGTTCGTCCTCCGGCCGGCGCATCACTCGAGCGTCGGCGGCTGCCAGGATCTGGGCGTCCCGGCGCTCGCGCGCCAGGCGGAGGCGGATATCGGGACTGGTCTGCATGATCATCACCTCCCTTCGTCGGGATTCGCCGTGTCGTTGTCGGGGATGCCCGTCGTGAGCGCCGCGGGCATCGAAAAGCCGTGGACCCGGTCCGGGCCACGGCTCGTCGTTCGCGTTTCAGGGCGGCGGTCGCCGCCTGCGGCTAGCTCGAGAAGGGCACAGACCTCCCGTGATCGGCGGCCCGGATGGGCGCCGTCAGGTGAGGGACGAAGAGGCTGGTTCGCATCGTTCGGGGCCCTCCTTTCTCGACCGCTTCGTGGTCGGCTGGGCGCGCGATGTGGCGCCGGTGGCGGAGTCTACGCGGTGCGCCACTCGTGCGTCAATTCCCTGTACTCGGCGTGTCGATGGGCTGAGATTCTGTCACCCCTGACCTGGGCTGAGACTTTGTCACCCCGTGACGCGCCGGGGATGATGCGCGGCCTACGATTGCACCGTGCCATCCGACGGCTCCCCGGCCCGTTCTCGCCTGGTCGCGACCGTGTCCGTCGTCGACCTCATCCGCCAGGGCGTCCTTGATCCGTCGCTTGCCGGGCTCCTCTCGATCCTCGTCGAGGCCAGGCTCCCGCTCATCGTCGCGGCCGGCCCGCAGGGAACGGGCAAGACGACGCTGCTCGCGACGCTCCTGGGCCTGCTGCCGGAGGAGGTTGCGATCCATCCGCTCGCGGGGTATGCGGAGGATTTCGCCTGGCTGCCGGAGGCGCCGACCCTCGGCTGGCGGCCGCACGGATTCCGCGGCGTCGGGGTCGAGGTCACGCCTCTGCGGGCCGGAGGGCCGTCCGCCCCGGCGACGGCGGCTCCACTCGTCGGCCCGACGACGACCTGCCTCCTCGTCCATGAGTTCAGCGACCACCTGCCGGAGCACACGTGGGGTGAGCAGGCGCGCATCGCTGTCCGGGCCCTGAGTCTCGGCTACGGTCTCGGTGGGACGATCCATGCCGATTCGCTCGAGGATGTCTTCGCGGCGCTCGGCGGTCCGGACGTGGGCCTTACCGACGACGAGTTGTCGCGCCTCGGCGTTGTGCTCATCCTGCGGATCGTCCGCCATCCGACGAGCGGGGCCTGGGTCCGGCGCGTGGTCGCCGCCCACTACGTCCGTCCGGTCTCGCGTGACGCCGGTGGCCACGTCCAGCGGCTCGGGCCGGCCGTCCTCGCGACCTGGGATCCGCTGGCGGACCGGTTCGAGGACTTCAGCTGGGGAGTCGCAGCGGAGCTCGCCGAGCGGGTCGGGATGAAGACCGGGGACTTCGAGGCGGAGCACGCGCGGCGGGCGGCGACGTTCGCGAGGGATTCCGACTGACGGGCGGCGGTCGGCGCCCAATCCCTGCCGGCGACCAATCCCTGCTATTTCCCGCCTGCAGACCGTTATCCGAATAGATCCTCGATGAGGGATGCGCGCGGGCCGCGGTGACAGCCGACGTTCTCACGATATGAGCGGGTTTCTCACGACCTGAGAGGTCGGTGGCCCGCACGAGCTCGAGGCGTACACAAAAGGTCCGCCGATGCGGACCTCCATCCGGATAACGACCTCCTGGTGGTTGTTGGCCAGGATCCGCCCCGGCGCCAGGATCCGCCCCGGCGCGAGGATCCGCCCCGGAGCCAAGGCTTCGCCCCCGCGACCGATGGCAGCGACCGACGGCAACGTTGACGCTCCTTCCCACCGAGCGTAGGCTCGGACCTCCGACGCCACACGGCGCCACCCGACGCCCGCCACCGCCGCGCGCCATCTCTCCGCGGCATCCCGCACCCCGGAGCCCCCGATGACCGAACCGACCGCCACCGCGTCGACGACTCCCGAACCGACCGCCGCCCCGCTCCTCCAGACGCTCGGTCAGCTCCGCGCATCGGGCTGGCGCAGCCGCACGGTGAAGGAGGAGCTCCGCGCGAATCTCCTCGCTCGGCTCGGGGAAGGCGAGGCGGTCTTTCCCGGCATCATCGGCTTCGAGGAGACCGTACTGCCGGCCGTCGAGAACGCGATCCTCGCGGGGCAAGATCTCGTCTTCCTTGGCGAGCGCGGCCAGGCGAAGACCCGGATGGCGCGGCTCCTCATCGGGCTCCTCGATCCGTGGCTGCCGGTCGTCGACGGGGGCGAGCTCAACGACGACCCATCGGCGCCGGTCAGCGCGGCCGCCCGGGCGATCGTCGCCGCTCGCGGGGAGGACACGCCGGTGGCCTGGCTCCCGCGGGCCCGTCGCTACGGCGAGAAGCTCGCCACGCCGGACATCACCATCGCCGACCTCATCGGGGAGGTCGATCCCGTCAAGGTCGCCGAGGGTCGCTATCTCGCCGACGAATCGACGCTCCACTACGGACTCATCCCGCGCACGAACCGCGGGATCTTCGCGATCAACGAGCTGCCCGACCTCGCCGAGCGGATCCAGGTGGGCCTCCTCAACATCCTTGAGGAGCGCGACGTGCAGGTTCGTGGCTACACGATCCGGCTGCCGCTCGACCTCTTCGTCGTGGCGTCGGCGAACCCGGAGGACTACACGTCGCGGGGTCGGATCATCACGCCGCTCAAGGATCGTCTCGGGTCGCAGATCCGGACGCACTATCCACGGACCCTCGAGGATGAGATTGCGATCGTCCGCCAGGAGCGGCTTCGCTTCCCGGCCGACGAGGGTGTCCCGCCGATCGTCACGCCGGCGTTCATGGAGGCGCTCGTCGCCGAGATCACCCACCTCGCCCGGCGTTCGCCGGAGATCAGCCAGCGGAGCGGCGTCTCCGTGCGGGTGAGCGTCGCCAACGCGGAAGTGCTCGAGGCGGCCGCGCTCAAGCGGGCGATCCGGCTCGGCGAGCCCGCGGGCGCCCCCCGGGTCAGCGATCTCGGCGCCGTGCTGGCCTCCACGGCCGGCAAGGTCGAGCTCGAGTCCGTCGGCGAGGACGTCTCGGAAGAGCGCATCGTCGAGCGCCTCATCACGAAGGCGCTCCATGCGACGTTCGGGAGGCTCGTGGAGGCGGACACACTCGACGAGGTCGTCGGGGCGTTCGACGCCGGGCTCGTCGTCGAGACCGGCGACCGGGTCCCGTCGCGCGAGTACGTTCGCTGGCTTCGCGAGGTGCCCGGCCTGCCGGACGTGGTTCGCGGCCTCGGCGTCGACGATCGAACGGACGATCCGACGACCGCCCCGCTCGTCGCGTCGGCGGTCGAATTCATCCTCGAGGGACTGCACCTCCAGCGCAAGGTCAACAAGGATCGCGGCCCGGCCGGCCCCGTCTATCGCCGATGACCGGCGCCGTACGCCGATGACCGTCCTCCTGCCCCGATGACCGGCTTCGGGTTCACTCCCGACCGGCGCGACCTCCGCGACGGCGGTTCGGGGCTCGAGGCGCGCCGCCCGGCCCCCCGCGGGGCCGCCCGCTACTCGCAGTGGGACGGTAGCCAGTCCGTCCCCGACCTCGACGCTGACGAACTCCTCGACGAACTCGCGGACGACATGATGGCCGAGGGCGACATCGCCGCGGCGCTGCGCCGGCTGATGGAACGCGGCTGGCGTTCGACGGATCCGACGCGGGCCGATCTGGCGGGCCTCCGCGACCTCCTCGACCGACTCGGGCGCCGCCGAGAGGAGCTCCTCGACCGGTACCGGCTCGGCGACGTGCTCGATGAGGTGCGCCGTGAACTCGACGCGGTCATCGCCGAGGAACGAGCGGGCGTCCAGCGACGGCTCGACACGGCGGCCGGTGCCGGCGGCGCCGCTCCAGACGGCACCGCGCCCGCTCCGGACCCGCCGGACCCTGCCCTCCGGGAGATGCTCCGGGACATCGCGGCGAAGCGGCTGGACCGGCTCGATGCCCTCCCGCCTGAGGTCGGCGGCCGGATCCGCGAACTCGAGTCGTACGACTTCCTCGAATCGGGCGCGCGCGAGCGCTTCGACGCCCTCGTCGCGCGTCTCCGTCGCCAGGTACTCGACCAGTACATCGACGGCCTCTCCGATGCGATCGCCTCGACCACGCCCGAGGATCTCACCGCGAATCGGGAGATGGTCCGCGACCTCAACCGGCTCCTCCAGGAGCGGCTCTCGGGACGCGATCCGGACGCATCCGAATTCCTCGCCCGCCATGGCGCCTTCTTCCCGGGTGCCCGGACGCTCGACGACGTCGTCGCGCAGCTGACCGAGCGGATGGCGGCGATGCAGTCGCTCCTGCGGTCCATGAGCGCGGAGCAGCGCGCGGAGCTCCAGGACGCGATGGACGCCCTGCTCCGCGACGACCGGCTGCGCTGGGATCTCGCCCAGCTCGCCGCCACGATGGACCAGCTCCTGCCGGGTGGCCTCGGCGAGCGGTTCCGCTTCGGCGGCGACGAGCCGCTCGGCCTGGAGGGCGCCCTGGCCCGCCTCGGCGATCTGCATGCCCTCGACGCGCTCGAGGAGCAGCTCGACGGCGTCAGCGGTCCGGGGGATCTCGGGCGAGTCGATCGAGACCGGGTGCGCGACCTCCTCGGTGCCGACGCCGTGCGGGATCTCGACGCGCTCGACGACCTCGCCGCCCGCCTCGAGCGGGCCGGCTATCTCACCCGCGACGGGGAACGCCTCGAGCTCACGCCGCGGGGCAGTCGGCGGATCGGCCAGAAGGTCCTCGACGACCTGTTCTCGCGGCTGCGGCGGGATGTCTTCGGCGATCATCGGGCGGAGCGGTCCGGACGCGGCGGGGAGCGGGACGAGGCGACGAAGGCGTACGAGTTCGGCGACCCGTTCCATCTCGACCTTCGGCGGACGCTCGCGAACGCGCTCACCCGCGAGTCGAACGCGCCCGGCCGGCGAGCGGGACCGGGCCTCGACCTCGCGCCGGCCGACTTCGAGGTCTTCCGGACCGAGCAGACGAGCCGGACGTCCACGGTACTCCTCGTCGACATGAGCCGCTCCATGCTCCTGCGCGGCTGCTTCGTCGCGGCGAAGAAGGTCGCCGTCGCCCTCGACACGCTCATCCGGACCCAGTACCCCCGTGACGACCTCACCATCGTCGGGTTCGCCTACTACGCCCGGGAGATCCGGCCGCAGGCGCTCGCCGGGCTGAACTGGCACGGCTACGAGTACGGCACGAACCTCCAGCACGGTCTCATGCTCGCGCGCCGGATCCTCGCCCGGAGCCATGGCTCGAACCGGGAGATCGTCGTCATCACGGACGGCGAGCCGACGGCGCACATGGAGGGCGGCCAGGTCGAGTTCAACTACCCGCCGACGCGCCGCACCATCGCCGCGACCCTCCGTGAGGTCGAACGCTGCACGAAGGACGGCATCACGATCAATACCTTCATGCTCGAACGGTCACGGGCTCTCGCGGAGTTCGTCGCCCTCGTCACGCGGCTCAATCGCGGCCGCGCGTTCTACGCCGAGCCCGAGCATCTCGGCGAATACGTCCTCGTCGATTTCGTGTCGCGCCGGACGAAACGGGTGTCGTAGAGTCTCCGCCAATGCGTCCCGGCCCGTCCCTGTCCGGCGGGTTGCCCTTCGGGGCGCTGAAGGAGGACCTCACCGATGAGCCCGCTCGCCGAGCTGTTCCTGTTCGCCCACGTCCTGGGTGCCATCGCCGTGTTCGGTCCCACGTTCATCTTCCCGCTCATCGGGAGCGCGGCCCGTCGCGCGCCACAGCACGGCCACTTCGCGGCCGAGCTGGCCGAACGGATCGAGACGAAGATCGTCATCCCGGGCGCGGTCGTCCAGGGTCTCACCGGCCTCGGCCTCATGGCCACCCTCGGCCTCGACGTCACCTCCACCACGTGGCGCTGGCTCCTCATCGGGATCGCGCTCTACCTCGTCGCGATCGTCTACGCGGTGATGGTCCTGGGGCCGGCCGCGACGCGGATGGTCGAGCTCACCGGTGCGATGTCAGGGCCGCCGCCGGCCGGAGCGCCGGCCGGCCCTCCCCCGGAGATCGCCGCGACGGCGAAGAAGCTCCAGCAGGGCGGGATGCTCCTCACGACCCTCATCGTCCTCATCGTCCTGCTCATGGTGACGAAGCCGACGATCGGCAGCTGAGGCGTGGGCGGGCCACCGGCGACCCGCCGGCGATCGGCCGGTACCATAGGCGCCCCGCGTCCGAGGAGACCTGCGCCCATGCCGAACGTCGCCGCGACCACCACCGAGCTGCTCGCCGGGTTGGCCGCCACTGCCCATCTCTCCGGCGAGCGTCTCACCGTCGACGACGAGGCCGGATTCCGGCAGCGGACGATCAGGGATCTCGCCTGGACCGCCGCGTTCGCGACGGACGAGGCCACGGTGGAGTCCGCGCGCTGGTTCATCTGGGAGGCGGCGCAGGTCCTCGGGGCGCGCTCGGCGAGCATCGAGGTGCTCTATCGAGCCCGGGCTCGCGGCGAGGTCGCGGGGTTCACCGTGCCCGCGATCAACATCCGGGCCCAGACGTTCGACATGGCCCGCATCGTCTACGAAGCCGCCGCGGCGGGTGCCGTCGGTGCCGTCATCCTCGAGCTCGCCCGGAGCGAGCAGACATACACGTTCCAGCGCCCCGCCGATTACACCGCGAGCGTCCTCGCCGGGGCGATCGCGGCCGGCTGGCGGGGACCCGTCTTCCTGCAGGGCGACCACTACCAGTTCAACGCGAAGAAGTACGCCGCGGACCCGGAGGCGATGACGGACGAGATCCGGCGAGCCTGTCGCCTCGCGATCGGCGCCGGATACCGGAACATCGACATCGACAGCTCCACCCTTGTGGACCTCTCGAAGCCGAACGCGGACGAGGAGCAGCGGGCGAACTACGAACGCGCGGCCGAGCTCACCGCACTCATCCGGACCCTCGAGGCGGACGGCGTGACGATCAGTGTCGGTGGGGAGATCGGCGAGGTCGGCAAGGAGAACTCGACGGAGGCCGAGCTCCGGGCGTTCCTTGACGGCTACCGCGTGGATCTCGACGCGCGGTCGCCAGACGCGATCGGCATCAGCAAGGTGAGCGTCCAGACGGGGACCAGCCACGGCGGCCGCGTGCTCCCGGACGGGACGGTGGGGACGGTGGCCGTGGATTTCTCGGTCCACGAGCGGCTCGGTGCGATCGCCCGGCGGGAGTACGGACTCGCCGGCACGGTCCAGCACGGGGCGAGCACCCTGCCGGACGAGCTGTTCCACCGATTCCGTGAGGTCGAGACGGCGGAGATCCACCTCGCGACCGGGTTCCAGAACCTCCTCTACGACCACCCCGCCTTCCCGGCCGAGCTCCGCGCCGAGCTCGACGCCTGGTGCTTCGCCAACGCGGCAGACGAACGGAAGCCCGGCCAGACCGAACAGCAGTTCGTCTACTCGTCCCGGAAGAAGACGATCGGGCCGTTCAAGCGCCGGCTGTGGGACCTCGGGACGAAGGACGAGATCCTCGCCGCCCAGCACGCGAAGATCGACTTCCTGTTCCGGGAGCTCGGCGTGGACGGAAGCCGGACCATCGTCGATCGTTACATCGAGCCGCTGGAGGTCCATCGACCCCTGCCGGACGCCCTCCGTGAGGTCGCTCCGGCCGGTTGATCGCCGCCGGCCGGCGAGGGACGGTCCCTGCTCGCCAGTTCGGAACGCGCGACGGAGCCCGGGGAGGCGCACGGCGCGGAATCTCGTTGACGGCCGTGCTGCCGAATCCCCATACTCGCCGCCAAGCCCGGCTCCGAGGGAGCGCCGAGCGGTCCCTCGCGTCCTCGCGCCTTCCCCAGAGGTCAGCTCGCGCCGACGACCCCATCCCGGCGCGGTGGTAGAGGAGGAGAGTCGTGGCGGGTATCTCGAACAGCGGCGACCAGGCAGCGCGGGACGACGCCCACCTGCGCTCGCTCGGCATCAAGCCGGAGCTCCAGCGGAGCCTCGGCTTCCTGTCGAACTTCGCCGTCGCCTTCAGTTACATCAGTGTCTCGACGGGGACGTTCACCCTCATCGGGCTCGGCCTTGCGGCGGGTGGACCGTCCTTCTTCTGGTCGTGGCCGATCGTGGTCGTGGGCCAGCTCTTCGTCGCCCTGAATTTCGCCGAACTCGCGAGCCACTTCCCGGTCGCTGGTTCCATCTACCAGTGGTCGAAGCGGCTCTCCAACAAGACGCTCGGCTTCTTCACAGGCTGGATCTACTTCTGGGCGGGCGTTCTCACGACGACCGCCGTCGCGATCACCGTCCCGCTCGTCATGTCGACGATCTGGGGCTTCAACCTTACCGACAAGTCGCCGATCGGCATCGTCAACAACCTCGTCTTCTGGGCCGTCGTCGTGCTGGTCATCACGACGCTCATCAATGCCTTCGGCATCAAGCTGTTGTCGATCATCAACAACATCGGCGTCGGGGCCGAGATCCTCGGGATGCTCGTGTTCGCGCTGATCCTCCTCGTGTTCTTCAATCACCAGCCGCTCTCGGTCCTGACGCAGACGGCGGGTGTCGAGAATCAGCCGGGAGGAAGCTTCCCGGGCGCCTACCTCGTCGCCATGTTCATGTCGTTGTTCGTCATCTACGGCTTCGACACGGCGGGGACCTTCGGTGAGGAGACGCTGGATGCAGGACGTCAGGCGCCACGCGGCATCCTCACCGCGATCATCCTCTCGGGGGTCATCGGAGCGGTCTTCCTCCTCGCCATCATCCTGTCGTTCAAGGACGTCGGCGCGGAGATCTCGAGCGCCCAGGCGTTCGGTCTCCCGATCGGCGACACGATCAACGCGAACATGGGCGACTTCGGGAAGGTCTATCTCCTCGTCATCCTCGCCGCGGTGTTCGTCTGCACGATGGCGATCCAGGGCGCGACGACTCGGCTGATGTTCTCGATGGGTCGTGACCGGCGGCTCCCGCTGGGCGGGATCTGGGGCCACGTCAACCCACGATTCAAGACGCCGGCGAACGCGGCCGTCGCGGTCGGCGTGCTCGCCGCCATCCCGTTCCTTGTGAGCGACAGCCCGGGCCTCCTGGCGATCGGCGCAACGGGTCTGATCTACCTCAGCTACTTCCTCTGCAACTTCGGCGTCCTCATCGCCCGGCGACGCGGCTGGCCGCACAAGGGCGCGTGGTTCAAGCTCGGATCGTGGGGGACCATCCTCAACGTCCTCGCCCTCGTCTGGGGCGGGGTGATGCTCCTCAACTTCTCGCTCTGGCAGACGGACCTCTTCGGGTCGCTGGGCACGCAGACATGGACCATCCCGGCCTCCGGTTCGACTGCCGCCGCGGTCATCAACCTGCGTGACCAGACGAACCCGCTCCTCAGCACCCTGTCATTCGGCGGGACTGTCCAGGGCGGCCTGCCGGGGATCCCGCTCTTCGAGTTCACGATCGCGCTCATCGTCATCGTGGGCGCGATCTACTACTTCGCGACTGGTCAGGGTCGCAAGGTGGATGTCGAGGCGGACACGGCGACCGGCGAGACGGCGATCGGGTAGATACTCGACGCTTCAGCGGCGCGCGGGCGGCGCGGCGAACGATCGTCGCGCCGCCGCCGTCGCCGTCGCCGGAGGCGCGGGGATGAACGGGAGATCGGGCGCGACGTCCGTGCGGGATGGAGGGAACGCCGAGATCGTGGCCGCCCTGCAGGCGGTCCCGGAGATCGCCGGGCGGCGGCTCACGCTGACCGCGCTGTCCGGGGGGATCACGAATCGGAACTTCCTCATCGAGCTCGCCGGAGAGGGCGAGCGGTACGTCGTCCGGCTGGCCGGCAACGACACCCATCTCCTCGGCATCAGCCGTGAGGTGGAGCACGCCGCGACCGTCGCCGCGGCGGGGGTGGGTGTCGGGCCGGAGGTCGTCGCCTTCCTCCGCTCGTACGGGTATCTCATCACGAGGTTCATCGCGGGCTCCCCGGTGTCCGACGAGGCGGTCCACCAGCCGGCGACCATCCGGCGCGTGGCCGACTCGATCCGCCGCATCCACGACGGGCCGGCGATTCCTGGCCTCTTCATCCCGCTCCGGATCGTCGAGGCCTACCGGGCACTCGCGGCGGCGCGCGGCGTGACGATCCCGTTCGGGTATGAGCTCGCCCGAGCGATCGGCCGGCGGATCGAGCTCGCCCTGCTGACGAACCCGATCGAGCTGCGGCCGTGCCACAACGACCTGCTCAACGGGAACTTCATCGATGACGGGACGCGGATCCGGATCGTCGACTGGGAGTACGCGGGGATGGGCGACCCGTTCTTCGACCTCGGCAACTTCAGCGTCAACCACGACCTGACGCGGGATGAGAACGCGATCCTCCTGGAGGCCTACGACCTGGGTCCGGGCCGCCCGGATCGCCTCGCCCGGCTGACGCTCATGCGGATCGTCTCCGACTTCCGGGAGGCGATGTGGGGGGTGCTCCAGCAGGGGATCAGCACCCTCGACGTGGACTTCGTCGCGTACGCTGCGGAGCACTTCGACCGGCTGCTGACGAACGCGACGACGCCGGCCTTCGAGCGGGCCCTGCGGGAGGCCGCGGGCGACTGACGTCCGCGCGACACGCTGCCACCCGCTAGGCTGACGAGACCCACACGGCAGCCGGCATGAGGGAGCGCGAAGGGATGGCGGACCAGGCCCGGATCGTCGTCATCGGTGGCGGGATCACGGGCGTCAGCGTCGCCTACCATCTCGCCCTCGCCGGCGAACGGGACGTCCTCCTCCTCGAGAAAGCGCAGCTCACGGCGGGTTCCACGTGCCAGGCGATGGGGCTCGTCACGATGTTCAATCCGTCGTCCACGATGCTCGCCTTCCGCCGCTACAGCATCGAGCTGTACCGCTCGCTCGGCGCCTTCGATGCGGTCGGGAGCGTCCGGATCGCCTCGAGCGAGGATCAGCTCAGGGAGTTGCAGCGGACGTTGAGCCGGACCACGGCGATGGGCCTCGAGGCGGAGCTGCTCTCGCCGGCCGAAACCCGCCAGCGGCTGCCGGCGGCAGCGCCCGACGAGCTGTACGGATCCGTCTGGTTGCCAGGGGACGGTCATCTCGATCCGCACACCGCGACGCATGCGGTCGCGGCGGCGGCACGAGGGTCGGGAGCCCGCATCCGGACCGCTGTCCGGGTGACGGGCATCGAGCTCACGACGCGCGGAGCCGTCCACCGCGTCCACACGACGGATGGGCCGATCGACGCGGAGATCGTCGTCAACGCCGCGGGCATGTGGGCGCCGCAGGTCTGCGCGATGGTCGGGACGTGGATCCCGTCGACACCGGTCGACCATCAGCACGCGGCCCTCCGGGTCGTCGCCGGATCCGAGCTGCCGCGCGACATGCCGTGCTTCCGGGATCCGGATCGGCTCGTGTACGGGCGGAGCGAGGCGGGCGGGATGCTCGTCGGCGGCTACGAGGCCGAGCCGCCGGCCCGCTGGATCGATGGCGTCCCGTGGGACCACGCCGCGACGGGCATGCCTCCGGACTACGAGCGATTCGCGCCCCTCCTCGCCGGCGCCGCCCGGCGCTTTCCGTTCCTCGGCGAGGCCGAGATCGGCCGGCTCGTCTGTCACCCGGACGCGATGACGCCCGACGCGAACCCCCTGCTCGGGCCGCTGCCCGGCGTGCGCGGCTTCTGGGTCGCCGCGGGTCTGTCGCTCAACGGATTCGGGGGTGCCGGCGGGATCGGACGGGCGATGGCCGGCTGGATCGCGACCGGCGATCCGGGGATCGACGTCGTCGCCTACCGTGCGTGGCGGTTCAGCGAGACGTACCACGACCCGACGTACGCGGCGGCGCTCGCCCGTGAGGCCTACTCGTACTACTACCGCCTTCGCTACCCGGGCGACGCGGACAGCGCGGGCCGACCGCGGCGGACCTCCGCGCTGCATGCACGGCTGCAGGACAGCGGGGCGGTCTTCACCGCGAAGGCCGGCGTCGAGCGCGCCGATCACCACGCTCCGGGACGAGCCTGGCGCCGGGCCGGGCCCGATCAGCGCGCCTGGGGCTGGGGCCGGCCACCGTACATGGAACGGCTCGCCGTGGAGTGCCGGGCGGTCCGCGAACGTGTCGGCCTCATCGATCTCTCCTCATTCGGGAAGATCGACCTCGCGGGTCCCGGGGCGTTGCCGCTCCTCCGGCGGGTCGCGGCGAACGACGTCGACCGACCGATCGGGTCGGTCGTCTACAGCCCGTTCCTCGACGAGCGCGCCGGCATGCTCGCCGACGTGACGATCACGCGGCTCGACATCGATCGCTTCCGCGTCGTCACCGGTGCCGGCGCGGTCGCCGGTGACGTCGGCTGGCTCCGCCTCAACCTGGCGGTCGACGACGCGCCGGTCTCGATCCGCGACGTCTCGGACGAGATCGCCTGTCTCGGCCTGTGGGGTCCGCGGGCGCGGGATGTCCTCGAGGCCGCCGGCGCGAAGGGAGCGGACGACGCCGAGCTGCCGCTCCGTCGGGCGCACGACGTCACGATCGGACCGGCGCCGGTCCTTGCGGCCCGCCTGAGCTACGTCGGGGAGCTTGGCTGGGAGCTGTACACGGATCGCGGCTGGGCGACCCAGGTGTGGGATCGGCTCGTCGCGGCGGGTGAGCCGTGGGGCATGCAGCAGTTCGGCTACCGGGCGCTCGAATCGCTCCGACTCGAGAAGGGATACCGGTACTACGGGACGGATCTCACGGCGGCCGAGACGCCGGACGAAGCCGGACTCCGGGTGACCATCGGACCGGAGCGCGGTCCGTTCCTCGGCCGGGCGGCACTCGAGGCGAGTCGCCGTCGCGGTCTTCGGCAGCGACTCCGGACGATCGTCATCGGGGACGACGATGCGTTCCTGCCGCTGTACGGCGGCGAGGCGGTCCGGATCGAGGGCGCGGTGGCGGGTCGGCTGCGGAGTGTGGCGCCGGGGTTCACGGTGGGGCGGACGGTGGGCACCGTGTATCTCGGCCCGGAGGTCGTCGAGGGGACGGATCTCACGGTCGACGTCTTCGACGCTCGAGCGCCCGGCGTTGTCGCCGCGGATGCGCTCGTCGACCCGGCCGGCTCGCGGATGCGCGGTTGAGTCGTCGGCCGCCCGTCGACCGTCGGTGCGGTGCCGCCGACCGCGGCGGCCTCATCGATCGGCGACCGCGACCTCGGAGAGCCAGCGCTCGAAGTCGGGGGCGCTGAGGGCCCCAGCCGCGCGTTCCCAGCGCTCCACCGCCCAGCCCCAGAAGTCGTAGTCGATCGAGCTCATGCGGGCCTGGATCGCCGCCCACAGTGACCAGCCGACGTCGCTCATGATCATCTGGAGGCGCATCCGGGCGATGAGCGCGGGGGTCACCCGGCCGAAATACGCGCCACAGAGTCGGGCGATCCTGTCGTCCTCCCAGCCGAGCTCCTGGCAGGTGTTGCCGAGTTCAAAGCACGGGTCGTTGTTGCCGCTGTACTCGTAGTCGACGATCCACAGCCGGGACCCGTCGGCGAGGTAGTTCTCGGCGAGGAGGTCGTTGTGACAGGGGACCGTGGGCAGCGGTCGGAGAGCGAGCGCGGCCTCCATCCTCGGGATGAGTGGAAGCCGATCACGGTAGCCGTCCGGGATGCGGATCGAGCGCTCGTCGCAGACCCGGAGATACCGTTCCGTGAGTCGGAACATGTCGAAGTCCCGCTGGAAGCGGGGTCCGGCGTGGAGGCGGCGGAGCGTCCCTGCGACGCGGTCCGGCATGGCCTCCTCCCGGAACGCGTCCTTCGACATCGTCCGCCCGGGAAGGTATTCGAGGACGAAGGCCGTCAGATCCGGCAGCTCGTGGAGCACCCGTGGCCCGACGTCCACGGACGCGGCGGCTCGCGTGTTGAACAGCTCGTTCGCCCGGTCCACGGCGAGGAGCTCCGTGCCCGCGCCGGCGATGCGGACGAACGCCCGCTCGCCCTCGACCTCCACGATGTAGTTCCGGTTCGTCAGGCCGCCATCCACGGGTTCCACCGCGACGGCTCGGTCCCGCCACGCCGGGATCGCCGCGATGACCTGCTCGATCGTCGCCATCGGGGGTGAGGCTAGCAGGAGCGGAGGCGACCGCGACGCCGGCCGCCGCCGCGCCGCGGAGCGGCCACGCGTCGAGTCCGCGTCTCATGGTGCGATGGACCTCCGCGCGACACGCTGCCACCCGCTAGGCTGACGGAGTCAACCGGCGAGACGGCATGTGGGAGCGCGAGCGGATGGTGGAGCACGCCCGGGCGGTGATCATCGGGGGCGGCGTCGGCGGGACGTCGATCGCCTACCATCTCGCCGAGCGCGGCTGGACGGACATCGTCCTCGTCGAGCGGGCGGACCTCACCTCGGGGAGCACGTTCCATTCGGCTGGCCTCGTCGGGCAGCTCCGCTCGAGCGTCACCCTCACGACGATGATGATGTACAGCGTCGAGCTGTACCGCCGTCTCGCGGCGGAGACCGGGACGGACCCATCCTGGCACGAGGTCGGATCGCTCCGTCTCGCCTCGAGCCCTGCCCGCCATGAGGAGCTCCAGCGCCAGGCCGGCTGGGCGAAGACGTTCGGGTTGCCCATCGAGCTCATCTCGGCCCGGGAGGCCCGGGATCGCTTCCCGCTCATGTCGACGGACGGCGTCCTCGGCGCCCTGTACCTCCCGACGGACGGCTGGCTCGACCCGTCGGGGCTCGCCCTCGCCCTCGCGGCGGGCGCTCGGGCTCGCGGCGCGGCGATCCGGACGAATACCCGGGTGATCGCCATCAACACGGATCGCGGCCGGGTCACGGGCGTCGAAGTGCAGCACGGCGAGGTGCGCTCGACGATCGCCGCGGACGTCGTCGTCAACGCCGGCGGGATGTTCGCCCCGGAGATCGGGCGCCTGGCGGGCGTCGATATCCCGATCGTGCCGATGGCCCACCAGTATCTCTTCACCGGCCCCATGGCCGGCGTCCATCCTGGGCTGCCCCAGCTCCGCGACCCGGACAACCTCGTGTATTTCCGGGAGGAGGTCGGCGGGCTGTGCATGGGCGGCTACGAGCGCCATCCGGCGCCCTGGTCGCTCGACGGAGTCCCGGCCGACTTCAACGGGAAGCTCCTCGCTCCGGACATGCCGCGCTTCGAGGAGATCATGGACGGCGCCGTCCGGCGCGTCCCGTCGATCGCCGATGCGGGCGTGAGCCGGGTCATCAACGGACCCGAGGGCTTCACGCCGGACAACGAGTTCATCCTCGGTGAGAGCGAGGTCCGCGGCTTCTTCGTCGCCGCCGGGTTCTGCGCCCACGGGATCGCCGGCGCCGGCGGGATCGGCCGCCAGGTCGCGAGCTGGATCGTCGATGGCGAGCCGGAGCTCGACCTCTGGAAGATGGACATCCGGCGATTCGGCGCCCAGTACCGGTCGCGCTCGTACACGCTCGCGCGGACGGTGGAGGTCTATCGCACGTACTACGACATCCACTACCCGAACGAGGAGCGCCAGGCCGGCCGTCCGCTGCGGATCTCGCCGGCCTATCCGCGACTCGAGGCGCTCGGTGCGACGTTCGGCGAGAAGTCCGGCTGGGAGCGCCCGAACTGGTTCGAGGCGAACGCGGCGGCCGGCGACGAGGGACTCCGACCGCGCGGCTGGGCCGGCATGCACTGGAGCCCGGCGATCGGCGCCGAGGCGCTCGCGACCCGAGGCGCCGCCGCCCTGTTCGACGAATCGAGCTTCGCGAAGGTCGAGGTGGCGGGGTCCGGCGCCACCGCGTTCCTCCAGCGGCTCTGCGCCAACGACGTCGACCGACCCGTGGGCTCGATCACCTACACCCAGATGTGCAACGCGCGCGGGGGCATCGAATGCGACTTCACCGTCACCCGCCTCGCGCCGGGGCGCCACCTCATCGTCACCGGCACCGCCTTCGGCAACCACGATCTCGGCTGGATCCGGAAGCAGGCCCCGGCCGACGGCTCGGTCCTCATCGCGGACGTGACCTCGTCGCGCGCCTGCTTCGGCCTGTGGGGTCCGCGTGCTCGCGACATCCTCGCGCCGCTCACGACGGACGACCTCGCGAACGAGGCGTTCCCGTATCTCACCGCTCGCCCGATCGTCGTCGGCAACGTGCCCCTCCTCGCCCTCCGCGTGACCTACGTCGGTGAGCTCGGCTGGGAGCTCTATCCGCCGACCGAATATGCGGCCGCGCTGTGGGACACGGTCTGGGCCGCCGGTCGGGAGCACGGTCTCGTCGCCGCCGGCTACCGGGCGATCGACGCACTCCGGCTCGAGAAGGGCTACCGCGTCTGGTCGAGCGACATCACGCCAGACGAGACGCCGTTCGAGGCCGGCCTCGGATTCGCCGTCGCGCTCGACAAGCCCGGCGGGTTCATCGGGTGCGATGCGCTCCGAGCGGCGCGGTCGGCCGGCCCGCGGAAGCGGCTCCGCTGCCTCGTCCTCGACGATCCGCGCTCGGTCGCCCTCGGCAACGAGCCCGTCCGCGTCGAGGGCCGGATCGTCGGCCGGGTGACCTCCGGCGGCTACGGCTTCGCGGTCGAGCGGTCCATCGCTTACGCGTACCTGCCCGCGGACCGGGCGCCGATCGGCACGCGTGGCGAGGTGGAGGTCTTCGGCGAGTGGGTCGGCTTCGAGGTCGCGCATGAACCGCTCTACGACCCGGCCGGCGAGCGGATCAGATCGTGAGCGGCGAGCCGTTCGGCCCGGCCTGGAGCGCGAGCCGGGCGCGCGCCACGGCCGCCGAGCTGGCCGGCTGGCTGGCGTTCGCCCAGGCCGCCTGCGACGAAGCCGATGCGATCGCCCTCCGCCACTTCCGCCGTGACCTCGAGGTGATGACGAAACCGGACCGAACCTTCGTGACCGCGGCGGACCAGGAGATCGAGCGGGTCATCCGCGACCGGGTCCGGACCGCGTATCCCGATCATGGGCTTGTCGGCGAGGAATACGGCGAGGAGTCGGGCGCGGGGCGGATCCGCTGGTACATCGACCCGATCGACGGGACCCACAACTTCATCCGCGGGGTGCCCCTGTTCGGGACGCTCCTCGCGATCGAGGTGGACGGTGAGCTCCAGGCCGGCGTCCTCTCCGCACCGGCCCTTCGAGAGCGGTGGTACGCGTCGCGCGGCGGCGGGGCGTGGGCCGTGGGGGCGGCCGGGACGACCGGACCGCGGCGCATCGCGGTCTCGCGGGTCGCTCGCCTCGCGGACGCACAGCTCCTCTACGGCTCGGGCCACGACATCGAGGCGTCGGGTCGCGCGCCCGGCTTTCGATCTCTCCTCGGCGAGGTCTGGCGCGAGCGAGGCTTCGGCGATTTCTGGGGCTACGCGCTCATCGCCGAGGGTGCGGCCGAGGGCATGGTGGAGGTGGACGTGAAGACCTGGGACCTCGCGGCCCCGCTCGTGCTCATCGAGGAAGCCGGCGGGCGGGTCACGGACCTGGCGGGCGGGCGCCGCATCGACGGCCTCGAGATGGTCGCCTCGAACGGCATCCTCCACGACGGTCTGCTCGCGCGCCTCCGAGGCTGATCGGCCGTCCGACCGGCGGTCGGACCGGATGGCGTCGAGCTCGTCGCTTCAGGCGCCGGCGGCGGCGAGACTCTCGTCGAGGATCGACAGGGCGAGGTCCACCTCGGCGGCCGTCGTCACGAGCGGCGGGATGATCCGGACGACGTTCGCGTAGGTGCCCGCGGAGAGGACGATGAGGCGCCTCGAGAGAGCCTCCGCGATGACGCGCTTCGTCAGGTCGGGGTCGGGCGTGCGACCGTCCCCGACGCCGGGCCTGACGAACTCGAGGGCGACCATGAGGCCGAGACCGCGGACGTCCCCGATCGCGAGGTGGCGACCTGCGAGCGAGCGGAGGCCGGCGAGGAACTGGACGCCACGCGCCGCGGCGTTCTCCACGAGCCCCTCGTCACGGATGACGTCGAGCGTCGCGTTCGCGGCAGCGCACGAGACGACGTTGCCCCCGTATGTCCCGCCGTGGGTGCCCGGTGGCCAAGCCTCGAGGAGCGTCCGGCGGGCGAGGATCCCGGAGAGGGGAAGGCCGGAGGCGATGCCCTTCGCCATCGTGAGGATGTCCGGCTCGACCCCCCAGTGCTCCACGGCGAACATCTTCCCGGTCCGTCCGAATCCGGTCTGGACCTCGTCCGCGATGAGGAGGATCCCGTGATCGCGGGTGATCTCCCGCAGGCGGGGCAGGAAACCCGGCGGGGGCACGATGTAGCCGCCCTCGCCGAGCACCGGCTCGACAATGATCGCGGCGACGTGCTCCGGATAGATGAGCTGATGGAACGTCAGGTCGAGCTGTGCCTCCCAGTCGCAGGTGCAATCCGCGGGCGCGTGGGCCTGCCCGGGCGCTCGGTAGCAGTACGGATAGGCAGTGTGGTAGACGGATCCGGGCAGCGGCTCGAAGTGACCGCGGTAGACGTCCTTGGCGGTCGTCAGTGCCATCGTCTGGGCCGTCCGACCGTGATATCCGCCCCGGAACCCGATGATGACCGGGCGACCGGTCGCGATCCGGGCGAGCTTGACCGCCGCCTCCACGGCCTCCGCCCCGCTGTTCGAGAGGAAGGCGCCCCAGCCGTCGCCCGGCAGGACGTGACGGAGGCGTTCGTGGAGCCGCAGCCCGGGCTCGTGGTAGACGATGTTCTGCTGCCCGTGGAGCAGTTTCTGCGCCTGGGCGGCGACCGCCGCGGCGACCCGCGGGTGCGCATGTCCGGTGTTCGTCACCCCGATGCCGGAGCTGTAGTCGAGGTAGCGTTCCCCGTCCACGCTCACGAGCCATGAGCCCTCGCCGTGGTCGACGACGATGTTCGCGATCCGACTCCAGACCGGCGGGACGACCGACCGGTCCGGCAGGGACGCGGACGCGACGGCGGGGGGTGCGCTGTCGATCACTGCGGGTCTCCTCGCCGGGTCAGCGCCGGCGCGCCTGGACGATGTTCGAGATCGCGACGAATCCGACCGCGGACAGGAAGATGATCGATCCGATGACGTTGATCTGGACGGGCAGGGCGTTGCGCTGGATCGAATAGACCCAGATCGGGAACGTGTTCGTCGTCGGCCCCGAGACGAGACTCGTGATGATGAAATCGTCGATCGAGAGGCTGAACGCGAGGAGCCCGGCCGCGACGATCCCGGGCAGGATGAGCGGGAAGGTCACCTTCCAGAACGTCGACCACTCATTCGCCCCGAGGTCCATCGCCGCCTCCTCGAGCCGGCGGTCGAAGCCGATGAGCCGGGCCTTCACGGTGACGACGACGTAGCTGATGTTGAACATGACGTGGGCGATGAGGATCGTCTGGATGCCGAGGGGGAAGAGGAGCCCCTTCGGCACGATCCCCTTGAGCGGTTCCTGCGTCGCCGAGGCGACGAACATCGTGAGGAGACTCGCCCCCATGACGATCTCCGGCGTCGCCATCGGCAGGAAGATGAGGCCGTTGATGAAGCCGCGGCCGCGGAACTGGTAGCGGACGAGGGCGAGCCCGATGAGCGTGCCGAGGATCGTCGCCACGATGGTGGACGTGACGGCGATGAAGAGGCTCGTCCGGAGCGCGTCCGGCAGCCCCTGCCAGTCGAGCGGATGAAGCCACCCGTTGAGGGTGAAGCCGCTCCAGACGTAGTTGAACTTGCCCTGGTAGTCGTTGAAGCTGAAGACGATCATGACCGCGATCGGGATGAGCAGGTACACCACGACGAGCGCGGTGAAGGCGGGCAGGGCCCAGCGGCGGGCGGTCCGGAGCCAGCGCGAAGGGACGCCCGTCCGGGCGGCGGTCCGATCGAGAGTCGTCGTCGTCATCGTCGTCAGCCGGTCAGCTGCTCTGTGCCCAGGAACCTGGCGTAGACCGCCACCGCGACGAGGATGGCCGCCATGAGGATGAACGACAGGGCGGCGGCGGTTGGGTAATCGCCCTGCCCCACGAAGCGGTCCTGGATGACGTTGCCGATCATCTTGGTGTCCGTGCCGCCGAGCAGTTCGGCGTTCACCCAGTCACCGATCGCCGGGATGAACGTGAGCATGGAGCCGGCGAACACGCCCGGCAGGGCGAGGGGCAGGGTCACCTTGCGGAATGCGCCCCAGCCGCTCGCATACAGATCGTTCGCCGCCTCGATGAGCTTCGGGTCGATCTTCTCGAGGGCGACGTACAGCGGCAGCACCATGAACGGCAGGAAGTTGTAGGTGATCCCCGCAACGACGGCGATCGGCGTGTAGAGGAGGCTTACGCTCTCCGGGATGAGGTGGAGATCCTTGAGTGGACCGAGCACCGGCCCCGCGTCGCCGAGCAGGATCTTCCAGCTGATCGTCCGGATGAGGAAGCTCGTGAAGAACGGGGCGATGACGAGGAAGAGGAGGATGTTCTTGTAGCGGCCGCCGCGGAACGCGATCGTGTACGCCATCGGGAAGCCGATGAGGAACGTGAGGATCGTCGCCGTGCCGCCGAAGATGATCGAATTGCCGAACTGCCGGCTGAACTGCGTGAGCGCCGTGTCGTAGGCCTGCGCGGAGAACGTCACCCGGTAGCCGTCGCTGAGCGATCCGCTCGACACCGAGGTGAGGAACATCTGGACCGACGGGAGGATGAAGAAGAAGACCAGCCAGAGGATCCCGGGCGCGAGGAGGATGAACGGGGTGGCCCGTCCAAGACGCTGTCGCAGCCCGGGTCCCGGGGCTCGTCGTGGGGCGGCGGCGGTCGTCATCGCGCTCGTCGGCTGCCGTGTTCGCCGCTGTCGACCTACGTGCCGGAGAGGTCCGAGTAGAGCTGGTTCAGCTTCGCCTCGAGCTCATCGCTGAGGAACTGCCAGTTGTGCTGCCCGGCGACGACGGCCGCTGGCGGGAAGAGCAGGGGGTTCTTCGCCGCGGGTGGATCGATCTTCGCGATCTCCGCGGCCGCGCCCTTGACCGGCGAGACGTAGAAGACGAAGTCCGCGATCTGGGCCGCGATCTTCGGGTCGTAGACGAAGTTCATCATGAGCTCCGCCGTGTAGATGTTCGTCGCGCCCTTCGGGATGACCATGTTGTCCGACCAGACCATCGAGCCTTCGGTCGGCGCCACCCAGACCTGGTCGGCGGAGCCCGACGAGGCGAGGTCCCCGGACCAGGTCATCGCGGCCCACGTCGTCTTCGCCGCGAAGTCCTGCAGGTACGAGTTGCCGGTGAAGCGGAGGCCCTTGCCCACGAGCGGCTTGATGTCGTCGTGGACGGCCTGCAGGTCGGCGTCGGTCGTCGTCGCCGGATCGGCGCTCTTGCCGAGCTTGAGCAGGCCGAGTCCGAACGTGTCCCGCTTCTCGTTGAGGAAGGTGACCTTGTTGGCCGGCAGCGCCCACAGGTCGGCGAGCGACTTAGGGAACGGCATGTTGTTCTTCGTGAGCGACGTTTTGTCGTAGCCGATGCCGGTCATCCCGGATTGCCACGGGTAGTGATAGTCGTTACCCGGATCCCAGACCTGGTTGCGCAGTGGATCGCGAAGGTTGGCGACGCAGTTCGGCACGTTCGTCTGGTCGATCTTCTCCGCCCAGCCCTTGCTGATGATCTTCGCCGCGAGCCAGTCCGTGATCGTGATCATGTCCCAGCCGGTGGGAGCACCGGCGACGAGCTGCGGCTGGATCGTCGCGAAGAAGCTGTCGTTCGCGTCGATCTTCTCCTCGTAGTTCACGTCCACGCTGTACTTCTTCTTGAACTCCTCGAGGGTCGGCGACGACCCGGGCGAATACTTGCCGGCGGTCGCGGCCTTGCCGGCGAGGTCGATGTACGCCGGCCACTGGGCCCAGTGGAGCGGACCGGTGACGACCTTCGGGGTCGGGGCCACCGTCGGGCCCGGGGTGATCGGGGGTGGTGTCGGGATCGCGATCGACGCCGCGGTCGACGCCGCTGGCGGGGCGCTCGTCGCGGCGCTCGATCCGCTGCATGCGGCGAGGAAGGCGCCGAACCCGGCGACCGCGCCGCCCTGCAGGAAGCGGCGCCGGCTGATGGCCCGGCGGTCGATGCCGGTATCGTCGAACATGTGCTCCTCCGATCGTGATCCCGGGTGATCTCCCGGCAGTGGGAACGCGCTCAGACGTCGTCGTCCGCGTGGGGCGACGGGTCGTGGACGACGAATGAATGATCCGCCGACCAGGCGAGGCGGACCTCATCGCCCGGCCGGTGGAGCGAGCCGTGGTTCGTCCGCTCCACGTTCTGTTCGTAGACGGCGATCCGTTGGCCCGATCTGGTCTCGACGATGTATTGCGTGCTCACGCCCATGTACGACGCATCTCGGACAACGCCGACGAGGGCGTTCGTTCCGGCCGGGCCGGCCTCCGTGAGCGCGAGCAGGCGGATCTTCTCCGGCCTCACCCCGACCTCCACCGCGGTCGCTCCGTTCAGCAGCGCCCCCGGCACCCGGACGCTCGCATCGTCACCGAGGCGGACGACGGCGTAGCCGTCCGCGGTACCGGTGACGGTTCCCGGCAGGAGATTGCTCACCCCGAGGAATCCGGCGACGAACCGCGTCGTCGGTCGCTCGTAGAGGCTCTCCGGGTCGCCGAGCTGCTCGTAGCGGCCGTGATTCATGACGGCGATCCGATCCGACATCGTCATCGCCTCCTCCTGGTCGTGGGTCACGTAGATGAACGTGATCCCGACCTCCTGCTGGATCCGCTTGAGTTCGACCTGCATCTGCTTGCGAAGCTTGAGGTCGAGCGCTCCGAGCGGCTCGTCGAGGAGGAGGACCGCCGGGCGGTTGATGAGGGCTCGGGCGAGCGCCACACGCTGGGCCTGACCGCCGGAGATCTGATGCGGCTTGCGCTTCTCGTACCCGGGCAGCTCGACGAGGGCGAGCATGTCCGTCACCCGGCGCCTGATCTCGTCGCCCTTGATCCCGCGCCGGCGGAGCCCGAAGGCGACGTTCTCGAAGATCGTCAGGTGGGGAAACAGGGCGTAGTTCTGGAAGACGGTGTTGACGTTGCGGCGGTACGGCGCCAGCCACGTCACGTCCTGGCCCTGGAGCTCGATGAGTCCCGAGGTGGGCTGCTCGAAGCCGCCGATCATCCGGAGGGTGGTCGTCTTGCCGCAACCGGACGGTCCGAGCAGCGAGAAGAACTCGCCGTGCTGGACCTCGAGGTTGATCCGGTCGACGGCGGCGACGTCGCCGAACCGTTTGACCACCTCGACGAGCCGAACATCGACTGTGGGCACGGGGCGGATGCTTCTCCAGCTCGGAGCGGTGGGGCGGTCTCGAGGTCGCGCGTCGGCCGCCGGCACGGAGGACCACGTCGATCGAACCGGACGGCCGTGAGGCCCGCCGGTGGCCGGAGGATAGGACCTCACGGAGTCCGATGTCAAGGCGGCGTTAACGGTTCGACCTTCGCGGTGAACGTTGCTGTTTCGTGCGAATCGCGTCGTATCGCGGTGGCTAGGGCGCTGGTGCTGCCGGGTCGGCGCCGATCGCCGCGGATGGATGGCGGGATGCGCCGCCGCCGCGCTGCCCTCGCCGGAGGCGACCACGGCCGCCCGGCGGTAGGATATCGAACGGTCGGACCACCGAAATCCCCACCGACCGACCCCGCAACGACCCGAGGACGTGGCCCGCGATGATCCCATTGACCGAAGGCGCGATCTACGACGCGCTCCGCACCGTCCAGGAGCCGGAGCTCGGCCGCGACATCGTCACCCTCGGGATGGTGAAACAGATCGCCATCGACGGTTCCCGAGTCGCGTTCACCCTCGAACTGACGACGCCGGCCTGCCCGCTCAAGGACGAGATCGAGCGGACGGCGAACGTCGCCCTGCGTGCGATCGGGGCGGACGCCGTCGAGATCACCTGGGGTGCGATGGTCCGGCGGGCGGTGCCGGTCCGCCCGGAGCAGCTCGTGCCCGGCGTGAAGAACGTCATCGCCGTGGCCTCCGGGAAGGGCGGCGTCGGCAAGAGCACGATCGCGGTCAACCTGGCCGTGGCCCTCGCCCGCGCCGGTGCGAGCGTCGGCCTGCTCGATGCGGACATCACCGGACCGAACGTCCCGATCATGCTCGGGCTCAGCGGACAGCCGACCGCCACGCCGGAGGGCAAGATCGCGCCGCTCGTGCGGCACGGCGTCAAGGCGATCTCCATCCAGTTCTTCGTCCCGGAGGGCCAGCCGATCGTGTGGCGCGGTCCGCTCGTCGGCGGCGCGATCCAGCAGTTCCTCCGCGACGTCGATTGGGGCGATCTCGACTACCTCGTCATCGACCAGCCGCCGGGGACGTCGGATGCGCAGCTGACGCTCGCCCAGGCGATCCCGATCGGCGGAACCCTCCTCGTGACGACGCCGCAGGACGTCGCCCTGCTCGATGTCGAGAAGGCGCTCGCGATGCTCAAGCGGATGAATGTCCCGGTGATCGGGATCGTGGAGAACATGAGCGCCTTCATCTGCCCCCACTGCGGCGAGGCGACCGAGATCTTCGGCCGGGGAGGCGGGGAACGCTTCGCGGCGGCCCACGGTATCGAGTACCTCGGCGGCATCCCCCTCGACGTCACGATCCGCCAGGGCGGCGACGCCGGGATCCCGGTCGTCGCCCAGCGCGAGCCCGGGCCGGCCGCGCTCGCACTCGAGGCCCTGGCCCGGACGGTGGCCGCGCGGATGAGCGTGCGGGCGATGGGCGCCCAGCAGCCGGTCCTCACGATCTCCTGAGCGGCCTCGCCAGGGGGATCCGTGAGCGGGTCGCCGGGTTGGTCGCGGCCGCCGCCGCAGCCGGCGCGGCCTCGGGACCGGCCTGAGGAGCGACCGCGAGCCGGAGACCCGGCCGGGCGATCTCGACCGCGACATCCGTCGTCCGATCGGCGAGCGCCCGCAGATCGTCGCGATGGGCCGATGGATAGTGCGTGAGGAGCAGGCGCCGGACACCCGCCCGGCGAGCCATCTCGACGGCCTCGACGCCGGTCGAATGGCCCCGACAGGGCTCGTCCTCGCTCGCCGACGCGAGCGTCGCCTCGGCGATGAGGAGGTCGGCCCCGCGGGCGAGGGTCACGAGGTGCTCCGTCGGCCCGCTGTCGCCGCCGTAGACCAGACTCGCGCCGAGGCCCTCGATCCGCATCGCTCGCGCGGCGACGTAGTGCTGGAGCGGCGTCGGGCGGACGACGAGCGAGCCGAGCTGGAACGGCACCTCGTCCTCGTACTCATGCACGTCGAACGCATCCTCGAAGAAGGTCGCCCGTTCGCTCATGACCGTCGCGAAGACGGTGAGCCGGGCGCGCCCGCCTGGCGGCAGCCAGATCGCCGGCCGGCCGGTGGCTGTCCCGGGCCACGGGTAGAGGTACCTGAGCGGCGCGAGATCCATGAAATGGTCCGCGTGCAGGTGGCCGATGACGACGCCGTCGAGGCGTCCGGGGTCCACGAGCGCTCGCAGCCGACCGACCACGCCGGTCCCGCAATCGAACAGCACGGCCGTAAGCCCGCTCTCGACGAGGAGCCCGGACGCGGGCGTGTCCGGCTGAGGGGCGGCCGGTCCCGAGCCGACCACGGTAAGGCGCATCACCCGCGCATCGTCCATCGTTGCAGGCGGCGCGTGGAATCGGCAGGTTGACGGCTCGCCTGTCGGCGGGCCGACAGTGTGCCCGGTCGGGTCGGACGTCGCGGGACCGGCGGTATCGGCGGACGGCGAGGGGCCCGGCTGGCTACGATGGCGGGATGGTTGCTCCGGAGGTCGCCGCCGCTCTGTCGAAGTGCGTCCTCTTCGCCGGGCTCGGTCCGGCCGAACTCGCGAGCCTCGCGGCGGAGGTTCGGGTCCGGCGGTTCCGGCGCGGCGAGGTCCTCTTCCATCAGGGCGACCCGGGCGACGCCCTGTTCGTCGTGGCGCGGGGTGCGGTGAAGATCAGCCTCCCGTCCGACGAGGGAGGTGAGGCGATCATCGCCACGGCAAGACCGGGCGAGTTCTTCGGCGAGCTCGCCCTGCTCGACGGTGCGCCCCGCTCGGCGACGGCGACGGCCCTGGGGCCGACGGAGACGGTGGTCCTGTCGCGGCAGCGGTTCCGCGAGCTCCTCGCGACCGAGGCCGCCCTTCGCGATGCCCTGTTCGCCACCCTCGCGAGGGAGCTTCGCCAGATCACGATGCACGTCCAGGACCTGCACTTCCTCGACATCACCGGCCGGCTCGCGGCCCGCCTCATCCGGCTCGCGGCGACCGACGGCACCACGAACCCCGATGGCACCATCCGCCTCGACGCGCCGCTCACGCAGGGCGATCTCGGATCGATGATCGGGGCGACCCGACAGACGGTGAACAAGCTCCTCGGCATCTTCGTCGACGATCAGCTGCTGCGGCTCGATCGCGACGCGATCGTCATCCTCGACCGCGACGGGCTCGCCCGGATGGCCCGCCACTGACCTCGCGCAGGCGCTCGTGGAGGATCGCGACGGCGGTGAGGGCCGCTCGCGACCTGCCGAGAGGGCCGCCGAGGAACGCGACTCGCCGCTCGTGATGGATCCCGCGCGCCGTCGCCAGGGCGACGCTCACGACCGTGTCGGCGCGTCGCTCCGCGGCCCGAACGGCAAGCACGACGGTCGCCCCGCACTCCGCCCGGAGCCGCTCGGCCGCGATCCTCGGGTCTTGGCTGGCATCCGCGGATCCCGGGCCCACGACCGTCGCGGTCACGAGGCCGGGCAGGTCGCCGAGAAGACCGACGAGCGAGCCGCCCGTCCCGCACTCCCACATGGCGAGCGTCCAGCCGCGGGCGGTCAGCGCCTCGCCGACCGCCTCACCCCAGGTGTCGGAGCCCGTTGCCCAGATGTACGGTCCGATCGCCGCGCGGACCCGTTCGGCCGCCGATCCCACGAGGTCCGCCGCCGAACGGTCGAGCTCTGCCGTCGCGCTGATCCGGACGTCCACCGCGTCCGCCCGGGCGTACGTCGCCACGATCGGATTCGGTGAGCGGAGCAGATCCTCCCCGAGCAGGTCGGCGGCGGCGGACTCGCCGATGCCCGTGAGGCGGTAGGTGAGACGCGCGGTGTCGAGGCCGAGTCCGCGATCCCGCAGCCGCGGCAGCACCCAGTCGCGCCACATCGGCCGCATCTCGCGCGGCGGCCCCGGGAGAGCGACGACGATTCGTCCGTCGGGGCGTTCCACCCACCAGCCCGGGGCCGTCCCGTTGTCGTTCGGGATCGGCGTCGCCGACGGGATGAGCCAGGCCTGCTTGAGGTTGATCTCGGCGAAGGGCAGGCTCCGTCGTTCCCAGAGGTTGCGGAGCCAGCGCTCGAGCGACGGATCCAGCGCGGGCCGCTCGGCGAAGACCGCGGCGATCGATTCCCGGGTAAGGTCGTCCGGGGTGGGACCGAGGCCGCCGGTGGAGACCACGAGATCCGCCCGGACGAGGCCGTCCGCGAACGCCTCCGTCACCGCGCTGAGCTCGTCCGGCAGGGCCGTGATGCGGATCACGCGCACGCCTTCGGTGGTGAGGTCGCGGGCGAGCTCGCCGGCGTTGGTGTCACGCGTCTCACCGACCGTCAGCTCCGTCCCGATCGAGAGGAGCGCGGCCCCGACGATCCGGTCCGGCGCTGCATCCGTCATGGGGCGAAGCGTAGCGTGCCGGGTCCGGCCGCCACCGGACCGCTGATATCATCGGCCGATCGTGACCGATCAGGATCCGCACGCCGAGGCGCCCGGCCTCCGCGAACAGCTCCGCGCGACCGTCGCCGCAGGCGTTGCGCTCGTTCGTGCGCACATCGAGCTCGCCAGGGCGGAGGTCGCCGAGATCGCCGTCGAGATGCAGCGCGTCGCGCTGCTCGCCGGAGCCGCCGTCGCGGCACTCCTCTTCCTCGGTGTCCTCCTCCCGGTGGGCCTCATCCTGTTCGTCGGCGAATGGCTGTTCGGGTCGATCGGGTGGGGCGTCCTCCTCGGTTCCGAGCTCTGCCTCGCGATCGCCGTGACGGCGCTCGTCCTGGGCCTCGGCCTGCCGGCCCGCCGCGTCGGCAGTGCGTTCGGCTGGGCGGTCGTGATCGCCATCGTCCTCGCCATCGTCCTCGGCACCGCGCTGACGAACACGGCGTGGACGCAGCTCGGCATGTCGGTCGCCCCAGGAGTCGAGTCCGGCGTCCGGCCGCTCGTCGTCGGGACGGCTGCCCTCGCCGCGGTCGGCGTCCTCCTCGGCCTCATCCTCGGCGCACGCTCCGGCGGGCGGGCTGCCCTCGGCGGCATCGTCGGCGGCGCGATCGGCGGCGCCATCGTCGGGGCGCTCTCGGCGGTCCGCTTCGGGGTGGGGCCCGGCGTCGCCCTCGGCGTCGCCGTCGGCATCGCCATGTGGTCCGCCCTGCTCGGGATCGGTCTTGGCCGGACCGGCGTCGACACGGATGCGCTCAAGGCGCGATTCTGGCCGAGCCAGACCATCGAGACCACGAAGGAGACGATCGAGTGGGTGCGCGAACGGACGCCGCTCGGGCCGCCGCGGTAGCGAGTCGGGGCGAACTCGCCGAGGAGGTCGCCCGACTCGAGGCCGCCGGACGGGCCGCCGTGGACATCCCGGCCAAGATCCGGCGTGCACCGGCGAAGACGGCCGGACTCGCGGCGGGGGCGGCATTCGTCGCCCTCGGCGGGCCCCGGCGGGCCCTGCGGCGCGTGGCGCGGGCTGTCCGCGGGCCGCGCGAGGAACTTCCGTCGTCCATGCTGCCGGGCGAGGTGGAGAAGGCGGTCCGGGCGCTCGGCACAGACGGGGCCCGCGTGCGCGGGACGCTCGAGCGCGAGTTCGCGGCCTACCTCGATGCGAACTCCGCCGAGCGGAAGCGCCGCGATCTCGGGGCGACGAGCAGCCTGCTCGCCGGATCGATTCTCGGGCCGATCACCCGCCGCCTCGGCCGCCGACTCGCCGATGAGCTGTTCAGCCCGAAGGCGGCGGGCGGTGCGGCGTTCGACGCGGCCGTGAAGCGGGCACGGGAGCGCTGGACGCAGACTGGCGGCACGACGCCACCGCCGAGCGGGGACGAGGCCCGCCCGGGGTAGCCGTGATTGCCTGACACGTCGTTGGCGAGGATGCCCAGCGGATCGAGCCATCTGGGCCAGATTCCGGCAGATGGCCATGAGGCGGGCGTTGGTCTGCACATCGGTGTCAGGTGGCCCTCAGCCGGGCATCTGGCAGGATCCAGGCGCCGGCCCGGCCCGCTCCACGCTCAGGTCAGCCAGCGCCGCGTGGGGAGTCGATGACCAACGCCCGCCTGGTGGTCAGCTGTCAGGAACGGCATGCCGCGCCGTACCCCGCTCGATGGAACCGGATCCGGCGAGCGCCCGCGGTGATCGAGCTCGAGCGCCTCGTCCACTTGGCCATGGAACTCGGTAGAGTCGAACCCTCTGTGGGAGACTAGGCACGGGCGAGTGGCGGAATGGCAGACGCGCCGGCCTTAGGAGCCGGTGCCGCGAAAGCGGCGTGTCGGTTCGACCCCGACCTCGCCTACCAGATCCTCCGGTATGCGAACCGCAGCCGGCACCCGGTACGTCGGCCGGATGTCGTCGGGCGAGATGACCCGGATCTCGCCGATCAGGAGGCGCAGGAGCGCCTTGGTCCGGGCTCGCTGTCCCTGCCGCAGGACCTCGCCCAAGGGCCTGACTGAGCGCCCACGACACGACGAGTCCTTGATCAGCGCGAAACTCGGTCACGCTGCGCTTCAGGGTACGAAGGACAGTCACGTCTGCGCCGGCTCGCCGCACTCACGCGACCGCCCGCGACATCGTGCCGGTGCGCACCACTCGCAGCTGGCCCGCGTGCGAAGGGAGATGTACCTCCGCCTGCGCATCGAGCAGATGGGCGATCGAGACTGGCTCGTCGATGCGCACGCGGTTGCCGTCCTCGACCCGTGTCGGAAAGCGGCGAACGGCAGTCGCGTCGTCGACCAGCCCGGCCAGCTGCATGACTTCAACCGCAGATCGGCGCGCTTCGTCAACGAGGCAGACCCAGTCGCCGGCCGCCTGCACGATCGCCTCCAGGTACGAAAGACGTACGGCCGGTCGGTTGTCGTAGGCGGGCTCTCGGCCGCTCAACGCTTCAGCGAGGTGCGCCGCGATCAGTCGGTTGTTCGCGATGATGTGGGCCACCACCATCTGGGGCGTCCATTCGTCCGAGGGGCGAGCCGCTGGTCCTGTGCCTTCTGCCGCCGCGAGGAACCCGTCAAAGGCTTGAGCGAGCCCGCGAAGGTCCATCTGGATGGCGCTCCTTTCTGCTCGGGTTAGGCGGTGCTGCCGCCTCGCAGGCGCCTCCCTCAACCGGCCTCTGAACCGACCGCCGGAACGCTGAACTCGTCGAGGAAGTACAGCTCGCGCGGGCGGGCCTCCCACTGCGCGAAGGGGACATCGACGATCGCCGCGCCCATGGTCGGTCGGGCTGCCGCCAGCGCCTCGCGCGACTCCCAAACCGACATCGCCACGACCCGCGACTCATCGCGCCAGGTGCGCACCTCGACCAGCCCAGGCACACGGGCAAGGGTCTCGCCAAGCCCTGCCATTGCTCCGAGAAGGTCGTCGAGGTGTTCAGGCTTGGGGTGGTGGATCGCGAGGAACAGGTGCTTCATCCTGGTTGACCTCCGTTGCACGAACTGCCCGCGGTGGCTTGTTCGGGGTGTCGCGCCAGCCAGCGCTCTTCTTGGAGGGCGGATCGGCTACTTCGAAACCACCTCCGCTTCTGTCGCCGCCACAAAGTCGCTCAGGATCGACGCCCAACCGGCCTCGTACCCGCCAGCCTGGCGCGTGGCCGCTGCGATCTGTTCCGCGGTCAGCCGCTCCCAGCCACGGTGTTCGAGTTCGACGCGGGTCAGAGCAGGGCCGAGGGGGCGGAAATGAACCTCGACCTCGGTGGCCCGGGGGAGAATCTCCCAGCTGATTGCGAAGCGGGCCGGGGGCTCCCAGGCGAGGACGTGGCCCCAGTCGACGGTGCGGCCATCTGCCCAGGTCTCGAAGACCCGCCCGCCCAGGCGCGGCTCGAAGGTGACCTGCACGACCTGCTCCTGGCCGAGCGAGAAGGGGCGAGTCGGCCACCAGCGGCCGATCTCGCGCACGAAGACGCCAAACGTGTGGTCGAGGTCGCTGCGCACGGTCACCGCCTTGCGGATCGGCGCAAGCACGGTCGCCTCAGGCATGCTTCGGCTCCGCCCAATCAGCGGCAGAGAGGTCTTCGGCTGACCCCGCCCACCCCGCCTCCGCCTCCACGAGCGCGCGCGCAGCCTCCAGGCTCTCGCCCCACAGCTCGTCAAGGTAGGCGCGCAGCTCCCGCAGCCCGTCCGGGCTGGCCCGATAGAGCCGCCGCACCCCCGCCCGTCGCTCGCGCACGAGGCCCGCCGCTTTCAGTAATTGGAGGTGCTGCGAGACGGCCGAGCGGGTCACCGCGTAGTGGGCGGCGATCTCGCCTGCAGGGAGCTCCCGATCGACGACCAGTTGGAGGATCGCCCGGCGGCGTGGCTCGGCGAGCGCCCGGAGCGTCTCGTCGAGCGCCGCCTCCGAGCGCGGCTCCCTCACGCCCACAGCCCGACCGGGTTGCCGTCCGGGTCGGCGAAGATGGCGATGCGCCCGTAGCCGGAGGGCAGGTCCATCGGGGGGAGGAGCGTGCGGCCGCCGAGCTGCTCGGCGCGGGCCAGATACGCCGCAAGATCAGCGACCCGCAGGTAGATCTTCACCCCCGAAGGGAACGCCTCGCTGGCCTGCCCGATCCCGCCGCCGACCGCCCCCTCGCCTGCCCCGGTGTCGACGAGCGCGTAGCCCGTCAGCGAGGGGTCGGCATCGATCTTCCAGCCGAAAAGCTCGCCATAGAAGCGCTGTGCGCGGGCGCTGTCAGGTGAGATCACCTCGAAGAACGCGATCGGGGCGCCCATGGTCGTGCTCCTTCTGCTACGCCAACGCCGTTGGTCACATCGGAATGGCTGGAAGTTAGCATCTGCTTTCGTAAGTGTCACCTATCAGACGGGCCCTTGTCAAACGGGCCCGGCGGACGTGACGGAGTCGAAGGGCACCGCGTACGTCACGTTCCACGACTACGACAGCGGCACCCAGATCCGCGCGGCCCTCGCGACGAATGGCGCGCATCCACGCCCGCTCCGGGTCGAGGATCCGTCCTCGCTCCCGACCGGCCTCTCGCCCTACGAGCGGGTCTGCTTCGAGGCAGCCGTGGCGGCCGATCCGGCGACGGTCGCTTGGCTCGGCGCGGACGCGAGCACCGCCGCCCGGCTCGAGTTCAGCGGGTTCGCCGTGGCCCCGTGTCCGAGCGAGCCCGGCTTCTGCGGCTCCGCTGTGGTCATGAGCCCGAACGCCTCCTACCCGTCCCCGCCGCACGTCACGGTGGACCTGCGGACCGCGCGCGTCATCCGCTACGGCGGCTGAGCATCGCTGCTGGAGCGGTCAGTCCGTCGCTTCCACACGCTGACCGACACCTCGCTCCACGGTGCGGTCCTGAGGGCCGCAGCCGTGGCCCCCTCGGTAGGGATCAGCTCCCGAACAACTCGGCCTGCTCCGCCGCTTGCTTCGTGACGATCCGCTCCGCTTCCTGATACGTCGAGAGGACGAACGGTGGCAGCTGCGGCTTCTTCCCCTCCTCGAGCAACTCGCGGATGCTGAGGATCTGGATCCGCGGGTAGTCGCGCTTCCAGAGCTCCGAATGAAAGAGGCCGGCGGTGTCGGCCTCGAGGCGCATCTCGCGTGACGGTTCCTCGAGCGTGATGAAGAGCCCGATCGAGCCCTTCTCCCGGTCGAGCGTGCCCTTGAGATCGCGGAGCATCGCCGAGGTCACGTGGCCGCTCTTCACGCTCACGAGGACCGAGTGGAGCTCGCGGTTGAGGTCGGTGAACGTGATGAGTCCGTCGATGCCCCGATCGGCGCCCTTCTTCTCGACCCCACCGAGCGGTTTCGCGTCGACGAGGTTGAGTGCCCACCACTGGAACTGGTAACGACCATCCGGCGATGCGGCGAGCTGGCGGGCGCCCTCGACCTCCGTCGGCTGCCCGATCACCTCCACTTCGAGGAGCCCGAAGCTGTCCTTGAGCCGGGCCCGCATGACGGCGATCGAGAGGTACGTGATGTCGATGCCGATCCAGCGCCGATCGAGCTTCTGGGCGGCGACGAGCGCCGTGCCGCAGCCGCAGAAGGGGTCGAGGACGAGGTCGCCTGGGTTCGAGGACGTAGAGACGATTCGCTCCAAGAGCGTGAGCGGCTTCTGGGTACCCCAGCCGAGTCGCTCCTTGGCCTGCGAGTTCACCGGAGCGATGTCGTCCCACACGTCCTGAATTGGTCGGCCGGCCGACTCGTCGAGGTACCGCTTGAATCGTGGGACCGCCCCCGGGCTTGGTTGAATAATCCGGCCCGCGTCGATCAGCTCTTGCATCCGGTCGCGGCTGTAGCGCCAGTACCGCCTGACCCCCATCACCTCGTACTCGGGATTCCCTTTCGCCGCTCCTCCGGGCCCGGTGATGTTGTCCAACCCGTAGCGCCGTCCGGAGCCGGGTTCCACGTGCGGGTAGTGCGAGGCCGCGTAGTCTGCCCCGAGCGGTTCGTAGAGCTGATTCCACAGGTACAAGTCGGATTTCGCGTAGACGAGGACAACGTCATGAAGTCGGCCGAAGTGCCGTGAACCTTGCGCTCGGTCGCTGTGGGCGGTCGAGCGTTTCCAGATGATCTCGTTGACGAAGTTCTTGGGGCCGAAGATCGCGTCGAGGACGAGCTTGAGGTAGTGACTTGCTGTCGGGTCGCAGTGCAGGTAGAGCGAGCCCGTGGGCTTGAGCACACGGCGGAGTTCCACGAGCCGAACGGCCATCTCGACGAGGTAGGCCATCATCTGGTTCTCGCCCACGCCGGCCCGGAGGGCGGCGACGATCGTGCTCACCGTGTTTGGGACGCGGCCCTCGTGACGGGCCGTGTTCGTCAAGTACGCGTACGTCGCCTCGGCGGATGGGCCCCAGTGCCACGTGTCCTCGAAGGCGAGAAGCTGCGCGTCGCTCTTCCGTCCCGACTCGTCCTTGAAGATGACGTTGTAGTCGCGGTTGCTGTTGAACGGCGGATCGAGATAGACGAGATCGACCGACTCGTCCGGGATGTACCGCCGAAGGATGTCGAGATTGTCCCCGTAGTAGAGAACGTCCGTCTTCACGGTCGGAGCGTAGCAGGCACCGGATAGAACACCGCGTCGGTTGTCTCAGACAAAGGGCTACGGCTCATGCATCCGCCTGCGACGGCTCTTCGCCCCTGGCGGCGCGAGACGCCTCCCGAGGGCCCACTGGTAGGCGCGACTTCCCTGCTTGAGTTGCGCGGCGGCACGATCGTCATAGAAGCCGAGCTCGCGCAGGAGGAGACCCGTCATTTTCGGAGAGGCCTGAACGGCGCGACAGACGACTCGCCGAGGATCCGCTCTCAGTTCCAGACGCCTCAAGGGTCATGCCCTGCTCTTTCGGCGCGCCAGACACGCAGGAGCCTGCGCCGGGAGGGCCTCGTTCCGGGACGGTTACAAGGGTGCCTCAGATGTGAGAATGCCTCCGTGAAGGACGACGAGGAGCATGGCCACGCGAACGATCCGACCGAGGACGAGTCGGCTGGTAGGGCACCCTTGACCAGGGAGGAGATCCTCCGAACGAGACTCACGGTGTACGCGTTTCCGGAGTTCGACCTCTCGGTCTCAGCGTGGTCGCACGCACAGTCTGTGGCGATGATGGGCGACGCCGTTGCCGCGGGCATCGACGATCGCGAGTTCGCTGTGCGAACGCTCGGCCGCCAGATCGTGGCACCCAGGGGTACTGGGGCCAATGAACTCCGGAGCTGGGCCGACGACCGCCTGCAAGCGCTGCTGCGTGCCTTCCTTGACCGAGCCACCACGCTGTTCTCGATCGATGCCGAGGTAGCGTCGTTCGAAACCCTCCGGGCGGCCGTCCGACGCCGACGGGAGGAAGAGGAAGCCGCATATGCACCGCTGCTCGCGCAGATCAAGTCGATGGCGACGCTGCCTCCGGGGATGCTCGCGGCGCTCGAACAGACCCAACAATCCCTACCGCTCGTCACCGAGACCATCGCGGCAGCCGCGGCTCAGGCAGAGCGAGCGGTGGCTCAGTTCCAAGTTACGCTCGCCCCAATCCTCGACAGGATCACGGTTGACTACGCGGCGGCGTTGCGGATCCTGGCGCCGGACACACAGGCCGAAGAGCAGGTGCGATACCTATTGACCCGCGGCTGGTACCCGTCGCCCGAGATGCCATCCTACGATCCTGAGATTGCCCGACTGGCAGCCGCGGGCAACATCGTCGAGGTCGACAGGCGCATGGCGAACTTCGCCGAACGCCGGCTCGGCCACGTGGCAATACGCGTCCGGTCGAGCTTCCCGGCTCGCGCCCCATTCGTTGAGGACGCGGTCTGGGCTCATCGGAATCGCCGGTACACATTGACCGCTCCCGCGCTCCTCGCCCAGGCGGATGGAGCTTTCTACGACATCATCGGGGAGCAACTCTATCGAAAGGGAGGCACAGCTGCGCGTGAGGCGTTGAATCACCTGTTCGTGCTGCGGGGCACCGAGCAATGGTGGGCCCGGACCGTTCTGCTTCCCATCGATGAAGGTTCGAGCCTCGTCGTCAACACAGCCCAGCGCACTACTCATCGGCAAGGCGATCCCGACTACGGCCCATTGAACCGGCACGGAGTGCTGCACGGTGTCGATCTGGACTATCCGACCCGCGAGAACTCGCTCCGTGCGTTCACGCTTCTCGATTACCTATGCTGGCTCTCGCAGATCGTGCAGCCATAGCCACGACACCCGATGGGGCGGGATGGCGCGTCCGGAGTTTGTTGATGCCGCACTCGCCGCGATCGAGCGTGGCGGGCGGGGGCCATGCTTGCAGGAGTCAAAGGCGACTGTTGCATGTGCGCCGGGGCGGGAGTCTTGAGGCCGAGGCAAACATAGGACCTCCGTCCGGGGCAGTTCGTCGCGCCGTGTCGATGAGCACGAGAACGAGGCCACGGGCGGCGCTCCTCTTTCGGGACGGCTCGAGGTGCAGGAACCTCCCGGCCACAGTCAGGTCGTCGGACCTCGCACGCAACGTCTCCGACCGACCATGTAGACCAGAGGCCAGCGGCGAGAGGTCGCGGATAATGGTGGACGCGATGCGCACCAAGCGCCCTCTTACCTCACCTGGACCGAGCCAGTTCGCCGATTACGTGGAGTCACGCCCGCCGCAGCTTGGGTGTTGGCGAGATGGCGCACTCGGCCTGTACCCGATGCTCGCTTGGCTCAACACGCACCCGGTCGTGGAGCAGCGAAAACGCATCGCGACCGAGGGCCCCCTCTTCGCAGCGTTCGCGACGACCCGCGCCCACCACAATCAAGTCGGCGTCGCCGTGGGGTGGACCACCGAGCACATGACAGGATCGCGGCGCGCACGCGCCTCCACCGAACAGGAGAGGGTCGCACTCTTCGATCTCGCGGGGCGTCATTGGTTGATCCGGAATCTCCTGGCCGAGGTCCGTCAGGGCGTCCGCCGGTATGAGGCGGACGGGACACGGATCGTTCTGAGGTACGACGGGGACAATCGTCTTGACGCTCTCGACCGCCTCCTCGGTCTGGTCGACGACCTTGATTCCATCGCCGACCCACCCACCTTTGCGGACGGGCGCCTCCCCCGGTGGCTGGCAGGAGGAGGTCGGGACGTTCCATGGCGCAAGGTCCCTTTGTGGGCCAAGGAGCAGTACCGAACATTCGCGGCGCGCCTCATCGATGGCTACCCCAGCTATCTGCCCGGAGATCTCGATGTAGGCGGGTTCACCATGGCTGAGGCGACCCGGGTCTGGGTCGAGCTGATGGCTCGCGGTGCCCAAATGCACGCTTGCACGCTGCATGGTTCTGTGAACGCGTCTGTCGTCGTGCCGATGCTGGTCGCCGGCGACTTGATCGACGAACTCGCCGAGGCTTCCGCCGTCGATGTCCAGCGAGTCGGCGCGCTGGCGAACCTGCTCACCCTCGACCTCCGTCGCCGTCCCGATCCCTGTCTGACCCCGCTTGTTCCGATCGCCGGGGATCGGCTGGTGCCGATGAGCAGCCTGATCATTCCGTCGTCGCCGATCCGCAATCTGACGGCTCTCCTGCAGCGTGATCCAGCCTCGTTTGGCAAGGCCGGGAATTTGCTCGGCCTGCTCGGCGCACGAACGACGGCCGCCACGTTGGGCCGACTCTCGGGCGCGCGCGTGGAGACTGGCGTGAAGGTGTTACGCGACGGCGGCAGCCAGGCGGGCGATCTCGATGTGGTCGCCTACGACCCATCGGAAGGCACGATGGTGATCTTCGAGGTCATGTGGCAGATCGACCCTGACGGATCAGCAGAGGTCGCTCGATCGGAGGAGCGGGCCCACGAGAAGCGAGCGCAGGTCGCTCGCCTTCGATCGGAAATGGATGGCGGCCAGGCCACTGCGCGGTGGCCCGCTAGCTGGCCGGACTGCAGCAGCGTGCGGGCACGCTGGTTCATCGTCACGCCGAACGTCCTGCCGGTGCGAATCGTCGAACCGGATGGGATCACCATCCGGTCACACCAGATGCTGGCTCGAATGCTTCGTGCGGGTGCCTCCGTGTCGGATCTCATCAGGCTGCTCGATGACCCGCCTCATCCGCCATCCGAGCTCTTGCAGACGCAATGGAAGCGGGTGCGCTACGGGGACTACCGAGTGGAGTTCGATTCGATCGTGGCTTGAAAGGACTCCATGCCGGGCGCGGCGCGCGCACGGTCAGTGCCGACGTGGCATACGGAGCTGGGGCTCGGTCGGGCCCCGCGGAGCGTCGCGCTTGTTACCTCGACCTCAAGTCCATCCGCCCCGACCAGATCAGATGCGCTGACCTGGCGAGCCACTGCTGGTGATGGCCGGCTTGATCCCGCCGCGCGGTTCGTGCACCGACGACCATGCACAGCGTCCACCCGGGCCGAACGCCCGGCGACAGCGCGGCCCGGCGTCCGGCTCAGCGGGCCGGGCTCGGGCGTCCGCCCATCAGGCCGGCCCGGACCGGGCCGGCCCGTATACTTCGGCCCGATGAACGTCACCTCGATCCCCGCTCCGAAGAGTTCCATCGTCCTCACCGTCGAGCTCCCGCCCGAGCGACTCGATCGCGCCGTGGACGAGGCCGTCCGCCGCCTGTCCCGCCGGACGAAGGTCGCCGGGTTCCGGCCCGGCAAGGCACCCCGCGCGGTCCTCGAGCGGGTCCTCGGGCCCGAGGCGGTCCACGACGAAGCGGTCGAGCACCTCGTCTCCGACGCGTACCGGGCGGCGATCCTCGAGCAGGATCTCGTGCCACTGACGAGACCCGAGGTCGAGGTGGTGCGGGCCATCGCGGGCGAGCCGGTGGTGTTCACGGCCACCGTCCAGGTGCGCCCGGAGGTGACCCTCGGCGACTACCGGAGCTTCACGTTCCGGCCGGAGATCGAGGCGATCGACGACGCGAAGGTCGCCACGGTCCTCGACGAGCTGCGCGACCAGAACGCGGCCCTGACCCCCTCCACGGAACCCGCGAAGAAGGGCGACTACGCGATCATCGCCTATCGCGGTACCCGGGACGGCGAGCCGTTCGAGGGCGGCAGCACGGAGCGGATGCCGCTCATCATCGGGAACGAGCGGCTCATCCCAGGCTTCGAGGACCACCTCGTGGGCATCCGGGCGGGGGGATCGACCGCGTTCGACATCGACTTCCCGACGGACTACGCGGAGCCGGGTCTCGCTGGCCGGACCGCCCACTTCGAGGTTGACCTGCGGGAGCTGCGGACCAAGGTCCTGCCCGATCTCGACGACGAGTTCGCCCGATCCATGGGGGAGTATCCGGACCTCGCCGCGTTCCGGGTGGACGTTCGCCATCGCCTCGAGCGGAACGCGCTCGACCGGGCTCGCCATGGATTCAGCGACCGGATCATCGACTACGCCGTCGCGAACAGCACTCTCGAGCTCCCGGACGTCCTCGTGGACCAGGAGATCGAGGTGATGCACGACGAGTTCCGCTCCTCGCTCGTCCGGCAGGGGATCACCGAGGAGGCGTATCTCAAGGTCGTGAAGCAGACGGAGGCGGACCTCCATGCGGAATTTCGGCCACGGGCCGAGGGTCGGGTGAAGACGCTGCTCGTCCTGTCGAAGATCGCCGAGACGGAAGGCGTGACGGTGGACGAGGCGACCATCGAGACGGAGATCGCGGCCGCCCGGGTGCGGTATCGCGGGGAGCCGAAGCTCCTCGCGTACTTCGAGTCGGACCGGGGTCGCGCGTTCCTCCGTAGCACGCTCCGCCGGAGCCAGACGGTGGAGCGACTCGTCGACGAGTGGCTCGTCGCCCATCCCGACCACCCGCCGATCCCCCACGCCGAGAGCGACGAACCGGCCGCAATCAGCCTCGAATCCGCGGCCGCGTCGGCGGCGATCGGAGCGACCGACCCGGACGCGGGCCCGGCCGCCGAGCCTCGCTGACCCCGGCCCTCATCCACTCGACCTGCCAGAAGCTCAGGACTGGAGACCGCCGATGCTCGTGCCGATGGTCATCGAATCGTCGAGTCGCGGGGAGCGCGCCTACGACATCTACTCGCGGCTCCTCCGGGAGCGGATCATCTTCCTCGGCGATACCGTCGAGGATCACGTGGCGAACCTCGTCATCGCCCAGCTCCTCTTCCTCGACTCCGAGGATCCGGAGAAGGACATCTACCTCTACATCAACTCGCCGGGTGGCATCGTCACGGCGGGTCTGGCGATCTACGACACGATGCAGTACGTCCGCTCACCCGTCAGCACGATCTGTATCGGCATGGCGGCGAGCATGGCGTCCGTCCTCCTCGCCGCCGGGGCGCCGGGCAAGCGCTTCTCGCTCCCGAACAGCCGGATCATGATCCACCAGGGGTCCGGCGGATTCCGCGGCAACACGCCGGACGTGTTCATCCAGGTGAAGGAGCTCGAGCAGCTCAACGAGCGGCTCCACGAGATCCTCGCCCACCACACCGGACAGACGGTCGAGAAGATCCGCAAGGACACGGATCGTGACTACTTCATGGCTCCCGAGCAGGCCCGGGAGTATGGCATCATCGACGCGGTGTATTCGACGGCCGGTGACCCGCTGAGTCTTCGTCGGAGCGGTGCCGGAGCCGCCACGGAGACGGACGCGATGGTGGGTCCCGCCGAAGCGCCGGCTGCGGCGACGGCGAAGAAGCAGGCAGGGCCGGGAACGGGACGATGAGAGGGACGCGCGAGTGACCTCGACGAGCGGCGCGAAGGGGCCCAAGGTCCCGTACCGCTGCAGCTTCTGCGGCAAGAGCCAGGAACAGGTCCGCAAGCTCATCGCGGGCCAGGGCGTCTACATCTGCGACGAGTGCATCAACCTCTGCCAGGAGATCATCGAGGAGGAGATGCTCGAGGCGCCGAAGGCGAAGCCGTCGAGCACCAAGCTCCCGAACCCACGCCAGATCACCTTTTCCCTCGATCAGTACGTGATCAGCCAGGAGCGCGCGAAGAAGGTCCTCTCGGTCGCCGTCTACAACCACTACAAGCGGATCAACGCCGGCCATGCCGTCGACGAGGTGGAGCTCCAGAAGTCGAACGTGCTCCTCGTCGGGCCCACCGGCTCGGGCAAGACGCTCCTTGCCCAGACCCTCGCCCGCGTCCTCGACGTGCCGTTCTGCATCGCCGACGCGACGTCGCTCACGGAGGCGGGGTACGTCGGCGAGGACGTCGAGAACATCCTCCTCAGGCTCATCCAGGCGGCGGACTTCGACGTGGCGCGGGCCCAGCGGGGGATCATCTACATCGACGAGATCGACAAGATCGCCAGGAAGGCGGATAACCCCTCGATCACACGCGACGTCTCCGGCGAGGGCGTCCAGCAGGCGCTCCTCAAGATCCTCGAGGGAACCGTCGCCAACGTCCCGCCCCAGGGCGGCCGGAAGCATCCGCACCAGGACTTCATCCAGATCGACACGACGAACGTCCTGTTCATCTGCGGCGGCGCCTTCGACGGTCTCGAGAAGATCGTCGAGGAACGGGTGGGCAAGCGCGGGATCGGCTTCGGAACCGAGACGGCGGTCTCGAAGGCGGACCGGTCGAAGATCCTCGAGCGACTCATGCCGGAGGACCTCCTCAAGTTCGGGCTCATCCCGGAGTTCATCGGCCGCCTGCCGGTGATCGTCACCCTCGCGACGCTCACGGCGGAGGATCTCGTCCGCGTGCTCACCGAGCCGAAGAACGCGGTCACCCGCCAGTTCCAGCGGTTCCTCCAGCTCGACAAGGTGGAGCTCGTGTTCACCCCGGGCGCGCTCGTCGCCGCCGCCGATGTCGCCCTCGACCGAAAGACCGGGGCACGCGCCCTCCGCTCGATCGTCGAGGAATCGCTGCTCGAGGTGATGTTCGACATCCCGGAGCGGACGGACATCCGCAAGTGCATCATCACCGAGGAGACGATCCGCCAGGGCCGCCCGCCGCTCCTCCTCACGAAGTCCGACGTGGATCAGGGCGTCGACGAGACGAACTACGAAGACTGGCTCGCCGAACGGGGCGAGACCGCCTAGACGAGGTTCCAGGGGTCCCGAGTTTGCCGGGGCCGCGGGGTGCGGGGCCGGGCGCTCGACCGCCCCGGCGCGGTCGAGGCCGCCAGATGGGCTGACTCCCGGCTGGCGGGACCTATCCGGATGTGATGCGGCCGGCGGTGCCCTCGGGGCGGCCATCGCTCGTCGAGTTCGCATTCCAGCTGCGCGATCTCCCATCTGGTGGGCGTTGGCCGAAGTCAGACGACCGGGCCCCCAGCCCGGCAGGCGACCGATCCGGATAACGCCCACCGGGCGGTAGATGGCCGAAGTCCGGCAGGTCCGGGCCGCGCGGCGGTCAACCGCCCGACGGTTCCCAGCCGGCCACCGCGAGCTCGAAGCCCTCGAATTCGAACGCGGGGCTCACCGTGCAGCCGACGAGCGTCCACGATCCGAGCGAGCGCGCCGCCTGCCACGAGCCGGCCGGCACCGTCGCCTGCGGGCGCTCACCTGCCGCGAGCTCGACCCCGAGGATCGTCCGTGCGGCAGCGCGGCCGTCGGCGGCGATGCCGAGCTCGAGCGGGGATCCGGCGTAGAAGTGCCACGTCTCGTCGGCGTCGACGCGGTGCCAGGCCGATCGCTCGCCTTGGCGCAGGAGGAAGTAGATCGCCGAGCTCGTCGCGCGACCGCCGTCGACCGCCGTCGTTCGCCACGTCTCCGCGTACCAGCCACCCTCCGGATGCGGGCGCAGCGAGAGGCGCGCGATGATGTCGTCCGGGTCGGTGTCTTCGTGGGTCATCGCCGTCCAGCGTAGCGCGTGGCGCGTGGCGACCCGCCCGGAGCCGGGCTCATGGCGGGGACCCGGAGCCGGGCTCATGGCGGGGACCCGGAGCCGGGCACCCATTCATCGACCGTGTAGATGTTGGGCGCGAACCTGCTCTCGGATCGACCGATCGCGGTGCACGGTATCGGAGGTGCCGATATCCGGGCGGATACCGGGTGGCGTTGACTCGTCGGTGCGGATCCAGCGTCCAACGGGGTCTCGCGGGCGCGCCTTGCATCGACCGATCGGATATACGGTGCGAGATCGGGCACGTGGTGCGAAGCGAGGCTGGATCTGCTGCGGCCGGATCCGCTGCGGCCGCCCTGCGCATGTGCCTGGCCCCCGCACCCGCACCCGCCTCATGCCCGCCGGTGACCGCGTGCTACGATCGGCCGCCGGGCACCGATCGCGATGATCGGCTCGCCCCGGGAGCGATCGGATCATGCGGGCAGGGGAGCGGTGAGCGGGACAGACGCGACGGATCGAACGCTCGAGAAGGCCTATCGCCCAGCCGGCGTCGAGGCCCAGGTCTACGATCGCTGGCTCGCGGCGGACGTCTTCGCGCCGGACGGTGCCGGGTCGCGTGCGGATCCGGCCGCGGCGCCCTTCGTGATCATCCAGCCGCCCCCGAACGTCACCGGTTCGCTCCATCTCGGGCACGCGCAGCGGTCGTCCGTCGAGGACCTCATGATCCGTCACGCGCGGATGCAGCGGCGACCCGCGCTCTTCCTGCCCGGTCTCGACCACGCCTCGATCGCCGCCCAGTTCGTCCTCGACCGGATCCTCGCAGGGGAGGGGGAGAGCCGCGAGTCCCTCGGCCGCGAGCGGTACCTGGAACGGATGCGCGCGTTCGTCGCCGAGACGCGGGCCACGATCGTGGGCCAGCAGCGGCGCGTCGGCGCCTCGCTCGACTGGAGCCGGCTCCGCTTCACCATGGACGAGGGATCCGCCCGTGCCGTCCGCGAGGCGTTCGTCCGGCTCCACCGCGATGGCCTCGCCTATCGGACCGAGGCACTCGTCAACTGGTGTCCCGGCTGCCAGACAAGCGTCTCCGATCTCGAGGTCGCGCCGACGCCGGAGACCGGGACGCTCTGGTCGATCCGCTACCACCTCATCGATGAGGCGACCGGAGCAGCTGATCCGAGCGCCACCATCACAGTGGCGACGACCCGTCCCGAGACGCTCCTCGGAGACACGGCGGTCGCCGTCCATCCCGACGACGATCGCTATCGGGCCATGGTCGGGCGCCGGGCGCTCATCCCGTTCGTCGAGCGACCGGTGCCGGTCATCGCCGACCCGATGGTCGACCCGGCGTTCGGGACGGGCGCGGTGAAGATCACCCCGGCCCACGATCACGACGACGCTGCCACCGGCCAGCGTCACGGCCTCCCGATGATCACGGTTCTCGACGACGAAGCCCGGGTCGTCGCGGGGTTCGGGCCGTTCGGGGGTCTCAGCCGGGAGGTCGCCCGGCGGGAGATCGTCGCCGCGCTCACGATGCGGGGCGACCTCGCCGGATCCGCGGCCCACGAGATGGTGATCGGTCGCTGCCAGCGGAGCGATGACGTCATCGAACCGCGGCTCAAGACCCAGTGGTTCATCCGGACCGGTCCCCTCGCGGCGGCGGCGCTGGAGGCGACGCGGTCCGGCCGGACGCGGATCCTGCCCGAGCGGTTCGAGAAGACCTGGGAGCACTGGCTCACCGAGATCCGCGATTGGAACGTGAGCCGCCAACTGTGGTGGGGCCACCGCATCCCGGCCTGGTACTGCCCTGACGGCCACCTGACGGTGACCGTGGAGGTGGCCGGCCCCGCTGCCTGCGCGGTCTGCGGCGGGACGCCCCTCATCCAGGACCCCGACATCTTCGACACGTGGTTCAGCTCGGGCCTCTGGCCGTTCTCGACACTCGGCTGGCCGGACGAGACGACCGACTATCGGCGCTACTACCCGGGCACGGTGATGGAGACGGGTTACGACATCATCTTCTTCTGGGTCGCCCGGATGATGATGCTCGGCATCGAGCTCACGGGCAGACCGCCGTTCGAGGTCGTCAACCTGTCCGGCCTCATCCGCGACCCGTACGGCCAGAAGATGAGCAAGACGAAGGGCAACGTCGTCGATCCGCTCGAGGTCATCGACGAGACCGGCGCGGATGCGCTCCGCTTCGCCCTCATCCATGGCGCGACCGCCGGCAACGATCAGCGGTTCAGCCGGGAGAAGCTCGAGAACGCCCGCAACTTCGCGAACAAGCTCTGGAACGCCGCTCGCTACGTGCTCGGAGCGCGACCCGTCTCGCTCGCTCCCGGTGCCCGCCGTGAGCGCCCCGACCCGGCCCGTCTCGGTCCCGCCGACCGCTGGCTTCGTTCACGCGTCGCGGCGACGGTCGCGGCCGTGGATGTCGCCATGGCGACATACGCCTTCGGCGAGGTCACGCGTCTCCTCTACGAGGCCATCTGGAACGAGTTCTGCGACTGGGCCATCGAGCTCGCGAAGACGCGGCTCGGGGACGCCCGGATCGCGCCGGCCGAGCGGGAGGCGACGTGGTGGACGCTTGTCGACGCACTCGACGTGTACCTCCGCCTGCTCCATCCGGTCATGCCCTTCGTGAGTGAGGTGATCTGGGAGGCGATCCCGCACGAGGACGGTGACCCGGCCCTCCTCATCGTCGCCGATTGGCCGATAGCGGGGCCTCGAGAGGCGGAGGTCGAAGCGTCCGTCGAGGCGGTCCTCGGCCTTGTGCGCGGGATCCGCAACGCCCGGGCAGAGGCGCGTGTCGAGCCGGGGGCCTGGCTGCCCGTCGAGGTGTATGTCCCGGCCGTGATCGGGCCCGTGTTCGAGGCGCTTCGAGGCGGCGTCGAACGGCTCGCACGCGCCCGTCCCCTCGAACGGCAGCTGACGCGCGAGGCGCTCGAGGCGACTGCCGCAGGTTCTGGTCTCGCCGTGCTCGCCGGCGAGCTCGAGGCCGTCATCGGGCGAGGTCCCGCCGCGAGTGTGGGCGCGATCTCCGCCGACGGCGATCGGGCTCGACTCGCGAGGGAGCTCGAGGAGGCGCGGCGCCTCCTCGCGGCCGCCCGGGCCCGGCTTGCGGACCCGGCATTCGTGTCGCGGGCTCCGACGTCCGTGGTGGACGGCGCGCGGGTCCGGGCCGACGAACTGGAGGAGCGGGTCGCCCGCCTCGAGACGCGGTCCCGCTGACCGAACGCCCACGGACCGAACGCGCACGCTGTCCAAAGGCCCACGGACCGAGGGCGGATCCGGCTCGGACCGCTGCTACCATATCGGCCAACCATCCGGACCAGGAGTCGCCCCATCGTGCCGCTCGATTTCCTCAAGCGAAGGAATGCCGACCAGAAGGCCGCGGACGCGCCGCCGGCGGCTTCCGCGACTCTGCCCGAGGAGATCGTCGCCGAGGAGCATCAGCTCAAGCTGTACTACGCGGGCAAGAGCAGCGAGGGAGTCCGCATGAAGGTGGGCCCCGGGGCGATGAGCGAGCTGCCGTCCATGCTCATGGGGCTCGCGAAGAGCGAGATCGAGGTCGTCGAGCCGCTGCCCATCGAGTTCGGCCAGGCGAGCCCCGTCATCAGTCGGCCCTCCGAGGCGATGCAGTGGCTCAACGCCCATCACATCCACGGACCGATCACACGCCACGCGCTCGTCGTCCTGGAGTCGATCGATGCGATCGATCTCGCCTTCGATACGTTCGCCTGCGCGCTCCTCGACGGCGAGACGGACACGTCGGGGTATCCCGAGTACAACGCGATCATCGGCGGCGTCGTCGCGCACTGGGACGAGACGACCGGCGATCTGCTCGTCCGATCCGTCGTGGGCTGGGGTGGCCGCGGCGTCCGGGGCGACACGGACCGCATCGGGGCGCGGATCCTCGGCGGCCTGCTGACGAACGTCCTCGCGAACCAGCACGCCCTCGGCATCACCGCGATCGAGCGGCCGGTGCCGGCCGCCGGGCGAGGGGGACTCGTGTGCGCCCACTGCGGCTTCGCCTCGGCGCACGAGCGGGCGTTCTACTGCCCGAAATGCGGCATGCGCCTCCTTCGCGGCTGACGGCGCGTCCGTTCGAGCTCCGATGCCGATCTACGACTACGTCTGTCGCGCCTGCGGTCACCGGCTGGAGGTCATCCACGGCCTCCACGACCACGGGCCCGTCGAATGCCCGAACTGCCATGCCCGCGCGATGAGGAAGGCGATCTCGGCGCCCGCGGTCGTCTTCAAGGGAAGCGGCTGGGCGAAGAAGGATCGCGGGAACGCGGCGTCCACCAGGGCCGCGGCGAAGGCGGCGGGCGACGGACCGTCGACGACTCCCGGCGACGGCTCCACCACGCCCAGCGAGGGCAGGACCGCGGCTCGCGAAGGCTCGACCTCGTCCGGCGACCGCGAAACCGCATCTCGCGACGGTGCGACCGCATCGCGCGAAGGCGGGACCGCATCTCGCGAAGGCGGAACCACATCCGGCGACGGCGCGAACGCATCCGGTGACGCCTCAACGCCCGGCTCTGCCTCCTCCGGGACCGCGTCGCGGCCGGTCAAGCACGGATCGGCGGCCGGCGCGGGGACGGGCAGCCCGGGCTCGACGGACTGACGCGATGCCCGCCGCGGCCGACTGGATCACGCTCAGCGAGGCGTCCGAGCTCCTCGCCGCGTCGAACATCCGCTTCCGGCCCGCCACGATCGGCGGGTGGGCGCGGTCCGGCCGGCTTCAGAGCATCAAGCTCGGCGGCCGGCGGTTCGTCCGCCGCGGCGAGGTGAAGGCCCTCGTCGCACCCCCGCGTCGCATCCGGGCGGACGAGCTCCAGCCGGGACTCTTCGAAGAGCTCGGCGGCTGACACCGGCGCCGGCTGGTGCCCTCGACGGATCCCGATCGGAGCGTCGCACGGTGGCTCGATCATCCGCTGGTCGCGGCCATCGTGGAGCGGGCGTCGATCATCACCGCGCGACGAACGTTCAGCGTGTACGGCGCGGCGGCCGGCGGACTCCTCGCCTCCGGCCTTGCCTACAGCGGGATCTTCGCCGTCTTCTCGGCGAGCCTCTTCCTCATCGGACTGCTCGGGTTCCTCGTCCGCGATCCGGTGACCGAGGCGACGATCGTCGGCGAGATCGCGAGGCGGGTGCCGCCGGTCGCGAACGTGCTCGAGCTGGGCCTCCAACGGGTCGCTGGTTCGGCCGTCCAGTTCTCGATCGCCGGTCTCATCGGGCTCGGGTGGAGCGCCGGACGCTTCTACGAGAACCTCGATGTCGCCTTCGCGCGGATCTTCGAGGACGAGCCTGGGCGCGACCTTGTGGTTCGGTTCGTTCGCGGCATCGTCGTCGTCGCGCTCCTCACGGCGGTGGTCGTCGTGTCGATCGGGTTGGCCGGGATGGGCGCCGCGCTCGACCAGACCCTCCGCTCGGGTGGATCGGCGATCGTCCGGGCGATCGTCGCGCTGACCGTGACGATCACCAGCCTGGCGGTGTATCTCGGGAGCGTCGGTGGGATCTACCGGCTGGTCCCGCCGCGCCGGCCATCGTGGCGCTCCATCCGTCGTCCAGCGGTCGTCGTCGCGGTCCTACTGGCGGTCCTGACGGCGGTCTTCGTCCAGTTCCAGTCGCACCTGCTCGGATCCCTCGAGCTGTTCACGGAGTTCGTCGGCGTCCTCGCCACGATGATCTGGCTCTCGATCGCGTTCCAGATCCTCCTCATCGGCGGAGCCTGGGTGCGCGTCCGGGATGAGGTTCCCCGAACGGACGGCGAGGCCGGCAGGGGCGACGAGGGTAGCGCGGCCGGCGCGGACGGCGGTGGGACCGCCGACTCCTGATCTGCCGGTTCAGGCGCCGATCTGGTTCGAGCCGCAGCGCCGGCAGAAGCGCGCGGTGGCGGAGAGCGGCAACCCGCAGTTCACGCACGCCTGGACGCCGGTCTCGGGTCGGTTGAGGACGTCGCGACTCGACTGGGCCCAGACGGCATCGGCACCGCGGACGGGAGCGGGCTGGATGGGTGCCGGCCACTGCGGGCCGGCGGTCGGGACCGCCGGGCGCGGCGGCCAGGCCGGGGTCGCGGCGGGCCACTCAGGAGCGGGCGTGGCGGCCGCGCCGCGCCGGCCGGCTGCCTTCCCGATGGGTGCGGCAGGTGCGGGGGTGCCGTTCGCGCCGAGTGGGGTCGCAGCCGTGGAATCCGGCGCGACGATCCGCCAGACGGGCGTCTCGACACGATCGTCGCGGTGCGCCGTCTCCACGGCATCGGTGGAGTTCGGCGGGGCGAGGATCTCGGGCTCCATCCGGGTCGCCTCCGCGGCGACCGCCGTGTCGGGCTCCGGCGCGGGCTCCGGTGTCGCGTCCGCAGCGGGTCCCGGTGACGCGAAGGCAGCGACCGGCTCGGCCACGCTCTCCGGCGCCGCGAACGGCGGGGTCACATCCACCGCCGGTGCGGGAGTCGCCGGTGCGGGGGTCGCCGGTGCGGGACGGAAGCGGGCGAGCAGGTCGAGCGTTCGGGCCGCCGCACTCGCGGCCTCGCGCCCCACCTGGTCGGTCTCGACGGCACGTGTCGATGCGGCCTCCGTGTGTGGTTCGGCGACGGGGAGGCCGGTCGGCGAGTCCACGCCACGTTCGGCCCAGCCAGGTTCGCCGCGGAAGTCCGCGGTGGGCCACGAAGCTCCCGGGCCTCCCGCCACGATCTCGGCGCTGGCCGCGATCGGTTCGGCGTGCCCATTGCCGTTCGCGGCTGCGGCGCCCTCGGTGTCGACTGCGCTGAGCGTTCGGAACGGCGCATCGAGGATCTCACGACCGAGGCGGGGCGCACATGTCAGGCACGTGCCCTCGACGGCGTTCCAGCAGTTCCCGCAGGTGTACTGCCGACACGACATGCAGAAGTTGAACGTCTTGTGGAAGGCGTCGAGCTGTTGGCTCGAGGCCAACCGGTCGACGTCGTTGCGGGCATCCGCCATCGCCTCGCCGAAGGACGTCTCGTCGCTGAGGACGTAATTCCGAAGGCCCTTCGTGAGGGTCCGGACCCTCACCAGGCGGCGGGCTCGCGGCGCTGCTGCCTCGAACGTGTAGCGGGTGCCACAGCGTTCGCAGAAGGACTCGGTGAGGATCTCGGCCATCAGGCCCCCGGGGCAAGCACGCCTGGTCAGTGTCCGTCTCGGCCGGGCTGCCGAACGGGAGCGCGAGTATACGCCACGGATTCCCGGCCGCCCCGTGTCGCTCGTACCGTCCGGATCGCCCGAAGGTCCCGGTGGCGACCGCGCCGTCCGCCCCGCCGGTGGACATGCCGGCGGACGTGCCGCCCTGGCGCTGGACGTGCCGCCCTGGCGCTGGACGTGCCGGCGGAACCGCCATGAAGCCTCTGCTAGACTCCGGGCGCCTCATGCGACCACTCGCCGCGATCGAGCGACTCATCGAACGTCTCGTCGAGCGGCCATCCGGCCGTCTCTTCCGGGCGCATCTCGAGCCGGTCCGGATCGAGCGCCGGATCGAGCGGGCGATGGAGCTCGAACGCCGATCCAACGGCGAGCGGATGATCGTGCCCGACCGGTTCGCGGTCCGCCTCCACCCATCCGACGTCGCGGAGCTCGGTCAGATCTCCGGCTCGCTCGCCGAGCGCCTCTCCGGCGAGGTGCTCGACTTCGCGCGGAGTCATCGGTACCTCGTCGCCGCCCGGCCGCAGGTGGAGATCGTCGCCGACGCAGCCATCGCCGAAGGCGAGATCGCGGTGACGGCCCGCTTCTCCGAGGCCTCGCCGGATCGATCGGATCCAGTACATTCGAGTCCGTTCGCGGGGGGCGGGCACCCTGGTGGCCGACCGACGATCGAGCACACCGCAGTCTTCGCGGCGGTGCGTCCCGCACCCTCGTCGGCGGTGCTCAACGTCCGACGCGCGGACGGCTCGACCGCCGAGGTCGCGCTCGACGGGCGCCCCGTGACCGTCGGCCGTGGCGAGGACAACGACGTCGTGCTCGCGGACCCGGCGGTATCGCGACACCATGCGCGCTTCCACAGCCGGCAGGGCACGATCGTGCTCACCGATCTCGAAAGCCGGAACGGCACGTTCGTCAACGACGTCGCGATCGCGGAGGCGATCCTCGGGCCGGGCGATCGCGTCCGGTTCGGCGGCGCAACGTTCGTCGTGGATCGACCTGCCGGACCCGCCCCCGACGACGACCACCGCCCGGGCTGAACGATGGACCCCACGCTCGCCGCGCTGTGGATCCTCCGCCTCCTCTTCCTCGGTCTCATCTACCTCTTCCTGTTCGGCGTGGTCCGGGTCCTCATCCGCGACCTGCGAGCCGCGAGTCGAGAGCGGGTCACGGAACTCGGCCGGCTCGTCGTGACGACGTCGCCGGCCGGCGACCCGGCGACGGGCTCCGTGTTCACCTTGGACGCGCTCACGACGATCGGCCGGGACGTGAACAATGCGGTGGTCCTCGGCGACCCATTCGCCTCTGCGGAACATTGTGTCCTCACGTACCGCGGTCGGGGCTGGTACGTCGAGGACCTGGCGAGCACGAACGGGACGTACGTGAACGGTGAGCTCGTGGAGGGGACCTCGCCGCTCGGCTTCGGCGACGAGCTCCAGGTGGGCGAGATCCGCCTTCGACTCGAGCGAGGGCGACGCCGATGATCGGCTCGCGGAGCGTGGGTCGGCGGTCCCTGCTGTCGCGGATCCGGCCTCGCTCGAGGCGCCGGGAGTCGGCCCTCCTCGGGGTGGTCGCGGTGAGCCTCGTCGTGGGGAGCGTGTCGCTCGGGGCGACCGAGCGGATCGCCGGCGGTCATCCGATCGCCTTCGTGGCTGCCGACCCGCGTGCGCTCGCCGTCTACCTCGGCCTCCTGGCGGCCGTCCACCTCGCCCAGATCCTCGCCGGCCGGCGGACGGACCAGATCCTGCTGCCGGCCGTCGGACTCCTCGGCGGCATCGGCCTCCTCCTCATGGAGCGATTGCCGCAGGGCCTCGTCAGCCAGACCTTCTTCGGCGTGACCCTCGGCCTGGGCCAGGTCCAGCTCGTGTGGCTGACGCTCGCCCTCCTCGTCATCGGCACGCTCGCCGTCGTGGTCCGGTCCGACGCCTGGCTGCGCCTGTACAAGTACACATGGGCCGCCGCGGGCATCGTCCTCCTCGCCCTCACGGCCGCCTTCGGGGTGGACGTCAACGGCGAACGACTCGCCCTTCGGATCGGCCCATTGAGCGGTCAGCCGTCGGAGCTGCTCAAGGTGATCCTCGTCGTGTTCCTCGCCGGGTACCTCTCCGAGAACCGGCCGCTCCTCGTCGAGCGAGACACCCGGTTCGGACCGCTCCGGTTCCCACCGCTGCCGTATCTCGCGCCGATGCTCGCGATGCTCGCGATTGCCGTCGGGATCGTGGTCATCGAGCGGGACCTCGGTGCGGCCCTCCTGTTCTTCACGGTCTTCCTCGTCCTCCTCTACATCGCGACCGGCCGGCTGAGCGCCGTGGCGGTCGGCCTCCCGCTCTTCCTTGCCGGCGCAGCCGTCCTGTACCGGCTCATTCCGACGGTCCAGACGCGGGTCGACATCTGGCTCGATCCCTTCGCCGATCCGACCGGTGCCGGCTACCAGATCGTCCAGGCGCTCCACGCGTTCGCGCGCGGCGGGATCGTGGGGACCGGTCTGGGGGCCGGGCTGCCGGCCGTCGGCGGCCAGCTCCCCATACCCGCCGTCGAGACGGACTTTCCGCTCGCCGCCCTCGGCGAGGAGCTCGGACTCGCCGGAGTCCTCGCCATCCTCGGCGTCTACTTCGTCGTCATCGAACGGGGACTGCGGATCGCCGCGGCTGCGGCCGACGAGTTCCGGGCGATCCTCGCCGCCGGCCTCTCGCTCGTCATCGGCGTCCAGGCATTCATCATCGCGGCCGGGAATCTCAAGCTCATCCCGCTCACCGGGATCACCCTGCCATTCATCAGCTATGGGGGCTCGTCGCTGCTCGCGAACGCCATCGTCATCGGCCTCCTTCTCGCGATCTCCGACCGCGGCGTCGAACTGCCCCCACCACCGGGGGCGACCCGCCCGTCGCGGCTCGGACGACTGCACCGGACGATCGGCCGCGGGGCGGCAGCGGGGAGGGTCCGGTGAGCGCACCCGGCGGGGCGCCCCGTCCGGTCGACCGGAACATCGGTCGGGTGGGTCTCGCGCTCGCCGTCGCATTCGCCGCCCTGGCCGCCGGGGCCGGCTACTGGGGTGTCGTCCGCTCCGCGGACCTCTCGACGGCCGCCGACGACGCCGGCGTCATCGCCGCCGCCCGGGCCACGCCGCGCGGGCTGATCCTGGACCGTCACGGGACCGTCCTCGCCTCGAACCGCAAGGATGCGAACGGCGTCCCCTATCGGGTGTATCGCGACCGCTCGATGAGTCCGGTCATCGGGTACGACTCGCGGTTCTACGGCCTGACGGGCCTCGAGCGGACCTACGACGGAGAGCTGTCCGGACTTCGCCGGCCGGATCCGCTCGCCGACGCCCTCGCGAAGTTCGGGTCGCGGCGCTACGACCCGCAGAATCTCAGCCTCTCGATCTCGCTCCCGCTCCAGCAGGCGGCGCTCCGCGGACTCGGCTCGGACCGTGGCGCGGTGGTCATGCTCGATCCGAGGACCGGCGACGTCCTCGCCCTCGCGTCGTCGCCGACGTTCGACGCGTCGGCGATCTCGAATCCGGCGACCGCGCGCACGGCGTGGGCATCCATCGGCGCCGATCCGGCCCAGCCGCTGCTTCCCCGAGCGACGCTCGGGACGTACGTCCCGGGATCGATCCTCAAGATCGTCACGATGATGGCCGGCGTCTCGTCCGGCGCGCTCAGCACCGCCACGACGTTCCCGCAACAACCCGCTGCGGAACGGACCGGTCTCCTCGTCGACGGGTATCGGGTCCGGGATGGCCACCATCTGTTCACCGGCTCACAGGTACTCGACCTGTACAGCGCGACCGAGGTCTCGTGCAACATCTACTTCGCCCTGGCGGGGCTCAGGACGGGCGGGGCGGCGTTCGACGCGACCGCGCGGCGACTCGGCTTCTACGCGCCCATCCCGTTCGACCTTCCGACCGCGACGAGTCAGCTGACGAACGGCGGCGGGCCCCTTCCGGGTGGGTTCAAGGACGACGTCGAGCTCGCGAACGCGGCCTACGGGCAGGCCGAGACGCTCGTCACGCCGCTGCAGATGGCGCTCGTCGCGGCGACCGTGGCGAACGGCGGGGTGCTCATGAAGCCACGCCTCGTGACGGCGTTCACGGGGTCGACCGGCACCCGGACGGTCGCTCCCGAGTCGCTCGGGACGGTCATCGATCCGGCGGCCGACGCGGTCGTCCGGCAGGCGATGGAACTGGCCGTCGAGAGCCCCTGGGGCCGGATCTTCACCGCCGGAGCTGCCGTGCCCGGGATTCCGACGGCCGGCAAGACCGGCACGGCGCAGCTCGGCGGCACCGGCGAGCCGCACAGCTGGTTCATCGGCTTCGCGCCGGCGGACGCGCCGCGGATCGCGATCGCGGTCCTCGTCGAGAACGGCGGCGCGGGCGGCGATCGCGCGGCGCCCCTCGCCGGCCAGCTCCTCGCCCGCTACTTCGCGACGGAGGCGACCCAGTGAGCGGACCTGCGCCGCCGGAGCGTCGTCCGTGGATCGAACGGATCGGCCTGGCCGCCATCGCTCTCGTGTTCGCCGGACTCTTCGGGACGGTCGCCGTGGGGTCCTGGTCGGGAGGGGATGCGTTCCTCGCGGCGATGGGCGCGATCGGGTGCCTCATGACGGTGTGGGTCGGGATCGTCACCCTCGTCCGAGGCTGAGCGGCGTCAGGCGCGCCCTGGCACTACTCGCCGCCGAGGAGGCGCCAGACGCGGAGGACCTCCGCCACCGACCAGGCCTGGGCCGGACAGCCGCGGGGTCGATGCGGTGGATCGCCGTCGAACAGCTCGGAGATCGAGCCGAGGCCCGCGTCCGAGAGGTGCGCCTCGAACGGCCGGAGTATGGACAGCGCCGCCGTTCGATCGCCGCTGACGCGGTCGACCGCCTCGGCGTAGGCGCCGCTGAGCCAGGGCCAGGCGGGACCCTGGTGATACGCACGGTCGCGGGCGCCGGGGTCGCCCTCGTATCGGCCGTGGTAGGCGGGATCCGTCGGGGCCAGCGTCCGGACGCCGTACGACGTGAGGAGCGACCGGCCCACCGCCTCGAGCGTCACGCGCGCCGGGCCGTGATCGAGGAGCGGGAAGGGGAGTGACAGGGCGAGGATCTGATTCGGACGGAGCGCGAGATCGTCGCCGTCGGGACCGTCGACGACGTCCGCGAGGTGACCGAGCTCCGGGCGCCAGAAGCGCTGGCGAAAGCTCTTCGCGACCTGCTCGGCGAGCGTCATGCAGGACGTCCCGGGCCCGCTTTCGCCGCGAGCGAGGAGCCACGGCCCGACGGTGCACAGCGCGTTGTACCAGAGGGCGTTGATCTCGACCGGCTTGCCGATCCGCGGCGTCACCACGCGATCGCCGTCTCGCGCGTCCATCCACGTCAGCTGGAGCCCCGGCTCGCCCGCCTGCAGGAGACCGTCCTGGGCGTCGACGCCGATGCCGTGTCGGGTTCCCGAGATATGGGCGTCGATGATGCCCCGGACGACCGCGAGGAGCTCGTCGACGAGGGCGTCGTCTCCGGTCGCCTCCACATGCGAACGGAGCGCCTGGATGTACCAGAGGGCGGCGTCGACGGTGTTGTACTCGGGCGTGGCGGCCGCCGACGACGGGAAGTCGTTGGGCAGGAGTCCGTCGACGATCCACTGGCCGAAGGCGCGGAGGATCGTGGCGCCCACCTCAGGGCGGCCGGTCGCGAGGGTGAGGCCGGGCAGGGCGATCATCGTGTCGCGGCCCCAGTCGTTGAACCACGGGTAGCCGGCGATGACCGACCGACCCGGCTCGGGCTCGCCGGAGGGACCGGGCGGCACCACGCGGGCCACGACGAACTGGTCGGCCGCGAGGACGAGCTGGCGGACGAATGGCGAGGCCCGCTCCGTCCCGGCGAGGTGGACGAGCTCGGCGCTCCGGGCGCGCGCCGCCGCGAGGGCCGCCTCACCGTCCAGCTCGGGCGCCTCGTCGGTCGAGAGGACGAGCGTCCACGAGCCACCGGGCTCGAGCCGCGTGCGATGGGCGCCGGCGAGGAACAGGTCGGCGAGGTCGTCGAGGCCCCGCGCGGTCTCCTCGCGATGGCGGAAGTCCCACCACCAGCCGCCGGTCGGATCGACGTCGCCCGGGTCGGCGAGGATGCGGAGCGGCGTGCCGGCTGCTCCCCAGCGGACGAGCAGCCCGTGAGGGACGGCGGCGATCGAGGGTCCGGGGTCGTCGGGCGCCGCCCGGAGGAGGGCGTGGAAGTCGCGGTCGGTCACGAGGCAGCCGACCGAGAGGTCGATCGGCCGGGCGCCCCGCGCGTGGCGGTACCGGATGTACGTCGTGTTCGAGCCGTGCGCCATCCACACGCGCCGTTCGAAGAGTGCGTCCTCGATGGCGTAGGTCCAGACCGGGATCGTCCCATCGAGGGCGAACGACTCCGCGTGGACGTGGCCCCCACCGCCGATCGTGCCGTCGCCGAACTCGTGGCTGTGGAGGTCGACGACGGTCCCACCCACTGTTACCCGTTCGACGAGGCCCGCGACGAGCACCCGCCGGCCGACCGGAGGCTGGGTGGCGGCGACGAGCCAGCCGTGGTACCGGCGCGTCGCGATCCCGGCAAGGGTGCCGGACGCCGAGCCACCGAGACCGTTCGTGACGAGCCATTCGCGGCGCAGCCCGTCGTCGAGCTCGGCCGCGATCGCTCGTCCGAAGGCGACGAGCGGTGGCGGAGTCGGGGTCGGGGCGGCTTTCATCGGGAGGCCGTCAGCGGCCTGTCGCGCTGCCGGACGCCCGGTCCGTCATGTCGTCCGACGTCGTCATCGAGCGCGTGCTCGTCTGCTCGAGGAGCTTCGCGACGAGGGAGGTCCAGCCGGTCTGGTGGCTCGCTCCGAGACCGGCCCCGGTGTCGCCGTTGAAGTACTCGAAGAAGAGGGGCAGGTCACCGAACGCCGGGTCCGTGGCGAGGTGCTCGTTCGCTCCGAGGGCGGGCCGCCGACCGTCGGGGCCCGGCAGGAACAGGCCCTCGAGTCGACGGGAGAGATCGTCGGCGACCTCGACGAGCGAACGCAGCCTCCCCGACCCGGTCGGATGCTCGACGGTGAACTCGGGACCGTAGTAGTGATGGAACCGCTGGAGCGCCTCGATGATGAGGTAGTTGATGGGGAACCAGATCGGGCCGCGCCAGTTCGAATTGCCGCCGAACGTGCCGGTCCTCGATTCAGCGGGCTCGTAATCGACGGTGCTCACCGTCCCGCCGAGGTCGAGGCGGAACGGATGGTCGCGGTGATAGCGGCTCAGGGACCGGACGCCGTGGTCCGAGAGGAACTCGTCCGGGTCGAGCATCCGGGCGAGGAGCCGCTTGAGGCGGTGGCCGTGGACGAGGGCGAGGAGGCGGCGCCGGCCGATGCCCGGCTCCTCCCAGCTCGCGACGAGGCTCGCGAGCTCCGGTCGGTTGGCGAGGAACCAGCGCATCCGTCGCCGGAATCCGGGCAGCCGGTCAAGGATGTCGGCGTCGAGTGTCTCCACCGCGAGCATCGGCATGAGCCCGACGAGCGACCGGATGCGGAGCGGGATGACCGGCCCGCTGTCGAGGTGGAGGACGTCGTAGAAGAACTCGTCCGAGTCGTCCCACAGGGGGATGCGCTCGCCGTCGGGAAGGCCGACGCCGTTGAGCGCACCGGCGATGTAGAGGAAATGCTCGAAGAACTTCGTCGCGATGTCCTCGTACACCGGATCCTCGCGGGCGAGCTCGAGGGCGATGGCGAGCATGGACAGTGAGTACATCCCCATCCACGCGGTGCCGTCCGCCTGGCCGAGGTGGCCGGGGACCGGCAGTGGCGCGCTCCGGTCGAAGACGCCGACGTTGTCGAGGCCGAGGAAGCCGCCCTGGAAGACGTTGTTGCCGTCCACGTCCTTGCGGTTCACCCACCACGTGAAGTTGAGCAGGAGCTTGTGGAAGATCCGCTCCAGGAAGTCCCGGTCGCGGCGGCCGGAGACTCGGGCGTCGATCTGGTACACCCGCCGGGCTGCCCACGCGTGGACCGGCGGATTGACATCCGAGAACGCCCACTCGTACGCCGGGAGCTGGCCGTTCGGGTGCATGTACCACTCGCGGGTGAGGTGAAGGAGCTGCTCCTTCGCCGCTTCCGGGTCGATCTGGGCGAGTGGGATGGCGTGGAAGGCGAGATCCCAGGCGGCGAACCAGGGGTACTCCCAGGTGTCGGGCATCGAGAGGACGTCGGCGGTGTTGAGCTCCCGCCAGTCGCGGTTCCGGCCGCGTCGCCGCTCCGGCGGCGGAGCCGGCTGTCCCGGGTCGCCGTCGAGCCAGCGGCCGACATCGTAGTGGTACCACTGCTTCGACCAGAGGAGGCCGGCGAAGGCCTGGCGCTGCACCTGCCGCTCGTCGGCCGTCATGGCCGACCCGCCGAGCGGGGCGTAGAACGCGTCCGCCTCACGCCGCCGGAGGTCGAGGAGCCGGTCGATCCCGGCGAATGGGTCCGCCTCCGCATCGTCCGGCTCGGACCCCGCGCCGGCCGGGCCCGACTCGCCGATGGCTGGCGTCCCGGCCGATCGATCCATCCGCAGGCGGAGTCGGACGCGGGCGGATCCGCCGGCCGGCAGCTCGAGCCGGTGGTGGACGGCGGCCTTCGAGCCGATGCCGTCCGGGCTCACCCGGTCGAGCCGATCGAGGACGACCGCCTCGCCGATCCCGTCCTTGACGTACGGGTCGGGATTCGGTGCGCCGAACAGTCGCTCGGCATTCGTCTCGTTCTCCGTGAAGAGCAGGGCCGGCTCGCCGTCCGCGTCGAGCCGGAACCGGCCGAGCGCCGGGTGCTCGCCGACGATCCGCCGTCCGCCGCCGACGGTGCCGCCGTCGCGGAGGCGCGGTCGCGTGTGATGCGACCCCCACGACCAGGTGTTGCGGAACCACAGTGTCGGGAGGAGGTGGAGCGTGGCCGGCTCGGGTCCGCGGTTCGTGGCGACGATCGCGATCACGATGTCCTCGGGGCCGGCCTTCGCATATTCGACCTCGAGGTCGAACCAGCGACCGTCGTCGAAGATCCCCGTGTCAAGCACCTCGTACTCGGGGTCGGCCTTCGTCCGCCGTCCGTTCTCCGCGACGAGGTCGTCGTACGGGAACGCCCGCTGCGGATACGCGTAGCGGGCCCGCAGAAAGCTGCTCGTCGGCGTCGCGTCGAGGTACCAGTACAGCTCCTTGACATCCTCGCCGTGGTTCCCCTCGGGGCCGCTGAGACCGAACAGGCGCTCCTTGAGGATCGAGTCGACGCCGTTCCATACGGCGAGGGCGAAGCACAGCCGCTGCCGGTCGTCGCAGATTCCGAAGATCCCGTCCTCGCCCCAGCGGTACGCCCGCGAGCGGGCGTGATCGTGGGGAAGGTACGTCCAGGCGGAACCATCCGCCGAGTAGTCCTCGCGCACGGTGCCCCACTGGCGTTCGGACAGATATGGGCCCCAGCGGCGCCACGGCGTGGCCGGGTCCGCCGCCGCGGCGAGGCGGTCGCGTTCCGCCGACCGAACGTCGGACCGATCGTCGTCTCGTCGCCCGGTCGCCATCGCTGCGTACGGTACGCCGACCGGGGCCGATGGGCGTCGGCGGCCTCCGCTGGCTGGCGGGTCGGCGTCACGCCCGCGAACCATCCGCCGTCCCCGGTCGTACTATCCCCTGACACGCGGCGGGAGACCGCCCATCCGACAAGCGTGGCTCCGATCCGGATCGGGGGACGCGCCACCGCGAGGAGCCCGATGTCGAGCATCCAGGAGTCCGGCGAGAAGGTCGTCGCCAACGTCGAGCGGGTCATTGTCGGCAAGCACCACGAGGTCCGCCTCGCCCTCGTCGCGCTGCTCTGCCGCGGTCACCTGCTCATCGAGGACGTTCCCGGGACCGGCAAGACGATGCTCGCAAAGGCGATCGCCCGGAGTCTCGGCTGCACGTTCCGGCGTATCCAGTTCACGCCCGACCTCCTCCCGTCGGACGTGACCGGTCTCTCGATCTACAACCAGAAGACCCAGGAATTCGAGTTCCGGCCGGGACCGATCATGGCCCAGGTGGTCCTCGCGGACGAGATCAACCGGGCGACGCCGAAGACCCAGTCGAGCCTCCTCGAATGCATGGAGGAGCGCCAGGCGACGATCGACGGGACGACGTACCAGATGCCCGATCCGTTCCTCGTCATCGCGACCCAGAACCCGATCGAATATGAGGGCACCTTCGCCCTCCCCGAAGCCCAGCTCGACCGGTTCCTGCTCCGCATCCGGATGGGCTATCCGCAGCCGATCGAGGAGATCGTCATCCTCGACGAGCAGAAGCGGTCCCATCCGCTCGAGGAGCTCGCGGTCGTGTGCGAGGCCGACGAGCTGCGGGACCTGCAGACGGCGGTGCGCGAGATCTACGTCGACTCGTCCCTGAGCGAATACATCGTCCGCCTCGTCAACGGGACGCGGACGCATCCCGACGTCTATCTCGGCGCGTCGCCGCGCGGCTCACTCGCCCTCTACCGGGCCGGCCAGGCGCTCGCCGCGCTGCTCGGCCGGGACTATGTGATCCCGGACGACGTGAAGAGCCTCGCCGAACCCGCCCTCGCCCACCGCCTCATCATCAGGACGAGCTCGTCGATCCACGACATCCAGCCCGGTCACGTCATCCGGGAGCTGCTCGACTCGACGCCGGTGGAGGGGATCCGGCCGCAGGGTCGCGGCGGCGGCCCCCGCGACGTGTCCGCGGCGGCGGGCGCGTGATCGGTCGGCCGTGATCCGCCGGCTCCAGGCGGTCGTGGCGGCCGTCCTCCTCGTCGTCGCCGCCTTCGCGACCGGGCTGCCGTTCCTCTTCTTCGTCCTCTACCTCGGGCTCATCGTGGTCGGCGGGAGCTACATCCTCACCCGGCTCGGCCTCGCCGATCTCGAGGCGGGCTACGCCGTGAACCAGCTGAGCGGCCGGGTCGGCGACACGCTCCGCCTCACGTACACCCTGCGCAACGTGGGCCGGCTCCCGAAGCCGTGGCTGGAGGTCCACAACCCCACTGACCTGACCGGCGGGCTCACCGGTCGGGCTCTCGCCCTCGGGGCACGGGCGGAGCGCTCGTGGGTCGCGAAGACCCAGCTGACGCGACGCGGCCACTTCCGGATCGAGCCGCTCCAGATCCGGACCGGCGACCCGTTCGGCCTGTTCGAGGCGTCCGCGGTCGTGGGTGCCGGGCTTACCCTCATCGTCTACCCGCGGATCGAGCGACTGCCGCTGTGGCGACTCCCGGCGGCGAACATCGAGGGGAGCCACGCCGCGCCCGAGCGAACACTCCAGACGACGCCGCTCGCGACGACGGTCCGGCCGTATGCACCGGGCGACTCGATGAACCGCATCCACTGGCGCTCGACCGCCCGCCATGGCGAGATCCAGGTCAAGGAGTTCGACCTCGAGCAGACCTCCGACGCGTGGATCTTCCTCGACCTCGACCGCCGGGTCCAGGCGGGAGCGGGGGACGACTCGACGGTGGAGGTCGGCGTCCGCGCGGCCGCCTCGATCGCCGACCGGGCCCTGCTCGAGAATCGAGCGGTCGGATTGACCGTCGCCGGTCATCGGACCACCGTCCTGCCGGCGGATCGTGGCGGCCGGCAGCACCTCAAGATCATGCAGCTCCTCGCCGCCGTGGAGGCCGACGGAACGACCCCGCTCGCGGAGACGCTCGTCATCGGTCTCGCCCGACTGCGGCGCGGGATGACGGCGGTCATCGTCACGGCCTCGCGGGATCGGACGTGGGTCCGGGCTCTCGGTGCTCTGCGGACGCGTGGCGTCGCCTGCGTGGTCGTCGCGCTCGACGGACCGAGCTTCGAGGTGGCACCGGGCGCGGTCGGCGACGCCGGACCGACATCGGAGGGGGTCGCGGCGCAGGAGCGTCGAGCCCTCCGCCATGCGCTCGCGGAGTACGAGATCCCGACCCACGCCGTCCTTCGCGGTCGGACCCTCGCGGAGGCCCTCTCCGGATGAGCGGACCGATCGAGCGCAGAACCGCCGCCCGTCGACCGCCGCTCGGACCGGCGGAGGGGTGGACGACGATCGCCCTCCTCGTCGCGCTCGTCCTGCCCGTCGCCTGGTCGATCGCGGATGCCCGCTGGGTCCTCGGTCGCGGCGAGCTCACCTCGTTCCTTCCGCTCGCGGCCGTCGGCGGAGTGGGGTGGGGCATCCTCGGCGCGAAGGTCGGCTGGGGCCGCTGGACGACGCACCTCCTCGGCGCCGTCGTCGCCGCCCTCGTGCTGCCGATCGTCATCGGTCCGCTCATCGACCCGACGTCGAGCGGGCTCGCCGCGTCGTACGTGGCGACGGCCTCCTCCGCGATCGAGGCGATCCTCGACCTCACCGTCCGCGACCGGACGGTGACCCAGGAATACGGCCACTTCCTCCTCGTCCTCGGGATCCTCGTCTGGGGAACCTCCCAGTTCGCGGGCTACGCGGCGCTCGGCCATCGCCGCCCGCTCGGGGCGATCTTCGTCAGCGGACTCGTGCTCCTCGCGAACATTGCCCTCACGAAGGATCTCGCCGGGCACCAGCTGTGGTTCCTTGTCATGTTCAGCGCGGCCGCACTCCTCCTCCTCGTCCGGCTCCACGCGGAAGAGGCGCGGGCCGCCTGGCTCCGGCGGCGAATCGGGGATCCGCGGCAGGTCTCGAGCCTCTACCTCCGGGGTGGCAGCATCTTCGTCGGCGTCGCGATCGCCGGCTCGTTGGTTCTCACGACGACGGCCGCATCGGCACCGCTCGGGACCGCCTTCTCCGGGCTCGACGATCGGCTCGTGGAGGTGGGTCAGGCGTTCCAGCGGTACCTCCCGTTCGGCGGTCCGGGGACCCGTCTCTCGGGCGTCTCCTTCGGACCCACGGCGAGCATCACCGGGCTGTGGGTGACCGACACGGCGCCGGCCCTCCAGATCACCGTCCCTGCCGGGGACACGACGCCGTACTACTGGCGGGCATACGCGTACGACCGGTTCGTCGAGAACGGCTGGTCGATCTCGTCGAACACCCGGCAGGCCCGGGCGCCCGGATCGCCGATCCTCGGGGGGACCGGCGATGCCGTCGCTGTGCCGACGCTCCGCCACGAGCTGCGCTTCACCGTCACGAACGTTGCCTTCGCCGGGACGCAGATCTTCTCGCCCGACGCACCCGCCACCGTGAACGTGCCGACCGAGCTCACGGTCATCGGCGCGGACCGCTACTTCGCCGGGCTCGACGCGACCTCCGGCTGGAGCTCCTACACGGCGACGGCGCTCGTGCCGACCACCGCCACCGGAGGCTTCACGGCGAACCGGCTCCGGGCGGCCTCGACGGACTATCCGGCGGACATCGCGTCGACCTATCTCGACGTGCCGGCCGGCACGATCGGCTCGTATGGCCAGCAGCTGCTCGCCCAGATCCGCTCCGTCGCGCTCCGGATGAACGGCCATGCGCGAGGCGGCGACCCCTCGACCTGGGCGCTCGATCCGTACGACCTCGCGGCAGCCGCGGTCGCCGTCCTGCGGTCGAGCGAGTTCAGCTACTCGACGGACGTCACCGATCTCGCGACACCATGCAGCCAGCTCAGTACCGTCGAGTGCTTCGCTGAATACCGCCGCGGCTATTGCCAGTACTACGCGACGACGATGGCGATCCTCCTCCGTGCGGCGGGCGTCCCGACCCGCTTCGTGCAGGGCTGGCTGCCGGGCACACGGGATCCGTCCAGCGGGGTCGAGACGATCCTCCGCAGCAACTCGCACGCCTGGGTGGAGGTCTACTTCCCGGGCTACGGCTGGTTTCCGTTCGATCCGACGGGCAACGGCGACACGCAACCGGTGGCGCTCCCGGCCGGCCCGGTCGTGCCCACCGCGCCGCCGGCGACGCCGGGTCCGGCAGCGAGCGACGGAGCGCGCGGCCCGGATCGGACACCGAACCGCGGCGGGGCCGCCGGATCGTCGTCCGGCACGACGCCCGCAGCTCCATCGAGCGCCCCGTTCGTCGTCCTCGCCATGATCCTCCTTGTGGCCGTGGGCGGCCTCGCCTTCGCCGCCTACCGGCGCGGCCCGCGAGGCCCCACCCAGCCCGAATCCGCCTGGGCCGGGGTCGTGCGGCTGGCCGGGCGGTTCGGCTGGGCGCCACGGCCCACCGAGACGCCCTTCGAGTACGCGACCGCCCTCGGCGAGGCGCTCCCGGTCGCGCGGCCGGATCTCCAGCTCGTCGCCCGCGCCAAGGTGGAGGTCGCGTACGGACGGCGGACCCTCGATCCGGGGCGGCTCGCGGGCGTCCGGGCATCCGAGCGCCGGCTCCGGGTCGTGCTGCTCCGCCTCGTCCTCAGGCGCCGCGAACGGCGCGACCGGGGCGGGACCCGGGGTGCTCCGCCGACTCGCTGAGCGAGACCTCGTCCATACTTCGAACGACGCCGGCGACGACCGGAGCATGGGAGACGGATGGATCGGATTGAGACGACAGCAGAGTGGGCGGCCCTGAAGGGACACGCCGCGATCATGCGCGACGTCCATCTGCGCGAACTGTTCGCCGCCGATCCCGGGCGCGGCGAACGCCTCACGGCAGAGGCGGCGGGCCTGTTCGTCGACTACTCGAAGCACCGCCTCACGGACGAGACGCTCCGCCTTCTCCTTGCTCTCCCGGAACGCGCCGGTCTCCGTGCCCGGGTGGAGGCGATGTTCCGTGGCGAGCGGATCAACACGACCGAGGACCGGCCGGTCCTCCATGTCGCCCTCCGGGCGCCGGCCGGGACGTCAATCGTCGTCGACGGCCACGATGTGGTGCCCGACGTCCAGGCGGTCCTGACGAGGATGGCGACCTTCGCCGAGCGGGTCCGCTCCGGCGCCTGGACCGGGCACACCGACCGGCGGATCCGGGCCGTCGTCAACATCGGCATCGGTGGCTCGGATCTCGGCCCGGCGATGGCCCACGATGCGCTCCTGGCGTACGGCGATCGGGGGCTCACGGTCCGCTTCGTCTCGAACGTCGACGGGACGGACTTCTTCGAGGCGACCCGCGATCTCGAGCCGGCCGAGACGCTCTTCGTCGTCTGCAGCAAGACGTTCACCACGCTCGAGACCCTCACGAACGCCCGCGCCGCCCGGGACTGGGTGCTCGCCGGCCTCGGCGGCGATGACGCGGCCGTGGCCCGCCATTTCGTCGCCGTATCGACGAACGCCGCGAAGGTCGCCGAGTTCGGCGTCGACCCGACGAACATGTTTGAGTTCTGGGACTGGGTCGGCGGTCGGTACAGCTACGACTCGGCGATCGGCCTGTCGCTCATGATCGCCATCGGCCCGCAGCGCTTCCGCGAGATGCTCGCCGGCTTCCACGCCATGGACGAGCATTTCCGGACGGCGCCGTTCGAGCGGAATCTGCCGGTCCTCCTCGGCCTCATCGGCCTCTGGTACAACGACTTCTTCGGTGCGGAGACGCAGGCGATCCTCCCCTACAGCCAGTACCTCGGACGGTTCCCGGCCTACCTCCAGCAGCTCGACATGGAGAGCGACGGCAAGTCCGTCGACGTCGAGGGCCGGGCGGTCGGCGTCCAGACCGGACCGATCGTGTGGGGCACGCCGGGAACGAACGGTCAGCATGCGTACTACCAGCTCATCCATCAGGGGACCCGGCTCATTCCGGCGGACTTCATCGGCTTCGTCCACGCGGCCGAGGAGGTCGGCGGCGCGACGGGGGGTCAGCAGGACCTGCTCATGGCCAACTTCTTCGCCCAGACGGAGGCGCTCGCATTCGGCCGGACGCGCGAGCAGGTCGAGGCGGAGGGCGTCCCCGAGGCGCAGGTGCCGCATCGCACGTTCGCCGGGAACCACCCGACGACGACGATCCTCGCCGACCGGCTCGACCCGCGAACGCTCGGAGCGCTCGTCGCCCTCTACGAGCACAAGGTCTTCACCCAGGGGACGATCTGGGGCATCGATTCGTTCGACCAGTGGGGCGTCGAGCTCGGCAAGTCGCTTGCCCTGCGGATCTCGCCCGAACTGACGTCAGCCGCCGCGCCGGCTCTCGCTCACGACACGTCGACGAACGCCCTCGTGCGACGCTACCGCCATGCCCGCGGCCGGGCGTAGGACGGTCAGAGGCGGCCGTTCGGCTCGCTGATCGGCTCGTTGGCCTGGCGCTCCGGCGCAGCCGCGGCGAGGTGGTCGGTGAGGTTGTGGGCTCGCAGGACGCCACGCCCGGCGCGGAGCTCGATCACGGTGAAGCCGCAGAGGGCGAACGGGAACGTCCAGAAGCGGTCGAGCGGCAGGTCGAGGAGCTCGAGCAGGATCACCTTGAAGATCCCGTCGTGGCCGACGAGGAGTGTCCACGGCCCATCGACGCCGGGAGCAGTGGCGTAGCCGGGGACGGGCGACGGCAAACCTGGCCGCGGATCGGCCGGCGCCACCGCTGACAGGCCATCGACCACGTCGACGAGCAGGGCCCGAACCCGGTCGACGGAGTCTGCCACGCGCTCGCCGCCCGGGGCGTTCGCCTCGAGCGGCGAGCGACGCCAGGCGTCGAGGAGGTCACCGTCGTTCGCCTCGATCTCGCTCCGCAGCCGCCCTTCCCATCTCCCCTGGCCGAGCTCGATGAGACGGCCGTCGGCGCGTCGCGGCCTGGTCGCGCCGGTCGCCCGACCGATCGCCTCGCCGACGAGCTCCGCGGTGCGGGCGGCGCGGACGAGCGGCGAGTGGACCACCTCGATCGGCGGCTGGGCCGGCACCGGGAGCGAGGACGGCCGGGGGATGGTCGCGAGCCGCTCTGCGGCGAGACGCGCCTGCTCCTCGCCGCGGGTCGAGAGTGGCGAATCCTGCCGACCCTGGAAGCGACCCTCCGTGATGTGGACGGACTCGCCGTGGCGGAGCAGGACGATGGTCGCGTCGAGACCGTCCGGGATGTCGAGCCGGCGGCCGTCCTCCGTCACCGGTCCGTGCCGAGACGGATAGACCACAGGTCGAGGACGCCGTCGCTCGCCCGGATGGAGGTGGCGACCGTGACCGGGATCTCATCGTCGAGGGCGAGGATCATGAGCGCGTCCTCGCGCGGGCCCGATCGGGCGAGATGCATCGAGCTGATATTGACGTCCGCGTCGCCGAGGATCAGGCCGATGCGCCCCACCGTCCCGGGACGGTCGCGATGGCGGGTCACGAGCATGGATGGCGCCGGCGCCATGTCGAGCCGGTAGCCGTTGAGTCGGCTGAATCGCGCCTCGCCGCCGGCCACCGTCCCGCCGACGGCGATCGGGCCGTCGCCACCCTCCCCGGAGACGGTGAGCTCGGCCGCGAAGGCCCCGGCGTCCGGTGTCTTTCGTTCGACGACGGTGATCCCGCGTGCCTTCGCAAGAGCGCCGGCGTTGACGAGATTGACCCGCTCGGTCGTGGTCGTCTCGAGGAGGCCGCGGAGGAGGGCGGCCGTGAGCGGCGAGGCGTCGTGCGTGGCGAGCTCGCCGGCGACGTCCAGGGTGAGGGTCTTCACGCCGATCCGGGCGAACTGGGCGAAGAACCGGCCGAGCACCTCGGCGAGCGGCAGGTAGGGCGCGATCGCCTGGGCCGTCTCCGGCGTGAGGAGCGGTGCGTTGACGGCGTACCGCGCGGACCGTCCGTCGAGGACGTCCACGATCTGAGCCGCGACCTCCTCGGCGACACGGACCTGGGCCTCCGCGGTCGAGGCGCCGAGGTGCGGCGTGAGGAGCGTGTTCGGCGCGTCGAGGAGCGGGGAGCGCGGGTTCGGCTCGAACGGCGGCTCGTGCTCGAAGACATCGATAGCGGCCCCGGCGAGCCGGCCGGCGCTGAGGGCCACGGCGACGGCCGCCTCGTCGACGACGCCGCCGCGGGCGACGTTGAGGAGGAGGGCCGTGGGCTTCATGAGGGCCAGTTCGCGCGCGCCGATGAGGTTCCGCGTGGTCCGCGTGAGCGGGACGTGGACGGTGACCGCGTCGGCTCGGCGGAGGAGCTCCTCGAGGGCGACGAGCTCGATGCCGCGGAGGGCGGCCTGCTCCGGGCTCACGTACGGGTCCTGACCGATGACCGTCATCTCCATCGCCCGGGCCCGATCGGCGATCGCATGGCCGATCTTTCCCAGCCCGACGATGCCGAGCGTCCTGCCGCGGAGCTCGACGCCGGTCAGCCGCCCCCGGGCCGCCTTCCATTCGCCCCGTCGCACGGCCGCGTCGCCGTCGGCGATGCGTCGGGCGAGGCCGTACAGGAGGGCGAGCGTGTGTTCGGCTGCCGCGATCGTGTTCCCCGTCGGCGCATTGACCACGACGATCCCGGCTCGAGTCGCCGCGTCGAGGTCGACGTTGTCGACGCCGACACCCGCTCGCCCGATCACGACGAGTCGATCGCCGGCACCGATGAGCGCCGCATCCACCTGGACCTGGCTTCGGACGACGAGGGCGTCGTAGTCGCCGACGATCGCGCTCAGCTCGTCCCGACTCAGGCCGAGCCGCTCGTCGACGTCATGGTGTGCGCGAAGGAGGGCGAGACCCTCCGCCGCCAGCGACTCGGCGACGAGGACCTTCACGCCGCGCCGATCCCCGCAGCCGTCCCGACGCCGATGCTCGCCAGGCCGGCTCGCTGCGCCGCCGCGAGTCCGGTCCCCGGAACGACGTCACGACCGAGGCTGACCAGCGCCTCCTCGATGACGCCGAGGCAGCCGAGGATCTCGTCGAGCGTCACGGTCCCGAGGTGTCCGATCCGGAAGACCTTGCCGCTGAGCGGTCCCTGACCGCCGGCGACGACGAGCTTCCGCCGCTTGAGCTCCCCGTTGAAGGTCTTCCAGTCGAGATCGGCAGGGAGGTGGGCGCACGTGACGGTCTGCGAGGCGTGGCGCTGGTCCGCGTACAGCTCGAAACCGAGCGCCTCCAGACCCGCCCGCGTCGCGGCCGCGCAGGCCGCGTGTCGGGCGAAGATGGCGGTCCTGCCCTCGGCCGCCATGAGGCCCATCGCGACGTCCAGCTGGAACATGACGCCGACGGCGGGCGTCCACGGCGTCTGGCCCGCGGCCTGGCTCTCGCGATGCCTCGCGAGATCGAGATAGAAGCGCGGCATGCGGGCGGTGGTGCCGGCCGCCCACGCCCGTGCCGACAGGCTCGCGAAGGCCATCCCGGGAGCGGCCATCCAGCTCTTCTGAGACCCCGACACGACGACGTCGAGTCCCCATTCATCCTGCTCGAACGGGACGGCCCCCACGCCGGAGACGCCGTCGACGAGGATGAGCGCATCCGGAGCGACGTCGCGGACGGCCGCCGCGAGTTCGGGGATCGGGTTCATGACGCCGGTGGAGGTCTCGTTGTGGGTGAGCAGGACGGCCTTCCACGGTCCGCCGGCGGCGAGTGCGGCTCGAACCGCGGCCGGTTCCGCCGCCTGACCCCACGGCACGTCGAGCTTCGTCACGGCCGCGCCGTACGTGGCGGCGATCTTCGCGAAGCGGTCCCCGAACGAGCCGATGCTCACCCCGAGCACGTGGTCGCCGGGCGACAGGGTGTTCACGATCGCCGCCTCGAGGCCGCCGGAGCCTGCGCAGCTGAGGATGGCGATGTCGTTTCGGGTGCCGAAGAACTCGCGGAGCCCGCTCGTGAGCCGCTCGAGCATGGCGGCGAACTCCGGGCCACGGTGGTTGATCATCTGGCGGGCGCCTGCCTCGCGCACGGCGGACGGCAGCGCCGTCGGACCGGGGATGCGGAGATTCGTCTCGAAACGGTTCACGGCAGCGACTCCCTGTGGTCCGGACGGCTCGATGAGGGTCGATCGTAGCGGTCTCGACACCGGACCCGCCACCAGCGAATATATGACGGCATATGCCGACCAGACGAACGACGATCCTCGCCGACGCGGACCTCCTCGAACGGATCGAGCGGGAGGCCCACCGTTCCCGAACGACGAAGACGGCCATCGTCATGGCCGCCCTCGAGGCCTGGCTCGACGAGCACGAGGCGCGACCCGAGCTCGGGTTCCTCGCCATCGGACGGAGTACGCACGGTCGCCTTTCGCTCGATGGCCGTTCCATCGTCCGCCGTGAGGTCGGCCGGTCGCGCCGGCAGGACCGGTAAGACCTGCCGATGGCCGTGATCCTCGACGGTTCGATCGTCGTCGCGGCGGCGGACACGGCGGATCTCAACCACGAGGCCGCGATCGGCTGGTTCGAGCGGGTCGATGAACCGCTGCTCGTGACGGCCTTCACGCTCACCGAGCTCGATCACCTGCTGCAGCGGGAGCTCGGCGTCGCCGCGACGCTCGCGGTCATCGACGCGGTCGTGGGCGGAGCCATCCGGCTCGTCCCGACCACCGCGGCCGATCTCGCCCGGGCGGCGGTCCTCCTCGCCGCGGCGGCTGAACACCGGCCGCGACTGACGGAGGCCGTCCTCGTCGCGACCGCAGAACGACTCGGCATCCGGCGGATCGGGACGTTCGATCGTCGGCCGATCGCCGTCTTCCGACCGCGCCACGTGCGGGCGTTCGACCTCGAGCCATAGACAGCGCGAGCCGGCCCGGACGGTACCCGCCAGGCGGTGGAATCTCAGGACGGGCTCAGGCGCGCTGGGGCAGAATACGGCCGATGAGCGACGACACCTCCCGGGCGGCCCCTCCGACGGACCGCCCCGGCTGGACGAGGCGGCGATTCCTCAAGGCGGGCGTGATCGCGACCGCCGGTATCGTCGGCGTTGGTGCGATCGTCGCCAGCCTGGGCAGCGACGGCGCGTCGACAGCGCCGGGTCCGGGATCGTCCGCCCTGCCGAGCGGCCAGACGGGCGCGCAGAACGCGGCCGCATCGGCGTCCGCAGCGGCGGCCGTGGCACGGCGCAGGCGGTACCGGTCGCGGCCCGATCTCAGCGCCGCGCCGATCGTCATCGGGACGCCAGCGTCCGGCGTCGCGAGCGGGGTCATCCTCATCAGCCCGAACAACGGCCTGCCTCCGGACGGTCTTCTGATCATGGACGATCTGGGCCGTCCGATCTGGATCCACCCGACCGGGCCCGGGAACCACGCCGTGAACCTCGCCGTGAGCCGGTACCTCGGGCAGCCGGTGCTGACGTGGTGGGAGGGCACGCTCAACGGCGGCAACGGGAGCGGCGAGTTCGTCGTCGCGGACAGCTCGTACCGGGAGCTGCTCCGTGTCGGTGCCGGAGGCGGCCACCGCGCCGACCTCCATGAGTTCCTCATCACGCCGGAGGGGACGACCCTCGCCTTCTGGGGCGGCCCGAACGCGCTCGACGTCACCCCAGGCGCGACGCCCGCGCCGTGGCAGCTGTGGGACGACGTCATCCAGGAGACGGACATCGCGTCGGGCAAGGTCCTCTTCGAGTGGCACACGCGGGACCACATCGCGGTAGAGGAATCGCGTCTCGACGAACCGACGACTGCGAACGCGGCCTACGACGCGGTCCACCTCAACTCGATCGACATCGACACGGACGGCAAGCTCCTCGTGTCCGCCAGGAACACCTCCACGGTCTACAAGATCGACCGCACGACGGGCGAGATCCTCTGGCGTCTCGGCGGCAGGAAGAGCGACTTCACATTCGGCGACGGCGCCACGTTCTCCTGGCAGCACGATGCCCGCCGTCAGGCCGACGGGAGCCTGACGATCTTCGACGACGGCACGGCGCCCGGGCACGGCAGGGCGATCGTCCTCGCCGTCGACGAGGCGGCCCGCAGCGCATCGCTCATCCGGGCGTTCGACCACCCCCACGGACTCGTCGTCCAGAGCCAGGGAAGCGTCCGCGTCCAGCCGAATGGCGACTACTTCGTCGGCTGGGGCAGCACGCCGTACCTCTCGGAGTTCGGTCGCGACGGGACGCTCCGCTTCGACGCCTCGTTCCCCGACTCGATCCAGTCGTATCGCAGCATCCGGTCGCCGTGGGTGGGCCGGCCGTCCGAGCCGCCCGCCATGGTCGTCGAGGCCGGGGCGGACGGAAGTCCGACCGCCTATGTGTCATGGAACGGCGCAACGGACGTCGCCCGCTGGGAGCTCCTGGGCGGCGACGATCGGGCCTCGCTCACCTCGATCGGATCCGCAGAGCGGGTGGACTTCGAGACGTCGATCCCGCTGACCGGTGGCAGGCGGTTCGTCCTCGCCCGGGCGCTCGACGCGACGGGCCGCGTCCTCGGGTCGTCCGCGCTCACCCCGACCGTTCGGAACCCGGCCGCGCCGAGTCCATCGGCGAGCTGATATTCACGGCACGAGGAGCAGGCGCTCGAGGGTCTCGCCGTACCATCGCTTGAAGCGTGAGCTGGTCCAGCCACGATCGACGACGAGCAGACGGTAGGTCTCCGGGCTGCCGACGGCATAGAGGATGTCGGCGGCCGTCTCGAGATCCAGGCCGGCCCGCAGGGCAGCCCCGCCGATCACGATCCGCAGCAGCTCCCGCTGGCCGACGAAACGCTGGGATTTCGCGCGATCCGACAGGGTCATGATCTCGGGATCGGCCGCTGCGGCGCCGCGGACCACCTCGTCGATGGCGGCCCGTCGCTCGAGGATCATCCGGCCGTTGTTGGCCAGGACCTGGAGACGGCGCCGGATATCGGGTTCCCCGCGCATCTCCCGCACCCAGGGCTGCTCGAGGATCGGCAGTGCGTCGTCGCTGCCGGCGATCGAGACGTCGACGAGCTCCGCCAGGAGCGAGCGCTTCGTTCCGAAGATCCCATACACGGTCTCGGTCGACACCCGCGCGCTCTGAGCGATCGCATCGATCGTGGTGGCGACATAGCCGCCGGCGATGAAGAGAGTCCGGGCCGCATCGAGTACAGCACGACGGGTAACCCGCGCCTGCTCCCGGCGACGTGGCGAGTCGTAGGCACGATGCACCTTGACAGGTTCTCCCATATCGATATAGTAGCACTGTATTGGATACAGTGACACAGTAGTCACGCGTCGTCTGGCGTCAAAGGGGTCCACAGATGTCCGTTGTGCAACTCGAGCATCCCATCCGCGACTTCGAGTCCTGGAAGGACGCGTTCGACCGCGATCCCGTCCGACGTGAGGAATCCGGGGTGCGCCGGTACCGGATCTTCCGACCCGTCGACGATCCCGAATACGTCGCGGTCGACCTCGAGTTCGAAGACCGGACGACGGCGGAGGCGTTCAAGCTCGCCCTTGAGGAGTTGTGGCGATCGCCGCACGCGACGTCGGTCCTGGGTGGAGCCCCACGAGTTCGCGTCGTCGAAGTCGTCGAGAGCAAGGCGTACTGAGCCCGACTCGCCACCAGCCATCGCCCGGCGGTCGATCGCGGCCACCCAACGGCTAAGCTGTCGCGATGGCCTCTCGAATCCCCGGCACCCGGTCGGACGACACCGCCGCCGCTCGGCCGGCGAGCCCACGATGAGCTCGGGGTGAACCGGGACCCGCTGGCGGCCGAGCGGCTGCTCGAAGACCTCAATGACGCCCAGCGCGAGGCGGTCCGCACCACGAGCGGACCGGTGGCGATCCTCGCCGGCGCCGGGACCGGCAAGACCCGGGTCATCAGCCGCCGAACCGCGTACGCGATCGCGACAGGCGTCGTGGCGCCCGCCGACATCCTCGTCGTCACGTTCACCGACAAGGCCGCGGGCGAGATGGCCGAACGGCTCGCGGCGCTCGGCCACCGATCGGTCACCGCCCGGACGTTCCACGCCCACGCCCTGCGTCAGCTCCGCCACTTCTGGCCGTCGCGCCACGACGGCGACCCGTTGCCCGCGATCCTCGAGTCGAAGTACCCCATCGTCGGGCGGCTCGCCCGGGCGCTCCCGGGCGGGTATCGCTTCACTCCGGCGAAGGACCTCATCGACGAGATCGAGTGGGCGAAGAGCCGCCGCATCGCCCCGCGGGCGTATCCGGTCGCGGCCGCGACCCGAGTTCCGCCGATCCCGGTCGAGCTCTTCGCTCGGCTGTACGCCGACTACGAGACGGCGAAGGAACGCGCCCGACGGGTCGACTTCGACGACATGCTCACCCTCACCATCGAGCTGCTGGAGACCGATGCGGAGGCGCTCTCGGTGGTCCAGTCGCGGAAGCGCTGGTTCAGTGTCGACGAATACCAGGACACGAGTCCGCTCCAGGAGCGGCTGCTCGAGCTGTGGACCGGCGAAAGGACCGACCTCTGCGTCGTCGGCGACGAGGACCAGACCATCTATACGTTCACCGGCGCGACGTCGGAGTTCCTCACCGGGTTCGCCGCCCGCCACCGCGATGCCCGGGTCATCGCCCTCACGGAGAACTACCGCAGCACGCCACAGGTCCTCGAGCTCGCCAACCGGCTCATCGCTCATCCCGGTCGCCAGAAGGTGCTCGTCCCGACCAGGCCTGCCGGACCGTCGCCGAGCATCCGCGGGTATCCGGACGCGGCGAGCGAACTTCAGGCAATCGTCGCAGAGATGAGCCGCCTCGTCGGCAGCGGGGTCGCCGCCGTCGAGATCGCCGTCCTCGTCCGGATGAACGCGCAGCTCGCACCGATCGAGCAGGAGCTCACGAAGGCGGGCATCTCCTATGCGGTGCGGGGCCAGCGGTTCTACGAGCGCCGCGACGTCCGCGATGCCATCGCCATCATCCGGCGTGGCAGCCTCACGGAGACGGGCCCGGCGCTCCTCGATGCGATCGTGGCCCGCTGGCACGACGAACTCGGATACGAGCCTGGCGTCGACCCGGACGGTCCGGAGGCCCGCGAACGAGGCGCGGCGTTCGCCGTGCTCGTCGCGATCATCGCCGAGGGTGCCGTCGCGGATGCCGGGCTCGACGCCGAGACGGTCCTGGCGGACCTCGCGGGTCGCGATGCGGCCGAGCGTGCCGGCCAGGGCGAGGGTGTGAACCTCGTCACGTACCACCGCGCGAAGGGGCTCGAATGGGACGCGGTCTTCCTGCCGATGCTGGAAGAGGGGAGCCTGCCGATCCACCACGCCTTCGACGACGAGGCCTCGCTCGACGAGGAGCGCCGCCTGCTGTACGTCGGGATCACTCGGGCCCGAGTCCACCTCGCCCTCTCATGGGCCGAGTCTCGAGCGGGCACGGCGGGTCGCGAGGCGCGCCGACGACCGAGCCGATTCCTCGCCGACCTCGCGCCGGCACGGTCAGCCCGGCCGCCGACCCGCCCCCGCGGTCGCGTGACGGTCCTGCCGGACGCGATGGCCCGACCGGTCGCGAAGACCGGCGATCCGCTCGCTGACGCGCTTCGCGCCTGGCGCCTCGAGCGTGCCCGAGCCGATGAAGTGCCGGCCTACGTCGTCGCGCATGACGCGACGCTGGCCGCGATCGCCGAGGCGCGCCCGGGATCGATCGCCGCGCTGCGGCGCGTCAAGGGGATGGGACCCGCGAAGCTCGACCGTTACGGCGCGGAGATCCTCGAGATCGTGGCGGGGGTTCCTGGCTGATCGGGGTGCCCCACGGGTGCGGCGGCCTGAGCGAGCGGTGATTCCCCACGGACCTTGGATAGCGCAGACCCGCCCGGCTGCTGCCGGATCCGATCGCCCGGCCGAGTACGTCGCGGCACGCCGATCCTGACAGAGGACCCCCAGGTGGGCGTTGGTCACCGACTCTCCACGTGGCGCTCGCAGACCTGAGCGTGGTTCGGGACGAGCGGGAGCGTGGACGCTGCCAGATACCCGGGTTATGGCGACCTGTCACGATCCGACTGACCAGTGCCCCCCTGATGGCCATCTGCCGGAACCTGGGACGGAGGGCTCGATCCGATGGGCAATCTCGTCACCGACCCGTCCCGAGCTACTCCTCGGCGTCGGCGCGCTGGGTACGGGCGAGCTTCCGCCGACTCTCGGTGTGCGCCTTCGCACCGTCGCCCATGCCGACCATCGGGTCACCGCCGGGTTGGGGGACCCGCTTCGGTCGGTCCGCTCGTCGCGCCCGGCGTTCCGCCATGTACTCGCCGATGCGGCGCTCGACCCCCTGGTCGGATGGGACGTAGTAGCGCCGGCCGACGAGCGCGTCGGGCAGGTACTGCTGCTCGATATCCGCTCCCTCGTAGTCGTGTGGGTAGCGGTAACCGGCCGCATCGCCGGTCTCGCGACGCTGGCGGTCCGTCGCTGCGCGGAGGTGCCGCGGGACCGGCTGGGATCCGTGCCGCAGCACGTCGTCCATCGCCGCCGCGTAGGCTCGACCGACCCGGTTGGATTTCGGCGACACAGCGAGCGTGATCGTCGCCTGGGCGAGCGCGTACTGCGCCTCCGGCAGCCCCACCCAGTCGAGCGCCGATGCGGCGGCGACCGCGACCGACAGCGCCCGGGGATCCGCGGTGCCGACGTCCTCCGAGGCGCTGATGATGAGCCGCCGGGCGATGAATCGCGGGTCCTCGCCAGCGGCGATCATCGAGGCGAGCCAGTAGAGCGCGGCGTCCGGGTCATTGCCGCGAAGGCTCTTGATGAATGCGCTCGCCGTGTCGTAATGGCCGTCGCCCGCCCGGTCGTAGGTGAGGACCCGCTGCTGTGCCGCCGCCTCGACGTCCTCGAGCCGCGGGGCGAGCCGACCGTCCGCGTCGCGGGCCTCTTCCGCATCGGCGAGCGCCACCGCGCCTTCGAGGATATTGAGGGCCGACCGTGCGTCGCCGCCGGCGATGTCGACGAGGTGGGCGAATGCATCCTCGGGAAGGGCCACGCCACCGGCCGGACCCAGGTCGCCCGCGAGTCCACGCTCGGCGTCGGACAGCGCTCGGCGGACGACGGTCGCGACATCCGCGTCGCTCAGCGGTTCCAGGCGCCAGACGCGCAGGCGGCTCAGGAGGGCGGAGTTCACCTCGAAGTACGGGTTCTCCGTCGTCGCCCCGATGAGGGTGACGGTGCCATCCTCGACGTGGGGCAGGAGCGCGTCCTGCTGCGCCTTGTTGAAGCGATGGATCTCATCGAGGAACAGGACGGTGCGGGTGCTGCCGAGCGTCAGTCGCTCCCGCGCGTTCGCCACGATCGAGCGGACGTCCGCGACGCCGCTCATCACCGCCGAGAGGGTCTCGAAGTCGGCGCCGACCGCGGTCGCGAGGAGACGGGCGAGGCTCGTCTTGCCCGTCCCGGGCGGACCCCACAGCAGGAGCGAGCCGAGATGACCGCGAGCCAGCGAGCGGCGGAGCGGGCCGCGCTCGCCGACGAGGTGCTCCTGGCCGACGAACTCGTCGAGATCCCGCGGGCGCATCCGGGCGGCGAGTGGTTGCCGCCCCGGCGGCGGAGCGAAGAGCGCCTCCGGGCGGGCGCCTCCGGCGGCGGTCGATCGGCGGGCCGGCATCGTCGGATGGTACCGCCGCCGTGCCCGCGGGAGGATCAGAGACGGACGACCCCGGCCACGTCGATGAGGATGAAGAGCACGAACATGACCCCCAGGAGCGATCCGCCGACCCGGACGATCCGTCGCACGTCGCGGGCGACGTAGGCGTATTCCTCCTCGGCGCGGGCGGCAAGCAGACTCCCGTCCCGCGTCCGCACCATCGTCGCGCGACCACCCGCCTCGTCGCGGCGGCGATCGCGTCCGCGGATCCGGGTTGCTTCGGCGGCCCGCTCGTCCGCGACCAGCTGGGCCTCGATCTCCGCGGCCCGAGCTTCCTCCGCTGCGGTGAGCGACACCGCGGGTCCGCCCACCGGCCGGGCAGTGGCCGGGCGCGCCGCCGGGCGGGTCGCTCGGGCTGCGGGTGGCCGCTGGCCCGGTCTCGTTCGCTGGCGTTTCGCCATGGGTGCGGGATGCCTCCGGTCGTCGTCTCGTGGGCGGTTCGGACCGCCGACGCGGAAGGATAGCATCGGGCGCGTCGGGCCCGACTGCTAGACTCGGGTCCCCGAGGAGGACCGCCCCATCGACCTCTCGCTCGCCTCGCCGGCGGTGGATCTCATCATCGCTGCCATCGCGCTCGCCGTCGCGGTCGCGGTCGGCGTCCGCTCGATGCGGCGGCTCGCACGGCTCGAGGCCCGCGTCGTCGCGCTCACCCGGGGTGCGGACGGGCACACCCTCGAAGCCGTCATCGGCGCACATCTCGAGACGGTCGACGCGGTCGCCCGCGAGCTCGCCTCGGTGGCTGCCCGGACGGCCATGCTCGAGGCCTCCGGACGGCGCGCGTTCCAGCGGCTCGGGCTCGTCCGCTACAACCCGTTCGAAGAGACGGGCGGGAACCAGAGCTTCGTCCTCGCCCTTCTCGATGCGGACGACGATGGCTTCATCCTCACCAGCCTCCACACGCGCTCCGGGACCCGCGTCTATGCCAGGGCCCTCACCGCTGGCCGGTCCGAAAACGCCCTGTCGGGTGAGGAGACGGAGGCGCTCGAGCTCGCGCGCGCCGCGGCGAAGGGCAGCCCCGCGACCGCGGACCATCCGACGGGGTCCGCCAGGGCCGAGTGACGGCCAAGCTGTCACGGATGCCGTCCATGATCCGCTCGTGGTGGCAGGCCGACCGTCGTATGACCCCCCAATGAGTGCACCTCATCGACGGCGCGAACCCGCCCCGCTCGAACAGATCCCCGTCTGGGGTGTGCCGCCGACGATCGTCTCGACCGCCGCGGGGCATGGCGAGGGCCTGGGCGGGCTTCTCGACGGCCTCAATGTGGAGCAGCGCCGCGCGGTGACGCACGACCGGGGGCCGCTCCTCGTCGTGGCTGGGGCCGGTACCGGCAAGACGGAGGTGATCACCCGCCGGATCGCCTGGCTCATCGCGACGCGGCGGGCGAAACCCTCGGAGATCCTCGCCCTCACCTTCACGGACAAGGCCGCCGACGAGATGGCGGTGCGGGTGGATCAGCTCGTGCCGTATGGCTACACGGACACGGCGATCTCCACCTTCCACGCCTTCGGCGATCGGCTCGTCCGCGAGTTCGCGCTCGAGGCGGGACTCTCGTCGGATATCCGCGTCCTCTCCCGGGCGGACGTCGTCGTCTTCCTCCGGGAGCGCCTCTTCGGATTCGAGCTCGACCGATACCGGCCCCTCGGCGATCCCACCCGCTTCCTCGACGCCCTCGCCGGCCACTTCAGTCGGTGCAAGGACGAGGACATCTCGCCCGCGCGGTACCTCGGATACGCCAGCCGGCGGGTTCAGGACGCACGCGCCGCATGGACGTCCGGCGACGAGGGCGCCGCGGCGGAGCTCGAGGCGGCGGAACGTCAGCTCGAGCTCGCCCGAGCGTTCGAGCGGTACCAGGAGCTTCTCGGGGCCGCCGGCTACCTCGACTTCGGCGAACAGGTCGCACTCGCCCTGCGGGTCCTCCGGGACTCGGCATCGGTCAGGGCCCGCGTGCAGGCGCGGTTCCGGTACATCCTCGTCGACGAGTTCCAGGACACGAACCGCGCCCAGGCTGCACTCGTCGGCCTCCTCGCCGACCGCCACCACGACATCACCGTGGTCGGCGACGACGACCAGTCGATCTACCGCTTCCGTGGCGCGGCGATCAGCAACATCCTTGAGTTCCGTGAGCGCCACCGCCGAGCCCGACTCGTCGTGCTCCGGCGGAACTACCGCTCCCGCGCTCCGATCCTCGACGCGTCGTATCGCCTCATCCGCCACAACGATCCGGACCGTCTCGAGGTGCGGGCCGGGATCGCCAAGCGACTGCGGCCCGAGCGCCGCGCGCACGGAGCCCGTCCGGTCCGCGTCGAGTCGTTCGCCACGGGATCGGACGAGGCGGACTGGGTCGCGGCGGAGATCCGGCGCCGGATCATCACCGGCGCCCGGCCGCGCGATCACGCCGTCCTCGTGCGGACGAACGCGATGGCCGATCCCGTGGTCCGGGCGCTCGACGCGGCGGGCATCCCATGGCGGTTCTCCGGGACGTCGGGCCTGTACGCTCGACCCGAGGTCCGGCTCCTGCTGTCGGCGCTCCGCGCGATCGCCGACCCGGGCTCGAGCACGGACGTCTATGCCCTCGCCGCCTCGGAGGTCTACGGCCTCGGCGGCGAGGACCTCACCTCGATCGTCACGACCGCGCGACGGCGGAACCGCTCGATCTGGGAGATCGTGGAGGAGCTTCAGCGGCAGCCGGGGCTCATCCGTCTCTCACCCGCCACCTCGAAGACGCTCGCTCGCTTCGTCGACGACCTGCGGCGCTGGGTGGCCCTCGCCCACGAACGATCGTCCGGCGAGGTGCTGTACACGTTCCTTCGGGAGTCGGGCCTGCTCGCTCGCTGGTCGGCGGCGGACAGCGTCGCGGCCGAGGAGACGCTCCGCAACGTCGCCCGTTTCTTCGAGATCGTGCGCGTCCGCTCGGAGCTCGTCGCGGATCCTCGAGCGGCGTTCGTCGTCCCGCACCTCGGCGCACTCCTCGAGGCGGGGGACGATCCGGCGACGGCGGAGCTCGATCCGGACGCCGACGGGGTCGCCGTCCTCACCGTCCACAAGGCGAAAGGGCTCGAGTTCCCGACCGTGTTCATCGTCGGCCTCGTCGCCGGCCGGTTCCCGGCGCTCGATCGACGGGATCCCCTCGGGTTGCCGGCGGCGCTCCTCGACGAGGTCGTGCCCGAGGGCGACGCGGGTCTTGCCGAGGAGCGCCGCCTCTTCTACGTCGCGATGACCCGCGCCCGCGACGAGCTCATCCTCAGCCACGCCCGAGACTACGGGGGGGCACGGGTCCGCCGTGTGTCGCCGTTCGTCGTCGAAGCGCTCGACCTCCCCGCCGCGGCCGCGGAGATCGTCACCCCGTCGCCGCTCGAGCGGCTCGCCCGCCACGGTCGTGCGACGGCGCCCATCGCGGAGGACCGGCCGGTGCGAGTGCGGCCCATCGGCGAACCGCTGACGCTGAGCTTCGGGGCGATCGACGCGTACCTCGGCTGTCCGGCGAAGTACCGCTACGGGCACCTCCTCCGGATACCGACACCGCCGCATCACGCCCTCATCTACGGGGCGGCGCTCCACGTCGCCGTCTCGGCCTTTCATCGCCGTCAGGCCGGCGGGGAGGTGATGTCGGAGGCGGATCTCGTCGCGGCCTTCGAGGCGGCGTGGTCGAACGAGGGCTTCCTGTCACGCGAGCACGAGGAGGCACGACTCGAGGCCGGGCGGACGGCGCTCCGCCGTTTCCGTGCGGCACAGCTCGAGGCGGACGCGGTCGTGCCGGCCTCGGTCGAACGGGAGTTCACGTTCCTCCTCGACGGCGATCGGATCCGCGGTCGCTGGGATCGGGTCGATGTCGAGGCCGGTCCCGCCGACGGCACGGGGATCGGCGAGACCTCGACGATGGAGGCGGAAGTAGCGGGAAGCGCCGCCGAGCTCGGCCCGACCGCGGCCGGTCCGAACCGCAGTGGTCTCGCCCCGGACGTCGTCGAGCCGACCCTGCGGCTCCTCCCGCGCGAGCGGGTGACCATCACGGACTACAAGTCCGGCGACGTTCGCGACCCCGCGGTCGCCCGGAAGCGGGCCCGGGAATCGCTGCAGCTCTCGATCTACGCGCTCGCGTACGAGGCGCAGACGGGACGGCTTCCGGACGCCGTCCAGCTGTGGTTCCTCGACTCGGGGCTCGTCGGACGGGCGGAGGTGGACGACCGCCGGATCGCCCGGGCTCGAACGCTGATCGCGGCCGCGGCGACCGGCATCCGGGCCGGCGACTTCACCCCGCGCCCGGACCCGGTCGGATGCTCGTATTGCCCGTATCGGGACATTTGTCCGGCGAGCGCCACCGCGTGACCGGATCCAGAACGCGGGCCGCGGGTCGGCTTCACCCGGTCGCGATCACCTTCGACTTCGGCAACACGCTCGTGGCGGTGCGTCGGGACGCGCTCGAGCTGGTGGTCGAGCGGCTGGCGATCGAGGTCGACCGCCGCTCCGGGCCCGTTGCGCGGCCGGCGTTCCTCGCCGCGTGGCGCGAGGAGCGGGTCCGCCAGTTCGCGGAGGAGATCCCGGAGGGTCGCGAGGTGGACCTGGAACAGCGGGTCGTGCGCGTCCTCGCCCGCCTTCGTGGGATGCCCCCACCCGCCGTCGGACGGCGCTGGGACGACGCGGTCGCGGCAGTCATGTCCGACGCCGCGGAGCGGAGCGCCGCCGTGGAGGCCTACAGCGCGGCGTTCATCGCCGAGGTACCGGTACCGGATGGCGTGGGTGCCCTGCTCGCCCGACTCGCGCAGCGCCACCGTCTCGGTGTCCTGTCGAACTGGCCCCACGCGAGGACGATCGACCGCTTTCTCGGGGCGGCGGGATGGTCGCCGCTGTTCCAGGCGACGATCGTCTCGCAGCGCGTCGGAGCGATCAAGCCGCGGCCGGAGATCTTCCGTGCCGCCGAGGCGGCGCTCGACGCGGAGCCCGCTTCGATCCTCCACGTCGGCGACGACTGGGCGGCGGACGTCGTCGGGGCGAAGCGAGCCGGCTGGCTCGCTGCGTACCTGCCGGGACGGCAGGGGGATTCGCCGCTTCCCTCGAGCGATCCCGACGACGCCGTGCGGGCGGATCTCCTGCTCGACGAGCTCGGCGACCTCGTCGATCGGCTCGCCTGACCGCCGGCTAGACTCGCAACCGCATGGAATCGCGCGATCGACTCGGGAACCTCGCGGTCTTTGCCGCTGCCGCGGCGGTCTGGGTGCTCGTCGGGATCGTCGTCACGACTCGCGATCCGCGCGTGGATCCGGCCACCGGGTTCGTCGGCGCCGTCCTCATCGGGGCGGCGATCGGCCTGACCACGATCCCCCTCTTCTGGCTTGCCGTGTTCGGCCGCCATCGGCGCATCGCGTACCGCGGTGACTGGCTCCGGGCGAGCCGGCGCGGTGGCTGGGTCGCCATCGTCGTTGCGCTGTTCGTCGCGCTCCGGCTCCAGGGAGCCCTGCAGCTGGCGATCGCGCTCTTCGTGCTCACGATGGTGACCCTCGCCGAGGGCTGGCTGTCCGCTGACCGCTGAGTCCGCCCCCGGTCACGCTCGTCGCACCGGGCGTATCATCGGCTCGACGCGCCCCGCTGGACGACGGACACGAACCGGCGGCGCCCCCTGAGACGGCCTCTCGTCGGCCGCGACGGGCGATGACGCCCGCGCCACCGCGCCGCCTCCCGGAGGAGTGCTCCGTGCCCGAACGTAACGGATCAGACCGCGACGCGGCCCGCGTCCCCGACTTCGCCGCGGTCAACGGCTGGGACGCCGAGTACGAGACGTTCGACGACTACGACCTCCCGACCTACGTCGGCCCGGTCACGTTCAGCCGCCTGCCATGGGTGCCCGACCCCGCGGAGATCCGCGCTCGTCGGGCGGACGTCGCGATCATCGGCGCCCCGTTCGACGACGCGGTGAGCCACCGCCCGGGGGCCCGCTTCGGCCCTCGCGCCATCCGCCAGGCGCAGTACACGACCGGGGCGCTCCATTCGCTGGCGCTCGGCATCGAGCCGTACGAGGTGCTCACGGCAGTCGATGCCGGCGATGCGAACATCGTCCCGGCCTGGACCGAGCGGGCCCATGCGCTCATCTACCGCAAGGTTCGTGACGTGGCGAGCAGCGGCGCGATCCCCATCGTCCTCGGCGGGGACCACTCGATCACCTGGCCCTCGGCGACGGCCGTCGCCGAGCTCCATCGACCCGGCTCGATCGGCATCGTCCACTTCGACGCCCATGCGGATACGGCGAGCGACGACTGGGGCGTCCTCGCCGGCCACGGGACGCCGATGCGCCGCCTCATCGAGTCGGGCGCGGTGGACGGTCGGAACTTCGTCCAGGTGGGGCTCCGTGGGTACTGGCCGCGGATCCCGGTCTTCGAATGGATGGCCGAGCACGGCCTCCGCTACCACCTCATGCGGGAGATCGAGGAGCGCGGCGCGGAGGCGGTCGTCGCCGATGCGATCGCCGAGGCGCTCGACGGGCCGGACGCGATCTACCTCTCGCTCGACATCGATGTCATCGATCCGGGGCTCGCACCGGGCACGGGCACGCCGGAGCCCGGCGGCATGCTCACCCGCGAGGTGCTCCGGGCGATCCGCCAGGTCGTGGGCGCCGTCGAGCTCGCCGGGATGGATGTCGTGGAGGTCTCGCCGCCGTACGATCACGCCGAGACCACGGCGATGGCGGCGAACCGGGCCGTCCTCGAGGCGATCAGCGCGCTCGCCGTGAAGAAGGCGGCCGGGCGCACCGTCCGGTTCGAACGCTGAACCGCGACGCCGCCATGCCGATCCTCGGGGCGACGCCGGAGGAGCGCGCCGCGCTGGCTCGCCTCTATGACCTCGACCTTCTCGATGCCCCGGGCGACCTCGACCTCTACCGGGCGCTCGCCGTCCGGACAGGCGGGCCGATCCTCGAGCTTGCCGTGGGGACCGGCCGGCTCGCGATCCCGCTCGCGGGCGACGGCCACGCAGTGTCCGGCGTCGACCTCGACGCGGCGATGCTCGAGCGGGCCCGACGGCGGCCTGTCCCGGGCGCCGACGGGTCATCCCGTTCGTCCGGTCCAGTCCGCTTCATCGAGGGCGACGCCCGGACGATCCGGCTTCCCGACGCCGGTTCCTACCACCTCGCATTCATGGCCCTCAATTCGCTCCTGCTCATGGGCGATCGCCGCGCTCAGGCGGACGTCGTCGCGACGCTCGCCGCCCATCTTGCGCCGGGCGGTCTCGCCGTGGTGGATGTGTGGGTCCCGGACGCTGACGATCTCGCCCGGTTCGACGGTCGGATCGTGCTCGAATATCCGCGCCGCGATCCCGAGAGCCGGCGCTTCGTGACCAAGGCGGCGAGCGCGGTCCACGACGCCGCGACCGGGACGGTCCGCCTCACGACGATCTACGAGGAGGGCGATCCGGGCGTGCCGGCGGTCCGCTGGATCCGCGAGGATCGCCTCCGGCTCGTCTCCGCCGATGAGCTCGTCGGCTTCGCGGAGGCGGCAGGGCTCACCGTCGAGACGATGGGCGGCAGCTACGATCTCGAGCCGCTCGCCGGCGGTGCCGATCGGGCGATCCTCGTCGCCGTCAAGCCGTAGGAACGCTGGCCGAGCGGCCGGGCTTGCCCCCGCGCGCCGGATACGCACTGGGTGCGTACTCGACGCGGCATTCGACGCGAGAGGTGACGTGGTCACCGTCCGCCGTTCGTGTTTCCGGGCCACCGTCGCGTCTTCCGCCGTCCACCACGCACCAGGCGCGTAAGCGACGCGAAATGGACGCGCTGGGATACGGCGAGGGGGCTGCACCCCACCCCCGGGCGCCCAAGGCTGCAGCCCTGGGCAGCCCGAGGTGGCGGGCGGACAGGCGAGCCGCCGCGCCGTCATCGTCCCGGCCTGCCCGCGACGGGCATTGCGTCTCGGCCGAGCGGCCGGGCTTGATACACTCGGCCGGCATGGCGACCACGAACCAGATCCGACTCCTTGTCGTCGAGGACGTCCCGCAGGTGGCGCAGTACATCCGCGGACTCCTCAACGCGCAGGCGCACATCAAGCTCCTCGACGTCGTCATCGAGGGTGCGAAGGTCGCCGCCAACGTCCAGCAGCTCAAACCGGACGTCGTCATCGTCGATGCGCTGCTCCAGGGTCGGGTCAAGGGTCTCCAGCTCGCCGCACAGCTCGCCCAGTCACGCTCGGGCGTCCCGGTCATCGTCCTCACGGTGCCCCAGAACCCCGTCGAGGTCGATCCCGAGCGAGGTGTCCACGGCGTGCTGTCGATGCCATTCAGCGGCTACGACCTCATCAATCGGATCCAGTCCATCCACGCCGCGTTCCAGGCATCGGATGAGAGCGGCGTCTCGCGGCTCATCAGTGTCTTCGCTCCGAAGGGCGGGGTGGGCAAGACGACGATCGCCTTCAATCTCGCGGTCGCGATGGGCCAGCGGGGGAAACGGACCGCCCTCATCGACGGGAGCCTCCAGTTCGGCGATCTCCGCTCCCTCCTCAAGGTTCCGGCGAACGCGCCGTCCATCCTCGACCTGCCGACCGACCGCATCCAGGAGTCGGATCTCCAGGACGTCCTGTGGCGAGACCCCTCGGGCATCGACATCCTCCTCGCCCCACCGCGGCTCGAGATGGCGGAGATGGTGACCGTTCGCGACGTCGACAAGGTCCTGTCCATCCTGCGGCGGGTCTACGACGTGATCGTGATCGACACCGCGCCGGCACTCGGGGACGTCAACCTGTCGCTCCTCGACGCGTCGGACACGATCCTCGAGATCGTCACCTACGACTCGACGACGATCCACAACACGATCGCCGTCGCCGATGCGTTCCGCACGATCGGCTACCCGGCGTCGAAGGTCGAATACCTCGTCAACCGGGTGGACTCGCCGGGTGGCCTCCAGGCCGCCGATCTGGCCCGCGCGCTCGGCCGCGTCCCCGAGCACGCCGTCGTCTCGGACGGGCTCCTCGTCGTCGAGTCGAACAATGAGGGGGTACCGTTCGTCCTTGCCAACCCGACGGCCCGCATCAGCGAGGACATCGCGCGCATCGCGGCACAACTGCTCGAGGGCCGAGTCCTCGTCGCGGCGCGCGGCTGATCCCGGTGGCCGACCCGCGACCGATCGGCGTCTTCGACTCCGGCGTCGGTGGCCTCACCGTCCTGCAGGAGATCCTGCGCCGGTCGCCGGCGGAATCGACGCTCTACCTCGGCGACAATGCCCGCGCCCCGTACGGGACCCGATCGGACGATGAGGTCCTCGCGTTCAGCCGGCAGGCACTCGATCTGCTCGTCGAGCGCGACGTCAAGGCGATCGTCGTAGCCTGCAACACGTCGACGGCGGTCGCCCTCGGTGCGCTCCGCCGCCGGTACGACATCCCGATGCTCGGCGTCATCCGGCCGGGCGCGGTGGCGGCCTCGCTCGCGACGCGGAGTCGTCGGATCGGCGTCATCGCCACCCCGGCGACGGTCCGTTCGCATGCGTATTTCAGCGCGATCAAGGACGAGAACCCGGCGATCGAAGTCTACGAGCACGCGACACCGGCGCTCGTCCCGCTCGTCGAGGCGGGCCGGCTCGACGGCGCCGCGGTGGAGGCGGTCGTCGCGGATGCCCTGGCGCCCCTGTTCGGCACGCGCGACGCGACGGGCGAATTCATCTTCCCGATGCCGCCGTCCGCGCGGGTCGACACGCTCCTCCTCGGCTGCACCCACTATCCGTTGCTGCGGTCCGCGATCGCGACCGTGACCGGGCCGCGGATCGCGATCGTCGACAGCGCCACGGCTACCGCCGCCGCGCTCGTGGAGGTCCTCGCGATCAACGGGCTCGAAGCTCCCGGGAGCAGTCGCGGCACGGCCGCCGACGCGGGCAGCGAGGGTCACGATCGGCCGCCGTCGTCGTCCACCGGCGGCACGACCGGCGCGATCCACCGCCAGCTCACGACCGGCGACAGGGGACAGTTCCAGCGCCTCGCCAGTGTCCTGTTCGGCGAGCGGTTCCGGGACGTCGAGCACGTCGAGCTCGGTGTGGCTGTATGAGCGACAGGGCCGGTGCCGGCGGTGGCGGGCGGTTCGGCGATCCACTCTGGCAGGGTGGCTTCCTCGTCGGAGCGGCCCTCGGTGCCGCGGCGACGGTCCTCGGGCGCCGGGCCGAGCGTTCGGCACGGCGGGGACTCGTCGACTGGCGCGCGGCCGAGGCGTTCGCGATCTCCCGACTGCGCTCCGCACCCGGGACCCTCACGGCGACCGAGCTCGCCGCGGCGGAGCCGGTCTACCGGGCGGCGCTCGACCGGATCGTGCCGCGACTCGCGGCGGCGCTCGAGGCGGACCTGCCGGGGATCGTCGAGCGAGCCGGCGTCGTCGATCGGGCCGGCTGGGTCCACGCGAACGTCGCGTCGTTCGCCGAGCTCGTCGGCCACCTCGAGGGACGGTTGCTCGACCAGGTCGTGCCGACCGGCGGCGGGCTCGCCCACGCCTCGCTCGCGATCGCCAACCGCTTCGTCACGACGCGTCAGCTCGGCTTCATCCTCGGCTTCATGGGCCAGCGGGTCCTCGGCCAGTACGACCTGGCCCTCCTCTCCGCGGAGGCGACACCGGGCCGCCTCCTGTTCGTCGAGGAGAACATCCGCCAGACGGCCCGCGCTCTCGATGTGCCCCTCGATCCGTTCCGGACCTGGATCGCCATCCACGAGACGACTCACGCCTTCGAGTTCGAGGCCCACCCGTGGCTCCGGCCGTACCTCTCCGAACGACTGAAGCGTCAGCTCGCCGACTTCGGCGACGGCCTGGCGGTCGTGTCGCGCGACACCGTCCGCCAGCTCGGTCGGGCGCTGCGGGGCGAGTCGAGCGGCGATCACTGGCTCGAGCGGCTCATGACGGACGAACAGCGCGACCGCTTCCGGGAGACCCAGGCGGTCATGAGTCTGCTCGAGGGGTTCAGTGACTACGTCATGGACGAGGTCGGCCGCGACCTCGTCCCGGACGTCGCCCGGATCAGTGCCCGGTTCCACGCCCGTCGGGAGCAGAAGACCGGCTTCGAGCGGGCGATCGGCCGGCTCATCGGCATGGACCTCAAGCTCGAGCAATACCGCAACGGCGAACGGTTCGTTCGTGCCGTGGCCGAGCGCGGCGGACCCGCCGCCCTTCGACGACTGTGGGAGGGACCGCAAAACCTGCCGCTGAACGGCGAGATCGACGCACCCGAACGCTGGCTCGCCCGCGTCGTCGGGTCCAGCGGCGGTGCCTCCGCGTGAAGGAGGAACCGCGATCCCTCGGCGGACCGGGTCTCGGCCCGGACGGTGTCCCGCTCGCGATCGCCCTGACGCCGATCCTGTCGGCGCGCTACCGGGTCCGCGACCTCGACCGGATCCGAGCCGCGGCACCCGGTGCGCGCATCGTGTCCGTCTCCACGGAAGGCCTCGCGGACGGGCCGCTCGACGAGGTGGAGGTCCTCCTGCGCGGCTGGCTCTCGGCGGACGCGTTCGATCGCATCCTCGCCCGGGCGCCCCGCCTCCGGTGGGTCCATTCCGCCTCGGCCGGGGTCGAGCGGGTCCTCACGCCGGCGGGCCGGGATCGCGGTCTCGTCATCACCAACGCCCGCGGCGTCTTCTCGGAGCCGATCGCCGAGTACGTCCTCATGATGATCCTCGCGGTGAGCCGGCGACTCCCGCAGCTCCTCGAGCTGCAACGGGAGCGGACGTGGCAACCCCTCGAGGGCGCCGAGCTGCGCGACGTGACCGTGGGGATCGTCGGGCTCGGGTCGATCGGACGGGCCGTCGCCGACCTGGCCTCCGCGTTCGGCTGCCGGGTCGTCGCCACCCGCCGTCGGGGCGAGGGCGGCGAGGACCACGGACCCGCCCGTATCCTTGGTCCCGATGGGCTTGCGGAGCTGCTCGCGGAGTCCGACTTCATCGTCCTTGCCGCGCCGCTCACCGCCGAGACCGAGAGCCTCATCGACGCAGAGGCGCTCGCCCGCGTGAAGCCCGGGGCATGGCTCATCAATGTCGCCCGCGGTCGCCTCGTCGACGAGCGTGCGCTCGTGCGGGCCCTCCGCGAGGGACCTCTCGGCGGGGCGGTGCTCGACACGTTCCGCGATGAGCCGCTCCCGCCGGGCTCCCCGTTCTACGATCTCGCGAACGTCATCGTCACGCCGCATACCGCCTGGTCGACGGGCCGCGTCCTCGACCGGAGCGTCGAGCTGTTCTGCGACAACCTCCGCCGATATGCAGCGGGCGAGCCACTCCACAATGCGGTCGATCCGACCGTCGGGTACTGAGGAGAGCATGCAGATCGCGATCGTCGGCCTTGCCGGCGCGGGCAAGACCACGGTCTTCAACACCCTGACACGCGGCCATGCGGAGACCGGCGGCTTCGGCGGCGTCCAGCTCAACGTCGGCGTCGTCAAGGTCCCGGACGAGCGGCTCGAGCGGCTCGCCGCCATCTTTCGCCCCAAGAAGATCGTGCAGGCGGACGTGACGTACGTTGACCTCCCGGCGCCCCCGGCGTCGACCGAGGGCCGGATCGGGACCGAGGAGCTGCCAGCGGAACACCTCGCCCGGCTGCGCGACTCGGACGCGCTCCTCCACGTCGTCCGCGCGTTCGACAACCCCGCGATGCCGCACCCGGACGGCTCGGTCGACCCGGCCCGCGATCTCGAGCGGCTCGATCTCGAGTTCATCCTCGCGGACCTCGCGATGGTCGAGCGGCGCCTCGAACGGCTCGCGGCGACCGGGCGTCACGGGACACCGGCCGAGCGGGAGGCGAACGAACGGGAGGAGGCGATCCTGCGCCGCCTTGTCGGGCCGCTTCGCGCGGGGACGCCGATCCGCGACGCCGGCCTCGAGCGCGACGAAGAGAAGGCGCTCCGCGGGTTCCGCTTCCTCACCCAGAAGCCGGTCCTCGTCCTCCTCAACATCGGGGAGGGAGACCTGCCGCGGTCCGCCGAGCTCATCGCGGCGATCGTCGCCCGATATGACCATCGGCACTCGCTCGTGGACGCGCTCTCCGCCCGCATCGAGATGGAGCTCGGCGAGCTCGAGCCGGGCGAGGCGGCCGCCTTCATGGAGGAGCTCGGCCTCCACGGTTCGAGCCTCGATCGGGTCATCGCCCTCTCGTACCGGCTGCTCGGGCTCGTGAGCTTTCTCACGGCCGGTCCGGACGAAGTGCGTGCCTGGCCGATCGCGGCAGAGTCCACGGCGGTCGAGGCCGCCGGGACGATCCACACGGACCTCGCTCGAGGCTTCATCCGCGCCGAGGTCATCGCCTACGAGGATCTCCTCGCCCTCGGCTCGACGGCGGAGGCGCGTCGCCACGGCAAGCTCCGCTCGGAGGGAAAGACCTATCGCGTCCGCGACGGCGACGTCCTCGAGGTGCTCTTCAGCCGGTAGGCGGTCGACCCGCGGCGGCTCGGCGGCCGACGGCGCACGATCCGCGGGTGGTCAGTGTGGGCGAGGCGGACGCGACCCGTTGAAGTCGGCGACGATGGACCGGAAGTCGGATGGGGATCCCTCCGGATCGTCGTCATCGTCGTCGTCGTCGTCGCGCCCGCTGGTGGCCGTGCCCTCGAGGTCGGCGAGGAACGTCTCGTCCGGGTCGCGTGAGACGTTGACGGCTGCCGTCAGTCGCTCGTCGGAGACGTGGATGAAGCCGTGGATCCGCTCGAGCTCATCGGCGATGGCCTCGATGAGGGTATCGTGCTCATGCGACTCGATCACCTGCTCGCGGATCTCCTGCACCGTCCGGAAGAACTCCTCCGCTTCCATCTCCTCGTCACGGGCGAGCATGAGATCGGCGAAGACGTCGCCATCGCCCTCATGGAGTTCGTAGAAATACACGCTCGCTCCCGATCCCTGACCACCGGCGATCCCACGGCGCCCGGCGGCCGACAGTATAGGTCGGCGTGACGGGCGAGCCGTCCCGACCCACGATCGTCGTCGTGGGCGCGGCCGCCCGCGACATCGCGGCCGACGATCCCCGGGGCTGGCGCCTCGGCGGCGGCGTGACCTACGGCGCGCTGACGATCGCCCGCCTCGGCGTCCGCACCGCGGCCCTCGTCGGCGTGGACGCGACGGCCGAGGCGGCACACGAGCTCGATCTGCTCCGCGACGCCGGAGCATCGGTCATCACGGTCCGTCTGGAGCACGGACCGGTCTTCGAGAACATCGAGACGCCGCGCGGTCGCATCCAGATCGGTTCGTCACCCTCCGACCGCGTCCCCCACGAGGCCATCCCGCGAGCCTGGGCGGACGCCCCGGGCTGGCTCTTCGCGGCTGTCGCGGACGAGCTCGGGGACGGTTGGGCCGCCGCCGTCCCCGCTGGCGCGCTCGTCGCGACCGGCTGGCAGGGACTCCTCCGCGAGGTGACGTCGGGCGAGCGCGTCCGCCACCGGGCTCCAGGCCGCGCTCCGATCATCGAGCGCTCGGACATCGTGGGCGTGAGCCGCGACGACCTCGACGCGGACGTCCCGCTCGCGACGCTCTGCGAGCTGTTGCATCCGGGCGCGACGCTCGTCCTCACCCAGGGCGCGAACGGCGGCATTGCGCTGGGTGGCGGTTCCGGAGGTCCGACGAGGATGCGCCGCTGGCCGGGTATCCGGCCAGCGGCGATCGTCGACCCGACCGGAGCCGGCGACGTCTTCCTCGCCGCGCTCCTCGCCGCCCGCGTCGAGCCGCGGCTCGTCGGCGGCCGGCTCGGGGCACAGCTCGACCTGCGCCTCGCGGCCGCCGCAGCGTCCCTCGTCCTCGAGGGTCCCGGACTCGCCGGGGTTCCCACGAGGGAGGCCGTGAAGCGGAGGATCGCGGAGCTTCCGCGCGGAGGCGGGGACGCCGGCGGATAGGTGGCGGGCGATCCTCGCCGCCAGGCGACGTCGGCGTCGGGCGAGGTCCGCCTCGAAGATCGGCATCGGCCGACCCATGGCCCGCCCTCGTTCGGCGACCACGCGTCCGCGCTCGACGATCGCGAGGGCGGCGATCGGATCCGTCCACGCGTGCTCGAGCGCCTTCGCGATCTCGACGATCGCGAGCGCCGCGAGGGGACGGCTGGCGGTCGCGAGCTCCCGCCAGGCCGCGAGCGCCTCCGCGTGGCGGCCGAGGCGCCGCAGGGTCCGAGCCCGCTCTGCGGCGATGCCATCGCGGATCCGTCGCGGATCGGGCGTCAGGTGCGGGTCCTCGACGCCGCGCGTCCGGGCCGTGGCGTCCCACGCCCGATCCGCGTCGAGAGCGGCGTCGAGGCAGGCGAGGGCCTCCGCGTGCCGACGCTCGCGCCGGAACAGGCGGGCGACGGCGGCGAGATCGCCGCGATGGGCGCTTCGCCGGAGATCCGGGTCGGCGACCGTCCGGTCGATGTGGGCGAGGAGGGTGGCGAGGGACCACACGTCGAGCGCGTTGTGGCGCGCGACGTCCACGAGCGGCCCCGCCGTGCCGCCTCGGAGGAAGGCGAGGTATCGGCCGGGGATCTCGGCTCCCTCGACGTCGCCACGCCGATGGAGGTCGAGCAGCTCGCGTTCGACGGTGCGGAGTCGCGCATCCGTCATCCGGTGGCGGAATACGCGACGGACGAACGGCAGGAGATCGAGATGGCCGGCACGGCTCGGGGCAGCGCGGCGGTCCATCCGGAAGCGGGCTTCGAGGAGCGGCCAGTCGAAGCCGTGCCCGTTGTACGTGACGAGCCAGGCATCGGCGGGCACGAGGTCGGCGAGCGCGCCGAGCATCGCCGGCTCGTCCGGCTGGTCGGGCACGACGAGCTGGACTCGCCGGAACGTCGCACCCTCCCACCAGCCGATCCCGACCAGGAAGGCGATCGTGCCGGCCGCCGTCGCGAGGCCCGTCGTCTCCGTGTCGAGGCAGACCAGGGGGACCGACGCCGGCGGCATTCCCGGCAGCAGCGCGAGCCGGCCGCGGTCGAGCGGCACGGTCGTGGGTGGAAGGTCGCAGCGGATGTATCGCCCGCGCGACGTCTCGACGACCTCGCCGCCGAGCGCGGCGGCGAGTCGAACGGCGGGCGCCTCGCCTTGCGGTTCGAGATGGATCCCGGCCGGCCCCGCCGAGTGGCCCGCTCGATGATTCGCGAGGCGGCGCTCGAGCGTCGCGTTGGGGCTCACCGAACGGTCGCCCCGCCGATCGCGCCGCGCGTGCCGAGCCCGACGATCTCGCCGAGCAGGCGGAGCGCGGATGCCCTGGCGTCGACGTCGGGTTCGAGGCGGGGGCCGGTGCAAGCAGGGCATCCGGCGTCGCATGGACAGCTCGCGACGAGGCTCGCGGCGCCCTCGATCAGCTCGTCGTGCCGCTCATACAGGCGTTCGGCGAGCCCCACGCCGCCGGGCACGCCGTCGTAGAGGTAGATCGTGGGGGCCTCGTGGTGCGGTGAGCGGACCTGGCTGACGAGCCCGAGGTCGCGCGGGTCGACCATGAGCAGGATCGCCGCCACCGCCTGGATCGCCCGCCCGGCCCCGAGGAGCGCGATGTCGAGCTCGCGCCGCGACCATGCCCCCTGCGGGCGTCCGAGGGTGAGCCAGTAGGCGGTCGTCTGGAGCTCGATCTCCGGCAGGTGGATCCGTCCCCAGCCGATGTTCTCGTTCGTCGTGAAGCGGAGCTTCTTGTAGATGGTGGCGAGGCTCGCGACCATCACCTCGCCGTGGGCCCGCGTCCCGCCCGGCACCGGTGCCGTCGCGAAGACGTCGAGCGGCTTGAGCGTCACCGCGGCGTCAGCCTGCGTGTAGTGCTCGACGTCCACCCGCCGGACGTACGCCTTCCGCTCGTCCCAATCGAGGCGGTCCACGTGGAACTGCGCCGACTCGTGGAGGTAGATGGCATCCTCGTGGACGAGCGTCGGCGCGGAGAACATGTCGACCTCGCCGATGACCCGCGGCCGATCGGGTGTCGTGTCCACGATGACGACATTCTCCGAGGCGGCCGTCCGCAGCGAGATCGAGGCGGCGGGGAAGTTCTCCGACGACCAGTACCAGCGACCGTCGCCGGCCTGACGGACGTGGCCCTCCTCGGCGAGGAACGCGAGGAGGTCGGCCACGCCGTCGCGCCCGAACCGTTCGTCCGGCTCGAATGGAAGCTCGAAGGTCGCCGCCTTGAGATGGGCGAGCAGGATGTGGAGGTTGTCGGGGTCCGCCCGCGCCTCCTCCGGCGTGCCGGCGAGGAGGAACTCCGGGTGGTGGACGATGTAGCGGTCGACGGGTGAACCGGCGGCGACAAGGACGGCGACGCTCACCCCGGACCTCCGGCCTGCCCGGCCGATCTGCTGCCACGTGGCGGCGACGGATCCCGGATAACCGGCGAGGATCGCGGCGTCCAGGCGGCCAATGTCGACGCCGAGCTCGAGGGCGTTCGTGCTCACGACCCCGAGCACCTCGCCGTCGCGGAGGCCTCGCTCGATCGCCCGACGCTCCGTCGGCAGGTACCCGCCTCGATAGCCGCGGATCCGCGATCGGGGGCCGGCATGCTCGCGGAGCGCCTCGCGGATGCCGGTGAGGAGGAGCTCGACGGCCGTCCGCGATCGACCGAACACGACGGTCTGGCGGTCGGCGCGGAGGAACGGGAGGGCCCATCGCTGGGCCAGGGTGAGGGCCGATCCCCGGGCGCCGGTGGCGGGATCGAGGAGCGGCGGTTCGACGAGGAGGAGATGCCGCTCGCCGGACGGCGCCCCGTTGCGGGTGACGAGCTCCACCGGCCGGCCGGTGAGGAGGCCGGCGAGCTCGGCCGGGTTCCCGATCGTCGCGGAGCAGCAGACGATGACCGGGTGCGAGCCGTAGTGGGCGCACAGGCGGAGGAGTCGACGCAGCACGTTCGCGACGTGGCTGCCGAATACGCCGCGATACGTGTGCAGCTCGTCGATGACGATGTACCGCAGCTGCTCGAAGAGCTGGAACCACTTCGTGTGGTGGGGGAGGATCGATGCGTGGAGCATGTCCGGGTTGGTCACCACGACCTGCCCGGCGTCACGGATCGTGGACCGGATGGGGGCCGGCGTGTCGCCGTCGTAGGTCGCCGTCGAGACCGTCAGGCCGGCCGCTCCGGCGAGGGCCGAGAACTCGGCGACCTGGTCCTGACCGAGGGCCTTCGTCGGGAAGAGCCAGAGCGCGCGAGATCCGGGATCATCCGCGATCGCCTGGAGCGTCGGTATCGCATAGCACAGCGTCTTGCCCGACGCCGTGGCCGTGACGACGACGGTGTCGCGCCCGGCGCGGATCGCGTCGATCGCCTCTGCCTGGTGCGTGTAGAGCCGATCGATGCCGCGCGTCCGAAGACCGGCGGCGATGCGGGGATCCAGCCACGACGGCAGGTCCTCCCAGGCGGCTTCGCGAGCGGCGATCGTCTCATGGTGGACGACGGTCGCGGCGAGCGACGGCTCAGCGAGGATCCTCGCGAGCACGGCAGCGGTATCGAGCGGGGCGTAGGTCCGCAAGACTCGCTCCTCCCAGGTGATATCGAACGGATGTGCGGTTCGGAGTGTACGCCACACGGTCAGCCGCGTTCGTGACAGGTCACCTGGCACGCGTCCACAGGCACGCGTACCGTGGTTTGACACGCCAGCTGCCCGCAGCTAGCATCCGGCCCGATGGACCCTCGGACCCACGGCGCCTCGGCGGACCTCGACCCCGGCCTCGACGAGGATGGGGCGCAGAGTCAGGAGTCCACGGACGAGCCGTTCGCCGACACGAGCGCCCCGCGCCTGTCGCTCGAGGGCCTCACCGTGGGAGGTTTCACGAGACGCCGGGCGGCGTGGCTCGTCGGGGCTCTGGCCACCGTCTGGATCGTCATCGTGTTCGCGCGCCAGGTGGGCGACGCGTCGGCGGTCGCCGTGCAGGCAGATCAGGCCCGCGTGGCGAACGCCGCGGTGGCTGCGAACGTCATCGCGCTCCAGCGGGAGCTCAACCTCGTCCAGCGGCCGGACTACATCCTCCAGCAGGCCCGCGGCCTCGGACTCGGCACGGCGAAGGACCATGCGTTCGTCCTCGCTCCGGGAGCGCCGCCGCTGCCCTCGAATGCCCCGGGCTCCGCGGCGCTCCGCCTCGGCGCGCCGGCCTCGAGCCCGTCGCCCCTCGACTCCTGGCTGCAGATGCTCTTCGGCCCGACGCCGGGCGGCTGATCGCCCGGAGGGACGACGCTGCGCAGTGACGGCTTCCCGTGCCGGAGCGCGACGCCGAGTGGGCGCGGGCAGCGTCGGAAGGAACGCACATCGAGCGGATCCTGTCGTTCTGGACCAACGATGCGGTCGTCCTGGCGCCCGGCTCGAGCGCACCGGGGGCGACCAACTCCGAAATGTCCTTGACGTTGCCCGGACGGCCGGGCCACGATGAGGAGGCTCCGCAATGGCTCGCTCATGGAGGACTCGTCATGGCCTGGCGATTGGACGGCACCTACTTCGAGAACTGTAGCTGCGAGGTCGGGTGTCCATGCACCGTGGCCGACTTCTCGGCCCCTGCGGATCATGAGCGGTGCCGGTTCCTCATGGCCTTCCACGTCGACTCGGGCAAGGTCGACGACGTGGACGTCAGCGGGCTGACCGTCGGCGTCTTCGGCGATACGCCCGCCATGATGGTCGAAGGCAACTGGAAGGTCGGACTGTTCATGGATTCCAACGCATCGGCGCAGCAGGGAGCCAAGCTCGCGAGCGTGTTCTCCGGGCAGATCGGTGGGCCCATGGCTGGCCTCGCACCGTTGATCACGGAAATGCTCGGGATGGAGTCGGCATCGATCGAGTACCGCAGCGACGGACGTCACCACAGCGTGAAGATCGGCGATGGCGTCGCGATCGAGGTCGATGACGTCTCCTCACCGCTCGATCCTGCCGCCGATGCGCCGAAGGTGACCGGCGTGCATCACCCCGCGGGCGCATCGCTCACGGTCGCGCGGTCGACCGCATCCCGCATCTCGGCGTTCGGCTACGACATCGCCCTCGTCGGCAAGAGCGGGTTCTCGGCGCCATTCTCGTGGGCGGGGTAGCCAGCTCTCGGACCATCTGGCGCCTGACACCTCAGGCGGCCGTCCTCCTCATCGCGGCCGCGATCGCCTGGGTCGCGATCATCGCCTGGTCGTCGCAGGACGGGGCCATGTCCGGCACCATGGGCCTGGCGCTACCGGCATTTCTGGTCGCCTGGACCGTGATGATGGCCGCCATGATGCTGCCGTCCGTCGCGCCGGTGGCCTCCCTCTACGCCCGGTCGATCTCCGGGCGTCGCGCCCTGCGCCTGACCCTGTTCACCGGCGGCTATCTGGCGGTCTGGGCGTCTGCGGGCGTGCTCGCGTTCGCGCTCGGCGGGTTCATCTCGCGGCTGGCCGAGGGGGATGGGCGACTCGGGACCGCGGCGGGAGTCGTCGCATATCTGGGCTGCGGCCTGTACCAGTTATCGCCGCTCAAGTACCGCTGCCTGGCGCACTGCCGCTCTCCCCTGTCGCTCTTCCTCATGTACAGCTCCTACCAGGGCGTACTGCGAGACCTGCGTGTGGGCGTGCACCACGGCGCCTACTGCCTGGCCTGCTGCTGGGCGCTCATGGTGGTCCTGCTCGCTCTTGGGGCGATGAGCGTCGTCCCGATGCTGATCCTCGCGGCGGTGGTCCTCACGGAGAAGCTCTGGTCGAGGGGAGAAGCCTTCGCGCGACTCGTCGGGGTCGCCTGCCTCGGCCTGGCGATCGCGACGATCCGGATCCCCGAGCTCGCACCCGGATTCATGCCAAGCACGGCAGGCATGTAGCCGTCGTCGACCCGCGGGTGGCGGCCGAACGAGGCAAGGTTGGCGGACACGTCCGGCTCGGCCATGGAATCGAGCGCAGCGCGTGAATCGGCGGCGGAGTAGCTCAGCGGTAGAGCAGGGGACTCATAAGCCGCCCGACACATCCGCTGTGCTCATCCTCGTGAAAGCTGAGCACGAATCGGTCCACTTATAGGCTGTATCGTCGGTGACCGTCAGAGCACATAACTCCGATACAGCACATACCTGAATCTGGTCATCATCCTCTAGCCCGAGGGACGTGATCGCCTCCCCAAGCGTTCAATCTCCGCCGTTCGATTGAACGCTTAGGATTCGGTTGACATGCCCGATCTGATCCGACCGTTCCTGGCGAGCCTCGATGGCGATGCCCTCGTCGACCTCATCGTCGAGGAAGCGGACCGTGACGACGGACTCGCCGAGCGACTTGGGCTCCGCGCGGCGATGGCGGCCCCCGGAACCGATGGCCTGCCGGCACTGAAGAAGGCGATCGGTCGCGCGACCAGGACGTATGGCTTCCTCCGCTATCGGGACGTCCGGGCGTTCGCCCGGGGTGTCGACGAGGTCGCTGACCTGCTCGATGGGCTGGTGACGGACGGCCGGCCCGACGCCGCGATCGGCCTGGCCGAGCATGCCTTGGCGCGCCTCGAGAAGGCGCTCGATCACGCCGACGACTCGGATGGCTTGATCGGCGATCTGCTCGCCCGTTTCCAGCAGACCCACCTCGACGCGTGCCGGGCGGCCGGACCCGATCCGGTCAAGCTCGCTGAACGGCTCTTCCGCTGGGAACTCAGCGGCGATTGGGATGTCTTCCGGGGCGCGGCCGAGACCTACAGCGACGTGCTCGGAGAGGCCGGGCTGGCCAGGTATCGGCTTCTCGCGGAGGCCGAGTGGGAGCGCATGCCGACGCTCGCGCCAGTCCCGGACGCCATCGAGCCCAACGACTCCAACCGGTTCAGCATCACGTACACGATGGAGTCGCTCGCCCACGCGTATCACGACATTGACATGGAGATCGCGGTCCGAAGCCGCGACCTATCGTCCGCCTACCGGTTCCTCGAGATCGCACAAGTCTGTCGGGACGCCGGTCGCCCCGACGAGGCACTCGACTGGGCCGAGCGCGGGGTTCGCGCCTTCCCGGAGCGTACTGACCATCGTCTCCGAGAGTTCATTGCCGACGAATACCTGCGCCGCGCCCGAGGCGACGACGCGATGGCGGTCATCTGGGCGCAGTTCCTCGAGCAGCCGGCCCTCGCCGCCTTCCAGCTTCTGAAGCGGTACGCCGACCAGATCGGAACGTGGGCGCTCTGGCGCTCGCGCGCGCTCGCGGAGGTGCGCCGGTCGATCGGCCTGGCCAAGGCTGCTGGACCGACGCCCGCCGCGATCAGTCGGGCCCGATACCGCTGGAACGTGCCGCCGGACGGCTCGCGGCTGGTCGACATCCTCCGCTGGGAAGGTCACGTCGACGAGGCGTGGTCGGAAGCACATGCGCTCGGCTGTTCGCCGGGTCTGCTCCTCCTGCTGGCCGCGGAGCGCCAGGTGACCCACCCGGACGAAGCCATCCCGATCTACCGTCAGGAGGTCGAGCGACTGCTCCAGGTGAGCGACAAGGGGAACTACGTGCAGGCGGTTGACCTTCTCGGACGGATCGGCCCGCGGATGTCCAGGCTTGGTCGCGCTACGGAGTTCGCGTCGTACGTGGCCGACATCAGGGCGGCCAACGCGCGCCGGCCGGCCTTTACGTCGCTCCTCGATGACGTCCAACTTGCCCCCAAGCGCCCGATCCTTCGCGCCGTGGACTGAAAGTCGGCACTCCGCCTTTCGGGCGACTTGTTGGCGCGTCGACCGACAGAGTCAATCTGGCGAAGCGCAAGAGGCAGTCTTCCTGGGTCAGTCATGGAGACCGACGGCGGGCTACCGGAGCGCTCGGCGAAGGGCGTATTCGAGCCCGCGCGACGTCAGCGTGCGCAGCCGTGGCGATCCGATCCGCTCCAGCCAATGAGCGATCTCCTTGCGGTCGAAGTCCGTCGGGAGCTCAAGCTCGGGAATCCGGCGCTGCCGCGCGCCATGCGCCGCAGACACGTAGCAGAGGTCGAAGAGCGCTTTCGCCGGACTCGCCACCTTGATCCCGTCCTTTTCCACCCATCCGCCGAACAGGTCCGGTGGCAGGTGATGGACAACGAAGGTGGCCACGGAGGTCCGGACCTGTTTCGAACGATCGAGCGAGGCGACAGAGATATCCCGCGGGAGCTGGTCGATCAGCTGATGGAAGTTGAGTGCCGAAGCGAACGAGATGTACGCGGGGTACGGTCGCGTGACTTCCTCGGCGAGTCGTCGCGGGTCGACTGGCTCGCTCCCGAGGACCCACAGTCCGTGTCGCACCCGCTGAGCGAGACCGTGCGTCGCGAGATCGCTGAGGAGACGGCTCGCCGCACTGGTGGAGATCCGAAGCGCGGCGGCGGCCTCGCCGGTCGTCAGTGTCGGACCGAGTCCGGCGAGGGTGGCGTAGGAGGCCAGCGTCATCGCAGTCGCTCCAGATGGCCGGCGACCGTGGTCACCATCTCGTCCCACACCTCTGGCCGGTTGTAGATCTCGACGAACTCCTCTTCGAGGTAGTCGACGACGAGGTCCGCGAAGGCCTCGAACGGGATCGCAAACGCCGCGTCGATGGCCTTGCCGACAAGTACCCCGTCGACATCACCGGCCTTGACCGCGTCCGGGTTCCCGGCGAACAGGAGGTCGAGATCGAAGACGTCGCGCGGCTCGGTCTCCGAGCGCTCGGCGAGGGCCCGGATCTTCTGCCGAATGGCGGCGGTGGCCAGGTAGTGGTTGGCCTTCACGACACGGAGACCGGCGGCCCGCCCGATGTCCGACCGTGCGGCCTCAAGGGCGTACTCCGGATCGGCGGCGTTCCGGGACGAGAACTCGATCTTGGAGTTGAGTCTGGCCCCGCTCCCGACGACGGCGAACTTCCATCTCCGGGTCGTGTCGGTCTGTTTCGGCTTCGTCAGGTCGGCCATCTCGACACCGGCAAGCCGTAGCAGGTCGCGGAACGCTCGAGAGTCGAGCGTCTCGTCGACCTTGTCCTCGATCTTCCAGAACGCAGTGCCCACGTAGTCGAGATCGATGTCCTGCGACCGGCGGCGGCTCTCGTAGAAGAGACGCATGTTCGCGCCACCCTTCACGACATAGTCCGCGATGGGCAGGCGCGTTGGCAGGACCTGGAGGAACGCCAGCTGGAGGAACTCGATGAGCTTGGCGCCCGTCTGCGTGGTGTTCACTCAGCAAGACTACGTGATATTGACTCCACTCGTCAATATGCCGTACTCTAACGCCGACGACCTCGATATGGTTCGGGAGCGACTGTCCGCCGCCTGGCCGTACGTGACCAGGGCTCAATAGTTATGTGCTGTGCGATAGTTATGTGCTCTAGCGACCTCGGTTGCTGCCCTTGGTCACGCTCGGTAAGCTTGAGAACCTCGGCGGAGTAGCTCAGTGGTAGAGCAGGGGACTCATAAGCCCTTGGTCGGTGGTTCGAATCCGCCCTCCGCTACCAGATCCTCCGCACGTTCGTGCTCATCCGCTCATCCCCGGAACGTTCGTGCGCGATTCCGGCTGGAGGGCGAGCTTCCGGCCCGTTCGGTCCCGCCGGATCACGCTCGGCCGGGCACGATCGAGCGGTGGACGTGGGCCTCGGGAGACCGCACCGCTCCCGAACGTTCCTCCGATGAGCGGATGAGCGAGGGGCAGCGGCGGCCGGACGCGACCCGCATGGACGGCCCGGTCCAGCCGCAGTCGCCTCTCCGGGGGGCGGGCAAAGAGTGCGGCGGTATACTCGCCCGTGAGCTCGCCGCTCGGTCGGCGGGTCTTCGCGCATCCGGAGGCTTCCTTCCTTGAACGCCAAGTTCCTCCGCAACGGCATCGTCATGCTCGTGCTCGTCGTGGGCACCGTTGCGCTCCTCGCCGCCGTGCTCATCAGCCCGAGCAGCACCGGCACCGCCCACTCGTACACCTCGTTCCTCCAGGACGTCCAGAACGGGACCGTCGTCTCGATCGTCCAGCAGGACAAGACGCTCACGGTGAAGCAGTCGACCGGTCAGTACACGGTCGTCGTCCCGGGTCTCCTCGCGGACGCCTATCCGGACATCGTCGCGGCGGCGAAGGCCGGCGGCAAGCCCACCCCGGACCTGACCGCGGATGTCCCCGCGGACACCTCGTGGTTCCTCTCGCTCCTTGGCATCCTGCTTCCGGTCGTCGTCATCGTCGGCTTCATCATCTTCATGATGCGGCAGGCGCAGGGGACGAATAACCAGGCGCTGAGCTTCGGCAAGAGCCGGGCCCGCATGTTCCTCGGCAACAAGACGGTCGTGACGTTCGCGGACGTGGCGGGCGTGGACGAGGCAAAGACGGAGCTCCAGGAGGTCGTGGAGTTCCTCAAATACCCCGAGAAATTCAACTCGCTCGGCGCGCGGATCCCGCGCGGCGTCCTTCTCGTCGGCCCTCCCGGAACCGGCAAGACCCTCATGGCCCGGGCCGTCGCCGGTGAGGCCGGCGTCCCGTTCTTCAGCATCTCCGGTTCGGAGTTCGTCGAGATGTTCGTCGGCGTCGGCGCTTCACGGGTCCGCGACCTGTTCGATCAGGCCAAGCGGAACTCCCCGTGCATCGTCTTCGTCGACGAGATCGACGCCGTCGGTCGTCAGCGCGGGGCGGGCCTCGGCGGCAGCCACGACGAGCGCGAGCAGACGCTCAACCAGATCCTCGTCGAGATGGACGGCTTCGACACGAACACGAATGTCATCGTCGTCGCGGCGACGAACCGGCCGGACGTGCTCGACCCGGCCTTGCTCCGGCCGGGCCGCTTCGACCGCCAGGTCATCCTCGACCGCCCGGACATGCGGGGTCGGACGGCGATCCTCAAGGTCCACACGAAGGGCAAGCCACTCGACAAGACCATCGACGTCGAAGGCATCGCCCGGCGATCGCCCGGCTTCTCCGGAGCGGACCTCGCGAACCTCGTCAACGAGGCGGCGATCCTCGCCGCGCGCCGCAACAAGAAGGTCATCGCGATGCCGGAGTTCCAGGAGGCGCTCGAACGGATCGTCGCCGGCCCGGAGCGGAAGAGCCGGGTCATTAGCGATGTCGAGAAGGGGATCATCGCCTTCCACGAGGGCGGCCACGCGGTGGTCCAGCGGATCCTCCCGAAATGCGACCCGGTCTCCAAGGTGACGATCATCAGCCGTGGCATGGCCCTCGGCTACACGATGGCCCTGCCGACGGAGGATCGGTACCTGCAGAGCAAGTCGGAGTTCGAGGACAAGATCGCCGGTCTCCTCGGCGGCAACGCCGCCGAGCGGCTCGTGTTCGGTGACACGACCACGGGGGCGAGCAACGACATCGAGAAGGCGACGGACCTCGCGCGCCGGATGGTCACCGAGTTCGGCATGAGCGACAAGCTCGGTCCGTTGAGCTTCGGCAAGCGGGACGAGCTCGTCTTCCTCGGCCGCGAGATCGGCGAGCAGCGGAACTACAGCGACGATGTGGCGAAGACGATCGACGACGAGGTCCGGGCGATCATCGATCGGGCATACGATCGGGCGATGGAGGTCCTCGTGACCCATCGCGACCGGCTCCAGACGCTGGCCGAGAAGCTCGTCGCGGAGGAGACGGTGGACTCGGAGGAATTCGAGAAGATCTTCGCGGACCTGCCGCCCAAGGAGGATCCGCGCGGCGGAACACCCTTGATCGCCGCTGCGCCGGTGACGCCGCGGACGCCGAACGCGCCCGCCGCTCCGGGCCCGTCGACCGGTCCGGCTCCGGCGCCCGCGCCGAGCCCGGCGTGATCCCGATCGAACCGATCGGGATCACCGGCAGGTGACGACGCAGCCCTCCGTATCCCCGGGCGCCCCGGTCACGGATCCGGCCCTCGAGGCGTACCTCGTCGAGACCCACGGCCGACGCCTCGACGAGTACATCGAGTTCCTCCGGATCCCGAGTGTCTCGGGGCTTCCGGAGCACGACGGAGACTGCCGCCGGGCGGCGGGCTGGGTCGCTGATCGGCTGCGGGCGATCGGTCTTGAGCACGTCGACGTGTCCGAGACGGGCGGCCATCCGATTGTCTATGCGGACTGGCTGCACGCGGCGGGCGCTCCGACGGCCGTGGTCTACGCTCACTACGACGTCCAGCCGGTCGACCCGGTCGAGGAGTGGGCGTCACCACCGTTCGAGCCGGTGATCGTCGACGACCGCGTCCTCGCCCGTGGCTCGAGCGACGACAAGGGCAACATCGCGATCATCGTCCAGGCGGCCGAGGCGCTGCTTGCGACGCGCGGACAGCTGCCCATCAATCTGCGGTTCATCTTCGAGGGCGAGGAGGAGTCGAGCTCGGTCCACCTCGAGCCGTGGCTCGCGGCGAACCGCGGGCGGCTCGGCGGCGACGTCGCCCTCATCTGCGACTCCGGCTTCTTCGCCGGTAACATCCCGGCCGTGACGATCGGACTCCGCGGGATCATGTACGCCCAGCTCGACGTGACGGGCCCGTTCCAGGACCTCCATTCGGGGGTCTACGGCGGCATGGTCGCCAACCCCGCGAACGCCCTCGCGACGATCCTCGGCGGGCTCAAGGACGCGGACGGACGGATCCTCATCCCGGGCTTCTACGATGACGTCATCCCCCTCGGCGCGGACGACCGGGCGGCCTTCGCGACCCTCCCGTTCGACGAGGATGAGGCGCGCGCATCGCTCGGCGTCGTGGAGCTCGTCGGCGAGGTGGGCTACACGACCCTCGAGCGCCGCGCGGCCCGCCCGACCCTGGACGTCAACGGCATCTGGGGCGGCTTCCAGGGCGAAGGGAGCAAGACGATCATCCCTGCCAGGGCGCACGCGAAGGTGAGCTGTCGGCTCGTCGCCGCCCAGGATCCCGAGGTCATCCTGCGGCGCTTCCGCGAGCACGTCCTCGCGACCTGCCCGCCGGGCGTCACGGTCGAGGTGCACGATCTGGGCATGGGCCGGCCGAGCTTCTCGCCGATCGACCTGCCGGCGAACCAGGCCCTCGCCCGGAGCCTCGCCGCGGTCTTCGGTCGCGAGCCGGTCTTCATTCGCGAGGGCGGTTCCATCCCGTTCGTCGCGGCGTTCGAGACGCTCCTCGCCCTGCCCGTCGTCATCATGGGATTCACCCCGCCGGACGGGAACTTCCACGCCCCGAACGAGTGGATGGACCTGACCAACTTCGAGCTCGGGATCCGCGCGATGGCGCGCTACTGGGAGGAGCTCGCGAGCCTCCCGCGGTGAGGGCGGCAGGTGGCAGCGAGCCGGCCGCCGGGACTCCGCCGGTCCGCGGGACCCAGGACCTTCGGCGACTTTCCGGGCTTCTGGCCGGTGCTACCATGCCCGCACGTCACCACCGGGAGGGATACGCCGCGTGAGCACCGAGGCACCTGACACGAACGCCACCCCCAAGACCGCGTGGCGGCTCGACACGCCGAACGGCAGCATGGCTCCTCGTTCCGCGCTGGATGTCCTCGTGGATCTCAACGATCACGTCACCTCCGGCAACGTCGGCGAATACCAGCCGGTGCCGCTCGGGTTCACCCCGCTCGACAAGACGATCGGCAACGGTCTGCGAGCCGGCGAGCTCTTCCTCATCGGCGGCGCCCAGGGGACCGGCAAGACGACGATGGCCCTCCAGATGGCGCGCAACGTCGCCTCGGGCGGACAGGCGAACGTGCTGTACGTCTGTTTCGAGCATGAGGAGCAATACCTCCTCAATCGGCTCATCGCGATGGAGTCGGCCCTCGCCCACCTGCCGCACAAGACCGGGGCGATCAAGATCCAGGACGTTCGCAAGGAGATCCTCGGCTCCTGGATGGCGGACGGGTCCGGCACCGCACAGCTGGCGAACAACCCGCGACTCCGGCCCTCGCTCGACCGGATCGCTCGCTACGGCCAGAACCTGTTCCTCATGCGCGGCACGCAGACGGCGAGCACCGTCGATAATCTCCGCCAGCTCATCCGCCAGCACAAGGAGCTGTCCGGCGACCGCCGGCTCCTCGTCGTCGTGGACTATCTCCAGAAGGTGCCGGTCTACCCGGAGCCACCGACCGAGACCGAGAAGGTGACGTTCGTCGTCAACGGGCTCAAGGACATCGCCCTGGCCGAGGATGTCCCGATGATCGCCATCGTCGCGGCCGACAAGGAGGGGCTCAAGGCGGCCCGTCTTCGGAACCACCACCTGCGCGGCAGCTCGGCGATCAACTACGAGGCGGACATCATCGTCATCATCAACGAGAAGTACCACATCGTGGCCAAGGTCAACATCGAGTTCAACCCGTATCAGGCGCAGCGGTTCCGCGACTGGGTCGTCGTGAGCATCGAGAAGAACCGCGGCGGCCAGGACAACGTCGACCTCGAGTACGAGAAGCACTTTGAGTTCTCATGCTTCGATCCGAGCGGCCGGACGGTGCAGGAGAAACTCATCGAGGAGCGCCTCTACAACGACTGAGGCGCCGCTGCGCGGCGGCGCACCGTCGCGCGCGTCACGGGCCCGGCACGGGTATCGTGTGCGGATGGGCGAGCGCGTGAGCGACCGGTTCCCGGACGTCGTGGAAGTCGTGGTCGAGATCCCCCGCGGCAGTCGGAACAAGTACGAGTGGGACGAGCACGAGCGCGTGTTCCGCCTCGACCGCGTCCTCTCCTCAGCCGTCTACTACAACTTCGACTACGGCTTCGTCGAGGGAACGCGTTCCGGCGACGGCGATCACACGGACGCACTCCTCCTCATCGACGAGCCCACGTTCACCGGCTGCCACGTCTGGGCGCGCCCGATCGGCGGGCTCGAGATGCGCGACGACAAGGGCTTCGACTTCAAGGTCCTCTGCGTCGCCGTGGGCGACCCGCATCAGGCCCACGTCGCTGACCTCGACCAGGTCAGGCCCCACCGGCTCGTCGAGATCCGCCACTTCTTCGACACGTACAAGCTGCTCGAGTCCAAGGAGACGGAGGTCGTCGGCTGGCGCGCAGCGGTGGCGGCCCGGGAGGTCCTCCTCGCCGACCGACGGACCTTCGACGCCGAGCGGAGGGCGGGCGGCGGCCGATCCGGCCGATGACGGAGGACGCGCCGCTCGGCGAACCGCGCCGCGAAACGGTGGCGGCCGATCCGCGCGAGCCGGCGTGGCTCGCCCGGGCGCGTGAGCCCGGCCGTCGGCTGTTCGTCGCGGTGCCCCTGCCGGCGGAGGTCATCCGTGGGGTGGCCGCGCTCGTGGAGGGCGTTCGCGCCGCGGATGGCGCCGCGATCGTCGGGCCCGTCGGTCGCGGGGGACGCGGCGCGAACGACGTCCGCTGGGTCCGGCTGGACGCCCTCCATGTCACGATCCGGTTCATCGGGCCCACCCTCGATCCAGACGTCGAACGGATCGCGACGGCGGTCGAACGCGTCGCCGCCGCCGGCCACCCCTTCGAGGTTCGGGTGACGGGCGCCGGGGCATTCCCCGGCACAGATCGCCCGCGGGCCCTGTGGCTCGGCATCGGGGCCGGTCAGACCGAGCTCGGCGCTCTTGCCTCGACCCTCGATCGAGCCCTCGTGGAGCTCGGCTGGCCGACCGACCAGCGGCCGTTCCGGCCGCATCTCACGCTCGCCCGCTCCGACGGGGTCCGGGCGGGGCCGCGGCTCGCGCGCCGGCTCATCGCCGCGGCCGACGGTCTGTCGCTCCGCTGGCGTGCCACATCCATGGTGCTATTCGAGAGCCAGACAGGAGGCGGGCCCGCGCGCTACCTGCGGCTCATGGAAGCGTCGCTCGGGAACGTTGGGATCGCGTCGGAAGCGGGAGCAGGAAGTACGTCGGGGGATGGTACGATCGGCTGAGCCACGCTGGACCCGACCCGCGCAGGTGCCCGTGCACGGAGAGCCCGGATCATCGTGACCGTCGCGCAGCGCGCCCGCCTCGTGCTCGCGCTCGGCCTGATCAATCTCGTCATCGCGGCCGTCGCGCTGGCCCTCGGCGGTCTCGGCTCACCGCCGGTGCACAAAGGCACCACCGACCTCGCGAACCCCACCCCGATCGTCGCCGGCCTCGGATCGCGCGCGTCGGCCTCGCCGTCCGCTTCCCCGGCACCGCCGGCGTCGCCCATCCCGTCCGAGTCCGCGGCTTCGACGAGGGCGGCAAGCGCTCCGACTGCATCGGCTTCTCCGATCGAGAGCGCTTCGCCTCCCGCGTCGGCGATCCCATCCGCCGAACCGGGCGGCCATCGACCCCCTCCGACGACGACGAGCGAGGAGACTCCGGGCCCCTAGGATCGAGGCGCCGACGCCCACGCCGAGCCTTCCATCGGCGCCGACGGTGGCGGAGCGACGATAATCGCCCGATGCGGGTCGCTCTTCTCGGTCTCGGGCTCATCGGCGGTTCGATCGCCCGGGCGCTTCGCCGGCCGGACGACGACCCTGCCCGTCGACCGTGGATCTCCGCATGGACGCCCGACGGGCGCGGCCCACGCGCCGCGCTCGCGGCGGGCGCCGTCGACGTGGCGGCGGGTTCGATCGGCGAGGCGGTCGACGGCGCCTCGCTCGTCATCCTTGCCGCGCCCCCGCTCGCCTGCCTCGATCTGATCGACCGCAGCGGCGAGCAGGACGTCCGCGATCGGTTCGCGACGGACGTCCTGCTGACGGATGTGGCGTCGACGAAGGCGGCGATCGTCGCGCGGGCCGTTCGCCTCGACCTGCCGTTCGTCGGTGGCCATCCGATGGCCGGCCGGGAGACGAGCGGCTTCGGATCCGCGGACGATCTCCTGTTCAGGGGCCGGCCGTGGGTCGTGGTGCCGACCGCCACGAGCCCCGCCGGAGGCGTCGACAGGATCGCAGCACTCGCTCGCGCGTGTGGTGCGGCCCCGGTCGTCATGGACGCGGCCGATCACGATGCCGCGGTCGCCGGGATCAGCCATCTCCCCCTCATCGTTGCCGCCGCGCTCGCCGGTGCCGTCTTCGGCCCGGCTGGAGACACCGAGCGACCGGACGCGGCGGCGGCGCGTGCGCTCGCGGCGAGCGGCTGGGCGTCCGCCACGCGCCTCGCTCGCGGCGACCCGACCATGGCCGCCGGGATCGCCGCGACGAATGCCGCCTCGATCGTCGCGCGGATCCGCGACCTCGAGGCCGTCCTCGTGGATTGGCGGGTGCAGATCGAGCGTGGCGATCCGGCGGAGCTGACGGCGGCGTTCGCCGAGGCGCGCGCGCGCCTCGAGGCGCCGGACGGCGGCGACGCGGACGAAGCCGGGTGAGCGACCCATCCGAGCACGTCCTCGTCGTTCCTCGCGCGGTGGCTGTCCCGATCCCGTGGCATGGCCTGCGGACGGATCCGGGGGGGATCGCCGACCTTGTCGGCGCCATGAAGTCGGAGGGGCGGTTCGTCCTCCGGTCCGCGGCCGAGGCGGACCCGACCGCCAAGCAGATCATCCCGTACCTCGTCCTCCGCGACGGCCCGCACTGGTTCCTCATGCGCCGCACCCGCCGCGGCGGCGACGAGCGCCTCCACGATCGCTGGTCGATCGGCATCGGCGGCCATCTCAATCCGGGCGACACGGACCTCGACGGAGGACTCCTGCGGGAGTGGAGCGAGGAGCTCGAGGCGGCGTTCGTGCCGCCGTTCAGGCCCGTCGGCCTGATCAACGACGATGCGAGCCCCGTCGGTGCCGTGCACCTCGGCGTCGTCTACATGGCCGAGGCGGACGGGCGTCCGGTCGGGATCCGGGAGTCGGACAAGCTCGAGGGCGGATTCGCCACGGGCGAACAGGTCGCAGCCGTACGCGATCGGCTCGAGACGTGGAGTCGGATCATCTTCGACGCCGTCACTCGGAGCGTCGCGGTCGAACGCCTATAATCCGGACGCCGGAGCCCGCCCGGGCTCGCACGGAGGGGTGACGCGACCTGATGGCGGCCAAGATCCTCGTCGTCGACGACGACCCGAACGTCCAGCGACAGCTCACCTACACGCTGAAGCAGGAAGGCTACGAGGTCGTCGTCGCTGCGGACGGGACCGAAGCGATCCGGCTGTGGGGCGTGGACAGCCCTGCGCTTATCCTCCTCGATGTCCTGCTGCCGAAGCTCGACGGCTACCAGGTCGCGGAGCGGATCAGGGCGGAGGAGGGCGCGACCGTCCACGTCCCGATCATCATGCTCACCGCCGAGCGTGAGGTCGAGCAGAAGGTGCGCGGCCTGCGGGCGGGCGCAGACGACTACCTCATCAAGCCGTTCCACCCGGCCGAGCTCGTCGCCCGGATCAGGAGCCTCCTCGCCCGGTTCGCCCCGGCCGAGACCCTTGTCGGCCGCCCGCCGCTCGGGCGCCTGCACGTCTACTACGGGGCGAAGGGCGGGGTCGGGACGACGACGATCGCGATCAATGCGGCGATCGCCCTCCATCGCGAGCTCGGGCGCTCGGTGGCCCTCGTCGACGGCAACCTCCAGTTCGGCGACCATCGCGTCTTCCTCGACCTCGGCCTCGACCGGAAGAGCATCGTCGACGTCGTGACCGCATCGACGATCGACGTGGACCTCGTGAAGCAGGTCCTCGTCAAGCACGACTCGGGCGTCGACCTGCTCCTCGCTCCGCCATCACCGGAGACGGCCGAGCTCGTCACGGCGGACCACGTGCCGCTCATCCTCGATCACCTCCGGACGCTGTACGACTACGTCCTCGTGGACATCGACAAGCGGCTCGACGAGGTGAACCTTCGAGCCCTCGACGCGTCCGACACGATCTTCGTCGTCATGACCGCCGACCTGTCGTGCCTCAAGAATGTCCGCCTCGTCCTCGAGACGATCGCCAACCTCGGCTACGAGCAGGGGAAGGTGCAGCTCGTCCTCAATCGCTCGAATGCCTTCACCGGGATCAGCGTGAAGAACGCCGAGGGGGCTCTCAAGCGGACGATCGACCATCAGGTCGTGAACGAGTACCGCGGGGCGATCAGCGCCCTCAACAGCGGCGCGCCGTTCATGTTCACGAAGGCGGACTCACCGCTCGGCCGGTCGCTCCTCGACTTCGCTCGGGCGGTCGACAAGGAGCCGGCCAAAGGCAGCCGACTCGTCGTGGCGCCGAGCCGCTGAGCGGACCAGCCGCCAGCGGACGAGCCGCCTGGATGGCGCCTGGTAAGTCGCGGGTGAGCCGGCGGTCCTAGCCTTCGGACCGTGCTTGCGACGATCCATTCGGCCACCCTCCATGGGCTCGAGGGACGCGTCATCCGCGTCGAGGTGGACGTCGCTCCCGGGCTGCCCGGGTCCACGATCGTCGGTCTCGCGGACACCGCGCTCCAGGAGGCGCGAGAACGCGTCCGCGGAGCCATCCGGAACAGCGGGTTCGTCTACCCACCTCGTCGGATCACCGTCAATCTGGCCCCGGCGGATCTGCGCAAGGGAGGGTCCTCGCTCGACCTGGCGATCGCGGCCGCGATCCTCATCGGTTCGGAGCAGCTCCGGGCGACGGGCCGCTGGGCGCTCATCGGCGAACTGTCGCTGGGTGGCGACGTCCGGTCGGTGCCGGGCGTCCTGCCGATGGTCGTGGCGCTCGCGAGACGCGGCGTGCGACGCGTCGTGGTGCCGCTGGATCGCCTCGCCGAGGCGCGTCTCGTCGACGGCGTGGAGGCGATCGGCGCCGCCTCGCTCGGCGAGGCCCTCGAGGTGCTGCGACCGGCCGGCCGACGGCCGCGGACGCCGACGGTGGCGGCCCGCGTCGAGCTCGCCGGCGGTCCGGTCGACGACGGGACGCCGGCCCGGAAGGACGATCAGACCTCGATCCCCGACCTGGCAGAGGTCCGCGGCCAGGTGGAGGCGCGGCGAGCGCTCGAGATCGCGCTTGCCGGTGGCCACGGCATCCTCTTCATCGGCCCCCCCGGGGCGGGCAAGACGCTGCTCGCCCGCACGATCCCGCGACTCCTCCCGCCGCTCGACGACGCCGAGGCACTCGCCGCGACGATCGTCGACTCGGTGGCCGGCGAGGCGCCGCTCAGGGGTCTGATCCGGCGCGCGCCGTTCCGCGCACCGCACCACACGATCTCGTACGCGGGCATGGTCGGTGGGGGTCCGCGACTCGCGCCGGGCGAGGTGACCCGGGCTGACCACGGCGTGCTGTTCCTCGACGAGCTCGCGGAGTTCGATCGGGATGTCCTCGAGGCACTCCGGCAGCCGCTCGAGGATGGTCGCGTGGCGATCGTCCGGGCCGGTCGCGCCGAGACCTTCCCGGCGAGGTTCCAGCTCGTCGCCGCGATGAACCCGTGCCCGTGGAGGTTTCGACTACACCCGGGAACCGGTAGGTCACGAGGGCGCAGACGCTCTTCCTGCCGTCGTCGTGGGTCGTGGTGTTCAGGACGACGCGAACGAGCAGACGGACGATCTCCTGGCGTTGCTCAGCGGTCAGTCCAGCGTCCAGGCGGGCCCGGACCTCGGCGAGCAGGTCGATGGCCGCCACCGGCACGTCCGGGTCGTCACGGGGCTCCAAGGCGGCCACACGGCGCTCGAGTTCGGTCGTCTCGGCCGCGATCCGGTCAAGCTCGCTATCCAGCTCTGCGTCGGGCAGGCGGCCACGGATGTTGAGGGCGATCGCTTGCTTGCGCTGGGCCCCCAGAGCCTCGATCGCTCGCGCGAGCGTGATCGACTCGGCGACGACGACCGTGCCGTGGGCCTCGCGATCAGCTTGTCCGTCGAGCTCGTCGAGGACATCGCCGGGGTCGCGGAGCCACCGCTCAACGTCAGCCCAGACAACTGGTTCGATGGCATCGGTCCGGATTGACTGGCCCCAGCAGCGCCCTGGGAGGGGACCGCGCTCGACGAGCTGGCCGGTACAGCGATACCAGCCGACCTCGCCCCGACCCTGGGTCCCGCAGTAGGAGAGGCCATCGATCCCGCAGTGGATGACGCCCCGCAGCAGGTACTTGCGCCGCGTGTTCTTCGCGATCGTCCGGTTCGCCGCGAGTGCCTCCTGCGCCGCATGCCAGAGCGCCGGGGAAACCAGCGGCTCGACCGGTGCGGAGATCACCTCGCGACCGTGTGACGCCTTCGTGGTTCTCCGGCCGTACTGGAGCTCACCTCGGTAAAGCGGATTGACGACGAGGTTCCGGATCCGTCCTGATCTCCATACGCCCTGGGTCCGCTGTGCCCGTTGACCTTTGGAGGTCACGAGCCGGTCGTCGCGGGAGTAGTGGGTGGGTACGCCCCGGGCGTTGAGCTCCTCGGCGACGCGCCGACAGCTCCAGCGGTCGGCCCCCAGGCGCTGGTAGATCCAGCGGACGATGTCCGCCGCGCTCTGATCCGCCCACACGATCGAGTCGTCCGAGACGAGACGGGCCGATTCCTTGAGGCCTTGGACCCGATAGCCGAACGGCACGATGCCACCGGTGTAGCGGCCCTCTCGCGCCGCTCTCGTCATCCCTCGGGCCATGTCCGCGAGCAACTTCAGTCGATTGAAGTCGCCGATGACCGCCTCGAGGTCTGCGACGAGCGGTTGTACCTCGCCCGTGAGGGACATGAGCCGAATGCCAAGGAACGCGAACCGTCGCCGGGCGAGCATGACATCGGGCGCGTCGCGCCCGAGCCGGTCAATGGCGACGATCCACAACTCGTCGAAGTGCCCGGCGGCCGCATCCCGCAGCAGCTGGCTTCCGGCGGGGCGGTTGGCGAGGGCGATCGTGCCCGAAACCCCGTCGTCCATATATCGGGCGACGATCTCGACGTCTGACTCGAAGGAGAGCCGTCGGTCGAGAGCGTCGGTCTGGGTCTTGATCGTCTCGCGTTCGCGCTGGTCGGCCGAACTCACTCGTTCGTAGGTCGCCACGCGTCGGGTCGCGGTTGCCATCGTCATTGCTCGCCTCCGTCCGCGGGGGAGGGGAGCACCCGGGGAAGGTCCAGTACCACCCGGAGCGCGGCCCGCATCGCCTCGCGTTCAGGGATCCATGTACGCTCTGTTGCCGGGGAGTTGGCAAGGTGAGAAACCGACCGCCGGCCGCCGCCGATCGTGATGATCGGGGTGACGACCCGGGGGTCGGGTTCCCCGAGCCTGGCCCGTGTCCGAGGCGCGAGTTCGAGCGCTCCTCCCATCGGCTCAGCCATCGCCCGCCGCGGGAGCCAGGACCCTGAACCGCGGCGGCAAGCCGATCTCGTCCGCGACCGAGGGACTGAAGGGGCTGATCTCCATGTGCAAGCCTGCCCGGGCCGAGGGTGTCAGTCCGAGCTCGCGGCCGAACAGGCGGATCTGGTCGGCCCAGCCCCGCATGATCCGGTCGAGCGGGTTCGCGATGAGGTCGCCTGCCCGTGCGCCGCGGATGAGGGGTGCCGAGCGGACGAGCAGCGAGGCCGCCTGGCGATAGCGGATGACCGCCTCGCAGTAGCAGGCGAGGGCATCGGTGTCGGCGCCCGTGATGACGCCCGCGGGCATCGCGCGGACCGTCCGCCGCCAGATGACCCTGGCGGCCGGATCGAGGTGGGCAGGCGGTCGCGGCGCGGTCTGGCGGGGCAGGGGCTCCCGATCGTTGAGGCGCGACGGGCGCGTCTCACCGTGGAGCCGCCTGAGTGTGCTGGGCATGGGAGCGGGACCGCGCCTGCCCATCAGCTAGCTCCGCTCACCGACCGGGCGGAGTGACAAGAATGGCGAAACTCGGCCGCGTATCACAAGCGGCTGACGACCTTTGGGCGCCGCGGCGGCCACCTACCCTCATACCCCCCCACCCGTCCGAGGAGCCGGCACCGCGGCCGCCCGACTTGCGGCTGTTGCACGGCCCGCAGAGCACGCCGGCGTTCGCCCGATCGAAGGGCGCACCGCCGTCAGCGAGCGCGATCGCGTGGTCCAACTTGAGGTCGGCGGCCGCATGACGGCCTCGTGCGCGACGGACGTCATGGTTGCCCGCCCGGCCGAGCCGAGTCTGTAGCAGCCGCGCGCGACCCTTCGGGGTCCAGGCCGGCTCGGCGGAGCCCGTCTTGGATCAGGAGGCTGGCCTGCGAGCGCGGGTCCCGCATCTCGCGGCGGGCAAGGTCACGGAGCCGCTCGGCGGCGCTCTCGGGAAGCGGAACATTGATCCGTGTCATGGGGCTGTTCTAGCAGCCCCATGGGCGGCGGGTGAAGGTGGCGGGTGGTCGGTAGTCTGGTCGGTAGTTAGGCGTCCCGACGCCGACGCCTGTCCTTTCCGAGCGCATAGCGAACAGCGTCGCGGCTCACGCCGAGCTCGTCGGCAATCGACCGCTCCCCGGCCGGGCGGCCCCAGGACGCGAGCTCCTGGCGCGTCCGCGCGACATCCCCCGCCGTCACCATTGGCTGCGGCCCGGGCTTGCCCTCCCCGGACGACGGCCTCTGCCTCAGCTCCGCGAGAAGTGCCCGGCATTTGGCCGGCGGCGACGTCAAGCGGTCAAACCACCACTTGAGCTCGTCGCTGTCTATGGCCGCCAGGATCTCCGCGTCACTATCGCCGCGATCGACCAGGGCGCGGATCAGCTTGTCCGGGAAGAGCGTCTGGAGGTACGACGGCCTGCCATCGCCCACGTCGATCGCCGACATGCGCGCCGCGATGTCAAAGAGCCTGTCGATCGCCGTTGCACCCTTCTCCATCAGGGCAGGAAGGTCGGCCTCCGTGAAGAGAGGCTGTCCATCCTCGCCGACGAGCGCCGTGATGAGGAGAGTGCACTTCCCGTAGATGCTGAACCGGTCGCCCTTGGGCTGCTCCTTCACTGCGGCATCGCTCTCACTCACTCGCTCACCGTCGTCCGGGCATCGGCCCGGGTCACAGTGCGGAGCCGGACCCGAGCCGATCCTGCAGCGTCGCTGCCCCGCAGGCCGAGTCGATCTGAATGCGCCGCTCGGCTCGGCTCGGCGCTAGGTCAGTTTGCAATGGCGCGAAGATGTCGCCGGCCCTCGTCTGCGGTCGGGGTTAGCGGGTATGCCGACAGAAGCTCGCGCTCGTAGACGGCGAACCATTGGCTCAGGTCGCTGATCGAATACCCGAGCGTCGTTCGGTGAAGGTCCAACAGCTCGTGGAGCAATCCGGCCGGCTCTTTCGGAAAGTCGAGTTCGACGGGCTCGCGTTGTCGGTAGCCAGCCCGACCGATCTGGATCCACAGGTAGCGTTCCTGGTTCTTCGTGATGGCCCCAATGCGAGCTGCTTGAGTCACGATCGCGGCCATCGACACGCGCCACATCAACTTCAGCGTTGCCAATCGCGGAAGCGTAAGGGCGCGAAGCATCGGCCGAATCTGGCGTTCGGGCATGAGCAGCTCGCCCGCAAACCGGAACGCCTCGTCCTCCATCGTGGGAGTCGGCACCTTGTGCATGACGATGTGCCCGATCTCGTGCGCGAGAGTGAGCCGCTCACGATCGGCGACGAGATCAGCGTTCAGAAAGAACAGCGGCGGCAGGCCCGGCACCCACCGGCTCACAGCGTCGACCAGGCGCGTGCCGAAGTCCATGCGGATCACAAGCCCGCCCGCGCTTTCGACGGCCTGGATGAGGTTCTGGATAGGCCCGGACGGGAGATTCCAGGCAGCGCGCACCGCGCGCGCGATCTCTTCGGGCGATTCGTATTCGTCGAGATCGAACCGTGGGAACCCCTCGGGGATCTCCGCGCCCCGCAGGAGCCGGCTGACGTGCATGACCCGCTTGTTGATCTCGGCGTAGATGCGTCGCAGATCGCGACTCGTCGCAGCCTGTCGTTTCCGATGCCAGAACTCTGTCACCCCAGGTCCATAGGTCGGATCAGCGAGATAGAAGAACGACACCGGATAGTCCAACGCGCTCGACAGGCGAGCAAGTATGTCGTCGGTTGGGACCAACAGCCCGGCCTCGACCTTCGACAGATAGCCTTGCGAGACGATCAGGAAGCGCGCTAACTCGCTCTGCGTGAGCCCACGCGATTCCCGCGCGAGGGCCACCATCTGCGGGTTCGGCCGACCGTCGGTTTCAGCTGCCGGATGCATCCTGACGCTCTTCGGCGGCAGGGGGCTCGACCTCCTTGGGCCGCGCGCGCGGCCCAGTATCGGGCGCCGGCAGTCGGATCGGCTCGGACCCCACGTCCGGCGCCCGCAGCGTCCACTCCCAGCGATAACCCGCCACGCCGTTCGGGCAGACGATGTGAGCGCTGATCATCGCCGAGCGGGTCGCATTGAGGAGGTAGCCGAGATGGAGGTTGGTGACTGGCTCCGGCATGCTATCGAGGGCCAGCTGCCCGTCGTCCTGCTCTACGAAGTCGAGCGCGAGGCGGGTGCTGTTGTTCGCCACGGTGAAGTCGTGGTTCAGCTTCCTCGGCTTGATGATGTACTTGTGCCTGTAGTCCAGGAAGAAGAGCTGCGACCCGGGTGGCGGCATCGTGATGCTCGGCTCATCGACGAAGAGTGATCTCGCCCAGTTCTCCATGTACTGGTGCAGCAACACTGCCTGGACCCTCGGCACGTTGTACTGCCAACGGAGAGCCCGGTGCTGCTCGGCATAGTCCGCCCATGCGCTGGCGACGACGGTCTGGCAACGATCCTCGAGATGCTGCAGATCCGCCTGGACTTCGTCGAGTGGTCGGAACACAGGGCAAGTATCGGCTCGTCCTTTGCAGATGTCAATCTGATTATTCTGACTCTATGACCAGCAGCCCCCGAGCAGCCGTCTTGCTAGGACCTGGGTGCCTCACCCGCGTGGCTCGCCTCGGCCGCGTCGGCGTCCGCCTTCGTCCGATGGATCGTGCCGGGGGCATGCTCCGGCGGAGCGTAGACCGTGTAGAGCCGCAGGTCAGAGGCGCCGGTGTTGACGAAGTTGTGGCGCGTGCCGGCCGGGACGAGGACGAGGCGATCCGGGCCGACCGGGCGACGATCGCCATCGAGGATGGCAGCGCCCTCGCCCGCGACGAAGACGAGGACCTGGTCCACGTTCTCATGGACCTCCTCGCCGATCTCGCCGCCGGGTGGGACGCTCATCACGACGACCTGCGCATGGGGGCTGGTCGCGAGGACCTCCCGGAAGGATGTGTTGCGCTTCGCCCGCTCGACGATGTCCTCGTTGAAGCTCATGGGTCGCACCTCATCACCGCCGCTCGGATGCGTCTGGGCGGTGTCGTGGCCAGTATCGGCCATCTCCAGGTGGATCAGCCGGGCCGACACCATGCCGGGATCGTGGCCCGGTCAGCGACCGATGGTCGCAAGCCTGGACCCTACACCTAGAGCCAGTACTCCGAACGGCGCCAAGTCTCGCCGAGCTGGTCCAGGCGCGACTCCACGAACTCTTTGGGCAGTGGCTCCAAGCCGGCGATTTGGGTCGGTGAGATTCCGTCGTGGCTGGCCAAGTATTCGGCCCAGATGCGTCGCAGGACCTCCTGCTGGCGCGCACCTTCGCGAGGATCGAGTCCCGATGGCGGCGGAGGGTCAGTCCATTTCGGGGGCCGGCGTCCGTCCTGTCCGTCCTCGCTCGGCTTTGGGCCGAGAGCATGCTGGAGGCGGTCGGCATCCAGGACCATCTCGTTGATCCGCTTCATGCGGACCTGCATCCAGGTCTGCAAATGATGCTGCCAGGACACCCCGATGAACGCCGCCTGGTCTCGATCGGCCTCGTTCGCAATGGCCGATCGAAGATGGGGGAGACGCCACTGAACGATCCGGTCGAGCCAGTCAGTCCACTGCTGAACCTGGTCGCGCCAGAAGCCCTCCGCGACGTCGTCACCCTCCCTCGCCGCGTAAGCATTCAGGCGACCGAGAAGCCTCTGCCCTTCAAGCGAAACCGCGCTCAGCTCACGCTGCGTTTCGATGTGTGCAGGTCGAAGGAACGGTAGTCGATTCCTGGCGGTGTCCGTATCGACAACGACGGCTGCGAGAATGGCGCCGACCCCCAGTAGCCACAGAGGCGTCAGGTTGGAACCGAGCGTGTTCGGGGTCGCTGGTGCGAAGGCGACGGTTACCGCGGCTGTAAGACAGATCGTGGCGATGACCAACAGCACCGTGGCGGTTCGTGACATGGTTGAAGGCTGCGACACTGTCCGGACCATGGGTGGCCACTCACCACGATGACCAAGCTCCTATCAGTCAAGCGGCCTCGGCCGAGACGATCGAGCCCTCCACCAGCAGCCTGAAGACCGGCCGGACCAGCAGACGCTTGAGGGCGCGGATCGCCTCCCGCCAGGTCTTCCCGTCGGTCTCCATGCGTCGAGCCATGTATGCCATCGCGGGCGCATGGAAGCGGGACTGACTCACCGCGATGACATAGAGCGCTCGGTTGAGCTGACGGTTGCCGCCCCGGTTGAGGCGCATCCGCTGGATCTGTCCTGAACTGGCCGGGATAGGTGCGACGCCGGCTAGGGCCGCGAGCGCGTCGGCGGAGCGGAAGCGACGGACGTCGCCGACCTCCGCGATGAGCCGGGCGACCGTGATCGGTCCGGCGCCCGGCAGGGCGAGGAGCGGATGACCGGCGACAAGCTGATCGATCCGGGCAGTGAGAGCCGTGCTCTCGCGCTCGAGCCGCGCGAGGCGGACGATGAGCCCGCGCGCGAGCTCTGCCTGGACGGTGGGGTAGCCGCGCAGTAGGCGCCCGATCGTGGCTCGATTGCGGGCCGCGACGAGATTGGCGACCTTCGCCCCGTAGCCAGGCACGAGCGCCAGCAGGTGCGCATGCAGGCGGTTCCGGGCACGTGTCGTCTCGGCCACCAGGTCTTCCCGCGCTTCGAGGAGGAGCCGGAGCTCGGTCGTCCGATCGGGGAGCCGGATCGGCGGCAGGTTCGTCTCCCGTGCGGTCACCCGGGCGATCGCAAGGGCGTCGCCCGGATCGCTCTTGCCCGGTCGGCGGGTGCGTCCGCGCTCGGCGCGGCTGAGGTGCGGCGGTACCTCGCGTACGGCCAACCCAGCGTGCTGGACTGACCACGCCAGCGGTCCGCCGAACGAAGGACGAGCCCTCGATGCCGATCATCACGTCGGAAGCGATCGCGCGAGCCCAGGCGATGAACGCCACATGGCCCGGTGGGTCGTTGGCGAACGTTGCCTCCCTGATCGGACGTCCGAGATCGTCGACCGCGCAGGCGGCGAGGGTCGCCTTGTGGGTGTCGATGCCGATTGCCGTCATGACTCTTGCCCTCCGTGCCGACCGTGGGGTGGACGCGGGCCGGACGGGCAGGTGTGCGTTCAGCGGGACATGCTCCTATGAAGCCACGGTCCGGTCCGCTCGACGGGAGACGGAGGCACTTGGTCATGCGGCCACGGCCACGAGCCTGGCTACGTTGTGAGGAGCCATCCGCGTCCCGGATCGAACCACCGCACCCCGACGATGGTCGGGTCACTCTGACGCACACGTCGTGTGGGGGCGGGACGGCTGCGGTCATCCTGCGCGAGAGGCGACACCTTGAACCGGGGCCCAGTGCGCGCCATCATGGGCCGACCAGCGTCCCATCGGGCGGGTTCGTGCGTGTGACGGAGGGGGACCATGGGCCGAGATCAACCGGCCGACACGGCGGACCGCACGCGCGATTGCCCGACCGACTCTTCGTCCCCCTTCTCCCGCCGCTTCTCCCGACGCCAGCTCATGCAGGGGGCCGGCGCCCTTGCGGCGGCGATGGTCCTCGGCGAGGCATGTGGGCCATCGGCCACCTCAAAGCAAACCTCGGAGCCGTCGATCGCCGCGACGCCAGCCAATACCTTCACCCCGCCGTCGCCGGTGCCGGCTGCCACGCCGACGCCGACGCCAGCGAACTCGTCACCGCCCGACACGATGCTCAAGAGCGCCCTGGCGAGCTACGCAAAGGCGATGGGCGTGCTGCCCAACGGAGTCCAGGTCGCCAGCCGGATCATCACTGAGACCTCCGGCGCCACGTTCACTGCGCTCGTCACACCCGACGGCACGCCCCTCCTCCTGCGCGACGCCGAGGCGGGCTGGATCGAGGCAACGCTTGCGCCGCTTGCCACCAAGGCCGGCGTCATCCTCGAGACGATGATGCAGGTCACCCGCCAGGAGAACGGCACCTGGGTCGATCTCACCATGAACTCGACGTACGTCGGCCTCATCACGGGCAACGCGAACCACATCTACACCTCGGGCGAACTCGACATGATCTGGGTCTTTGGCGAGTTCACGACCGCCCACTGGAACCAGATCCTCGCCAACTGGCCGCGCGTCCTCGCGCAGCTCCGCGATGGCGCCATTCCCTCGGGATACCCGTACAACTGGCAAGGCATCGATCGGCTGAGGGGGTTCGCGTCGGCCCGTAACCTGCCCCTTCGGGCCTTCCACCTCGTCTGGGGTGACGACATCCCGTCGACGATCACAAGCTACGGTGCGTCTGACCTCAAGAAGATCCTCGAGTTCACTGTGCGGGTGCGGCTGTTGTACTGCCCCGACATCTCGGTGTGGAACATCGGGGACGAGATCCTCGCCCGGAGCCTCTATCTGCAGGACGCCACCGGCGGGCTGTGGCCGCAACTCTTCGGAGCGCCCCAGATCGTCGCGTTCGTGGGCAAGATCGTACGCGAGGTCAATCCCAAGGCCATCCTGGTCGTTACCGAGGACATGCCCCTTGAGGCCACGTTCCCCGACCCGCGCTTCTCCCGGTGGTACCTGACGTACCTGCAGCAGATCCAGGATCAGGGCATCGAGATCGGATGGGCGGACATCGAGAACAACTTCTGGGTCTACGACCCGCCCGATCTTGCGAAGATCGATCGCGTCCTCGGCCAGATCAAGGCGCTCGGGATCAAGACCATCACCTCCGAGATGACGGTCACCGTCTCCCCGCTCTTCCCGAGCTGGCCCAGCCGGCCGAAGACGGTCGCGACCGTGCGAGATCCAGTGGCCGTCCAGGCGCTGCTCTACGGTGAGACGGTCGCCGCGTACCTGCGCCACCGGACCGGCGCATTCGGCACAGGCGGAGTGTGGGACGAGATCGCCTGGCAGAACTCCATCGGCCACCCGGAAGCCCACGCGATGATGTACGACACTGCGGGCGACCCCAAGCCCGCGGTCTACGCGCTGCGCAGGCAGCTGCTCGCGTCGCTGTCCCTCGGCGTGTAGGCGTGACCGAGCTGGCCTCACGGGCCGAACCGGGGCGCGCTGCACGCCATCATGGGCGAGCCAGCGTCCCATCGGGCGCGTGAGGGAGGAGACCATGGGGCGAGACCAGCCGGCCGATACGGCGGACCGCGTGGCCGATGTCACCTTCCAGCCCCCCTCACCCTTCGCCCGCCCCCTCTCGCGCCGCCGGCTCCTGCAGGGCGCCGGAGCCCTGGCAGCGGCGATGGTGCTCGGTGAGTCGTGTGCGCCGAGCACGCCGAGCCTGCTCCCAGCGCGGACGGTGGCACCGACGCCGTCAGCTGCGACGCCCTCGCCTTCGCCCACCCCGCTCGGTGCCGACCAGCTGACCACGGCCGCCGCCGCACTGCCCTCGAGCGGAGCCATGCCCCTCCCCGGCGGTGCCTCGGCCGAGGCGACTGACCTCATCGCTGCAGCCGCTGCGTTCGCGGTCGCCGATCCCCAGGCGGCGCGCATCGATCGGAACCCGATTGCTGCACTCGGTCTCGCGCTGGCGGTCGCCGACTGGTCCGGGCAGCAGGGCGCGATCGATCTGACAGGGGTCTTCCCAAAGCTCCCCCTGACGCCGGTCCGTCTCGTCCTGCCGAGCCTGCCCGGCGGGAAGCCCGCCGATACGCTGACGCCTGCCACTCCGCCCGGGCTCACCCTCCGCCCGGGGTGTGCGCTCCTCCTGGCGGGCACTCTGCCCGACGGGCGCATCGTGCTCGGGGTGGCCGATCCGGGCCGGAAGGTGGCGGGCCATCCGCGCCTGGAGCTGGCCTTCCTCTCGGCTGCCACCCTGACACCCCTCCTTGCCCTCGCCGGGGCCTCCCTCGATACCGCTGGCACCGCGGTCACGTTGGCCGGTGGCAGCCCTGTCCCCCTTGCCATGATCGATCCGGTCCTCGGGACCCGCCTCGTCACGGGGGCCGGGGTCCTCTTCGTCGACGAGGTGCCCCTGCAGCCGAAGGGGGCGAAGACCCCGCTCCTCACGGTCGACCCCTACGTGCCGGCGCTGCCGGCATCGCTCGCGCCCGCCGGCAGCCGGATCACCCAGCTCAAGGACGGTCGCATCGTGGCGCTCGACGCGACCGGGAAGGCGATCGCGCGAGCCGCCAACCTCGGCGGCGACTGGCAGTGGGTGGGCCCCGACAAGGCGGCTGGGCTCGACTACTTCCTGCGCGAACTGGCGGACGGTCTCGGGATCCGGATTGGCGTTGCACCCGACGGCGCACAGTTCAACGCCAACAACACGGCGTACCTGGCGCTCATCGGCAAGTACTTCAACCTGGACTCCAACGACATCGGCGGCTGGCGAGACCGTAACCCGGCACCGGGGCAGTTCAACTTCGGGTGGGGAGACATGATCGTCTCGTTCGCCCCGGCACATCACATGCGCGCGCTGGGCTACCTGGTCGGCACGCCGCCTGGGGTGCCGACATGGGCACTCGCCGGGAGTTACAGCGCACGACAGATGGCGGCGTTCACGAAGGAATGGGTCACCACCGTGGCGAGCCGCTACGCGGGGGACATCGGGACCTGGATCGTCTTCAACGAACCGGTGTCCGCCACCCTTTACGGCGCCACGCCGGCAGAGCACTTCTGGGCCAACACGTTCGGCTCCGACTTCTGGCCCTTCATCGCGCAGACGTTCGCCTGGGCGCGAGCAGCGGATCCTCACGCCAGCCTGATCCTCAACGACCAGGCCAACGATGGGCGCACGGACACTACCAGCGCGGGTTTCTACCAGCTCGTGCAGTACCTGCTCGCCCAGAAGGCGCCGCTCGATGGCGTGGCCATGGAGATGCACCTCGCCTATCACGACGCGAGCATCAGCGGGCAATGGTCGCCCGAGATCTTCACGTCGTGGGTGAAGCGCTACCGGGCGCTCGGCCTGCAGGTCTACGTGACAGAGTTCGATGTCGACATGACCGGGTTCCCGGGCACGAAGGCGGAAGAGGAGGCATGGCAGGCGAGCTACTACCGCGACTACCTGCAGGCGGCCCTCGACGCCGGCATCACGAACTTCACGATCTTCGGACTGACGGACACCACGTCCTGGTACAACCTCACAGGCAGGCCGCACGCCGATGCCCTGATGCTGAACGGCGACTACTCGCCCAAGCCCGCGTACTTCGCCGTCCGCGACGTCCTGAAGAAGCGAGCTGGGCTCGCGTGAGGCCGCCCGGCGCCCCGGAACCGAGACTGGCTCTCGCCCGCCCCCTCAGCCGCCGCCAGCTCCTCCAGGCGGGCTCGCTCGGCGCGGTGGCGCTCCTCCTCGGGGAGGCGTGCGGGACGCAAGCCAAGGACACGCCGCCTGCAACGGCAGTCCCTGCATCGACCGCCACGCCAGTTGCCACGCCTGCCAGCGCATCGCCCCCTTCTACCTCGTCGGTCGCTCCGTCGGTCGAGCCCGCGAGCCCGCCCCCGCTGCTGCCCACACCCACGTTACGGGAGCTGGCGGATCGCGCCCACGTCACGATCGGCTCACAGGTCGTCACCTACGGTCTCGACAGTTCGGATCGCTACCGACGTGCGGCCCCCGAAATAGCCAACCTGCTCGCCATCGACGGGGAACTGGACATACGACGGGTCTTCTCGGGGCTTGACTGGCGGACCATTCCGCAGCACTGGCCGGAGGTGTCCGCCGCGCTGTCGGCCGGCCGGATTCCGTACGAGGACCAGCTCAATTTCTCGGCCGCCGATGCGCTCATCGGCTTCGCCGAACGGAACGGCATGCGGGTGCATGCCCAGCATTTGCTGTGGCCGCAGGACATGCCGACGGACCTGACTGCGGGAGCGGCTTCGCCCGACGCCATCCTCAAGGTGGTCCGATTCTTTGTCCAGGCGCGGGTGCTCCGCTACAAGGGCCGGATCCAATCGTGGAGCGCGGTGAACGAGGTCGCCGGGGGGCGCCTGTACGGTGACGCCCGCTACAAGTATTGGTACGGGAGCCCGTTCAGCGACGAGCTGATCCGCAGCGTGTTCGAATGGGCCCATGCGGCCGATCCACATGCAGCGCTCCTGCTGAACGAGAACAACGTCGTCGAGCTCGACAACCCGACCTACGCACCGGTCGCCGCCGGGTTCATTCGCCTGCTATCGGAGCTGAAGAGCGGCGGTGTCCCGGTCTCGGTCGCCGGTCTTGAGAACCACCTCTGGATCTACGATCCCCCGACGCTGGCGTCGATGGAGACGTTGATCAGGGAGGTGCATGGTCTTGGACTTCGCGCGATGGCTACCGAGACCACCGTGGCGATGAGCGAGCATTACCCCTTCTGGAGCGGAAGACCCAAGAGACTGCCATCCGTGCCGAACCGGCTGACCGCCCAGGCGAACCTATACCGGAACGCGCTCCAGGCGTGCATCGACACCGGGTCGGTCTTCTGCATGTTCGGGTTCACGGACGCCGTCTCGCTGTTCGACAGTAACAACATCCACATCCCGGACGCGCAGGGCCTCATCCTCGACGCGAACTACTCTCCCAAGCCTGCCTACTTCGCGCTGCTCGATGTCCTGAAGCAGAAGGCGGGCCTGGGCTGATGGAGCCCGCTGTGCTCCTCACCCGCCGCCAGCTGCTCCAGGCCGGCTCGCTCGGCGCGGTGGCGCTGTTCCTCGGGGAGGCATGCGGGACGGCTCCGCTGCCGAGCCCGGCCGAGAGCGCGAGTCCGCTCACCCCGTCGCCCGCCTCGCCGGCCCCCTCGTCGATCCCGCCGCTCGATGGGGCTGCGCTCACCGACGCGGTGTCCGCCCTCGGGACGGCCGACACACTCACCGTTCCCGGTGGTGTCGCCCTCGCGGTGATCGACCTCGAGGCGGCGGGTGAGGCCGTGGCCAGGGCCGGCGGCTCGGGCGGGTTGCCCGAGCGCGACCCGGTCGCGGCGCTCGGCTACCTCCTCGCCGCGGTCGACTGGTCGGGCGTGACCGGCGCGGTGGAGCTCGGCCGGTTCTTCCCGAACCTCTCGCTCCCGCTCGTCCGCCTCCCTCTCGCCCGCCTGCCCGACGGGGGACCGACGACGGTGATCGCGGCTGCCCTCCCGGCGGGGCTCACCGTCCGGACCGGTGCAGCCCTCCTCGTCGTGAGCCACCTCGCCGAGGGGACGTATCTCATCGCGATCGATGATCCGGCCCGGCCGATCGACGGCAATCCGCGGCTCGAGCTCGGGGTCGTGCCCGCCGCGGCGCTCAGCCCGCTCCTCGCGGTCGCCGGCGCCCGGCTCGACGCCGCCAGCGGCGCGGTCGTCCTCGCCGATGGCACGGGCGTCACGCTCCGGCCGCTCACGGCGAGCCTCGCCGACCGCCTCACCGCTGCCGCGGGCGTCCTCTTCGTCGATCGGGTGCCACTCCAGCCGAAGGGGGCGAAGACCCCGCTCCTCACGGTCGACCCCTACGTGCCGGCGCCGGGCCCGAGCGTCGTGACTGGCGCCACGCGTGTTGCGCCTGCCGCCGACGGCCGGGTCCTGGCACTCAACGCCGCGGGCACGGCGGTCGGGCGGGCGCAGTACATCGGGGGCGCGACGCCCTGGAGCTGGCTGGGCAAGGATGGGCTTGATTGGACCCTCCGCGAGCTGGCGGATCGGATCGGCTGGCGGGTGGGGGTCGAGCTCACGGGCTGGGAGTTCAATGACCAGCACTGGCAGTCGATCGTGCGGGCCCAGTTCAACCAGGGTCTCCTCTCCTGGGGGCTCGACTGGAACGAGGTCGAGCCCGCCCGCGGCCAGTACGACTTCTCGGTCATGGATCGGCTGGTCGCCTTCGCGCAGGCCAACGGTATGCGTGTGCGGGCCGACTCCGTCGTGTTTGGGCATACGTCGATGCTGCCATCGTGGCTCGTGCAGGGCCACTTCTCCGCTGCGCAGCTGACGGCAATCCTGCAGGCGCACGTGCGCGCGGTTGTCAGCCAGTACCGCGGCGTCATCGCCGAGTGGGTCGTGGTGAATGAGCCGTACGTCGCGCCCTACTCCACCGACGATCTCTTCTATCAGGCGCTCGGCTACGACTACATCGACGTGGCCTTCGCGGCCGCCCGCAAGGCCGACCCGTCGGCCGTGCTCAACTTCAGCGACACCGCGAACCACACGGCGGCGGGCATCACTACGAACCTGACCATGCAGACTGTGACCAGGCTAGAGGCGAAGGGCCTGGTCGACATCGTGGGCCTGCAGATGCACCTCGACGGGGCCAACCCGCCCGATCCCACGGACGTGCGCGACACGATGCGCCGGTACGGCTTGCCGGTGGCCGTCACCTCGCTCGACATCGACCTCTCCGACGTGCCCGGCACGCTCGCTGACCGGTACGCTGTTCAGGCGAAGATCGCGGCATCGATGCTGCGGGCCGCGCGCGACTCCGGCGTGTGCCGCGACTTCAGCGTCTGGGGGATCGGTGATGGCGTGGCCGACAGGTGGCTCCAGCGTCCGGGCGCGCCGGCGCCGACAGCGACGCCGTTCGACGGCCAGCTCCGGCCGAAGCCCTTCTTCTCGGCACTGCTCAAAGGAATGTCGTGAACTCGGCGCGCGTATCTCGCCGCAGCTGCCTGCTGGGCCCTTGCCCGCAGGAAGCGCGGATGGTGGGGACAGGTCGCTGCTGGTTCTTCCCGCAGGGGCGCGCGACAGACGAGTATCGTCGGTGGGCTGCAATCGGCGACAAGCGATTCGTCGCACCTGTGACTGCGCGACGAAGACATGGTGCCGTCAGAGTTAAGGCGCCGCCCTACCAGCCGCCGAAAGGAGAAGCGCGTCGTGCTTGCCGCTGATCGACGTGGGGTCCTGACATCCCTTTGCGTGGCAGCGCTGGTCGCCGGATGCGGCACGAGCGCACCAACCGCAAGACCTGAACAGCCGACACCCAGCCGAGCCGCATCGACGGCGCCCGTGACCGTCAGCGCACCACCGGCAGCCAGCCAAGGTGCGGCCGCGACTCCGAGCGCGACCTGGACGACGTACAACGCGCCGACGGGCACGACACTCGGTGGCGTCTGGGTCGGTCCCGACGGCACCGTGTACACGAGCCCGACGAGTTCGACTCTACCGAATGCGCTCCTTGCACTCGGGCCTGACGGACGGCCGAAACTTGGTTGGCCGGTCGCCCTTCCCGATCCCTACATGAGCACCGTCGCGTTCGGCCCGGACGGCTCGATCTACGTCGCGACGATAACCAAGGACGGCACGGCTGGCCACCTCGTCGTGATCGGTCCGGACGGCGCGATACGGCCGGGCTGGCCGTATCCGACAACGGGCTCGACTGGGCAGTTGCTCGTCGGTCCCGACGGAACCGTCTACGCGCTCCTCTCCTCCAAGACCGACGGCGACAGCCTGCTGGCCCTCAACTCCGATGGTCGGCTCAAGTCAGGCTGGCCGTATCGACTGGCAACGACGGTGAAGTTCGGGTCGCAAACGATCCCTGTCGACCATCAGGTCACCGTTCGTCCCGACGGGACCGTGTACGTCACAGGGGCACCGGGTCTCGTCGCGCTCGATGCCGATGGCCGGGTGAAGCCGGGCTGGCCGTTCGCGGCATCGGCTTGGTACAACAGGCCGGTCTTCGCCGCCGACGGGACGATCTACATCGGAACCGGACCTCGTGGCCCGGCAGTCTTGAGCACGATTGTCGCTCTCGACCAGAATGGGAGCCCGAAACGCGGCTGGCGCTCGCCGACGATCTACGGGAACCCGACCCTCGGGCTCGGACCCGACGGCACTTTGTATGCCGCAGAGGGCTGTTGCGGGAATCCGGCCGAGCGGATCTTGGCGTTCGGTTCTGACGGTTCGGCGCGGGCCGCTTGGAGCGTCTACAAGGTGCCGGTGAGCGGCGGCATCATCGTGGGTCTCGACATCGGAGCGACCGGCGACGTATACGTCACGGTCGCGCCGCCGCCTGGCAAGACCGGGTCGAACCGCCTGGTGGGCCTCGGCCCCGACGGCCGGGTCCTCCCGAGCTGGCCAACGACGGTGGAAGGGCCGCTCTGGGCTCAGCTTTTCGCGCCGGACGGGACAGCCTACTTTGTGTCCGGGAACACGATCACCGCACTGGTCCCGGACGGTCACCTCCGCCCGGGATGGCCCTACACGATCCCGGGCACCGTCACCTATCCATGGGTCACGCTCTCCCCGGGCGGCGGCCTGTACGTCGTGACTTCCACCTCGGTCATCTGGGTTGGGCCGGACGGGACAACCCATCGGTAGCGTGTCGTGTCTTCGACAGGGCCAGGCATGTTCCTCCCCCTCCTGCAGGCCTCGCAGGTGAACAACGGCAAGGCCCTGATCGGGATGAAGGTCGAGGTCTACACGAAGTGCCGACTGGCTCTTCACGTATTCGATCACCGCGGTCCATCGGCACGTCGACGCTACGAACGGTCATGCTCTCGGCGGACCGCGGGCTGCCACGAGTCCCGAACTCTGGCTCCAGACAGGAGAGGGCCAGGTGGGTTCTCCTGTCCTCCTGGTCGCTTCGACGCTCGTGACTGCGGGCCCGGCCAGCCACGCCGCTGCCCAGCCGTCGCCCAAGGTCGTCTCCTGCACGTGAAGCACGACCCCTGTTCGCGGCACACTCTCCATCCGGTGCAGGCAACGCGGCGAGCCTGCCGCCTCCACTCACGCTGGGCTTGCCGCGTGACGGCGCGCGGGCGAGCGGGTCGTAGCAGGCGCTGAAGCTGAACGGCTACGAGATGCGGCCAATGCCGTACTGTCTGCTCCCAACAGGGCAGTCCGACCCGCCCGAACCCGATCGTCGCCCGTGTTGACGATTGAGATCACCGCGCCGCGATGTCCGCATGGTGTTTGAAGGCCCAGTCCGCACGGGGTTAGCCACTCACATTCCGTAGGGACGTTCTCTCCAGGCGATGAGTTCGCCCGCGAATGCAATCGGGCGGACAGTTATCTCCCGCGGCTTGAACCTCGGCCAGATGAAAAGTGACTCGAGGGCGGTCCAGCCCACGACCATCGACAGGGCACCGTTGGGATCGCGAACGATGTCTCGGAGCCGGCCCTCATCATCGAGGGAGAGAACCAGCCACCACGCCACGGTGAGGCGTAAGGGCTTGTCGCGATCCACGAGCGCCTCGAGCCGATGGAATGCGACCGGCGCGAGGTGGTCGACTACCCCAACGTCTGCGCGCTGTACCGCCAACCCGGCGGGTAGAGTTGGCATCTTGGACTCCACGAGCGAGATGTACGCAGGCCGGTGGCCATCGTTCGTGAAAAGGAGGTCCCGCCAGACATTCACCAGCAGTCGGGGGGATGGATCATCCACCCGGCCGATCGCGACGACCGTCGAGCCGGGGACGGATAAGCAGGCGGTGCGCGGACCACGGAGCTCAGTGCGCCAGTAGGTCGTCAGTGAGACCGCAAGTGCAAGAACGCTGATCGTCAGACCGACGACGACAGAACGGTCCATGGCGAGTATCTGCCCTCTTCGGTCTTCTGAGAGGCGCGGTCCCTGCGCCGGAGTGCGAGCGAGGTCAGTCCTTGGGCTTTGGTCGCTGACTTGCCGCCGCCTCGGACTCTGGCTCGCTTGCAGACCAGCAGGACCCACCGCGCCGCGTCCTGAGAATAGATCACCCCTCGCAGGATGAGAGGCGACCGAACCACGTCGAGGTCGCCGGAAATACGCCAACTCGACGCGCGGTATCGTGAGCTAATCTGGAGCAGTGATCGGCTCGGAGCAGCTTGCGAAAGTTCTGGAAGCCGGCGTTGAAACACTGTCCGTGGACTTCAAGCTGCGACTCGACTGGTCGAAGTCGAGGCGGAACAAGCTCGAGACCGCCAAAGACATCGCGTGTCTGGCGAACCGGGACGGCGGTCTCCTCGTTATCGGCGTTCCGGACAAACCGACGATCGCAGGCGTTGGGCTCGCTGATGACGATGTGCTCCCCGATGTCACGCAGCTCAATGAGTTCGTCCAGCAGTACTTCGATCCGCCGATCCCCGCGGAAATCCGGATCATCGACGTGGCCGGGACTCCCTACGGGGTGATCGCGGTCCCTCCCTTCGCGCGCGAGCCGCACATCTGCTCGAAGGACGGACAGGACGAGGAGAAGGAGCTCATCGTCCGAAACGGCGATGTGTACGTCAGGTCGGATGCCATGGACTGTCGGCGCGCTCGCGGACCAGAGATGCGGTCGCTGATCATCCGAGCGGTCGCGGCAACAGGTGAGGCGATCCGCCTCATGCTCGCGCCGTCGTCCGGGTTATCGGCGGCCCAGGCGTCCAGCGATTCGCATCCGATCGCGTCGCCGGCTCTGCAGCGGTACCCGACCCTTCAGGCAGCGGATCTGCGACCCGTTCCCGAACCACCTGCGCGACGGATTCGCGAGCTTGAGACCCTGCTCTCGAATGCAGCAATCCTCGCCCGATCGGGCGACGCACTGATTCCCCGCTACCTCAATCGACTCGGCGGCGGTGAAGGGGTCATGATCCGTCAGCCGAGCCGCGTGATCTTTGAAGCGGAGATCGGGGAAGCGGGAATCGGGGAGGACGACCGACGGATACTGAGCGTCACGGAGGCTTCGAGAACGCTCAAGCTTCGCATCCGCGAGAGTCTATGGGAGGACGCGAGCAACATCCCGGGCCTCCGCGGCCAGGCCGTGGACATCGAGAGTCTCGCGGCGTTCACATTGGGCTCGTTCTCGTGGCGCCTCTTGGCCGGAGGCTGTGGATGAACCCAGCCCACTTCATGCCGTTCACCCGGGCGCATCGGGCAACATCCGGGGTGGATCTCTGGGTCACCCGCGAGGTCGCCACCGAACAGGTTCGCTCGATCGAGGAGCGGCACGCGATCGCTTTGGAACTTGTTGCCGAGCTGGTCGAGTATTTCGGGTTCGTGCTGCTCGACGGGACCTGGGACGCGCTCGTCCGGCAAGTTCATGAGGACTTCGGCCCAGATCTCTAGACGCACCGCCATGTCCGTGTCGTGTCGTTCGGCGCCGTGTTCGTGGTGGACGATCCGGGGGGCGGAAGCCCTGCTAATCTCGGGCCGTGAAGACGACCGTCCTCTACTACGGCGATGAACCTCGTCTGCCTCGATCCGCCGTTCAACAGCAACCGCGACGGCTACTCGCGCCAGACAGATCCTGACTGATGGATCTCGGGCGCGAGCCGCTCCTCCGCGACGTTTCCGTCGTCGGTGGCCGTGCGACGCGGATCTGGCAGGGACAACTCAACGCCGCGGGCGTCGGGATCGAGATCGCCGAGGTCGCGCTCGACCAGAATCCGACGCCCCCTCGCATGCGGCAGGTCTGGCTCGCGCGTCGCGCCGGTCAGGCTCGGCCCGTGATCGTGTTCACGATGCTGGGCCCGGATCAGGTCCTCGTCTGCGGTCCAGAGGGAACACCGCCTCCGGTCGCGACCATCCCCCTGAGCCTCGCCGAGCGCATCTTCGCGAGCGTCCTCAACGAGCTGCCCGTCCCGGCGACTCGGCGAGCGATCGACTTGATCAACCGCGCCCAGGGCAGCGGACAGGTTCCGGGGTTCCGCAACCGCGGTCTCGTCAGCACCCACTACGTGACCCAGGTGATCCGCCGTGAGGCGCGGCCCGACTGGACCGAGGCGGCCGAGGGGGGGGATCGAGCCCTCGGCCAGGTCGGCGAGGCGCTGATCCGCGCCCTCGGGTATCGCCTCGAGACGACCGGCCCGAAGGAGTACCGGGTCCAGGACGGTGGCACCGCGGTCGCGCTGGCGCATGTCTACGACGACGGGGCGAGCCTCGACCGGGTCGGGGCCGGCCAGGCCGCACCGCCATCAGCGATCGCTCTCAAGCGCGCCCGCGAACTTGGGCTCGACCATGCGCTGCTCGTCGCCGGATCGCTCTTGCGGATCTACTCGCTGCGCGGCGAGGAGTCGCTCGACGAAGGCGCGGCCTCGGCCGCGTATGTCGAGTTCGACACGAGCCTTCTGCCGGCGAGTTGGGCGCCACTGCTCGGCGCCCTCGCGGCCCCGGACGCTCTCCGACCGAATGGCCGCCTCGAACGCATCCGGTCAGGATCGGGCCGATATGCCGTCGGCCTCCGCGAGCGGTTCACCGAGCGCCTCTACGAGGATGTCGTCGACCGACTCGTGCGCGGCATCGATGCGGCGGCACGGGCACGCGTCGATCCCCGCCCCAACGAGGGTGAGCTGTACCGGGCGACCCTCGTCGTGCTCTTCCGGCTCCTCTTTCTCCTCTACGCCGAGGATCGCGACCTCCTCCCGATGGGGAACGCCGAGTACGGGACGCACTCGATCACCCGAATGGTCATCTCATCCGCCGAACGCCAGCGGTCCGGCCAGGCCTTCGATCCCACAGCCACGAGTCTCTGGTCCGAGCTGAACCAGCTCTTCGCGGCCGTGGCGCACGGGAATGCCGACTGGGGCGTTCCGCCGTACGACGGAGGCCTGTTCGCGGACGACGGCCTCGATGGTGGGCTCCTGCGCCGGATCGAGCTACCGAACGCCGTCGTCGGCCCGGCACTCGTCGCGCTCGGCTGGGATGTCGGTCCGGACGGCCAGGCGGGCAAGGTCGACTTCGGCGATCTCGGCGTCCGCCACATCGGGACGATCTACGAGGGACTCCTCAGCTACGAGGTCGCGTTCGCCACTCAGAACCTGCGCATCGACCGCCGCGCGGAAGGGGAGCCGTACGTGGCGGCGGGGCCCGGAGAGGCGGTCGACGTCCCGGTCGGTGCGCCGCACATCCGCTCGCCACAGGGTGGGCGCAAGGCGACGGGCTCCTACTACACCCCGGTGTTCGCGGTCGATCGGCTCATCGACAAGGCCCTTCGGCCCGCGATCGATGAGCACCTGGGTCGCGTCGGCGACGATCTCGATCTGCCGGCCGCGACGCTCTTCGACTTCCGCGTTGCCGATATCGCGATGGGCTCCGGCCACTTCCTCGTGGCCGGGCTCGACGCGCTGACCGAGCGGTACGCCGCTTATCTCGCGGCGCATCCGAACCGAGCAGTCCGTGCAGAGCTCGAGCGGGCCCGTGAGCGGCTCAACATCGTGGGCGATGGCTATGGCGCCCCGCAGCTCGGGGATCGGGTCGCCGACGTTGATCTCCTTCGCCGGATCGTCCTGAAGCGCTGCATCTACGGCGTCGACTACAACGCGATGGCCGTCGAGCTGGCGCGGCTCGGGCTGTGGCTCCACAGCCTCGTTCCGGGGTTACCGCTGAGCTATCTGGGAGCGAACCTCCAACACGGCAACTCGCTGGTCGGAGTCGGCGGCGACGTTCCGATGATCGGGCTCTTTGCCCTGGTCTATGAGGAAGAGGCGCGAGGGCGCGCCGCCGAGGTCGCATCGATCGATGATCTTGAACTGGGCGACATCGCTCGTGGGCGCGAGCTCGAACTCGAGCTCGCACAGGCGACGGCCGGGCTCCACGACTACTACGACGTCGCGACGGCCGGGCCGCTTCTCGATGAGAGCCTGAGTACGCTCGAGCAGCTCTATGCCGAGCAGATTATCGAGGGCAAGCTCACGACCGGCATGGAGCCCGTGCTCAGCCGGGCCCGGCGTGCAGCGCGAGACCAGACCGCGCTCCACTGGCGGCTCGCGTTCCCAACCGTCTTCTTGCGCCGAGATCGTCCGGGCTTCGACGTCATCGTGGGTAATCCGCCGTGGGAAGAGGTGACCGTCGAGCGACTCGGCTTCTACGCTCGGCACCTGCCCGGGATCAAGAGCGTCAAGTCGCAGGCCGAGCAGGAGCGCCGGATCGCGGAGTTCGAGGCGACCTATACGACCGTCCGAGAGCGCTACGAAGCTGAGGTGGTCGACAAGCTGGCGCTCCGTCGATACCTGGCGGCGAAGTACACGCTCACGAAGAGCGGCGACCCCGACCTGTACAAGGCGTTCGCCGAGCGGTTCCTCGACCTCGTCCGCGACGGAGGGCAACTGGGCGTCGTCCTTCCACGAAGCGCCTTTGCCGGAGATGGCACGACCCCGTTCCGCGAACGCCTCCTTGGCAGCGCTGGAAAGACGTTGCTCGATGTCCTCCAGAACAGCGGGGGCTGGGTCTTTCCTGACGCAGAGCATCGGTACACGATCGTCCTGGTCGCCGCGAAGGTCGGGCAGGCCGATGTACGGACCTTGTCGGTGTCGGCGGTCGCGGCCGACCGGGAAGCCTTCTTGCGGATCGATACCGAGCGGACCGAGTGGACGCTGGAGCAGCTTCGTGTCCCGCATCCTGACCTAGCGGTTCCGCTGCTGCCGTCGGCCGCCGCAGCCCGCCTCTACCAGCGGGTCGTGACGAGCCATCCTCGCTTCGACTCTGGGAAGGGCGGCTGGCGCGCCGTGCCTTGGGCTGAGCTCCACGTCACCAACGACCGCAAGTCCGGCCTGTTGAAGGAACCCGGGGCAGTAGCCGGCGAGGTCTGGCCCGTATACGGTGGCAAGTCGTTCGATCTCTGGGAACCCGAGCTCTGGAAACGGGACGGCGAACCCGGCTTTGTTCTCGAGCCGGAGGTCGGCCTTCCTGAACTTCAGCGAAAGCGCCAAGGGTCCAGTGTCTGGCGAGCCTACTTCCTTCCCGACGTCCTCCGCGACCCGAAAACGATGCCGCACCATGGCCCGCGAATCCTGTTTCGCGACATCACGAACCGCACCAACTCCCGGACCGCGATCGCATGCCTGGCGCCGCCCCATGTGTTCGCGCACAACAAGGCGCCTTCGTTGTTGTGGCCGAAGGGAGATGAACGCGATCAGGCGTACCTGTTGGGCGTCATGGCGTCCGTTCCCTTCGATTGGTTCGCCCGTCGCAGGGTCGAACTGAACATGAACTACTTCATCCTCAACAGCCTGCCGGTGCCTCGTCCGCCGCGGGACGATCCACTCCGCGAGCGCGTCGTGACTCTGGCCGGTCGGCTTGCCTGCGTCGACGAGCGATACGCTGACTTTGCTGCCGCCGTCGGTGTCCCCGTCGGGCCCGTTGAGCCTCGGGAGAAGGCGGCGATGATCGCCGAGTTGGACGCGGTCGTCGCGCGCCTCTACGGGCTCGATCACGATGAACTCGAGTTGATGTTCGAGGACTTCCCGGCGACCGAGGCGGGCGTCTCGCCCGGCCGGCGGGCCGTGGTCCTTGAGAACTTCGATCGGTGGACGACGTGACCGGCGAGCGCCGCGAGTTCATCGACAACCGCGACGCGAATACCGTCGCCGAGGCGATCCGCCAGGCCGGCGCGTATTACGGCCACTCGCGCGAGATCGCAATCGCCTCAGGCTACTTCAATCTCGGCGGCTTCTCGGTCATCGCCGACGCGCTCGAGGCCGCCCCGCGGGTCCGGATCCTTCTCGGCTCCGAGCCCGAACCGCCGCGCCCACGCCGCACGGTCCTGCCGGGGACACCGCCTACTGAGCAGCCGCTCCGGGAGCGGCTCGGCGAGCTGCGGGCATCATTGGAAGCCGATCGCGACCTGGTCCCATTCGCGCCCGATGCCGTCAATGCGGTCGAGCGCCTTGTGGCGTTCCTCGACCGCCCGACGACCGAGGTCAAGATCTACCGACGCGAGTTCCTGCACGGAAAGGCGTTCATCTTCGGCGACGAGGCCGGCGTCCTCGCCGGCTCCGCCAACTTCACCGCGGCGGGCCTCCTCCACAATCTCGAACTCGATCTCGGCGCCTATGCGCCGCACCAGGTCAAGGCTGCTCGCGCCTGGTTCGACGATCTTTGGGAGCAAGCCGAGCCGTTCGATCTAGCCGGCGTGTACCGGGCCCTCGAAATCGACTACGACCCGCACACCATCTACCTGCGGATGCTCTACGAGCTGTACGGCGCCGAGTTGGCCGAGGAGGTTGACGAGCTGCCGCGCACGCCCGGCGCGACGCTCCAACTGACCGAGTTCCAACGACTCGGTGTGACTCGGGCGCTCCGGATCCTCGACCGCTGGGGCGGCGTGCTGATCGCCGACGGGGTCGGCCTTGGCAAGACCTTCACCGCCGGTGGGCTCATCGAGTTCCACCTGCAAGCGAAAGGCTGGCGCGTGCTGGTCGTGGCCCCGGCCAGCCTGCGCGACGCGAACTGGGAAGGCTTTCTCGCCGCCCACACGAAGTACGCAGTCGAGGTGGTGTCCTACCAGGAACTCGCCAACGACCTCCAGGTCGGCGACCCGCCGGAGCCGGGACGTGCCGACGGGCGTAAGGCGCACCTCAAGCTCGATGCGTCGGAGTACCGCTGCATCGTCATCGACGAGGCGCACGCCTTCCGTTCGTCCGAGACGACCTACTACAGGGCGCTGCGTCGCCTGATGGCCGCGGGCGGGGTCGAGAAGCGGCTCATCATGCTCACCGCAACCCCGGTGAACAACAGCCTCTGGGACCTCTACTGGCAGCTACTGCTCTTCGCCAGGACCGAGAGCCGCTTCGCTGAGATCGGCATCGCGAACCTTCGCGAGTACATCGTTCGAGCGCTGGGGCTTGACCTCGAGGCGCTGACCCCGGCACATCTCTTCCCGCTCCTGGACGCCGTATCGGTGCGCCGGACCCGAACACACATCAAGCGGTTCTTCCCGGGTGCGACGCTCAACACCCCCGAGGGACCCGTCCCGCTCATCTTCCCAACGCCCAAGCTCCATCGCGTTGGTTACGACTCCGCCCGTCCCGCCGACGCGGCGAACGCCGGTGAGTTCTTCGACCAGGTCGCGACTGCGATTGGCGGCGGCTTGTCGATGGCCCGCTATCAGCCAGACCTCTACCGCCTCGGTGGCGAAGGCGCACCGGCCCAGCAGGTCACGAGCGCTCTACTGCTCAGCCAGCTCCTCAAGCGGTTCGAGTCGAGTCTCGAGGCCTTCCGGCGAACGCTCGGGAAGATGATCGGGTCGCACGACCGCTTCCTCGAGATTCTCGATCGCGGGTACGTTGCGGTTCCCCGGGTGTCACCGGAGGCGTTCGACGCGGGGCTCGACGACGCGGAGCTCGACATGCTCCTCGTCGAAGACCCGAACGCGCGGCCGACCAGCGAGTACCTCGCCGCCGATCTGCGTGCGAGGGTTGTCGCGGACCGCGATCTGTTGCGGACGCTGCTGACGCGTGCGACGACGATTGACGCGGCCCACGACCCAAAGCTCGACGCATTGCTCGACACGCTGGCGCGGATCGACGGAGCCGCCACGCATGCGGACGAGCGCAAGGTGGTCCTGTTCAGCTATTTCGCAGACACCGTTGACTACCTCCACCGGTTCCTCGAGACGACTTCCGATCCGCGGATGGCTCGCTACCGCAGCCGGATCGGCGTTACCACGGGAGCGGCGAGTTCCGAGACCCGCCAACACATCGTCTGGTCCTTCGTCCCATTGTCGTCGGGCGCCCCGCCCGGAACCGCCGAGGAGATCGATCTGATGCTCTCGACGGACGTGCTTGCCGAGGGCCAGAACCTTCAACAGGCCGGCACGGTCATCAACTTCGACCTGCCCTGGAACCCGATGCGCCTCGTCCAGCGGAACGGCCGCGTCGACCGGATCGGATCGAAGCACGACGTCGTTCACCTGTACACGTTCTTCCCCGACCAGGAGTTGGATCGACTGCTGGATCTGGAAGCCAACCTGCGGCGGAAGATCGCCCAGGCGAACGCCGCGGTCGGGGTCGAGACCGTCGTCATTCCGGGCGATGACCCAGTCGAGCGCGTGTTCGATGACACCCGTGCCGAGATCGAGCGGATCGCCGCAGAGGATGCGGGCTTCATCGACGAGAAGGAGGCCGAGCTGGACGCGTTCAGCGGGGAGGTCTTCCGTGAGGAGCTGCGGCAGGCGCTCATGCAGGCTCGCGAGGGCGAGCTCAAGTCGCTGCCGTGGGGCATCGGGTCCGGGTTCCGAGCCGCGCGGCCCAGCGGTGTCGTCTTCGCCGCCCGGGCCGGCTCGCGCGTCGAGTGGCGGTTCGTGCCGTTCGACGCGGGCGATCTATCGTCCGACCGTCTCGCGCTGCTCGGGCTCGCTCGCTGTTCCGAGATGACGGCACGCAATCTGCCGGATGACGTTCGCGCCCGACTGTTCGAACTGTGGGATCTTGCCCGTGATGCGATCCTCGCCGATCGCCAGGCCGAGCTCGATCCAGCGACGCGTGCCGCCGCGGTGCCGAAGGCCCAGCGCGACGCCGTGTCGCTGTTGTTCGCCGCGATGATGATCGAGCCCGCCGTCCAGGAACGCGTCATCGAGGCGCTCCAGGCTCCGTGGCCCTTGACGGTCAGTCGAGCCCTGCGGGGGATCCTTGATCGCCCGGATGCCTCGGACTCAGCGAGGGTCGACCAGATCGTCGCCTATGTCGAGGGCGAGGGTCTGCGGGCGCCGCGCGTTCCGGTGGAACCGGCCGTCGGGCGCGACGACATCCATCTCGTGTGCTACCAAGTCGTCACGGCATAGGCGAGGGGTGATCAGGACGCGGGTGGCGAGACGGGCGCGAACTGCCAGCCTCCGGGCAGACTCTGGCGTGCTCGCGACATCGGGAGGGCAGGTTGGGGGAGCCTCAATAGCGCGCAGCGTTTCAGAGCACGAAAGGCGGAGACATGGCGCACGAAGAGTCGGTCCGTCTTGGGGAGTGGGTTCGCGACCACCGAGTGGGGAAGAACCTGACTCAGGGTGATTTGGCAGTCAAGCTTGAAGCTGGAATCCGCTTCAGCAGAAGCCAGCCATGGTTCAGCCAGTTGGAGAACGCCCAGGCCGCACCCTCCAAGCTCGAGTTGGTCCTCATCGCCGTGGCCATCGACGCTGACCCTGTTGAAGCTCTCGAGCTCGGCGGCTTCCTGACGACGCCAGCGTGGGCTCGGCGCCTCGAACGCAAGGTCGACGAGATGCTCGTCGCGACGAAGACGGCCGCTCGCACGATGGGGTAGGTGACGAAGGCCCCTGCTATTGATTGATGACGCGCTCGCCATTCGCTCGAAGCGCGACGGCGCTGGGCCGTCGGAGGCAAAGAGGCAGAGAGTTGCAGCATTCTGTCGAGTGTCCGAAGGCCTGCCTCGTGGAGCCCGCGTCGCTTGCGCGGCGCACATTCCGCACCGACACGATGGTTTCATGGTGTGGGGCCCAGCGCGGCACCAGGTAGCCTCGAACGCCGGCTGCGCTCCGGGCTTTTTAGGCGCGGATGGGGTCCGCCCCGAAGTCGGGGCGGGTGAGCCGACCTGATGCCGGTGCCGGCCCAGAAAGGACCGGTCGCCAGTCGTCGACTCGCTCCCGATACCGTCGCTCGAAGTCGGCCCGTTCGTCGTCGGTCAGGTCAGCGGCGATGAGGAGGTCGAGGAGGTTCCGGTCAAGGTCGGCGGCCTCGCCCATGAAGTCAGCCTCGGTCGTGACGTAGCCGTCGGAGGTGACCGAGAGGGCAGCGATCGGCGGCTCGGTCCACGACTCACCAAGGATGTAGGCGACGATCGCGGTCATCCTCCCGCTCATCGCGGTGAAGCGCTCAGGCGCGAGCTTGTCGGCGAGGGTCACCGCTCGACGATACCAAGTCCGGCGATCATCGGATCGGCGTCGACGGTCGTCGGATCGTCCGTTCGAGGCCGTCCAGGAGAGGAGGACCGTCTTGGCCGCACTCCCGGCAGCGGAAGGCGCCGGCCCCTCGCTTCTGGTTCTCGCGCATCCTTGATGTCATGACCAAGCCGGACCGTCCCGAGAACCAGCACTACATCCCGCAGTTCGTTCTGCGGCTGTTCGGCCATGGTCCCGGACAGGGCCTCGTGTGGCGCTACGACAAGACGACTGACCGCATCACCGTCGGCTCGGTCCGCAAGTCCGCCGTGGCCCCCGACTACTACGCCATCAACCACCCGGCCCGCGGCCGCGATGTGGAACTCGAGCGGGTCTTCGGTCTCCACGAGAGCCGGATTGCACCGCTCATCAAGCAGCTCGCCAGGCTCGAACCCGAGGTCCATGAGCTGGCGCGCGATGCCCGTGACGCCATTGCCGGGCATCTCGCCCTCCAATATGCGCGGGTGCCCGCCACGCGGGATCAGACCTGGGCCATGGCCGCCGTGACGGTTGCCGCTGAGACCGACATGCTGCTGCGCCATCCCGAGCACTACCGCGCACGCTCGCGCGCGGTCGGCGCGACCGACACGGACGAGGACCTCGAGCGACAGCGGCTCGCGATGCTCGCGGATTACGAGGCCCGACGGCTTGTCATCGAGCCACCGCCCGAGGCCGGTCTCGCCGCCTTGGGGGTGGCTGTCGATGGCATCCGGCCGATCCTCGCCGGCATGCGCTGGGATATCTACCGGCGAGGGCGCTTTCCGTACTTCGTTCTCGGGGACCAGCCGGTCACCATTTCCCCGCCAAAGGACCTCCCAGGTTATCGCGCGGCTGGCTTCGCCACCCCAGGCGTCGAGATCTTCGCTCCGCTCAGCCCGGACGCCCTGCTCGTCGCGACGCACGAACCTCACGATGGCCGTCTCCGCGTCTTTGCACCGGACGACCGGCCGGTCACCCCGTCGCTCAAACACGACTGGAGTCTGCCCGCCAACATCCTCGCCGTCCTGTCCGCCACTCGCTATGTGTTCGGCCGTAGCCAAGGCGATCTCGAGGCCGTGCGGCTCGCGATTGATCCAACCCTCCGCGGGCAGAGCCCGAAGATCCGGGTGACAGGCATGCCGAAGGAGTGGGTTCGCTACCTGCCGGAAGGGTTCGACGTGGAGTCGGTCGAACCGTAGCGGCACACCCTTGCGGTCGCTCACCCTCGTCACGATCCACGGTCATCGTGCCGGCCTCAGCCATCGATCCGCTCCGCCGTCTCGCCGGTGAACGCCTCCCAGCGCTCGAGCGCGACCTGGACGTAGCGCGGCTCGATCTCCATGGCGGCGCAACGCCGGCCAAGCATCTCGGCGGCGATGAGGCTCGTCCCCGAGCCGAGGAACGGGTCGTAGCAGAGGTCGCCCGGGACGGTGTGCCATTCCATCGGCCGGCGGAAGACCTCGACCGGCTTCTGCGTCGGATGGATGCCGTCCGACTCCCCGACCTGATCGATCTGCCAGACTGTCGTCGCATTGGCCGGCGGCCGCCGCTTCGGCTGATGCCCGGTGAGCCAGCCGTACGCGCAGACCTCGTGCTGCCACATGAAGTGGCTCCGGGTGAGGATCGAGCGGGCCTTGACCCACACGAGCGGCTGGTGGAACAGGAGGCCGCACTCCTCCCACGCCGCGACGACGAGCTGGCGCCGAAGGTCGGCGTGCCACTGGTAGATCGGCGCATCGGCCGCCAGGTGCGGCAGGGCCGCCCGGATGAACGAGGCGAAGAAGGCCACCGACGCGGCCGGATCCCGATAGTCGTCCCAGTGCTTGTTCGCGGCCGGTCCCTTGTTCGTCCAGGACTGCGGGTGGTTGTCGGCCCGGTAGTCCATGAGGTAGGGCGGGTCGGTCGCCATGAGGACGGCGGTCTCGCCGGCGAACAGGCGCGCCACGTCGTCGGCGCTCGTCGCGTCGCCGCACAACAGACGGTGGTCGCCGAGCGCCCACAGGTCGCCGGGCTTGACGTACGACTCCTCGGGCACGTCCGGCACGTCGTCGGGATCGACGAGCCCGGCCCGCGGCGGCCGCATGCTGTCGAGGAGGGCCGCCAGACCGGCATCGGTGACGGTGACCCCCGCGAGGAGCGCCGCGAGCCTCGCTCCGTCGCGGTCGGCCATCGCCCCGATCGGATCGAGCGACGCCAGGACGAGCGCCTCCTCCTCCGGGCTGAGGTCGACGTACAGCACCGGCACCGTCGGCTCGCCGCGGGAAAGGGCCTCCTCGATGCGGGCATGGCCGTCGACGACGAAGCCGGTCCGCTGGTTGACGATGCACTGCTGGACCCAGCCGACCGTGTCGAGCGAACCGCGGAGGGCGTTCCGCTGGGCGGCCGGATGGGTCCGCCAGTTCGCCGGGTTGGCGACGAGCTGGTCGGGCGCCTCCTCGCCGGTGCCGACGATCCGGTTGCGCCAGGCGGAAGGCGCGGCGGCGGCGGCCTTCGCGCTCATGCGGCGACCTCGCATCTTCGGCCTTGACTTCCATGCTCGGCGGAGTGAGTGATGGTCATGCCGATACGGAGGCGGCAGGAAGGGAACGACCCACGGTCAAGTACCGACCTCGACCCCGCTTGGCGGGAAGCTCCCGCCTCCGGTCGGCACCTAGCCGGTCGCCAGACCGGCGGCCACGAACGAAAGGGAGAACCGACATCACGAGCACCAGAGGCAGAGCCGCTCTTGACGCCTACATGGCGCTCCGGGCCGACGCGCTCGCCCTGCTCGCCCGCATCACCGAGGCGCTCGAGAACCACGACGACGCACCGGCGGGCGACGACCTGCACTGGGGCCACGTCGGAGACATGGCCCTGACCCGCCACGAGCTGCAGATCATCTCCGACCGCCTCTTCGCCGAGGGCGAGTACGCCCCCGAGAACCCGATCGAGAAGGAGTAGATCATGACGACCGAGACCACCAGCATGGCCACCCGCACCTGCATCGGATCGAAGACCTTCGGGATCGAGAGCCACGAGGCGGCGATCGAGGACTTCCCGGTCCAGCCCTCCCGGCGCGACGGCCTCGGGACCATGTGTCGGCCGCACTGGACCGAGTACACCCGGGCGCTTCGCCGCGCGGCGGTCGCGAAGGGCCCTCAGGCCGACGAGTTCCAAGCGGCGGTGGATGAGACGAGCCGGATCGTGCAACGGGACGCCCGGAGGGCCAAGGCGGCGCGGGTCGCGCCGGAGCCGGCCCGGCCAGCCAGCGAGTCCGCGGCCGTCAAGAGTCGGCGGGCGAAGCTCGAGGCCGAGCTCGCCGCCGCGGGCGGTGCCGGGACCGAGGCCGGTCAGCAGATCCTCGAGGACGCGGACGTCGCGAGGGCCTCCGGACTGCTGCTGGCGATGTCTGAACCCCTCACCGTCGAGGAGACGAGCATCGCGTAGACCACCCCGCCGCCGACCCTCGGGCCCCGGGCGCACGCCCGGGGCCCTTCTTCGTGCGGTGGCGCGGGTGGCCAACATCGTCGTCATCGCGGCACGTGGGCCAACCGTGGCGGGCGTGGGCGAAGGTGCCCTCATCGGGCCCTCCTCCTCGAGCGGATCGGGGTGAGGAGCCGCAGCATCGGATCGTCCTCCGGGACCGCCGGCCGGACGTTGCTGAACGCCGAGACCGACGAGGGCGTGAGGCCGAGCTCGCGGGCGTACAGCCGGATCGTATCGGCCTCGGCATGGACGATCGCGAGGAGCGGGTTGCGCACGAGCTCCTGGCCGCGACTCCCCCGGATGAGGAGGCCGCTTCCCGAGAGGAGCGTGACGGCCGCCTTGTGACGGACGACCGCCTCGACGTACACCTCCAGGATGTCGGTGTGGGCGGCGAGGATGATCCCGGGCGCCTGCTCGCGCAGGGTCCGCTCCCAGACGGCCCTCGCCGCCGGGGAGAGGTCGGCGGGTAGCTCCGGGGGGTGCGGCGCCGGCTGGGCCGGGTTCGGGTTGGTCCGCTCGGGATGGTGGGCGGCCGAGCCGTTGAGCATCTTGAGGGCGAGCGGCTTGGGAGCCGGACCGCGGGCGCCCATCAGCGGCCCTCCCCGTCCGTGACGGAAAAGGCGAAACCTGGGGACGCGTGAGAGGCCCTGAGACCGCGGTACACAACGAGGTCGCTTTTCCCTTTGTTGCCCAGATCGATCATCCCGACTTCCGCCGCTGCTCGATCGAGACAGGCTCGTGGTCGACGTCGGCCGCCCGGACGTGGGCACCGGCGGCAGGGAAGGGGAGGAGCGAATCGTTCCGCCCGCCCGGCGGCTACGATGGACGCCATGAGGAGCTCGTCTCGGCCATCGTCCGACACCGCGGAGCACCGCCGCGAGCTCAACCGACGGCTCAGGGCGGTATTCCTCGCCGGTGCCGAGGAGCAATCGCGACGAAACACCGGCCATGGGTTGACGGAGGACGAGTTGCGGCGGGTCACGCGGCGGTACCCGGGCGACCTGCCGGACAGGTAGACGGCCTGTGCGCTGCCGCCCCGACCATTGCTTCTATCCAGGAAAATCGGTCTCTTCGGACTCTTGGTCGGACTCTTCGGTCCCTTCGTCGGACTCTTGGAGAAACGTCCCATCGAAGAGTCCGAAGGGTCCGACAGCTGCACGGAGATCACGGCCGGAACCTCCACAGCCAGGGACCGTCAAAGCCGTCCTTGATCGAGACGACCCTGGCCTGACTACGGGCTCGGGTCATGTTGTCCTTGGAGCTCGTGTCGATGCCGTCGGCCTCGAGCGCGCGATAGGCATCCGAGGCACGCATCGAGCCGCTGTTGAGCGCCACGAGCCGGCGGATCGCCTCTGCGAGCTGCGCCGTCTTCGAGACCTGCCCGGCGGCGTCGCGGGTCCGGCCGATGAGATCTTCCGCGTCGTGGTCGCTCTCGCCTTCCCAGGCGATCGTCGCCGCCTCGTATGGGCCATCGGCGACGATTCGGTAGGCGAGTGACGCAGGGCGCCGCGCGACGTTGAGCTTGACGGCCGCAAGGACGATCCGGTCGGCGTCATCCGGGTCACGGCCGACGGCCAGGACGCTGCGGGCCAGACCTGTGAAGCCGATCGAGCCGCCGCCACGATAGATCGCGTCGTCGCCGGCGCGTTTGTTGAGATGGCGGATCGCGACGACCGCGGCGTCGACCTGCTGCGCCATCGCGGCCAGCGGTTCGAGGGCACGCCGGACGCGGTGGTCGTCGTTGGTCCTGACCTCGTCGCCAAGGTAGGCCACCAGCGGGTCGACGATGATCAGGCGTGCCTTGTTGGCCAGGCTGTACTGGCGGAGGCGCTCGACATCGTCGGGCAGGGTCAGATCACGGACCAGGCGAAACCGTGCGGGATCACCGCCGGCTCGCAGCACCCGCGGCACGATCGTGTCCTCGGGATCGTCCTCGATCGAGACGTAGATCGTCGTGAACGCATCGCCCAGCGGCTCGCCCGTCGGCGCGTTACCGCCGATGGAACCGCGGCACGCGAGATCGATGAGCAGCGTCGACTTGCCCAAGCCTGGGTCGCCGTCAAGGATCGTCAGCTTGCGCAGGGGCACGTAGCCGCGCCACAACCAGTCGACCCGACGAGGGTGGATCGTGGCCAGGTCGACGCCCGCGAGCGGCTCGGCATCGTATTCGGACTGCAATCCGGCGCGTTCGGCCGCACCCAACACCCTCACGACTGGCCGCCCCCCCTCGCCGAGCGCACAGTCGCGCCAATCTCCGACTCCGTGAGCCCCGCAGCGAGTGCCGCCCGAGCCAACACCCGCCCGGCGAGACCTGACGGGACGCCTTCGTCGACTGCCCGGCGCACCGCCCAGTAGAGGAGGCTGTTGCGCCGACCTTCGCCTGCCGCCCGAACGGCGCCCACGAGTCGCGTGAGCGTGCGTTCGCCCTCCGCGACGCTGGCGATCCTCGCCGCCGGCCGCCGGGGCAGACCCGATGGTCGCTTCGCAAAGTCAACCAGCCAGGCGGGCACAGCCGCGACGGGCGCGTCGTCGGGCGGCACGCGCCAAACATAGGCGCCGACGGTCACCGAGGGGCAGACGACGATGAAGCCGCCCACCGACTTGAACTCGCCGATGTGAACGCCGCGGAGGTAGAGATCGTGGCCACCGCCCAGACCAGTCGGTGCGGCCAGGATGTGGATCCCGCCGCGGCCCGTCCGCGCGATCGGGCTCAAGGGGAGGCTAAAGCCGCCCTCGCGCATGAACGTCCTGATGGCGTCCAGGTGGTCGACTTCGATGTCGAAGGCGTCGAATGCCTCACCCGTGACGACGCCGATGTTCGGCCCCGGCTCGGACCGCCAGTACCGGCCGATCTGTTCAGGGTCGGACGTCGCGTCCCGCTGCCAGCCCCGATACAGCGGCCGCTTGCCGCCCGGTACGACCGGGAACACGCGCCATCCGAGACGCCCGTAGACGAGCGCCCACTCCCGAGCGGTGGTCGGCTGCTCGCTCACGACGCGACCGGCACCTTGCGTCGCCGACCGACCGGAAACTCGATGACTCGGCGGAGGATGGTGTAGTTCAGACCTTCACGGATGCCCGTGCGGCATGGCGGGGACGGACGGAGCGGTCTGCATCTGCCCGCAGCGGGCCGCCGAGCGGTATGCCGCCCGCGTGTCGGGACCGCTCCGGGACCGGATCGACCTGTGGGTGACGATGCCGCGGGTGGCCCCGGCGATCCTTGTCAGTGGCGCCGAGCCGGAGCCGTCGTCCGCGGTCGCCGTAAGGATCGAGGCAGCCCGCCGGTCGCAACGGGCGAGATCCAGCGCACTCAACGGGCGGCTCTCTGGTCACTCGCTCCGGACCGCCTGCCGTCTCGATCGGAAGGCCGAGGAGCGGGCGATCGCCCTCGCCGAGCTCGACGGGTTGTCCGCCCGCGGGACGGAGCGACTCCTCCGCGTCGCGCGTTCGATCGCCGACCTTGCCGGCGACGAGGTGGTCGAGACGCGCGCGCTCGAGGAGGCTGCGCGATTCCGTCCACCGATGCGACCCGCGGAAGCGCGGGCGGCTGGCTGATGCTGGGGATCGGCACCGCAGGTCCGACCGGGTCCGACCGATCCGACGACGCCCGGCGGTCAGACGGGTTCCTGGACGATCAGGCCGCAAGGTCCGACGACCGAGCCGCTCGCGCCGCGGACGATGCCGAGCGCGAGGCGTGGATCGTCCTCGCCTCGGTGCACGGGCTCGGCCCGATCGGGTTCGGACGGCTCCTCAGACGGTTCGGAAACGGGCGCTCGGTGCTGGCGACGGCGAGTGGTGCGAGGGGCGGGCGGGCGCTCGCAGCGGCCCTCCGCGGCGGGGCGGACGAGGGGATCGCCGAGCGCCCCGCGGATGCGGAGCTCGCCGAGCGGATCGTGCTCGCGGCCGCTCGCACGGAAGCACTCCTCGACGTGGTCCGACGGCACGATCTGACGGTGGTCACGCTCGAGGAACGGACCTTCCCGGATCGTCTCCTCCAGCTTGAGATGCCCCCGCATCTGCTGTTCGTGCGCGGCGACGTGGCCGCCATGTCGCGGCAGCGGGCCGTCGCCGTGGTGGGTACTCGACGGCCAACCGAGTATGGTCGCCGGATCGCCGCCCGGGTGTCGGCCGCGATCTCGGATGCGGGCGGGACGGTCGTCTCCGGCCTGGCGATCGGGATCGACGGCGCGGCCCACGCCGCCGCCGTGGCGACGGGGGCACCCACCGTGGCGGTGCTCGGCGGCGGCCACGGGCACCTGTTCCCACGAGCGCACGAGCGCCTCGCTGACGAGATCGTCGCGGCCGGCGGTGCGGTCGTGGCCGAGCTGTTTCCGGACGAGCGGCCGACGAAGGGCACGTTCCCGCGTCGCAACCGGCTCATCAGCGGTCTGGCGGACGCCACCGTCGTCGTCGAGGCGCCGTTGCGGAGCGGCGCGCTCATCACCGCGGCATGGGCCCTCGAACAGGGGCGCGAGTGTCACCTCGTGCCCGGGCCGATCGACGCGCCGATGTCCGCGGGTTGCCTCGCCTTCCTCCGTGAGAACTCCGGCCTGGCCCACCCGGTGGCGACGGTCCCGGATCTCATCGACGATCTCGGATTCATCGATCCCGGTCCGCGGCACGCCGTCGCCGTGGCGCAGGTCGAGCTCGGACCGATCGAGCGGCGGATCGTCGCGGCGCTCGTGGACGGCGCGACGACGACGGACGAGATCCTCCAGATCGTCCGCGAGCCGGTCGCGACGATCCTCGGCGGTCTGACGCTGCTCGAGATGCGCGGTCTGCTCACGAGTGCCTACGGCCGCTACCGACTCGCCGGACGACTCAGCGGGTCCGAGGTGGCCTGAGATGGGATTACGGCGTGCGGTTGCCCCCTCGAGAGGGGTGGTGGTAGGGTAGGCGGCGGTCGGCGACCGCGGTGCCGCCAGCCGGATCCGCCGCGGGACGCCGTCGGCTCGCGAGCCGCGCGCCAGGAGATCGACTATTGCGGAAATTCGCCGCGGCCGTGCTGGCCGTCCCCGTCCTCCTCGGGCTCTACGCACCCTTCGCTCGCCGACCGCGGATCGCGCTCCCCGGGATCGTGGTCCTCGCCGTGATGGTCCTCGCCGTCGTCGCGCTCGACGGTCCCGGCGCCCGTCCTGCGGCCGCGACGCCGCCGGCGGCCATCGAACCGCTGACCGCCGCCGCGTTCGGGCCGGCAGTCCGAGCCGGCCTCGCCTCGGATGCAGTGCTGACCGTCACGTTCAGCCGACGGATGGATGAGGCCTCCGTCGTCGAGGCGTTGCGCGTCGTGCCGGCCACCCCGATCGCGGTGTCGTGGAACGCCGCGGGCACGAGCGTCTCGGTCATGCCGACCCGGGCCTGGCTGTCCTCGACGTGCTACACGATCACGGTGGGCGCGACGGCCCTGGACAGCGTGGGTGGCTCCCTCGGCGCGACGACCCGGCTGGCGTTCATCACCGCGCCGGCCAGCGTCGCGACCGTGGCGCGGGTCGCCACCCAGACGGTGCGAGCGGCACGACCCGCGATCGTCCGGTTCCGCCCACTGAACGGGGCGTCCTCCGTCGCTCGGGCGGCGACGCTCTCGGTCCGGTTCTCGACAGCGATGGACCGCGCCGCGACCGCCCCGGCATTCAGCGCGACGGCGAACGGTCGGCCGATCGTCGGCTCGATCCGCTGGGCGGAAGGCGACACAGTGCTCGTCCTCACGCCGTCGACGGCATTGCCGGCTGGAGCCCTCATCCGGATGTCGGTTTCGGCGACCGCCCGCGCGGCGGCCGGCTCCGTCCTGGGAGCGGCGGTCACGGCGACAGCACGGACGATCGTCGCGACGACACTGACGGTACGCCCGACCGCCACCGTGACGCCGAAGCCCGCGCCATCGACACCGCCGCCATCGAAGCCGACAGCGTCGAAGCCCGTCGTCCCGGCCGCGGGCGGCTCTGCCGGCAGCGCGACGTGGTACGCCGTCGAGACGTACTACCTCAAGCTCATGAACTGCACGCGGACCGGCGGCTGGGTCACCTCGACCGGTGGGTGCAGCAGTCCCGGCGGTCTCTCCACGCCGCCGCTCGTCCTCGACGCCGGCCTGTCCAACCGGGTCTCGCGGCCATACGCGAAGCTCCTCGCCACGTCCGGGGCCTGCGACCATTTCATCAACGGGACGCCGACGGATCGCCTCCACCGGGCGGGTTACAGCGGCTGGGCCGCGGAGAACATCGGCTGCCGCTCGGCGCCCACCGCGTACGAATCGATGGTCTTCACCCAGATCTTCTTCCAGGATGAGAAACCGTGCGGCGGATACTGCCACTACGCGAACCTCATGAACCCGGCATACACGCGATGCGGGATCGGCGTCTGGATCGACCACGGCCGGATCCGGCTCGTGGTGGACTTCTACCACCCGTGACCGGGCGTTCGTCGATGGCGGATCGCAGGCGGGCCCGCGGATGATCCGCGACGTCGTCCTCCACCTCAACAACGAGCAGCCGATGATCGCGGACTTGTACGAGCTGCCGACCGCGAGCGATGTCTCGATCGTCTGTACGAACCTTCGGACGATGAACGGCAAGCGTCCCGTGTTCGTCGATCATTCGTCGTCGCGCTTCGTTTTCCCGCTGCAGTTCATCCGGTTCGTCGAGATCCCGCTCGAGGCACGGCCGTCGGCCGAGCCGCTCGAACCCAGGCGGGGACTGCCGGCGCCGAGCGACGTCGATCGGGTCGCGCCCGCCGTCGAACCGGAGCTCGAGATCGACGAGGACTTCCTGCAGCGGATCCGCGACGTCTGATCGACGCGGCGCGGACGACCGGTGAGCGGACGTGCAGCGACCCGGTGCTAGACTCCCCGGCGATGCCGCACAACCTCGTGATCGTCGAATCGCCGGCCAAGGCGAAGACCATCGAACGCTATCTCGGGCCGGACTACACCGTCCTCGCCTCGTACGGCCACGTCCGGGACTTGCCCGAGAAGCTCGGTCGGAATGAGCTCGGCGTGGACGTCGACCACGACTTCGCCCCGGTGTACGAGGTCGTCGCGGACCGCCGCCGCCAGGTCGGCGCGATCGAGAAGGCGGCGAAAAAGGCGGACATGGTCTACCTGGCGACGGACCTCGATCGCGAGGGCGAGGCGATCGCCTGGCACGTCGCTGAGGCGGCGGGGCTCGATCCGGCACGGACGCGACGGGTCACCTTCAGCGAGATCACCGAGCCGGCGATCCGCGAGGCGTTCGCCCACCCGCGGCAGATCGACACCCATCTCGTGGACGCCCAGCAGGCGCGTCGCGTCGTGGACCGCCTCGTCGGTTACCGGCTCAGCCCCCTCCTCTGGAAGAAGGTGCGGACCGGACTCTCCGCCGGGCGTGTCCAGTCCGTCGCCGTGCGGATCGTCGTGGATCGCGAGCGCGAGATCCGGGCCTTCGTCGCGCGGGAGTACTGGACACTCGAGGCGACGCTCGCCGCCCCGGACGGCGCCGTGTTCACCGCCGACATCGTCCGGATCGATGGGACGAAGCCCGAGATCGCCGACGAGGCGACGGCAACCGCCCACCGCGAGGCGATCGCGACCACGACGCCCGTCGTGGCGTCGATGGCGGTCAAGGGGTCCACCCGCAGCCCGGCCCCGCCGTTCACGACGTCCACGCTCCAGCAGGAAGCGAGCCGGAAGCTCGGCTTCAGCCCGAAGCGGACGATGTCCGTCGCCCAGCGACTGTACGAAGGGATCGAGACCGCGGAGGGGCAGGTTGGCCTCATCACGTACATGCGGACGGACTCGGTCGCCCTGTCCGGTCAGGCACTCGGGGAGGCCCGCTCGGTCATCGGCGAACGCTTCGGTCCGCGGTACACGATGCCGAAGGGCCGCCAGTACCGCACGAAGTCGCGCGGGGCGCAGGAGGCCCACGAGGCGATCCGACCGACGGCGTTCGGCCGCGATCCGGAGACGCTGGCCCGAACGCTCCCGCGGGACGAAGGACGCCTCTACCGGCTCATCTGGCAGCGAGCCCTCGCGAGCCAGATGGCGGCCAAGGAGCTCGAGACCACGACGGCCGAGCTGATCGGCGGTTCATACACATTGCGCGCCTCCGCGACGCGGACGGTCTTCGACGGCTTCGCCGCGGTCTATACAGAAGGCCAGGACGATGCGGCCGACGAGATCGAGCGGACCCTCCCGGCGCTCCGCGAGGGCGACGTGACGGCCGTGGACGCCGTCGCCGCCACGCAGCATTTCACGGAGCCGCCGCCACGGTACACGGAGGCGACCCTCATCCGGGCACTCGAGGAGCACGGCGTGGGGAGGCCGTCCACGTACGCGGCGACCATCTCCACGATCCTCGATCGCGGCTATGTCCGTGTCCGGGATCGCCGGCTTCACCCCGAGCCCGTCGGCGAGATCGTCACCGACCTCCTCGTCGGTCACTTCGCGGACCTCGTGGATCTCGAGTTCACTGCCCGGATGGAGGCGGATCTCGACGAGGTCGCCAACGGAACGAGGGCGTGGGTCCCGGTCGTGCGGGCCTTCTACGAGCCGTTCGGGGCGCTCGTCGATCGGAAGTCGGCGGAGATCCCGGCCGGCGAATTCCGGACCCTGCCGTCGGACGAGGTCTGCTCGGAGGGCCATCCGATGGTCATCCGGCTCGGCCGGAACGGGGCGTTCCTCGGTTGTTCGCTCTACCCGGAGCACAAGGAGACGCGACCGCTGCCGGGCGATATCGCGGGCGGCACGCCGGAGTCGCCGAGTGGTGACGGCGCGCCGCCTCTGCCGGGTGTCGGTCAGGCGTGTCCGGAATGCGGCGCCGAGCACGGAGGGACGCTCGTCGCGAAGCACGGCCGCTTCGGGGCATTCGTCGGCTGCGACCGCTATCCGGATTGTCGATACATCCACAAGGACGGCCCGCCGCCACCCGCGCCGCTCGGCTTCGAGGTGGTCTGCCCGACCTGCTCGACCGGCCAGCTCGTGACGCGGCGAGCACGGCGGACCGGGACGCTCTTCTGGGGTTGCTCGCGGTATCCCAAGTGCGACTTCACCACGTCGCGGGAGCCGCTCGGCGGGCTCCACGACTCGGACGGCGGGCCGCTCGCCCGCGACGGCGACGACGGGGTCATCTGCCTCGCCTGCGGCGCGCGGGTCGACGCGCCCGCGACGACCATCGTTCCGGGAGCTCGTCTTGCCGGAGGACCGCCCGATCCGGCGGCCCTCGTTCGATCGGCGCGCCGGTCGCGGGGCGCGACGGACGCGCGTGGGACCGGCCGAGGCCGCGGCGGAGCGGGCGCAGCACATGGTCCCGCGCGGCGTCCGGGACGCCGCCCGACCCGCCGGGCCGAGCCGACCGCCGGCGCGTGACGGACGGACCGGACGCCGACGGCGTCCTCGAGCGCTTCCTCCGCTCGCTCGCCGCCCGCGATGCCTCGCCGAACACCGTCCGCGCGTACCGGACGGCCGTCGGGACGTACCTCGCGTGGCTCGACGAGCGCGGACTCGACTGGCGACGCCCCGAGCGCGCGGCCCTCCGCGGGTATCTTTCGATCCTGTCCGACGGTCACGCCCGTTCATCGGTCGCCCAGCGCCTCGCGGCGATCCGCTCCTTCTATCGCTGGTCGACCCGGGCCGGCCTCACGGCTGGCGACCCGTGGGCGGCCCTCCAGACGCCCCGACTGCCGCGCCGCCTGCCGCGCGTCCTCGACATCGCCCAGGTGGAGCGCCTCCTCGACGCGATCGACGAGCCGCAGCGTGACGGAGATCCGGACGCATCCGGCGACCAGGCGACGGACACCCTCGGCACTCCGTCCACGGTTCGCCATGCGCTGGCGCTCCGGGACCGGGCCATCGTGGAGACCGCCTACGCGGCCGGGCTCCGGATCGGCGAGCTCGCGACGGCCCTGGTCGCCGACCTGGACCTGCGGCGAGGCGAGATCCGCATCCTCGGCAAGGGCCGCAAGGAGCGCATCGGCCTGCTCGGCCGTCCGGCCCGGGCTGCCCTCGCGGCGTACCTGACCGCCGCACGACCGCTGCTCGTCGCACGGTCCGGCGCGACGATCGAGCCGACGGAGATCTTCGTCAATCACCTCGGGCGTGCGCTCGGTGTTCGTGGTCTGCGGTATCGGCTGGAACGGCTCAGGGCGCGGGCGGGCCTGCCGATTGGCGTGTCGCCGCACACCCTCCGACACAGCTTCGCCACGCACCTGCTCGACGGCGGGGCGGACCTGCGGATCGTCCAGGAGCTCCTCGGCCACGCGAGTCTCGCGACGACCCAGGTGTACACGCACGTCTCCCCGACGCGACTTCGGACGGCGTACGAGGCCAGCCACCCGCGAGCGAGGATCGGCCGGGGGACGGCCCCCGATCTCGCTCCGTGACCCGCGGATCGGGCCGCACGCTCGCCCGCGCGGGCCTCATCGTCACGGGCGCCTATCTTGCGTCACGCGTGCTCGGCTGGGTCCGCCTCGCCGTCATCGGGACGACGTTCGGGGCTGGGGCGGACCTCGACAGTTTCTTCGCGGCTTTCCGGATCCCGGACCTCATCTTCCAGCTCGTCGCGGCGGGTGCCCTGAGCTCAGCGCTCATCCCGGTCCTTGCGGGGCTGACGGCCACGGACGAGGACGATCGCGCCTGGCGGGTGACCTCGACGGTCACGAATCTCATGATGGGTGCCCTCGCCCTCCTCGCTGCGCTCGTCTGGCTCAGCGCGCCGGTACTCATCCCGGTGATCGCTCCCGGCTTCGACCCCTCGCGTACGGCGAAGACGGTCGAGCTGACCCGGATCATGATCCTGAGCCCGCTCTTCCTCGCCCTCGCGGCGCTCGCCACGAGCGTCCTCAACGCTCGAGGCCGGTTCGCGGCTGCGGCGTTCGCGCCGCTCGCCTACAACGGAGCGATCATCCTCGCGGCCGTCTTCCTCACTCCGACCTTCGGCGTGGCGGCGCTCGCGATCGGGGTCGTGTTCGGGGCGGCCCTGAACTTCGTCGTCCAGATCCCGCAGCTCCGCGCGGTCGGGTTTCGCTATCGGCCGCACGTCGACCTGTCCGACCGGGAGGCGCACCAGACCCTTGTCCTGCTCGCCCCACGGGCGCTCGGACTCGCCGCCGGCCAGCTGACGTTCATCGTCGCGACGACGCTCGCGTCGGGCCTGCCGGTCGGCTCCCTCGCGGCGTTCTCGATCGCGTTCAACGTCTTCCAGATCCCGCTCGGCGTCATCGGTGTCCCGATCGGCATCGTGGCGTTTCCGACGCTCGCCGCGGAGCTCGCCCGGGGCGATGTCGCCCGGTTCGTCCACCTCGTGACCCGGGCATCGCGACTCGTGCTCTTCGTCATGCTCCCCCTTGTCGCTCTCGGGATGGTCCTCCGGCTGCCTGTCCTCCAGCTGCTCTTCGACTACGGCAAGTTCGACGACCAGGCCATCTCGCGAACGGCGGCCTCACTGCTCATCCTCCTCCTCGCGCTCCCGACGGAGTCGCTCATCGGGATCCTCGCCCGGGCGTTCTACGCGATGCGCGACACGCGGACGCCGGTGGTCGCGGCGGTGGTGGCGGTGGTGATCAACACCGTGTTCGCGGTCGCCCTGGTCGGGCCGCTTGGGCTCCAGGGCGTGGCCCTCGGGATCGTCCTCGGGTCCGCCGCCGAGGCGGGCTACCTCGCCGTCGTCCTCGCCGGGCGCGTCCCGGAGTTCCATCTCCGGCCGATCGGCGCGCTCGCCGTGCCGTCGATCATCGGCGCGGTCGGAGCGGGAGTGACGGGCCTCCTCGTGCGGAATGCCCTCGGGACCATCGTGGGCGGGGATTCGACGAAGGCGCTGACGTTCGTCGTCCTCGTCGTCGCGACCGGCGCGGGCGGACTCGTGTACCTCGCGATCGTGCGCCTGTTCCGGTTGCCCGAGCTCAGGTCCGTCGGTGGCCTCGTGATCGCGGCCGTCCGCTCCTCGGACGGTGCGGCATGACCACGCCGGACGGCGGCGACGCGGTGCCGGACGCGAGAGATGCGGCGACCTGGGACGCGTTCGTCGCGCACGCGCCGCTCGCGACCTATCTCCAGGTCTCCGGATGGGCACGGGTCAAGGCGGCGAACGGCTGGCGATCGCGGCTGGTCGTCGCCGCTCGATCGGACGGTTCCGGCTCGATCGGCGCGCAGATCCTCCTCCTCCGTCGGCCGGCTGGCGTCCCGTGGACGTTCGGCTATGCGCCGCGCGGCCCGCTCACGGAGCGATGGGACGCGGAGGCGATCGAGGCATGGTCGTCCGCGCTCCGCGGGGAGCGCTGGGGCGAGCGGGTCAGCCACGTCAGGATCGATCCTGAGGTCGAGGCCGGCGGACCGGCCGATCCCGGCGGGACGCTCGGCGCGGCATTCCGCTCGGCGGGCTGGCGTCCGGCCCCGACGGTCCAGCCACGCATCACCCGGATCGTCGATCTTCGAGCGGACGAGGCGGCCCTGTGGTCCGACCTGCGGACCAAGTGGCGTCAGTATGTCCGGCTCGCCGAACGGGCCGGACTCCGTGTCGTGGACGGCGACGGCTCGCGCCTCGACGAGTTCCACGCCGTCATGCGAGAGACGGCCGCTCGGGCGGGGACGCGGATCCGCGCCAGATCGGCGTACGCAGACGTCTGGGAAGCCTTCTCGCCGTCCGGCGGCGCACGGCTGCTCTTCGCCGATGGAACGGACGGCGCGGCCGAGGCGGTCCTCTTCCTTCTCCGCGTCGGTGACCGCGTCGTCGAGCCATATGGCGGGATGACGGGGCGCGGTGCCCGGGACCGGGCGAACTACCTCCTCAAGTGGGAGGCGATGCGATCGAGCCGTGCGGCCGGCGCGACGTCCTACGACATGTGGGGGCTCGTGCACCCGGGGATCCGACAGTTCAAGGCCGGCTTCGGCGGGCGCGAGGTGGAGCTCATCGGCGCCTTCGACCTGCCGCTCGACCGGTTCGGCTGGGCGGCCTACCGACTCGCCGAGACGATCCGGGATCGGGCACGGAGGCCTCGTCCGTGACGGTCCCGGTCCGGGACGCGACACCGGACGAGCTTCTCGACTGGGACTCCCGGACGGTCGATGTCCCGGGCGGCAACGTCTACCAGTCGCTCGCCTGGGCAAGCCATCGCGAACGTCTCGGCTGGCGGCCGCGGTTCCTCGTGTCGGCGGACGGTTCGCGACTCCTCGCCCTCGTCCGGCCGTGGCGAGGCATCGGCGGCGCGGGCGCGTACATCCCGCGCGGGCCCGTTCTCGGGAGCGGCTCGGTGCAGGCCGCCGGCGAGCGGCTCGTCGCCGCTACGGAGCATCTCGCGGCGAGCGGCGTCGACGTCGTCGCAAGCGATGCGGAGATCGAGGCCGCGACCGGCTACGGTGCCCTCATCGAGGCGAGCGGCTTCCGCCCGATCGAGGAGGTCCAGCCGTCGCGCCATCGGGTCGCCCTCCGCCTCCCGGCCGGCACGACCGAGGGGTCCGCGTTCCGGGCGATGGGCGAATCCGCCCGCCAGAGCGTCCGCTATGCGGAACGGGCCGGTCTGCGCGTGGTCCGGTGGGATATCCGTTCGGGCTATGGCGACGGCGCGACCGTCGGGGACGGATTCGAGGCGCCCGAGGCGCCCCTCGGCACCGCGAGCCGGGACGCGTTCGACCGCCTGTACGACCTCCTCGCCGCGGCGGCCGACCGCCGCCACTTCCGGCTCCTGCCGCGAGCCCCGTTCGTGGACTGGTCCATCGCCGCGCTCCTGGCCGGTCACGTCGTGCTCCTCGAGGTCGTGGATCCCGACGGCGTCCGACTCGGCGGGGCGACGTTCTATCGTCACGGAGGGCGTCTCACCTACTCGCACTCCGGCGATCGGGCGGATCTCCGCCGCGCGCGGCCCGGCGTCCCCCACCTCCTCGTGTGGCGGGCGATCCAGCTCGCCATCCGCGATGGCCTCGGCGAGGTCGACCTCGCCGGCGTCGACGTGCCCGGGCGTCGCCGGCGACCGGTCGAGGGTGAGGAGATGTACGGCCTCTATGCGTTCAAGCGGTCGTTCGGCGCGGAGTGGGTGGAGCTCGCCGGGAACCACGAACGGGTCATCCGACCGGCGCGCTATCTCCTCGGCCGGGTGAGCGGGCGGCTCGCCGCGGCCGGTCGAGCCGGGCGCGGGTAGGATCGAGCCGCGATGACGACAGGACGACCGGCACCGGACGCCTCGACAGAGGAGGGGATCGCGGCCCTCGTCGCTGCCGCCGAGCCGGGGTCCCCTCGCCGTCTCGGGTCGCTCATCGATCGGCTCGCCGATCTCGGGCCCGCCGGCCTGCGCGGGGCCCGGGCGGACGGTCGGGCGATCGGGTCCGCGGCGCTGAGCCATCTCGCCGTCCGCGGCGTCGCCGCCGACTCCCGGCGGGTCCGTCCAGGTTCCCTGTTCGTGGCGATCGCCGGGCTCCACGCGGACGGGCACGACTTCGTCGCGGACGCCGCTCGTGCCGGCGCGGTCGCCGCCGTCGTCGAGCGTCCGGTGCCGGAGGCACCGATCCCGCAGCTCGTGGTCGGGCGACCCTCCCGCGCCCTCGCGGCCGCGGCAGCCTGGTGGTACGGCGACCCGAGCCGGCGGCTCGCGGTCGTGGGGGTCACCGGAACGGACGGCAAGACCACGACGTCCTTCCTCGCCTCCGCGGCCCTCGAGGCGGCCGGCCTGCGGACCGGCCTCGTGGGGACCGTGGATACGTCTATCGGCGGTCGCCGGGAGGCGAACGAGGCGCACATCACGACACCGGAGGCACCCGAGCTGCAGGCGCTTCTTGCGGCGATGGTCATGTCCGGCGACACGGCCGCGGTCCTCGAAACGACCTCGCACGCCCTGGCCCTCGATCGTGTCGCGGAGGTCGCCTACGATGCAGCGATCCTCACGAACCTCAGCCACGAGCACCTCGAGCTCCACGGCTCGTTCGAGGCATATCGCGCGGCGAAGCTGTCGCTCTTCGAACGGCTCGCGGAGCGGACACCCGCGATCCGGCCCCGCGCCGGCATCGTCCATCGCGATGATCCCGCGGCGTCGCTCTTTGAGGCGGTCACTCGGGAGGCTGGGGCGCGCCTCGTCACCTACGGCGCCGATCCGTCCGCCGAGGTCCGCGCGACCCACGTCGCCGAGGACGAGCACGGCCTTCGGTTCGCCGTGGCGACGCCGCGCGGCGAGGCGGAGATCCGACTGCGACTCGGCGGTCGATTCAACGTCCACAACGCGCTCGCCGTCGTCGCCCTCGGCGAGGCCTGGGATCTCGACGCGGCAGCGGTCCGCCGCGGCCTCGAGGGCCTCGCCGGGGTCCCGGGCCGGATGGAGCGGGTGGACGCTGGCCAGCCGTTCGGGGCGATCGTCGACTATGCCCACAGCCCCGCGTCGCTCGCCGCGGTCCTGGACCTGCTCGCCCCGGTCGCGGCGGCGCGGGGCGGGGGACTCATCGCGGTGTTCGGATCGGCCGGCGAGCGGGACGTCGCGAAGCGCCGGATCATGGGCCGGATCGCCGGCGAGCGGTGCCGCATCGTCGTCGTCACGGACGAGGATCCGCGCGGCGAGGACGGCGACGCGATCCTCGACGAGATCGCGCGCGGGGCCGAGGAGGCCGGACGTCATCGCGGTCGCGACCTCCTCCTCATCCGCGATCGCGCGGCGGCCATCGCGGCCGCGGTCGAGCGGGCACGGCCCGGCGACACGGTCCTGTTCGCCGGGAAGGGGCACGAGCGATCGATCATCGGCCCGGACGGCCCGCTGCCCTGGGACGAGCGCGTCGCGGTCCTCGCCGCCCTCGCCGAGGCCGGCTTCACGGCGGGACCGCGCTCAGGGGGCTGAACACCGACCGCGCGGGCCCCGACTCCCCGAGGCTCCAGCCCGGAGGTTCCCGCGCGACCCACTGCTATCCTTGCCAGGCATGGCGATCGAACCGAGCGCGTCCTCGTCGGACGCGGTCCCCCACGCGGCGAAGGACGCACCAGCGGCAACGTTGCCCGCCGGACCGGCACCGCGGCGGCCCGCGAGCGGACGGGCCCGCCGCACGATCGAGCGTCCGTCGTCCTCCGCCCGACCCGGCGCATCGCTCGAGCACCTCCGGGCGGCCCTCCTCGAGTCCGTCCGACGGCACCATCCGGAGGCGGACCTCGCCCTCGTCGAGCGTGCCTGCGACCTCGCGGCCGAGGCACATGCGGACCAGCGCCGCGCGTCCGGCGAGCCGTATGTCACCCATCCGATCGCGGCCGCGCAGATCGTCGCCGACCTCGGCATCGATCCGACGGCGGTCGCCGCGGCGCTCCTCCACGACGTCCCGGAGGACACCGAGTACGGCCTCGTCGACATCGAGGAGCGCTTCGGGCCGGAAGTCGCCCGCCTCGTGGACGGGGTGACCAAGCTCAGCAAGTTCAGCACCCACAGCCACGAGCAGCAGCAGGCCGAGAACATCCGCAAGATGTTCCTCGCGATGGCGGAGGACATCCGGGTCGTCCTCATCAAGCTCGCCGACCGGCTCCACAACATGCGAACCCTCGCCGGACTGCCCGTGGAAAAGCAGCAGCGGATCGCCCGTCAGACGATGGAGATCTACGCCCCGCTCGCCGAGCGGCTCGGGATCTGGCAGGTCAAGTGGGAGCTCGAGGACCTCGCCTTCAAGACGCTCGAGCCGGACGCCTTCCGCGATCTCGCCCGCCTCCTCGACACTCGTCGTCGGAGCCGTGAGACGTACATCGACCGGGCGATCGAGACGCTCCGGCCGGAGCTCGCGCAAGCGGGCATCGAGGCCGAGCTCCAGGGACGTCCCAAGCACCTCTACAGCATCCACAAGAAGATGCTCCGCAAGGGCGCCGAGTTCGGCGAGATCTACGACGTCTACGCGATCCGCCTCCTCGTCTCCGAGCTCAAGGACTGCTACGCCGCGCTCGGCGTCGTGCACTCGCTCTGGCGGCCGATCCCCGGCCAGTTCGACGACTACATCGCGGTCCCCAAGAACAACCTCTACCAGAGCCTCCACACCGCCGTCATCGCCCTGGACGGCAAGCCGCTCGAGATCCAGATCCGGACCCACCAGATGCACCAGGTGGGCGAGGTTGGAATCGCAGCCCACTGGCGCTACAAGGAGGGCAGCCGCTCGGACCGCGAGTACGACGCCAAGCTCGCCTGGCTCCGCCAGCTCATGGACTGGCAGCGCGACGTGTCCGACGCGACGGAGTTCGTCGAGGGCATCAAGCTCGACATCTTCCAGGACCAGGTGTTCGTGTTCACGCCGCGCGGCGACGTCAAGGATCTGCCCGCCGGCGCCACGCCGATTGACTTCGCCTATCGGATCCACACGGACGTCGGACACCGGACGATCGGGGCGAAGGTGAATAACCGGCTCGTGCCGCTCGACTACCGGCTGAAGAACGGCGACATCGTGGAGATCGTCACGACGAAGGCGGAGCACGGTCCGTCGCGTGACTGGCTCACCATCGTCCGGACGACCCATGCCCGGGAGAAGATCCGCTCGTGGTTCAAGCGCCAGGAGCGGGACGACAACATCGTCCACGGGCGCGAATCGCTCGAGCGCGAGCTGCGGCGCCTCGCCCGGACGTCCATCCAGGCGATCGGGGTCGACCGCGTCGCCGAGATGGCCAGGGCGTACAGCCACGAGACGGTCGACGACTTCTACGCCGCGATCGGCTATGGGGCGATCAACGCCCAGCAGGTCGTCACCCGCCTCGGCGTCGTCGACGACGCGGAGCTCCACGTGCCGGCGGTCGCCCCGCTGTCGCTGCCGGTCCGGACGGGTGGCGTCCGCGTCAAGGGCGTGGGCGACCTGCTCGTCCGGTTCGGGAAATGCTGCCACCCGATCCCGGGCGACCCGATCACGGGGTTCATCACCCGTGGCAAAGGGGTGACGGTCCACCTCACGACCTGCTCGACCGTCGTCAATGAGCGCGAGGTGAGCCGCCTCATCGAGGTCGAATGGGAGGCCGCGCCGACCCAGACCTACCCGATCGCGATCCGCGTCGAGGCGTATGACCGGACCGGGCTCCTGTCCGACATCACCCAGGTCGTCGCCGAGAACAAGGTGAACATCCTCGCCGCCTCGGTCAACGTCTCACCGGATCACAGCACGATCGTCACCGCCACCCTCCAGGTCGCGTCCGTCGCCCAGCTCGCCCGGGTCATGAGCCGGATCGAGCAGCTGAAGGACGTCATCTCGGTCCAGCGCGACCTCGGGTAGGGCCAAGCGACCAGTTGACGGGTCGACGGGCCAGTGGGAGACTCCGACTGTCGCACTTTCTGACCGGAGCCAACGATGACACTTACCCGCGTCCGCCCGAAGGGCCAGATCACCATCCCCGAGGAGGTCCGGCGCGCGCTCCGCCTCGAGGAGGGCGACCTCGTGGAGGTGGTGATCGAGGACGGCTCGATCGTCCTCCGCCCGAAGCGGCTGATCGAGGCGTCCCAGGCATGGTTCTGGACCGATGCCTGGCAGGCCGGCGAACGGGAGGCCAGTGCCGACATCGATGCCGGCCGGGTGACGCGCTACGAGTCCGGCGACGAGCTCCTCCGCTCGCTCGAGTGATCCGTGCCGACCTACGAGCGGACCGGGCGGTTCGACCGTGATCTGGCCGTGCTCGATGCCGCGGAAGGCGCACGGTTTCGAGAAGCCGTCCGCAGGCTCGTCCGCAACCTCGCCGATGGGACGTTCCGGCCCGGACTGCGGGTTCGAGGCGTGGAGGGTGCGCCGGGAATCCTCGAGATGACCTGGGCGCCGAACGGTCGGGCGACCTTTCAATACGGACCGAGCCACGGATCGGGGCCACACGTGATCTGGCGGCGTGTCGGCACCCACGACATCTTCGGGAAGCCATGAGCCGGTGACCCACCGTGTCGTCCGGGAGCGGATCGATCCGCGCCTGACCGCGTCGCTCTTCGCCAACTACCGCAACGCCACCGACGCGATCCTCGAGCTCGTCGACAACGCGGTCGACTCGCGTCTCCCTGGTCGACCGCTCCGCGTCGATCTCACGATCCGGCCGGAGTCGATCGCGCTGCTCGCGGTGGGCGGGACCGGCATGAGTCCCTCAGAACTCGAGCGCGACTACCTGCGCTGGGGGGGGTCGCGCAAGCGGGCCGGCGAACGGATCGGCCGCTACGGGCAGGGGGGCAAGGCGGCGATCGGACACCTCGGGAACCGCTTCGCGGTCGTGGCTTCGCCGGGCGGTGACGACCGGGCATACGAGTTCGAGGACGATGCGTACCGCGATCGCAGCCGCCTGCGCACGTACGAGCTGCGCGAGCGGGCGAAGCCGGTCGCGGCCGACCTCGGGTATGTCCGAATCGAGATCGGCGAGGTGGATCGCACTGTCGATCCGCGCCGCCTCCGGGCCAGACTGGCGGAGGTCTACCGCCCTCTCCTCGGGACCGGCGACCTGATCGTCTCGGTCAATCGCGGGCCGGTGACTCCGGCGCCGTGGCCCCTGGAGGAGCGGCGCGACTTCAACGTCAGGGGTGGGGGCCGGATGGTGGCCGGCTGGTACGGGCTGCTTCCAGACCCACCACCTCCGTCGCTCGAACCGGGCATCCGTCTCTACCACCTGGGCCGACTGGTGGGCCCTCCAGACTGGCTCGGCCATCCTGGTCCGGCGCTTCATCCGGGCCTCAACCGGCTCGTCGGCGAGGTGGAGCTGTCGCACGTCCCGGTCACGATGAACAAGACGGACGTGGATCGCGACAGTGCCGAATGGCTCGCCGTGGAAGCCCGCCTCCACCGGCTGGTCGCCCCTCTCGTGCGGCGCCTGGCCCGGGAGGGTGCGACCGCCGTGAACCCGAGTGCCCTGCGCACCGCTGACCAGGTCCGCGGGATCCTCGCCCGGGCCCTGCGGCTGCTCGAGTCGGGGAGGCTGTTCGAGAGCGACGCCGGGTCGGCCGGGACCGGAGGCGGACGAGCCGCGCCGGCCACGCCCGCCGCGAGCCTCGGGAACGGGAGCCGGTCGCGGCATCGCCGAGATCGTCGTCCGGGCGCTCGATCCGCGCCTCCGGAGCGCCATGGTCATCGAGGACGGCGTGCGGCGGGTGATCATCAACGCCCGCTATCCCCTCTACGAGGTGCGCTAGGGCGACCTGTGGTACCAGCTCGAGACGGCACTCCGCGAGGTGTGCGTGACGATCCCCGAGGCGACCGTCCCGGAGTTCGAGCGCAAGGTGAACGAGCTGATGGTCGTGTCCCTGGCCCTCACCGAACGGCGGCGGCGATCGAGTCGAGGGTCACGGCCTCGGCAGCCGCGGGGGGCCTGGGCGAAGTAGCCTTCCGGGCCTGACGGGCGACTCGGCGCGGAGTCACGTACGACAGCGACTCGATCAACCCGCTGTGGAGCTGGGCGCGCGCCGCAGAGCCGGACGAAGCACTCAGGGATTCGCTGCGGCTCCTTACCCGCGCCCGGTAGACTCACGGGCGTGCCATCCTTCCGCGCTCCCCGGGGCACCCGAGATCTCCTGGCCGCGGAGCGATCGGCGTTCGCACGTCTCGAGGCGATCGCCCGCGATCTGGCAGGGCGATACGGCTATCGCGAGATCGAGACGCCGCTCTTCGAGCAGGGCGCGGTGTTCGAGCGCGGCATCGGCGAGGTCACCGACGTCGTCGAGAAAGAACTGTTCCGGATCGCGCCTCGGACCGAGGAAGGGGAGAGCTGGGCGCTCCGGCCGGAGGCGACCGCGGGGATGGTCCGAGCGTACCTCCAGCACGGGATGCACGTCCTTCCGCCCCCGGTGAAGCTCGCGTTGAGCGGTCCGATGTTCCGCTACGACCGGCCCCAGGCGGGCCGCTACCGCCAGTTCTGGCAATGGGACGTCGAGGCGATCGGGGACGGCGGCCCGGCGATCGATGCCGAGATCGTCGAGCTCGGCGCTCGCTTCTACCGCGAGGCCGGCCTGCCCGACGTCGAGATCCTCCTCAACTCGATCGGCGACCCCGTCTGCCGGCCGGCGTACATCGACGTGCTTCGCGCGCATTTCCAGAAGGAGGAGGCCGCGCTCCCGCCGACCGAACGGCGGCGGCTCGAGACGAACCCGCTGCGACTCCTCGACTCCAAGGACCCCGCGATGGCCGATCTCATCGCGACCGCGCCTCGGCTCGTGGACCACCTGTGCGACCCGTGCGACGAGCACTTCGCGTCCGTCCGGCGCCACCTCGACGGCCTCGGCGTCGGATATCGGGTCGAGCCGGCCCTCGTCCGCGGCCTCGACTACTACACGCGGACCGCCTTCGAGTTCTACCGCCGGGGCGCGGAAGGCCAGCAGCAGGCGCTCGGCGGGGGTGGCCGCTACGACGGCCTCATCGAGCTCCTCGGCGGGCGCCCGACGCCGGGGATCGGGTTCGCGCTCGGCCTCGACCGGGTCGTCCTCGCGCTCGAGGCCCTCGGCGGTCCGCCGGCCACCACCCCGGCGTCGCTCGTCGTCGTCGTGGGGGCTGATCCGGCCGCGACGCTCGAGCGGCTCCGTATCGCCACCCTCCTCCGGGCGGATGGCATCCACGCCCGGGCGGACCTCGCCGTCCGCAAGCTCGGCCGGCAGCTCGAGGGCGCGTCGCGCGACGGCGCGCATTTTGCGGTCATCGTCGGCGACGAGCTCGCGGCCGGTGACGTCCAGCTGCGAGACCTTGAAGCGGGGACGCAACGCCCGATCGCCCTCGACGACCTCGCCCGCGAGCTGAAGCGGGCCACCGCGAGCCACCACCACGGGGTCGGCGGCCGGGGCTGACCAGAATCGAGGCCGTCCGGCACGGCAGTCGGTGCCCGCGGCCGGCTACGATAAGCCGGCCATGACCCACCCGAACGACGCGTCGACCACGCCGGCCAGCCTTGCCACCCCGTACCGGACCCATACCTGTGGCGAGCTCAGGACGGCCGATTCCGGGACGACGGTCCGCCTGTCCGGTTGGGTCCATCGTCGCCGCGACCACGGCCACCTCGTGTTCCTCGACCTGCGGGACCGTCACGGGATCACCCAGGTCGTGATCGATGCGGAGGAGGCGCCGCTCGCCCACGAGACGGCGACCCGCGTGCGGAACGAATTCGTCGTCACCGTGGATGGGGCCGTCGCGCCGCGGCTGGCCGGCACCGAGAACGTGCGCCTCGCGACCGGCGCGGTGGAGGTCCAAGCGACAGGTCTCGAGATCCTCTCCGAGGCGAAGACGCCGCCGTTCTACATCAACGATCCGGACGCCCCGATCGATGAGAGCCTCCGCCTCCGCTACCGCTATCTCGACCTCCGCCGCGAACCGATGCAGCAGCGCCTCATCCTCCGCAGCCAGCTCGTCCAGGCGATCCGCGACGTCCACCATGCGAACGGCTTTGTCGAGGTGGAGACGCCGGATCTCATCAAGAGCACGCCGGAGGGTGCCCGCGACTTCATCGTCCCGTCGCGGCTCCAGCCGGGCACGGTCTACGCCCTGCCGCAGAGCCCCCAGCAGCTCAAGCAGCTCCTCATGGTCGCCGGGATGGACCGCTACTTCCAGATCGCGCGGTGCTTTCGCGACGAGGACCTGCGTGGCGATCGCCAGCCCGAGTTCACCCAGCTCGACCTCGAGATGAGCTTCGTGACGGAGGAGACGGTGATGGCCTTTGTCGAGGCGATGATCCTCGAGGTCACGCGAAGGACGGTCCCCGACCGCCCGATCCGGCAGGTCCCGTTCCCGCGGTTCACCTGCGCGGAGGTCATCGAGCGATTCGGCTCGGACAAGCCCGACCTTCGATTCGGCATGGAACTCATCGACCTCGCGCCGGCACTCGTCGACGCGAGCGGCACTCCAGCCTCGGGCTTCCGCGTCTTCGACGAGGCGATCGCCTCGGGTGGCCGGGTGAAGGCGATCGTCGCTCCCGGGATGGCCGGCCTGACGCGCCGGGAGATCGACGAGCTGACCGAGACGGCGAAGCGCTTCGGCGCGAAGGGGCTCGTCCATCTTGCGGTGGAGGCCGCGGGCGAGCTCCACGGACCGGTCGCGAAGTTCCTGTCGCCGGAGACGCAGGCGGCCGTCCTCTCGACCGCCGGGGCGGGGGAGGGCGACCTCATCCTCGTCGTCGCCGACGATGCCGCGGTGACCGCGGATGTCCTCGGTCGTCTCCGGGTCGAGCTCGGGGCGCGGCTGGGCCTCGGCGATCCGGACGAGCTCGCCTACTGCTGGGTCGACGAGTTCCCGATGTACCAGTGGGACGCGGAACACGTGCGCTGGGACGCGACCCACAATCCGTTCAGCGGCGTCATGCCGGACGACCTGCCGCTCCTCGCGACGCGGTCCGGCGATCTCGCGCGTCCGTCGCCGGATGATCCGGCGGGCCGCGCCCGGGCCCAGCAGTACGACATCGCCCTCAATGGCTGGGAGCTCGGCGGCGGATCGATCCGAATCCATCGGCGGGAGCTCCTCGAGCGGAGCTTCGCCCTCCAGGGCCAATCCGTCGAGGGCATGCAGGCGAAGTTCGGGGCGCTGCTCGACGCCTTCGAATACGGGGCCCCGCCGCACGGTGGGATCGCCCTCGGCATCGACCGCTGGGCGATGATCCTCACCCGGCAGGCGAACATCCGCGAGGTCATGGCGTTCCCGAAGACGCAGTCAGGCTCGGACCTCATGCTCGACGCTCCGTCCGCCCCGGATCCCGGCCAGTACGCCGAGCTCGGGCTCCGCCTGGTGGGCGCCTCGGAGCGTCCGAAGCCCTGATCGGCCGGTCGCCACTCGACGCGCTCCGCGAGCGCCCGCGCCAGGCGGCCCTGCTCGGGGCGCTGTGCATCGCGTTCAGCGGCATCTTCTTCCGCTTCTCCGGGGTCTCGCCGTCCACCGTCACGGTCTTCCGCTGCCTGTACGCGCTGCCGTTCCTCTGGCTCCTCGCCCACCGTGAGGGTCGGCGGCTCGGACCGCGCACGCGTCGCTCGCGGCTGGTGGCAGGCGTCGCCGGAGCGTTCTTTGCCGCGGACCTCCTTCTCTACCATCACGGTGTCGAGGAGGTGGGGGCGGGGCTGGGCACGGTGATCCCGAATCTTCAGGTGGTCCTCGTGGCGATCGCCGCGTGGCTCTTCCTCGGGGAGCGACCGGATCGACGGACCTGGCTCGCCCTGCCGGTGGTGGCCTTCGGGGCGTTCCTCGTCGCCGGCCTCCTCGAGCGCGGTGCGTACGGGGCGGATCCACCGCTCGGTGTCCTGTACGGGCTCGGGGCAGGAGCGAGCTACGCGGGCTATCTGCTCGTCATCCGGCAGGGCGATCGCGAGGGACGGCGACCGTTCGGGACGCTGCTCGACGCCTCGGCCGTCACGGTCGTCATCGCCGCGGTGGCAGGCGCGATCGTGGGCGACCTGAACCTCGTGCCGTCATGGCCCGCCCACGGCTGGCTCCTTGCGCTCGCCCTCGTTTCCCAGGTCGCCGGCTACGGCCTCATCAACGTGGCGCTGCCTCGGCTGCCCGCGGTGGTCACCTCCGTCCTCCTCCTCGCCCAGCCGGTCGCGACCCTCGTGCTCGGCTTCATCCTGCTCGGCGAGGTGCCGTCGATCCTCCAAGGGGGCGGCGTGCTGCTCATCCTCGCCGGCGTGGTCATCGCCGCCGGTCGGCGGAGCGCGCCGGCCCTGGCGAGCGGGGTCGTCGAACCGGCCTGAGGGGTCAAGTGTCGATAGCCGGGCCGCGCGTCGCGCCCGCCGAACCCGGCGGAGACTCAGGACGCTCGGTGCGGTTCCCGCAGCGGCGCGTCGTCGTCGCGGTCGGCGACCGCCGCGCCCCATTCGTGGGTGTGCCCGGCCGCGGGCTCCGGCGGGCCGACGTACGCCGGCAACGAGGAGCGCGGCGTGCGCACGTCGTGGGTGGAGCCCGGATCGCCGAGACCGAGCTCCCGTACGTCGCCGGGCCCGAACGCCCCAGCGATGAGGTCGTCCGGGTTCCCCTGTCCGGGGCGGGCGCGGATCGCGTCGAGCGACGCGGCCGGCACGAGGATCGGCCAACCGGCGACGCCGTCGAACGTGGGCCGCAGGACCGAATCAGGGAACGTACCGTGCGCCTCGATGAGCGAGGTGACGGTCTCCGGGCCGACCCAGACCATCGCGACCGGCCAGATGAGCCAGGCATCCGTCTCGCTGACCATCCCGGCCGCGATCTCGGCGCCGCGAACGATCGACGCGCTCAGGTCCGGGCTCTCCGCGACGGCGGCTCCCACGAGGGTGACCGGGCTGCCCGCGAGTGTCCGGGCGACCGTGTCGTCGCCCGCGGCAGAACCGACGACGACGATCGGCATCGCGCCACCGGACCAGGCGACGTCCGCGAGGCGTCGGACGGCGGCGACGCCCTCCGTGTCCGCAAGGGCGGCCTCGGCGGACGGGGCGACGATGATGGCGGCGACGGTCACGGACGCCATGCTACGCGACACCTGACGAGGGACGTGCGACAATCCGGCGGCCCATGGACCCGACTCCGCAGGCCATCGCGCCTCACGTCGCCACCCGTTCCGCCGCCGCCGCGACCCGCCGCAACCTTCGCAACGTCGCCATCGTCGCCCACGTCGATCACGGTAAGACGACCCTCGTGGACGCAATGCTCCGCCAGACGGGAGCCTTCCGGGCGAACCAGGCGCTCGTCGACCGGGTCATGGATTCGATGGACCTCGAGCGCGAGAAGGGCATCACGATCCTCGCCAAGCAGACGACGATCGATGTCGGGGAGATGCGGCTCAACATCGTCGACACGCCGGGTCACGCGGACTTCGGCGGCGAGGTGGAGCGAAGCCTCCTCATGGTGGACTCCGTGCTCCTTCTCGTCGATGCCGCGGAAGGCCCGCTGCCCCAGACCCGCTACGTCCTCCAGAAGGCGATGGCCCGCCGCCTGCCGGTCATCGTCGCCATCAACAAGATCGACCGCTCGGACGCGCGGCCGGCGGAGGTCCTCGACGCGGTCTACGAGTTGTTCATGGACCTCGGCGCGGACGAGCACCAGATCGAGTTCCCGGTCGCCTACACGAACGCCCGCGCCGGCACCGCCACGCTCGCGCTCGCCGAGCCCGGCACGGATCTGCGACCGCTCTTCGACCTCCTCGTCCGCGTCACGCCAGCACCGACGTACATCCCCGACCACCCGCTGCAGCTCCTCGTGACGAACCTCAGCGCGAACGACTACGTCGGCCGGATGGCCGTGGGTCGGATCTGGAACGGGCGGATCCGGACGGGACAGCGGATCGTCGTCGTGCGCGAGGAGCCGGACGACACGGCGGGCGCCGTCGAGCCCGGGCGGACGGTCACCCTGAGCGGAACGGTCACGAGTCTCCAGACCGCGCACGGGATCGAGCGGATCGACATCGAGGAGGCGGGTCCCGGTGACATCGTCTCCGTGGCCGGCCTGCCGGACGTGACGATCGGCGACACGCTCACCGATCCGGCCGACCCGCGACCGCTGCCCCGGCTCGACGTGGACGCCCCGACTCTGCGCATGACGTTCAGCGTCAACACTTCGCCGCTCTCGGGACGCGAGGGTCGTTACGTCACGTCCCGCCAGATCCGGGCGCGCCTGGACCGCGAGCTGCTCGGCAACGTGAGCATCGATGTCCGGGCGACGGAGTCGGGCGACACCTTCGAGGTCCGCGGACGCGGTGAGCTGCAGCTCGCCGTGCTCATCGAACAGATGCGCCGCGAGTCATTCGAGCTCCAGGTGAGCCGTCCGGAGGTGCTGCTCCGCGAGGAGAACGGCGCGACGCTCGAACCGTACGAGCGGATCACGATCGACATTCCGCCGGACTACATCGGCGAGATCCAGCACGCGCTCGCCGGGCGCAAGGCGCAGCTCGAGCAGATGACGACGGACACGGACGGCCGGGTCCGGATGGAGTTCGTCCTTCCGGTCCGCGGCCTCATCGGCTATCGCGGCCAGCTCCTCACGGACACGCGGGGGACGGCGCTCATGCACCAGATCGGCGAGGGTTACGGCCCGTGGGCCGGGGAGGTGACGCATCGGACCAGCGGGGTCCTCGTCGCCGACCGGGCGGGAACCTCGAACGCGTACGGCCTCTTCAATCTCCAGGAGCGCGCCGAGCTCTTCATCGGCTCCGGCGTCGAGGTGTACGAGGGGATGATCGTCGGCGAGAACACCCGCCCCGGCGACATGGACGTCAACGCGACGAAGGAGAAGAAGCTCACGAACATCCGGACGCACGCGCACGACGAGTCGCTCCGCCTCACGCCGCCCCGCCCGCTGACGCTCGAATCCGCGCTCGAGTTCATCGCCGACGATGAGCTCGTGGAGGTGACTCCGGCCTCGATCCGGCTCCGCAAGCGGCGTCTCTCGGGGCACGATCGGCGGCGCGAGCGCGGCCGGGAGGCGGACCTCCGACGGGAGCCGATGCCCGCCGTACCATAGGCCGCGATGACGATCTACCTCGACCATGCCGCCACGGCCCCACTCCGGCGCGAGGTCCTCGAGGCGATGCTCCCAGTGCTGGAGGACGGCTGGGGCAATCCCGGCAGTGCCCACGCCGCCGGTCGGACGGCCCGGGCGTACCTCGACGATGCACGGTCGAGGCTGGCGACCCGCCTCGGAGCCGACCCGCGGGAGATCGTCTTCACTTCCGGCGGCACGGAGGCGGACAACCTCGCGATCAAGGGCGCGGCCTGGGCCGCCAAGGCCCGGGGCCACCGGATCGTCACCACCTCCGTCGAGCATCACGCCGTCGGCCACACCGTCCGCTATCTCGAGAAGTTCGGCTTTGAGACCGTCGAGCTCCCGGTGGACCGCTATGGACGGATCGACCCGGACGAGCTCGACGCGGCGATCACGGAGCGGACGACGGTCGTCTCCGTCATGTATGCGAACAACGAGGTCGGCACGATCGAGCCGATCGCCGAGGTGGTCGAGCGGGTCCACCGCCACCGGGGCGTCCTCCTCCACGTGGACGCCGTCCAGGCCGCGCCGTACATCCCGCTCGATCTGGAGGCCCTCGGGGCGGACCTCGTGAGCGTCGCCGCCCACAAATTCGAGGGCCCGAAGGGGATCGGCGCCCTCTACGTCCGCCACGGGACGCACCTCCTCGCCCAGCAGCACGGGGGGAGCCAGGAACGCCATCGTCGGGCCGGGACGGAAGATGTCGCCGCCGCGGTCGGGATGGCGCGGGCCTACGAGCTTACCCGCGACGAGCTCGCGACGACCGCACCCCGGCTGCGGCGCCTCCGCGAGCGACTCCAGAAGGCCGTCCTGGCCGTGCCCGGGACCGAGCTCACCGGACATCCGAAGGATCGACTGCCGGGTCTGCTCTCGATCGTCGTCCGGGACGCCGACGGCAACGATGTCGTCCTCGGCCTCGACCTCGAGGGCGTCGCGGCGGCGATCGGCTCCGCCTGCACGAGCGGTTCGGCCGAGCCGAGCCACGTACTGCGGGCAATGGGCTATCCCGACGAGGAGGCCCGCGGCACGCTCCGCCTCTCGCTCGGCCGGGCGACGACGGACGAGGAGATCGCCGCCGCGGTGGAGATCGTGCCGCGCGTCCTCGCCCGTCATCGGGCCGGTCCGGCGTCCGTCGCCGAGCGTTCGGAGGTTCTCGCCCGGTGAGTCGGGTCCTCGTCGCGATGTCGGGCGGGGTGGACAGTTCCGTCGCCGCGGCCCTGCTCCACGAGCAGGGACACGAGGTCGTCGGGGTCTGGATGCGCCTCCACGACGGCGCCGACTCCTCCTCGGAATCGAGCCGCAGCTGCTGCACCCTCGACGCGGCCGACGATGCCCGCCGCGTCGCGGCCACGCTCGGCATCCCGTTCGCCATCATGAATCTCGAGCGCGAGTTCGAGGCCGGCGTCCTGCGGCCGTTCCTCGCCGCGTACCTCGGTGGCGAGACGCCGAGCCCCTGCGTCGACTGCAACACGCTGGTGAAGTTCGGGGCACTCCTCGGGCGCGCCCGGCGGCTGTACGAGTGCGAGGCCGTTGCGACCGGGCACTACGCCCGCCGCGATGACGGCGGCCCGGGCGGCGCCGCCCGGTTGCTCGTCGCGGCCGACGCGGACAAGGACCAGACGTACTTCCTCTATGGCCTCCGCCAGGACCAGCTCGCCCACGCCCGGTTCCCGCTCGGCGACCTGACGAAGCCGGAGGTCCGCTCCATCGCCCGCTCGCTCGGGCTCGTCACCGCGGACAAGCCGGAGAGCCAGGAGATCTGCTTCGTGCCCGGGGGTGACTACCGGACCGCGCTCCGCGATCGGGCTGGCTGGGTCCCCGAGCCGGGACCGGTTCTCGATGGCGAGGGAGCGCCCGTCGGCCGGCACCGGGGCGCGGCGGGGTACACGATCGGCCAGCGACAGGGCCTCGGCGTCGCCCTCGGCGAGCCGCGCTACGTGAGCCGCATCGATCCCCTGACGAACACGATCACGATCGGCCGCCGAGCCGACCTCGAGACGACGACGGTCGCCCTCGACGAGGTCTCCTTCATCGGCGGTGAGGCGCCCGGAACCGACGAGACGGGCTTCCGGGCGAGCGTCCGGATCCGCCACCGGGCGACGCCCGTGCCGGCCCTCGTCCGGCCGGTGCCGGAGTCCGAGCCCGCGAACGGAACGGCGCGTCCGCAGAGGCGCTGGACCGTCGAGACGGATACGCCGGTGTGGGCGGTCGCTCCCGGCCAGGCGGCCGTCCTCTATGACGGGCCGGTCGTCCTGGGCGGGGGACGGATCGCGCAGCGGTGACGTTTCGACGCGTCCCGGCGCGCGAGACGATCCGAACCTTGCGCCCACGACGGCGGGATGCTATATGAGTCGGTATCCAGCCCATCCAGCCGCCGCGGAGGACCCCAATGTCCGTGTCGTCGCCGTCGAGGCGCACTCGATCCCCCGGTCGCGCCGGTCTCGCGCGCAGGATCGCCGCCGCAGCGGCATCCGCGGTGCTGCTCGTGTCCCTCCTGCCAGCGGTGACCGCGGCGTCGTCGTCCGGCTCGGAGGCGGGCGACGCGCATTTCCACAAGGTCGGCACGACCGTGATCGTCGCGACCGGAACCGCGCCGGCGGGCACCGGCAGTCTCAGTGCTTCGAGCGAGCGGTCGCCCGCAGCCGACGTCCTCGAGCGCAGCCCTCGGTCGACGGTCGCTGCCGGCGGCCAGGTCCGGATCCCGGTCCCGTCATCGATCGGCGTCGACTCGCGGCGGGGTGACGTCTCCGGATTCGTCGGCCTCAGCCATGTCGACTCGCGCACCGCGAGCGGCGGCAATCAGTTCAGCCTCGAGCCGCCGGACCAGGGCCTGTGCGTCGGGAACGGCCACGTCGTCGAGACGGTGAACGATGTGATGGCCGTGTATGACACGCGCGGCCGGATCCAGTCCGGACCGATGGCGCTCAACGCGTTCTACCGGTACGCATACGCGATCGATCGGACGAGCGGCACATTCGGGCCCTTCGTCACGGATCCGAAGTGCCTGTACGACGCGGCGACGAATCGCTTCTACATGACCGTCCTCACCCTCGACACGGATCCCGCCACGGGTGACCCCATCGGGACGACGCACGTCGATATCGCCGTGTCCCAGGGCGGCGATCCGACCGGCGCCTGGACGATCTTCAGCTTCAGCACGACGAACGGCGACGGTACCCTGGCGGGTCACCCCGGCTGCCCGTGCCTCGGCGACCAGCCCCTCCTCGGAGCGGACGCCCACGGCATCTACATCTCGACGAACGAGTTCCCGGTCTTCAGCGCGGGCTTCAACGGGGCGCAGCTCTACGCCGTGTCGAAGTCGCTCCTCGCCGAAGCAGCGACGGGCGCGGTCGGCACGCTGCCGACCCTCGTCGCCATCAACCTCGGGTCGATCGCGACCCCGGACATCAATGGCACCTGGTACAGCGTCCAGCCGGCGACGTCGCCGGGCGGTGACTCCGGCGGGTCGGGCGGGTCCGGTGACTCCCGAGACTCCAGCAGCGGGACCGAGTACTTCCTCAGCGCCCTCGACTTCTTCGGGGCAGGGGATCAGCGGATCGCCGCCTGGGCTCTGACGAACACGGCGTCGCTCGATTCAGGGACACCGGCGGTCACCATGCAGGCGCCGGCCGTCCTCCAGAGCGAGCCGTACGGCAGCCCAGTCGCGTTCGGCGTGACCCAGCGACCCGGACCGACCCCGCTCGGCACCGCCCTCGGGGAGGGTCTCGAGCAGCTCAACGCGAACGACGATCGGATGAACCAGGTGGTCTACGCGAACGGCCAGCTGTGGTCCGCGCTCAACACGGCGGTGGGGGACGGGACGCGGTCCGCGATCGCGTACTTCACCGTGACGCCGAAGTGGCGCCATGGATCGTTCGCGCCGCGCCTGAGCGGCCAGGGGTACGTCAGCGTCGCGAACAACAGCGTCCTGTTCCCGTCCGTCGGGGTGACCCCGGATGGGCGAGCGACGGTGGCGTTCACGCTCGTCGGCCCCGACTACTTCCCGAGTGCCGCCTACGCCTCTCTCCGTCGCGGATCCGCGGGGCCCGTACGCATCGTCGCCTCCGGGGCCGCCCCGGAGGACGGCTTCACCGGGTACGCGGCGTTCGGCGGTGACGGGATCGCCCGCTGGGGTGACTACTCCGCCGCCGTGACGGACACGCAGGGCAACGTCTGGATGGCGGCCGAGTACATCCCCGGCGGCACCCGGACGCTCCTCGCGAACTGGGGGACGTTCATCAGCAGGGTCTCGGACTGACGCTGACCCTGGCACTCGCGATGGACGGGCCGGACCGCGAGGTCCGGCCCGTCCATGTTCGCCGCCTATACTCGGCGGCGATGAGCATCGGTCCCGCGCCCGTCCTCGCGCTCCTCGTCGGCACGTTCAACGCGGCCCTGTTCGTGTTCCTGCGGGGCAGCGGGGGAGGGCAGCTGCCGCTCCTGTTCGTCGCCGCCGTCCTCGGCGCGTGGGCGGGTGACGCGATCGGCGGGCGACTCGGCCTCGACCTTCTCCGGATCGGCGACTTCCGCCTCCTCAGCGCGATCGTCGTCGCCTGGATCGGGATCGGGGTCGTCTCGATCCTCGCCATCCTCGGGCCGGCGCGGCGTCGGACATGAAGCGCGCAGCGGCGGACGACGCGCGAGTCTCCGTCTTCCTTCGCGGCCTGAGCGCCGGTGCCCTCGTCGGCGCGGCGGTCGCCGGCTCGGCGATCTGGCGACACCTCAGGGATGCGGCCCGCCGCGACGTCGAACCACCTGCCGCCGCCGCGAAGGACGCCGCGCCGTAGCGTCCGCGTGGTCCTCGCGGCCGGCGAGTGCGGTTCGGTACCATTGGCCGCGATGCCGACCCCCGTCATGACGCACGACTCGCGGATCGTCAGCCTGCCCGCCGCGGAGATCCGCCGCCGCTTCATCGACTTCTTTGCCCGATCCCCGCGAGACCACCAGGTCGTGCCCTCCGCGAGCCTCGTCCCGGCCGGCGACCAGACCCTCCTCTTCACGAACAGCGGGATGGTCCAGTTCAAGGAGGTCTTCACCGGCGCGGAGCAACGGAGCTACGACCGCGCGGTGGACTACCAGCGCTGCCTCCGCGTGGCCGGCAAGCACAACGATTTCGAGGAGGTCGGGCGGACGCCGCGCCACCACACCCTGTTCGAGATGCTCGGCAACTGGAGCTTCGGCGACTACTTCAAACGCGAGGCGATCCACTGGGCGTGGGAGTTCCTCACCGTCGAGCTCGGGATCCCGGGCGACCGCCTGGCGGCGACCACCTACCGGGATGACCTCGTCGCGCGCGACGTGTGGCGGGACGAGATCGGGCTCCCGCCGGAGCGGATGGCCGCCTGGGGCGACGTCGATGGCGGCGACGACAAGAACTTCTGGCGGATGGCGGACACCGGGCCGTGCGGACCGTGCAGCGAGATCCATTTCGACCGCGGTGCGCACCTCTCGGAGGGCCCGGAGTGCGTCCCGGATCACAGCGAGCACTGCCCGCGCTGGCTCGAGATCTGGAACCTCGTCTTCATGGAGTTCGACCAGCGGCCGGACGGTCGCGTCCCGTTGCCGTTCACGAGCGTGGACACCGGGCTCGGCCTGGAGCGCCTGGCGAGCGTCCTCCAGCAGGTCCCGAGCAACTACGACACGGACCTCTTCACGCCGATCCACGCTCACCTTCGCGAGCTCCTCGGACACGACCCGGCCGATTTCGAGGCGGAGCGCTTCAGCTACCAGGTCATCGCCGATCACGCGCGGGCCATGACCTTCCTCATCGCGGACGGGGTCCTGCCCTCCAACGAGGGCCGCGGCTACGTCCTGCGCAAGCTCGTCCGGCGCGCCGTGCGGCATGGCCGGCTCCTCGGCCGGCGCGAGGCGTTCCTCGCCGAGATGGCCGATGTCGTCATCCGGGTCATGGCGGACGCGTACCCGATCCTCGTCGAGCGACGATCGGAGATCCTCGCCGCGATCGAACGCGAGGAGGCCCAGTTCGCGCGGACGCTCGACGCCGGGACGAGCCATCTGGAGGTCGCGCTCGCGACGGTCCCGACGACCGAGCGGACGGTCGGGCGACGGCCCGAGGACCTGCCGCCCGACGCGCCGCAGCTCGACGGCGCGCTCGCCTTCCGGCTCCACGACACGTTCGGCTTCCCGATCGACCTCACGGTGGAGCTCGCCGCGGAGTACGGCGTCGCGGTGGACCGGACGGGCTTCGCGGCCGCACTCGCCGAGCAGCGCGAGCGGAGCCGGAGCGGGCGCAAGGCGGACCTCGCCCGGCACGCCGAGCGGACGAGCCTCTACGAGGCGATCCTCCGGTCGCGGGGCGAGACGCTGTTCACGGGTTACGAGTCCACGAGCGCCGAGGCGACGGTCGTCGCGATCGTCCGTGAGGACGTCGAGTACGAGGAGCTGACCGGCAATGCGGCCGTCGAGGTCGTGCTCGACCGAACCCCGTTCTACGCGGAGGGCGGCGGCCAGGTCGGTGACCGTGGCGTCCTGCTCGAGGCCGGGGGCGGTTCGTCGCTCATGACGGTCGCCGATACGCAGCGGCCCGTCGGCGCGCAGGGGGGCGGCCTCGTCGTCCACCGCGGCACGCTCCACGGACGGCTCCGGGTCGGCGAAACCGTGCGTGCCGCCGTGGATCGCGAGCCGCGCGAGCGGACGATGCGCAACCATACCGGCACGCACCTTCTCCATCGCGCCCTGCGCAACGTCGTCGGCGAGCGGGCGCGACAGGCGGGCTCGCTCGTGACGCCGGACGGCCTGCGCTTCGATTTCCCGTTCGAGCGTGCGGTCACCGCGGAGGAACGGGCGGCGATCGAGGCGGAGGTCCGGGGCATCGTCCGCGACGCACGCCCGGTGAGCGTGACGTATCTCTCGATGGCCGACGCGATCGCCGCCGGCGCGGACGCGTTCTTCGACGAGAAGTACGGTGAGCGTGTCCGGACGGTGCGGGTCGAGGGCTACAGCCATGAGCTCTGCGGCGGCACCCACTGCGCGAACTCGGGGCAGGTCGGGAGTTTCGTCATCGTCGGCGAGCGGAGCATCGGATCCGGGGTGCGGCGGATCGAGGCCCTCACGGGCGACGGTGCCGACGCCTGGATCGGTGCGCGGCTCGAGACGCTCGACCGTGCGGCCGATGCCCTGGGGGCCCAGGCGGCGGACGTGATCGTCGAGCGGATCGGAGCCCTCCAGGGGGAACTCCGCGAAGCGCGCCGCCGACTCCGGTCCGGCGAGGGCGCCGGCAGCCCGCAGATCGCCGAGGCGGTCGCCGGCGCGGAGACCATCGGCCCGGAACTCCGCCTCATCGCCCGACAGGACGGCTGGGAGTCGATCGAGGCGATGAAGGCGTTCGCCAAGGAGCTCCGCGGCGTGTTCCCGTCCGGCGTCATCGCGCTCGCCGACGAGCGGCCCGAGCCGCAGCTCTTCATCACCGTCAGCGACGACCTCGTCGCCCGTGGGATCGCCGCCGGCGCCCTCGTCCGGGAGGCGGCCACGAAGATCGGCGGCAACGGTGGCGGGAGCCCCCGGATGGGCCAGGCGAAGGGCGGCGACCCGACCGCCGTCGGGCGAGCCTGGGATGCGGTCCGCGAACGCCTCCGGACCTCCGGCTGACGATGGCCTTCTGGCGCCGCATCTGGCAGCGCGATGGGGAGCCGGCGCTCGCTGCCTGCACCGCCCTCGACGTCGGCACGGAGTTCGCCAAGGCGCTCGTCTTCGAGATCGACGATGCGGGTCATGGCACCGTCCGCGGCGTCGGTCGCAAGCGGCAGGGACTCTCGCACATGCAGTCGGGTACGGTCGCGGACATCGGGGCCGTCGTCGACAACTGCTCGGTCGCCCTCCAGGAGGCCGAGGAGATGGCCGGCTTCCGTCCGACCCAGGTCGTCATCGGCATCGCCGGCGAGCTCGTCAAGGGCTTCACGACGACGCACAGCCAGGAGCGCCGGAAACCCGACTCGCCGATCACGGAGGCCGAGCTCCAGCGGCTCATCGACGGCGTCCAGCGAGAGGCGCTCCGGGAGGCCGAACGGGCGATCACCTGGGAGACCGGCCTGCCGCACGTCGACGTCCGCCTCGTCCACGCGGCGATCACCGGGGCGAGCATCGACGGATACGCGCTCACGAACCCGGTCGGCTTCCAGGGCAGGCACGTCCGGATCAGCATCTTCAACGCGTTCGCGCCGCTCGTCCATCTCGGCGCACTCCAGAGCGTGGCGAGCCAGCTCGACCTCGAGCTCCTCGAGGTCGTCGCCGAGCCGTACGCCGTCGCCCGGGTACTCGGCGCGGACGGCGTCCACCAGTCCGGAGCGCTGTTCATCGATGTCGGCGGTGGGACGACGGACGTCGCACTCGTCCGCCAGGGCGGCATCGAGGGGACGCGGATGTTCGCCCTCGGCGGTCGGGCCTTCACGAAATCGATCGCCGATCGACTCGATCTGCCGTTCCCGCGCGCCGAATCGCTCAAGGTGGACTACGCCCGCGGCCTCGATGTCCCCGATCGCGATCAGGTCGCGGCGGTCATCGCGGACGACGTGACCGTCTGGGCAGCCGGCGTTGAGCTCGTCACGGAGGAGCTGGCGGCAGGTGAGCAGCTGCCGGCCCGAATCTACCTGTGCGGCGGAGGATCGAGGCTGCCAGAGGTCCGGGCCGCCCTCGCCGCAGAACCGTTCTGGGCACGCCTGCCGTTCAGCCGTCCGCCCGAGGTGACGATCATGTCACCGGACCAGGTGACGACGATCCGCGACGGCACGGCGCTCCTCGTCGACCAGCAGGACGTCACGCCGCTCGGGCTCGCCTACCAGGCGATCGAGCTCCAGGCCGACGAGGATCCGCTCGATGCCGCGCTTCGACGGGTGCTCCGGGCGATGAAGGTCTGAGGTCCGGGCACGTGGCGAACGACACGGCGATCGTCTACCTCGACGTTGACGACGAGATCACCTCGGCGGCCACCCGCATCCGGAGTGCGGAGGCGCCGCGCATCGCCCTCGTCCTGCCGCCCGGATCGCGGCTCGCCACGTCGCGGATCAACTTCCGGCTCCTCGCTCGCGAGGCGCAGGCGCGGAGCCGGCAGCTCGTGATCGTGGCGCCGGAGGCGGCGACGCGTGCTCTGGCGGCGTCAGCCGGGATCGACGCGTACGCGGCGGTGCGGGACCTTGATGAGCCGGACGGCATCGAGCGGCACGCCGCGATCGCGGGGAGCCGCGATGCGGCGTCGGCCGAGGCATACGTCGGCGGGCCGTCCCCCCGCGCCGGCGGCGCGAGCGCGGACGCGCATCCGATCACGGCTCGGAGCACGGCCCCGGCACTGCCGGTCGTGGGAGGTGGGCGACGGCCGGGAGTCGGCGTCTCGTCCGGCCGCATCGCCGCGGTCCTCGTCGGGGTCGCCATCCTCCTGCTCGCGATCATCGGATACGTCTTCCTGCCGGCCGCCACCATCGTCGTCACGCCCAGGATCGATCCGCTCGGACCCCTTACGTTCACCGTCCGCGCAGACCCGACCGCGTCCGCGCCTGACGCGGCGACGGGTGTCGTGCCGGCGACGGTCCCCACGTTTCCGCTGACCGCGTCGGGCACGTTCCCCTCCAGCGGCAAGAAGGTGACGAACACGGCGGCCACGGGCTCGGTGACATTCTCGAACATCGATCCGTTCGCCCAGCACACGATCGCGGCCGGAAGCGTCGTTTCGACGCCCGATGGGATCGGGTTCGCGACGACGCGGGTCGTCATCCTCAACCCGGCCCAGCTCGTGGACTCCGGTGGCAACATCGTCATCGTGCCGACGACCGGCAGCTCGCCGGTGACCGCGGTGGCGGGCGGGACGGCGGGGAACGTGGGGGCCGGCGCGATCCGGATCCCGCCGCCGGACCAGAATGCACGGAAGATCCAGGTCCGCAACCCGGCGCCCACGAGCGGTGGGTCCCACACGGAGGCGCTCATCATCGCCCAGAAGGACATCGACGCGGCGACGGCCTCACTCGCGACCCAGCTCGCGACCCAGCTCGACGCCACGATCGCCGATCCATCCCAGGTTCTGCCCGGCTCGACGGTCTTTCCGGAGACGAAGGCGATGACGGCTGCGACACCGACGGTCGATCCGACGACGCTCGTCGGCCAGCAGGTGACCTCGTTCAGCTACGGGCTGACCGCCACCGGCAGCGTGACCGCCGTCGATCTGGCGGCGGTCGAGGCACTCGCGACCGCGCAGCTGAGCTCGAGCGTCGCGGCGGACCACACGCTGGTCGCCGGATCGGCGCAGGTGACGGTCGGCAAGGGTCGCCTCCAGTCCGGCACGATCGTCTTTCCGGTCCGGGCGACGGCGCAGGAGGCGCGGACGCTGACGGGAGTCGACTTGCTCGCTCTCGTGAAGGGCAGGTCTGTCGCGGAAGCCGAGGTCGCCCTCGGACCCTACGGGACCGCGAGCATCACGCTCTGGCCCGGGTTCACGGACCGCGTTCCGGGCTACGACTTCCGGATCGACCTCCGCATCGCGGCCGGTTCGGGTCCCGCCGGGCCAGGCGGTGGGGGCGCGACGCCGGCTTCTCAGCCACCCGCCGGCACGGACCGGCCGTCCGGGGGCAGCGCGCCGAACGGGATTCCGACGAAGGTGCCTCCGACGAACAGTCCAGCACCGAGCATGACGCCGAGCGGTCCGTCGCCGAGCGCGGCGGGGAGCGGGGCACCGTGACCCGATTGCTCGCCATCGACCTCGGCGAGCGCCGCATCGGGCTCGCCGTCGGGGACGATCTGCGCGGCGGAGCCGTTCCGTTGACGACGGTCGCGCGCGGACGCTCCATCGCCGACGACGTCGCCACGCTCGGCCGGGTGGTCCAGCGGGAACGGATCGACGAGCTCATCGTGGGCCTGCCCATCGACACCGCGGGCACGGAGGGTGTCCAGGCCGACCGCACCCGCAGCTGGGCGGCGGCCGTCGCGGCAGATCTCGACCGCCCGATCGCTTTCCGGGACGAACGATTCTCGAGCCGCATCGCCGAGGAGCGCCTCGGACCAATGCCGCGCGGCCGGTCCGGCGGTCCGCCGACGGCGACGCAGCGCAACCGGTACCGGGCCCGCGTCGACCGCGAGGCGGCGGCGATCATCCTCGAGGCCGAGCTCCGCGCCCGCGCCGGGACCGCCCCGGCCCCGGCCCCGGTGGGAGGCACCGAGCGATGACGATCCGACGGGGCGGCCCGCCCCGCGGCCGCGCGGATGCGGCCCCCGACCAGGCGCACGTCGTCGGTGGCGTCGACGGCGTCGACCGCACGATCGAACGCCCGCCCGCCCGGGACCGGCGTGATCGCCGACGACCGACGGGTGGCGGAGGTCGCGGTGGGTTCGGCGGGCTGGTCCGCTTCGTCGCCTTCGCCCTCGTCCTCGGCGCCGTCGTCCTCGTCGGCCTCGTCACGGTCCTCCGACCGGTCGCGGCGGGAGCGATCGTCGGCTGGGCGTCTGACAACCCGACCGCGCTCGGCATCCCGTTCGTCGCGGATCTCGTCCGCGAGGATCTCGGCGCCTCCCTCACGGCGGCCCCGAGCACGGACGCGACGGAGGTCGACTTCATCGTCGCGCCCGGCGACACGGCCCGCGGGATCGCGGCGCGACTCCAGACCCAGGGCCTCCTGATCGATGCCCGAGCCTTCGTGTTCACCGCGATCGAGCGAAGTCTGACGAGCAAGCTCGAGGCCGGAACGTTCATCCTGCGCCGCAACATGACGCCCGACCAGCTCGTCACGGCGCTCCTCCAGGCGAAGAGCCTCGCCATCGACATCTCGTTCCGCGAGGGTCTCCGGGTCGAGCAGATGGCCGCCAAGCTCGAGACGCTGCCAGTCACGCTGGACCCGAAGCAGTTCTACGACCTCGCGATGCACCCGACCGCCTCGATCCTCGCCGCCCATCCATGGCTGCAGCTGCCGAAGGGCGCCTCGCTCGAGGGGTTCCTCTACCCGGCGACGTACCAGGTGCTTCCCTCGATCACGCCGGAGCAGCTCATCGGCAAGATGCTCGATGCGTTCTACACGCAGGTCGGACAGGCGCGCGTCGCCGTCCCGGCGAGCCGCGGCCTCACGTTCTACCAGGTCGTGACGATGGCCTCGCTCGTCGAGCAGGAGGCGAGGCTCGACGCCGAACGGCCGCTCATCGCCGGCGTCTTCCAGAACCGGCTCGACCCGAAGCTCTTCCCGACCCGCCTGCTCCAGTCGGACACGACGATCTTCTACATCAACGACACCGTCCAGCTCGCGAAGATCCCGTTCGCGGCGTGGGCCCAGTACTCGTTCTGGGGCCCGTTGACGGCACCGATCAAGGATTCGAGCGTCTCACCGGCGCTCGCCAAGTACGACACGTACACGGCTCCGGGACTCATGCCGGGGCCGATCTGCTCGCCCTCGCTTGCATCGATCGACGCCGTGCTCCATCCGGACACCGCGACCGGCTACCTCTATTTCGTGGCCAGGAACGACGGCTCGAACACCACCGCGTTCGCGAGGACGCTCGCCCAGCACGAGATCAACGTCCGCAAGTACAGCAGCGCGCCCTGACGGGCGTCCTCCGTGTCGGCTGACGCAGCGCCGCGGGCGGGTCCGCGATTGAGGCTCGGGCGGCGAGCCTCGGCTACAATCCGCTCCACCACACCGTCACGTTCCGCCGGCCTTCGCGCGTTGCCCTCCGGCGACCGATGGCCAGCCCAGGAGCCCCACCCATGATCAGCACCGGCGAACTGCGCAAGGGCGTCGCCATCGAGCTCGACGGCGATCTCTGGCAGATCCTCGACTATCACCACATCAAGATGGGCCGTGGCTCGGCCCAGGTCCGGATCACCCTCCGCAACATCAAGCGAGGCCAGACCGTCGAGCGGAGCTTCCAGGCCGGCACCAAATGGCCGCGCGCCCAACTCGACCGGCGGCCCGTCCAGTTCCTCTACCGGGACGGCGACGAGTTCCATTTCATGGAGAACGAGACGTACGACCAGTTCCACCTGACGGCGGAGCAGCTCGCCGACGCGGCCCTCTACCTCAGGGACGGGATGACCCTCGACCGGACCAGCTACCAGGGTGAGACGATCGGCGTCGAGCTGCCGGTCACCGTCGACCTCACGGTGACCGAGACGGAGCCGGGGTTCGCGGGCGACACGCAGACCGGCGCGCGCAAGCCGGCGACCACGGACACCGGCCTCGTTGTCCAGGTGCCGATCTTCGTGAGCGAGGGGGACACCATCCGGATCGACACCCGGACCGGCGAGTACCAGACCCGCGTCTGAGCTCGTCGCCATCCGCTCAGGAGCGGTCGGCCCGCGGGTGTCCGCTCGCGCCGTGGCGCGCCGCATGGCCCGGGGCGTCTCGCTGGGCACGGATCGATGAGCGATCCGCTCGATCCCCCGGACTGGGCATTGCCCGCCTGGGACGCGGATCGGTCCGCGACCCGCCCGAGCGTCGGCGGGCCGCACCGGGACGAGCGCGCCGAGGGACGATCGCCGGCCGACCGACAACCCCCGTCGCTGCGCATCCTCGCCGTCACGGACGTCACCCGCGCCGTCCGGGACGCGGTCCGCGGCGACGAGCGCCTCCGCGACCTGTGGGTCGAAGGCGAGGTCGGGCGGGTGACGATCTCCAGCGCCGGCCACGGGTATTTCAACCTCAAGGACGAGCGGAGCCAGCTCGCCTGCATCTGGTTCCGCGAGGACCGCCTCGCGTCGCCGTTCGAGGCACGGGTAGGCCTGCGGATCGTCGCCCACGGCCGCCTCGACGTCTTCGAGCCGGGCGGGGTGTACCAGCTCTACGTCGACGCCGTGCAGCCCGCCGGGTTCGGCGATCTCGCCATCCGCTTCGAGGCGCTCAAGGCGCGGCTCGCCGCCGCCGGCCTGTTCGACGCAGCAAGGAAGCGTCCTCTGCCCGGACGCCCGGCCGTCGTCGCGGTCGTGACGAGCGCGACCGGCGCGGTGTGGCACGACATCGTCCGCGTCGTCGAGCGCCGCTGGCCGCTGACACGGGTCATCCTCTCGCCGTGCCTCGTGCAGGGCGACGGCTCGGTCCCGAGCATCGTCCACGCCCTCGAGCGGATCGACCGCTGGGCGGACCGCCTCACCGCGGACGGTCGGGGCGTGGAGACGCCCACGGTCACGATCCTGGCTCGCGGGGGCGGGTCGCTCGAGGATCTCTGGAGCTTCAACGACGAGGCGGTCGTGCGGGCGGTCGTCGGCCACGGACGGCCCGTGGTGGCGGCGATCGGCCACGAGACGGACGTGACGCTGGCGGACTTCGCGGCAGACGTGCGGGCCCCGACACCGTCGGCGGCCGCCGAGCTCGTCGTGCCCGACCGCGCGGAGGCGCTCCGACGTGTCGCGGCACTCGACCGTCGCGGGCAGCTCGCCGCGGAACGCCGGATCGGCACGCTCGGCGTCGTTCTCGGCAATGAGCGGCGGGTGCTTGCCGGTCTCCATCCCGCGGTCCGGATCGCTGCCGATCGAGAGCGGAGCGGGGCACTCCTCGACCGTGCCACCGCCGCGGCCGGGATGCGGGTCGAGCGATCCGCAGCACGACTCGCCCGGTCCGTGTCGCTCATCCCGATCGTCGTCCGACGGGAGCTGGGCGGCGCCGAGAACCGGCTCATGGTGGCGGCGGCAGCGCTCGGCGCACTCGGTCCGCAGGCCACCCTCGAGCGCGGCTACGCGATCGTCCGGCGGATCGACGATGCGCGGATCCTCCGCGTCCCGACGGATGCCCCTCCCGGCACCGGCCTGACGATCCGCCTTGCCCACGGCGACCTTGCGGCGACCGCCGGGCCACGATTCCGCCCTCGATCCGGGGCGGCGGGCGAGATCGCCGATCCATGATCGGCGATCTCCTCATGCTCGCGGTGATCGTCGTCGTGACCGCTGCGATCGGCTTCGTCATCGGTAAGCTCATCGCGCCGCGCCTCATGCGGTCGACCGATCGAGAGGAGCGAGACGATGACGAGCCCCGATGACGCGGCCCTGAGCCGGTCGCCGTCCGTGGCCGCTGCCGATGACGGGCTGACGTTCGACGCGGCCCTTGCGGAGCTCGAGCGGATCGTGGCCGCCCTCGAGGCCGGTGGCGCGCCGCTCGAGACGACGCTCGAGCTCTACGAGCGCGCGGTCGCGCTCGAGTCCCGCTGCTCCGCGTTGCTCGCGGAGGCGCGGCTGCGGATGGAACGTCTCGTCGAGCGGAGCGGAGGCCGGCTCGAGACCGTCGCCATCGAGGACCGCGCGGCGACCGAGCCCGGCGCCTGACTGTGCCCCGGTCGGCCGGCCCGTCCTCGGGACGCTCGCGGCCGGTCGGCGTAGACTCCGCTCGCCGCCGGACCCATCCCCGGCCCGGCCGCATGGCGACCGCGCGTGAACCGACCATGAGGAGCATCGCCGACGTGTCGATCCTCGAGCGCGTGAGTGCGCCCGCCGACCTCCGTGGACTCGATCGCGAGCAGCTCGATGAGCTCGCCGCGGAGATCCGGGAGACGATCGTCTCGACCGTCGCCCGCACGGGCGGCCATCTCGGCAGCTCGCTCGGCGTCGTCGAGCTGACGATCGCCCTCCATCGCCTGCTCGACTCGCCGCGGGACCGGATCGTCTGGGACACCGGGCATCAGGCCTATCCGCACAAGCTCCTCACCGGGCGCGTGGCGCGGTTCCATACCCTGCGCCAGCTCGATGGAGTGGGTGGCTTCCCGCGTCGGAGCGAGTCAGAGCACGACGTCTTCGACGGCGGCCACGCGGGCACCGGTCTCTCGATCGGCGAGGGCCTCGCCACCGCACGCGATCTTCGCCACGGCCGCGAGCGGATCGCCGTCGTCGTCGGTGATGCGGCCCTCATGAGCGGACTCTCGTTCGAGGCGCTCAATGACGTCGGCCAGCGCCAGACGCGGATCCTCATCGTCCTCAACGACAACGAGATGTCGATCAGCCCGACGGTGGGCGCACTGTCGAAGTACCTCTCCACGATCAAGCTCTCGACCGCCTGGCAGACGAGCAAGTCGGCCTATGACCGGGCGATCGAGCGGCTGCCCATCATCGGCGAGACTGCGCTCGATCTCTCGAAGCGGGTCCGGCGCTCCGTCGTCCAGTTCGTGCAGCAGCCGGGCAGCCTGTTCGAGGACCTCGGCATCACCTACATCGGCGTCGTCCCGGGTCACGATCTGGGGGTCCTCGAGGACACGCTCGGGCGCGCGCTCGAGCTGCGCGGGCCGGTCCTGGTCCACGTCCGGACCCAGAAGGGGCGAGGCTATCGACCGGCGGAGACGGACCAGGTCGGCTTCCATGGCGCGGCGCTCCCGCCGATGGGCGATGTGGCGCGGGCGGAGGTCGCCGCCGTCGCCACACGACCGCGAGCCTGGTCCGCGATGCCGACCGAGTCGATGATGGATGATGCGGCGCCGCCGACGCCCGTCGTCGAGGCCGTGAAGCCGCCGAACTACACGGCGGTCCTCGTCGGCGAACTCATCGCAGCGGCTCGCGACGACCGCCGGATCGTCGCGATCACGGCGGGGATGCCGACCGGCACCGGCCTCAACCGCTTCCAGGCCGAATACCCGGACCGGTTCCTCGACGTCGGGATCGCCGAACCGCACGCGGTGACGCTCGCGACGGGGCTCGCCATGGGCGGTGCCCGTCCCGTCGTCGCGATCTACTCGACGTTCCTCCAGCGCGCCTTCGACCAGACGGTCCACGACGTGTGCCAGAACGACCAGCCGGTGATCCTCGCCGTCGACCGGGCGGGACTCGTGGGCGAGGATGGCACGAGTCACCAGGGGATGTTCACCCTGCCGGCCCAGCGCCAGCTCCCGAACCTCGTCATCGCGAGCCCGAAGGACGAGCAGGAGCTCCGCTCGCTCCTCCGGACCGCGCTCGCCCAGGATCATCCGTTCGCGATCCACTATCCGCGCGACCCGGGCTTCGGTCTCCCCCCGGCGGAGCCGGCGATCCTGCCGATCGGGCGCGGCGAGCTCGTGCGGTCCGGGACGGACGTCCTCATCGTGGCCTTCGGGCCGATCGTCGCCCGGGCTCGCGAGGCGGCAGAGGCCCTTGCCGCGGAGGGCTGGTCCGTCGCGGTCGTCAACGCCCGGTTCGCCAAGCCGCTGGACCGGCAGCTCATCCTCGACGAGTCGCGTGGCAAGCGGCTCGTGGTGACCGTGGAGGAGAGCGTCGTCGTCGGCGGGTTCGGTTCGGGCGTCCTCGAGCTGCTCGAGGAGGCTCGGATCGTGGATCCGGCCTATCGCGACGTCGTCGTCAAGGTCGTCGGCATCCCCGCCGGCCGGTTCGTGGACCACGGATCGGTGGCCGATCTGCGGCGGCTCCTGCGCCTCGATGCGGCCGGTCTCGCCGCCCAGACGAGGGAGACACTCGCCGTCCTCGGGGCGACGCCGGGACACGCGGCGGAGGCCGCGGCCGCGAGCTGACCCACTGCGACCTGCGGACCGTCAGTGCGGCGCCCGGACGTGCCCGAGGCCGTGTGCGACGATGGTCCGGTGCGCACCATCGCGGATCGTCGGCCCCGGCTCCGGCTCGATCAGCTCCTCGTCGAGCGCGGTGTCGCGCCCACGCGGAGCCGGGCGGCTGCGCTGCTCCTCGCGGGTCGGGTCCGGGTGGGGGAGGGAGACGGGGCGCGGCTGGACCGCAAGCCCGGAGACCTCGTCGAGCCGGCCACCGCGCTCCAGCTCGTCGAGCGCGATCCATACGTCAGCCGCGGTGGCCACAAGCTCGTCGCCGCGCTCGACGCGTTCGCGATCGACCCGCATGGGCTCGTCTGCCTCGATGTCGGAGCGTCCACCGGTGGCTTCACGGACCTCCTGTTGCAGCGCGGGGCGAGCCGTGTCTATGCTCTCGACGTGGGTCGCGGGCAGCTCGCCGAACAGCTCCGGACAGACTCCCGGGTGATCTCGATGGAACGGACGAACGCCCGGACGCTCGATCGCGGCGTGCTGCCCGAGCCGGTCCGTCTCGCGGTCGTCGACATATCGTTCATCTCGCTCGGTGCTGTCCTCCACTCGATCGCCGGCTGTATCGATCCGGAGTTCGGCGGCCGGATCGTGCCGCTCGTCAAGCCACAGTTCGAGGTGGGGAAGGGACGGACGGTCGGCGGCGTCGTGCGCGACCCGGCGCTCCATCGAGAGGTCCTCGAGCGGGTCACGGGCCTCGCGATCGCTCTCGGCCTCACGCCGCGCGGACTCGTGGCTTCGCCGATCCTCGGCCCGCAGGGGAACCGCGAGTTCCTCCTCGACCTCGGCGTCCCGGTCGCGTGGACCGCTCCGGCCCCTGCGAGTCGGCAGACCGGTGGACCGCCGCCGGCCGCGGTCGCGGCCATGATCTCGCCGACGTTCCGCGATCGGATCGCCGCGGTGACCGGAGCGTGAGCCTCAGCCGCATCGGACTCGCCTTCAACCCGACGAATCCGGCCGCCGTGGAGCTCCGGGATCGGGCGATCGCGTGGTGCCGGCACCGTTCCATCGAGGCCTGGTCGGCCCCTTCGGGGGAGCTCGACGTCCTCCTCGCCGACCTGCCGACGACGGATGTCGTCGTCGTCCTCGGCGGCGACGGGACGTTCCTCCGGGCTGCTCGGGCCGTCGCCGAGGTGGACGTGCCGATCCTCGGCGTCAATCTCGGCAAGGTGGGCTTCCTCTCGAAGGTGGAGGCGAACGAGCTCGAGACGGTGCTCGGCCAGATCGCCCTGGGCGAATATCGCCTCGACGAGCGGATGACGGTGGAGGCGCGGATCCTGCCCGGCGGCCTGACCGAGGGGGGCGAGCGATTCGTCGCCCTCAACGACGTCGTCGTCGCCCGGGGTGAGCTCGCCCGGGTCTGCCGGCTCGATGTCGCGGTCGGACCATCCCACGTCGCGACGTTCATCGCGGACGGTCTCGTCGTGTCGACCCCGACCGGATCGACCGGGTATGCGTTCTCGGCCGGCGGACCGATCGTCGATCCCTCGAACCGGAACCTCATCGTCACCCCGATCGCCGCCTATCTCGCCGCGATCCGCTCGATCGTCGTCAGCCCGCGACAGACGGTCCGCTGCCGGGTCGTCGACGCGATCGAGGCGCTCGTGAGCATCGACGGCCGCGAGGATCGTCGGCTCGCCGTGGGCGATGTCGTCGAGGTGCGGGCGATGGAGCGGCCGATCCGGCTCATCGAACCGAAGGGCGCCCAGCCGTTCTGGGACCTCCTGCGGCACAAGGTCGAGCTCCTCCCGTCGTGAACTCCGGCGCGCGGTCACGGCGGCCGGACCCGAGCGTCGCCGAGGTCGAGGATGGTCCGACGGCGGCCGCCGGTCGCCTCCTCGAGCTGACCGTCACTGACCTCGCCCTCCTCGAGCGGCTGAGGCTGGAGCTCGGCCCCGGTCTCAATGTCGTCACCGGCGAGACCGGCGCCGGAAAGAGCCTCGTGATCGACGCGCTCGGACTCGTGCTCGGTGCCCGCGCGGATCCCGGGCTCGTCCGTCATGGCTCGAGCGTGGCCCGGGTGGAGGCGCTGTTCGACCGGCTGCCGGAGCCGCTCATCGTCGTCCGCGAGGTCACCGCCGCGGGTCGCTCCACCGCCCGCCTGGACGACGAGGCCGTGACCGCGGCACGGCTCGGCGAGACGGTGGGTCCGCTCGTCGAGATCCACGGGCAGCACGACCAGCAGCGGCTGCTCGACGAGCGGTGGCAGCGGGAGCTGCTCGATGCGGCCGGCGGTCACGCCGACGTTCGGGCGGCGTTGGCCGCCGCGGTGCTCCGCTGGCGGGAGAACCGCGCCGCGATCGCGGATCTCGCGATCGAACCCGCCGAGCTCGCCCGCCGTCTCGAGATCGCCGAGCACGAGGCGTCGGAGATCGCGGCCGCGCACCTCCGGGCTGGCGAAGCCGCCGAGCTCGAGGCCCGGCTCGACCTGGCCCGCCACGGCGAGACCATCGCGAGCGGCGTGGCGGCCCTCCGCGAGACGATCGCAGGCGATGGCAGCGGTGCCCGCGAGGGACTGGCGGTCGCCGCTCGCGAGGCCCGCCAGCTCGGTCGAGTCGACGCGCGATTCCTCGCGGTCGCCGAGCGGCTCGAGGGGACGGTCGCCGACCTCGACGACCTCGGCCGGGAGTTGCCGCTCCTCGCCGACGAGGCGGTGAACGACGCAGGGGCGATCGACGCGCTCCAGGAACGCCGATCGCTCATCTATCGCCTGGAGCGACGCTACGGCGGCGACGAGGCGGAAGTGCTCGCCCACGGATCGCGCGCGATGATCGAGCTCGAACGGCTCCGCGGCGTCGAGATCGAGCGGGCGCGCCGCGTCGCGGACGATGCCGGACTCCTCGCCGCGGTGGCCGCCGCCGCGGCGGAGCTCTCCGTCCGCCGGCGAACTGCTGCCGACCGACTCGCACCGGAGGTCGGTCGCGCGCTCGAGGCGCTCGGCTTCCCGCCGTCGGCGTTCGAGATCGCGATCGGCAGGCGCGTCGCGGCACCGGACGAGGCTGCCGTCGAGCTCGACGGGGACGCCGTCGCGTTCGACCTGTCGGGCGTCGACCTCGTCGTGTTCCGGTTCGCCCCGAACGCGGGCGAACCAGCCCGGCCGCTCGCGCGGATCGCGTCCGGGGGCGAGGCGAGCCGGGTCGCGCTCGCGATCCGGACCGTCCTCGCCCGTGCCGATGAGACGCCGACACTCGTCTTCGACGAGATCGACACGGGGATCGGCGGCCGCGGCGCGGACCCGGTCGGGCGGAGCCTCTGGGCGCTCGGCCGTCGACACCAGGTCGTCTGCGTCACCCACCTGCCGCAGATCGCGGCTCACGCCGACGAGCATTTCCGCATCCTCAAGCGTGAACGCGACGGTCGAACGGTGACCGAGATCGAGCGGCTCGATCGAGAGGGTCGGATCGTGGAGCTCGCGGCGATGCTCGCCGGTCCGGGCGGCGGCGCAGCCGCACTCGCCGGCGCCCGTGAGCTCCTCGATCGTGCGGAGGCAGCCCGCGTGCGGCCGTCCGATGCCGGCTGAGCTCGGCGCGCCTCCCTCGCTGGACGCGGCGATCGACGAGTATCTCGACCACCTCCGGGTCGAGCGCGGCCTGTCCGGCGCGACCATCGTCGCCTACCGCAACGATCTCTCGGCCTTCGCCACGTCGGCGTTCGCGTCCGACCGCTGGGGGAGCACGCCCGACGAGGCGGTCCGCTACCTCGCCTCGCTCGGCACGCCGCCGCGCGGGGCGATCCGCCCGGCCCTTGCGTCGTCGAGCCGGCGACGCCGCACTGCCGCGCTGCGGGGGTTCTATCGGTTCGCCTACGGCGAGGGCCGGGCGACGGCGGACGTGGCGACACACCTGGACCTGCCGCGCCAGGCTCGCTATCTTCCGCACACCCTGAGCAGCGACGAGGTCGTCCGGCTCCTCGAGGTCGTGGGCGGCGAGGCGGCCCCGTCCGGCGAGGCGGGCGATGGCCGAGCCGCGCTCGAGGCGAGGCGCGCCGTCCGCGACCGGGCGCTCGTCGAGCTGCTCTACGCCGCCGGCCTCCGGGTGAGCGAGGCGCTGCGGCTCGACGCGGACGACCTGTCCCTCGACGGTGCCTACGTCCGGGTCGTCGGCAAGGGCGACCGCGAGCGCCTCGTCCCGGTCGGCGAGGTCGCGATCTCCTGGCTCGGCCGATATCTCGCCGAGGTCCGACCCACCTGGCTCGTGGGTGGAGCGGACCTTGTCCATGGTGGACCGGTCTTCGTCACGGACCGGGGTGGGCGGCTCGGCCGCCAGGCGGCGTGGGCGACCGTGAAGCGCGCGGCCTCGGCTGCCGGACTCGGCGACCGCGTCTCCCCACACACGTTCCGCCACTCATTCGCGACGCATCTCCTCGAGGGCGGAGCGGACCTGCGGATCGTCCAGGAGTTGCTCGGCCATGCGACCATCAGCACGACACAGCTGTACACACACCTGACCGGCGAGCGGATCAGGGAGGTGTACGCCCGCGCCCACCCGCGCGCCTGATCGACGCGCAACAACGGAGGGGACCGATGACCCGCTACGCCGATACGCTCCTCGCGACCGGGGAGGTCATCGTCCTGCGCGCCCGTCAGCACTGGCTGGCCGTCGTCCGCGACGCGCTCCGCCCGATCGTCATCGTCGTGATCGCGATCGTGCTCCTGTTCGCCGCCGGTCAGCTCCCGGCGATCCACGACGTGCTCGCGTACGCGAGCCTCGCCGGGGTCATCGTCGGGCTCCTCTGGATCGGGCTCATCGTCTGGGGCTGGTCGTCGCAGGACTACCTCGTGACGAACCGGCGCGTCATCAAGGTCGAGGGGATCCTCAACAAGCATTCCGCGGACAGCTCGCTCGAGAAGATCAACGACGCCGTGCTCGACCAGAGCGTCATCGGCCGGATCTTCGGCTTCGGCGACCTGGACATCCTCACCGCGAACGAGGACTCCGTCGACCGCTACAAGTGGCTCGCCGATGCGGCCGGGTTCAAGAAGGAGATGCTCGACCAGAAGAACGCCCTCGAGATGGACATGCGAACTGTGCCGGCGCCGCCATTCCGTGCGGCGGCGCCGACCGTCGCCCCGGCCGCGCCGCAGACCGCAGCGGCATCGTCCCCGATGAGCCAGGACGATGTGACGGGGACGCTCGCGAAGCTCGCCGACCTCCGCGACCGGGGGGCGATCAGCGCCGAGGAATACGAGGCGAAGAAGGCAGAGCTGCTCGCCCGACTCTGAGCGCCGCCCGCCCCTGAGGTCGGCCCGGGTACGATACGCGGGACCTTCGAACCGAACCTGAGGCCCCCGTGGCGATCGACCCCAGCCGTATCGCACTCATCGCGATCTTCCTGCTCGTGGCGTTCCCGGTCCACGAATTCGCTCATGCCTACGTCGCCTACCGCCTCGGCGACGCGACGGCGAAGATGTTCGGGCGTCTCACCCTCAACCCGGCGGTTCATTTCGACCCGATCGGCGGCCTGTTCCTCGCCTTCACGGCGATCACCTCCCCGTTCATCATGGGTTGGGCGAAGCCGACCCCGGTGAACCCATCCAACCTGCGTGACCGCCGCAACGGAGAGGTCTGGGTCGCCCTCGCCGGACCAGCCTCGAACCTGCTCATGGCGGTCGCGGGCGCCGTCGTCGTGCGGGTCATCCTCGCGACCCAGGTCCACCTGCCGGCTGCGGTCGCGGAGATCCTCATCCTCTTTGTCCAGTTCAACGTCGCTCTGGCGCTCTTCAACATGATCCCGATCCCGCCGCTCGATGGCTCCACGCTCCTGTTCCGGGTCCTCGACCCACGGACGGCGTGGCAACTCCGCCCGGTCCTGAGCCAGTATGGGTTCCTCATCCTGATCCTCCTGATCCTGGTGGCCGCGAATCCGCTCGGAACCCTGATCTTCAATGCCACGCGCATCCTGGTGGGGCTCTAAGGTCCGCCAGTTCCGGGCGCACGTCGGGGCGCGGGTCACGGCGGCCGAGCGCGCGGAGCTGGCGACCTGGCTCACGCCCGCCCAGCTGGAGGTCTTCGACCGCATGCACATCGCGGATCGCCGCCACGGGCTCGATGTCGCGGCGTCGCTCGCCGCGGGCGGTTCGGCCGATCGCGAGCTCCTCCTGGCGGGGCTCCTCCACGATGCGGCGAAGGGAGCCGATGTCGGCGTCTGGCCGCGCGTCGCCTGGTCGCTCGGGCGGGCGTATGGGCCGGCGGTCCGTCGCGTCGCCGACCGGGTGCCGGGCTTCAGGCTCGCGCTGCGACGGCTGGACGACCACGCGGAACTCTCCGCGCGACTCGCCGCCGCGGCCGGCTGTCCGGAGCGGACGGTCGAGCTCATCCGGCACCAGGATCATCCGGTCGATCCTGACGCCGGCGGACGGCTCCATCTCGCCGACGAGGCGAACTGATGCTCGAGGCTGCGGTCCGCGCGGTTCCGACGGTCGAGTTCGGCGAGGGACGGGGCCCGGAGGCTTCAACCCGGATCCGCCTGCCCGACTTCGACGGCCCGCTCGGGCTCCTCCTCGCCCTCATCGAGAGCGAACGCCTCGACATCCTCACCGTCCCGCTCGGTGCCCTCGCGGGGGCGTATCTCGAAGCGCTCGCGGGGCTCGAGGATGACCGGCTGGCCAACATCTCGGCCTTCGTCGGCGTCGCGAGCCAGCTCATCGTCATCAAGAGCCGGGCGCTCCTGCCGCGCCAAGATCCGCGACCCGCGGAGGGACTCCCGCCCGACGAGGGGCCCGATCCCGAGGCGGAGCTCCGCGCCCGACTCATCCTCTACCGGGCGTTCCGCGACGCGGGAACGGTCCTCGCGGACCGGGCGGCGGCGATCGGCAGACTCTTCCGGCGCGAGCCCGGGCTCGCCCACGCCTCCGCCCTCGCCGGCGCTGCTCCGTCCGACGCGCCACCGCTCGATCCGGCGCTCCTCGTCGGGGCCCTGGCCGATCTCATCAGCGTCGTTCCGTCGTCGCCGCCTCCTCCAGGAACCCTCCGCCGAGCCGTGTCCATCGCCGAGCGGTCGGCGGTCATCCGGGCGGCCATCCGCGACGCCGGCTCGATCGTCCTCCAGGACCTCCTCCGCGACGTTCGCGACCGGGTCGTCGCCGCTGTGACGTTCCTCGCCCTGCTCGAGCTCGTGAAGCGGCGCGAGGTCGTCGTCGAGCAGACGGTGCCGTGGGGCCCGATCGTCGTGCGCCCGATCGGCGACCCACGGTGAGCGAGGACCTCCGATCCGCGGCGGCCTCCGACGAGGCGCCATCGGCCGCGCCGCCATCGGCCGCGCCGCTCACCGAGGCCGCTCTCGAGGCGCTCCTCTTCGTGGCCGTCCGTCCGCTCACGCGACGCGAGATCGCGACCATCGCCGGGACGGATCGGGCGACCGTGGATGCGCTCCTCGGCGATCTCGAGATCACGCTCGCCGGCCGCGGGATCCGGCTGGTCGTGAGCGGCGACCGCGTCGAGCTCGCGACGAGCCCGGCCGCCGGATCGCTCATCGCGCGCTATGTCGGCGACGACGGTGCCCGTCCCTCACCGGCCGCCCTCGAGACACTCGCGATCGTCGCCTACCGGCAACCGGCGACGCGAGCGGTCATCGAGCGGGTCCGCGGCGTCGATTCGGACTACGCCCTGCGGATCCTCCTCCACCGTCGCCTCGTCGTCGAGCTCGGCCGGGCGGATGCGCCGGGCCGGCCGTATCTCTACGGCACGGGCTTCGAGTTCCTCGAGCGGTTCGGGTTGACGAGCCTCGACGATCTGCCGGTCCTCGCTGCGGAGATCGCCGGCCGCCTCACCGATGCCGCGGACGATGGTGGCACCGAGAGCGGCATCGACATCGTCACCGACGATGACACGGAGCGGTCCGTTGCCGCGTCCACGGCCGCGCCGGCCTGATGGCGCCCGAGCGGCTCCAGAAGATCCTTGCGGCGGCGGGCGTGGCGTCCCGCCGGGCGAGCGAGGCGCTCATCGCCGCCGGGCGGGTGACCGTCGACGGCCGGGTCGCGACGGTCGGCGAGTCGGCGGATCCGAGGATCGCGGCGATCGCCCTCGACGGGCAGGCGATCCACCCGCCGGATCGGGCAACGCTCGTCCATCTCGTCGCCAACAAGCCGCTCGGCGTGACCTCCACCGTCAGCGATCGCCACGCCGAGCGTACCGTCCTCGACCTCGTCCCGCGGGAACTCCGCCCGGACGGCGGCCGCCTCTATCCGGTCGGGCGCCTCGACCGCGACTCGGACGGTCTCCTCATCCTCACCAACGACGGGGCATGGGCCGAGCGCGTGCTTCATCCGCGGTACGGCGTGGAGCGCGAGTACGCGATCGGCCTGGACCGTCCGCTCGGCCCGGCCGAGGCCACCGCACTCAGCGGTGGGATCCCGCTCGAGGAGGGCCTCGCGGAGCTCTTCCACCTCCGCGCCGCGAGCGGCCCGGAGACCGCCCGGCTGGACGGACTCCTCGACCCGCGGCCGGGCTCGCTCGCCTGGTACCGGGCGACGCTCCGCGGGGGCTGGCGCCGACAGCTCCGCCGGATGTTCGGTGCCGTGGGCGTGCCCGTCGTCCGCCTCGTCCGCGTCCGCTTCGGGCCGGTCCGTCTCGAGCGGCTGCGGAGCGGCGACGTACGGGTCCTCACGCCGGCGGAAGTCCGGGCGCTGCGGGCGGGTGCCGGGACCCCGAGCGCCGGGCCACCGGGCCGTAGACCACGCGGACCATCCGAGCCGCTATCGTGACGGCGATGGATGCGGAGCGGCTCGGAGGGCTCGTCGTGGCGCTCGATGGGCCGGCCTCATCGGGCAAGAGCAGCGTCGGCGCGGCCGCGGCGGAGGCACTCGGCTATCGGTTCATCGACACCGGTCTCCTCTACCGCGCCCTGACGTGGCTTGCCCTCCATCGAGGGATCCCACTCGCCGACGGGAGCGCCCTCGTGCCGCTCATTCCGGAGATCGAGCTCGCGCTCGACGGCGCCGGTCGGCACGCACGCGTCGTCGTCGGCGGGATCGACCGAACGGCGGCGGTCCAGACGGCGCGGGTGGATCGCAGCGTGTCAGAAGTGGCCCGGACGCCGGAGGTTCGGGCGGCGTTCCTTCCCGTCCAGCGCGGACTCGCGTCGCGCGGCGGCATCGTCGTCGCCGGTCGCGACATCGGGACGGTCGTGCTGCCGTCCGCGGACGTCAAGCTGTTCCTCGACGCCTCCGTCGAGGAGCGGGCCAGGCGACGGGCGGCGGAGCGCGGCGAGCCACCGGAAGGACCCGCCGCGGAACGGATCCTCGACGAGCTGCGGCGCCGGGACGAGGTCGACCGGAACCGGTCGGTCGCCCCGTTGCGCGCGGCCACCGACGCCCGCCACGTCGTGACGGACGGGAACTCGTTCGAGGAGACCGTCGCCACGGTCATCAGCGCGATCCGATCCTTCGCGGACGGCCGGACGACGGTCGCGCCGTGAGGCCCGCGCGGTGAGCCGCTCCACGGGGGAGGGCGCCGGCCGACCAGCGGGCCGCTCCGCCGACCGGCTCCCCGACCACCTCACCCCGTTCATCAGCGGGACGGCCTTCGTCGCCCGCACCGCCCTGCGCTGCCTCACCCGGGTCCGCGTCGATGGCGACCTCTCCGGGATCCCGCCGGAGGGACCGCTCATCATCGCGGCGAACCATCTCTCGAACGCGGACGGCGTCCTCGTCGGCGGCTGGCTCACGCCCGCGCTCGGACGGCGCATCCACTGGCTCGGCAAGCGCGAGATGGTCGAGTGGCCGCTCCTCGGGCGACTTGCCCGGGCGGGTTCGATCCATCCCGTCGACCGGGGGTCAGCGGACGTCGAGGCGTTCCGCCTCGCGCAACGGATCCTCGCCGAGGGCCATGTCCTCCTCGTCTTTCCCGAGGGGACGCGAAGCCCGGACGGAGCGCTCCATGAGGCGAAGGACGGCCTCGCCCTGCTCGCCCTCCGCTCGGCGGCACCGATCCTGCCGGTGGGGATCTCCGGCACGGACCGGTTCTGGCCCAAGGGTCGCTTCCTCCGGCCCGGCGGGCGGATCGCCCTGCGGGTGGGTGAAGTCTTCCGGCTCGCGGACGTCCTTCCGGCGGACGCCGACCGGCGGACCGCCAAGCGGCTCGCGACGGAGGCCGTCATGACCCGCATCGCGGCCCTCGTCGCGCCCCGTCATCGGGGCGTCTACGGCGTCCGGGTGGAGGAGCCCGGGCGGTCGGGAACCTGACCCGTGCGATACTTGCCCCACGATGGGCAGCGTCACCGGGATCACGATCGCGAAGCGGACCGGCTTCTGTTACGGCGTCCGTGAGGCGATCGACCGGGCCAAGGAGTCCTCGGCGGCCGGCCGGACCACGTCGACCCTCGGCCAGGTGGTCCACAACGAAGGGGTCATCGCCGAGCTCGAGGCGCTCGGGATTCGGACCGTCGATTCGCTCGACGACGTCGATCACGGCGCGGCGGTCGTCATCCGCGCGCATGGGGTGCGACCCGGGGTGATGGAGCGGGCTGCCGCGCGCGGCCTCGACGTCATCGACGGCACCTGCACCTGGGTCATCCAGGAGCAGCGCGAGCTCGTCCGCCTCGTCGAGGAGGGCTACACGATCGTCCTGCTCGGCACGCCGAAGCACCCCGAGGTCGTCGGCCTCCTCGGCTTCGCGCCGGACGCGATCGTCGTGGACGAGGAGGACGACTGGGCGCGGATCCCCCGGCGCAAGAAGATGGCGCTCATCAGCCAGAGCACCCAGCCGCCGTGGAAGTTCGAGAAGCTCGCCGCCTACATGGTCGGCCGCAGCCACGAGCTGAAGATCGTCAACACCGTCTGCCCGGTGACGATCCGGCGCCAGGAGGACACGCTCGAGACCGCCGGGGCGGTCGACCTCATGGTCGTCGTCGGCGGGCGGAGCAGCGCGAACACCAAGGAGCTGACGCGACTCTGCGGCATCGTCGGCACGCCGGCGATCCAGGTCGAAGGCGTCCGCGATCTCGACGACCCGGCACCGTTCGTCGGCGCCCGGATCGTCGGCATCACCGGTGGGACGAGCACCCCGATCGAGGACCTCCGCGCCGTCGCCCGGCGGGTCCTCGAGCTCGCCGGCACGCCAGACGTGATCGCCCATGCGGACGAGCTCGCCCTCGCGGCCCTCGCCGCGGCGGCGACCCCTGCCGGCCGGACCACCTCGCTCCCGAGCGCCACCGCCGGCGCGGCATAGGCGGCCGGTCCATGGCCGCCCTGCCGATCGTCGCCATCGTCGGCCGCCCGAACGTGGGCAAGAGCACGCTCTTCAACCGGATCCTCGGCGCACGGACGGCGATCGTCGAGGATCGGGCGCGGACGACACGCGACCGGCTGTACGGTGACGCCGAATGGAACGGTCGGCGGTTCATCGTCGTCGACACCGGGGGCCTCGAGGCGGACCCGGGCGACCCGATCGAAGCGAAGGTCCAGGAGCAGGCCCGTCTCGCGATCGCCGAGGCGGACGTCATCGTGTTCGTCGTGGATGCCGCGACCGGGCTAGCCCCGGCCGATGTCGACACCGCCGACCTTCTTCGCCGGGCGACGGCGCCCGTCCTCGTCGCGATCAACAAGGCGGACAACGAGCGTCGCGAGCTCGAGGGCGCGGAGTTCTACGCGCTCGGCTGGGACGAGACCTATCCGATCAGCGCCGCGCACGGCCGGGGGACCGGCGACCTCCTCGACGCCGTCGTCTGGGCACTCCCGCCGGAGACGCCGGAGGAGCTCGCCCGGAAGTCCCGCGAGGCGGAGGCGGATCGGTGGGCGCGGGACGTCGCGGCGGGCCACCTCGAACCGATCCTCGCCGAGGGGCCCGACGGTGCGACGCCGATGGTGGACGACGATGGAGACGACGTCGGCGGCGACGAGATCGAGGCCCGTCGCTGGGACGCCGCGATGGCTGCCGACGCCGATTCGGGTCCCGCCGCGATCGCCCTCGTCGGGCGCCCGAACGTCGGCAAGTCGAGTCTCCTCAACGCCCTGCTCGGGGAGGACCGGGCGATCGTCACCGACATCCCGGGCACGACGCGGGATGCCATCGACACCCGCCTCGCCTGGGGTCGGAGCGAAGTCGTCCTCATCGACACGGCCGGGATGCGCCGCCGTGGCAAGGTGGCCACGGGGTCGGCGACGGATCGCTATTCGACGCTGCGCGCGCTGCGGGCGATCGGCCGGGCGGACGTCGCGATCCTCGTCATCGATGCGGTCGAGGGGATCACCGCCCAGGACGCCCACGTGGCGGGGTACGTCGTCGAGGAGGGCAAGGGCCTCGTCGTCGCGGTGAACAAGTGGGATCTCGTCGCGGACAAGACGGACAAGACGTTCGAGCAGTATGTCGAGTGGATCCATCACGAGGCGCCATTCCTCGACTTCGCGCCCATCCTCAGCATCAGTGCGAAGACCGGCCAGCGAGTCGGCCGCGTCCTCGAGGCCGCCGTGGACGTCTGGGGCGAGCGCCGTCGTCGGGTGCCGACAGCCGAGCTCAACCGGCTCGTCGCCGCCGCGTCGGATCGCCAGCTCCCGCCGGTCGTCAAGGGTCGACGACCGAAGATCTTCTACGCGACGCAGGCCGCCGTGGCGCCGCCGACGTTCGTCTTCTTCGCGAACGACGCGGCGTCGGTTCACTTCAGCTACCGCCGCTACCTCGAGAACCGCCTGCGCGACGCCTTCGGCTTCCTCGGCACTCCCGTGCGCCTCGTGTTCCGCGACCGAAGCTCGGTGAAGCTGCCGCGTCGTCGGCCCGCACGCGCTCCCGGACGACGCGCAGCCGGCGGTCGGCCGACGCCCGGCCGCTTACCGTCTCCCCGCGATACCGGTCGCGCGGACCGCTGAACCGGGCGATCCTGTCCAGCGGTGCGACCGTCGGGCGGTGGTAGACTGCCGGCCTGTCGGGGCGTGGCGCAGCCTGGTAGCGCACCTGAATGGGGTTCAGGAGGCCGAGCGTTCGAATCGCTCCGCCCCGACCAGCGATCTGAGCACGCAACGGCCTTTCCGAGCGTCCCGGATAGGCCTGCACGCGGAGCGAGACCGGACGCACGATCAACCCAGCGTGGCTGACCGGCACGGCAGACAGAGGCATCGCGATGCGGATGCTGAGAAGTCCCTGGACTCGTGCATTCCTTGTCTGGACCGTCATGCTCCTGGCCGCGGCGGTGCTGGTTGCCCTCGACGCCGTGATCGGGCTCCTCCGAGCCGACGAGGCGTGCTACTTCCAGGTCGGTCCCTGTCCGCAGGCGGGGGATCCTGACCTCGTCCAACTGGACTTCGCCTTCTTCGGGATTCCGCTGATCTGGCTCGTGGGAGTCCTGCTCGGCGTCGTTGGTCGGGCGCTGACACGGCGAAGCCGAACTGCCGCTCCCTAGACCGACCGCGTTGACGACGTTCAGGTCGCCGAGGGAGTCCACTGGCCCCGTTCCAAGAGAGGAGCGCCGCGCCGACCCCTGATGAGTGTCGCGGAGAGCCCCTTGTTGATCCGCTCGAGAAGGTGGTCCTTGTCGAGCGGCCCCGCGATCGAGCGCTCCAGTCCGCAACCGGTCTCCAGGCACGCCACTGCGGCACCGCCTGCGGCGGAAGCTGGTCACGCGGACGCGAGGACCGCTCGGAGCAGGAGCCCGGCGTTCCGCGGCGTTTCGCCGACCCGTCGGATCGCGTAGGGCCACCACGAGCTGCCGAACGGCAGGTAGAGTCGGAGCCGCTCACCCCGCTCCACGAGCGCGTCCTGCAGCGGCGGCCGCACGCCGTACAGCATCTCGAACTCGTAACCGCCGGCAGGCCATCCGTTTCGCCTCGCTGCCGCCCGGATCTCTCGGATCAGTCGCACATCGTGGGTGGCAAAGATCGGATAGAAGCCTGCCTCGCGCGCTTCGGGCGCGAGCATCAAGCCCGCCGCCCGCAGATACCGGCGACCGATCTCCGGCCTGCGCGTCGAGGCGAGCCGTGGCGGCTCGCCCAGGGCGCCCTTGACGAGGCGAACCGCTCCGCCGGGAGTCACGCAGCGGCGCACGTCGGCCTCGTAGCGATGCAGATATGCCTGGAGCGTGATGGCCGCCGGCAGCGAAGCGGCCCGCAGATCCGCGTACAGCCCGATGGTCGCGTCGGTCGCCGACGAATCCTCCATGTCGAGCATCAGGTAGCGCCGTTGCACGTCCGTCGCACCGCCTGTTGCGGCAACGGCGCGACCGAGCTCGAACACGTTCGCCCGGCAGGTCGCCTCGTCGATCATCAAGCCCACAGCGGTTGGATCAACCGAGACATGGACATCGAGCCTCGCCCGGGCGAGTTCGTACACCGCCGCCTTCAGCTCGTTCATCGTCCGGGCGACGGTGGCAGGGTCGTCGACGTATTCGCCGAGGTAGAAGAGGGAGCAGAGGCGGCCGCGTTGCCGCAGGTCTGCCGCCGTCTGGATCGCCTCGGCGAGGTTGTCGCCGCCGACGAAGCGCCGGGCGAGCGCGGACAGCGCGGAACGACGGTGCATGAACATGGTCAATGGCTCGTTTCGTGCCAGCGCGATCATCGCGCGCTGCCAGAGTCCCATCGTGGGGCGGTCTCCTGCGGTTGACGCGGGCGAGATGGTACATCCGGAAAGGAGGTTCTCTCGGGGCGGCCCGGGGTGCGGTAGATTCCGCCCATGGGGGTGACCAAGATCGAGTCCTGCCGTGTCGACCCCGAAGCTCCGCCGCTTCGGGCGCTGGCGCGATGACGCCGACCGAGTACCGCTGTGCCTCGTGCGGCGGCCCTCCCCGCGATGAAGATCGCTTCCAGTGCGCCGACTGCGGCCGCCCGCTCGGCATCTGCGCCGACTGCGGCTGGTGCGTCCGGTTCTTCGCGAGCGACAACCCGGTGGACTGCGATGGGTGCGGCTTCGCCCCGCTGTCTCACGAAGAGGAGGAAGGGAACAGATCGTTTCGCGAACACATGATCGCAGCTCTTCGGCGACAGATGGAGGCGCTCAAGCAGATGCAGGAGCGCTCGGGGCCGATCTACGAACTCGCCCGCGAACGGAGCCGGATCATCAGCGAGGCATACCGATCCGCCGGACGACCGCGGAAGGTGAGTCTGACGCGCACCCCCGAAGGGTGGGAGTACGTATTCCATTTCCGTCGTGGGAGCGAGTGGCACCGGGAACCTGCCACCAAGGAAGACGCGGACGCTTGGTACGCGTGGTGGCGCGAACGCGACCGCCTCCGTCGCGCGTTGGGGAGCCATCGCGGGCAGGGGACCGGCCCACCCGGCAAAGCCCCTGTCGCTGAGCCTCGCCCAACCGCGACTCCCGATCAATGGGGCGACGGAGGGTCCCGTGTCTGACCGCGCGGCAACGTGCGTCCCAGACGTGGCCGTGGCCTCTCCCGAATGCATGGACGCGGCCTTGCGAGGTGCCGTCTGATGGCGTGGCGGTGGCCGCTGGCCAGGCAGCTTGCCAAGTCGCGAGGGCTCATCGGTCGGCTGATCGCGGTCGCCCTGGTCGCCGCAGGTTGCACCACCGTGACCATCGTGGTGCCCACCACCCCGGCATCGCGCTCGCCTACGACCGTGACCGTCCCCCCATCAACGCCACGAGCCACCGAAGACCTCACTGCTGGAAGCCCGAGCCCGACGGCGCAGCTGACCTTCGTCCCGACTTCGTCGCCTCCCGGGCCGACCCCAGGGCTGATCGCCGGCATCTGCGCGGTCCGCCTCGAGCGGGGCGACACCGTAGTCGTGTTGCACGAACCGCTCGAGCCGGACCGCGCCAGTTGCAACTACCTAGCGGAGAACACACACTTGGCCATCGGGGGCAATTGGTCGATCGCTTTCGACGTACCGCTCGCCGATTCACTCGTATGCCGGGGCTATTTCGGCAACGCGGCGATCCCGTTCGACGTCTGGGACTCCGGCGATCACCACTGGGGCGATCTCGTATGCAAGGCCTACCGCTGAGCTGATCGTTGTTTGAGCGGGCCCTGGAAGAGCTGGAACGGCTCAAGCCTCCGAACGGACCTGCGGCTTGATACGACGGGCTCCTCCGGATGAGGAATGCGAACGGAGGAGGTCGAATGAGGCTGCTCTGGGAGTGGCGCTGGCTCGTGGCCTGGTTCATGGCCTTCGCAGTGGTCGCGATCGGCACGGGACCTGACTCACCCGTGGGGCCGATCTACGCGGGCCTCACAGGCCTGGGTCTGCTCTACCTCTGGGCACGGTGGGGAAGAGGTCTCGGCACGCTGACCTGGGAGCTTCAGGACGCTCTTGGTGCCTATTTCCAGTTGGGTGAGCAACTCGCCGAGCTTGTGGCGGCACCATCCGGTGGGCAGGAGCGCCTTCAGCGCTTGGACGCGCTTGCTGCCAAACGGCACGCAGCCGAGGAGAAATTGGACGGGCTCCTCGGGCGATGGCCGCGGAACGCAGGGCTCGCGGGCCGCATCTTCCCCTCGTGGGGCCAATCCGTCGAGAGGAACCTCGCCGTCGCGCTGCAGAGCCGACAGCGCGCTGCCCGAACGTACGATCTCATGGCAACTGCGATCGCACAGTCCGAGGTGTGAGCGGCGACGTGTCGGGATCGGTCTGAGGCCTCGATCGCCTTGCAGCGGCGCTTCCGATCGATGAGCGAAGCATCGCAACCCGGTCCCGACAGCAGGCGCCACTGGCAGCGGCAGCCGATGTGTGGGTGCAAGCCCGGGAGTCAGCCGGGGGCTGAAAGGCGCCTGCTAGAGAGCGATGGGACGTGATCTGACTGATCGTGCGTAATGACCTGCTTGTGGGACGGTCCGGACGCGGCCCGCTCCGTGTCACGCCACCGATCGAATAAGGGACCAGCGCGGAGATGCCCTTTTCGAACGGGGGAGGCGACCCCCGGACCGATTCCTCGCCAGCCGGACGGCATGCTGGTTGCGTCGTTCCGGTTGAGATCGACGCAGAACCGGCCGCTGCTGTTGGGTCGTCACTGACGGCAGGGCTCCCCTTTGACCCACAAGTTGACCCACAAGGCCGCGGACGATGGGGGTCACAAGTGGACGCCGCGGACGGCTGTGGAGCACGAAAGCAGGGGTCTGAACACCCCGAAAGTACATGGGGTTCAGGAGGCCGAGCATGCGAATCGCTCCGCCCCGCCCAACGATCGGCGACCGACGTGCGGAGGCACGTCCTCTGGGCCGATCGTCAGCGCCGCCCCGGCCTACGGACCGGCTATGACCCCCGGTGCGGCAAGAACGTCGTTCGTGGCCCCGCCGGCCAGCGAACCGCTGAAACTGCCCATGACGGCGCCGATCGAGCCGACCGCGGCCGAGGGCGACGCGGCGATGCCGATGCCGGTCACGATGATCGGCTCGATGTTCACCGTGTCCGAGTCGAGGATGTGGATCGTCAGCACGTTGGCGGCGATGGTCGCGGTCGCCCCGAGCGAGCCGGGCGACTTCGCCGTCGACGGGGAACCGGTGAAGGTCACCGTCGCGCCGGAGCCGGCGTGATCGGAGATCGTCACCTCGAAGGATCCGGGGCCTCTCCCGAACGCCGCGGGGCCCGCCTCGCCGAACGAGAGGACGAGGGTGGTTCCCGACGATCCGCCACGCGGGACGGACCCGACGGCGGTGACGATGACCGTCGAGAACGCCGGTGGGGCCGCGCTCGGGGTCGCGACGCTCGGTGGCGGCGTGGGGCTGCTGCTGCACGCGGCCATCGTGACGATGAGCGCCAGGACGAGGAAGATGCGGGCCATCCGGCCAAGGGTACGCCAGTTGCTCCGGATCGAGCCTGGCCGGGGCTCATCCGCGGACGAAGCGCGGACGAATCACCGACGGCGGAGTACGCTGGCCGCAGGCGCGTTCAACCGTCGACACTTTGGAGGTCATCGTGGGTGCCCTGTCACCGATCCATCTCGTGATCATCCTCGTCGTCGCGCTCCTCATCCTCGGACCCGGCAAGCTTCCGGAGACCGGAGCGGCGCTCGGGAAGAGCATCCGCGAGTTCCGCGACGCGATCGGCGGCCGGGGTTCGGACACCGGGACCGCTGGACCGGGGGATCCGCCCGCCGCCTCCTGACCGCCGGGCCACACGTTCGGGCCGGGCCACGCGTTCGGACGGTCAGGACGAGCGACGAAGAACGAAGCGGTCGAACTGGGCCGGCAGCCACCACTGGAGCCCGTAGATCCGGCAGCCGAGGCAGAAGCCGGTGACGGCGAGCGTCGCCTGCAGGGCGACGACGATCCCGACCGGGATCCATCCGAGCGACGATCCCGCCGCGAGGCCCAGCAGGCCGATGGCGAGGGTCGCCGTCCCGAGGGCCTGGGCGAACCGCGGCCCGACCTCCGGTTCCAGGACGGCGGGAGGCCCGAGCCGGAGGCCGGATCTGACGAACAGCCACGGCCGGCTGAAGAGGAAGCGGCGCGTGCCGAACGCGGAACTCACGCCGAGCGCGACAGCCACGCCCGCGACGACGAGGGGAAGGCCGGCCGCGATGGATGCGACGAGGACGATCGCGGACGCGCCCGCGCCGAAGCGCTGGCCGCGCGGATCGATGAGCCTGATGGGGGTCCGGGCAGGGATGGACACGGGACGACTCCAGGATGCGAGGGGAGACCGTCGGCCCTCAGGGCCGAGGTGGGTGCTCTGGTCCGCGAGCCGGTTCGTCGCTGGCGGTCGGATCGACCGTCTGATCAGCGCGTCGCGGCTCGCTCCGGACAGGAGCACGGCCCGCCGTGTGTGCCGCGCCGGTCGGCGCCCATCGCCCACATCGCTCGACTCCGTCGGGTTGCGGAGGAGCGAAGGCGTGGCGCCAGGGCGGCGGTGTCGGCGGTGTCGGCGGTGTCGGTCGTCATCGGATCAGCGCGAAGCGTAGGTGGGGTCAGCTCGGCCGTCAACCCGACGGGCGCGCGGACGCACGGGTGCATAGGTGGCCCGATACGATGCAGGCATGACGAGCGACGGCACCCGGCCCGGCGCGCCTGCCTCCTGGACGGACGGGACCGGCGACATGGACCCGGCGTCGTTCCGCGCCGCCGCTCACGCGGTGGTCGATCTCATGGCGGACTACCTCGCCGGCGTCGAGCGCTATCCCGTCTTCCCGTCGATCGAGCCGGGAACGCTCGCACCGCTCTTCCCGCCGGCCGCGCCCGACGCGCCGGAGCCGATCGAGGCGATCCTCGACGACTACCGCCGGCTCGTCGAGCCGAACGCGACGCACTGGCAGCACCCCGGATTCCTCGCTTACTTCGCGACGACCGCGTCCGGGCCGGGGATCCTCGGGGAGATGCTCACCGCGGCCCTCGGCCAGAACCCGATGCTGTGGCGGACCTCGCCGATCGGCACGGAGCTCGAGGAAGTCGTCGTCCGCTGGCTGCGCGACGCGCTCGGCCTCCCGGCCACGTTCGACGGCCTCCTCACGGACACCGCATCCACTTCCACGCTCATCGGCCTTGCCGGTGCCCGCCAGGCGGCCGGCCTCGACGTCGCCGCGGCGGGACTCGCCGGTCGGAGCGAGGTGCCCGCGCTCCGTGTCTATGCGTCACGGGAGGCGCATTCGTCCATCGAGAAGGCACTGATGACCCTCGGCCTCGGCCGGGCCAGCCTCGAGCGGATCCCGACGGACGCCGGATATGCGATGGACGTCGAGGCGCTCGAGCGGGCGATCGCCCTGGATCGCGGCGGTGGGCGCCGTCCCATCGCCGTCGTCGCCACGATCGGGACCACCTCGTCGACCGCCATCGATCCCGTCGCCGCGATCGCCGCGGTGGCCGAGCGCGAAGGGCTGTGGCTCCATGTCGACGCGGCGTATGCCGGTCCGATCGCCCTGATCCCCGATCGCCGCGGCCCGTTCGCCGGCTGGGAGCGCGCCGACTCGATCGTCGTGAACCCGCACAAGTGGCTGTTCACGCCGCTCGACGCCTCGCTTCTCCTCAGCCGCCGGATGGACGTCCTCCGCGACGCGTTCAGCCTCGTCCCGGAATACCTGCGCACGCTCGACCGGACGAACGCGGTCCACGACTACAACGAGTACACCCCGCAGCTCGGTCGCCGCTTCCGGGCGCTCAAGCTCTGGATGCTCCTCCGCGCCTTCGGACTCGACGGGCTGCGCCGCCGGCTCATCGCGCACTGCGAGCTCGCGGCGGCTTTCGCGGGCTGGATCGATGCCGAGCCGGGATGGGAGCGTCTCGCTCCCGTCCCGTTCTCGACGGTCTGCTTCCGGCACGTGCCGGAAGCGCGTGACGGCGTTGCGGCGGACGGCGGCGACGGCGGCGGCGGTCACGTCGCGCTCGATGCGCACAACGCGGCGCTCATGGATGCGGTGAACCGCAGCGGCGAGGTGTTCCTGTCCCACACCCGGCTCGACGGACGCTTCACGATCCGCCTCGCGATCGGCAACGTCCGGACGGAGGAACGGCACGTCCGCCGGGCGTGGGATCTGCTCCGCCGGGAGGCCGCGAGGCTCACCGCGGCAGCGCGCTAGACTCGCCAGCAGGCGTCGCACGGACGGCGGGGTCACGACCAGCCGTGGCATCATGGCGCGGACACACTGCCATCCACGGGAGGACCGCCGACCGGTGCCGCCGATCGCCGAGCTGAGCCGCATCGAGCCCGTCTACCTCGGCCGTCTCGAGAAGGAGGGCGTGTTCACGACGGGCATCCTCCTCGAGGTCTCGGAGACGCCGACGCGCCGGCAATCCCTCGCCGACCACACGGGGGCCTCCATCCTCGAGGTGCTCACCTGGCGCGACGAGGCACTCCTCCTCAACCTCGCCGCGTTCGGTCCGGCCGAGCATGTCCTCCTCGCGCAGGCCGGATTCCGGGGGCTCGATGCCGTCCTCCGGGTCGACCTGGCAAGGTTCCAGGAACGGGTGCTGCGCGCGGCCCGGGATCTCAGGGCGGAGCCTCCGACCGAGCTCACGATGACGGGCTGGTGGGAGCAGGCGCGGACACTCGAGACGCCGCCGGAGGAGGAGACGCTGCCAACCGTCGATGCCGGCGGGATCGTCCTTCGCTTCGTGCTCGGTCTGGCCATCGGCGTCGGGACGGCGACCGTCGCCGCGGCGCTCGCCCCGGCCGACTCGGCGCTCGGCGCGATCGCCGTCATCGTCGCGATCGGCGCGATCGGCGGAGCCGTCGCCGGGGTCGCCCTGTCCGGCGTCGGCGGGTTCCTCGGCCTGCTCGCTGGATCGGCCCTCGTCTTCGCGCTCCTGCTCGGACGGGGAGTCCTCGTGGCGCTGCCGAACACGCCGCTCTGGACGGACCAGGGGATCTCGTTCACGCTCGGCCTCGGAGCCGGGCCGCCGGCGGTGATCGCCGGCTGGCTCGTCGGGCGAGTGGGTGCCCGACGGCGGACGGCACCGCCGCTCGCGACGGTGGGCCATCGGACCGCCTGAGCGGTCGTCCGGCTACGATGGCCGGGTGAATGTCCTCGCGACCCGCATCGGGTCCGTCGTCATCGGCCTCGCGACGATCGTCGTCGCGGTCGGCGTGGCCGTCGCCGTCCTCTTCAATCCGATCTGGGTATCGTTCGAACAGGGTCGCGCGGACGCTGCGGCATGGACCGGCTTCACGCCCGCGGAGCTGCGGACGGTCACGGACTCGATCCTCTCCGAGCTGTACGTGGGGCCGGGAGACTTCGCCGTCAGCGTCGGCGGGGTGGCGGTCCTCGACGCCCGGGAACAGGCCCACATGCGCGATGTGCGGGCGGTGTTCGTCGAGTTCGGAGCGGTGGTCATCGGCTCGTTGGCGGTCCTGCTCGTGGGTCGTGTCGCGACCCGCGGCAGAGCGTCGTACTGGCGAGCGGTGCGGGCCGGCGCGTCGGTCCTCGTCATCGCGGTCGTCGCCCTCGGCGTCCTCGCCGTCGTCGCATTCGATGCGCTCTTCGAGGTGTTCCACCGTCTCTTCTTCGCCGGCGGCTCGTACACCTTCGATCCGCGGACGGAGCGGCTCGTCCAGCTGTTCCCGGATCGGTTCTGGTTCGAAACCTCGATCGCCCTCGGGGCTGTCCTCCTCGGGATCGGCCTGCTCGCCCGCTGGTATGCCGGCCGTCGGATCGCCGCGTTCGGTCCAGGGGGTGCGGCGGCGCTCCGTGCCCGGAGCGGCGATCGTCCGGTGGCCGTCGGGTGAGCGGCAGCCGCATCCTCGCGATCGCCCGGATCGCCGGCGTGGAGATCCGGGTCCACGTGAGCTGGGTCCTCGTGATCGCCGTCGTCACCCTCGGCGCGGCGGCTCAGCCGACGGCGTTCCCGGCCGCCTGGCCGGATGCGGCGCGTCTCGCGGCCGGGGGCGTCCTCGCCGCCCTGTTCTTCGCCTCGATCGTGCTCCACGAGCTCGCCCATGCGATCGTCGCACGCCGCCGGGGGCTCCCGGTGGACTCGATCACGATCGTCTTCTTCGGCGGCGTCACGACGATCGAGGACGCGGCCCGCGATCCCCGCGACGAGCTCGCCGTCGCCGCCAGCGGACCGCTCGTGAGCACGGTCGTCGGCGCGATCGTCCTCGCCTTCGGCGTCCTCCTCGGTCCGTCGAGCTCGGTGATCGGTCTCGGCGCGGCCGTCGTCGGCTCGGTGAACCTCTTCCTCGGCATCCTCAACCTCGTCCCCGCGTTGCCGCTCGACGGCGGCCGGATCCTCCACGCCGTCCTCTGGCAGGCCGCGGGCGACGCGGCGACCGCGGGACGGCGGACGGCGCGCGTCGGACGACTCATCGGCGCAGCGGCGCTCGGCCTGGGGATCCTCATCAGCCTCGTCGGCGATGCGTGGACCGGGCTGGTCGTGCTCGTGAGCGGGTGGTTCATCGTCCAGGGTTCACGGGTCACGGAGCGGCGACTCGCGATCGAGGCGCTCCTCGCCGGGGTCCGGGTCGGCGAGGTGATGGAGCGCGACCTCACGAGCGTGGGACCGACGCTCACCGTCGACACGTTCGCCGACCAGCTCCTCGCCGACGGCGAGCGGACGAGCGTCCCCGTCGTCGACGGCGACGGCCTCGTCGGGGTGATCGGCGTCGTCCAGCTGCGCCGGATCACCCGCCGCCGGTGGGCCGACCTGCGCGCGTCGGACCTGATGATCGCACCGCCGACCCTGCCCGCCCTCGCCGCGGACGATGCGGCGTGGGTGGCGATGGAGCTCCTCCGCCGCTCGGGCCTCGACGGGATCCCGGTCATGGCGGGACGGACCCTCGTCGGGCTCTTCACCCGGCGCGCGGTCGTCAATGCGATCCGCGACCGCGCGACGAGCCAGGCAGCCACTCGATGAGCGGCGACGCCGGGCCGGGCCGCCTCTGGACGGTCGAGGAGGCGATCGCCGGGATCCGCTCGAAGATCCCGGGGCCGCTCGAAGCGGAGTCCGCCACCCCCGAGGCGGCGCTCGGCCGGTGGCTTGCCGCGCCCGTTGTCGCCACCACGGACCTGCCGCCCTGGGACAACAGCGCGATGGACGGCTATGCGATCCGAGCGGCCGACACGGCCGGCGCGAGCGTCATGTCTCCGGTCCGCCTCGACGTCGTCGGCGAGGTGCGAGCGGGTCAGGCGCCGGAGGTCGAGGTTGCGGCCCGGACGGCGGTCCGGATCGCGACGGGCGCCCCCATCCCGCCGGGTGCCGACGCGGTCGTGCCGGTCGAGGCGACGACGCCGCTCGGCGCGGGGGGGACACCGGTGGGTCCGCGTGGCGGTGCGGCGGTCGGCCCGCTCCCGGCAGCGTGCCTTGTCCACGAGTCGATCGCGGCCGGCGGGTCCATCCGCAGCCGGGGTGGCGATGTGCGTGCGGGTGCCACCGTGCTCGCCACGGGCCGGCGGATGACTGCGGCGGCGGTCGCGCTGGCGGCCGGCGTCGGGTCGGTGACCGTGAGCGTCCGTCGCCGGCCACGGGTCGCGGTCCTCGCGACCGGCGACGAGGTGCGGGCGATGGGCGAGGCGCTCGGTCCGGCAGGGATCCCCGACGCGAACGGCCCCGGCCTGCGGGCCCTCGTCGCGGAGGCGGGCGGCGAACCCATCGGGCTCGGTGTCGCACGCGACGAGCTGACCGATGTCGTCGCCGCGGTCCGTCGGGGGGTGGCGGCCGCGGACGTCGTGATCGTGAGCGGCGGCGTGTCCGTCGGCCCGTACGACGTCGTCCGCGCGGCATTCTCCACCGTCGGGATGATCGACCTGTGGCGGGTGGCCGTCCAGCCCGGCAAGCCGTTCGCGTTCGGCGTGGCCGAGCGTCCCGGCGGCGGTCGGGCGGTCCTGCTCTTCGGCCTGCCCGGCAACCCGGTCTCCACAGCCGTCACGTTCGAGATCTTCGTCCGACCGGCGCTCGCCCTCCTCGCCGGCGACCCGGAGCCCGGCCGGCCGGCCGACCGCGGCGTCCTCCGCGAACCGGTCTCGAAGAGTCCGGGCCGGCGGGGCTTCCTCCGCGTCCTCGTCGAACGGACGCCGGCGGGCGAGGTGATCCGCGATGCGGACGGACGGATCGGCGTGAGGCTCGCCGGCGGCCAGGGAAGCCACGTCCTCAGCGCACTGGCGGCGGCCGATGCGCTCGCCATCGTCCCGGAGACCGTCACGTCGCTCCCGGCAGGCGCGGACGTGGCACTCTGGTGGCTCGGATCGCGATGACGGACGACGCCACGCGGCCGGATCGGAGAGGAGGACGGATGGACACCCCGTCGTCGACCCGCGTCGACCGCCGGCGGCTCACCCACGTCGATCGCTCGGGCCGGCCGCGGATGGTCGACGTCAGCGCGAAGCCCGCCACCGCGCGCCGGGCGGTCGCCGAGGCGATCGTCGGTCTCAGCCAGGAGACCCTGAGCCTCGTCATCGATGGTGGCGGGCCGAAGGGCGATGTCCTCGGAGTCGCCGAGCTCGCCGGCGTCATGGGCGCGAAGCGGACGAGTGAGCTCATCCCGCTGTGCCATCCGCTCACCCTCACGGACCTCGTCGTCCAGATCACGCCGGATCGAGCCGCGAGCGCGCTCCGGATCCGGGCCGAGGCGGCGACGACCGGCCAGACCGGCGTGGAGATGGAGGCGATGACGGCCGCCGCGATCGCCGCCCTCACGGTCTACGACATGGTGAAGGGCGTCGAACGAGGCGTCGAGATCCGGTCCGTGTCCCTCGTCAGCAAGAGCGGCGGCGCGAGCGGGACGTGGACGCGCGATCGTCAGCCCGGCGGCGCCGCCTCCGGCTCGCGGCCCTCCCGTCCGTCCACCGGCGGGCCGAAACATCGGCCGGGCGATCGGATGGCCGGCAGACTGCCGGGCCGCCGGACGGGCGGCGGACCCGCGACCGGCTGATGGCAGGGTCCGTCCGCACGGCGTTCGTCCTCACGGCGAGCGACCGCAGCGCCGCCGGTGAGCGCCCCGACGCCTCAGGCATCGCGGTCGCGGCCCGGCTCATCGACCTCGGGTTCAGCGTCGAGCGGGCGGTCGTCGCCGACGACCGGCCGGCGATCGCGGCGGCGCTCCGCGCGGCGGCGGCGCGCCATCCGCTCGTCGTCACGACCGGCGGCACGGGTCTCACGCCGCGCGACGTCACGCCACAGGCGACGCGCGAGGTGGTCGACTACGAGGTGCCGGGGATGGCCGAGCTCATGCGCGCCGAGGGCAGGCGGTCGACGCCGTTCGCCGCCCTCAGCCGGGCCGTCGTCGGCGTGCTCGGCCGGACGCTCATCGTCAACCTGCCGGGGAGTCCTCGAGGCGCGGCCGAGTCGCTCGAGACGATCGTCCCGCTCCTCGATCACGCCCTCGAGACGCTCGCCGGTCCGTTCGACCACGGGTCCGCGGCTGTCGGCCCTCGGTCTGCTCGAAGGAGTCGCTGATGCCGTCCGCCTTCGACCATGTCGCCGGGTACCCGCTCGTCTTCCCGCTCTTCTACGGGGCGCTCGCCGGGTTCGCCCTCGTCATGGCCCGCCACCTCCGGATCTTCGCCGTGGCCCGGCCGGTGCGGCCGTTCGCGGCCGTCCCGCGGCGGATCGGCGGGCTCGTCCAGTACGCCTTCGCCCAGCGGAAGATGTTCAAGGATCCACGGGCGGCGGTCATGCATGCCGGGATCTTCTGGGGCTTCGTGCTGCTCACGATCGGGACGACGAACATCGTCACCGGCGGGATCGTCGAGGCGATCCTCCGAGCGCCGTTCGGCGGTGCGCTCTGGACCGCGCTGACGCTCCTCCAGAACGTCGTCGCCGTGGTCGTCCTGGGTTCGATCGCCTGGGCCTTCGAACGGCGGCTCATCGCGCGGCCCGCGCGCCTCACCTACACGCGCGATGCGCTCGTCATCCTCGCCATGATCGGCGGCGTCGTGGCGACCGAGCTCCTCGCCCAGGCGGCCGAGTCGGCGCGCTTCGGCGACATCGCGGGCGCGCTCGTCGCGAATGCCGTGGGCTCGCCATTCCGGTTCCTCGATCCGGGCATCCTCGAGGTGGGGTTCCTCGCCTTCTGGTGGGCCCACGTCCTCCTCGTCGCCGCGTTCCTCGTCTACCTCCCCTTCAGCAAGCACCTCCACATCGTCACGAGCTTCCCGAACATCTACTTCCGCAAGCTCGCTCCGCGGGGCGAGCTGCCGGCCATGGATCTCGAGGCGGCGGACGCGACGTTCGGCCTGCGGACCCTCCAGGATCTCGGCTGGAAGGACCTCCTCGACGGGTTCACGTGCACCGAATGCGGGCGCTGCACCCAGGCCTGCCCGGCGAATTTCACCGGCAAGCCGCTCGACCCGAAGGCGTTCATCATGGGCATCCGGGAGATGTCCGTGGAGGCCGAGCACGGCCTCAACCTCATCCCGAACAACCCGGCGGTCCGCGAGGCCTATGGCCTCGACGATCGCCTCGCGCCCACGGCCCTCGGGCAGCCGATCGTCGACACCGCGATCCCGTATGACGCGGTGTGGGACTGCGTGACGTGCGGCGCCTGCGTCGAGGCGTGCCCGGTCCTCATCGAGCACGTCGACAAGATCGTCGGTCTGCGCCGCAACCTCGTCCTCGAGGAGAGCCGCTTTCCGAGCGAGCTCACGGCGGCCTTCCGCAACATGGAGGTCGCCGGCAACCCGTGGGGCCAGTCGCGAGCGGCCCGACTCGACTGGGCCGCCGACCTTCCGTTCGACGTCCCGACCGTCGCCGAGGTCGCCGCAGACGGTCGGCTCGATGACCTCGAGGTGCTCTACTGGGTGGGCTGCGCCGCGGCCTTCGACGAGCGGAACCGGCGGGTCGCCCGGGCGTTCGCGACCTGCCTGGACGCCGCCGGCGTCCGGTTCGCGGTCCTCGGACAGGAGGAATCGTGCACCGGCGATCCGGCCCGTCGGATGGGCAACGAATACGTCTACCAGCTCCTCGCCACGGCGAACGTGGCGACGCTCGAACGGTATGCGATGGGGAAGCGGACGATCGTCACCGCCTGTCCGCACTGCTTCAACACGATCGGCAACGAATACGGCCAGTTCGGTGGTCGCTATCGGGTCGTCCATCACAGCCAGTACCTCGCCGAACTCCTCGCCAGCGGACGGCTCCGGACCTGGGCCGCGGACGGGACGGCACGGTCCGTGACGTACCACGATTCGTGCTACCTCGTCCGCTACAACGGCGTCGCCGCCTCGCCCCGTGACGTCCTCGGCGCCGTGCCGGGGATCGAGCTGCGGGAGATGGAGCGCAGCGGTCGGGACACATTCTGCTGCGGGGCGGGCGGGGGTCGGATGTGGATGGAGGAGACGCGCGGGACGCGGATCAACGCGGAGCGGACGCGCCAGGCGCTCGCGACGGGCGCAGGGACGCTCGCGACGGGCTGTCCGTTCTGCATGACGATGCTCAAGGATGGGCTCGCCGATGCGGGCCACGGTCCGGGCACGAGCGAGCCGATCGCCTCGGCCGACATCGCCGAACTCCTCGCCGCAAGCCTCGCCCCGACGGGTCAGGGCGGCGGCCGTCAGCTGCCCGTCATCCAGTGACCGGGCGGCGGATCGGCCGCCGAGCCTCACCGGAACGTCCGGCTCGTCGCGGGTCCCCGAAGGTACCGCCGGTGGCGCGACCGCCCGGTGCTAGGATGCGGCCGGAGGCCGCCCAGTGATCGACGACTCGCCGCCCCGGCCGTACCGCCTCACCGACGAGCACCTCATGCTGCGGGACGCGGTCCGCCTCCTCGCCGATGAGCGGATCGCCCCGCGCGCCGCGGAGATCGACCGCTCAGCCAGCTTCCCGTGGGACGTCCGGGACCTGCTCGCGAGTCACGACATCCTCGGTCTCCCGTTTCCGGTCGAGTATGGAGGGGTCGGCGGCGATCTCCTCTCCGTCTGCCTCGCCATCGAGGCGATCGCCCGCGTTTGCGCCACGTCGGCGCTCATCGTCGCGGTCCAGGAGCTCGGCGCGCTGCCGCTGCTGCTCGCCGCCGACGACGACCAGAAGGCACGCTGGCTCCCCGCCCTCGCCACCGGCGAGCAGCTCGTGGCGTTCGCCCTGACGGAGGCGGAGGCGGGCTCGGACGCGGCGGCCGCCCGCACACGTGCCGTTCGGGACGGCGCCGACTATGTCATCGACGGGAGCAAGCGCTTCATCAGCCAGGGCGATATCGCCGATCTCGTCGTGGTGTTCGCCGTCACCGAGCCCGAGGCAGCGCGCCATCGCAACCTGTCGTGCTTCGTCGTCGAGCACGGGGCGCCGGGCTTCAGCTCGCCACGGGTCGAGCACAAGATGGGGATCCGCGGCTCGACGACCGCCGAGCTCACCTTCGACGGGGTCAGGGTCGGGTCGGACCACCGGATCGGCGCGGAGGGGGAGGGGTTCTCGATCGCGATGCGGACGCTCGACCGGTCCCGGCCGGCGATCGCCGCCCAGGCGGTCGGGATCGCCCAGGGCGCGCTCGACGTGGCGGCGCGCTATGCGACCGAGCGCCGTCAGTTCGGCCGCTCGATCGGCGAGTTCCAGCTCGTGGCCGGGATGCTCGCCGACATGGACGCTGCGACGGAATCGGCCCGCCAGCTCCTCTACGCGGCGTGCGCGGCGATCGACGATGGCGCGCCGGACGCCGCCCGCTGGTCCGCGATGTGTAAACTCGTGGCCGGGGACGCCGCGATGCGGGTGACCACGGACGCGGTCCAGGTCCTCGGCGGCTACGGCTACACGGACGAGTTCCCCGTCGAACGCATGATGCGCGACGCGAAGATCACCCAGATCTACGAGGGCACGCAGCAGATCCAGCGGCTCGTCGTGGCACGCTCCCTGCTCGGGAGGCGCGACTGACGACGATCCGGCGGAGCCCGTCCGCCCATACAGGAGGACCGCTCAGCGGTGCACATCGTCGTCCTCACCAAGCCCGTCCCGGACACGACCGGACAGGAGCGCCTCGGGCCGGATGGCCGGCTCGACCGGGCGGCCGTCCCAACCGTCGTCAACGCGAACGACGAGTACGCCCTCGAGGCGGCCCTACGCCTCGTCGAGGGGCACCCCGATGGCGGCGAGGTGACCCTCCTCGCGATGGCCCCGCCGGACGCACCGGAGACGCTCCGCAAGGCGCTCGCGATGGGGGCGACGCGCGGCATCCTCGTGACCGACCCGGTCCTCGCCGGGTCGTGTGTCCGGTCCACCGTGACGATCCTCAGCGCTGCGCTCCGGACGCTGACCTACGACCTCATCCTCGCCGGTGCGGACACGTCGGACGGCGGCGGCGGCGTGGTCGCCGCCGGGGTGGCCACCCGGCTCGGCCTGCCGTACCTCTCATACGCGGCGGGGCTCGAGGTCCACGACGGGCGGGTCCACGTCCGGCGGATCTCGCCGCTCGGCTACGACGTCCTCGAGGCGCCGCTCCCGGCCCTCGTCGTCGCGACCCAGGCGCTCGGCGAGCCGCGATACCCGTCGCTCAAGGGGATCATGGGCGCACGAACCAAGGAGATCGCCGTCCGATCGCTCGCCGACCTCGGCATCGACCCGGCCGCGGTCGGCGGCGCGGCCTCCACGACGGCCATCGTCACAACGCGAACGCCGCCGGCGCGCGGCGCGACGCGGGTCGTGCGCGGCCCCGCCGCGGAGGTCGCGCGGGAGGTCGTCGACTTCCTCGTCGCGCGGAGGATCGTCTGATGGCGGGCGCGATCTGGGTCGTCGGCGAGGCGGCGGCGGACGGCCTCGCCCGGATCTCCGCCGAGGTCGCCACGCTCGGCCGCGCGCTCGGCGCCGCCGCCGGTCGGGACGTCGTCGGGATCGTCGCCGGCGTCACCCCGGGTGCAGCGGCCGCCGGCCTCGCCGCGTACCTCCCGCGGGTCCTCGAGGTGGAGGTGCCCGCAGCCGCCGCGACGACCGCAGTCGCCGCCAGCGCACCGGCGATCGCGGCCCTCGCCGCGCGCGACGATCCCGCCTGGATCCTCCTTGGCGCCTCGCCGGACGGTCGCGATCTGGCGGGGACCCTCGCGGTCCTGCTCGATCGGGGGGTCCTCGTGAACGCCTCGGCGGTCTCGTGGGACGGGCACGGCCCGCTCGTCGAGGCGAGCGTCTTCGGCGGCCGGCTCATCGTCTCGAGCGGCTTCACCGGCGACCGTGGCATCGTCACCGTCCGGCCGAACAGCGTGGTCGCCGAGGCGGCGGCAAGCGCCGGCATCGTCGAGAAGACCATCGCCCCGGCGACGGCATCGCTCCCGGAGGTAACGGTCGTCGAGCGGGTCCAGGCGAGCGCCTCGGCGGTCTCCATCGACGAGGCGCGGATCGTCGTCTCGGGCGGGCGCGGCGTCGGGGGACCGGACGGGTTCCGCGTCGTGGAGGACCTCGCGGCCGCCCTCGGCGGCGTGGTCGGGGCGACCCGTGCGGCGGTCGACGCCGGCTGGATCCCGTACAGCCAGCAGATCGGACAGACCGGCAAGATCGTGAAGCCGGAGCTCTACCTCGCGCTTGGGATCTCGGGTGCGATCCAGCACAAGGTCGGGATGCAGACGGCCGCCACGATCGTCGCGGTCAATCGCGACCCCGACGCGCCGATCGCGGAGTTCGCCGACCTTGTCGTCATCGGCGACCTGTTCGAGATCGCCCCGGCCATCGCCCGCGAAGTCCGCGCCCGGTCGAGCTGACGGGCCCCCGGGGAGCAGCGTGCCGATCGCGGTCGTCATCCCGCTCGTCGCGTTCGTCGCCCTCGCCGTCGTCTTCGTCGCCGTCCTGCGCCGAACGGGGACACTGCTCGCCGCTGCCCGGCGCGACGCGGCGTTCCAGGGCGCGGTGGCGGAGTTCGCCGTCCGGATCGACGGTGCCATCGGCGCCGTCGTGGCTCGGGTCGACGGCGTGCGACGGCACCAGGTCGATGCCGGGAACATCGCCGGCGACCTGGGCTCGGTCCGCGAGATCCTCGAGCGCGAGATCGAGGCCGCGCGGCGCCTGCCAACGAGCGACGGCCGACCGGACCCGCGCACCGGGCTCGCGACCGAGATCGGGCGGGCCGCGCGGGCGCTCGACATGGTCGCTCACGGCTGCACGCTCATCGCTGGCGGCCAGGGCCGCAACGGCGAGCTCGAGGCGCAGACATCGATCAAGCGCGGCTATCTCAACCTCATCCACGCTCGTGAGGCGATCGCCCAGCTGGCGGTCGATGCGACCACCGGTGCGCGACGTTCGCCGACGGACGCTCGGGGCACCTCGGCGACGAGCGATCGCTGGGCCTGACCACACGATGTAGTGGTATCCTCGAGGGACACCACTATCGGTAGTGGTCGGCGACGGGAGCCTCGATGCGCTGTCCACAATGCGGCGAACACGAGACGCGGGTCGTCGACTCGCGGGATCTGGACGACTCGGCCACGATCCGGCGCCGCCGGGAGTGCTCGACGTGCGCCACGCGATTCACGACGTACGAGCGCATCGAGGCCGCCCGGCTCGTGGTGATCAAGCGTGACGGGACGCGCCAGGAATTCGACCGCGACAAGCTCGCCGAGGGGCTCGACAAAGCGCTCACCCGGCGGCCGGTCCCCGAGGGCGCGGCGGACGAGGCGGCGGACGCGATCGAGGCAGAGCTCCGGGCAGCGGGCGTCACCGAGGTGCCGAGCTCACGGATCGGCGCGGCGGCCATGGAGAAGCTCCGCGGCATCGACCAGATCGCCTACATCCGGTTCGCGTCGGTCTACCAGAGCTTCGAGGACCTCGAGGACCTCAAGCGCGAGGTGGACACCCTGTACGCGACGCGCGGCGTGGCCGGGGTCGTGAGTGGCGAGCGGGCGTGAGCGTCCTCGCCGACCGCGACATCCGGATCGAGCTCGAGTCGGGCCGCGTGCGGATCGACCCGTACGATCCCGCCGACCTGCAGCCCTCGTCGGTGGACCTCCACCTCGACCGCAGCTTCCGGGTATTCCGCAACAATCGCTACGCCTTCATCGACGTCCGTTCGCCGCAACCCGATCTCACGGAGTTGCTGCGGGTCGCGGACGACGAGGCGTTCATCCTCCATCCCGGCGAGTTCGTGCTCGGCCAGACCGTCGAATGGGTCGAGCTCCCGGACGATCTCGTCGCGCGTCTCGAGGGCAAGAGCTCGCTCGGGCGGCTCGGCCTCCTCATCCACTCGACCGCCGGCTACGTCGATCCGGGCTGGAAGGGAAATCTCACCCTCGAGTTGAGTAACGTCGCGAACCTGCCGATCGCCCTGTACTTCGGGATGCGGATCGGCCAGATCAGCTTCTTCCGGATGTCGAGCCCGGTGGAGCGACCGTACGGCTCACGCGGCCTGGGCTCGAAGTACCAGGGCCAGTCCGAGCCCACCGCGTCGGCGTACCACGAGGACTTCGCCGCCGATCGCCGCCCCTCGGACCCGGTTCGCCGCGACTGAGGGGCGATCGATGGGCATGGCGGACGCGTTTGCCTGGAGCGCGGATCTCGGCGGCGGGACGAGCGTCGGGCTCATCCGGGCCGGGACATTCCGATCGGACGCGGGTGCCCTCTTCGGTCCGGTCCCGCGACTGCTCTGGGAGCGTCACGTCGTCGACGAGCTGGACGCCGACCACCGTCTCCTCCAGGCCCTCAACTGCCTCGTGGTGGAGACGCCCTCGGGACGGGTCCTCGTCGAGACCGGGATCGGCGAGCGGATCGACGAGCGAACGCGGAGGATGCGAGCGTACGAGGGACCGCCGATCCTTGCGGCGCTCCGGTCCGCCTCGATCGACCCGGGATCGATCGACCTCGTGGTCATGAGCCATCTCCATTTCGATCACGCGGGCGGGCTCCTCGCGGCGGACGGGGAGCGGGCGTTTCCCCGAGCGAGGATCGTCGCCCAGCGGGCGGAGTGGGAGATCGCCGCCTCCCCGAACAGCCGGGTCGTCGCGAGCTACGTGCAGCCGGAGCTCGCGCTCGTCCGGGCGTGGGGCGAGGCGGACTGGGCGGAAGGGGAGCGCGAGCTCCTCCCGGGGGTGTCCGTCGTCCCGACCGGCGGACATTCGGCCGGCCACCAGGCGATCGTCGTCCGCGGTGCCGGTGCCGGCGCCCGGACGCTGGTCTTCTTCGGCGACCTCGCCATGCGGCCGTGGAGCGCGAACCCGCGCTGGATCACCGCCTTCGACGATTTCCCGCTCGACTCGGTGGACGTCAAGGCCCGGCTGTTCGCGGAGGCGGCCGGCGGCGGCTGGCTCGTGGTCCTCTCGCACGAGCGCGACACGCCCGCCGGGCGGCTCGTCGCCGATCGCGATCGCTACCGGTTCGAGCCGGTCTAGCGGGGATCCCCGGACACGTCGTTGACGAGGATGCCCATCGGATAGAGGCGGCCGGGCCAGATTCCGCCAGATGGTCATGAGGCGGGCGCTGGTCTGCACATCGCTGACAGGTGGCCCTCACCCGGGCATCTGGCAGGATCCAGACGCCGGCCCGGCCCGGCCCGGCCCACGCTCAGGTCTGCCAGCGCCGCGTGGGGAGTCGATGACCGTCGCCCGCGTGGTGGTCGTTTGTCAGGAACGCGTGTGGCGACGTGTCGCGACGTACCACGGCCGGTCGTCGGATCCGGTGGAAGCCGGCCAGGTCTGCGTTGTCGACAACGTCCGCGGGAATCACGGCTATGGCATAGCGCTCCCGGCGGGGACGCCGAGGGGCGCGGACGGGGGCGCGGATGGCGGGGCGGCGGGCAGGATCGCCTCGACCTCCGCGGCGGCGGACGCCATCGTCATCGGGCCCTGGATGACAGCGCGGATGATGCCGTTCGGGTCGACGAAGAACTGGGTCGGCAGGGCGAAGACGCCGTAGCGGTGGAAGATGTCGGCGGAGATGTCGGCCGCGATCGTGTACTGGAGGCCGTAGCGGGCGGCGTAGGCCGCGACGTCGGCCACACTCGTCTCCTGGACACTGATCGCGACGAGCGCGAGGCCGCGATCGCGGTAGGCGGCATAGGTGTCGCGGAGGACCGGGGTCTCCGCCTGGCACGGCGGGCACCACGTCGCCCAGAAGTCGATCCACACGCCGCGGCCGCGGAGCGCCGCGAGGCTCAATGGCCGGCCGGCGAGGTCGGACAAGGTGAACGTCGATCCGTCGGCGCGGGTCACGGTGAAGTCCGGAGCGCGATCGCCCGGTCGCAGGCCCACGGCAGGCGGCGAGCCGATGAGGTACGGCGTGGCCCGTGGATCGCGGGCCCCGATGGCTCCCGTCGTGCCGAGCGGCGCCGTGACGCCGAGGAGCAGGATGATGGCCACGACGACCACGACGAGGCCGGCGGCGAGCTGGCGCGCCCCGAACGGTCCGATGAGCCCGTGGCGCGGCGGGCGGTGCTCGAAGGTCGGGCGCTCGCGGGACACTAGATCGCCGTGTTGAAGTTGAAGTACCGCGGCAGCAGGGCGAGCCATCCGGCGAGCATCGCGACGCCGATCCCGACGACGAGGAGCCCGCCGACGAGCGAGACGATCCGACCGTGCGCGACGAGTGGCCGCAGGAGTCCGGGCGCCCGATCGTAGAGCGCTCCGAGGACGAGGAACGGGATGCCGAGCCCGAGGGTGTAGCCGACGAGGAGCGTCGCGCCCGGCCCCGCCGAGCCGGAGGTCGCGGCCATCGTGAGGATCCCGCCGAGGATGATCCCGATGCACGGCGTCCAGCCGATCGCGAAGATGGCTCCGAGGCCGAAGGAGGCGAGCGCGCCGCCACGGCGGTCCACGAGGCGACCGCCGAGCCGATCGAGACGGGCCGCGCCGGGCTCCCGCCCAACCGCGGTCGCCGCGAGGGACAGCGTCCCTGTCGACGTGGCCACGGAGGCCGCCGCTCCGGCGTCGAGGGGTCTCCAGACCCGCTCGAGGAAGCCGATGCGGACGATCCCGGCGAGGGACAGACCCATGACGATGAGGACGATCCCGCCGACCTGGCGGAGCTCCGGAAGGATGGCCACGAGCGGCCCGCCCGCATAGGTCGCGGTGATCCCGAGGAGGGTGAACACGACGCCGAATCCGGCCACGTAGGCGGCCGCGCTCCCGAGGGCCAGCCAGCGCGATGGCGGGACCGACGGGTCGCGACCGGCGACGGCCACGGACGTCAGCTGGGCAAGGTACGCCGGTACGAGCGGCAGGACGCACGGCGAGAGGAAGCTGATGAGACCCGCGACGACCGCGACGCCGAACGAGAGGTCGGTCCCCCCGTCCGGCCCGCTCGCCGCCACACCCGCGGCCGCCTGGATCGCCGCCGACGGCAGCGCCCACAGCGCGGCGATCATCCGCCCAGCCCCTCCGTGACGAACCGGCGGATCGCCGCCCCGGAGGTGGCGAGCCGGAGCTGGCGCCCGGCGATCTCGAGGACGGGGATCTCCTCCGCATGCGCGGCGAACCAGCGATCGTCTGTCGTGATGTCGCGATCCTCGATCGGCGAGACGCTCCGGCCTGCGGAGCGCCGCTCGGCCATGAGGGTCTCGAGGAACTCCCGGGTCTCCTCGCAGAGGCCGCAGCCGGGCTTGCCGTAGAGGATGATCGTCGGGTTCGGGTCGGTCGGGTGGATCGGTGCCGGCATCGCGGGCATTCTAGTCGCGAGCCAACGGACCGGCCCGGCAGTCTGACTCGGGTCCGCCGTCGCTGCGCGGTACGATGGCGGTCCGCGCCCCCGTAGCTCAGTGGATAGAGCGAGGCCGTCCTAAGGCCTGCGTCGGCGGTTCGAGTCCGTCCGGGGGCGCCACGAACGATCCGTGTGTCCAGCCACACGGTCTTCGCACAGACAGTTGCGCGGATGAGGTGCAGACTATGGAGGCGCCTGGGTCGTCGAGGATCTGAACCACCCGCCAGGCATCGCTCGAGAGTTCGTGAAGCACGATGAGCAACTACCAGGTCGAACCCGCATCTCGCCCGCAGGCGGTGACGGAAGCAGCGATCAAGGCCCGTCGCGACGGGCAGGTCCAGGGCATCTCCCGCCGGACGCTTCTCCGTCGTTCACTCGGAGGCGGGATCGCCCTCTGGTTGTTCGAACTCGGCGCCGGCACGATCGGTTTCCTCTGGCCGAGCCTGGCCGGTGGCTTCGGTGGGGTCTTCACGCTCGGCACCATCGACGACGCTGCGAGGACGATGGACACGATCGGGACCCAGTTCAAGGACGGCGCGCCAGCCCATTTCCTTGCCGCGCAGGCATTCGTCATGCTCATCAACCCTGACGTCTACAAGTTCATCCCGGGTGCCAGCCCGGAGGGCGACGGTGCGGCGACGAACGTGCGGACGCTCTGGCATCGCTGTACGCATCTCGGCTGCACGCCGAACTTCTGCCCCTCGAATTTCTGGTTCGAGTGCCCCTGCCATGGATCGCGCTACGACCGCCTCGGCATCAAGATCCTCGGCCTGGGGCCCGCACCGCGGAGCCTTGACCGCTTCGCCTCGACGGTCGACGCCAAGGGGGTCCTGACAGTCGATACGGGCAAGATCACCCTCGGCCCTCTGCCGATCGCCCTCGGCCAGCCGGGCGTCATCCCGGCCACGTCGCCGGTCAGCTGTCTCTGATCACGCCCGCGGTTCCCCGCATCGTCCCCGCGACCGACCTCGGCGGAGTGAAGGTCCTCAAGCACGGTGACCTGTTCCTCCTGTCGGACGGTCTCGGCGACGTCCATGTCGACAGCCGCGGTCTCGGCCTCTACGAGGGGGACACGCGGATCCTGTCGTGCCTCCTCCTGCGGTTGAACGGGGAGCGCCCCGTCCTCCTTCGCGGAGATACCGGGGCGAACCACCGCGGCGTGATCCAGATGACGAATCCGGACACCCTGCCCGACCAGCGCAGGAAGGTGGACCCCCGGCTCTCCCTGGCTCGCGAATCGCTCGGCATCACCCGCGAGCGCGTCCTCGATCGTGGCTTCCGCGAACGGATCACCCTGACGAACTTCAGCCCCCACCGGGAGCACCTCCGGATCGACCTCCGCATCGCCTTCGACGCGGCGGACATCTTCGAAGTCCGTGGGAGGCGCAGGCCCAGCCGCGGCGAGTTCGAGCCGATCGTGATCGGAGATGGAGGACGGCTCAGGTTCGGCTACGTCGGCCTCGATGCGCGCCTGCGGTCGGTGTTCGTGCATCCGCACGGGCCCGCGCGGGCGACGAGCGTCGACGAGGGCGAGGGATCGGTCATGCTGACGTGGGATCGCGTCCTCGCCCCCGGAGCGCGCGCCGAGCTCGGCTGGTCGATCTGGAGCAGGCTCTCGCCGCCGCGAGTCGTCCGCACAGGTCGGCGCGCTCGCGCGGCGACCGCGATCCCCATCGCTCCGAAGGTGGATCCCGCGCCCGGCGCCGAGGCATACCGCGTCTGGCTCGACGGCGGGACGACCGTGAAGTCGGACAATGAGCTCTTCGACCTCACGATCCGCCGCTCGTTCGCCGATCTCCGCTTCCTGCTCAACGAGGGACCGGGCCCGGGCGAACGCTATGTCGCGGCCGGCGTGCCCTGGTACGCGACCCTGTTCGGACGCGACGCGATCCTCACCGGCTACGAGGCGCTCGCCTTCCGACCATCGATCGCGATCGAGGCGCTCGAGGTGCTCGCCGCCCGCCAGGCCACCTCAGTCGACGATTCGCGCGACGCGCAACCGGGCAAGATCCTCCACGAGCTGCGAACCGGGGAGATGGCTCGCGCCGGCGAGCTGCCCCACACGCCGTACTACGGCAGTGTCGACTCCACCCCGCTGTGGCTCATCCTCCTCTGCGCGGCGTACGACTGGACCGGCGATCGCGCCCTCATCGACCGCCTCTGGCCCAATGCGATCGCCGCGCTCGACTGGATCGATCGCTACGGGACCGACGAGCACGGCTTCCTCGTCTACGAGCGACGGGCCCCGGAGGGCCTCATCAACCAGGGCTGGAAGGACTCGGGCGACTCGGTCCGCGACCGGGCCGGGGGACTCGTGGACGCGCCGATCGCTCTCGCCGAGGTCCAGGGCTATGTCTACGACGCGAAACGGCGGATCGCCGGCCTCGCCCGCGTGCGCGGCGACGACGCACTCGCCGCACGGCTCGAACAGGAGGCCGAGACGCTGCGGCGGCGGTTTGAGGCCGCCTTCTGGGTCGCCGATCGCGGCTACTACGCGATGGCCATCGGTCGCGACGGTCGGCTCGCGGACGCCATCACCTCGAATCCCGCACAGGCGCTGTGGACGGGGATCGTCGATCCCGATCGGGCGGCTGCGGTGGTCGCGATGGCGACCAGTCCAGGCCTCGACTCGGGATGGGGGATCCGGACGTACGCGGCCGGACAGCCCGGCTACAACCCGATCGGATACCACACCGGCTCCGTCTGGCCGCACGACACGGCGCTCATCGTCGACGGGCTCAGGCGCTACGGCTTCCGCGACGTCGCCGACGTCCTCGCCGGCAAGGTCCTCGAGGCCGCCCAGTCATTCCCGGACTTCCGGCTGCCGGAGCTCTTCTGCGGCTTCTCGCGCGCGGAGGTCGGCGTGCCCGTCCCGTATCCGGTCGCCTGCTCCCCGCAGGCCTGGTCGGCGGGGGCTCCGCTGCTGTTCCTCACCGCGCTGCTGGGATTGCGGCCGAACGCGCACCGTCGTGAGCTCGAGCTCGTCAACCCGCAGCTGCCATCGTGGCTGACGAGTGTCACGATCAGCGATCTTCGAGTCGGGTCCGCCTCCGTGGACCTCCTGTTCCACCGCTGGCGCGGCACGACGAGCGCGGAGGTCCTCCGCAAGCGGGGCGATCTCTCGGTTACGATCCGGATCTGAGGTCGGCCCGTCCTTCGCGGTCGGCGACGACAGTCCGATAGATCCGCTCGTAGGCGTCCGTCATCCGCGTCGCGGAGAACCGTTCGAGGACCGATCGGCGGATCTCGCGCCGATCGAGCCCGGCGACGTCAGCAAGGCGGCGGGCCAGGGTGGCCGTGCGCGAGGCGAGATAGCCGTCGCGCCCCTCCCGCACGATCTCCGGCAGGGCGCCGACCGGTCGGGCGACGACGGGCGTCCCGCAGGCGAGCGACTCAATGGCCACGAGGCCGAACGGTTCGGGCCAGGAACCGGGCATAAGCGTCGCATAGCTCGTCGCAAGGAGCCGATCCCGCTCCGCGCCGGACAGCTCGCCGAGATACTCGACGTCCGCGGTTCGCAGCGCAGGCAGGAAGACCGCCTCGTGATAGGCGAGCTCCGTGGGCGTCCAGCCGGCCTTGGCTGCCACCCGGAGTCGCCGACCGCTGAGGCGCGCGATCGAGATCGCATCGAGGATGCCCTTCTCGGGCGCGATCCGGCCGACGAAGCAGAGATCCTCGCCGGGCGCTTCGCTGAATGGCGACGCTGTCAGATCGAGCCCGTTGTGGATGACCGCGGTCCACGCGGCGGACGGTCGTGTCGACGCCTGGGCGGCGCTGATCGCCACGAGCTGCGCAGCCGGGTCGGCCAGGGTCCGGGCGGCCCAGGGCTGGTCGAGACGGCCATGGAAGGTGACGACCACCGGCGATCGAGTCGCGCGTGCGAGGAGCAGGCCAGCCCCCTCGAGGTGGGCGTGGATGACATCGAACGAACCCTCGTGATGGAGGACCTCGAGCATGGTGCTCACCACGTACGGCCAGGGGTCGGCCGCGACGCCGCTCCCCCGGAGCGCGCGGGCGACCGTCGGGATGAGGCGTGCTCGTGCCGTCGAATCGCCACTCGCGAACAGGGTCAGGTCGTGGCCGCGACGCGTGAGCTCGGCCGTCAGGGCGGCCACGATCCGTTCGGTGCCACCGTAGCCTGGAGGAGGCACGGCTTCGACCGGCGGCGCGACCTGGGCGATCCGCATCGGCGCCCCCGGGCGCGGGGACGTCCGAGCGATGGTTCCGCGACGATTCATCGTCGACGAAGCCTATCCGCTGGCCGTCCACGGTGCCGCCGATGGGCGCGCCTGCGGTCCCGCCTGCCGAGCCGCGGTCCCGCCGGTATCCTGTCCGGGCATGTCGCGCCCCCATGTCCCTCAACCGATCGTCGACCTCGCCCACGCGCGACGGACGGCGAGGCTCGCCCACGACTGGTCCCGCGCGGACGCGCTCCACGCGGCGATCGCGGCTGCCGGCTGGACGGTCATCGACGCCGGCGTCGACTTCGATCTCCGACCGCTCCGCCCAGCCGACGTCGTCCGCGACGGGACCACGATCCATGGTTCGTCCGAGTCGGTCCCGTCGCGCCTCGCCGACCCACCGAGCGAGCCGTACACGGTCGTCGTCCCGGTCGTCGCGCCGCCCTCGGCGGAGGAGGGCGCGGAGCGTCGATCGGCGGCCTCCGGGACCGCGATTTGGCTCCCCGACGTCGACCCGAGCCGGATCGTCGCGGTCGTCATGGAGCAGTCGCCCTCGGCTTCCTCGGGCTCGATCGAGACGATCCGGCTCGCCGGTCGGCCCACCCCGGGGGCACTGCGGAACGCGGGCTGTCGGCGGGCGCGCGGGACCGTCGTCGTCGTCGTCGCGATGACCGTCAGCCGGGACGCGATCGATCGCCTCATCGCCGGTCTCGGCGACCCCGAGGTCGCCATCGTCGGCACGCTCGGGCTTCGATCCGCTGACCTGCGGCGCTTCGATCCGATCGAGGGCATCGCCGAGGTCGATCCCGTCGCCGTGAGCGGTGCGGCGATCGCGTTCCGGCGCGACGAGTTCGAGCGCCACGGGCCGTTCGACGAGCTGTACCGCACGGAACGCTGGCTGGACATCTGGTGGAGCGTCGTCCTCCGCGACGCCGGTCGCGGGGGAGCTTCGCGGCGGGCGGTCGCGGTCCCGGACGGACGAGGCGACCGGCAGGCCGCGCTCGATCCGCGCGGCGCGAAGCGCGACGGATACCGCTTCCTCGACCGGTTCCGGGACCGCCCGGATCTCCTCCCGGAACATCACCGCGCGGGGGTCGACCGACCCTGACGAAGGAGACGCCGCCTATACTCCCGCCCATGGCGGCTCCGGCGTTCGTGGTCCCTGGACAACGCCGTCGCGGAAGGGCGCCGGTCATCGGTCTCGTCCTCGCCGTCGCCGGCATCTCCATCGCTCTCGCCTGGCCGTATGGCGGGGTGGCTCGAGGCGCTGCGCCGGACAGCGTCACGATCCTCGGCGGCGCCGCGACGACACTCGATCCTGCGGCCCAGGGCGACGTTGCCAGCGCTGCCGTCACCGCCCAGATCTACGAGAGTCTCACCGCCTTCGATCCCGGCCTCATCCTGCGGCCGGCGCTCGCGGCGTCATGGGACGTCGCGCCGGGCGGCCGTCGCGTGGTCTTCCACCTCCGACCGAACCTGACCTTCTCCGACGGGACGCCCCTGACGGCCGCCGATGTCGTCCGGAGCTGGCTGCGGGTCATCGATCCCCGGGCTCCCTCGCCGCTCGCGTCGCTCCTCGCCGATGTCGTCGGCGCGTCGGCGTTCCTGCGCGGGAGCTCGACGGACCCGTCCACCGTCGGCCTCAGGGCCAACGGCTCGGACGTCGAGGTGGACCTCGTCCAGCCGGCCGCCGATGTCGCCGCGATCATCGCCAGCCCAACCTTCGGCGTCGTCCCATCGAGCGGCCCCCTCGACGGCAGTGTCGGCAGCGGCGGATACGTCGTGACCGCGACCTCGGCGACGGAGCTCACGCTCACCGCGAATCCGCGGTACTGGGCCGGCCGGCCGGTCATCGGCACGGTGCATCTGCTCACCACCCTCGGCGGCCGCAGCCCGGTCGACGCGTTCACCGCCGGGACGGTCGACTACACACCGATCGACGACACGGATGCCGCCTGGATCGCCTACGACCAGGCGCTCGGACCGTCCCTGCGGTCCGTCCCATCGCTCTCGGTCGAATACCTCGGGTTCGACGTCCGCCAGCATCCGTTCGACGACGTTCGCGTCCGACAGGCATTCGCGCTCGCGGTGGACTGGGCCCGCCTCGTCACGCTTGCATCGACCGGGACCAGCGTTCCCGCCACGAGCATGGTGCCGCCGGGGATCCCCGGGCGTCCGCCGGGCGACTTCAGCGAGCACGCCGACCCGACCGCCGCGCGGCAGCTCCTCGCGGCGGTCGGCTACCCGGGCGGGGCCGGCTTCCCGAGCATCACCTACCTGTCCGGCGGGACACCGATCGACGCGGGCATCGTCCGCCAGCTGCACGATGTCCTCGGCGTGACGATCGGCTACGAGACGATGGACTTCAACTCGTACTTCGCCCGGCTCGCCTCGGCCCCGCCAGCGATCTGGTCGCTCGGATGGTCGGCCGACTACCCGGGATCGAACGACTTCCTCGGCCTGTTGCTCGGGACCGGGCAGGCGAACAACTACGGCCATTGGAGCTCGGCGACCTTCGACGCGGCGATCGCGGCGGTGGCGACCGCGACGGACGCGGCGGCGGCCAAGGACGCCTATGCGCGTGCCCAGACGATCGTCCACGATGCGGCGCCGGTCATCCCGATCTCGTATGGCTCGGGCTGGGCGCTGTCGCGGTCGGGCCTTCTGGGTGCCGCAGACGGCGGGGTCGGGTTCATCCGGTTCGCCGGCCTGGCGTGGGGGCCATGAGACGGCCGCCGCGCCCCGGCCGCGTGACGCCGGCTCTCCGCATCGTCGGCGCGATCGTGCTGGCGATCTCGAGTGGACTCCTGCCCGCCGGGGCCGCGAACGTCGCCGCGGCCGGGGCGACGTTCGGCACGCCGACGGCGGCCTCGACGTTCGGCACGAGTGTCGTCTTCACCCAGCCGGTCGCCCTCGCGACGGCTCCCGATCGAGCCGAGATCCTCATCGATGCGCCCGGCTCGATCGGTCCGAACGTCACCGAGGTGCCGCTGCCGCCGAGCGGCGCCCGGACGCTCCGCTTCTCCCTCCCGCTCGCTGGCGGACACCTGTTCCCGAACACGACGCTGACCGCCCGCTGGCGCCTCACCTACGGGACCCGCGTGGAGATCGGGCCCGCCGTCGCCGTGGTCTACGCCGACACGCGGTTCGCGTGGCGGACCCTGACCGGCTCGCTCATCCGGATCCACTGGTACGACGGCGACGGCGCGTTCGGCGCCCGTGCCCTCGCGATCGCGGAAAGCGGGGTCCGCACCGCCGAGCAGCTCCTCGGCGTCACCGAGACCGCGCCGATCGACTTCTTCGTCTATGCGGCGCAGGCTCCCTTCTACGACGCGCTCGGTCCGGGGACCCGCGAGAACGTGGGCGGAGAGGCGGTGACCGGGATCCGAACGCTGTTCGCGCTCATCACGCCGGCCGAGGTGAATGCGTCCTGGGTGAGCACCGTCCTGCCGCATGAGCTCACCCATCTGGTCTTCGACACGGCGGTGAACAACCCATATCACTTCCCACCCCGCTGGCTCAACGAGGGGCTCGCGGTCTACCTGTCGCAGGGCTACGACGCCACCGATCGAGCCCTCGTCGCCAGCGCCGCGTCCGGCAGGACGCTCATCCCGCTCGCCGGGCTCGTGGGTCAGTTCCCGACGACCCTGGATCAGTTCTCGCTCGCGTATGCGGAGAGTGTCTCCGCCGTTGATTACCTCGTCCGGACCCACGGTCGAGCGACGCTCGTCGCCCTCATCCGCTCGTACGCGACGGGCGTCACGGATGACGAGGCGTTCACGGCCGCCATCGGGATGGCCGCCACCGTGTTCGATCGTCAGTGGCTCGCGTCGCTCGGGGCGACCGTGCCGGTCAGGGTGGGACCACAGCCGGCGCCGGCGGGGCCCATCGCTCCCGGCTGGTCAGGGTCCGGTACTGCCGCTGCACCGGCGCCTGGATCCGTGGGTGCGGAGCCGTCGGCCGGCGCACCGGCGCTGACGATCGCGACCGGCCCTCCGGTCGCGATCGATATGAGGCTCCTTATCGCCCTCGCGGCCATGGTGGCCGGGGCCGCGCTCCTCCTGGGCCTCTGGGTGCGCGAGCGAAGGCCGCGCCGATGAGCCGCCTGCGCGTGACCTCGATCGCCCGCACCTTCGGCTTCGCCACCTGGCAGATCACGCTCGGCGCGGCGCTCCTCGTCCTCGGCTTCGTCATCGCGGCCCAGCTCCAGTCGCAGACACCGCGGACGTCGTACACGAGCCAGGAGCGGGCGCCGCTCGTCCAGACCGCGCTCGAGCTGCAGTCCCAGCAGGATGCCCTCAAGCAGCAGCTCCTCGACCTTCGAACGCGCATCAGCGGCATCGAGGCGCAGAGCGCGGGAAGCGCCGCCACGGTGACGCAGCTCAACGACGCGCTGCAGCGGGCGCGGATCGGCGCCGGCCTCATCGCCATCCACGGACCGGGCCTCGTCATCCAGCTTGCGGACTCCGACGCGCCGATCCCACCGGGGGCGAACAGCTCCGACTATCGGGTCAGCGGCAGCGATGTCCGGACCATCGTCCGGGAGCTGTGGCTCGCCGGCGCCGAGGCCGTCGCGGTCAACGGGGAGCGGGTGACCGTCTCCACGGCGATCCTCGACATCGGCGGCTCGGTGCTCGTCAACTCCGCCTATCTCGCCCCGCCCTACCAGGTGGCGGCGATCGGGCCGCCCGACCTGTACCGGACGATGTCCGCCGCGCCATCGTTCGTCGCGTTCATCCGGGCTCGGGCAGAGACGTTCGGGATCAGGGTCTCGTTCGCCGAACCGTCCGACGTGACGATCCCGGCGTTCGCCGGCACGGTCAACCTCCGCTACGCCCAGCCCGCATCCCCGTCTCTGCCGCCGAGTCCGTCACCGTCGTCGGTCGTCCCGTGAGCCGCTCGCTCTACGCAGGCCGGAACCAGCTGACGCTCGCCGCGGTCGCGGCGCTCCTCGGGTTGCTCGTCGTCGTCCAGCTCCGCGCGCAGGGCGGTGGGTCCGGTCTCGACGCCCTCACCGCTCCCGAGCTCACCGTCCTCGTCGCGAACCTCAACACGCGCAACGACCAGCTCCGGACCGAGCTTGGCTCGACGCAGGCGGAGCTCGATGCGCTCGTCTCGGCGCAGCAGCGGGGGGTCACGTCCGTGGGACAGCTGCAGGCCGATCTCGCCCGCGTCCAGGCCTGGTCAGGACTCCTCCCGGTGAGTGGGCCCGGGGTCCAGATCTCCGTCTCGGGACCGATCCCGGGATCGGCCGTGGACGACCTCATCGACGAGCTCCGGAACGCCGGCGCCGAGGCGATCGAGGTGGGCGCGGTCCGGGTCGTCCCAGCGAGCGTCGTCGCCGGCGACCCGGGATCGATCTCGCTCGAGAACACCATCCTGTCGAACCCCTTCACCATCTCGGCGATCGGCGACAGTGAGACGCTCACGGGCTCTCTCACCCGGGCCGGCGGCATCGTCGCCCAGCTCACGGCGACGTTCTCGGACGTCGCCCTGCTCGTGTCCCCCGTGGCGAGGATCGTCCTGCCGGCGACGACCCGCGACCTCGTCCCGAGTCACGGCAGTCCACGGCTCTGATAGGCTCGCGGGCGATGAGCAGCCAACCCGTGCTGACGCTGTACCTCGACGATGTCGTCCGTCTCCGCCGTCATCATCCCTGCGGGGGGTTCGACTGGACGATCGACCGCCTCGGGGCGGACATCGGACTTCGCTGCTCGACGTGCGGGCGACGCGTCCTCGTCGCCCGGTCCGCCCTCGAGCGGCGGATCGTCGACTTCGTCCGGCGGGGTGACGGCGCGCCCGGCACTCCCGGCCCGGCCGCGTGACCGACGCTGAGACCCCGTCGAGCGATCGCATCCCGCCGGCGAGCGGCGCGCTCGCCGTCCTGCGGAACCGCTCGTTCCTCCTCCTCTGGCTCAGCCAGGCCGCCACGCAGATCGGCGGCAACATGGTGCTCTACGGGCTCACCGTCATCGTTCTCGAGTCGACCCAGTCGAACGCGGCGGTCAGCGGGCTCATCCTCACGTTCCTCGTCCCGGCGGTGCTCCTGTCCGCCGTCGCCGGCGTGTATGTCGACCGGTTCGATGCGCGACTCGTCCTGTGGGTCACGAACCTCCTCCGCGGCCTCGCCATCTTCGCCATGGTCTTCGCCAGCGGTCAGCTCGGACTCATCTACCTCCTCAATATCTTCGTCTCCACGGTGACGACGTTCTTCTCTCCGGCCGAGGCGACGATGATCCCGCGGATCGTCCCGCGTGGTCAGCTCGTCGCCGCGAACGGGATCTTCACGATCACGCTCAACGCCGCGTTCGCTCTCGGGTTCGCCCTGTTCGGGTCGCTCGCCGTGTCGCTCGCCGGGCCGACCGGCCTGCTCGTCACCGTCGCGGCGCTGTACCTCGTGGCGAGCGCCTTCTGCTTCACCCTGCCGCGGTCTCCGGTGCGGCCCGGCGGGATGCGCCCTGGCCAGGTGGTGACGGACGCCGAGCGGGCGGTATCGTCGACGTTTGGCCAGCTTCGGGAGGGCCTCGCCTATATCCGGGCGAACCCCTCGATCGCCTGGAGCATCGTCTATCTCGGTGCGACCGCGTCGCTGGTCGGCGTCCTCGGTGTCCTCGGTCCGGGCTTCGCGACACGGACCCTCGGACTCGCGGCCAAGGATTTCGTCGTCATCGTGCTGCCACTCGGGTTCGGGGTCGTCGTCGGCATCCTCGTCCTCAACAACCTCCGCGCGCGTGTCGCTCGGCGGCGGCTCATCGAGACGGGCCTCGTCGTGCTCGGTGGGCTCATCGCAACGCTCGCCGTCGTGGGCCACCTGACGCGGTCCGTCGACGCCGCAGCGGCTGCGACCTCGCTCGGCCCGTCGAGCGTCGTGAGCGTCCTGTCCGTGGTCATCGCGGTGGCCTTCCTCGCCGGCATCGCGTATGCCGCCGTCGCGATCTCCGCCCAGACGCAGCTGCAGGAGGAGCTGCCGGAGGATATCCGCGGACGCGTCTACGGCGTCCTGTTCAGCCTCATCTCCGTGGCGAGCTTCATCCCGGTCATCGTGGTCGGACCGATCGCCGACCTGGTGGGGACGACGACGGTGCTGCTCGGCGTCGCGGCGAGCGTCGGGGCGGTGGGGCTCGTCTCGATCGTAACCCGGCGGGCGCCCCGCGAGGCGGCCCACCTCGGTCCGCCGGCGCCGGCCGAGCCACTCGTCCTCACGCCGCACTCGCCGGTGCCCCACGGCGAACCGGCCCGACGAGATGGCGGCGCGCGCGGCCGGCCCGATGCCCGGCGCGGTGGCTGAGCGCGGGGCGGTGGCCCCGGTGACGACGCCGCTGCGGTGGCGACTCGCCTGCGTCGCCATCCTCGTCGGCGGGCTCGGCGCCGGGCGCGGGCTCGCACGTCGGACGGGACCGCGGGCGGCCACCCTCGGGGCGATCGCAGCCACGACGGCGGTGGTGGCGCTGGTCGCGGCTGGATCGCGGAAGCGGGCGGGATCGCCACACGCGACGGACCCGCGGCCGATCGCCCTGCCGCCGCTCACCGTCGTCGTGGCGGCGCGCGACGAGGCCGCCGTCATCGGCGGACTCCTCGGCGACCTCGCCGCGCAGGACCACCGCGATCGCGACGGACGGCCACGATTCGAGGTGATCGTCATCGACGATCGATCCACCGATGGAACCCCACGGGTCGCCCACGCGGCGGCGGCCCGCCATGGCCTGTCCGCAAGCGTCGCGGTGGTCGAGCGTGTCGGCAGCGGTCTCGTCGACGGGAAGGGAGCCGCCCTCGCGAGCGTCCCGCTCTCGGCGTGTCGCGGCGAGGCGATCGTGGTCCTCGACGCGGATGCGCGGATCCACGAACGGTATCTCTCGATCGTCGCGGGGCTCATCGCGGCCGGCGAACCGGTGTTGACAACCCGGCGCCGGATGCTCGTCCCGAACGGCAGTCGGCTCGCCCAGGTGCAGGCGGACGAGCAGACCGTCGACGGCACGATCCAGGCCGCGCGATCCGCCATCGGCGGCTGCCCGGAGCTGCGGGGCGACGGCATGGTGATCCGAACGGATCTCCTCGCGCGGGTCGGCGGCTGGTCGGCAAGCGCGTTGACCGAGGATCTCGAGCTGTCCACGCGGCTTGCCGTGGCGGCTGGAATCCGCGTCGGCTGGACGGCCGCGGCCGAGGTGTGGGAGGAACCGGTGCTCGCCTGGCGCGATCTCTGGCGCCAGCGGGTCCGCTGGGCCGAGGGCTCCATCCGGCGGACGCTCGAGCACGGCCCGGGGGTGGTCCATGCGTCTCACCTGCCGCTCCGGCTGAAGCTCGATCTCGTCGCCGGCGCCGCGCAGCTCGCCGGGCCGCCCGTCGTCCTCGGGGCGATCGTCGGCGGGCTCCGTTGGCACCGTCCGTGGGCGGCGGGGGCCATGCTCGGAGCGTGTCTCGGCTCTGCCGCCCTGCTCACGTGGGACGCCCTCCGCCTCGATGGCTCGGGCCCGGCGCCCGGTCCAGCATCCATCGCGAGCCCCACTCGCCCGGTCGGCGCGGATCGGCTCCTGCGGGCAGGCGCGACGGCGCTGTTCGGCGCCCTGTGGCTCGCCGCCGTTCCGGCTGCGCTCGTCCGGCTCGCCGTCCGGCGAGGCCCTGTCCGCTACGACAAGACGCGACACGGTCTCATCGAGGTGGCCCTGGTCACGGGCGTTCGCGATGGACGCGCCGCGTGAGCGAGCTCGTTCTGTGAGCCATGTCGCCGTGCTTTTCACCGGCGGGACGATCGCGATGGCGGTCGATCCGGTCGCCGGCGGCAACGTGCCGAGTCTTGACGGCACGGCGATCCTCGCCCGGACCCCCGGGCTCGAGGCGATCGCCGAGGTCGAGGCCGTCGACCTCGGGTCGACGCCGGCGAGCCATCTCACCCTGCCGCGCCTGCTCGAGATCGGACGGGCGATCCGCGCGGCGGCGGACGATCCTGCGGTGGACGGCGTCGTGGTCGTGCAGGGGACGGACACGATCGAGGAGACGTCGCTCTGCTGGGACCTCCTCCACCGCGCTCCGACACCGGTCATCGTGACGGGCGCCATGCGCTCGTCGAGCCAAGCCGGCTATGACGGACCCGCGAACCTCATCGACGCCGTCCGCTGTGCCACCGCACCGGCATTGCGCGGCGAGGGTGTCGTGGTGACCCTGGCCGGGTCGATCCACGCCGCCGACGATGTCGTGAAGACGCACACCTGGTCGCTCACGGCCTTCCAGAGCCCGAACCTGGGGCCGCTCGGCTGGGTCGAGGCGGGCGCGGTCATCGTCCGCCGGCGGCGTGCGGGGCGTCGCTCCGTGGATGCGGCGGTCGCCGTCGAACCGGTCCACCTCATCACCGCGACCGTCGGGATGGACGGCTCCCTCCTCGACGCTGCCGTCGTCGCGGGAGCGCGGGGCATCGTCGTCGCGGCGACCGGGGCCGGGAACACGAGCCCGGAGCTGCTCGCCGCGGGTCGGCGGGCCATCGACGCCGGGATCCCGGTCGTTCTCGTGTCGAGGGTGCCGGCCGGCCGGGCCGGGACCGGGTACGCCTTCCCGGGAGGTGGTGCGACGTGGCTCCGGGCGGGTGCGTTCCTCGCCGGCTCGCTCAGCGGTCCCAAGGCGCGCATCGTCCTTGCCCTCGGCCTGGGTGCCGCCCTCGATCGGAGCGGGCTCGCCGATCTCCTCGCGGATCCGGTGGCCGTGGGGTGATCGCCGATCTCGTCGTCCGTGGCTCGATCGCCACGCTGCCACGCAGCGGCGGTCCCGAGACCGGTCTCGGCCTCGTGAACGGCATCGCGATCGCCGCCGGCCGGGTGATCGCCGCGGGTCCGTGGGCGACCATCGCCGATCTCGCGGGTCCGGGGACGCGACACCTTCGCCTCGCGCCCGACGAGGTCGCGATCCCCGGGCTCACGGATGCCCATCTCCACCTCGCGGATGCCGCACTGGCGACCGTCCGCCTCGACCTTGCCGCCGCGACGACCGTGGGCGACGGCCTCGAGCGTGTCGGCGCCGCCCACCGCGCGCTCGACGATCCAGCGGCGTGGCTGCGGGGCGGTGGGTGGGATATCCGGGCCTGGGGGCGGTGGCCGACGGCGGACGAGCTCGGCCGTGTCGCACCGGGCCGTCCCGTGCTCCTCTGGTCGCACGACCTGCACGCGGTGTGGGTGAGCCCCGCCGCGCTCGCCATCGCCGGCCTGGACGCGACGACGCCCGATCCGCCTGGGGGTAGGCTTCGACGGCTCGCTGACGGATCGCCCGAGGGTGTCCTCCACGAGGACGCGACGGGCCTCGTCACGCGGCTCGCGCCACGAGAGACGGGCGACCGACTTGCCGCGCTCATCGCGCGGATGGCGCATCGCCTGCTCGCCCTCGGTCTCGTCGCGATCCACGACCCGAGCGAGCTCGAGATGGACCGCACCCTCAGCGAGGGGTTCGCCGCGATCGAGCGGCTCGCGACGCTGGGCACCCTCCCGATCCGCGTCCACGCCGGCCTCCGCTCGGGCGCGCTCGACGTCGCGATCGCGCGAGGGCTCCGGAGCGGCGCGCCCCTCGGGTCGGCGAGCGGGCGGGCGCGGGTCGGCTGGCTCAAGCTCTTCGCGGACGGGACGCTCGGCTCGCGGACCGCCGCGCTCCTCGCACCGTACGCGGCGGAGCCGGATCGGGGTGCCCCGCCGGGTGGCCCGGCGGGACTGCTCGTGACCGATCCTGCCGAACTCCGCGATCTCACCGCACGGGCGGCGGCGGCCGGGATCGCGACCCAGATCCATGCGATCGGGGATCGAGCGGTGCGGGCGGCGCTCGACGCTCTCGAGCCGATCTCCGACCGGCTGCCCCTCCGGCCGCGGATCGAGCACGTCCAGCTCGTCGACCCGGCGGACCTGCCGCGATTCGCCCGGTCCGGCATCGTGGCCTCCGTCCAGCCGGGTGATCTCCGTGACGACGCCGCCGGCGCTCGGCGCTCGTGGGGGACTCGTCCGTCCTTGGCCTATCCGTGGGGGCGCCTCGTCGCGTCCGGGGCGACCATCGCCTTCGGCACGGACGCTCCGACGGCGGACGCGTCGCCATGGCCCGGTCTCGCGGCAGCCGTGACCCGTCGCGACCCGTCATGGGATGCTGCGGTGCCGACGTTCGGGCCAGACGAACGCCTCACGATCGTCGATGCCCTCCGGGCGGCGTGTTCCGGCGCGGCGCTTGCGGCCGGAGAGGCGGATCGGGGGACGCTCGGCCCGGGTGCCCGGGCGGACCTCATGGTCATCCCGCGGCAGGCACTCGAGGACGCGGAGGCGCTCCGCGAGGTCCGACCTCGGCTCGTCCTCCTCGATGGGGTGGTCGCCCACGAACGATGACCGCGGCGGGGTCGAGGCGCTCAGCGAGCCGACGCCCGACGGGTCGCCCGGCGCCGCTCCTCAGCCGGCCGTCGCGAGGGCTCGCGCCGCGTCGTTGAAGAGGCCGTTGAAGATCCTCGAGGTCGACGGGAAGGCGTGGATCGTGTCGGCGAGGATCTCGAGCGGCACGCGGGCGCGGATCGCGAGGACCGCTTCGTGGATGGCCGCCGATGCATCGGGGCATGCGATCGCGGCACCGACGAGCTCGCGGGTGGCGCGGTCCACGACGATCGTCACGTGGCCCGTCTCCGCCTCGATCGAGTAGCCCTTCGCGGTGGACGGGTAGTCGACGGTGAACTCGAGCGCCTCGAGCCCGCGCCCAAGCGCCTCGTCGAGCGTGAGGCCGACCGAGGCGGCCTCCGGATCCGTGTACGTCGCGCGCGGCAGGGCGCGGTAGTCGGGTGCGACCGGTTCGCCGAGGGCCATCCGGATCGCCAGCTCGCCCTGGTAGTGCCCCTGATGCGTGTGGAGCTCCGGACCCGCCGCATCACCGACCAACCACAACCCGTCGGCGATGCGGAGGCGGCCGTCGGATGGCACGCTGGTCCGCCGGCTCACGTCGAACCCGTACGCCTCGAGTCCAAGCCCAGCCAGGGGGATCGTCCGGCCGACGGCAAGGAGGACGGCGGCTCCCTCGGCGGTCGTCCCATCGTCGAGGTCGATGACGTGGGCGCCAGCGCTGCCTGCCCCGGCGTGCGCCGCGACGGCGCGGACCCCCGTCCGGATCGTGACCCCGTCGCGTTCCAGCCCGAAGCGGACCGCCACCGCGTTGCGCGGATCGTCGTGCGGAAGGATCCGTGCCCCGGACTGGACGATCGTGGTCGGCACGCCGAACCGGGCATAGACCTGAGCGAGCTCGCAACCGGTGGGACCGCCGCCGAGGACGAGCAGACTTCCCGGAAGCTCCCGGGCGAGCGTCGCCTCCCGGTTCGTCCAGGTCGGGACCTCGTCGATGCCCGGGATCTGCGGGATCGCCGTGGTCGAGCCGACGGCGACGACGATGTGGCGCGCCGTGAACTCGCGGGTCGTGGTCCCGCTCGCGACCTCGACGCGTCCCGGTGCGACGATCCGTCCCGATCCGTGGATCGTGGCCGCGCCGGCTGCCTCGAGGGCGCGAATGTGGCCGGAGTCGTCCGGCTCGCTCGCCTCCGGAGCACGATTCACCATGTAGTCGCGTCGCGCCGACGCTCGCGGCCAGTCGTAGGCGGCACCCTCCGCGAGGTGGCAGGCGGCCGAGTTGAGCAGCGCCTTCGAGGGGACGCAACCGATGTGGGGACACGACCCGCCAAACCATTCGCGATCGAGGATGAGGACGGATGCATCCCGCCGCCGCGCCTCGTGGGCGGCGGCCTCGCCGGCCGGGCCGGCGCCGATGATGACGAAGTCGTATGACTCCATGAGCGACCCCATGAACGCCGTTCGCGCGCTGCCGCCTATGGTGCCGCAACCGGCAGGTCGCGGTGTGGCCGTCCGGCGATGGTTGCGCTCCGCTGGCGGAGCGCCTCGTAGAACAGGACGGCAGCGGCCGCCGAGACGTTGAGGCTGTCCGCCGCGCCGCGCATCGGCAGGCGTAGGGCGACGACATCGGCTCCGTGCCAGGTCGGAGTGAGCCCGGCCGACTCGGAACCGAGGATCACGGCCACCGCTCCGCGGAGGTCCGTGTCCCATGGATCGGCCGTGCCGTCCACTCGGGCGGCGACGATCCGCAACCCGCGATCCCGCAGCCAGGCGAGGGTCTCGAGAGCCGTCGCGGCGACGACGGGCCGGGCGAAGATCGTCCCGATACTGGCCCGGATGGTGTTCGGATTGACGAGGTCGGTGGCGGGGTCCGCCGCGATGACCGCGTCGATGCCGGCGCCATCCGCCGAGCGGAGGATCGCCCCCAGGTTGCCGGGCTTCTCGACGCCCTCGACGACCGCGACGAGTGGCCGGGGCGGCAGCTCGATGTCGGCGAGCCGCTGGACGCGCGGCCGGACGACCGCGACGATGCCGTCGCTCCGGTCGCCGAACGCGAGCTTGTCGAGGACGGCGCGACTGACGGGCGTGAGCCGCGGGCCTCGCGCCGCGGAGAGGCGCGTCCGGACGTCGCGGGCGTCGTCGCTCTCGACGCGTGGGTCGCACACGTACGCCTCGACGATCTCGATGCCGGCGTCGAGGGCACGGCCGATCTCGCGTGCTCCGTCCACGATCGTGAGGCCGGTCGCGTCGCGATGCCGTCGGTCGCGGAGGCGGACCGCTTCCCTGATGCGGGGATTGGCGAGGCTTGTGATCGGATGGCCGTCGTCGATCACGGCCGCTCCCGTGTCCAGAACACGGACCAGCCGAGCCAGAGGCTCACTCCGGACGCGCTCGTCAGCTCCATCTCACGGACATCGGGATGACCCGGACCGACCGTCGATGCCAGCCACGTGTGGAGCTCGGAAGCGCCGATCCCCGGCGTGTGGGTGGTCACGACGAGGAACGCAGCGGGTCCGTCGGCGAGCAGTCTGGCGCAGATCGAGAGCAGGTCCGGCAGATCGCGCTCGAGGCGCCATTCCGTGCCGCCCGGACCGTGTCCGTAGGTGGGTGGATCGAGCACGATCCCGTCGTAGCGACGGCCGCGGCGCGCCTCCCGCCGGGCGAACGAGATGGCGTCATCGGCGATCCAGCGGATGGGCCGATCGCCGAGCCCGCTCAGCTCGGCGTTCCGCCGTGCCCAGGCGACCGCCGGCCGGGACCCATCCACATGCGTCGTGACGGCGCCCGCGTGCGCTGCGGCGAGCGTGCTCCCTCCGGTGTGCCCGAAGAGGTTGAGGATCCGTGAGGGTTCAGTCGGCTCGCTCTCGCGTGGACCGCGATCAAGGCGACCGGCGATCCAGCGCCGGTTCGGTGCCTGCTCGGGGAAGACGCCCACCTGGCCGGACGGGGCGAGCCGGAGCTCGAACGTCAGGGCGTCCTCGCTGAGCGTCCACGGCTCGATCGGCTCGATCGGCTCGCCGTTCCGCGTGATCCAGCGGGCATGGATGACATCGCCACCAGCCTCCCGCTCGAATCGGGCGTCGGCGGCGGCCCAGGCGGCGGCTTCGCGCCGGGGTCCGATGGCGGTCGGAGCCGGTCGGTCGAGCACGACCCCCCCGAACCGCTCGAGCCGGCGCTCGTCGCCGGCATCGAGGAGAGCGTAGTCCGGCGTCGTCTGCACCCGGTCATCATCGCCGGATGGCGATGATGACGCAGGCTGGCCGGTCGCAAAGGGCGCGCCGGGCGCGAGGGCCTACGGGACGACGAGGTGGACCGGGTTGCCGAGGATGTCGACCCGCCAGGTCGTGCGGTCATGCGCCGCGCCGCCCGAGTAGTTGTACTGGATCTTCCACCAGCCGTTTCCCGGCGCGGTGTACGCGCTCGGGATGACCGCCCGAAGGACGACCCAGTGCCCGTTGTAGTAGCGGGTGCCGCTCGAGGTGGTCACGAGGGTCGTCGTCGGGCCGCTCTGTGGGGGCGTTGCGGTGCCGTTCACGCCGGCGTCAAAGTAGGTGAAGCTGACTGGCGCGTACGTATTCGCTCCGGTGGGGATCAGGACGCCGAGGGACGCGTTCCCATTCGCATCGCCCGGGTCGAAGAGGCGGATCTCGACGGTCTTGCCAGCATAGTTCGCGGCGATCTGGGCGAGGTACAGGTTCGTGATGCCCGAGTTCATGTTCGCGTAGATGGACATCGATCCGAGACCGTAGAGCTCCGGCTGCGGCCCGCTCGACGCGACGGCGCGGATCGAGAACTGGTTCGAGAGGTTGCCGACGAGGGTGGTCTGGACGTTGATCCTGTAGAGGCCGGGTTTTGGCGCCGCGATCGTGTAGAACGAGATCCACTTGCCGACGTAGTCGCCGGTCACGGGGTCGATGCTCACATACGTGCTGCTGCACGATGCCGGGTACGTGGTGGACTGCAGCGCGACGTCATCGGCGTAGGTGAGCGGCGTCGGGGAGACGTCGTAGAGGGTGAACGTCGTGTCCACCTGGCTGCCCCCGCCTCCCGGGTAGAGGTTGGAAACGTCGCCCGTGTCGTTGAACTGCGAGCTTCGTCCGCAGAACTCCGGGTCGTACAGGGAGACCGTGATCGGTCCGCTGCCCGCCGCGACCTTGATGCCATAGTTGTAGGCGCCGGGAACGCCCGGTGACGGGGCGATGTACTCGGGATTGGCGACGCCGCTCGGGGTCATCACCTTGGTGGCGTAGGGGTCGCCGTTCTCCTTGGCGGTGTTCGTGCCCTGGATGGCCGCCCAGAAATTGAGCTTGTTCCCGTTGAGGTCCGTGGCGTTCGGGTCGCCGAAGTAGTTCAGCGGACTGCCCATCGGAACGGGGAGCACGTACTCCGCGCTCGAGTTGCGCGACACGGTGATCGTGCTGATGCCGAACACCCGCATGAAGAACGTGTCGATCGGGGCGCTGAGCGTGACATCCAGGCGGCGTGGGTTCGTGACATTGGGGCTGTCCGTCAGGACGACGCCGCCCGTGCCGCTGACGTAACCGTTTTTCTTTGCCTCGGCCTTCGCCAATGTGTCCGCAGTGATCGGGTCGCCTGGCAGGTAGACAACCCCCGCGAGGGCGGCCGCGTCGGCGGCGCGCTGGACCCGCAGGGTGTTCGCCCAATACCACGAGATGTCGACGACGATCGCCATGAGCCCGATGAAGAAGATGAGGCCGCCGGCGAACATGACGATGACCTGGCCGCGCGAGCGTTCACCATTGGTGCGGTGGGTCCGCCGCGAGCGGGTCGCGACGACGGAGGCGGCGTTCACGGGACCACCAGGTGGACCGGGTTGCCGCGAATGTTGACCATCCATGTCGTTGTGTCGTTGCCTCCCTGGACGTTGTATTCGATCTTCCACCAGCCGGGCTGCGTCTCTCCGGGCGGCGTCAAGCCCCCGGCACCGTAGGTCGAGTCGAGGGGGATGAGGATCCGGACCCAGGTGTTGTTGAAGCTGCTCGAGCCGCTCTTCGCGGTCTGGAGCGTCGTCCGGTTCGTTCCGGAGCACGCGTCGCTCCGTCCGGCGATGCAGTTCGAGCCGGTCGTGTTGAGGTTGAACGTGGTGTAGTTGAACTCCGCGTAGTTGTACGCGTTGCCGTCCGGGCTCAGGATGCGGAGGTACGCGTTGCCGCCGACGTCGCCCGGATCGAACAGGTCGATCTCCAGCGTCTTGCCCGCCGCGGTCTTGTCGATCTGGGCGAGGTAGAAGCTCTGGATGCCGCTCGGCAGGATGTTGTAGGCGGCCATCTTGCCGAGGCCATAGACGCGCGGGGAAGCGCCGCCGGTGCCCGTGGGCCCGGTGACCTCGATCCCGAAGTCGTTCTCCGCCTGGGCCTTCCAGTTCGTCGCGACCTTGACCGTCGCCGAGAGGACGTTGAGGCGGTAGACCCCGGCGGGCAGGTTCGTCGCGATCGGCCACCAGCGATCGTGCCAGTAGCCGCCGACCGCGGGGTTCGTGATCTTGCCGTCCGAGCAGTCGATCGCGGCGACGCCGTCGATGCTCTTGGTCCCGAGCGCCACCTTGAAGCCCGGCGAGCCGTACTTGCCGCTGTAGTCGAACTGGTACTCGTTCGCAAAGAGGCTCCCGGATGAGGCGACGAGCGTGTCGTCGCCGGTCGTGAAGAGGGTGTTGTTCGTGTTGTAGAGCGAGTAGAAGCTGCCCATCGAGTAGTTCTGGCCGGGCTGGCCCCACTGGCGGCCTGCGTCGGTGTTGTAGTGGTCGCCCGATCCATAGCTGCCACCGACCGGGCAGAACGTCGGGTCGAAGACGTAGACGGAGCCGCCGTTCGCCGGGACCTCGACCGCGTAGTCGTAGCCCTTGCCGGTGTAGTCCGGGTTCGTCCCGCCGGCGGGATTGGTCCCGGGGTTCAACGTGTCGTTGTACGGCATGAACGCGTCGCCCTCATTGTGGACGTCGCCGGAGGACTGGAAGGCCCCCCAGAAGCCCTTCGAGGCGAGCGTCCCGACACCCGTCGCGTTCGGCACGGCTGTCGTGGAGTCGCAGTTCCTGTCCGCCGGGGTCGTCAGGCAGTAGATGCCGTAGTAGTTCTCGGGACTGCCCATCGGGACGGGCTGGACATAGACCGCCTTGGCCATGCGGCTGGCGGTGATCGTGTCGATCCCGAAGACGCGCATGAAGAACGTCCCGACCGGCGCCGAGACCGTGACATCGAGCTGGCGGGGATCGAGGGTGTCCTGGGCCGGGGTGACGGCGATGCCGCCGCCGGTGGTGTAGCCGTTCTTCGTCGCCTCGGCGATGGCGTACGACTTCGCCGAGCTCACGTCTCCCGGCAGGTAGACCGCCCCGGCGAGGGCCGCCGCGTCGGCGGCCCGCTGGACCCGCAGCGTGTTCGCCCAGTACCACGAGATGTCGACGACGATCGCCATGAGCCCGATGAAGAAGATGAGGCCGCCGGCGAACATGACGATGACCTGGCCGCGCGAACGCGGACGATGCCTGCGGCCGGATCCGTGACGCTCGGCTGATCCGAGGATGAACATCGGGCGACCTCTAGTTGGTCGGGTTGAGGGCCATGACGGTGAGATCGCTCATCGGCAGCGTGGCGGGACCGCCACCCCCGCCGAAGAACCCGAAGATCGCGGACATCGGCGTGACGAGCGTGTAGGTGTACTTGATGCTCACGCCGATCGAGTCGACCGGCGGAGTCGAGTTGTTCCGGGCGCACGCCGTCCAGTTCTGCGCGCCGCTCTGGCTGAAGACGAGCGCCTGGCCGTCCACGACTGGTCCGGTACCCGGTCCGGTGTACGTCCACGTGTTCGTCTTGGCCGCGCTCACCGGTGCGCCGCTCGCCGTCGCCGAATAGATCTGGATCTGGCTTACCGAGGAGATGTTGCCGGCGATCGGCGAGCCGGGGCTCGTGAGCACCCGCTCGACGGCGGCGATGATGTTCGGATCCGGGTCGAACGTCCCGCTCGGGCAGTTCGACGATCCGCCGTTCGCCAGTGCGGCGCCGGTCCGGGCGCCCTCGCGGGTCGAGTACTCGAGGGTGAGGTTGTGCTGGAAGATGAGGCCGAACTCGAGCATCCCGAAAAGGATGAGGAGGAACATCGGGACGAGGACGGCGTACTCGACGAGCGCCTGACCCCGCTCGCGGCGCCGGCACCCGTGGGGCCCGTTCACAGGACCGGCTCCATGCGCATCGCGTTGGACGGCGTGAACGTCCAGGTGAACGGCAGCCCGGTGAGATTCTGGAGCGGCGTGTGCCATGGATAGTCGTACGTGATCCGGACGCCGATCGTATCGAGGCCCGGGTGATTCCGGCCCACGCTGTCAGTCCCGCACCCGGCGAGGATGTTGCAGCGATCCTTCTCGAGGTAACCGGCCGGGACCGGGGGATCCGTGTACGGGACGGTCATGTTCACGCCGTTCACCGTGCAGCTCTTCGTACCGCCTCGCGTGTAGGTGTTGATCGCCCCGGCGATCGGCTGGCCCGTCGTCTGGTTCGCCCAGTAGATCTCCACCGTCTTGATCTGCGCGGCATCGGCCGGCGCGGTCACGTCCTGCTCGACCTTCTGGAGGATCACGCAGTCGCCGCCGGACGTGTCGCCCGCCTCGGCCGCAATGAGCGCCGCGTCGCGCGAGGCGAACGTCGAGGCGAGGAGCGCGTTGAAGAGGAAGCCGAACTCGATGACCGCGGTCATGACGACGAGGAACAGCGGCACGACAAGGGCGAACTCGACGAGCGACTGGCCGCGCGAGTGGCGCCGCGACAGACGGACGGGATGTGACCGGACGGGCCGGCGACCCAGTCGCGTGCGGTTCGCTGCGTTCTGTGGGCTCATCGATGTGCAGTGCCTCAAGGCTGGGCCCCTCGACGAGAGGCCGACCGGACGTGGATTGTCCCGGCCGGACCTTGCGGCGCACATTGCAGAATCGACACATTCGCGGGCGCCGATCGTACGGGGACGACCCGCCATCCGTACCAGCCGGGCGTCCCGCCGGACATCCCGCCGGGCGGCGATCCGCGGCCGGCGGTTCGGCATGCGCTATCATCCAGCGGCGGCGCGACGGAACCGCGTCGCACCCCATGGGCGGCTAGCTCAGCTGGTTAGAGCACTTGCTTGACATGCAAGAGGTCACTGGTTCGAGTCCAGTGTCGCCCACCACGCGGTCGCACGCGCGAGCGGGAGGACCCGATGACCTCTCGTCCTCCTGACGGACGAGAGGTTTCGCGATTCCGGAGGTCGATGGTGGAGGACGCGCGCCCGGTGGAGAAGGTCGGATCCCAGATCACAGACGACGAGGCTCTTGAGGTCGCTGACTCGGTCCGCGGCTCGGCGGAGGAGCTCCTTGACGCCGGCGCCCACACCGAGCTCGATGCGATGCGCCACAGCACGGCCCATGTCATGGCGGAGGCCGTCGTGACGCTCTTCCCCGGCGCCAAGCTCGGGATCGGGCCGGCGATCGACGACGGGTTCTACTACGACTTCGCTCTGTCGCGGCCGCTGACGCCGGAGGACCTGGCGGCCATCGAGGCGCGCATGTCGGAGAGCGTGGCCGCTGACCATCCGTTCGTGCGGCGCGAGCTGTCCCCGGCGGACGGACGAGCGTTCTTCGTCGCACGCGAGCAGCCGTTCAAGGTGGAGATCCTCGACGACCTCGCTGCGCGTGCCGAGGCCGACGGGACGCCGATGCCGGCCACGTCCGTCTACGAGCACGGTCCGTTCGTCGACCTGTGCAAGGGCCCCCACGTCGCCTCGACCGGACGGATCGGGCCGTTCACACTGCTCTCCGTGGCCGGTGCGTACTGGCGCGGCGACGAGCGGCGGCCGATGCTCCAGCGGATCTACGGCACGGTCTGGCCGACGCAGGAGGAGCTCGACCGGTATCTCTGGCGGCGAGCCGAGGCGAAGAAGCGCGACCACCGCCGGCTCGGCGTCCAGCTCGACCTGTTCAGCTTCCATGATGTGTCGCCCGGGTCGGCTTTCTGGCACCCGAAGGGCCAGCGGCTCTGGCGGACCCTCGAAGCCGCGATGCGCAGCCTCCAGGACCGCCGCGGCTATGAGGAGATCAGCACGCCCATCGTCGTATCCGAGAAGCTCTGGCGACAGTCCGGCCACTGGGATCTGTACCGCGACAACATGTTCCTCATCGAGTCGGAGGGGCTGACCTACAGCCTCAAGCCGATGAACTGCCCGGAATCGTCGATCGTCTATCGAACCCATCTCCGCTCGTACCGCGATCTGCCGCTGCGGTACGCCGAGTACGGCCGCCTCCACCGCAACGAGCGATCCGGGACGCTGTCCGGGCTGACCAGGGTGCGCCAGTTCGTCCAGGACGACGCCCACATCTACGTCCGCCCGGACCAGCTCGCCGACGAGGTCGAGGCGCTGCTCGGCGAAGTCCGGGAGGCGTACTCGTGGGTGGGGTTCACGCCGCGGTTCGCCTTCGCGACCCGGCCGGACAAGGCGCTCGGCGACCCGGCGATCTGGGAGCGGGCGGAAGGGCTCATCCGGGCGGCCCTTGATCGATCGGGCGTCTCGTATGTCGTGAAGCCGAAGGACGGGACGTTCTACGCCCCGAAGATCGACATCTACATCGACGACGCGCTCGGCCGGGAGTGGCAGATGGCGACGATCCAGGTGGATCTCGTCATGCTACCCGAGCGCTTCGACCTCACCTACATCGACGAGGACGGGCGGCCGCAGCGGCCGATCGCCATCCATCGGGCCATCTACGGCTCGCTCGAGCGGTTCATCGGGATCCTTGTCGAGCACTTCGCCGGTGCGTTCCCACTCTGGCTCGCGCCCGTGCAGGCGGTCGTCGTTCCCATCGCCGACCGGCACGTCGAGCCGGGCAGGGAGCTCGCCGCGCTCCTCCGCGAGCATGGCCTCCGCGTCGAGGTCGACGAGACAGATGGCCGGATGCAGAACAAGATCCGTCTCGCGCAGGAACAGAAAGTCCCGGTCATGCTCGTCCTTGGGGACCGGGAGGTGGAGGCGCGGACGGCGGCGCCACGCCTCAGGTCGGGGGAGCAGCTGCCGGCGGAGGGATGGGACGAGCTTGCGGACCGGCTCGCGGCGGAGGTGGCAGCCCGCCATCCGTAGCGCCGTCTGCGGTCCCATGGGAGCGGCTGTCCGAATCGTCCCGCGGGTTCCGCCGATCGGTGCCCGCGCCGATCCGAAGTCGACATCGAGCGGATCCTGTCACTTGCTCACCAGGCGCGCGCTGGTCGGCGGGTTGCGGACAGACGCTCACGGCAGCGGATATCACGATCGCGGCCGGCGTCCCCGGCGCGCTGTCGTCGATTCGGACCGTATGCTATCCTCCGCGGGCGGTCGCGCCCTGCCGCCGCTCGGTCGCGCCACGCACGACCGCCGCGCCGCCACAGACGAAGGGGATAGACCATCAGTCGAGACCTGCGCATCAACCAGATGATCCGGATCCCACAGGTGCGGGTCGTCGATGAAGAGGGAGCCCAGCTGGGGGTCATGCCCACGGCCCAGGCTCTCGCGATGGCGCAGGAGCGAGGGTACGACCTCGTCGAGGTCGCGCCGATGGCCGCTCCACCGGTGGCCCGGTTCCTCGACTTCGGCCAGTACAAGTACGAGCTGACGAAGCGCGAGAAGGAAGCCAAGCGCAAGCAGCGGTCCGTGACCTTCAAGGAGGTCCGACTCAAGCCGAAGATCGGCGGCGGCGACTTCGACACGAAGGTCCGGCGGGCGATCGAGTTCCTCGAGGAAGGTGATCGGATCAAGGTCGCCGTCCAGTTCCGGGGACGCGAGCTCACCCATCCGGAGATCGGCCGAGCGCTCATCGAACGGTTCACGGACAGGATCAAGGACCACGGCGTCGTCGAGCGGGCGCCGCTCCTCGAAGGCAAGTCCATGCATATCACCGTCGCTTCAACGCACAAACCGACGTCACACGACGGACCGCCCGCGGCAGGGAGTTCGGCGGTCCCGCGCGAGCCGTCCCCCGCGCCGGCCGGCCCGGCGATCGAGGCGGTGGCAGCTACCGCCGAACCGGCGGCATCGACGGCCGAGCCGGACGGCCGGGAGCCAGTCGGCGCACCCGTGACCGCGGTCGACGGAGCGCCGGCGGCAGCGCCTCGTGCGACACCGCGACCTCGGACCAGATCAGCCCCCGCCGCGACGCCGGCACCGACAGGAGAATGAAGCGATGCCGAAGATGAAGACCCACAAGGCGGCTCAGAAACGCATCGGGACGACCGGGACCGGCAAGATCGTCCGGGTCCGCGCGTGGAGTGGCCACCACCTCCAGATCAAGTCATCCCGCCGGACGCGCCGGTACGCCGGCAAGAGCGTCCTTGGGAGCGAGCACGCGAAGCAGGTTCGACGCCTGCTGCCGTACCTGTAGGAGCGAATCTTCCATGCCACGAGTCAAGCGCGGAGTCACCTCCCACAAGCGTCACAAGCGTCTTCTCGATGCCGCCGAGGGCCGGCGCGGGACGCGGTCGCGGCTCGTCAAGCCCGCCCGCGAGGCACTCCTCCACGCGATGGCGTATGCGACGCGCGACCGGAAGCAGCGGAAGCGCCAGTTCCGCCAGCTGTGGATCGTCCGGATCAACGCCGCCGCCCGCCAGCATGGACTGAGCTATGGCCGCTTCATCACCGGACTCAAGCAGGCGGACGTCGAGCTCGATCGGAAGATGCTTGCCGATCTCGCCGTTCGTGACGCGGCGACCTTCGGCCGGATCGTCGACGTCGCCAGGGGCGCCTGACGCCCGGCACGTGACCGTTCGCCGCCGGACCATCCGGCATCCCGTCGTCGTGCCAGACGGCCGCTCGCGTCGCATGTGACCGCACCGAGCATGGATCTCCCGAGCCTGCAGGCCGATCTCGAACGTCTCCGCGCGCGTGCCGCCGACGCGTCTCGCGCGGCCGAGGATCTCGCCGCGATCGAGGCGCTCGACGTCGAACTCCTCGGCAAGAAGGGCGAGCTCACGTCCGTCCTCCGGGGGATCGGCTCGCTCGCGCCCGCAGACCGTCCGCTCGTCGGCGCCATCGCCAACGACGTCCGGACGGCGATCGAGGCGACGATCTCCGAGCGTCGCACCGAGCTTGCGGCGAGGTCGCTGTCCGGTCGCCTCGCGGCGGAAGCGACGGACGTCACGACGCCCGGGCGACGGCCGGCGCGCGGACGGCTCCACCCGCTCGTCGAGACCGCGCGCGAGATCGCCCGGATCTTCGGCCAGTTCGGCTTCGTCGACTACGAGGGACCGGAGATCGAGGACGACGTCACGAACTTCCAGATGCTCAACATCCCGCCGGATCACCCGGCACGGGACCTCTGGGACACGCTCTACGTTGACATCGACGGGTACCTGCTGCGGACGCACACGTCGCCCGGTCAGATCCGGGTCATGCACGCGGAGGCGCCGCCGATCCGAGCGCTGCTTCCCGGGCGGGTCTATCGCTATGAAGCCATCGACGCGAGCCATCAGACCGAGTTCTTCCAGGTCGAGGGACTCATGGTGGACGAGGGGACGACGCTGGGCCACCTGCGCGGCCTGCTCGACGAGTTCGCCCGGGCGATGTTCGGGGCCGGACGAAGGACCCGCTTCCGGCCCGGCTACTACCCGTTCACGGAGCCGTCCGTGGCGTTCGACGTCGAGTGCCTCGTCTGCGGCAGGGTCGGCTGCCCGGCGTGCTCGCGGAGCGGCTGGATGACGATCCTCGGCGCGGGCATGGTCCACCCGGTCGTCCTCCAGTACGGCGGGCTCGATCCGGAGCGGTACCAGGGATTCGCCTTCGGGATGGGCGTCGAACGGATCGCCAACCTTCGCTACGGCGTCGCCGATCTGCGCTCGTATCTCGAGAACGACCTCCGGTTCCTCGAGCAGTTCCGATGAGGGTCCCGCTCGGCTGGCTCGCCGACTATGTCGATCTCGACCTCACGCCGGAGGCACTCGCCGAGCGGCTGACCGTCCTCGGGATGGAGGTGCGGGGGATCGAACGATGGGGAGCCGCGTGGCAGGACGTCGTCGTCGGGGAACTGCTCACCGTGGCGAAGCATCCGAACGCCGACCGCCTCTCGCTCACGACGGTCCTGGTGGGGGAGGACGAGCCACTCTCGATCGTCTGCGGGGCGACGAACATCGCGCCCGGCCAGCGCGTCCCGGTCGCCCTGCCGGGGGCGACGCTGCCCGGCGGGCGACGGATCGAGCGGACGGAGAAGATGGGGATCGTCAGCAACGGCATGCTCTGCTCCGGTGCAGAGCTCGGGATGACGGCCGATGCCGAGGGCATCCTCATCCTGGGGCAGGACGCACCGGTCGGTCGTCCGCTCGCGGACCTGTACGGCGACACCGTTCTCGACGTCGACGTGAAACCCAATCGCGGTGACGCGCTTTCGCTCGTCGGCCTCGCCCGCGAGGTCGCGGCGGCGACCGGGGCGACCGTGCGCTTCCCGTCGTTCACTGTCGAGGAGGTGGGCGCCGGGGTGGCGGAACGGCTCATCGTCGAGGTCCGCGAGCCGGACCTCTGTCCGCGCTTCGTCGCCCGGTACGTCGGCGGCGTGCGGATCGGACCGTCGCCCGACGCGATCCAGATGCGACTCCAGGCCGCCGGCATGCGACCGATCGACAACGTCGTCGATGCGAGCAACTTCGTCATGCTCGAACTCGGCAAGCCCACCCACACCTTCGACGCCGCACACATCGAGGGTGGTCGCCTCATCGTCCGTCGGGCGCTCGATGGCGAGCGACTGGCGACCCTCGACCATGTCGACCGCACGCTCGACCCATCGACGCTCGTCATCGCCGACGCACGCCGGGTCCTCGCGATCGCCGGCATCATCGGCGGCGCCGAGAGCGAGGTCTCCGACGCCACGCGTGACGTCGTCGTCGAATCGGCCATCTTCGACCCGGTCGCGATCCGCCGGACGGGGCACCGCTACGCCCTCCGCTCGGAGGCGAGCCTCCGCTTCGAGAAGGGACAGGAGTCTCGCCTCGCGCGGATCGGCGCGGATCGGGTCGCGGCGCTCGTCTCGAGCTGGGCCGGAGGCTCGGTCGCGCCCGGCCGTATCGACACCACTCCCGTCGAGCCCGAGGAGCACCGCGTCCGGTTCCGGCCCGCCCGCGTCGATCGACTGCTCGGCACCCGCCTCGGCGCCTCGACGCAGGCGACGCTCCTCGGCCGGGTCGGCATCGCGACGATGGCGGCGAGTGGCGACCGTCCGGTCGTCGTGTCGAGCGGCACCCGCCCGCTCGAGGTCGCAGCGCACGGCGAGGAGGTCCTCGAGGCGATCATCCCGACGTGGCGGCATGACCTCGCGGTCGAGGCCGACCTCGCCGAGGAGGTCGCGCGCGTGGCCGGCTACGAGACGATCGCGGAGGTCCTGCCCGACACCGCGATGCCGCATCACCGGCCGGCGCCGCTCGGTGTCCGGGACGCGGTTCGGTCGATCCTCGCCGGGGCGGGACTCCGCGAGGTCGTCACCTACGCGCTCATCGCGCCCGCGCGCGGGGGCGCGATGAGCTGGCCCGGCGATGCGGGGCGGGCGCCGGACGGAGAGGCGGACGCGGCCGGAACGCCGATCAGTGCGACGAACCCGCTCTCGCTCGATCACTCGGTCCTCCGCCAACAGCTCGTCGGGAGCCTCCTCGAGGTCGTCGACACGAACCTTCGCCAGGGACGGCCGGATATCGCGATCTTCGAGGTCGGCAAGGGATACGGGCGCGTCGATGATGCGCCACACGAATGGTGGCGCCTCGCGTTCGCGCTCACGGGACCGTCGACGCCGGCGACCTGGGATCGCCCGCCGACGACCTACGACCTTGCCGATGCGAAAGGGGTCATCGAGACGCTCGCCGAGGCGCTCGGGCTGCCGCCGGTCGACTTCACCCCCTGGACTGACGGGTATCCCTTTCATCCGGGACGCGCCGCCGTGGCGAACGCGGGCGCAGGCCTGGTCGGGCGGGTGGGGGAGTGTCACCCGAGCCTGCTCGCTGCCCTCGACCTGAGAGCGGACCGGATCGTCGTCGCCGAACTCGCTATCGCGGGCCTCACCCGGGGGATCGTGACCTCGCCGCGGATCCGCCCCGTGCCGCGCCACCCGGCGGTGGAGCGCGACATCGCGATCGTCGTGCCGGAGGATCGTCCGGTGGCTGATGTCGCGGCGACGATCCGGGCGGCGGCCGGCACGCTGCTCGTGGACGCCAGGCTGTTCGACATCTATCGGGGTGCGCCGCTCGGGGCGGACGACAAGAGTGTCGCCTTCCGGCTCACATTCCAGGCGGAGCGGACGCTCACGGAACCGGAGATCGACAGAGCGTTCGCCGCGATCGCGACCGGCCTCGTGGCCTCGGGGGCGCGCCTTCGTACCTGACGCCCGGTGCGGTCCGGCCTGGTCCGGGCGGTTGCGGCGGCGCGAGAGGCACTGCTACCCTAGGCCGCTGGGTCGGCGTCCCGCCGGCCCGGTGTCGCGCGGCGCGGGTTCGGACGCACATCGGGAGAATGGGTGGACATCGTCGGCTTCATCGAGAGCTTTCGGCTCTTCGACCTCATCGTCCTGCTCATCCTCGGCGTCGCGTTCGTCATCGGCTTCTTCCAGGGGACGATCCGCCGCATCCTCGGGATCGGTTCGATCCTCGTCTCGTTCCTCCTGGCGGCCAATCTCCGCGCCCCCCTGGGGGGGTTCTTCGCGAGCAACTGGCGTCAGTTCCCGACCGAGTACAGCTACATGATCGCGTTCGGGGTCGTCTTCGTCATCGCAAGCCTCGCCTTGAGCCTCGTCGTCCAGGGGTTCTACAAGCATCAACCGCTGTTCGCGAAGGCGACGGTGGTCGATCAGGTCCTTGGCGGGGTCCTCGGCGTCACCCAGGCGATGCTCATCATCGGCTTCGCGATCGTCATCCTCGACTCCTACTTCCGGGCGCCCGGTGTCTCCCAGGGCACCGGCGAGCTCCTCATCCTTCGCGACCTGTGGATGGGATTCGATACTTCGGGCACGGTCCATGCATTCCGCGACACACTGATCCCCGGCTTCTTCACGGTCTTCGGGGCACTCGTCCCGACCGACGTACGCGGGATCGTCTGAGCGCGTTCGACCGGGCCCTCCTCCTCGGATCGCCGGTCGACGCCGCCCGCGCCCTCCTCGGCGCCCGCCTCGTTCGCGCCGAGCCTGATCGCGATCGTCGGATCGGCCGGATCGTGGAGGTCGAGGCCTACGGTGGCTCCGAGGACCGCGCTTCGCATGCCCGCTTCGGCCGCACCCCGCGCACCAGCACGATGTTCGGGCGCGCCGGCCGTGCCTACGTGTACCGTGTCTACGGCATGTACACATGTCTCAACGTCGTGACCGGTCCCGACGGCGATGCCGGCGCCGTGCTCGTCCGAGCGGTCGAACCCGTCGCCGGTCTCGAGGCGATTCGCGAGGCGCGCGTTCACCACGATCTCGAGCGAAGCCGTCTGACGCGGGGCGCGGGAGCGACCCCTGCCGTGCGCGATGCTGCCCATCGGCGGATCGCGGCCCTGCCGAGGGAGCGGCTCGCGCAGGGACCCGGGCTCGTCGGAGCCGCGTTCTCCATCGTCCCCGGCGATGACGGCGTCGACCTCTGCGACGCCGGCTCGACCATCCGGCTCGCCGGTCCGGATCCGGCCGTGAAGGGCACGATCGTCGCTGCGACGACACGGATCGGTATCGGTTTCGCAGGCGAGCCCTGGGTCTCCCTCCCATGGCGCTTCATCCTCGTCGAGGACCGCGCGGCGGCGACTCCGACCAGCCGCTCCTGAGCGAGGATCGCCGGCCGATGGACGATCGTTCGCTCGCCCTCCTCGAGTTTCCGTCGATCGTCGAGCGGGTCGCCGGGGCGACCGCCTTCGGGCCCGGCCGCCGGCTCGCGGAGGCACTCACGCCGTCGAGCGACCCGGTCCTCGTCGCTCGCGCCCTGGACGAGACGGACGAGGCGCGGGCGCTCCTCTCGGAGCGGCCCGGCGTCGGGATCGGCGCGGCACACGACATCGGTCCGTGGGTCGCCCGCGCCATCCGCGGCGGCCGGCTCGAGGCGGCCGCCTTCCCCGAGATCGGCGAGACACTCGACGCCGGGGCGCGACTCGCGACCGCGCTGTCCGGCGAGCGCCGGCCGCTCCTTCGCGACCTCGGACGGGAGCTCCACGCGCTGCCCGCCCTGCGGACGACGATCGCTCGCAGCGTCGACCCGAGCGGCGAGCTCCTCGACAGCGCCTCACCGCGGCTCGGTGGGCTGCGGGCCGCCGTCCGCGTGGCGTACGAGCGCCTTCGGCGGCGCCTCGACGCGCTCGTGGGCTCGGAGCTCGGCGGTGCTCTCCAGGAGCCGATCGTCACGCTCCGCAATGGTCGCTATGTGGTGCCGGTGAAAACGGAGGCGCGGAGTCGCGTCAAGGGGATCGTCCACGACGCGTCGGGCAGCGGCCAGACGCTCTTCGTCGAGCCCCTCATCGCGGTGGAGCTCGGCAACGTGTGGCGTGAGGCGCAGGTCGCCGAACAGGTCGAGGTCGAACGGATCCTCGATGCGCTGTCGAGCCTCGTGGCGACCCATGCCGGACCATTGCGCGAGACACTCGACGCCCTTGCCCGGTTCGACTTCTGGACCGCCAAGGCGACGGTCGCAGCGGACCTCGACGCGGTCCGGGCGGAGACGATGGAGCGACCCGAGGTCGTCCTCCTCGGCGCCAGGCATCCAGGTCTCGGCGCCGGAGTCGTGCCCATCGACATCCGCCTCGGCGACGGGTATTCGGCGCTCGTCGTCACGGGACCGAACACGGGTGGCAAGACGGTCACCCTGCGGACGCTCGGCCTCCTCGCGCTCATGCACCAGGCGGGCCTCCACGTCCCCGCGGAGGCGGGCAGCCGCCTGCCGGTCTTCCGGGATGTGTTCGCCGACATCGGCGACGAACAGTCGATTGCCCAGAGCCTGTCCACGTTCAGCGGACACCTCCGGCGGATCACGACGATCGTCGCGGCCGCCGGGCCGGGCGTCCTCATCCTGCTCGACGAGCTCGGTGCCGGGACCGACCCGACGGAGGGCTCGGCGCTCGCCCAGGCCCTGCTCGACCATTTCATTCGAGCCGGGGCGCTCGTCGCCGCGACGACCCACTACGCCGAGCTCAAGGCGTACGCGCACACGACACCAGGAGCCCGCAACGCGGCTGTCCAGTTCGATCTCGAGACGCTGAGCCCTACGTACCGCCTCACGATCGGCCTCCCGGGCGGAAGCCAGGCCTTCGCGATCGCCGAGCGACTGGGACTGCCGGACGCGATCGTCAGCGACGCGCGATCCCGGCTCAGCGAGGCGCAGCGGACCTTCGAGGCGACCCTCGCGAGCATCCAGGCGGCGGAGGGCCAGACGGCGGAGGCCCTCGAGCGGGCGCGCGCGGCTGAGACGCGCGCCGCCGAGAGTCTCCGAGCGGCGCGCGAGGAGCGTGCACGTGCCCGACGGGAGCGGGAAGGGACACTGAACGCCGCCCGCGCGGAGGCGGATCGGATCGTCGGGTCGGTCCGCGAGGAGGTGGCCGCGACGCGGCGCCTGCTCGAGCGGGAGACGATGACCACCCAGGCACTCGATCAGGCGATCGGCCGGATCGACGCGCGCCTCGAGCAGGCGGCCGATCCCGAGGCTCTCGCACCGGGTCCGACGGAGCCGCCACCGCCGATCCGCTCGTGGCGCCTCGGCGACCGGGCGCGCAGCCGGTCGGCCGGCTGGGAGGGTCGGATCGGCGCCCTCGAACGGGGCGGAGCGCGGGTCACGCTCGAGACGGGCGGGATGCGGGTGACCGTCGGTGTCGACGACCTGGAACCTGCCCTCGAGCCCGCAGGAGGGTCATCCGGAACCGCATCCACCGGCGCCGGCAGCACGATCGGCGACGCGCTGCGCCGGCAGGCGCAGGTCGACGCTGACGGATCGATCGGCCGTCTCCGGCGCGACCGGGTCCGCTCGGTCCCGGCGTCGCTCGACCTGCGTGGGGCCCGGGTGGAGGAGGCGCTCGATGCGCTCGATCGGTACCTCGACGACGCGGCGGTCGCCGGGCTCGACCAGGTGACGGTCATCCACGGCCTCGGGACGGGGGCACTCCGCGATGCGGTCCGCTCCGCGGCCGCCGCTCACCCGCTGGGTCGCGACGTCCGGGCGGGCGAGCGCGGGGAAGGCGGGGACGGCGCGACGATCATCCGGCTCTGATCGTGGGTCGACGACGTCGCCGGCGGACCGGGCGGCGCGGTCGTGGCTTCCGCGACGGCTGCTGCGTGACGATGGGTTGGCTCGGCGGCGGCGCGGTCGGCGCTCCGGACGGCGGTGCGGACGGGCTCGGGCAACCGAAGATGGGATCACAGGAGGCCGATGGCGAGGGGAACGTCGGCACGCACGTCTCGGTCGGCGCGAACGGTGCGCCCCAGGTTGCACCGAAGGGCAAGATGTAGCCAAAACCCCAATACGCTGTCACGTTGCGCATGGGACCGCCGCGGACGCCCGGACCCTTCCTCGCTCGGGCGATCCACGCCTGGTCGGCCGCCTGCCAGGCCGGGAATGCCGCGTCCTGGTTCGAGAGGTCGAGGAATCCCTTCTGGACCTGGGGGCCGGTGCAGCCGTCCATCCAGAGGAGGCCGGTCGCGGAGTCGATCGCGACGGCCACCTTCGTGTCGTCCACCTGGGTCGGCTGCGTTCCGGCGATGAAGTGCTCGGTGAACGTCCTCGTGGTGAACGGTCCCGGGAGCATCCCGCTGTTCGCGTCCACCGCGACGTCCACGATGCCCGGCGGTTGCTGGAAGTCGGCGATCGGGGTGCCCTTCGTCACCTCCGTCAGGAACGCCTGCCAGAGCGTCGCCGCCGACTCGAGGGCGAGCGTCCCGTTGGGCGGGATGCTGTTGTCGCTGTTGCCCATCCACGCCCCGACGGCGAGCGCCGGTGCGTTGGGGTCCTTCGGCGGAGCGAGGTAGCCGAAGGCCGCGTTGTCGATCTCGTTGTTCGTCGTGCCGGTCTTGAGGGTCGCCGGACGACGCGTGCCCTTGTCGTAGATCGCGCGGAGTCCCCACCACGGGTTCTGGGACGGGTCCGTGTTCGAAGCAAGGATGGAGGTCATGATGTACGCCGCCTGCGGGCTGACGATGGGGCTGCCCGTGGCCGGGGTGCTCCCCGGCGCCGGATAGATCTGCTTCCCGGCACCGTCGCGGACCTGGAGGATGAACGTCCGCGGCATGAGCACGCCGCCGTTCGCGACGGCGCCGTATGCGCCGAGCAGTTCGGCGTAGTGGAGCTCGAGGGTGCCGATCCCGATCGAGGCCCCGGCCGTGTTCGTCGGTTGCTGGAAGTGGATGCCGAACTTCTGCGCCTCGGCGAAGACGCGGTCAGGTCCCACCTCGATGGCGTTCTTGACGGCCGGGATGTTGATCGACAGCTGGATCGCCTGCCGCATCCGGACGGGTCCGCGCTCGGCGAGGTCCGCGTCCGTCGGAAGGTAGTTCCCGCCGAAGTCGGTCACCACGTCCATGAACATGCTCGCCGCGGTCATCGTGTGGTCATCGATACCGGTGATGTAGTTGACGAGCTTGAACGCCGAACCCGGCTGACGCCAGCCATCCGAGAGAACGTCGAACTGCGGCTGGAATTTCGTGCCATGTGCCGGCGCGTAGTAGTCGGCGCTGCCGACGTACGCGTCGACCTGTCCCGTCCGGTAGTCGAGGGCCTCGAGCGCGGCATTGAAGATCCCCCGCCCGACGAGATCCTGGATCCACTGCTGGTTCGGGATGTTGTGGGCCTTGAGATAGGCTGTCGGATTCGGTGCGTTCGGGGCGATCCCGGCCCCCTTGACCCACTTCTCGGCAGACAGCTGCATCTTCCAGTTGAGGGTCGTCGTGACCTGGTAGCCGGCGGTGTCGATCGCCGGGCAGTTGTCGGCGTTCGCCGCACCGCAGAGGATCGTCCCGAGCTGCTTGCGGACCTGCCAGACGAAATGCGGGGCCCGCCAGTCGGGATTCGCCGTCGGGGCGAGGATGACCGGGTCGTTCTCCGCCGCCCGGATCTGAGCGTCCGTGAGGAGCGCGCTCGGGACCGCGAGCGGGTCCCCGGCCAGGGTGAGATGACGGCTCGTGATCATCCGTTCGAGGATGGCGTTGCGACGTACGACGATCGGCGCATCGGTCGGCACGACGAGGAACGTGGTCTTCCCGTCCGGCGAGGTCTGCTGCACCGCGTTCTTGCGCAGGTCGTACGTGCTCGGTGACTGCGGGATCGCGGCGAGGATCGCGGCCTCCGCGATCGTGAGCTTGTTCAGGTCCGTGACGCCGAAGTAATCGCGGGCGGCAGCGGCGATGCCGTAGCTCTGATCGCCGTAGTAGTTCTGATTGAGGTAGGCGACGAGCATCCGCTGCTTGCCCTCGACCCCCGGGAACTCCTGGGTGAGGCGGATCGACTGGATGATCTCGCGGATCTTCCGCTCGTACACACTGCCGGCGAACGCGCTCGCCGGCAGGAGCCGGGCCCGGACGAGCTGTTGGGTGATGGTCGAGGCGCCCCGATCGCGTCCGGTCGCCGTCTCGATTGCCGCGGCCACGATGCCGAGCGGGTCGAAGCCTGCGTTGCTCCAGAAGGTCTTGTCCTCGGTGGAGGTCGTGGCGTCCACGACGACCGGTGGAAGCGCGGAGAACGAGCCGACGACCTGGCGCTGGGTCGATCCGAACCGCGCGAGCTCCACCTTGCCGGTGCGGTCGTAGACGACCGTCTGCTCGCTGAAGCTGAGATTCTGGAACGCCTGGAGCGGATCCGGCAGACCCTGGCTGTAAACGTTGTAGGCGCCGACGATGGCAACGAGGCCGACGACCCCGAGCAGGACGAATGTCCCGAAGAGGAAGAGCGGCAGGGCGATGACGACGGTCCGGGCCGAATGTCCGCCCCCCCGTCGCCCGCTTCCGTTCCGCCGATGGCGCTGTCGCCGGGCGAGGGTGGTGTTCATGCCGGGTCGGACGATAGCATAGGTAGCTGTGACCTCCCTCCGAACCTACCGCCCCGCCGTCGAGACGGCCACGCGATGTCCACTGTGACGTCAGCCGTGCCCTCGGCGCGCCGCGGCCCCGAGGGGCTCCTCGAGGAGCTCCAGTGGCGAGGTCTGCTGCACGACGCGACGCCCGGCCTCGCGGATCGGCTCGCCTCGGGCGCGCCGATCTCGGGCTACATCGGCTTCGACCCGTCCGGATCGTCGCTCCATGTGGGCCACCTCGTCCCGGTCTTCGGACTCCTCCATCTCCAGCGGTTCGGCGGCCGACCCATCGCCCTCGTCGGAGGCGCGACCGGGATGATCGGCGATCCGTCGGGCACATCGGCCGAACGGAACCTCCTCGATCGCGACACCATCGCCGCGAACGTCGCCGGGATCCGCAGCCAGCTCGAGCGGTTCCTCGACTTCTCGGCGGGACCGTCCGGCGCGTCGATCGTCAACAACCTCGACTGGCTCGGCGAAGTGCGGATGCTCGACTTCCTTCGCGACGTGGGGAAGCACTTCACGATCCCGTACATGCTCGACAAGGAGTCGGTGCGGACGCGACTCGACAGCGGGCTCTCGTTCACCGAGTTCAGCTACATGCTCCTCCAGGCGGCTGACTTCCGGCATCTGAACCGGTCGCTGGGGGTCGAGCTCCAGATGGGCGGCGCCGACCAGTGGGGGAACATCACGGCCGGCCTCGAATTGATCCGCCGGACCGCGGGCGGCGCGGATGGCTCCGGGCCTCGAGGCGGGGAGGCGGGCGACCCTCGGTCCGCGCCCGCCGCGTTCGCATTGAGCTATCCGCTCCTCCTCGACTCGAGCGGCAGGAAGTTCGGCAAGACCGCTGCCGGGACCGCCGTGTGGCTGGATCCGGCTCGGACGTCGCCGTACGCGTTCTACCAGTTCTTCGTCGACACCCCGGATGCCGAGGTGCCTGGGCTCCTCCGCCGCTTCACCGTGCTCGGGCGCGCCGAGGTCGACGCGCTCGAGGCCGAGCAGGCCGCCCATCCCGAGCGGCGACCCGCGCAGCGAGCGCTCGCCCTCGAGCTTACGACGCGGGTCCACGGCCTCTCCGAGGCGGAACGTGCCGTCGCCGTCAGCCGAGCGGCCTTCGACAGCGCGCCCATCCGCGATCCCGCGGTCCTCGCCGCGATGTACGACGTCCTCGACCATAGCGAGCTCGCGGCCGAGGACCTTTCCGGCGGTGTCATCCGCCTCGCGGTCGCGGCCGGGCTCGTCGCCTCCAACGGCGAGGCGCGCCGGTCGATCGCCCAGGGCGGGCTGTCGATCAACGGCATCCGGATCGCCACGCCGGACGATCCGATCCCCGAGCCGATCGCGGGCCGCTGGCTCATCCTCCGCGTCGGACGCAAGCGGATCGTCGTCGTTCGCGTCCTCGGGCCCGCGGGCCGCCGCTGACCGCGGACACGGCCGGGGCGCGGGTCAGGCGCGGTGGCGTGACCGGAGCACGTCGATGACCTCCGTCGGCGGGAGTCCCCGCTCGGCGAGGAGGACGAGCGCGTGGTAGAGCAGGTCCGCCGTCTCGCCGGCGAGCGCAGTCCGCGTCGCGGAGCGTGTGCCGGGTTCCGCGGCGGCATCGTCCTTCGCCGCGATGAGGACCTCGGTCGCCTCCTCGACGACCTTCCGACCGACGGCGTCCACCCCGCCCGCGAGTAGCGAGCCCGTGTAGGAACCGAGCGGCCGCGATCGAGTCCGCTCGTCGACCGTTCGCCACAGCGTCTCGAGCCAGGCGAACCCCTGCGCCGTTGGCACGCCCTGCGGCTCGTCGACCGTCGCCGCGGCATCGAAGCAGCTCCGCGTCCCGCGATGACAGGTCGGGCCGGCCGGATCCACGGTGAGGAGGATGGCGTCCTCGTCGCAGTCGAGGGAGAGATCGCGGAGACGGAGCGTGTTGCCGCTGGTCTCGCCCTTGCGCCAGAGCCGACCGCGCGATCGCGAATGGAAATGGACTTCGCCCGTCGCGAGGGTGGCCGCGAGCGCCTCGGCGTCGACATAGCCGAGCATGAGGACGCGCCCGTCGGCCGCGTCCTGGACGATCGCCGGCGCGAGTCCGTCCGGGCCATAGGACGGCGTCACGTCGGGCCCTCCATGACGCGCCGGATCGGGAGTCCCGCCGCGGCGAGGCTCGCCTTGACGGCGGCGATCGAGTGGATCCGGCGGTGGAACATGCTCGCGGCGAGGACGGCGTCCGCGCCGCCGGTCACGATCGCCGCGATGAGGTCGTCGGGGCCCGCGGCACCGCCGGAGGCGATGACGGGCACGCGGACGGCCGAGGTCACCGCTCGCAGGAGCTCGAGGTCGTAGCCGCCCTGCGTGCCGTCGCGGTCGATCGAGGTGACAAGGAGCTCGCCCGCCCCGGATGCCACGGCCTCGCGCGCCCACGCGACCGCGTCTCGCCCGGTGGGTTCCCGCCCGCCGACGACGACGACCTCCCAGCCCGCCTCCGGACCCGGACCGCGCCGTCGGGCGTCGATCGCCACGACGACCGCCTGGACCCCGTAGCGATCCGCGCACGCCCGGATGAGTCGCGGATCCCGGACCGCGGCGGTGTTGAGTGCGACCTTGTCCGCACCGGCTCGCAGCACGGCGCCCATCTCGTCGACGGATCGCACGCCGCCGCCGACCGTCAGCGGGATGAACGCACGCCGGGCCGTCCGCTCGACGATGCCGAGGAGGGTCGAACGCCCTTCCGGCGCGGCGGCGATGTCGAGGAACACCAGCTCATCCACGCCCTCGCGGGCGTACCGCTCGGCCAGCTCGGGCGGGTCGCCCTCGTCGACGAGATCGATGAAGCGGGTGCCCTTGACGACTCGACCGTTCGCCACGTCGAGGCACGGGATGATCCGCCGTCGGAGCATCAGGCGACCCCGAGGGCTGCGGTCCGGTTTCGACTCGCGGCGGCGAGTCGAACGACGTTCTCGAGCAGCCGCAGGCCGTCGAGGCCGCTCCGTTCGGGATGGAACTGGACGCCGAGGCATCGGCCACGGGCGACCGCGCTGACGAAGCGCTCGCCATGCTCGGTCTCGGCGAGCACGATATCGGTCTCCTCAGGCGCGGGCCGCACCACGTAGGAGTGGACGAAGTACAGATCCACCCCATCCGCCATGCCCTCGAAGATCGGGTGCTCGCGCCGTCGCTCCACCTGGTTCCATCCGATGTGCGGGAGCGTCGGCGCGGCGAGGAGGGGGACCGTTCGACCGGCGAACACGCCGAGGGTCGTGGCGCCGTCCTCGTCGCTCGTCTCGAACAGGAGCTGGAGACCGAGACAGATGCCGAGGAACGGACGGTCGGCGGCGATCCAGTCGCGGAGCGGATCGGCGAGGCCGCGTTCCTCGAGACGGGCCATCGCCGGCGCGGCGGCGCCGACGCCCGGCAGCACCACGAGGTCCGCCTGCTCGAGCTCCTCCGGCGTTGCGGCGAGAACAGGGCGTGCGCCGACGATTTCGAGCGCCTGGGCGATGCTCACGAGGTTGCCGGCCCCGTGGTCCACGATTGCGACCGCGACGGCCGTCTCGGCCGGATCCGCCCGGTCGGGCGACCCTCCGAGCGCGATCGTCATCCGGGCGTCCCCTTCGTGGAGGCGACACCGGATCGTCGCGGATCGACCGCGCAGGCGCCGCGGAGGGATCGGCCGAGTGCCTTGAAGGCGGCCTCGGCGAGGTGGTGGTCGTTGCGTCCCGAGCCTCGCAGGTGGAGCGTCGCGCCGGCGGTCCTCGCGAACGCCTCGAGCGCGTGGTCGACGAGCTGGAGCGGAAGTCCGCCGACTCGCTCGCCGCGGAACTCCAGATCGACGACAGCGTACGGCCGTCCACCGAGATCGACGATCGCGGTGGCGAGCGCCTCGTCCATCGGGACCGACGCCTCGCCGAAACGGACGATCCCCGTCCGTTCACCAAGCGCCGCCGCGAAGGCCGCCCCGAGCACGAGGGCGACGTCCTCGACCGTGTGGTGCTCGTCGACGTGGAGGTCGCCGTCCGCCCGGATGTCGAGATCGAAGAGGCCATGGTGGGCGAGGGACCCGAGGAGATGGTCGTAGAAGCCCACGCCGGTCGCGATGGAAGCGAGGCCGGACCCGTCGAGGTCGAGCCGGACGGAGACACGCGTCTCGCGCGTCTCGCGGCTGACCGCGGCGGTACGCGGAGCGCCCACGTCGACGACGAGCTGCCCGATGGGGCTCGTCATGTCGTCCCGCCCGGGGCGGCGACCCGTTGCCCGCGGACCGCCTCGAGGAGTCGATCGTCCTGTTCGCGCGAGCGGACGGTGATCCGGAGGTGATCGGCGAGTGGATGCCCCCGTCCGAACGTCCGCGGGACGAGGCCACGCCGAAGGAGCGCCTCGGCGACGGCCGCCGTCGCGGACGGAGAGGCGAATCGCACGAGCACGAAGTTCGTCACGCTCGGCAGGACGAGCCCGCCCGCGTCCGCCAGGCCAGCGCTCAGGCGTTCGCGTTCGGCGTGCATCGCGGCTACCCGCGGGCCGAGCCAGCCGTCCGCCTCGAGAGCGGCGGTCACGACGGTGACAGAGACGACCGAGACCGAACCGGGAGGCCGATACGGTTCGATCTCGGCGAGCGTCTCGCGGACGCCGATGGCGAAGCCGACGCGCAGTCCCGCGAGGCCGTACGCCTTGCTCGCTGTGCGGACGACGATGAGTCGGGGGTAGTCGGCGCGGAGCCCGACGAGACTCGAACCGACGAACTCGGCGTACGCCTCATCGAGGACGACGATGGGGGCCGGGCGATCGGATCTCCGGGCGTCGTCGCGGAGGGTCGCCAGCAGACCGGCGATCCCCCCGTCGGGCTCGGGCAGGGCCGTCGGATTGTTCGGGCTGCAGAGCCAGACGAGGTCGGCCGCACGCGCGGCGGACCGGACCGCGGGAAGGTCGAGGGCAAACCCGTCGTCCGGGCCGAGGCGGGGGACGCGCCGGACGGTCGCGCCACGCTGCTCGGTGAGGACGCGGTACATCGCGTACGTCGGTGTCGGGATGACGGCGACCGAGCCGGGCCGGAGGCAGGCTTTGGCGACGAGGTCGAGGATCTCGTCCGCGCCCGCCCCCACGACGATCTCGTCGGGACGGACGCCGTACCGAAGGGCCGCCGCTTCGGCAAGGCGCCGATAGTCGGCCGGCGGGTACTCGGACAACCCGGGCTCGAACCGGCCGGCGGCGATGACGGACGCCGCGAGCGACGGCGGCTCCGGGGCGGTGTTGAGATCGAAGCGCACGATCGCCGTGAGCGGCAGCCCGTACCGCGCGGCGACCTCCTCACTCGTCGCTTCCCACGAGTAACTGGGGGGTGCTGTCGGCATCGTCATCGTCACGGCGGTCGGGCTCATCCGGCGGCTCCCGGGACTCCGACGGCGTCGGCGAAGCGGATCTCCACCGCATCGCGATGGGCGACGAGGCCCTCGGCGGCCGCGATCGTCCCGACCGCTTCCCGGATCGCGGCGAGGCCCTGGCGATCGATGCGCTGGACCTGGATGAACTTGCCGAAGGCCTCGACAGCGAGGGCTCCGGAGCTCCGCGCGAGGCCGCCCGTGGGGAGGACGTGGTTTGCCCCCGACGCGTAGTCCCCGGCGCTCTCCGGCGCGTACCGTCCCACGAACACCGAGCCGGCGTTGCGGATCCGGGCGACCGCATCCTCGACGTCCTCGACGACGACCGTCAGGTGTTCCGGCGCGTACGCGTCGACGAATGCGATGGCCGTATCGAGATCGGGCGCGAGGACGATGAGGCCGGCCGCGGCGAGGCTTCGCTCGAGAATCTCCCGTCGGCCCGCACTCACGAGCCGGCGACCGATCGCCTCCTCGACGGCGGCGGCGAACGCGGGGTCGGCCGTCACGAGGAGCGCCGGCGAGTCCGGTCCATGCTCCGCCTGGCTGAGAAGATCCGCCGCGACGTACTCCGGGTCGGCGGTGCCGTCGGCGAGGACGAGCACCTCCGACGGCCCGGCCGGAAGGTCGATCCCGACTTCCCCGAAGATCTCGAGCTTGGCCGCAGTGACCCACGCGTTGCCCGGCCCCACGATCCGGTCGACGGGCGCGAGACCTTCGTCCTTCAGGCCGCAGGCGAGGGCACCGATAGCCTGGGCGCCACCGGCGACGACGAAGGCGTCGACGTCGACAAGGCCGGCAGCGCCGAGGAGCGTCGCATCGAGCCGGCCGTCCCGATCGGCAGGCGAGGCGACGACGAATGCGCCCACCCCGGCGACCTTCGCCGGGATCGCACACATGAGGAGCGAGCTCGGGTAGGCCGCCGTTCCGCCGGGAACGTATGCGCCGGCCCGAGCGAGGGGGACCCAGCGACGTTCGATCTCGATGCCGGGCACGATCGTGGTCCGGACCGTGGCGGGTCGCTGGGTCGTCGCGAAGCGCATGAGGTTGGCGATCATCGTCTCGAGTCCCGCCCGGACGGGGCGGGGGAGGGCATCGCGCGCGGCGAGGAGCTCGTTCCGATCGAGCGTCAACCGGCCATCCGGCAGCCCACCTCCGTGGCGAGCGTTCGCCTCGCGGACGGCCACGTCGCCCCGGAGACGGACATCGTCGAGGATCGCCCGGGCGGCCGACCTGACGGCCCGATCGGGGACCGCGCCGCGGCGCACGAGGGCGTCCCGCCGCGCCACGACGGTCGGATCGGTCGCAGCCGCGGCCAGGTCGAGCCGCTCCAGGCGGATCGGCGACGACGCGGTCACGGGACGATCTTCTCGATGGGCAGGACGAGGATCCCGGAGGCGCCCGCCATCTTGAGACGGGGCAGCAGGCCCCACACGGCATCCGCGTCGACGACTGCGTGGATCGCGATCATGCCGGCATGGGCGAGCGGGATCACGGAGGGGCTCTCGAGGCCGGGCAGGATCGCCTCGAGCTCGGGAAGGTGGCTCGCCGGCGCGTTCATCATGAGGTACTTCTTGTCGCGCGCGGCGATGACCGCGGCCAGCATGGTATCGATGGCCCCGAGCTCTGCGGGCCGTGCCTCCAGGGCGGCGGGATCGGCCACGAGCAGCGCCTCGGAGGCGAGGACGTCGCCGATCGGGCGGAGGCCGTTCATCGCGAGCGTCGAGCCCGTGGACACCAGGTCGACGATCGCCTCGGCGAGCCCGAGACGGGGCGCGACCTCGACGGCGCCGGAGATCGGGATGATGTCGACGGCGATGCGGCGCGCGGCGAAGTAGCGTCGGGTCGTCTCCGGGTGGGCGGTCGCGACCCGCAGCCCGGCGAGATCCTCCACCGTCCGCTGCGGCGCGTCCGAGGGAACGGCTGCGGCGAGGCGGCAGCGGCCATATCCCAGCGCGCGAAGGACCGGCAACTCCGCCCCGGCCTCCGCGAGCAGGTCCTGGCCGGTGATCCCGAGGTCGGCCACACCGTCGCCGACGAACTCGATGATGTCGTTCGTCCGGACGAAGAGGACGTCGAGGGGAAGGTTCTGGACCCGTGCCACGAGGCTCCGGTCGTGCTCCTCGAACACGAGCCCGGCGTCGTGGAGGAGGGCCAGGGTCGGCTCGACCAGGCGACCCTTGTTCGGGATCGCCAGCCGCAGACGCTCCCTCATCGCTCGGCGGCCGGGGGGTACGGACGCGAGCTGTCGCGAGCGGTCGCAGCGAGTCGCTCGAGCGCCGCCCGGTAGCCATCCTCGCCGTGGTGGAGCCACGAGGCGATCCGGGTGATCGTCGCGGTGCTCGCTCCGGTGAGCCGGGAGATCTCGGCGTAATGAAGGCGCGCGTCCAGGAGCCGCACGACGGCCCACCGCTGCGCCATGTCGTGGAGCTCGCCGACCGTGCAGAGGTCGCGAAAGAATCGGGCGGCCCCCTCGACATCGTCGAGACCGAGGATCGCTTCGTAGAGCGCCGTCAGATCGTCCCCGTCCGCTGTCGAAGCGCGGCGGGTGAGCTCGTCGCCGGTGGTCATCGGTGCTCCTGGATCTGGACCGAACCGCATGCTGACATGCCAGCATGCTACTGTGCTAACGTAGTAGCACGCTAACACGTCAAGGGGTGCCGCGTCAACGATGCCATTCGAGCTCTATGCGGCGATCGATCTCGGCGGTGGGGCGGTGGTTCGGCTTCGCCAAGGAGACTTCGATCGGGCGACTGTGTATCCCGGTGACCCCGCGACGATCGGCCGGGCGTTCGTGGCCGAGGGAGCGCGGTGGATCCACGTCGTGGACCTCGACGGGGCGCGGTCGGGGGAGCCGATGCAGGTCGCCGCGATCCGCTCTGTCATCGATGCTGTCGCCGGACGGGCGCGGATCCAGGTCGCCGGCGGACTGCGGACGGAGGCGGCCGTGGGCTCGGCCCTGGACTCCGGCGCGAGCCGCGTGGTCGTGGGTACCGCAGCCCTCCGGGATCCGTCGTTCGGCACACGGATCGTCGAGGCGCATGGACCGGACGCCATCGCGGTCGCACTCGATGTTCGCGACGGCGTCGCGATCGGCGAGGCATGGCGCTCGGGAGCGGACGGCGCCGCCGTCGACGACGCTCTCCGACGGTTGGCCGGTGCCGGCGTGGAGACGTTCGTCGTCACCGCCATCGAGCGAGACGGTCTGCTCGAGGGACCGGATCTCGGGCTTCTCGCCCGCCTCGTGCTGCTCGACCGGGGAGCGATTGTCGCCTCGGGAGGGATCGCGTCGCTCGACGACCTCCGGGCGGTCCGGGCCATCGGCTGTCGCGGCGCGATCGTCGGACGCGCAGTCTACGAAGGCAGGATCCGCCTCGACGAGGCGATCACCGCGATCCAAGCGTTCTGAGGACGCTCAGTGCCCGCCGGCAGCCTCGACGTGCCGGCGGTGCGCCTCGACGATCTTGTCGGCGACGGTCGCCGGGACCTCCTCGTAGTGGTCCAGGGTGGCCCTGAAGCTGCCCCGACCGTGGGTCAGCGATCGGAGCTCCGTCGCGTAGCTGAAGAGCTCCGCCTGCGGGACGTGGGCGGCCACGACCTGCAGCCCGTCTCCTCCGGCGTCCATGCCGAGGACGCGTCCGCGCCGCGTGTTGAGATCGCGGTTCACGTCACCCATGTACCGCTCCGGGACCCGGACCTCGACGGACATGATCGGCTCGAGGAGGGCCGGCCGACAGTCGAGGACGCCCTTCCTGAGCGCCATCGACGCCGCGATCTTGAATGAGAGCTCGTTGCTGTCGACCGTGTGGAACGAGCCGTCGTAGAGGGTGGCCCTGAAATCGGATAGCGGATAGCCGGCGATGACGCCTTCGGCCGCGGCTTCCCGGACACCCTTCTCGACCCCCGGGAAGAAGCCCTTCGGCACGGACCCGCCGACGACCTTCTCGGCGAACTCGACGCCGCCGCCCGGGTTCGGTTCGATCTCGAGCCAGACGTGCCCGAACATCCCGTGGCCGCCGGTCTGCTTCTTGTACTTGCCCTCGACCTGGGTCCGTCCCCGGATCGTCTCCCGATACGGGACCCGCGGGGTGCGCGTGACGATCGTCGCCCCGAACTTCCGCTTGAGCCGTTCCGCGATCACCGCGATATGGGCCTCGCCGGTCGCGACGAGGAGCTGCTCGCCCGTCGCGCTCCGCTCGAGGCGGACGCACGGCTCCTCCTCGAGCATCCGGTTCAGGGCGGCACCCATCTTGTCGAGGTCGGCCTTGGTCTGCGGTTCGATCGCCACCGGGAGGGTCGGCTCGGGAAAAACGAGCGGGTCGAGGAGCAACGGATGCTCGCGGCTCGAGAGGGTATCGCCGGTCGCGGTGACGGACAGTTTCGCGACGGCGCCGATCTCGCCGGCCTTGAGCTCGCCCACGGGCTCCTGGTCCTTGCCGTGGATGAGCAGGAGCTGGCCGATTCGCTCGTCCTCGCCGCGCCCGGCGTTCCACGCGTGGCCCTGCGAGTGGATCGTCCCCGACAGCACCCGGAGGTAGGTGAGGCGCCCGACAAAGGGGTCGGCGGCCGTCTTGAAGACGCGGGCGAGCAATGGTCCCGCCGGATCGGGGGGAACGCTCACGGCATCCCCGGACTTCGGTTCGCGAGCGGTCGCCGGACCCTCGTCGGTCGGCGAGGGCAGGTAGCGGACGAACGCATCGAGGAGACCGCGGAGCCCGATCCCCCTGACAGCGCTCCCGACAAGGACAGGGGCGAGGATGGACTCCTTCACGCCCTTCCGCAGGCACGCCTCGAGCTCCGGGTCGCTGACTTCCTCACCCTCGAGGTACTTCGCCAGGACGTCATCGTCCGCCTCGGCGGCCGCCTCGAGGAGCTGATCGCGCCGCCTCGCGACCTCCGCGGCGAGCCCCTCGGGGACGGGGATCTCGACCTCCTGGCTGCCATCCCAGTGCCACGCCCGCCGGTGGACCAGGTCGACGTAGCCGGCGAAGCCATCTCCGCTGCCGATCGCCAGCTGGAGCGGGGCGACCTTCGTCCCGAATGTCGTCCGCAGGGCGTCGAGCGCCGCGCTGGGATCCGCGTTCTCGCGATCGCACTTGTTGATGAAGAAGCAGGCGGCACGACCTGTCGATCGGCCGAGCGCGACCGCACTCTCGAGGCCGGAGTCGACGCCGCCGGAGGCGTCCATGACGAAAAGCGCCCCGTCGACGCCGGCGAACCCCTCGATCACCTCGGCGACGAGATCCGGATAGCCGGGCGTGTCGATGAGGGTCACCCGGGTCCCATCGTCGTCGAGGGTGGCGACGGCCAGGGACAGCGATTCGTGGCGCTTCTGCTCCTCCGGCTCGTGGTCGAGCGTGCTCGTCCCGTCGTCGACCCGACCGAGCCGCTGCGTCGCTCCGGTGCGGAAGAGGAGCTGTTCCGCGAGCGTCGTCTTGCCGGAGCCGGCGTGTCCGGCGAGGACGACGCTCCGAAGGTGGGGGAGGTCAACGCTCTTCGTCGTCATCGACTCGTCTGTCCTCTCGTGGTGGGCGGTGGAGGGGGACGGTGCGGGGACGCGTGCAGGGGCGGGCGAGGCCGTCCGAGCATCATAGTCGCGTATACTCCCGGGCGATGTCCGGTCACTCCAAGTGGTCTCAGATCAAGCGCCAGAAGGGCGTCAATGACGTCAAGCGCGGCGCGGTCTTCACCAAGGTCGCCCGGGAGATCGCGATCGCGGCCCGGGCCGGTGGCGGCGATCCAGACGGCAATTTTCGGCTTCGCCTCGCGATCGAGAAGGCACGCTCCGTCAACATGCCGGCGGACAACATCAAGCGGGCGATCGAGCGCGCGGCGGGGGCCGGGGAGAGTGACCAGTTCGAGGAGATCGTCTACGAGGGCTACGGCCCCGGCGGCGTGGCGATCCTCGTCGAAGCAGCGACGGACAACCGGAACCGGACGGCGGCCGAAGTCCGCTCCCGGTTCGCCAAGTCGGGCGGCCAGCTCGCCGCGTCGGGCGCCGTCGCCTGGCAGTTCGAGGCACGCGGGCTCATCACCGTCGCCCGCTCCTCGGGGATCGACGCGGACGCGGTCGTCCTCGCCGCGATCGACGCCGGGGCGGCGGACGTCGACACGGAGGCGGACCCGCTCGAGATCTACACGGACCCGGGCGACCTCGAGGCTGTCCGGCGCGCCCTCGACGGGGCAGGGATCCCGGTGGACCAGGCCGAGTCGGCCATGATCGCCCGGCAGACCGTCGAGCTCGACGCCTCGAAGGCGCGCCAGGCCCTCCGGCTCGTCGAGGAGCTCGAGGATCTCGAGGACGTCCAGCGGGTGACCGCGAACTTCGACATTCCGGAGGAAGTCTTCGCCGAGGTCGCCGGGTGACGGTCGCCGCCGTGGGGTCGCCGCGATGATCGTCCTCGGCATCGACCCTGGCACCGCCGCCCTCGGCTACGGCGTCGTGGAGCGGACGGGCGGTCGCCTTCGCGCGGTCGACGACGGCTGCATCTCGACGAGCCCGTCCGACCCGCTGCCGGAACGCCTCCTCCAGATCCATACGGCCGTCCGCGATCTCATCGCGACCCACCGACCGGCGCTCCTTGCCGTCGAGCGGCTCTTCTTCAGCCGGAACGCACAGACGGCCTTCGCCGTGGGCCAGGCACGCGGTGTGGTCCTGCTCGCAGCGGCGGAGGCGGATGTGGCGGTCCGCGAGGCCACGCCGAGCGAGGTGAAGTCGGCCGTGGCCGGCCACGGCGGTGCCGACAAGGAGCAGGTCGCGCGGATGGTCGCGATCATCCTCGGGCTCGACGCACCGCCGCGACCCGACGACGCGGCGGACGCGCTCGCCATCGCGATCTGGGCGGCGAACCGGGAGCGCGCCGGTGAGATGCTCCAGTCGGCGGTCCTCGACCGGGCCGCGGTCGCGCCGCTCGCCGGTGGGAGCACCCCGTACGAGCGTGCCGTCCGAGAGGCGCTCGGTGCCGAACGGATCGCCGCCGCGTCCAGATCAGGACGGAACGGCGGACGGTGATCGCCTCCGTCGAGGGGATCGTCGGGACGGTCGGCCTCGATTCCGTCGTCATCGACGTCGGGGGCGTCGGCTACCGGGTGTACGCGGCTCCGGCTGTTCTCGTCGCCGCACGCCCGGGTGCGCGGCTCCGACTCCACACGCATCACCTCGTCGCGGAGGACCGCCAGGCGCTGTTCGGATTCGCGACCTCCGAGGAGCTCGGCTTCTTCCACCTCCTCCTCACCGTCACCGGCGTGGGTCCGAAAGTCGCCCTCGCGATCGTCGGCAGTCGGCCGGTCGCGGACCTCCAGCTCGCCATCCTCCAGCAGGATCAGGCCGCCCTCACCGCCATACCCGGGATCGGCAGGAAGCTCGCCGAACGGGTCGTCTTCGAACTCAAGGAGAAGGTCGCCGCTGCGGGGACCGCCGCAGGCGGCGGTACGGGCGGCGGCGAGACGGAGGTGGTCGCGGCGCTCCAGGCGCTCGGCTATTCCGCGATCGAGGCCCGCGAGGCTTCCCGCGCCGCCGGCGCGGATCTCACGAACGGCGACAGTCTCGAGGATCGCGTGAAGGCCGCCCTGCGGACCCTGCTCCGCGACTGAGGCCGGCCGCCGGGCTTAGAACGGACGTGCTAAATGACGCGGGCCGTGATATCCTCGCCGGGATGACGGACGACGCGTCGCAGGTCCTCGCCGCACAGCTCCTCGACGAGGCGGATCTCGCCGTCGAGGGCTCACTCCGGCCCCACACGCTCGGCGAGTACATCGGCCAACGCGAGGTGAAAGGCAACCTCTCGATCCTCCTCACTGCGGCACGCGGCAGGGGAGAGGCGGCGGACCATGTGCTCCTCTACGGACCGCCGGGCCTCGGCAAGACGACCCTCGCGACGATCGTCGCCCGAGAGCTCGGGGTGAACATCCGCTACACCAGTGGGCCGGCGATCGAGCGTGCCGGAGATCTGGCGGCGATCCTCACCGCGCTCGACGAGCGCGACGTCCTCTTCATCGACGAGATCCATCGGCTCAATCGGGCCGTCGAGGAGATCCTCTATCCGGCGATGGAGGACTACGCCCTGGACGTCATGATCGGCAAGGGGCCCTCCGCCCGATCGCTGCGGCTCAGCCTCAAGCCGTTCACCGTCGTCGGCGCGACGACGCGGGCCGGCCGTATCAGCGCTCCGCTCCGCGACCGCTTCGGGGCCACGTACCGGCTCGACTTCTACGACGAGACGGACCTGACCGCGATCGTCGTGCGGTCGGCCGGGATCCTCGGCGTGGAGATCGCTCCGGACGCCTCGGCCGCCATCGCACGACGCGGGCGCGGGACGCCGCGGATCGTCAATCGGCTCCTCAAGCGTGTCCGCGATCACGCCCAGGTCCACGGCACCGGCGCCGTCACGAGGGCTTCGGCGGAGGAGGCCATGCGCCGGATGGAGATCGACGAGGAGGGCCTCGATTCCACCGACCGCAAGCTCCTCTCCGCGATCATCCAGAAGTTCGGATCCGGACCGGTCGGCGTGCAGGCCCTGGCGGCGGTCCTGTCCGAGGAGGTCGAGACGATCGAGGACGTCTACGAGCCGTTCCTCCTCCGGCTCGCCTTCATCGATCGCACTCCCCAGGGCAGGATCGCGACGGAGGCGGCGCGCCAGCATCTCGCGTCGCTCGGCTACGAGATCCCGCCACCCCGGCGACCCGAGCCGGGGATCTCGTCGCTGTGGGATGGGTCGGTCGTAGATGAAGCCGTGGTACGGGACGGGGACGCGTGACCGGCGCGGCACGGTTCGATGTCATCGTCCCACCGCCGACGGACGGCACGACGCGCGCCCGCCTCGGGCGACTCAGCCTCCCGCACGGCATCGTCGAGAGCCCGCAGTTCATGCCGGTCGGAACGAACGCGACGGTGAAGGGCCTCCACCCGGCGGATCTCGTCGAGGTCGGTGCATCGATCGTCCTCGCGAACACCTACCACCTGTATCTCCGCCCCGGCCACGAACGGATCGCCCGCCTCGGCGGCCTCCATCGGTTCATGGCGTGGGACCGCCCGATCCTCACCGACTCGGGCGGCTTCCAGGTCGTCTCGCTCGGCGACCTGCGGATCGTCGACGACGACGGGGTGACGTTCCGCAGTCACCTCGATGGGTCGGTCCACCGGTTCACCCCGGAGCTCGCGATCGGCGTCCAGCAGGCGCTCGGTGCGGACGTCGCCGTCGCCTTCGATCAGCCGGTGCCGCCGTCCTCGCCGCGCCCGGTCGTCGCCGAGGCGACAGAACGGACCGCCCGCTGGGCCGAGCGATCGTATCGAGCCCACGATCGAGCGGACCAGGCGCTCTTCGGGATCGTCCAGGGTGGACTGGAACCCGACCTTCGGGCGGCTTCCGTGGCGGCGATCGCAGGCCTGCCGTTCGACGGCCTGTGCATCGGCGGGCTCGCCGGCGACGAGACGGCCGAACAGCGCGAGGCGACGCTCGATATCACGGTCGACCTGCTCGCCGCGGATCCCCGGCCGCGCTACCTCATGGGCCTCGGGTCGCCGGCGGACATCCTCGAGGCGGTCCACCGCGGCGTTGACCTGTTCGATTCGGTCCTCCCCGCGCGCGTCGCCCGGAACGGCCAGCTGTGGGTCCCCGGCGGTCACCTCAACATCCGGAACGCCCGCTACCTCGACGACCCGGAGCCGGTCCAGGCGGACTGTCCGTGCCTCGCCTGTCGCGGCTTCTCACGCGCCTACCTCGCCCATCTCTTCCGGGCCCGCGAGCTCCTCGCCTACCGCCTCGCGACTTGTCACAACCTCACCTTCACCCTAGACTTCCTCGCGAGGATCCGCACCGCGCTCAGATCCGGCACCTTCCCGGCGGCACTCCCCGAGCTTCGGCTGCGCGCCGGCAGGATGAGCGGCAGTGAAGTCGCGGTGCAGTCCGCGTGAATGCCCCGTCCGTACCATCCAGCAGCCGATGTGGAGGAGCAGCAGATGGGTTCACGAGATCGCCCCTCCAGGGAAGCGAAGAAGAAGCCGAAGGACAGCGGCGCGAAGCAGAAGCTCCAACCGCTCCTCGAGCCACCGCAGAACGTCGAGCTCATCCGCAAGGAGCGGAAGCCGCGGACGCCGCGCGAGGAGTCGGACGAGAGCTGAGCAAACGGCCGCACCGCCGTCGGCGATCACCCGCCGGGACACCACAGGAGCGAGGATCACGATGGCGATGACAGGCGAGCGCGGCGTGGACGAACGGACCCTCGATCGAGCGACGGCCGAACGCGGGCGAGCCGTGGATGCAGCGATCCTCGCGATCGAGAAGCAGTTCGGTCGCGGTTCGATCATGAAGCTCGGCTCGGCCGAACGGCAGCAGGTCGACACGATCCCGACCGGATCGATCGCCCTTGACCTTGCGCTCGGTGTCGGCGGCATCCCGCGCGGGCGGATCACGGAGATCTTCGGCCCGGAGTCGTCCGGGAAGACGACGGTCTGCCAGCATGTCCTCGCCGAGGCGCAGCGTCGGGGCGGCGTCGTCGCCTTCATCGACGTCGAACATGCCCTCGACCCGGGCTACGCGCGGGCGTGCGGTGTCAACGTCGACGAGCTCCTCGTGAGCCAGCCGGACACCGGGGAGCAGGCGCTCGAGATCACGGAGACACTCATCCGCTCGGGCGGGATCGACTGCGTCGTCCTCGACTCGGTCGCCGCACTCGTGCCGCGCGCGGAGATCGAGGGCGAGATGGGCGACAGCTTCGTCGGCATCCAGGCCCGCCTCATGAGTCAGGCACTTCGCAAGCTCACCGGCGCCGTCTCGAGGAGCAACACCGCCCTGGTGTTCACGAATCAGCTCCGCGAGAAGATCGGGGTGATGTTCGGCAATCCGGAGATCACGCCAGGCGGACGGGCGCTGAAGTTCTACGCGAGCGTTCGGCTCGACATCCGGCGCATCGAGACGATCAAGTCGGGCACCGAGTCGATCGGCAACCGCGTCCGAGTGAAGGTCGTGAAGAACAAGGTGGCACCGCCCTTCCGCGTCGCGGAGTTCGACGTCATGTACGGCGAGGGCATCTCCCGGGAAGGGGGCCTCCTCGATGTCGGTGTGGCGATGGACGTCGTGACGAAGACCGGCGCGTGGTTCACGTTCGGCGAGTCTCGCCTCGGGCAGGGTCGTGAGGCGGCGAAGGAATTCCTCAAGGCGAACGCGGAGATCGTCGCCGAGGTCGAACGGCAGATCCGGACGAAGATGTCGACCGTCACGGTCCCGGTCGAGGGGATCGAAGAGGCCGAGTGACCGCTCCGCGATGAGCGGCCGCGACGGTCCGGGCAGCGAGCGACGGCAGCGGCCCTCGCCGACCGAACGGCGCGCCCTCAGGACGGAGGAGACAGACCCGGAGATCGTCCTCGCTGCCGCGGTGCGGTTCCTCGAGACCCGCCCGCGCTCGGTCGCGGAGGTACGCCGCCGTCTCCGCACGGCCGGCTATCCAAGTCCGCTCATCGAGGGCGCGGTCGGGCGGCTCCTGGATCTCGGCTATCTCGACGACGCGTCCTTCGCGCGGGCCTGGGTCGAGTCCCGCGATCGGGCCCGCCCGCGCGGCGAGCGGGCGCTCCGGGCGGAGCTCGGACAGAAGGGCGTCGGGCGCGATGTCGCGGATGCGATCCTCGCCGACCGAAGGAGCGGGGACGCGGACCCGCCGTCCGGTGGCGGGTCTGCCGAGCCTGAGGAGCGCTCAGCGGACGAGGCCGCGGCGGCGCGACTGCTCGAGCGCAGGTCTCGCACCCTCGATCGGATCCCGGACGTCCGGGTGCGCCGCCAGCGGGCGTATGCGCTGCTGGCGCGGAACGGGTTCGATCCGTCCGTGAGCGCCCGCGTGGCCGCCCGCCATGTCGATCGCGAACTCGGGGACGTCGCGACGCCAGTGACCCGGTTTGACCCTCCGTCCGACGGGCCCTAGGCTACGCGGCAGAGGATCGTGCGTCACCTCGGGTGACGCGGAGTGCCCATCGCGACTCGTTCATGGCCACGGGGACCCGATCCCCGGTCTCGCCGGCGACGGCGAGCTGCCCACGAACGGGTCCGACCTGAACCGTTTTGACGCGTCCGGCGTGATCCGTCGGATGGGAGGACCGGATCGATGGTTGATCTGACCGTCGCCGCCGCCGTGGCCGTCGTGGCCGTCGGCGCCGGCGCTGCCGCTGGATTCGTCCTTCGGGGCATGCGCGCGAGCGCCCGCATGAAGCAGGCCGAGGAGAAGGCCGCACTCATCATCGAGAAGGCGTACAACCAGCAGAAGGATCTCATCCTCGAGGCGAAGGACGAGAAGCTTCGACTCCAGCGCGAGGCGGAGGACGAGGCGCGAGCGAAACGCTCCGAGCTCGCCAACCTCGAACGCCGGCTCCTCCAGCGCGACGACCAGCTCGACCAGCGCGGCGACATGCTCGAGCAGCGCGATCGCAAGCTCATCGATCGCGAGCGCGAGATCGAGCGCGCGCGGGAGGAGGTCGCCCGCGCGCACGCCGAGCAGGTTGCCGCGCTCGAACGAGTGAGCGGCATGTCCGGTGAGGACGCCAAGGCCATCCTGCTCGATGCAGTCCGCGAGGAGGCCGAGCATGACGCCGTCCGCATCGCCCGGGCGATCGAACGGGCCGCTCGAGACGAGGCCCAGGACAAGGCCCGTGATGTCATCGTCACGGCCATACAACGGATCGCCGCCGACCATACGGCCGAGCACACGGTGAGCGTCATCCACCTCCCGAGCGACGAGATGAAGGGCCGGATCATCGGTCGTGAGGGCCGCAACATCCGGGCGCTCGAACAGGCGACGGGCGTCGACCTCATCATCGACGACACGCCCGAGACGGTCGTCATCTCGGGCTTCGACCCGGTCCGCCGCGAGATCGCCCGGATCGCCATCACGAAACTCGTCAGCGACGGCCGGATCCACCCCGGACGCATCGAGGAGGTCGTCGCCAAGGCCCGGGCGGAGGTCGATCTCGTGATCCGCCAGGCCGGCGAACAGGCGGCCTACGAGGCGGGCGTCCCGGGTCTCCCGCCGGAGATCGTCAAGCTCCTCGGGCGCCTCAAATACCGCACGAGCTACGGCCAGAACGTCCTCAACCACGTCGTCGAGACGAGCCGTCTGGCGGCGATCATCGCGGCCGAGGTGGGGGCCGACATCCAGATCGCGAAGATGGGCGGCCTCCTCCACGACATCGGCAAGGCGGTCGACCATGAGGTCGAGGGTCCCCACGCGGCGATCGGCGCCCAGATCGCGCAGCGACACAACCTGCCGATGAAGGTCGTCAACGGCATCGCCGCTCACCACCAGGAAGTCGAATACGCCTGTATCGAGGCCCCGATCGTGCAGATCGCGGATGCGATCAGCGCCTCGCGGCCGGGCGCGCGGGGTGAGGCGATGGATACCTACGTGAAGCGGCTTGAGGATCTCCAGGCGATCGCCGCGAGCTTCGCCGGTGTCGAGCGCTCGTTCGCGGTCCAGGCGGGTCGCGAGGTCCGCATCCTCGTTCGACCTGAGGAGATCGACGATCTGGCGTCGATGCGCCTCGCCCGCGACATCGTCCGCAAGATCGAGGAGACGCTCACCTATCCAGGTCAGATCAGGGTGACGGTCATCCGCGAGACGCGGGCCGTGGAGTACGCGAAGTAGCACCGCCGCCCGGCAGGACGGTCCAGGTTGGCCGGACCGTCCTCGGCAACCCGGCGAACGCGGGCCTGCCCCGGCCGCACGGGGCGTGTCGGGTCCTCATGATCGGCGACATCATCGGCAAGCCCGGACGCCTCGCCGTCGAGGCCACCCTGCCGGACCTCCGAACCGAGCGGGGGGTCGACTTCGTCACGGCCAACGGCGAGAACGTCGCGGGCGGCATGGGCCTGACCGCATCGACCGCCGAGGCGCTTCTCGGCGCCGGGGTGGACGTCATCACCTCCGGCAATCACATCTGGGACAAGAAGGAGATCTACCCGGTCCTCGAGCGCAGCGATCGGATCCTCCGGCCACACAATTACGGAACGCACGATGTGCCCGGTCGGGGCTGGGTGACCCACGCCGGGCTCGACGGCTCGGAGATCGCCGTGATCAACCTCCAGGGGCGGACGTACATGGCGCAGATCGAGAACCCGTTCACCGATGCCGACGATCTTCTCGACGGCGCCTCCGAACCGCTCCCGCCGATCCGCCTCGTCGACTTTCACTGCGAGCTCACCTCCGAGAAGAACGCCCTCGGGCTGTATCTCGACGGCCGGGTGAGCGCGGTCGTCGGGACGCATACCCACGTCGTCACCGGCGATGAGCGGATCCTCCCGGGCGGCACGGCCTACCAGACGGACCTGGGGATGACCGGCCCGCTGTGGAGCGTCATCGGCTTCGCCCCCTCGACGGTCCTGCCGCGGTTCATCAACGCCCTCCCGACCCGGTTCGAGGTCGGCGACGGAGCGGTGATCTTCAATGCCACGCAGATCGACATCGACCCGGCGACCGGGCGCGCCCTCGCGATCGAGCGGGTCCAGCGCCTCGTCGAGGTCTGAGGCCGTGGTCCGCAGCCGTCACGATCGCGGAACGCCGGTCGTTCCACCCCGGCCGTCGCTCGTCGATCTCCACAGCCACACGACGCGGTCCGATGGGACCGTGGAGCCGGCGGAGCTCGTCCGGGCGGCGGCCGCGGCCGGCGTGCGGATCCTCGCCATCACCGACCACGACAACCTCGCCGCGCCGCGCGAACTGCTCGCCGATCCACGGGGCCTGGCGGCGGGATTCGAGCTCGTCCCCGGCCTGGAGATCAACACCGTGGTGGACGGCGGCGGGCCACGGTGGGGCGGTGAACTCCACGTCCTCGGCCTCGGCGTCGACCCGGGCGACGACGCATTCGAGGCGATTCTCGCCGCACAGCGGGACCGTCGACGCGAACGGTTCGTCCGGACGCTCGATCGACTGCGAGCCGCCGGGATGCCGCTCGACGACCTCGTTGCGGCGTTGCCACCGGACGAGCGGACGGCGCTCGGCAGGCCGACGGTCGCCCGGCTCCTCGTCGCGAAGGGCCACGCCCGAAGCGTCCAGGACGCCTTCGAGCGGATCGTCGGCGCCGGCATGCCGGGTTACGTTCCGCGCGACGGGATCGGGCCGGCCGCTGCGATCGCCGCGATCCGGGCGGCGGGCGGCCTCCCGGTCCTCGCCCACACGGCGGACGCGGCGGAGCGCCGACCCCGGATCGAGGAGCTTCGCGCACTCGGGCTCGGCGGCCTCGAGGTCCACTACCGCCGCTACGACGCCGAGACGGTCGCCTCCGTGGCGGCGGTGGCGACGGCCCTCCGCCTCGTTCCGACCGGTGGCAGCGATTTCCACGGCGACGGTGAGACATATGCCGAGGCCCACGCGGCGATCTGGGTCCCCGTCGACGATCTCGACGCGTTGCACGCGGCCCTCGAGGAGCGGGCCTACATCGACGAGGCGCGGACCGTCACTGCGTGGGGCGGACGATGACCATTCGCGCGCTGCCGGTCCTCGACGTCCCGGTCCCACCGGTTCCGACGTCGCCGCGGGCGCCCGCCGCGCCCGGCGACGAGCGGCTCACCGAATACCGACCGGAGTCGCTCTCGCTGCCGGCGTTCAGCATCTGGACCCTCGGCTGCCAGATGAATCGGAGCGACTCGGAGGAGATGGCGGGTCGCCTCCTCGGCGCCGGGTGCCCCGAGGCACCGTCTCTCGAATCGGCCGACCTCATCGTCATCAACACGTGCGCCATCCGCGAGGCGGCGGAACAGAAGGTGATCGGCCGCCAGGGCGCCCTCCAGCGGCTGCGGGCCGCGAACCCCGGACTTCGGGTCGTCCTCACCGGCTGCGCAGTCCGCGAGGCGGATCGCGCCGGTCTCGCGCGCCGCTATCCGGCGGTCGACCTGTTCCTTCGGCCCGACGAGGAACCGGAGCTCCTCGAGCGCCTCGGCCTCGCCTCCGCGCAGGCGCCGATCGGCACGACCGGGACCACCGGCATCGTCGGCCAGGCCCTCGTGGGGATCGCCGATGGCTTGCCGGCAACCCGAGCCACGGCCGTCGCCGGGGGCACGATCGCGCGTGGATCGACGATGAGCGCCTGGCTCCCGATCGTCTACGGCTGCGACAAGACCTGCACCTACTGCATCGTCCCGTTCAGTCGCGGGCCCGAGCGGAGTCGACCGTTCGACGACATCGTCGCCGAGGCGGGCGCCCTCGCCGCGGCCGGTTATCGCGAGGTGACCCTCCTCGGCCAGAACGTCAATTCGTACGGCCACGACCTGCCGCCCGAGCCGCGATTCGGCCACATCGCGACCGAGCGGACGACGGGCCGCCGGGTGGACCTCCACGGCCGCCCGGATCTCGCCGAGCTCATCCGCACCATCGATCACCTGCGGACCGCCGATGGCGCGCCGGCGATCCCGCGCCTCCGGTTCGTCACCTCCCACCCGTGGGACCTCTCCGACCGCCTCGTCGCCGCGCTCGCCGAGTGTTCGACCGTCTGCGAGCATCTCCACCTGCCGGTCCAGTCCGGCTCGGATCCGGTCCTCCGGCGGATGGGCCGGCAGTACACGACCGAACACTACCTCGAACGGCTCGCCGCGATCAGGGCGGCGGTCCCGGGCATCGCCGTGAGCACGGACGTCATCGTCGGCTTCTGCGGCGAGACCGAGCTGCAGTTCGAGGAGACACTCGATCTCCTCCGTCGAGTCCGCTACGACCAGGTCTTCGCGGCGGCCTTCTCACCGCGCCCCGGAACGCCGGCGGCGCACCTTGCGGACGACGTCCCTGCGGTGGAGAAGCGACGCCGCCTCAACGTCCTCCTCGAGCTCCAGGAGTCGATCGGGCTGGAGCGCAATCGGGCCCTCGTCGGCCGCACGCTCGACGTCCTCATCGATCGCGTCACGCCACCACGGTCGCACGATCACGACGAGCCGCCGGGGGAGGGGAGGGCGGAGGAGAGCGACCCGTCGCTCGCCGGTCGGACTCGCGGCAACAAGCTCGTCCACGTTCGCGGCGACAGCACGCTCATCGGGCGGATCGTCGAGGTGCGGATCGAGCACGCCGGCCCGTACGCGCTGCGGGGGTCGCTCACACGGACCTGACGGCCGCCGGAACCGAGGCGTCGCCGGCGGTCTCACGCACGTCGGCCCCGCCGCTCCTCGTCATCGTCGGTGCGACGGCGACCGGCAAGACCGGGCTCTCGCTCGACATCGCCGACCGCCTCACGGCGCAGGGCGGGTGCGTCGAGATCGTGTCCGCGGACTCGCGCCAGGTGTACCGCGGCCTCGACATCGGAACGGCGAAGGTCGGGGCTGCGGACCGCGCCCGGATCCGTCACCACGGTCTCGACCTCGTCGACCCCGATGCGCCGTTCTCCCTCTCGACCTACGTGGATGCCGTGACAGCGGCGCTGGCCGGGATCGCCGCGCGGGGCGGCGTCGCGATCCTCGTCGGCGGGACGGGGCTGTACCTCCGTGCGGTGGCCCGCGGTATCCCGACCGCCGAACTGCCCGCGGATCCGAGCGTCCGCGCGGAGATCGAACGATCGATCGCCACGGCCGGGCTCGCCACGGCGGTCGCGCGACTCAGCGCGCTCGCCCCGACGCTCGCCGCGCGGACCGATCCACGGAATCCGCGCCGGGTCGCCCGAGCCCTCGAGATCGCCACACTCCAGGGCGACCGACCACTGCCGGCGCCGCGCGGCTATCCGGGACCCGTGGCCTGGCTCGGACTGGCCCTTGAGACGGACCGCCACCGGCGCTGGATCGCGGCTCGCGCGCGCGGCCAGTTCGAGGGCGGACTCCTCGCCGAGGCGGCCGACCTCCGGACGCGCTTCGAGCCCGGGCTCCGGGCCTTCAGTGCGATCGGCTATCGAGAGGCGTGGGGCGTCCTCGACGGCGTCCTCTCGAAGGAGGAGGCGGTCGATCTCGACGCCCGCCGCAACGTCGCCTTCGCCGCACGACAGCGGACGTGGTTCCGTCGCGAGCCAGATGTCGAGTGGCGCGACGCGTCGGATCCGGCGGCTGCTCTCGCCGCGGGTCTCGCGCTCGTCGCCACGCTCATCGAACGTTCACCCTCGCGCGGTCGGGGGCCCTCGTGAGCATCCCGCGGACGGCCGGGTATCCTCACGTCATGCCGCGCAGCCAGCTTATCGATGTCGCCGCTCCCGCCGAGAAGGCCTTCCTCGTCGCCGTCGATGCCGGCGACGACAGTGGCTGGAGCGCAGAGGACTCGCTCGCCGAGCTTGCCAGCCTCGCCGTGACCGCCGGGGCGGTCGTCGTGGGCGCGGAGTGGCAGAACCGGCGCCACATCGATCCGAACTGGTACGTCGGCCGCGGCAAGGCGGAGGAGCTCCTCGCCGCGAAGAGCGAGACCGGGTTCGATCTCCTCGTCGCCGACGATGAGCTGAGTCCAGCCCAGCAGAAGGCGCTCGAAGGCCTGCTCGATGTCAAGGTCATCGACCGGAGCCGGCTCATCCTCGACATCTTCGCCCAGCACGCCCAGACCCACGAGGGCCGGCTCCAGGTCGAGCTCGCCCAGCTCGAGTACCAGCTGCCGCGACTGACCCGCCTGTGGACGCACCTGAGCCGGACCGGCGGCGGGATCGGGACGCGTGGTCCCGGTGAGAGCCAGCTCGAGACGGACCGGCGGATCATCCGCGATCGGATCAAGCGCATGAAGGAGCGGGTCGAGCAGGTCCGCCAGCAGCGCTCGACTGCTGCGCGGGGCCGGGATCGCCGGCTCTGGCCGACCGTCGGCATCGTCGGCTACACGAACGCCGGGAAGTCGACGCTCCTCAACGCCCTCGTGGGCTCGGAGGTCGCGAAGGCGGAGGACAGGCTCTTCGCGACGCTCGACCCGACGAGCCGGCAGGTCCGCCTCGGAGAGGGCCAGACGGCCATCGTCACCGACACCGTCGGCTTCATCCACAAGCTCCCGCACCAGTTCGTCGACGCGTTCCGGGCGACCCTCGAGGAGGTGACCAGGGCAGACGTCCTCCTCGAGGTCGTCGACGCGTCCGACCGCCATGCGATCGAACATCGGGCCACGGTGCGGGCCGTCCTCGCCGAGCTCGGGGCGGGGGAGAAACCTCGACTTGTCGTCTACAACAAGGTGGACCTCGTCGAGGCACTGGCCCGCGACGGCACCGCGCCGGCGCCAGTCGTCGGCGGTTCGGTCGCGATCAGTGCCCGGTCGGGCTTCGGCCTCGAGGCGTTGCGAGCCGAGCTCTCGGCGCTCCTTGCGACGCTGTGGGTCGAGCTCGACGTCGCCGTCCCCTACGCCGCCGGCGAACTGCTTGCCCGGGTCCGCGAACGGGCGACGGTGGAGCTCGACTACCGGGAACGCGACGTCCGGGTCCACGGCCGGATGGCGCCGTCCCTCGCCGGAGAGCTCACGTCCGTCGCCGAACGGTGGGCCGCGACGCTCGACGGTGATGCTGCGCTGGACGCCGACCTTCCGTCGCGCAACGGACGCGGATGACACCGCCGGGTGGCTGGCTTCGGCGGGCCGGCGCCGGCCACGCCGAGGATGGATCGCTCCTCCTCTGGTCCGTCGCCGAAGGCGATCGCGGCCGGCGATGGCGGTCCGTGGCGCCGGCCGCGGCCGGGATCGGCGCGGCGCTTCTCTTCGAGGTGACGCGGGGCGGGCGTCCCCTCCGGGTCGAGTATTCGACCACGGCCGGGATGCTCACCCTGCATCCCTCCGGCGACGAGCGGACACTCCATGGGAACGTCGTCTACGCCGCCGGTGTCCGCCCGGTCAGCGTGCGCTGGAGTCCGGAGTCCGCGATCGATGTCGACGGTTCGCCGATCCCCACCGCGGCGATGGTGGAACGCCTCGCGCGGACGGTCGCCGTGGGGGAGGGGGAGACGGTGCCGATCATCGTTGTCGACGCCGCCCTCGACGTCCAGATCTCGAGCCGCCTCGTCCGTCGTGTCGCCGAGCGACGCTGGCTGATCGCAGACCTCGGCGCCCGACGAGAGTGGGCGATCGAGCTCGACGAGCGCGGGATCCCGGTGCTCGATGGCGGGGTGGAGTGGCCGCTCGAGACCTGACGGGCCACGATCGGCGTCAGTCGCGGGCGCTGCCAGGCCGATGTGGACGGCCGTCGTGGACAGGACGTGGACAAGGCCGTCGAATCCGCTCGACCTTTCCCGAAACTCGTGGATAACCCTCTCGACCGCCGTCCCGCCCGTCGCATATCGTAGGTCTTGCCCGAAGGGGCCGTGACGGATCGAAGTGAAGGCGCAGGTACTTGTATCAGCGTCGGAGCTCCGGACCGGGGTCGTCGGAACCAGACCGCAGGTGCTTGCATCGGTGGCGCTGGGCTGGCAGCCGATCGGTTCCTTCGGGCGTTTGGATTCCCGCCGCCCGACCGCCGCGCCACCGCTCCCTGTGGGAGGTGCGTTGTAGTATGCAACGACATCATGCGGAGGTGCGGCGATGATGACCGTTCCGGAAGCCGCCCGTCGGGCGCAACGCAACCCGGAGACCATCCGCCGATGGATCCGGGAGGGCCGTCTGCGTGCGACGAAGGTCGGGACGCAGCACGTGCTCGACGAGAAGGACCTCGACGAAGTCCTTGGCCGGTTCGCCGACACGGTCGACCTGCCGGCCGAGTCGTCGTCGATGCGAGCGTGATCCTCCAGGTCAGCATAGCCGGCGGCGCACTGGGTCCCTTGGCAGGGCACGACATGATCGCTGGGCTGGGCCAAGTCGTACGACGCCGAGTACGTCGTCCTGGCGCAGATCCACGACGCACCGCTCCTGACGATCGACGAGCGCATGCGGCGCGGTGCCGGCCATGTCGTGGCGATGCCGACCCCGCAGGAGCTCGTCGGGCGCTGATGGCCGGGAGAGACCTTCCCAACTACTTCCGATAAGGTAAGTTATGTCGCCACCATGGCCGACCGAACGGGTTTGCGGGTCATGTGGTCGGCGACCGACCGTGCGTGTCTGGTAGCGAGAGGACCACGACACCCACGGCGCGCGCCGCGACCGCCAGAGCAGGGTCCGATGTCGCGAGCGGCTCGTTCAACGACATCGCGCTCGCGAGAGCAACGCAATCCGCCATCGAGAGCGGGCTCAGCCGCCGATCGTAGAACCGTGCGTGAAGTCGCCCAGCCTCCAGGCCGAGGTCACCGTCCACCGGGACGACCTGCAGACCTCCGGCGTCAAGCAGCTGGAGCGCCGCTCGGACCTCATCCGGCGCCTGCCCGAACACCCGGGTCATCACGTCCACGATCTCCGCGAGGTTGATCGCGCTGATCCACGAGCCGCGCGTCGGGTCACGCAGCTCGTCTTCGACGGCCCCAGCCGCCGGTTCGTCCAGCAGCAGCGCGATGATCGCCTGTGCATCGAAGACCGTCAGCGCCGTGTTCCCCTGCGCTTGGCGTCTGCCTCCGCCTCTTCTTCACGAGAGCTCTTTCGAACGTCATCCGATGTGGTACCAGGCGCGCCTGAACGCATGGCCAACGAGCCGCGTGCGGCGGCGAGCGGATCGTCCGGGATCGGGCGTAACACCAGTTCATTCCCCCGGTCGTCGATGAACAGTCGACTCGTACGCCACCGATGCCGTACCTCGGCCGGGATCGAAACCTGCCCGCCCTTCGAGATGGTCGCGTGCTTCATGGGCGATACCATATCCCATGGGACAACACTGTAAAGCATGACAATGCTCGCAACTTATGATCGCACGGCCGCTGACGGGTCCTCTCGCTCACGCGGCAACCACCTTCATGACCTCGTCGCCGTAGTGGTTGATGACCTTGATCGCGATCTTGCCGGTCGAGGGGCGCGGGAACGGGCGCGACACCGTCGAGTTGACCGTCGCCCAGGCCTCGTCGCTGATGTCGACGCGGAGGGCGCGACGGAGCTTGTCGTAGGGGTCGTCGGCGCCGGTGAAGTAGGCGTGGCGGACGAAGAACGCGTCGCCGTCGTAGTTGGTGTCGAGGAACCAGGCGGCGATGTCGTCGACGGACGATGAGCGAAGCACGCCGGTCGTGGGGTCGTAGACGTCGAGGCCGCGGACCTCGACGCTGATCTGGTTGTCCCCCGCTGGGCGGACATCGATGTCGGGCTCGCCGAAGACCATGAAGGGGTTGCCGGTGCCGGTCTTCTTGGTCATGCCTGATCGCCACGAAGAAGGGCGCGCTTTCCGGCTTGGACGAACGCGTGGTCGAATGCAAGAGCCTCGTCGATTTTGAGGCGATCCATGATCACTAGCGAGATGCAGTCGGTCAGGGACCAGTCTTTGTCTGGCCTATCTGCGTACAGACCGATGGCGTCGTTCAGGACGTCACGCGTCTGAGGTTCCACGCGACTAGCAGGACTTGAGAGTAGAAGCCTAACCAGAGAGACCGCCGCAGAACGCGACGATTCGCCCCGGCGAGCGAACCAGTTGAGTACCTCGGCCAACACCGCATCCGTGGTGATGAGAACCACTGTCCGATCCTGCTCAATCAAGTCAGCGTAAGTGACCGCATCTTCGTGATGCTTGTCGCTCTTGCTAATCAGCGCAACGAAGTACTCCGTGTCCGCAAACACCATGCTCAATGCGGGTCCCCGTAAAGATAGTCATCGAGGAGTTCGCTAGCATCAGCAGGGAGTCCTTCGATGGACTTGGTCCGCCCGAGATCGGCGAGTGCTGCCCAGAGGGTTCGAGAGTCTTCAGGGCCGGGCTCGTCGATCCCGACGGTTCGGATTCGGGTTACCAAGGCCACACGGAAGGGTTGACCCGAGGCCTCATAGATAGCTCGGCCCGCGATCTCAACCGTTAGTGAGTCGTGATCCCGCAGGGCGGTCGTAATCTGACGCTCCTGAGCACTATTGAATGTTCCTGGCAGCTCTCGGCCGTCGTGATCGTGCAGGACGAACCGCCCATTCGCGACATCCGCCGCCATCACATGCCCTGTCACGTTGATTTCGTCCTCGTAGCGCCCGGGCACCAGCGCGGCAATCCGGTCTCGGACTTCGCCCGACACGACGGGCACGCCGGCTGTGTCATCCCACCGCTCGGGGCGGATCGAGAGCTCCTCAGCTGAACCAAGGGTTGTTCCGAGCGAGCCAAGGCGGCGAATCGAGGTAGCGGGCAGATCATCCGGTAACCGTTCGCCTCGGCTCGCGGCGATCACGCTACGAGAGGCTAAGTCGACAGCTGCAATTACTGACGCATAGATTGCGTCACGATCTTCCTCGGAGTCGAAGAGCGCGCCTTGCATCGCCTGAGTGGTCCGAGCCTCCAGCGGGACAGCGGAGCTCCCAACGTCGACGTGGTCGAAGCGGAGCTGCGTGGCTGTTTCGAAGCCTTTCGGCAAGCGAATGCGCGTCGGGTTGCCCTTCCGCCAGAGTGATCCAGCCAATTCGGTGAGCAATGCTTGAAATGCTTCAAGCTCCTCAAGATCGCTGATCCTAAGGGACCCGTCGAAACGGGAACCACGCAGTGCGAGGGTCACAACGCGGCGCCATGAATTGTCGCGTAACTCCATCAGCTCCTCCCGGTTCCGATTCGCGAAAGGTCGACGATTGTACCCGCGTACGTCGTTGCGTCAGACACCGAACACCTTCATGACCTCGTCGCCGTAGTGGTTGATCACCTTCACGGCGACCTTGCCCGTTGACGGACGCGGGAACGGCCGCGAGACGTTGGAGTTCACCGTGGCCCAGGCCTCGTCGCTGATGTCGACGCGGAGGGCGCGGCGGAGCTTGTCGTAGGGGTCGTCGGCGCCGGTGAAGTAGGCGTGACGGACGAAGAAGGCCTCGCCGTCGTAGTTGGTGTCGAGGAACCAGGCGGCGATGTCGTCGACGGACGACGAGCGCAGCACACCGGTGGTCGGGTCGTAGACGTCGAGGCCGCGGACTTCGACGCTGATCTGGCCGTCCCCCGCCGGGCGAACGTCGATGTCGGGCTCGCCGAAGACCATGAACAGGTTGCCGGTGCCGGTCTTCTTGAGGAGTTCGTCCCCCATCGCGAGGTCGGGGTTCATGCGGGCCTGGAGGATCGTGAGGCGGCCGAGCTGAGATGCCTCCTCCCCCGCCAGGGGATCGAACGCGAAGCCGCACACGACGAGGAGATCGGCGAACTTCACGGCCTCCTTGGCGGCGTCGCGGATGAGCTCCGGGCCAACGGTCCCGAACTCGGGGCCGATCGCGATCGCGACGGTCCTGGCCTGCCCGCTCACGGTGTCCTCCCCCACTCCCTGGACGAAGACGCCCGGGTACGGATCGAGGCGGGTAAACGTGAGGCGCTCCTCGCGCTTCGTGTTCTGGACGCCGGCCCGGCGGAGGTTGTCCAGGATGGTCGTCACGAAGGCGCCGGCATCGACGGACGGGATCGACTCGCCGGCGGCGGCATCCTCGGGTCCGGTGACGAGCACCCGATGGGGCGACAGGCTCTCGACGGTGAACGGACCCGACACGCGGACGATCTTCCGATCCTCGTAGGGCCGATCGAACAGGGTCTCGGTCTCGGCATGGCGGGCGATCGCCGCGTCGATCTCCTCGCGCGTCATGCCCTCGCGGATGTCCGGGTTCTGGGCGATCGACTTCAGGGTCACGTGCGGCACACGCTCGTACACGAAGCCGCGGCGGACGTCGTTGGTGGTCGCCGGGATCGGGCTCGGCGGCGCGTGGCCCGTGACGTCGGCTTCCTTGCGGATCCCGGCCTCCGAGTCCGCGAGGAGGTAGTACGGGTACTTCGCGGCCATCAGCCGCGACCGCGCGAGGGCGAGCGCGACGCGACTCGTGTCGATCGTGATCCAACGCCTGCCCCATTGCTCAGCGACGTACGCGGTCGTACCGGAACCACACGTCGGATCGAGGACCAAGTCGCCCGGGTCCGTTGTCATGAGCAAGCATCGAGCGACGGCGGCCGTGGCTGTTTGGACGGCGAAGATCTTGTCAGGATCCGTGCCAATGTCGGTCCAAACGTTGTTCAGGCCCATGACGGCAAAGTCGTCGAAATACCGGCGGTACCGAAGAGTCTGCGATGCAACGAGGAGCCGACCGGCGTGCGCAAGGCGCGTGAGCCCTTGGGGTGTCGTCTTCCAATGGCTGCCGGTCGGCGGCGTAAAGGTCCTGGCGCCGAACTCGAAACCCACCGACAACGCGTCACTGTGGCCCTGCGAGATCAAGTTGTCGGCCTGATATGCCCGTCCACCGCGCGGCATGGGAACGCGGCCCGTGACCTCGTCTTCAGTCATTGGGCGCGAGCTCCCGTCCGGGAATTGGATGAGACGATAGTGATCCCCTCCGGCCTCATCCAAGGTCTTCCGGTCGTAAAGAGCGCGGTATTTCACTCGTTCGAGGTCTCGAGCGTACCAGACGATCATGTCAGCTGACGAAGGGAGCGTGTTGGTCCGAGCAACCGGGCTGTTCAGGCCAGAGGTCTTTCGGTAGACGATCGTGTTCACGAAGTTCTGGGCCCCGAAGAGTTCATCCATGACCGACCGGACGAGATGTTCGTTTTCGACATTCATCTGGACGAACACCGACCCTGACTCGGTAAGCAGATCTCGCGCAGCCGAGAGCCGGTCGCGGAGGTACGCCAGATACGAGTGGATCCCGAGCTCCCACGTGTCGCGATAGGCGCGCACTTGCTCGGGCTGGCGCGTGAGGTCGGTGTCCTTACCGTCGCGGACGTCCCGTTTCCGCGTGGAGACCTGCCAGTTACTTCCGAATTTGATGCCGTAGGGCGGGTCGATGTAGATGGTCTGGACCTGGCCCTTGAGGCCCTCCTTCTCGGCGAGGCTCGTCATGACGAGGAGCGAGTCGCCGAGGATCATCCGGTTCGACCATTTGCCGGGGTGGCGGTAGAAGTCGACCTTCTCCTCGAACGTGAGGTTCGTGTACGGCGCGAAGAAGCCCAGCTGCTGCTCGGCGCGTCGGCCCTCGCTCTCGGCCCGGAGCTCCTCGACGAGCGCGAGCGGGTCGATCGTCTCCTGGATGTAGATCGGGACGGCCGGGACCTCGAGGTCGGCCGCGTCCTGCTCGTCCTTGCCCTTCCAGACGAGCTGCGGATCTCTGTCCGTGTCGCGGGGGTAGCGCACGATCGCGGGCCTCTTCTCCTCCGGGCGGGCGAACGACTCGAGCTCGGCGGTCGGGATGTTCGAGCGAGTGTCGCGGGGATGGTCGATCGCCCGCACCGGCGTCGCGGCCTTCGGGCGCATCTTCTCAGCCATCGCTCACCCGCGGGTCATCGGATTCAGCGGCTTGATCGACGGCGGCCCGCTGAATCGCGGCACGGATGTCCTTCATCAGGAGGACCAGGTGCAGCGGCTCGACGGGCGAAGGCTCAAACGCGGGGTCGATTCGCCGATAGAACGCCGCGGCGGTCGAGGACTCCGCGTGGACCAGGAGCGCTCGGATGCCGATTGTCCCGGCCGCGGTCGCGGCACGCTTCATCGCATCGCGCAGGACGGCACTGCCGAGCCCGCGGCCCTGTTCGGCAGTGTCGACCCCCAGGCGGGTCAGGATCACAACAGGGATTGGGTATCGGCCCGTACCGGCGGCAAGCCTGGCGGAGGCCGCCTCGGGCAGCATCGATCCCGCTGCGAGGGCGTGATAGGCCGCGACCTTTCGCTCGCCCACGCGACACGCGACGTAGACGCGCGCTGTGCCTGCCTGTTGGGCGATCAGTGCGTAGCGACGGAGCCAGATCGTCTGTTGATCGGACCCGCAGTCGAACGTCGATGTCTCATGGTCTGCGTGGAGAAGCTCGACGGGGGCGTATCGACTCACTCCAGGTCCTGAACGGACGGGCCAGCAAGGAATCGGGCGAGACCCTCGACCGGCTGGACAGGTCGATCCAGGAGCTCCACGAAGGCATCCCATTGCTCCGGGGACAGGACGAACGACGTGCGGTCGGCGAGCGTCTGTTGGGCGGCCAGCGTCGCGTGCTCGAGCACGAACGCGCTGGTGCTCACGCCGGACGCCTTGGCGGCCTGATCCAGCAGCCGTCGACGATCGGCTTCGAGTCGCAACTCGAGACGTTCCTCTTTGCGGCGGGTGGTTCGCGCCAGCGCCACGGTCAACTCCTTGTACGGCTAATGTACGTACTTTGCCGGTCGCCATGCCGCTTGTCAACCACACTCATTGGAGCTGCCGGCAACCTGGAGCGCGATGCGACGTGGGGTCATGGCGCGCCCGCCGACGTCGATGCCCGGACCAGGAACGTCTCCCGGATCAGATCGGCGGCGTTCTCCATGTGGGTGACCTCGAGGAACGCCCAGCGGCCGAGGCCACCCCAATGGTTCACCGCCGGCACCCACAGGTCGCGGGCCGCGGCGACCTTGGCCTGCTTCTCCTTCTTCGCCTCGCCGGAGACTTCGAGGAGCAGGGTCAGGAGATCGTCCGGGCCGGTCGAGTCGGCGTCCCGGAGTCGGATGAGGAAGTCCGGCACGTAGTTGGCTGCCCGGCCCTCGAACGTGTACGGGATCTTGAGGTTGAGGCCCTGGTTCTTCGCGTAGCTGACGACCTCGGGCATCGACTCGAGCTTCTGGGCGAGCTCCGACTCCCAGTTCGAGTCCTGGGCCACGGCGTTGATGTGGCTCTTCGTCGTCGCGAAGCAGGTCTTCGTCGTCTCGAAGACGACGTCGTCGGTCGAGCCGATCGGGTCGTACATCCGGAGGGTGGGGCTGAGGCGCGGCTCGCCGTACGTGCCCCTGGCGATCGCGCGGTGGATCCGCTCGGCAGCGGCGTGGCTCCACTCGGCGAGGAGCAGGAGCTGCGGGTAGGCGCCGTCGCCGAGGTACGGCACGACGCACTCGTCGATCCAGCGCCGGGTGATCGACGCCAGTTGCGGGAACAGCCAGGGCCGCTCGCCGCCGTCCTCGTCGCGGAAGAAGGTGTCGAGGGTCCGCTTGGCGACCGCGAACACGACGGTGTTGAGCCGCTGCTCACGGAGCGGCAGGTGGAGGAGGTTCATCTCGCCGACGATCGGGTCGAGCTGCGTCTCCGTGGGCACCTCGCGAGTCGAGAGCTCGAGGATGCTCGACGGATCGAAGGTCGCGGTGAGGCGCTCGGACGGCATCTCGAAGCGGTAGCTGACGACACGTGGGAACTCGATCCGGAGGTTCGCTCGCTCCGGCAGCGCGCGGACGGTGAGGATCGGCTTGGGCTTCCGCGGCGTGCCGGCCTCGGTCGTGCTGAGGAACGTGAACGGGACGCCGAGGACCTCCGCGTACTCCGGTTCGAACATGCCCTCGGGCGTCGGGTCGTAGTTCGCCCGACGGAGCGCGCGCCCGACGACCTGCTCGCAGAGGAGCTGGGTCCCGAACGCCCGGATGCCGAGGATGTGCGTCACCGTGTTGGCGTCCCAGCCCTCGGTGAGCATCGAGACCGACACGACGCAGCGGATCTCCGCGCCGAGGCGCCCGGGCTTGCCGACGGTGTTGAGGACTTCGCGGAGGATGTCCTCGTCCTCGATCTCGTCGGCGCTCCGCCCGGGAAAGCGGGTGACGTACTCCCGCCGGTACTCCTCGATCTCGCGAGCGGCGGCCTTCTTGAACGCCGGATCGAGGGCGTCGCCCCGGTCCAGCTGCATCGAGTCGATGAGGAGGCTGACCGGCCGCTGCCGCCAGGCGCCGTCCGCGACGTTGCTGAAGAGCGGCAGGTGGCCCGGCGCCGAGATCGTTGTTCCATTCCGCTGCGGCTTGTCGTAGCCGGCGATCCAGTCGTAGACGAGCTTGCTCACGCTCGTGTTCGAGCAGACGACGATGAAGACGGGCGGGCGGCCCATGCCGGCGCCCTGCCACTCGCCGTACGAGCGGTCGTAGTCGGCGTACAGGCTCTCCAGGGCGCCCTCGAGCACCTTGGGGAGGATCGGGTCACCCTCCCCCACGGTCGTGTCCCTGAGGCCTTTGCGGGGCAGCGCGTCACGAACGTTCGTCCAGAGGTCGCGGTAGCGCGGCAGCTCGCCGACCATGGAGTCGTCCGCCACCGGCACGCGCGGGATCTTCACGATCCCGGACTCGATCGCATCCATCAGCCCGAAATCGCTGACGACCCACGGAAAGAGCGTGCCCTCTGCGTAGCTCGAGCCCTTGAGGAAGAACGGCGTGGCGGAGACATCGAAGACCGAGCGGATCCCGATCTTGTCCCGGACCGCCCGCAGGCCGTCGAACCAGACGCGGGCCTCTTCCTCGTTGCGGCGGGCCTCGCTGCGCTCGTCCGCGTCGAGGGTGCCTTCCTGCGCTGCGTCCCGGGGTGCCGGCGTGTAGCAGTGGTGGGCCTCGTCATTGAGGACCACGACGTCCTTCGCCGTCCCGAAGACGCGGCAGACGCGGCGGACCATCTCGCCTGGGGTCTCCTTGAAGCGTTCGCTGTCCGTGTCGCCCTGCGACAGGATCCTCTTGGTCAGCGACGCCGCCTCGATCTTGTCCCGCCGGATGAGGGCGTGGTAGTTGGTGATCTCGATCGTCGCCCCCTGGAGCCGGTCCAGCTGCTCCGGGTTCACGAGATCCATCGCGAGGAAGAAGGTCTGGGGATCGTTCGGCAGCAGGACGCGGAGGCGGTCCCTGATCGTGATCCCGGGCGTGACGATGAGGAAGCGGCTGCTGAAGCGCTTGTCGAACGGGTTGGCGAACTTGTTGAGAGCCTGCCAGGCGATGAGCATGCCCATGACCACGGTCTTGCCCGATCCCGTGGCCATCTTGAAGGCCATCCGCGGCAGGCCGTCGTTGAGGCGCCCGTTCTCGGCGCGGATCGTGTTGAGGGCCTTGCTGTCGCCGATCTTCTCGGCTGCCTCCGTGAGGAAGATGGCGGTCTCGGCGGCTTCGATCTGGCAGAAGAAAAGGCGTCGCGTGCGGTCCTCGGCCTGCCAATGCGCCAGCAACTCCCTCGTGAGTGCTGTCGTGTGCGGGTAGCCCTGGACGCGCCACCGCGCGACGGATTGGCGTATCTCGTTGACGATCTCGTTCGGTTGCTGGCGGACGCCGGCGCCGAACTGGATGGCAAGCTGAGGTGACGCCTTCCTGGGCTTTGCGACCGGGACAAAGAACTCCGAGAGGCGCCGCCGCGGTTCGATCTCGCCGCTGATCTCCCCATCCCGGCTCGTCGCAAAGTGACGGACCGGCTCGTGGTAGGGCGAGTTGATAACCGGGTGCTCGATGGGAACGGCGGTCATGTCGCCCGCTCCGTCGCCACGCTCCCCTCCCCCGCTCATCGACCTGACCGTCCGATCAACCCTGAGTTTACGTGACCGGACCGCAGACTTCGCCGGTGATCTGGCGGGCCGTCGAGGCTACCGGTTATGACGGTCATCGCGGATCTCCGCCGATAACTCGGCCTTGATGCTGCGCGTCGTAAGCCGTGGTAAAGCGCACGCGCGCATGATGGCCGCCCGTCGACCCATCCGCGAGGTCGGCGTGCCCACCCTGCTCCGAATCGGTCCCTACCGGTTCTTCTTCCACTCCCGAGAGCATGACCCGCCGCACGTCCACGTCGAGTCGGCCGACGGATCGGCGGTGTTCAACCTGACGCCCGCCGGACTGGAACGCGCCAAGGGATACACTCGTCGGCACCTCGCACGGATCGAGGAGATCGTCACGAATCACGAGTTAGAGTTCCTGAGACGCTGGCATGAGTACTTTGATGGATAGTCGGTGGCGGGACTGGCCCCGGGCCCGCGCCGTCCATGTCGATTCGGACGCTGTTCACGTCCATCTTGTCGACGGGCGCCAGTTGACCGTGCCGATCGAGTGGTTCGGGTTCCTGGCTGCCGGCACGGAGGAGCAGCGCCGCGACTTCAGGATCCAGGGCGATGGCGATGGGATCTGGTGGGACACGCTCGATGAGGGAGTATCGGTCCCGGGGCTCCTCGGCCTGGGCGAGATGCCGCCGCCCGACCCGTCGGCACGCTCGTACGCCGTCGACTACGTTCCCCAAGACGGTGGATGGACCGCGTCGGTTCGGGGGACCTGGTTGACGAGCTCCGGCTCCACGCTGGCGGCTGCCAAGCGCGCGGTGCGCTCGAATCTTCGCCGCTACCTCGGCGTGCACTCGCTCGGCTCGGCCGGCATCGAGGTCGTGGACGATATCCAACGTGGAGCGCCGGTCGAAGTTGGGTAGGTGAACACGCCCGCGCCCCTGCGGGCACAGCAGGACGCGCAGGCGGGCACGACGCTGCGACTCACCCCGGAGGAGACGGAAGCCCTGCGAGAGACCGCTCGACGCGAGCGCCGCTCGATGCAGGAGGTCGCGCGCGAGGCGATCGCGGCGTACGTGTCGAGCCGCACCCGCCGCCGCGAAGAGCACCTGGCGCGGATCGTCGCCGAGGATGCCGAGCTGCTTCGGCGCCTCGGCAACATGTGACCGAGTACCTCGAGCTCGACGACCTGCTCGCGTCCGCCGACGCCGCCGTGGGCGGTCGAGCCGACGTCCGCGACATCGGCCTGCTCCAGTCGGCCGTCGCCCGACCTCAGGCCACCGCCTTCGGCGAGGAGGCGTACCGGACGCTCGACGAGAAGGCGGCCGCGCTCCTCCAGTCGATCGTGGCCGGGCATCCGCTCGTCGACGGCAACAAGCGGCTCGGCTGGATCGCCCTTCGCCTCTTCTGCCGGCTGAACGACGCCGATGTCCGACCGGCGTCAGACGGCGCGTTCGAGCTCGTGGTCTCCGTCGCGAGCGGCGAGCGACGCGATGTGCCCCAGATCGCCGAGATCCTGGCGCGGTGGCGTACGGCGGTCGAGTAGGCGGCGCGTCGCTCAGTCGGCGTGCGTCACGCCGTCTACCCGTCCGTTCGTCGGGCTCGACCTCGGCGCTGCGCAGGTAGTCCAGCGCGCGCAGGATGTCGTAGTGATACCAGTGCGGGAACGAGAACTGGAGCCAGCTGGGGTCGATCGCTCGTGCTCGAGCAGGCCCTCGAGGACGTTGATGGTCGTCCCGAACGACGACACCGTCGCGCCGTTCTCCACCTCGCAGTTCCAACCGCCCTCCGGGAGCTGCTCACCGCGGACCGATGGATCGGCGTCGAGCAACCAGTCGATGACGGTCATCTCGCGCCGTCTACGAGCGGCCGAGCACGATGTCGATCCCGGCGAGTACAAGTTCCAGCTTGGGCGGTGCGAGTTGACCGACCGACTCGGACAGCGACGCGCGATCGAGCGTCACGAGCTGGGTGACGTTGGCCACCGAGGCGCGCGGGAGGCTTGTGTCGCGTTGCGAGAGGGCCACGTTGCCAGGGGTCGTCGCCCATCTCCGATTGCTCGTGAGGGGTACGCAGACGACGGTCCGGATCGCGCTTCGATTGAATGCATCGGACTGGACGACGATGACTGGGCGCCGAAATCCGGGCGCGGAGCCTGGCGGATCTGGCAGGTCGGCCCACCACACATCGCCCTGGGCGATCACCACTCGCTCGACGCCATCACGTGGGCAGCCGCCGTCGCGACGAATGTGTCGGTGATAGCGTCGTCATCCAGCTCGGCCATCGATCGGTCTATCGCGTCCGTGAGCTCGTCGGGTGCGTGCCGGGCGACGTACTCGCGCAGGGCCGTGCTGTACACGTCACTCCGCGATCGACCCTCACGACGCGCGAGACGTTCGGCCCGCTCGAACACGTCATCAGGCACGGACACGGCCGTCTTCATACCTGGAGTATAACCCGCCGTCAAACGCGGGACGGCGACGGAACGAGGGTCTGTACGAGCTCCGAGCCAAGCCCCTGGCTCCAGCCGAAGCTCGAGCCGGTCGGCGCGACGGCGGCGATCCCCGACATTTCTACATGCAGCGGAGCGTTGCGCATCCCAGCGGACCGGCCTGGCTCCACGTCGACGTGAACCGATCGATCGCTTCGTAGGCGGTCACGGGCAGCCCGTAGTAGTGGTCGCAGGCGGGCGCTCCGAGGATCTCCTCGCAGTGCTCATGGACGAGGACGCCGTACGCTCGGGCGTAGAAGTCGACGTCGGTCGAATGAAACGCGCGACGACGATTGCGCGGGCGCTCCACGAACTCGTACTCGTACTCCTCGCGGGTGAACGCATCGGGTGATGGTCCAGGCACCCAGATCTCGGACAACCTGATGATCGCCGGCCCCGGAACATCGGAGCCGGCAAGATCCGCGGCGAACGTGAACCCGAGATTGGAGGTGTCCTCGTACCGGTCGAGCGTCGGAACAGGGAACGATGCCCCGTAGTTCCAGAGGATCGCGGCAAGTCTGCCGAGGTGGTTCCTCAGTTCCGTGAACGTCGCCATCAGCGAGCGGTGGCAGCGGACGCATGGCGCGGCTGCGGCAGAACCTCGCCATCACCGAGTCGAGGCTGTCGTTTCACGCGGCGGAGCGGGGCCGCCGCAGCGACTCGAAGCATTCCCGTCTTGTACATCTCGAAGCTCGCGCTCGGGACGCGATAGATCCGCGCCGACACCCGGATCGCCGGCAAGGAACCGGCGTGGATCATTCGGAGGACCGTGGCCGTGCTGATATCCAGTTCCCGGGCTACGTCGGCCGGCGAGATGAACTGCTTCTTCTGCATTGTATGTTGCTCCATGCGGTATCACCTACGATACTTCACAGAACGTCCTTGTCAAGCCAGCCCTAGCGAGCGGGCCGCGGAGAGGGCTAGGTTCGAAGGCCGGTCGGCAGTGGCGGCAGCGTGACGTGATGGACAGGCGGCGGAGATGCCGTCACGCCGCTCATCGGGTCATCCGTTGGTCGAAATATGGCGAGGACCTGGCCGCCGACGTGTGCTGCCGATGGGGCAAGGATGCCACGGCGACGATCGCGCCAATAGACATGGCCGATGGCCTGCGTCCGGGGCCACTGGCGGCGCGAGGGGAAGAGTTCAGGCACGCCGTGCGTCGCCAGGACGCCGGGTGCGGTCAGGTCGGCGATGCCTGCCACGTCCACGAGGATCTGCCACGAGTCTCTCGGCAGCCGGGTGTCGGGTGGCACGCCGAGCTCCGAGGTATGCCGGTACCACTCGGCCCAGGCCGTCTCCTCACTGTCGCCCAGATAGAGCGCCCGGATGTTGTCGCCATCCTGCCAGCGTCCGTCGGCCGGATCCTTCGTCCACGCGAACGGATCAGCGCCGCCGCGAGAGATCCGCCACCACACGCCTGTGACGCGTATCGACGCGGCCGTTGGGCGGTCGCTCAGGAGAACGAGTCGTTCTCCAGCTCTGCGACGAGCTTCGAGACCTCTCGGTAGCGCCCTGCGGCGAGGGCATCAAGCGGCCTGTCATCGTCGAGCACCCTGAGCGGCTTCTGTAGCCAGAGCGGGACCGTGTCCGGGTCCATCACGGTGACGAGTCGCTCCAGGAGCGACACGAGTTCGAGGAGGCGCTGTCGGTAGATCCCCGCCGGGCGTCGGCTGGCTCGCGCCCAGGCCGTCACGGTGCCCTGTTCAGCGCCAGTCGCAGAGGCGATGTCAGCCGTCGCGACGCCAAGTGCGCGAACCCGCCTGACTTCGAGTGCATACGCGGTCGCGGAACTCAATTCGTACCTCTTTGCGTCGCAAGATCGTAGCGAACCTGTAGCGTTCAGTCAACCCTGGTCGAGGGTGATGTCGAGGGTTGAGGCCGTTCAGGCTGGCAGCACCTCCACGTCGTACGCGGCGAACGCGCCGTCGCGGGTGACGATGACGGCGTCGAGCCTGCCGGCCTGGGCCACGAGCATCCGGTCGAACGGGTCGCGATGATGTGCCGGCAGGCGGCCAGCCCGCTCCGCGTCCGTGCCGGTCACCGGCAACGCGTCGAATCCCGCCTCCTCGACAGCCTGGACGAGACTCGTCGGTGCGTCGAGCTTCCCGAGTGCCCGCTTGATCTCGATCTCCCAGATGGTCCCCGCCGAGACGAGGACGTCATTCGCCGGATCGGCGATCGCGCGACGGGCCGGGGCACCGAGCAGCGGGTCGTCCGCCAGCCACCACAGGACGGCGTGAGCATCGAGCAGCAGGATCATCGCTCGAACGTGTCGAGAAGCTCGTCATCCGTTCGATCGAAGTCAGCAGCGACGCGGACGAGACCGCGCCACAGACCGGGCACGCGCGGCTGTGACCGTGGCTGGAACGCCACGAGCCGTGCCACCGGGCGACCGGCGCGCGCGATGACCACCTCTTCGCCTGCCTCGACACGCTCGACGAGCCGGGAAAGGTGGGTCTTCGCCTCGTGGATGTTGACGCTCGGATCAGGCACGTCGTCAACGCTACTGCGCCTAGTCCGACTTAGTCAACCCGCTTCAGTTGGGGCGAGCTCCCGACGCAGCGGCGCGCGGCTGTCTCGGGTCCGGTCGGCGCGGTATCGTTCGCCACGTGAGCTCGGACCCGGATCGCATGCGGCTCGAGGCGGCACTCTCGGACCTCGGCACGGGTTGGGAGCTTCTGGCCTGCGATCCGGCGCTCGCCGACACCGCGGCGTTCTGCGCGGCATACGGCTTCGCCCTCGAGGATTCGGCGAACACGATCGTCGTGGTCGGCAAGGCCGAGCCGCGACGGTATGCCGCGTGCATCGTCCTCGCCACCCATCGCCTGGACGTGAACCGTGCCGTCCGCGACCGCCTCGGGACCCGCAAGGCGTCGTTCGCCGGCGCGGACGAGACGCGGTCCATCACCGGGATGGAGATCGGCGGGGTGACGCCGTTCGGTCTGCCCGCGAGTCTGGCGGTCTGGATCGATGCGGCGGTGATGGCACGCGACCGGATCGTGCTCGGCGGCGGGAGCCGCACCTGGAAGGTCGTCGCGCCGCCGGCCATCCTCCGCGCGCTGCCGAACGCCGCGGTCGTGGCCGGCCTCGCCGGCCTGGCCGGCGAGGTGCCCGAGCGGAAGCCCTGATCGGGACGCGGTGACGGACCGAGCCGCCCCCTACGGTCCGCTGGGACTCGTCGGACAGGTCGTGCCGGGCGCCGGCGGGCGGAGGCTGAGGAGGTAGGTGTCGGCTGCCGCCCGGACGCACGCGCTGAAGGCGTAGCCGGTGTGCCCCTCCCCCGTCCGGGTGATGAGGACGCCCGAGACGAGCTGATGGGCAAGCGCGACCGCCCAGGCGTACGGCGTCGCCGGATCGCCGGTCGAGCCGACCACGAGGATCGGCGGCGCGCCGGCAGCCGAGGCCGGAGCCGGGACCCGGGCCGGCGGGACCGGCCAGAACGCGCAGTCGACGTCGTTGTAGGCGAAGAGCGCCCCGAGGCGCGGGGCCAGTGCCGTGAACCGGGGCACCTCCGCCTCGTACGCGGCCGCATTCCGCGGCCCCGGGAAGTCCAGGCACGTGACGGCGCTGTTCGCATCGACGAGGTTGGAGTAGCTGCCGTCCGGGTTGCGACCGTTGAGCGGATCCGCGAGGGCGAGGAGATACGAGCCGTCGCCCTGTTGCGCGAGCGCCAGCGCCTCCGCGAGGAGCGGCCAGCCCTGGGGAGCGTAGAGCGAGCCGATGACCGCATCCCAGGCATACGTGGGACCGACCGGGCGCGAGTCCCTGAGGAGGATCGCGGGGAGCGGCCTCGTGTCGATCCGGCGCATCAGCGCGTCGAAGGCCGGACCCGGCCGGCCGCCGTTGTGGAACGCGCACGTCGCCCGGCGTGCGCAGTCGGCGAGGAAGCGATCGAGCGCACCCTCGAATGCGACCGCCTGGCCCACCCGAAGATGGGCGAGATCGACGGTCGGGTCGATCGCGCTATCGAGGACCAGCGCCCGGACCCGGTCCGGGAAGAGGTCAGCGTAGATCGAGCCAATGAGCGTCCCGTACGAGAAGCCGACGTACGTCAGCGCGGGATCGCCGAGCGCCGCCCGGATGAGGTCGACGTCGCGCGCCACATTCACCGTCCCGACGTACGGCAGGAGGTCGCCGTCGCGACGCTCGCAGCCGGCCACGAAGGAGCGTTCCCCGTCGAGGAGCGTGGCCAGCTCGGCCGCTGTGTCCGGGTTCGGGTCGGCGGCGAGGAAATGGTCGAGGTTGTCCACGCAGCGGATCGGCGTGCTCCGGGCGACGCCCCGCGGGTCGAAGCCGACGATGTCGAATCGCTCCCGGACCGCGCCCGGAAACAGGCTGGCCGCGTCGTTCCGGACGAAGTCCACGCCCGATGCGCCAGGGCCGCCGGGATTGACGACGAGCGACCCGATGCGGTGGGCCGGATCGATGGCCGGAAGTCGGATGAGGGCGAGCAGGATCGTGCCGCCGACGGGGTCCGCATAGTCCCGCGGCACGAGGACCGTGCCGCACTCGAAGCCGTTGCCGCAGTCGCTCCAGCGCACCGGCGGGACGCTCGGAGCCGGCGGCGGCCCCGACGACGAGGGGATGGCGGCCGTCGACGGGGCGGGCTGTGACGGGGTGACCGTGCTGCACGCCGCGACGAGCGTGGCGACGGCGCCGGCGACGAGGAGGCGTTGGACCGTGCCGCTCAGCGGTCCGGTCCGCCGTTCATCCGACCCGTCGGGTCACGAGATCGCCGGTCGGTCGACCGAGATCCACGCCGGAGCGAGCGGCAGGTGGATCACCGTGGGGCCGTCCGCGGCGAGCGCCTCGCGGAGCGTCGCCTCGAACGTCCGATCGTCGTCGACCCGCACACCGCGTGCGCCAAGGGCGACGGCGACCCCGGCGACGTCGATCGGGCCGAGCTCGGTCCCGACGCCGATCCCGGTCCCGCGGGCCTCCTGGTGCATCCGGATCGTCCCGTACCGTCGGTTGTCGAAGACGAGGACGACGAGTCGACAGTGTTCGCGGACGGCGGTCTCGAGCTCCGCCATCGTCATCGCGAAGCCGCCGTCGCCGGCGAGGGCCACGACCGGCCGTTCTCGGTGCACGATCGAAGCCGCGATGGCCGCCGGGAGTCCGTAACCCATCGCCCCGGAGGTGGGCCCGAGGAACGTGCCGGGCTTCCGCCAGCGGTATCCCCGCGCGAGCCAGCCGGAGAGGTTGCCGGCGTCCGTGGTCACGACCGCCTCCGCGGGCAGGACCTCGCCGAGTGTCGCGATGATGCGGCCCGGATGGACGCCCGGACCGTCCCACTCCCCGCCGGAGACGATCGTGGCGGCCTCCCACGCCGCGCGATCCGCGAGGTTCGCGGTCCGTCGGGCATCCAGACGCGCCTTGTCGTGGACGGTCCCGCCAAGGAGGCGGACGGCGATCCGGAGGAAGGTCCGGGCATCGGCCTGGATCGCGAGATCGGGCGCCGTGAGGCCCGCCCGCGCCTCGCGCGGCTCGAGGTCGACGTGGGTCCAGCGCTGCCCGCCACCGGGAACCCGATAGCGATCCGAGGTGATCTCGTTGAGGCGGCTGCCGACGACGAGGAGTTCGTCGGCAGCGGCGATCCGTTCCCGGACCGTCCCGGGAGCGCCGTAGCCGGTCATGCCGAGGTAGAGCGGATGGTCGTTGGGGAAGACGTCCGCCCGGCGCCACGACGCGACGACCGGGACCTCGACGATCTCGACGAGGCTGACGAGGTCCGCCGTCGAGCGCGCCCGCAGGACGCCCGCGCCGGCGACGATGATCGGGCGGTCGGCGGCCATGAGGCGACGGAGTGCGGTCCGGACGACATCCGGGTCCGGGTCCGGCGGCCGGCTCCGGACGACGTGGCTCACCGCGGCGCCGGCCGGCATCGGGCGGTCGAGCACATCCTCGGGGACCGAGATGACGACGGGCCCCGGACGGCCCCCGAGCGCCCGGCGCGTCGCCTCGGCGAGGGCTGCCGGAAGGCGGGCGACGTCCTCGACGTCGACGGCGTGGACGGCGAGGCGGCCGATGGAGCCAGCCACGTCGATCTCCTGGAATGCCTCGCGCCCGCGGAGATCCGACGGGACGCCGCCGACGAGCGCGAACATCGGCGTCGAGTCGGCGCGCGCCGTGTGGATCCCGATGGCGAGGTTCGAGGCCCCCACCGCCCGGGTCGCCAGACATGCTGCCGGCCGGCCGGTGAGCTGGCCGTACGCCTCGGCCATGAACGCGGCGCTGCCCTCATGGCGGGTCGCCACGACGCGGATCCCCGCGTCGCCCATGGCGTCGAGGAGGCCGAGGAAGCTCTCGCCGGGCACGGTGAACGCGACCCGGACGCCGGCGAGGTGGAGGGCGTCGGCGATGAAGCGACCCGCCGACGGGGGTGGCGCCACGGTCGGTTCGTCCAGGGGTGGCGCCGCGGTCGGTTCGTCCGTCACGGACGTCAGCGGTAGTTCTGGAACTGAAGCGGGACCGCCTCGTCGAGCTCACGGAGTCGGGTGATCACCCGCTGGAGGTCGTCCTTGCTCTTGCCCGATACCCGGACCGCATCACCCTGGATCTGCGACTTGACCTTGGGGAACTCGTCACGGATGAGCCTGGTCAGCTTCTTCGCGAGCTCCTCCGGCAGCCCGCGCCGAAGCGCGATGACCTGGCGGACCTTGTTCCCGCCGGCCGGTTCGACGCGGCCCCAATCGAAGATCTTGAGGCTGAGATTCCGCCGCACCGCCTTGGACTCGATGAGGTCCTTGACCGCAGCGGCACGGTGCTCGTCGTCCGTGAGCAGGGTGAGATCGTCCTTTGCCTGGACGAGCTCGACGGTGACGCCCTTGAAGTCGAACCGTTGCTGGATCTCACGCCGGACCTGGTCGAGCGCGTTGCGGAGCTCCTGCTCGTCATAGTCGCTCACCACGTCGAACGAGACCTCGCCGGCCATCGAATCTCCGCCTCCTGCCCGCTCCCCGTGCGCCCGGTCCACTCCCGGCGCCGGCCGCCATGGTACCCGGGCGAGCCGGAGCCCGCCCGCTCAAGCGAGCGTTGCGAGGAGGAGTTCGGCGATCCGGTAGCTGCGCCCGCCGCCCATGACGAGGACGACGTCGCCCGCTCGGACGTGAGCCGCGAGCCACGCGGCCGTCACCTCGACCGAGCCCGGTGCGACGACGTCGATGCCGGGTCGGACCTGCGCGATGGCGGCCGCGAGATCCGCCCCGGAGACGCTCGCGGTGTCGAGATCGCGGCCGGCCCAGATGTCGGCGATCGCCACCCCGTCCGCGTCCGCGAGGGCGAACGCGAAGCGATCGAGGAGGGCCGCGGTCCGATGGAACGTGAGCGGCTCATAGACGGCCCACAGCGGGCGTCCCGGTTCACGCTGCCGGACGGCCGCGATCGTCGCCCGGATGGCGGTCGGATGATGGCCGTAGTCGTCGTACACGACCACGCCCCCTGCCTCGCCTTTCCGCTCCAGCCGGCGGCCGACGCCCGAGAACCGCCCGATGGACGCGACGACGGCGGACCGCGACAGGCCGAGGGCGAGTGCCGCGCCCACGACGCCGAGCGCGTTCGCGGCGTTGTGCCGACCAGCCGTCGCGATCCGGACGACGACCGACCCCGTCAGGGGATCGAGCCCGGTGATCTCGAGGGTCGTGCCCGAGGGATCCGCGCCGACGATCCGACCGAGCAGCCCGCGGGCCGGCCCGCCGCCGGTCGTGTACTGATCGGCCATCCCGCGGAGCAGGCCAGGTCGCGGCGCGGACGCACCATCGAGGAGGGCGGTCGCGATGACCGTCCCGGGCCAGCCGGCCATGCGGCCGACGACGAGTTCGGCGCCGCGGTCCGCGACGTTCGCGACGAGGACCGGCGGAGGCCCGTCGCGTGGTCCGTCTCCGCCCAGGGCCGCCGCGGCGAGCCAGTCCACGTAGGTCTCGATGACGGCGTCGCGGTCCGCGAAGACGTCCGGATGGTCCCAGTCCGCGTTCGTGAGGACCGCGATGGCGGGTCGGTACGGATCGAAGTTCCCGGCGTACTCGTCCGCCTCGACCACGAACGCCGCTCCCCTCCCCCGGCGGGCCGTGGCCGGCACGCCGCCCGTGATCGCGGTCGGGAGCAGCGCCCCGACGAACGCTGCTGGATCCTCCCCCGCCGCGACGAGCACGTCGACGAGCCAGCCGGCGGTCGTGCTCTTGCCATGGGTGCCGGCGACGCCGACGAGGGTCCGCCCGACCGCCGCGTCCGCCACCACCTGCTGCCACGGCTCGAGCGGGATGCCGCGCCGGCGGGCAGCCTCGAGCTCCGGGTGATCCGGTGCGATCGAGGTGAGGGCCTTCGTGACCGCAAGGCGGTCCGGGGCCGGCTGCCGTTCGACATGGGCGGGATCGTGACCCAGGAGCACCGGGATCCCCGCCTCGGCGAGCGCGGGTGTGTACGGTGACTCGCCGTCCGAGTCGCAACCGTCGACGACCACACGAGCGTGAGCTGCGACGAGCGCCGCTCCGCTCGCCCCGGCCCCCGCGATCCCGACGACGTGGAGTCGCTCACCGTCTCGGATCGGCCGCGCCGTCCGGGCCGGCGCGAGTCCGGCGCCGATGGACGCCGCCGGGCGGGTCATGCGGAGGCGTCGCGTTCGGCGTGGGCCACGAGGAGCTCGAGGGTCGCCCTGGCGCTCGATCGCACGTTCGCGGCCCGGTCCCCGCTCCAGGTGAACCGGCGGACCTCGGTTCCCGCCGTCGAGGCCAGCGCGATGTACGTGAGGCCGACCGGCTTCGTCGGCGTGCCACCGTCCGGACCGGCGATGCCGGTGACGGCCGCGCCGAGGTCTGCGCCGAGACGGCCGCGGATGCTCTCCGCCATCGCCTTCGCGGTCTGGGCGCTCACGGCGCCATGGGCGCCGAGCACCGCCGCGCCGATCCCGAGCAGCTCGATCTTCGCCGAGTCCGCGTACGAGACCACGCCGCCGACGAAACAGGCGGACGATCCGGGGATCCGGGTGATCGTGTGGGCGACGAGCCCGCCGGTGCACGACTCGGCCGTCGCCACGGTGAGGCCGGTGGCACGGCAGCGGGCAAGGAGTCGCTCGGCGAGGGCGAGCAGGTCGTCGCCGAGCGGGTCATCGTCGACCGGGTCGGCGGCCATGACCATCGTCGTTACTGGTCGGTCGTCTGTTTCGGCGGCCCGCTCGGGCTGAAGAGCCATGTCTCGGGGTTCGCCGTCAGGCCGAGACGGCCGAGGTTCGTGCCGTTCACGCTGAAGTACGTCGAGGAGCTCGAGCCGGTCCTGACCTCCACCGACTGCTGACCGGTATAGGTGAGGACCTTGCCGTCCCCGAAGACGGTCCCCGCCGCCCCGGTTGACGCGTCGACCTGGCCGTCCACCCAGACCTTGAGCCACGCTCGACCCTTGATCGTCACGACGACGTTGACGCCCTTGTAGGCGACGGTCACCGTCCGGCTGATCGTCGTCGTCTTGCCCTCCGCGGACGACGCGGCGACCGTCAGCTGCCAGCGGCCGCTCGTCAGCTCGAATGGCGTCGTGAACGTCCCGTCCGGTGCCACCGTCACCGTCACGCTCGCCGGAGGTGCCGGCGTCGGCACCGGCGTCGTGCCGGGTGTCCCGGTCGGACTGGCAGTGGGACGCGGCGTCGCGGCAGGCGTCGCCGCACTCCCGACCGGCCCGCCGCTACCGACCGGTCCGAGGTACGCCGCGCTCACGACGACCTGCGTCGCATTCGTCGCGGTCCCGCTCACCGGGATCGCTCCGTTCTCGAAGCTCGCCCCGTCCGCCGGTGAATCGACTGCGAGGGTGGGTGCCTGGACCACCGAGAACGGGACATCGATGATGATCGGGATCGTCTGGTCGGAGTTCTTTCCGGTGTCGGGATCCGTCGCCGAGATGCGGAAGTCGTTGCGGCCGCGCCGGATCGGGACGGCCTGGCTCCACGTCCCGTCGCTGCCGGCGGTGACCTGGATCGGCGTGCCGGCGGAACCGACGATCGTCACGGTGCCATGGGGGATCGTCGTGCCCTGGAGCAGATAGCTTGTCGCCGCATCGTTCACGGTCATCACCGCGGTCGGCGGGTCCGTGACCGCGATCGACGGCGGTTTCGCGAACCGGAGGAGCTGCACGCCGAGGTAGGCGACGAACAGGATGAGGAGGACGGTCATGAGCGCCGCGACGACGACCGCCGGAGAGAACGTCAGTCCCTGGCGCGGTGCGGTGAGTGCTCGCGGGACGACGATGACCGGCTCGGTCGTTGCCCCGCCGTCGCCGCGCTCGCGTCGCCACTGCACGAGGATCTCATCCGGATCGAGGCCGAGGTAGAGGGCGTAGTTGCGGAGGAAGCCCTTCGTGTACACCGCGCCCGGGAGCTCGCGGTAGTCGCCGCGCTCGAGGGCCGCGAGGTAGCGCGACCGGATCTTCGTGTCGCGCTCGGCGCGATACAGGTCGACGCCCTTCCGTTCCCGGGCGGCGAGCAGCCGTTCGGGCAGGCTCGGGGCCGCGGTCGCGGCCACCACCGGCCGGGCGCCGTCCGTGCGGACGTCGTTCCGGCGGCGGGTCTCATCTCGAGTGGTCATCGGCGTGCGCAGGTCCTCGGGGTGTCGACGACGCCGCCCACGCCGCCGTCCGATCTGGGTTCAGGATACCCCACCGGATCGGATCCTCCGCTCGGCGGGTTCGTCAGAGACCGGAGCCGTCGAGCTCGTCATTGCTGACGATCCAGTTGTCCCGGCCGTAGACGATCCGCGGGACCGCCGGGTTGCGTGGATCCTGCGGGCCCACGATGCCGTACCGCTCGAGGTCGTCCATCAGCCGGCTCGCCCGGCTGAACCCTACCTTGAGCTTCGTCTGGAGCATCGATGTCGACGCCCTGCCGAGGGTCGTGACGAGGTCCGCCGCCGCGATCACCATGTCGTCGTCCACCTTGCCGGCAAGCCAGCCGAACTGGCTGTCGCCGTTGCCGTCCGTGTCGATGTAGGCGAGGACGTCCGGGTCGTAGAGGGGCACCGGGGCCTGCGCGATCCAGTGCTTCGTGACGCTGCGAACCTCGTCGTCGCTGACGAACACGCCCTGCATCCGTACCGGTCGAGGCAGGTCCACCGGCTGGTAGAGCATGTCGCCACGCCCGATGAGGTCCTCGGCGCCGGGCGCGTCGAGGACCGTCCGGCTGTCCACCATGGAGGCCATCGCGAAGGCGATCCGCGACGGGACGTTCGCCTTGATGAGGCCGGTGACGACATTGACGCTCGGTCGCTGGGTCGCCAGGACGAGGTGGATCCCCACCGCGCGCGCCTTCTGGGCGATCTTGACGACCGGGTCCTCGACCTTCCGGCCCTCGCGCATGATGAGGTCGGCGAGCTCGTCGATGACGATGACGATGTACGGCAACCGCTCGTCGAGCCGGACGTTCGGGCTCGCGTTGTAGGCGGCGATGTTCCGTTCCGCCTTCGAGGCGAGCGCCTTGTACCGCTCCTCCATCTGGCGGACCGCCCAGTCGAGTGCCGACTTCGCCTCCTGCGGCTCGACGATCACGGGCGCGAGGAGGTGCGGGAGGCGATCGTACGGGGCGAGCTCGACCCGCTTGAGGTCGACGAGGATGAGCCGAACCTCGTCCGGGCGGGCATGCATGAGGAGGCTCGTGATGAGGGCGTTGACGCAGACGCTCTTGCCCGAGCCGGTCGCCCCCGCGACGAGGAGGTGCGGCATCTTGGCGAGGTCCACGGCGTACGCCTTGCCGGACACGTCGCGTCCGAGCGCGAACGAGAGCCGGCTCTCCGCGTCGAGCATCCGCGTGTCGTCCATGACGCGGCGGAAGCCGACGACCTCGGACTTCACGTTCGGGATCTCGATGCCGACGACGTCCCGGCCGGGGATCGGTGCTTCGATCCGGATCGTCCGGGCGGCGAGCGCCATCGCCAGGTCGTCCGCGAGGCCCTCGATGCGCGAGATCTTCACGTGGCGCTCCGGCCGCACCTCGTACTGCGTGACGACCGGGCCGGTGTTCGTCGCCACCACGGTGGCCGGGATGTCGAAGCTCAGGAGCTTCTGTTCGATGATCCCGATGTTCATGCGGTGGTCCGCCTTGCCGACGATCCCCTCGGCAAGGCTCGGGATGAGCTCGATCGGGGGGAGGACCCATGGCCGGTCGATCGGTCGGGCGGCGTGATCCGCCGAGAGCAGCTCGACCGCCGCGTCGCCGAGGACGGCCGCTGCGGCCACGGGGCCGCGGGACTCGGGCGCAGGTCCATCTCGCCCGGAGACCACGGTCTGGCTCATCGGCGCCGGGCTCGAGATCGGGGACGGCATCCGACCCGGAGTCGAGGGCCGCTCCTCCGTCGACCCCGTCGTGGAGGTCGTCGTGGCCGCCTCGGCGGCGGACCTCGTGGTCGTCGACCGTCGGGCGCCGCCGGGGGCCGGCCGCTCATCTCTCGCCGATCGGTCGAGCAGGGCGGCGAGGCCGCTGGCGCCTCGACCGAGCGGCGAGATAAAGGAGCGAAGGCTCATGTCGAGTGTGAGAAGGGCGCCGGCGATCCCGATCGAGGCGAGGACGACGAACGCCCCGGGCCGGGTGATCAGTCCGCCGAGCGCCTGCATCTCCCAACCGCCGATGTTCCCGCCGCGATGCGGACCGAGGAACGCCATGACACCGAGCAGGCCGAGGTAAGCGATGACGACGCCGACGAGCGTGAGCTGCCAGCTGTTCGTGCCGCGGGGCACGCGCTCGACATACGCGCCGGCACCGAGGAGGAGGAAGGGCAGGAACCAGCGGCCCGAGCCGAACCATGGCGCGACCGCGTCGCGCCACACGTCCGTGAGCCGACCCTGCCCTGGGAGCATGAGGGCGATGAGCGTCACCGCCCCGAGGACAAGCAGGAAGATCCCGACGAGCGACCGCGCCACGTCCTGGCTGAGCGTCGGCAGGGTGAACGCGCTCCCCCGTCGCCCGCTGCCGGGCCGCGAGGATCGGCGGGTGGTCGGTCGACGCCGGGTCGCCACGAGCTCAGACCTCGACGACGACCGGGAAGACCATCGGTCGTCGCTTCGTCTGTTCGTAGAGGTGGCGCGACACGGCGTCCTTGATCTGGCTCTTGAGGAGCGCGATCTCGCTGATGTGATCGCCGGGGTTCTCGATCGCCTGGATGACCCGCTCGGTCGCCGACTCGATGACCGGATCGCGGTCGTTCGGGACGAAGCCGCGGGTGATGACCTCCGGTCGGCCGATGACGGTCCCCGTCTGCTTGTCGACGGTGACGACGACGAGGAACATCCCGTCGTTCGCGAGCGCCCGCCGATCGCGGAGGACGACTTCGCCGACGTCCCCGACGGAGAGGCCGTCGACGAAGACGTAGCCGGCGGTGACGGGCGTGCCGCGTCGGGCAGAGCCGTCCGGCAGGATCTCGATCGGCATCCCGTTCTCGATGATAAAGACGTTCTCCGCGGCGACGCCGGTCTCGATCGCGAGGCGACCGTGCTGGACCTGCATCCGGAACTCGCCGTGGATCGGGATGAAGTAGCGCGGCTTCGTGAGGCCGAGCATGAGCTTGAGCTCTTCCTGGCTCGCGTGGCCGGAGACGTGGGCGCGCTTGATCGCGTGATAAAAGACGTTCGCGCCGGCCTTGAAGAGGTTGTCCACCGTGCGGCTTACATACTCCTCGTTGCCGGGGATCGGGCTCGCGCTCACGATGACGGTGTCGCCGGGGACGATCTCGACGTATCGGTGATCGCGATTCGCCATCCGGGCCAGGCCGGCCATCGGCTCGCCCTGGGCGCCGGTCGTCGCGATGACGAGCTTGTTCGCCGGGACCTCGGCGATCCGATCCTTGGCCACGATCTGCGAGGCGGGATAGGTGAGATAGCCGAGGTCGCTCGCGATCCGGAAGTTCTGTTCCATGGAGCGGCCGATGACGGCGACCTTGCGATCGAACGTCGCCGCGGCGTCGAGGACCTGCTGGACGCGGGCGATGTTGCTCGCGAAGGTGGCGACGATGACGCGTCCCTGGAGCGGCTCCATGATCTCGCGGAACGCCTCGCCGACGGTCCGCTCGGACGGCGTGTAGCCTGGGTTCTCGGCGCGCGTGGAGTCGGAGAGGAGGCAGATCACGCCTTCCGCACCGAGCGCGGCGAGGATCGCGAAGTCGGACAGCTTGCCGTCGACCGGCGTGTGGTCGAACTTGAAGTCTCCGGTGTGGACGACCGTCCCGACCGGGGTCCGCAGGGCGATCCCCATCGCGTCGGGGATCGAGTGGCCGATCCGGAACGGGATGACGGTGAACGGACCGATCGTGATCTCGTCGCCGGGGTTCAGCGCGCGGAGCGGGTTGTTGTGGAGCCGGTGCTCCTTGACCTTGTTGCCGAGGAGTCCCCGGGCGAGGGTGCTCGCGTAGACGGGCACGCCGGGGAACTCGGGCAGGATGTACGGCAGGCCGCCGACGTGGTCCTCGTGTGCGTGCGTGATGAGGAAGGCGCGAACCTGGTCCCGGCGCTCCTTGAGATAGCTGACGTCGGGGATGACGAGGTCGATGCCGAACATCTCCTCGTCCGGGAACATGAGACCGCAGTCGATGACGACGATGTCGTCGCCGTATTCGAACACATACATGTTCTTGCCGATCTCGCCCACCCCGCCGAGCGGGATGATGCGGAGCGGTCGCTGTGGATCGGGCATGAGTCTCCTGACGGTGGTCTGGTTAGAAGGCGAAGAGCTGGCCGGTCTCGTCGGCGCGCGGGTCGAGCCGATCGTCTGTCGCGGATCCCGACGCTGCAGCACGCTCGATATCGGCCGCACCATTAGCGGACGATGCCGGACTCCGCGAGCCGGCAGACGCGCCCTCAGCGACGGCGTCGACACCTCGCTCAGGGTGCTCCACACCCTCCGGTGATCGCTTCGGCGCGTGGGCTAATCGTGGCGCCGATATCACGGACGGAGCCAGGGCCGCCGACGGAGCTGCAGCCAACGCGGACGGAGCGACCGCCGCCGCCGACGGCGCCGACGGGGCGCTCGCGGCGGCGATCCGGGCCCCCTCCTCGTCGCGACGAGCTCGGGCCGCCAGGAGCGCGCCCGGGATACCCGCGACGTCGTCGAAGGTCTGCCGTTCCACGTCGGTGGAGCGCAGGGCGGCGGCCGGGTGATAGAGGGCGTAGCCGAGGGCGTCGCGCGCGCCCGACGCCGGGTCGACCGGCGCGGACGTCCCGTGCGTCTGGCCGATCCGGGCACCCGGTCGGAAGCGGCCGAGCGAGTGCCGGCCGAGGGTGACGATGAGGGCCGGGTCGAGGATCTCCAGCTGGCGCTGAAGGTACGGCAGGCAGGCCGCGATCTCGTCGGGCTCCGGGTCCCGGTTCTCCGGCGGTCGGCACTTCACGACGTTCGTGATGAACACCTCGTCGCGCCTCCAGCCGATCGTCGCGAGGAGCTTCACGAGGAGGTCACCCGCCCGCCCGACGAACGGTCGACCCTCGCGATCCTCGTTGGCACCCGGTCCCTCGCCGACGAAGACGACCTCCGTGGACGGGTGCCCCTCGCCGGGGACCGCTCGGGTGCGACCTTCGTGGAGCCGGCAGCGGGTGCAGATCCGGACGTCCGCGGCGACGGCCTCGAGCGCCGAGCGACGCTCGGCCTCGGTCATGCGGCCCCTGCCCGGGAGGAGGCCCGACTGATCCAGCCGCGAGCCGCGATGAGTTCGGCGATCTCGACGGCATTCGTCGCCGCACCCTTGCGGAGGTTGTCGGAAACGACCCACAGGGCGATCCCGCGACCGTTCGGGATCGACGGATCCTGGCGGACCCGGCCGACGAACACCTCGTCGCGTCCGGCCGCCTCCGTCGCGAGTGGGTAGACATGGGCGGCCGGGTCGTCGCGGACGACGACGCCGGGGATGGCCGCGAACAGCGCACGCGCCCGGTCGGGCGTGATCGGCTCACGCGTCTCCACGTGGACCGCCTCAGAGTGGCCGACGAAGACGGGGATCCGGACCGCCGTCGCGCTGATCCGGAGCTCCGGCAGGTGGAGGATCTTCCGGCTTTCCGTCACGAGCTTCCACTCCTCGCGCGAATAGCCGTTGGGGAGGAAGACGTCGATCTCCGGCAGGGCGTTGAAGGCGATCCGATGCGGGTAGACCGCCGCCGTCGCGACATCGCCGCTGACGTGGGCGCGGACCTGGCCCTCGAGCTCGGCGATCGCCTCGGCGCCCGTCCCCGAGACGCTCTGATACGTATCCACGATGACGCGCTCGAGCCCGACCGCGTCGCGGAGGGCCATGAGCACCGGAGCAAGCTGCATCGTCGAACAGTTCGGGTTCGCGATGATCCCGTCATGCGTGGCCGCATCGTCCGGGTTCACCTGTGAGACGACGAGCGGCACACCGTCCGTCATCCGCCACGCGCTCGAGTTGTCGATGACGACGGCGCCGTGCGCCACGGCGGCAGGCGCGAGGTCCTCCGAGACGCCGGCGCCGGCCGAGAAAAGGGCGATATCGACGCCGTCAAACGCCTCGGGGGCCGCTTCGCCCACCTCCAGCGTCCGCCCTTCGACGCTCACCGTCCGACCCGCCGACCGGCCCGAGGCGAGCAGACGGAGCTCACGGATGGGGAATCCGCGTTCGGTGAGGACCTGGATCATCGTCCGGCCGACGACGCCGGTCGCGCCGACGACGGCCACAGAGAGAGGCTGACGGGTCATCGACGGCACGGCTCCGCGCGGTGAGACTTGGGACCGGGCACGGCCCGGAGTATAGCAGCGCGCCGCCGGGCTCCCGGCGGCGCGCGATGCGATCGGAGAGATCGGAGGTCAGACGGGCTCGGTGGCGAGGTGGCGCTGCATCGCCGCCTTCCGGCTCAGGTTGATCCTCCCCTGGCGGTCGACCTCGATCACGACGACCATCACCTCGTCACCGACGGACACGACGTCTTCCACCGATGGCACGTGATAGTCGGCGAGCTCGCCGATCCGGACCAGGCCCTCCTTGCCGGGGAGGATCTCGACGAAGGCGCCGAAGCCCATGAGCCGGGTGACCTTGCCGAGGTAGAGCGAGCCGACCTCGACGTCGCGCGTGAGCGACTCGATCCACTGGATCGCCTTGCGGGCGTTGTCGCCCGAGACCGCGGCGATCTCCACCGAGCCGTCGTCCTCGACGTTGATCTCGGTCCCCGTCTCCTCCTGGATCTTGCGGATCATCGAACCGCCTTTGCCGATGATGTCGCGGATCCGCTCGGGATTGATCCTGATGGTCGTGATCCGCGGCGCGAAGTCGCTCATCGCGCCTCGGGTCTCGGGCATGACCTCGGTCATCTTGTCGAGGATGATGAGGCGCGCCTCAAGGGCCTGGGCAAGCCCCTGACGGATGATCGCCTCATTGATGCCCCTGACCTTGATGTCCATCTGGAGGGCCGTGATCCCATCCCGGGTCCCGGTGACCTTGAAGTCCATGTCGCCGAACGAGTCCTCCTTGCCGAGGATGTCCGTCAGGACCGCGAACCGGCCATCCGGCTCGCTGATCAGACCCATGGCCGCGCCGGCGACCGGAGCGCTGATCGGCACGCCGGCGTCCATAAGGGCGAGCGTGGAGCCGCAGGTCGAGGCCATCGACGTCGAGCCGTTCGACGTCACGCACTCGGAGACGAGGCGGATGACGTACGGGAAGTCTTCCTGGCGCGGCAGGACCGGGATGAGGGCGCGTTCGGCGAGGTTGCCGTGGCCGATCTCGCGACGACCGGGGCCGCGCATCGGCTTGTTCTCACCCGTGCTGTAGGGGGGCATGTTGTAGTGGTGGAGGTAGCGCTTCTCGGTCTTCGGGCTGATCGTGTCGATCCGCTGGACATCGGAGCTCGCCCCGAGTGTGGCGACCGTCAATGCCTGCGTCTCACCCCGGGTGAAGAGACCCGAGCCATGTGCCCGCGGCACGAGGCCGACCTCGACCGAGATCGGCCGCAGCTCGTCAGGGGCGCGACCGTCCATCCGGATCTTCTCGCTGAAGACGAGCTCACGGACCGTCTTCTTGTGGACGAGACCGAAGAGCGCCTTGCTCACCCGCGCCTGGCGTCGAGCGGCCTCGAGCAGGCCCTTGGCGTCGCCGCCCGTGCGGTTCGCCCGGATCGACGCGGCGATGCCGTCGTGCAGCGTCTCGATGCGGCCGGGGAGGTCCGCGGCGAAGGCGAGGAGGAGGGCAGCCGTCGCCTCGGCGTCGGGCAGCGCCCGGTGGTTGTTCTCGAGGGCGATGCCGAAGAACTTCGTGAGGTCGGCGAGCTTGTAGCTCTCACTGAACCCCGGATACCCATCCCGGGCGATCACGAGCGTGTCGAGGTAGCGGTCCGGGGCGAAGCGATAGCCGTCGCCCCGAGCCTCCTCGATGAAACCGAGATCGAAGCCGACGGAGTGGCCGACGATCGTGGCATCGCCGGCGAAGACGAGGAACGCTTCGGCAGCCTCACGGGGCGATGGGGCCTTCTTGACGTCCTTGTCGGTGATGCCGTGCATCTGGTTACCGACGATCGAGCGCCCGGGGTTGACGAGGGTCGACCAGCGGTCGACGACCGCGCCGGCCCTGATCCTGACCGCGGCGATCTCGACGAGGTCGGCCATCCTGGGATCCGTGCCGGTCGTCTCGGTGTCGACGACGACGAACTCGGCGCCATCGCGAGCCTTCGCGACGAACCCGAGGACCGAGCCGGTGCCGGGCTCGAGGTACGGCAACACCTTCGCCTTGCCGACCGCCTCGCGGAGCCGCTCCTGGAGGTCGATGAGCGGCTGGATCGCCCGGTGCCCGAAGAGGATCGCCTCGGCCATGACAGCCTCAGGCAGGAGCCTGGCGCCGGCCTCGACCATCATGATCGCGTCGCGGGTGCCGGAGACGACAAGGTCGAGCTCCGACTCCTCGAGCTGGCTCATGGTCGGGTTGACGACGAACTCCCCGCCGATCCGGCCGATGCGGACCGCGCCGATCGGGCCCTGGAACGGGATCTCGCTGATCGTCAATGCCGCCGATGCGGCGACCGTGCCGAGAACGTCCGGGTCGTTCTCCTGGTCCGTCGAGAGGACCGTGAGGACGACCTGGACATCGTCCTTGTAGCCCTCCGGGAAGAGCGGGCGGATCGGCCGGTCCGTCATCCGCGCAGCGAGGATGGCCGCCTCCGAGGGGCGAGCCTCACGCTTGATGAAGCCGCCGGGGATCTTGCCCGCCGCATACATCCGCTCCTCGAAGTCGACCGTGAGCGGGAAGAAGTCGAGGCCGGGCCGTGGCTCCGAGCGGTTCGCGGTGCCGAGCACCATCGTATCGCCGAAACGGACGGTGACCGAGCCACCGGCGAGGCGGGCGAGCTTGCCCGTTTCGATCGTGAGCGTGCGCCCACCGAACTGCGTCTCGAATGTCTGAGACACGGGGATGTGTACCTCCTGCCGTGGAGGAGCGACTGGCCCTGGCGCGAAGACCGACCCGCGCGTGGCGACGTTCCGACGCCGGTCTCCCCGGTCGGTCGGCGACGTGACCCTTAGCGGCGGAGTCCGAGCTGTCCGATGACGGCTCGGTATCGCACGTTGTCCTTCCGGATGAGATAGGCAAGAAGGCGACGGCGATGGCCAACGAGCTTGAGGAGGCCGCGGCGGGAATGGTTGTCCTTCGGGAAGCTCTTCAGATGACCCGTGAGTCCCTTGATCCGCTCCGTCAGGAGCGCGATCTGGACCTCCGGCGATCCGGTGTCTCCCTCGCTCCGGGCGAATGTGGTGACGACCGAGAGCTTCTGTTCCCGCGCGAGCGGCACGCAATCCTCCGACACGATGCTGCTGTGGTGATGGTTCCTTGTCTTTGTCGAACCGGCGGAGGATACCAGCCCCGCACCGATGCGGCAAACGCGCCCCGGCCGGCGCGGCGAGCGGGGAGACAGGATCGCTCAGGCGAAGACGATCCGCAGTGGTCCATCGAACGACCGGTCGAGCTCGATCCGGTCGCTGGTCACGAGCGCCAGGGCGCGAACGGACCGCCTCCCGGGAGGCCGCACCACGACACGGTAGTCTCCAGCCGGCGGCAGGGCGACCGGCAGGGCGAACGACACGATCGAGCCGTTCGGGGCCGCCGACGCCGCTCCGACCACGGCGACCGGACGTCCGAGGAGGCGTTCCGCCCGGGCGAGATCGCCGGCGGCGATCGCGTCGCGCACGTCCGTGCTGCGGACCGCTCCGCCGTCCAGCGTGAACGGCGGCACGACCAGGACCTCGAAGCCGAGCTCGTCGCCGAGGGCGGACACGGTCGCCGGCGTTCCCCGTCGCTCGTGCCCGAATGCCGCATCCGGCGTCATGAGGAAGCCGGCGATCTCGACCCGGGCGGCGATCCGGCCGATGAAGGTGTCGTACTCCGTCGTGCGGAGCGCCTGGTCGAAATGCTGGACGACCGTGGTTTCGACAGCCGCCGCCGCGAGCCGCTCGAGACGCTCCGCCGGATCGCAGAGGAGGGCCGGGGCCTGACCGACGAGGATCTCGTCGGGATGATGGTCGAACGTCACGACCGTCCCGCGCGCGCCGCGATGGCGTGCCTCGCGGACCAGGCGGCGGAGGAGATAGGCATGGCCGAGATGGAGGCCGTCGAAGACGCCCACGACGACGAAGACCGGTCCCCGCTCGGCGGTCAGCGCATCGACGCCCGCGACGACCGCCATCGGAGCGGTCCGTTCAGGCGCGCGATCCATCGGCCACCGCATCGATGAGCACCTTCTCCGGAGCGAGACGACCCTCGGTCCAGCGGGCGATCGCGATGAGTCGATCGTGGTCGTCCACGAGGCGCAGCCGGCCGTCCGGTTCGTCCGGCGCCACGATCGGCTGCGTCGGGCGGATGAACTGGCCCCGCGAGACGGCAGCGACCTCGGCGGGACCGAGGACGACCCTTGGGAACCGCTCGAGGCCGGTCGCGGCTGGCAGGAGGAGATCGGCGAGGCGTGACGGCTCGCTCGTCGCGGCCACCCGGATCTCGTCGATGCCGATCGCATCCTCGAGGCGGAACGGGCCGCTCTCGCGGCGGATCAGGACGCCGAGGTACGCGCCGCTCCCCGTCCGTTGGCCGAGATCCCGGGCGAGCGCCCGGATGTACGTGCCCGCCGAACACTCGACGTCGAGGACGGCCAGTGGACGGTGGGGGTCGGCGTCGTCCCACGCCACAAGCTCAAGGCGATGGACCGTCACGTGCCGCGGCCGGAGCTCGGGCGTCAGTCCGGCCCGAGCCAGGGCGTAGGCACGGCGTCCGCCGACGTTGATGGCGGAGAAGGCCGGCGGGACCTGCTCGAGCTCGCCGCGAAACCCGTCGAGCTCGCGCTCGACGGTCGTGCGATCCGGAGCCGGCCCGGTCGGGGTGAGCTCACCATCGAGATCATCGGTCGTCGAATGGGCGCCGAAGCAGACCGTCGCCCGATACACCTTGCGGTCGCCAAGGTGATACTCGACGAGGCGGGTCGCCCGGCCAAGGAAGATCGGGAGGACGCCGCTCGCGAATGGGTCGAGCGTCCCGCCGTGGCCGACGCGCCGGATCCCCGACAGCCGCCGGACGAGCGCGACGACATCGTGCGAGGTGGGGCCGGTCGGCTTCGCGACGACGAGGATTCCGGACGCGTCCGCCTCCCGGAGCGCCTCGGTCACGTCCGGCGATCCACCCGTGCCGCCAGCTCGCGCGCCACGACGAGCGCCGCGTCGCGAGCGGCGCCGAGGGGCAACGGGATCGTCGCTCCTGCCGCCCGGGCGTGGCCGCCACCACCGAAGCGACCGGTGAGGACGGTCGCATCCACGCCGCCGGGTCGCGTCCGCACACTCAGCCGCGTCGTGTCGCGGTGGTCCTTGAGGAGCATGACCACCTCAGCCCGATCCGCCTGGGAGAGCAGGTCGATGAGTCCCTCGGCGTGGGCGGGCACGGCGCCGCTCGCCACGACGTCCGCGTCCGTGAGCGTCGACCACAGGACCCGACCCTCGTCGACGGTCTCGAGCCGGTCGAGGACGCGGCCGAAGAGGCGGAGCTGCGCGTCCGGCTTCGAGCGGTACAGCCGACGCGAGATCTCGGAGAGCGGCGCGCCAGCCGCCACGAGGGCGGCCGAGACGGCGAGCGTTCGCGGCGTCGCGTTCGGGTGGGCGAACGTCGCGGTGTCCATGACGATGCCCGCCATGAGCGCCGTCGCGAGCGCGCCGTCCCCGGTCTCGAACGGCACGCCGAGGCGCGCGGCGAGCAGGCCGACCATCTCGCACGTCGCGGCAGCCGCCGGGTCCACCCAGTCCGTCGGTCCGGCGGTGTCATTCGAGATGTGGTGGTCGATGACGACCCGCGGCAGGGCCTCGAGGATCGCCCGCTGCCGCCGGCCAACCTCGCCGATCCGGTCGAGCGATCCGCAGTCCGAGACGACGAGGAGGTCGTACTCGACGCCGGGCTCCGGGTCCGTCCGGAAACCGTCCTTCCCCGGGAGGAAGTCGTAGGCGGGCGGCGGTGGGTCCGAGCAGACGAGCGTGGTGCGCCCGCCGTGCTCGCCGACGATCAGGCCCACCGCGATCGACGCCCCGAGGGTGTCGGCATCGGGATTCTCGTGGCTGACCGCGAGGACGCGCCGCGCGCCGCCGATGGCGTCGATGACGGCAATCGGGACGTCCGTCGCCCACGGTCGGAGGTCGAGCGGTCCGATCATCGGGCTCGGCCGCGACGGCGCGTCCGGGCGGCCGGCCGGCGCAGCGCGGCGAACTCGGCCGCCGCGGCACCGAAGCCGTCCGGGCGCGACGGCGGGTCCACTGCAGCATCCGCGGCCGCATCAGCCGGGACGATCGGCGCTCTCGTCGGGGTCGGCAGGGACTCGCCGGCCGGCTCGTCCGGTGTCGCGCCGCCGGTTTCTATCGCGTCGATGAGCCGGAGGACGCGGGTGCCCCGTTCGATGGAGTCGTCGAGGCGGACGTGGAGGTCCGGGATCCGCCGGAGCCGCAGGCGGGTCCCGAGCTCGCGACGGATGAAGACCATCGCATGCTCGAGCGCGCGAATCGTCTCGGTCCGTTCGGCCGAGCCGCCGATGACGCTGACCCAGACCTTCGCGTGGCGGAGATCGGGGGTCGTCTCGACACTGGTCACCGTCGCGAAGCCGATCCGCGGATCGGCGACCTCGCGTTCGAGCATCGCGCCGATCTCCTGGCGGAGGAGCTCGTCGATCCGTTCGGTGCGCTGCGTCATCGCGGTGCCCGGCGGCCGATCCGACCGCTCAGGCGGACGCGGCGCGGCTGATCGTCTGGCTCGAGAAGCACTCGATGACGTCGCCCTCCGCGATATCGTGGAACCCGGCGAGCCCGATTCCGCACTCGAAGCCGGTGGCCACCTCGCGGACGTCGTCGCGGAAGCGGCGGAGCGACTCGATCCGGTCGGTCGCGATGATCTTGCCACCGCGCCAGACCCGGGCCCCGCCGCGGACCATCCGGCCATCCGTGACGTACGAACCGGCGATCACCGTGTTCTTGCCGACCCGGATGACCTGGCGGACCTCTGCCCGGCCTTCGACCGCCTCGACGATTTCCGGCTCGAGGAGGCCCTTGAGGGCCGCGTCGATGTCGTCCGTCAACTTGTAGATGATGTCGTAGATCCGGACGTCGACGCCCTCGGCCTCGGCAGCCCGGCGAGCCGTCTCGGTGATCTTCGTGCTGAAGCCCACGACGATCGCATCGGATGCCGCGGCGAGCATGATGTCATTGTCCGTGATGTCGCCGGCGGCCTCGTGAAGGACGTTGATGCGGACCTCGTCGGAGCTGATCTGTTCGAGGGCGTGGGTGATCGCCCCGAGCGACCCCGAGACGTCCGTCTTGAGGATGATCCGGAGCTCCTTCGCCTGGCCGGTCTGGATCTGGCGGTAGAGGTCCTCGAGCGTAGCTCGCCCGCTCCCCTCCCCCGCACGTGCGGCGGTCGCGGCGCGACGCGTCTCGACGAGCGTCCGCGCCTCCTTCTCATCGGCGACGACCCGCAGGATGTCGCCGGCGGCCGGCACGGAGGAGAGTCCGAGGACGACGACCGCGCTCGACGGGCCGGTCTTCGCCACTCGCTTGCCGGCACTGTTCTCGAGCGCCCGGACCTTGCCGAACGTCTCCCCGACGACGATGACGTCGCCCACCCGGAGGGTCCCTGTCTGGACGATCGCGGTCGCCACCGGACCGCGACCCTTGTCGAGCTCCGCCTCGACGATCGTGCCGACGGCCGGGCGCTTCGGGTTGGCCGTGAGCTCCTGGAGATCGGCGACGAGGAGGATCATGTCGAACAGCTCGGTGAGCCCGAGTCGCGCCTTGGCCGAGACCGCCACGAGGGGCGTGTCGCCGCCGTATTCCTCGACGATGACGTTCGCCTCGGACAGCTCGGTCTTCACGCGCTCCGGGTTGGCGTCCGGCTTGTCGATCTTGTTGAGGGCGATGATGATCGGCACCTTCGCCGCCCGGGCGTGGTGGATCGCCTCGAGGGTCTGCGGCATGACGCCGTCATCCGCGGCGACGACCACGACGGCGATGTCCGTGACCCGCGCGCCGCGCGCCCGCATCGCGGTGAACGCCTCATGGCCGGGCGTGTCGAGGAAGACGACCCGCCGGCCGTCCTTGTCGACCTCGCTCGCCCCGATGTGCTGGGTGATGCCGCCGCGCTCACCGGCGGCCACCTCGGTGGTCCGGATCGCGTCGAGCAGGCTCGTCTTGCCGTGGTCGACATGGCCCATGACCGTGACGATGGGCGCCCGCGGCACGAGGAGCGACGGATCGTCCGCCTCGAAGAGGACCTCCTTGGTCGCTTCGGCCGTGGGCTCTTCCGCCGTCCCGTCGGCGTTGACAGCCCCGCCGTTGGCGGTGGAGGTCTCGGCGACATCGAAGCCGAGCTCGCCTGCCACGAGCGACGCGGTGTCGCGATCGATGAGCTGATTGATCGTCGCGAAGATGCCGCTCTTGATGAGCTCACGGATGACGTCCGCCGGGTTCACGGACAGCAGCTCCGCGAGCTCCTTCACCGTGATCGTCGACGGCAGCTCGATCGCGCCACGCTCGCGCGGATCCGCCACCTGGACGACCGCCGCGACGAACGCTCCGTCGCGACGCGGCGGTTTGCGGGGGCCTCGACGGCCGCGGGTGCCGCTCCTACTCCTGGCCATGGGTCCCTCCTCGGGTTTCGATCATCTGGTCATGAGCCGGCGGGTCGCCGGCGAGATACGCGCGCACGTCGTCCGACAGCGAGATCTCGAGGGCGCGTCCGAGTCCACCCTTCTCGAGGGCGGTCGCTCGACAGGCGCCGTCCACGCACAGGTACGCGCCTCGGCCGGAGCGCCGGCCCGACGGGTCGACGGCCATGGCGCCGTCCGCTGTCCGGACGATCCGCACGAGGTCGCGCTTGTCGCGAGCCGTCCGACAGGCGACACAGGTCCGGGTCGGGGCCGGCCGTGAGCGACGGGCCGCGACGCCATGCGTCGTGCCGACGGCGCCTACGACGCCACCTCCCCGCCCGCGGTCGATGCCGGCGATCGCTTCGCCCTCGCCGGCCGCGTCGTCGGGGGATCGGCCGGCAGCGCGTCCGCAACCGCGGCGGCCGGGGCCTCGCCAGCGGCCGGGGCCTCGCCAGCAACCGCGGCGGCCGGGGCCTCGCCAGCGGCCGGGGCGTCGGTGACCTTCGCCTCCGCTGCGGCCTTCGCCTCGGCGACGGAGACGTCGCTCCGGATGTCGATCCGCCAGCCGCTGAGCTTGGCCGCGAGCCGGGCGTTCTGGCCCTCGCGCCCGATGGCCAGCGAGAGCATGCGCTCCGGGACGGTCACGCTTGCGATCCGCCGCTCCTCGTCGATATCGACCCCGAGGACCTGGGCAGGCGAAAGCGCGTTCGCGACGAAGACGGCAGGGTCGTCGTTCCACGGGATGACGTCGATCTTCTCGCCACCGAGCTCGGCGACGACGGACTGGACCCGGGCGCCGCGCTGGCCCACGGTCGCGCCCACCGGATCGAGGCCGTCCTGCCGGCTCGCGACGGCGACCTTGCTGCGGCTGCCCGCCTCGCGGGCGATCGCCTTGATCTCCACCGTCCCGGCGTGGATCTCCGGCACCTCGAGCTCGAACAGCCGGCGGAGGAAGCCCTTGTGGGTCCGACTGACGAAGATCTGCGGGCCCCGCGTCGAGCGCCGGACCTCGAGCACGAAGGCCTTGACGTTCTGGCCGATGCGGTAGTGCTCGACGGTCGACTGCTCGGTGGTCGCAAGGATGGCCTCCACGCCCTTGCCGACGTCGAGGATGATCGCCCGAGGCTCGACGCGGTTCACCGTCCCGGTGATCATCTCGCCCTCGCGACTCGCGAACTGATCGAAGACGACGTCCCGTTCCGCTTCCCGGAGCCGCTGCAGGACGACCTGCTTCGCGGTCTGGGCATGGATCCGGCCGAAGTGCTGCGGATCGAGCTCCTCGGTCTGGACGAGGTCCCCGAGCTGGGCGGCCGGGTCGTGGTGGCGGGCCTCGTCAAGGGTGAACTCCGTCGCCGGGTCTTCCACATCTGCCACGACGGTGCGGGCGCGAAAGGCATGGATGCGGCCGGTCTCGCCGTCGATCCGGACCTGGATGTCCTCGTCGCCTTCCGTGCGCCGCCAGGCGGCCTGGATGGCGTCCTCGATCGTGTGGATGAGCTGTTCGCGCGGGACCTGCTTCTCGGCGTTGAGCTGGAGAAGGGCACCCACGAATTCTCGACTCATGTTGCTCCTCCCAGTCGTCGGTACGGTCCACGCCGGCCGCTCATAAAGAAACGTGGGGGTCACCCACGTCGCAAGGCGGCCATTCGGTTCCGCGGCAGTATACACCGGCGACTCCGGCCGACCCCCTCGTCCTCCGGCAGGATTCAGGCCCCGGCGAGCGGTGCGGCCGTGCTCACGGACGGGAAGCGCCGCTCGACATACGACTCGAGCAGCTCGGTGAACTCGCCCACGATCCGGTCGCCGCGCAGCGTCCGGTCGAGCTTTCCGTCGACGAAGACCGGCGCCACCGGCTCCTCGAACGTCCCCGGCAGGCTGATCCCGATGTCGGCGTGCTTGCTCTCCCCGGGTCCATTGACGACGCAGCCCATGACGGCGACCCGCAGGTCCTCGACGCCCGGATGCGACAGGCGCCAGGTGGGCATCCGGTCGCGGAGATAGACCTGGATGTCGCGCGCCATCTCCTGGAAGAACGTCGAGGTCGTTCGACCGCAGCCCGGACACGCGCTCACCTGTGGCAGGAACGAACGGATGCCGAGCGACTGGAGGACCTGCTGGGCGATCTCCACCTCGCGCTCGCGCGGCGCACCGGGCTCGGGCGTGAGGGAGACGCGGATCGTGTCGCCGATCCCCTCGTCGAGGAGGATCGCGAGGCCGGCGGTGGACGAGACGATCCCCTTGTCGCCCATGCCCGCCTCCGTGAGGCCGAGGTGGAGCGGCAGGTCCGTGCGGGCCGCGAGGCGGCGGTAGACATCGACGAGGTCGCGGACGCCGGACACCTTCGCCGAGAGGATCATCCGGTCATGGTGGAGGCCCACCGACTCGGCGAGCTCGGCCGAACGGATCGCCGATTCGACCATCGCCCGGATCATCACCTCCCGGGCGTCGGCGGGCTCCGACGATCGGGCGTTCTCGTTCATGAGCTCGGTGAGGAGTGCCTGGTCGAGCGAACCCCAGTTCACGCCGATGCGGACCGGCCGGTCGTTGTCGATGGCGATGCGGACGATCGTCGCGAAGTTCTCGTCGTGCCGCTTCGCGCCGACGTTGCCGGGGTTGATGCGGTACTTCGCCAGGAGGGCCGCGGTCGCCGGATGGCGGGCGAGCAGGAGGTGGCCGTTGTAGTGGAAATCGCCGATGACCGGGACGTCCACCCCGAGGCCGCGGACCCTGGCGATCATCTCCGGCACGGCGGCAGCTGCGGCCTCCGTGTTCACCGTCACCCGCACGAGCTGCGAGCCCGCGTGCGCGAGCCGGGCGACCTGGATCGCGGTCGCGTCGGCGTCCGCGGTGTCCGTGTTCGTCATCGACTGGACGACGACCGGATGGGCGCTCCCGACGAGGACGCCGCCGACGTCGACGCTGACGCTGGGACGACGCCGCGGGCGGAGCGAGCTCGGGTCGACTGCGCCGCTCATCCCCCGCCGCCGATCTGGCGGGCGATGTCGAAGAACGTGATCCAGGCGAGGAAGGCCATGAGGACACCGAAGCCGACGAGATACGTCAACCGTTCGATCTGCAGCGACAGCCGCTTCCCGACGATCGCCTTGAGGGCGAGGACGAGCATCCGTCCGCCGTCGAGCGGCGGCAGCGGAAGGATGTTCACGAGGGCGAGATTCGCCGACAGCAGTCCGGCCAGGTAGAGCGTCGCGATGGGACCCTGCTGCCAGAAGACGTCGCCGACACCGACCGCGATGCCGACCGGGCCCTGAACGGGCGGCGCTTGCGTCGGGCGGTTGACGATCGCGTCTCCGAGCTGACCGAGCCCCGAGGCGATGAGGCCGAACGCTTCACCGGTTCGGGCAAGGCCGAAGGCGAGGGCGTCGGCCGGTGAGCGGGTGAACGGCGTCGCGAGAGCCGTGAACGTGGCTCCCGAGATGCCGAGCGGTCCGTGCGTGGCATCGAGGGCGGCGGGCGAGCGGAGCTTGACCACGATCGTGTCGGTCGTGCCGCTCGGATGGAGCACGCCGAGCGTCACGGTGTGCCCGGCCCGCGATCGGAGAAGATCGATCATCCGGCCACCGCCGTCGAAGTCGTGGAACGACTGACCGTCCACGCTGACGACCCGGTCGCCCGCCGCCGGATCGGACGACGCCCCGGTGCCCTGGAGGCCGGCGAGGGCCGCTGGCGATCCGGTCTGCACGACGCGGAAGCCGAGCGCCCCGGTCTGCCCGGGCAGCCAGCCGATGGTGGTGAAGATCGCAACCGCGAGCAGCACGTTCATCGCCACGCCCGCGACGAGGATGACGAGCTTGAGCGGGAGTCCGGCTCGCGAGAAGGAATGTGGATCGTCCGATCCGCCCTCCTCTCCTTCGAGCTTGACGAAGCCACCGAGCGGCAGCCAGTTGAGCGTGTAGAGCGTCTCGCCATGTGAGCGCAGGACGCGGGCGCGCGGCGGGAACCCGATCCCGAACTCGAGGACGCGGACTCGCGCGATCCGGGCCATGGCGAAATGGCCAAGCTCGTGGACGATCACGAGGACGCCGAGGATGAGGACGAAGACGACGAGGGTGATCGCGCTCTGCGCAAGGTCCGTGAGAACGGTCACCCAGGGGCTCCTTCAGCGGCCGCGTTCGCGTGAGGCGCCGCGAACGCGGCGCGGATCTCTCGTTCCAGGGCGGCGAGTCCGTCGACGTCCGGGTGCTGGTCCGGGCCGAGTCCGAACCGCTCGACAGCATCGTCGAGCAGCCGAGGGATCCCGCCGAAGCTGAGGGTCCCGTCGAGGAACCGGCCCACGGCGAGCTCGTCGGCGACGATGAACGCGGCGGTCGCACGGGGTCCGATGAGGCCGGCCTCGCGAGCGATCGCGAGGGCGGGGAACCGGGTCACGTCCGGCCGCCGGAACGTGAGTGAGCCGACGGCGACGAGGTCCGGCGCAGTCGAAGGCGAGACGCGGCGGTCGGGGAAGGTGAGGGCGTACTGGATGGGGAGGCGCATGTCCGGCGTGCCCAGCTGGGCCTTGAGCGACCCGTCCACGAACACGACGGCCGAGTGGACGACGCTCTGCGGATGGACGACGACGTCGATCGCGTCGTAGCCGACATCGTACAGCCAGTGCGCCTCGATCACCTCGAGACCCTTGTTGGCAAGGGTGGCCGAGTCGACCGTGATCTTCGCGCCCATCCGCCAGGTGGGGTGGCGAAGCGCCAGTTCGGGGGTCACGGTGGCGAGTTCGGCCGCGGACGTGTCGAGGAACGGACCGCCGGAGGCGGTGAGGACCAGTCGCGCGACATCGGCCATCCGTTCGCCGGCAAGGCACTGCCAGATCGCCGAGTGCTCCGAATCGATGGGCCGGAGCCACGCGAGCGGCGAGGCGAACGGATCGGTCGGGTCGGCTGCGGCGCGCGCGGCGGCGCGGGCTCGGACGAGCGGCATCGCGAGGTGGCCAGCGGCGACGAGGGTCTCCTTGTTCGCCGTGGCGACGACCCGCCCGGCCGCGAGCGCGGCAAGCGTCGCCCGCAGTCCGACGAGGCCGGACGTCCCGACGAGGACGAGATCGACGTCGTCGCGGCGCGCGATCGCCTCGAGGGCCTCGTCGCCGCCGAGCCGCGCGATCCCGGCCGGGAGGTCGAGCCCGGCGAGGGCACCCGGATCGCGGAGGGCCACCATCGACGGACGGAGGCGAAGCGCCTGCTCCCCGAGGAGCGCCGCGTCGCGGCCGGCAGCGAGGGCGACGACGCGGAATCCGTCGCCGAGCCGGGAGAGGACGTCGACGGCCTGCCGACCGATCGACCCGGTGGAGCCGAGGAGGGCGACCCGGATCGGTTCCCGACGATCAGCGGACGACGGCGACGACATACAGTGTCACGACCGGTGCAGCGAAGAGGAACGAGTCGAGGCGGTCGAGGACACCGCCGTGGCCCGGGATGAGCGATCCCGCGTCCTTCACCCCCCCGGCCCGCTTGAGCATCGACTCCGCGAGGTCGCCGGCCTGTGCCGCGAGCGCAGTCAGGGGTCCGAGCAGGACACCGCCGAGCGGGGCCTGACCGAGCGCCGCGAGCAGGAGCGAAGCGACGACCGTCGCCGCGACGACACCGCCGACGAGGCCCTGATAGGACTTCGAGGGCGACAGGTGGACGAGGAAGCGATCCCGGCCGATCCAGCGGCCGACGAGATATGCCCCGCTGTCGTACGCCCAGACGGTGAGCACGAGCAGGAGGATCCAGCCGCGATCCGCTCCGAGGCCGGCGAGGACCGACCCCGATGGCACGGTCGGCGCGACAAGGCCGAGGCGGGCGATCGAGCCGAGCAGTCCGACGTACACCGCGCCGAACAGCGTCCCGATCCACGAGCGGAGTCCCTCAGCGGGGTCCGGCCGGGCGAAGGAGCCGATCGCGATGAGGACGACGCCGATCCCGAGGACAAGGGCCGCCTTGTCCGCGAGTTCGACCGGCGCCGCCGCCGCGAGCACGATCGCGGCGGCGAGCGCCGCACCGAGGATCGGCAGCGACGGGATGCCGGCCCGGTCGAGGATCCGGTACACCTCGATCGCCCCGACGGCCGCGAGGGCGGCGAGGCCGATCGCGATCCACGGCATGCCGAGGAGGAGGACGACGAGGAGCGGTGGGACGAACACCGCCGCGCTCGCCGCGCGCTGCTCCACGCCCTGCCGACCTGACGTCAGCGGCCGAACCGCCGCGTTCGGCGGGCGAACTCGGCGACCGCGGCGTCGAACGCGTCGGGGCCGAAGTCCGGCCAGAGGAGGTCGCTCGTGTAGAGCTCGGCGTAGGCGGCCTGCCAGATGAGGAAGTTCGACAGTCGTTGCTCGCGTCCGGTCCGGATGACGAGATCCGGATCCGGCAGACCGGCCGTGTAGAGCGCACCGGAGATCGCCGCCTCGTCGATCTCGTCCGGAGGGATCCCACTGGCGGCGAGGCGCCGGAAGGCGTCGACGAGCTCGGTCCGACCCGCGTAGTTGAAGGCGATGTTGAGGAGAAGCCGGTCCCCGCCCGAGGTCTCTGCGAGCGCGCCGCCAATGGACTCTCGGGTCCCGACCGGCAGCTCGCCGATCCGACCGAGGAGTCGCACCCGGACGCCCTCCGAGCGCAGCTCGGCGGTCTCGTCGCGGAGCGCGCCTTCGAGGAGCGTGAAGAGTCCGCTCACCTCGTCGTCGGAGCGCGCCCAGTTCTCGCGACTGAACGCATAGAGGGTGAGGACCGGGATCCTCCGCCGGACCGCGTGGCGGAGGACGGCACGGATCGCCTCGACGCCCGCGGCATGCCCCTCGAGGTCCGTGACGTCATGGTCGCGGGCCCAGCGTCGGTTGCCGTCCATGATGATCGCGACATGCTGCGGCAGCTCCGAAGGCCGAGCCTCGACATCGATGACCGCCGTCGCTGCCGGCGCGTCGGCCGGTCGGGCGAGGGAGAGGTCCTCCGCCGCGCGCGGCGCCTCGGCGGCGGGCGCTGTCGGCGCGTCGGCGACGGCGGGCGCATCCGTCCGATGGGCGAGCGGGATGCGAGCCTCCGGGCCGGCCACTAGACCTCGAGGACCTCCTGCTCCTTGTGGGCACCGATCCTGTCGACCTCGCCCGTGTGGCGATCGGTGAGCTTCTGGATCGCGTCGAGCTCGCGATGCGCATCGTCCACTCCGAGTGCCCCGTCGCGCTCCTCACGCTTGAGAAGGTCGCTCGCCTCCCGGCGGAGGTTGCGGATCTCGACGCGCGCCTCCTCCATCCGCTTGTGGACGAGCTTGACGATGTCGCGCCGCCGCTCCTCCGTCAAGGGCGGGATGTTGAGTCGCACGACCGTTCCGTCGACGTTCGGAACGAGGCCGATATCGCTCTTCTGGATCGCCTTCTCGATCGCTCCGAGGACGCCGCGGTCCCACGGCTGGATGACGATCTGGTGGGCCTCCGGGACGCTGATCCCGGCGAGCTGGTTGAGCGGCGTCTGGGTGCCGTAGTAGTCGACGTGGATCCGCTCGACGAGCGCCGTCGAGGCGCGCCCGGTGCGGATCCCGGCGAAATCGCGCTCCATCGCCTCGACCGCGCGGCCCATCTTGCGGTCCGCGTTGCCGATGACCTCGGAGCTCATGCCGCCGGGGCCCCGCTCGGCGTCGCCCCGATGAGGGTCCCGACCGCCTCACCGCGCGCGACCCGGGTGATGTTGTCCGGGCGGTTCAGGTCGAACACGACGATTGGGAGGTCGTTCTCCATGCAGAGGCTTACAGCCGTGGCGTCGAGGACGCGCAGCCGGTCGCGAAGCACGTCGCCATAGCTGAGGCGGTCGTACCGCTTCGCGTTCGGATGGGTCAGCGGATCGGCGTCATACACCCCGTCCACCTTCGTCGCCTTGAGGATCACCTCGGCTCCGATCTCGACCGCGCGCAGGGCAGCCGCCGTGTCCGTGGTGAAGTACGGGTTGCCCGTCCCGGCCGCGAGGATGACGACTCGACCCTTTTCCAGGTGACGGACCGCCCGGCGGCGGATGTACGGCTCGGCGACCTCGTTCATCCCAATGGCACTCATGACCCGGGTCTGGACACCCGCCCGCTCGAGGGCGTCCTGGAGCGCCAGCGCGTTCATGACGGTCGCGAGCATGCCGATGTAGTCGCCGGTCGCGCGATCCATGCCCTTGGCGGCTGCCGCGAGGCCGCGGAAGATGTTGCCACCGCCCACGACGATCCCCATCTCCACGCCGAGGCCGCGGACCTCGGCGACCTGATGGGCGATGAACGAGCAGAACGCGGGATCCACGCCGTAGGCGCGATCGCCGAGCAACGCCTCGCCGGAGAGCTTGAGCAGGATCCGTCGGTAGCGGATGCGGCCGCCGTCGGACGGATCGTCCGGACTCTCGGCGGTCACCGTCGTCTCGGCGGCCGTGCCGGCCTCGCTCACAACTCCTCCCCGAGTTCGTAGCGGACGAAGCGTCGGACACGGATGTTCTCGCCGATGGTCGCGATGGCGTCGGTCACCAGCTCGCGGACCGTCATCTCGGTATCGCGGAACGGCTGATCGAGGAGGCATACCTGCGTGTACCACTTCTTCAGCTGGCCGTCGACGATCTGGGCGCGGATCGCCTCGGGCTTCTTCTGCACGGTCTCATCGGCGAGGAGCTCTGCCCGCTTCGCCTCGAGGACCGCTGCCGGGATGTGATCGACGTCGACGTACTCGGGACGCAGTCCGGCGACCTGGATGGCGAGGTCGCGGACGAGCTTCTGGTACCGCTCGGTGCGGGCCACGAAGTCCGTCTCGCAATTCACCTCGATGAGGACGCCGATCCGTCCGCCCGTGTGGATGTAGCTGCCGACGAGACCGTCCCGTGCGTCGCGACCGGCCTTCTTCGCGGCCGCGGCCTGACCACGCTCCCGCAGCAGGGCGACGGCGGCCTCGACGACCCCGCCCGTCTCCTCGAGGGCTCGCTTGCAATCCATGAACCCGGCACCGGTCCGCTCGCGCAGTTCCTTGACCGCGGCCGCCGAGATCTCCGCCATGCTCGTCTCGTTCTCCAGTCTTCGCCGTCCACCCGTCAGGTCGACGGTCAACGTCGCTTCACGCCAGCCGACCCGTCATCGCGGACCGGCGCTCGGTTGCACACGCCGGGGTGCTCCGGTCAGCCCGCCACGACACCGCCGACGGATGCCTCGACCGCGACCACTGGATCGCCCGCCCCGTCGGCGGCCTCGGCCTTCTCCGCCGCCTCGCGGGCGAGCTCTGCGGCGATCTCGTCGGCCGAGGCCTCCGGAGCGACCACCTCCGGCACATCCGCGGCGCGATGGGCGCCGGGCAGGAGGTCATCCTCATCCGGCTCGAACGTCAGGGCGGCGCCGCCGGCGAGAGCGGCGACGTAGGCATCCGCGGCGCTGTCGTCGAACTCGTCGAGGGCGACGGGGGCCGCCTCGGCGACCTCGTCCGGCTCCGAGGCAAGCCGGGCCGCGCGCTCGCGGGCACCCTCGATGCACGCGTCCGCCACGAGCGAGCACACGAGCCGGATCGCCCGGATCGCATCGTCGTTGCCGGGGATGATGTAGTCGAGCTCGTCCGGATCGACGTTCGTGTCGCCCGTGCCCGTGATCGGGATCTCGAGCTTGATGGCCTCGGTCACGGCGATCCGCTCGCGGTGTGGATCGACGATGAAGATCATGCCGGGCAGGCGCTTCATTCGCCGGATCCCGCCGAGGGTGAGGTTGAGCTTCGAGAGCTCCTCGGTGAGCTTCGCCGCTTCCTTCTTCGTCATCCGCTCGAAGTCGCCCGCCGCCTGACGTGCCTCGAGCTGTTCGAGCAGCCCGATCCGCTTCTTGATCGTCACGAAGTTCGTCAGCATCCCGCCGAGCCAGCGCTTGTTGACGTAGAGCTGACCGGCGCGCGTCGCCTCCTGGGCGATCGGCTCCTGGGCCTGCTTCTTCGTGCCGACGAACAGGACGGTCTCGCCCCGGCCGACGGTCTCGCGCACGGCGTCGAGGGCCACGTCGAGCCGCTTGACGGTCTGGGCGAGGTCGATGATGTGGATCCCGTTGCGCTCCGCGAAGATGAACGGGCGCATCTTGGGATTCCAGCGGCGCGTCTGGTGGCCGAAATGGATGCCGGCCTCGAGCAGCTGCCGCATCGACACGGTGGGCACGGGTGGACCTCCTGTTGGTTCGAACCTCCGCGCGTCTCTGTCCCGGGACCGCGATCGGACGATGGGTCGTCCTCGCGGCACCGCTCCGGGCAGTGACAGTCGCGCGTGTGAGCTCCGCCGACCGGGAACATCCCGCCGACGGGCGTGCCGCTCGTGCGGCCGGCGGAGTGTAGCACAGGGTCCGGCGAGCTCCCGACCATCGTCAGTGCTCCTGGACCGAGGCCTAGATCACGATCCGGCGAGGACCGCCCGATGGTGGCGGACCCGCGGCGGTCGCGTCGCGTCCAGGCCCGGTTCGACGACGACGAGATCCACCCGCAACGGGAGATGCGGCAGCGACCGACCGTTCGCCAGCCGATCCGATGCCATGAGTCGTCCGATCGCCCGCCGGATGCGGGCCCGCTTCGCCCGATCGAAGGACTCCTCGACGAGTCCGAAGTCGCGACGGCCGCGCCAGCGGACCTCGACGATGACGAGCGCGGCAGGCGGACCGGGATCGATCGCGACGAGGTCGAGCTCATCCCGCCCGAGCCGGACGTTCCGGCCGAGCGGCGTCCACCCGGCGGCCTCGAGGCGCGCCGCCACGAGGTCCTCCGCCGCCGCTCCGCGATCCTGGGCCAGGGTGCTCATCGCTCGATGATGGCCGTTTCCCGTCACCGCGGACTCACCGGCGCCCGGATCAGCCGCCGGGCGACCCCTCCGCGACGGCCTCCCACAACGTGGCCGTCTCGACGATCGAGCAGGAGTTGAACGTCAGTCGGTGGATCGGCGACGCTCCGAGCGCGCGAAGGCCAGCCCGATGCTCGGGTGCCGCGTATCCCTTGTTCCGGGCGAGGTCGTACCCCGGATATCGCCCGTCGAGCTCCACCATGAGGCGATCGCGGGCGACCTTCGCCACGACGGACGCAGCCGCCACGGAAGCGCACAGGCGGTCCCCGTCGATGACGACCCGCTGCCGGATCGACAGCTCCGGCAGGTGGAGCGTCCCGTCCAGGAGCAGCACGTCGGGACGGACCGCCAGGCGGCTCGCCGCGAGCTGGGCGGCGAGCAGCGTCGCCTGCAGGATGTTGATGCCATCGATGATCGCCGGCTCCACGAACGCCACGGCCCAGGCGACGGCGCGGGCCGTGATCTCGACCGCGAGTCGCTCACGCTCGGCTCGGTCGAGGAGCTTGGAGTCGCGGAGTCCCCGGGGACACCATCCCGGAGGCAGGATGACCGCGCCGGCGGCGACGGGGCCGGCGAGACAGCCACGACCGACCTCATCGATGCCGGCGATGAATCGATGACCGCGCCGGGCGAGATCGAGTTCCTCGGCGAAGTCCGGGTCGCGCCGCTCGCGATGCCACGGCGCGACGAACGCCCGGCCTCCGGGAGCCGCGGGCGAGGGGAATGACGGTCGATGCCGCGCGGCGGAACGCGCAGGGGTCGCGGAGCGAAGTCGCGCGTCGGGCTGCCGAAGGCTCGGCGCCACGCCGCTCCCGGTCAGGACTTCGAGGGTACGGAGGCCTCACCCGTCGGCGAGCTGGCCGCCGTCGGACTCTTCGGCCGTCGCTCACGGAGCGTCGCCGCCTTGCCGACGCGACCGCGGAGGAAGTACAGCTGTGCGCGCCGCACCTGGCCGTGACGCATGACCTCGATCTTCTCGATCCGTGGGCTGTTCACCTTGAACGTTCGCTCCACGCCGACGCCGCTCGCGATGCGCCGGACGGTGATGGAGCGGGTGATGCCGCCGCCGCGGAGCCGCATGACGACGCCCTCGAAGACCTGGATCCGCTCCCGGGTGCCCTCGACGACCTTGGCACTCACCCGGACGGTATCCCCGGTGGCGAGTTCCGGGAGGTCGGTCCGGATCTGGTCGCTTACGATCTCGTCGAGTACGTTCACGCGGAGGTCCACCTTCATCGATCGGCAGCCGGAGGCTGCGCTGTGTTCGGAGGAAACGGGCCGCGCGGTGCGGTCGACGGCGGAGTATAGCATGAGGTCGACGGCCGCCAGCCACACCTGCGGCGGTCTGCCGATGGCGCCCTGCGCAGCCGCTCAGCGACCCGAAGGCTCGTCGGCCGCACCCTCGGCCGCGATCTCGTCGAGGAGTCGCCGCTCGGTCGGCGAGATGGCCCGCTCGGCGAGGAGATCCGGACGCCGAGCGAGCGTCCGTCGAAGACTCTCGCGGAGCCGCCAGCGTCGCACCGCTGCATGGTCGCCCGAGACGAGGACGGATGGCACATCTGCCCCTTCGAATGACGCCGGCCGGGTGTACTGCGGGTATTCGAGGAGCCCCTCGGAGAACGACTCCTCCGTGATGGACGCGGCCTCGATCGCTCCCGGCAGCAACCGGATCGTCGCGTCGATGACGACGAGGGCGGCCAGCTCGCCGCCGGTGAGGACGTAGTCGCCGATCGACAGCTCGAGGTCGGCGAGCGTCCGGATCCGCTCGTCCACCCCTTCGTATCGCGGGCAGATGAAGACGAGGTGCGATCGCCGGGCGAGGTCTTCGGCCCGCGTCTGACGGAACGGTTCGCCCGCAGCGTCGAGGAGGATGACGAACGAATCCGGGCGCCGGAGCTCGCGCAGTGCGGCCGCCACCGGCTCCGGACGGAGGACCATCCCCGCGCCCCCGCCATACGGGTAATCGTCCACCGCCCGATGGCGCCCGAGGCCCCAGTCCCGGAGATCGCGGACGGTGACAGCGGCGAGCCCTCGCTCGACGATCCGGGCCGGGATGCTCTCGCCGAGCGGGCCCGTCACCATGCCGGGAAAGAGGGTGAGGACGTCGATCTCGAGCATCAGGAGGCCGGTGGTCCGTCCGGCGCGGGTCGGACCCGTCGCGGGCGTGGCTCCCGGCGCGCCTTCGCCGCCCTCGGCGGCCCGAGGCCGAGCGCGTCCACGTCGACGACGATCTCGCCACGCTTCGGAGCGAGGATCCGGACGACAGCCCGGACGACCGGAACGTCGAACTCACCATACGGCTCGCCGCGCACGACGAAGACCTCTGCCCCCGCGACCCGATAGATGTCGTGGACGACCCCGAGCTCGCGGTCGTGGAGGTCGCGGACCGTCGCCCCGATCACGTCGTGCCAGTAGTACGCCCCGCGCGGCAACGCCGAGTCGGGGCCGACGACCGCCTCAAGGTAGCGGCCCCGGAGGTGCTCTGCGGCGGTCCGGTCCGTCGCCTCGGCGAACCGGACTCGCCATCCCGGGCCGTCCGGGATTGCGATCGCGCTGGCGATCGTCAGCGTCTCGTCGTCGTCCTCGAGATGGAGGACGGCTCCGGGCACGAATCGTTCGTCCGGGCGATCCGTGAGGACCTCGATCCGGACGTCGCCGCGGAGCCCATGGACGCCCCGTACCAGGGCGACCACGAGTCGGTCGTCGGCGGTCAGAGGATCTCGAGCGACACGGACTCGCCGTCGCGGGCGGCGGTCACCTTGAGCAACGTCCGCAGTGCTTTCGCGACACTGCCGTTGCGTCCGATCACCTTGCCCATGTCGTCCTCCGCGACGTGGAGCTCGAGGACGGTCCCCTCGGCGTCACGGATCTCCTCGACCTTCACGGCGGCGGGATCGTCGACGAGGGATCGGGCAACGAATTCGACCAGTTCCTTCGCGGGCACGTCGTCCTCCTACTTCGCCAGCGGCAGGATGCCGCGCTCGCGAAACAGCCTTGCCACCGTGTCCGACGGGGTCGCCCCCTTGGCGAGCCACGCCTTTGCCTTATCGGCGTCGATCGAGACGTCGACCGGCGACGTGCGCGGGTTGTAGTGGCCGATCGTCTCGAGCGAGCGACCGTCGCGCGCGCTCCGCCCGTCGGCGACGACGACGCGATAGGTCGGCTGTTTCGTCGCGCCGACGCGGGTGAGCCGGATGCGGACTGCCATGAGCTGGGTTACCTCCTGCTGGGGATCGCTGTGCGGGCTGGACGATCGCGACGAAGCGCGATCCGCATCGTCGTCATCTGGCGAGGGTGAGGACGAACCGCGCGTGGAGGACGTCGCCGATCTGGATCGAGACGGCGGCCCCGCCGAGCGGATCGAGATACGGTTTGACGTCCCGCGTGTACGACGCCTGGCGATCCGCCGGGAGCGCCGCGGCGACCGCGTCGATCGCCGCGCGCAGATCAACGTACGAGCTTGTCACGTTCGCGGATCCGGCCGCGCTCATCGCGGTCTGATATCGCGGCTGATCGGCCAGGGAGGATCCGCTCGTCGTGTCGAGGATGGCAGGGACGAAGGCGTCGCCCCCGAGACCCACGATCACCAGACCGCCGTGGATCGCGTAGCTGAGACGCCCATGGACCCCCGCGGGAAGGGACGTCGGCAGACCCGTCGTCGGGAGAAGCGAGTCAAGGGCACCGAAGTCGATGGTCGTGATCGTCGTGCCGGCGTGATCCGTCGTGGTGACCGTCGCGGCGCCGCCGGTCAGGGCGACGATGTTGCGGAGACTGGCGAGCTTCCCGGCCGCCACATCCGCCGACGCCGTGTCGGGCAGGCCGATGACGAGCCCACCTCCGGTACCAGACGCGTCGTGGGTGACGACGACCGCCGCATCACCGAGCCATGATGTGAACGATGCGAGCCCGCCGACCCGGTCGAGCACTCCGGTGATCGTCGCCACGCCCGCCGCGCACGCCGGGTCCGCCGCCAGGCCGGCCACCATCCGCTCGATCCCGGCGCCGATGTCGTGGACGTCCAGGACGGCCACGGTCGATGCGGGAAGACGGGAGGCGAGGCTGCTCACCCGATCGGTCGGCGGCGGAAGCGCCGGGGCCCCGCCGCTGGTGCCCGCGGTCGATGCAGTCGCCGGTGCCGGCATCGCCGCGTCCGCGACGAGGTGACCGCCGGACGCGGTGACCGCGACGGCGGACCACGCCGGAATGTGACTCGCGGCAGCGCCGCCGCACCGCGCCGCGACCGATCCGAGCCCACCGGCGAGCCGCCCGACCGCCACGAACCCGAAGGCCAGGTGGTCGCCCGGCAGTGCCGCGAGCGCGGCGATGAACGGCGTCGTCATCGCGAGCCCGCCCGCACCGTGGGCGTCGATGATCGCGTGGACCGTGCCGACGTCCCCGACGATGAGCATCGATCCGTCCACCCCGGCCGCCACCGCGTGATCTGCCGAACCGACGATCGTGAGGTCGACGCCGCCATAGGTCACCGTGGTCGGCGGCGTGCCGGTCGCACGGGCGATCGAGGCGATCCAGCTGGCCGCCTTCGCGCCGTCGGTGACGGTCGCGAGGAGGACTCCCCGACGGACGGCAGATGTTCCGCCGGTCCCGGAGGCGTCGCCGGCGCTCGGCGCCGCCGACGAGGCGACGGCGACCTCGCCACCGAACCAGGGCCCGATCTCCGTCGAGTAATCGTGGCCTCCGTTCGTCGCCGCGCGAATGATCCGGTCGTAGAGTTCGGCGAGCTTCGCATCGAGCGTCGACTGGTCGGCGAAGCCGGGGAACGCGGCGAGGAAGGAGCCGAGCTGCGAACGCTGGTCGCCCGGCAGGTCGAAGCGCGCCTCCGCGTAGATGACCGAATCGGCGGGTGCCCAGCGGGCGACGGTCGAGGGTCCGCTCGCCCCTCCGGCGACGATGAACGCGCCAGCCGCGGCGACGGCGACGAGGGCCGCCACGACGAGGGCGACCGTCCAGCGGAGGCGCCGCTGCGGACCACCGACGACGACCACCGGCACGACCGTCGGCGACGGCGCCGCGCCGTCGGGCTGACCCACGATCTCGTCCATCGTCGTGCCTCCCTACCGTCGCCCGAGCAGGCTCGCCGCCGCACCGCGGCGCGACAGGCCCGAGAGCTGCTTCATCATCTTCCGCATCTCATCGAACTGCTTGACGAGGCGGTTCACATCGGGCAGCTCCGTTCCCGACCCGGTCGCGATGCGCCGCCGGCGCGACGCATTGAGCACCGCCGGATCGCGTCGTTCGCGCGGGGTCATGGAGCGGATGATCGCCTCGGTCCGGCGAAGGTCGCCACGGTCCACCGCCGCCTGCGCCTCCTTCGCCATCCCACCGAGACCGGGGATCATCGAGACGACCTGGCCGATGGGTCCCATCCGCTGAACCTGCTCCATCTGCTCGAGCATGTCCTCGAGCGTGAATGTCGACGTGCTGAGCTTTTCCTGCAGCTTCGCCGCCTGCTTCTCGTCGATTGTCTCCTGCGCCCGCTCGACGAGGGTGAGGACGTCGCCCATGCCGAGGATCCGTCCCGCGAGACGGTCCGGATGGAACGCTTCGAGCGCATCCGACTTCTCCCCTGTCCCGAGGAACTTGACCGGGATGCCCGTCACGGCGCCGATGCTGAGCGCGGCCCCGCCGCGCGCGTCGCCGTCGATCTTCGTGAGGACGAGTCCGGTGAGCGGGATCGCGGCGGCGAAGGCCTCGGCGACCGCTACCGCCTCCTGGCCGGTCATCGCGTCGACGACGAGGAGTGTCTCGACAGGATCGATCGCGGCCGCGACGTCCGCGATCTCGCGCATGAGCGCGTCGTCCACCGTGAGTCGCCCGGCCGTGTCGACGATGACGACGTCCCGCACGAGGCGACGGGACGCCGCGACGCCGCCCCGCGCGATGTCGATGACGGATGTGCCGGTCGGGGCGCGGTGGACGGGGACATCGAGCGCCCGACCGAGCGTCTCGAGCTGATCCGCCGCGGCCGGTCGATACGGGTCCGCCGCCACGAGGAGGGGCCGTCTGCCGAGGCGGATGACGTGGCGGGCGAGCTTCGCCGCGGTCGTCGTCTTGCCCGAGCCCTGCAGCCCTGCGACGAGGACGACGGCAGGGTTGCCCACGAGGTGGAACGTCCGATCCCCCGCCGAGAGCAGCGCCGTGAGCTCCTCGTTGACGATCGAGACGACCTGCTGACCGGCCGTGAGGGACTCGAGGATATCCGCTCCGATGGCCCGCTCGCGGACGCGCGCGACGAAGTCGCGGACCACCTTGAAGTTGACGTCGGCCTCGAGGAGGGCGAGACGGACCTCGCGCATCGCGACGTCGACATCCGCCTCCGTGACGCGGCCGCGGCCGGTGAGGCTCGCGAGCACGCCGCGCATGCGGTCGCTCAGGCTGTCGAACATGCCGGGCTGGGATCTCCTCCGAGGGTTCCGGACGGCGCGCAGCCGACCGGGTGGTGCGCGGGTTCTGGCGACACCGGCGTCAGCGGAGTGTACTCCAACGTGACGGACCGTCAGTCGAAGAGGGCGGCGACGAACGCCGCGGGATCGAACGGGATGAGGTCGGCCACCCCTTCCCCGAGGCCGACGAAGCGGACCGGGACGCGGAGCGCGTCCTCGATGGCGAAGACGATCCCGCCCTTCGCCGTGGAATCGAGCTTCGTGAGGACGATGCCGGTGAGACCGACCGCGGCATTGAATGCGGCCGCCTGGGCGAGGCCGTTCTGACCTGTCGTCGCGTCCAGGACGAAGAGCACCTCCGGCGCCGCGCCGGGCAGGCGGCGATCGATGACGCGACGGACCTTCGCCAGCTCGTCCATGAGGTACGACCTGGTGTGGAGCCGCCCGGCGGTGTCCGCGATCACGAGATCGACGCCCCGCGCCACGGCGGCATCGAGGGCGTCGTAGACGACGGCTCCGGGATCCGCGCCCGGCGCATGCGCGATCATCGTCGCGCCGGCTCGCGCCGCCCAGGCGCCGAGCTGCTCCGTCGCCGCAGCGCGGAACGTGTCCGCTGCCGCCACGATGACCGATCTGCCCTCGGCGCGATAGCGGGACGCGAGCTTGCCGATCGTCGTGGTCTTGCCCGTCCCGTTGACGCCGACCACGAGGATCACCGCCGGACCACCGTCCCGTGTCCGCTGCGGCTCCCAGGCAGGATCGCGGGCCAGGAGGAGCGCCGCGAGCTCGGCCCGCACCGCGGCCTGCCCGCCGGCAGGGTCGCGGCGCGCCCGCGCCCGTTCGACGATCCGCATCGCGAGCGCCGCCCCGACGTCGCCGGCGATGAGCGTCTCCTCGATGCCCTCCCAGGTCGACTCGTCCTCACCGCTCGCGAAGAGGCCTCGAAGTCGGGCGACGAAACCACCCCGGCTGCGAGCCACGCCATCCCGAAGGTCGGGACCCGGCTCCGGCCGTTCGGCGCTCGCGACCGGCTGGATCGTCGGGCCATCGGCGTGGTCGGCCGTGTCGGGAGGAGCGGCCGCTTCGACCGGATCCGCCCCCTCGCGAGTCGGATCCACGTCGGGACCCGTCGATCCCTCCCACGCCGGGTCAGACGGGCGTCGTCGCCAGAACATCGAGGATCAGCCCGGCCTCGCTGCCGCGCCGACGCGCTCGTCGACCGCGACAGGCCGCCCCTCGCTCCATCGTCCCTCGCCCGAGCGGGCGGCGATCGCGGTGGCCTCGTCGAGCCTGAGGCTGATCACGCGGCTCACCGAATCGTCTCCGACGGTCACGCCGTACAGCGCGTCGGCGGCCTCGATCGTGCCCCGGTTGTGGGTGATGACGATGAACTGGGTCCGATCGGCCAGCGAGCGCAGCGCATCCGCGAACCGGCCGACGTTCGCCTCGTCGAGCGCGGCGTCGACCTCGTCGAGGACACAGAACGGCACCGGGCGGACCTCGAGCATCGCGAAGAGCAGGGCGACCGCGGTCAGGGCGCGCTCACCACCCGAGAGGATCGCGAGGGTGCCCGCCTTCTTGCCCGGCGGCCGGGCCACGATCTCGACACCGGTGGCCGACAGATCGTCCGGATCCGTGAGAGCCAGACGCGCGGAGCCGCCACCGAAGAGCTGCTGGAAGCGAGCGTCGAACGCACGCTCGAGCGCTTGAAACGTCGTCCGGAACTGGTCGGCCACCATCGTCGCGAGATCCGCGATGAGGCGCCGCGTGTCGTCGATGGCCGCCCGGAGGTCGCGCTCCTGGGTCTCGAGCGCCTCGAGTCGCGAGCGCACCTCGGCGAACTCCTCGACGGCCGAGGGATCCGCCGCGCCGAGGTCGTGGAACCGCCGTCGCAACTGGGCGAGCCGCGCGCCGGATGGGATGTCGGTCGGCGTCACCACCGTCGCCCATGCGGAGAGCACCGTGGCAAGCGCGGCCTCGATGTCGGGGTCGGCAGCGCTCCTCCGCTCGGCCGGTGGCACCGCCTCGACGAGGGCCCGGAGTCCGACGTCACCGAGACTGCCAAGCTCGACGAGCAGACTCTCGCGGAGCGCTTCGAGTCCGAGTCGCGCCTCGAGCTCGGCGACCTCCGTCGCCCGCGAACGCTCATCCGCGGCCCGTGCTCGTTCGCGGGCCGCGACCACGGCCAGCTCAGCAGACTCGAGCCGCCGTCGATCCTCGGCAGCGGCGGCGCGCAGCCCGTCGAGCTCCGACGCGGCGCGCTGCTCGCGGTCGCGGGCCGCCGCGAGATGCGACCGCAACTCCCCGAGCGACTCGCGCAGCCGATGCTCCCGCTCGGCGAGTCCGTCCGCTTCCCGAGCACCTCGTGCGATGCGGTCCTCGTCGAGCTCGATCGCCGCCTCGGCTCGGGCACGACGTGCCTCGATCTCGCGACGCGTCGCGTCGCGTTCGTCGCGCTCGGCAGCGAGCCGGTCGCGACGCTCCCGGAGCTCGACGAGGCGCGCCTCCCACGTCGCGAGTGCGGCTGCGTTCGTCTCGATGCCGCCCTCCGCACCGTCACCCGGTGTTCGCGCCGTTTCCGCACCCGCGGCGACGAGTCCCGCGACGACCGATCGGGCACGCTCGTCCTCGGCCTCGAGGCGTTCGCGCTGAGCAGCGTGCCAGAGCGCCTCCCGGGTTGCGGCCTCGACCGAACGCGAGGCGGCACGCTCCTCGTCCTCGGCCCTCCGCCTCGCGATCGCGGCGGCGGACTCGGCCGCGCGGGCCGCCTCTACCGCCTGCTGCGCGGAGGTTGCCGCCGCCGCCGCCGCATCCATCTCCACGCGTCGGGCATCGCGCTCGCTGGTGACCGTCGCGAGCTCGGTCTCGAGCCGGGTCACGAGATCGCGCCGTTCGACGATCCCGTCCGGACGGCCGAGGACGACCGTGTGGGGATCCGCCATCGCCGTTCCGTCGCGCACGACGGCCATGCGCCCGGCCGGCAGGTGCGGCTGGATGTCCAGCAGTGCCGGAAGGTCGGGGACCCAGCACACCGCGGCGACGATCCGGCTCGCGATCCCCTCCGGGTCGGAACGGATCGCATCGATCAGCGGCCCGCCACCGAGCGCTCGCGCCCGTCCCACGACGGCCGCCGCGTCCGGTTCGAGCGCTGCCGACCGGGGCTCGAGCCGCGATGTCGACGATTCGGGCGCCAGGACGCCACGCTCCGCGGAGAGCGGACCGATCGCGGTCCGTGGGACGACATACCCGCGGACCGCGCCGCCGAGGGCGAGCTCGACCGCCAGACGAAACGCGGGATCCACATCGAGGCCGGCGTCGATTCGGCGGCCACCGAGCCGGCGGGCCGCGCGGGCGATCGGTCTTCGCTCGTCCTCGTCGAGGCGCGCCCGTTCGGCCGTGAGCCGCGCCTCGGTCGATGCGACGCGCGCAGCCGCCGCCGTCGCGCGTTCGCGGCCGGCCTCCGCGAGCCCGTCCGCCTGCTCGGCCGCCGCTCGCGCGCGCTCCCTGAGCGAGGTCGCGGCGGCTTCGTCTCCGATGGCGGCCGCGAGCGAGCGGCGCGCCGAATCGCTTTGTGCCTCCTCCGCGGCCTGCCGCGACCCCGCTACGCCGCCCGCGGATCGCACCTCCTGCAGCCGGCGGTCGGCGTCCGCGCCGCGCCGCCGCGCCGCCTCAAGCTCCGCTGCACGCGCCGCGTCCGCCCGGCGGATCGAGGCGAGCGCCTCGCCGCGTGCGCTGGTCGTCGACCGGAGCTCGGCGAGCTCGCGGAGCGCATCGGCGAGCTCGCGGTCCGCTTCGGACGCCCGGGCGTCCGCGTCCGCGTCGCGCGGTGGAACGGGGCCGGCGAGGAGACGGCGCTGGCCGTCGAGATCCGCCTGGGCTGCCGCTAGTTCGGTCTCCTGACGCTGCCGGTCACGATCCACCGCCTCGAGCCCGGCGAGCAGGTGTGCCTCCTCGAGCTCGTGCCTCGCGAGGGCCGCCCGGGCCGCGTCGTGATCGACTCGGCGGTCCACCTCGGCCGTCGTGCGCGACGCGAGCCAGGCGCTCGCGGTCGCCGCCTCGGCATCGGCCGCGAGGAGCACGGAGCGAGCGGCCGCAGCGTCGTCGGTCGCCGCGGTGCGCTCGGCTGCCCGCGCCGTGGCATCGCGGTACGCCGCGTGCCAGCGGGCATGGGCGCCGAGGAGGATCGCGCCGACGAGGTCACGGCCGGCCGATTCCCGTGTCGACTGCTGCTCGGCCTGGGCGGCGAGGCGCCGGACTCGAGGGCGAAGTTCGCCGACGATATCGAGCACCCGCGCGAGGTTCGCGTCCGCCTCGGCGAGCTGCTCCTCGGCTCGCCGCCGGCGCCGCTCGTGGCGCCGGACCCCGGCCACCTCTTCGAACAGCGGGCGGCGTTCCTCGGGCCGCAGCGAGAGCGCCTGATCCACCATCCCCTGGCCGATGAAGAGGAACGCATTGTCGGCGAGGTGCGCCGCATCGAGGAGGTCGACGAGATCGCGGAGCCTGATCCGGTTCCGATTGAGGAGGTAGTCGTTCTCGCCGGAGCGGTAGAGGCGACGACCGAGCTCGAGGACCGAATACTCCACCGGCAGCAGTCCGTCCGCGTTGTCGATGATGAGGGTGACATCCGCCATCCCGAGCGCCGCGCGTCGCTCCGATCCGGCGAAGACGACGTCCTCGCTCTTTCGTGTCCGGAGCGTCCGACCCTGCTCGCCGAGCGCCCAGCGCAACGCGTCCGCGAGGTTGCTCTTGCCGGAGCCGTTCGGCCCGACGATAGCGCTGATCCCGCCGCCGAACTCGAGGACCGTCCGTTCGGCGAACGACTTGAACCCATGGAGCCGGAGGCCGAGGAGGCGCGGCGGGGCCGTCACGAGCGGACGTCGGATCGCAGCGCGTCGAGCGCCTCGGCGGCGGCCGCGGTCTCCGCCTCGCGACGGGACGGCCCGACGCCCGTCCCGAGGACGCGACCGCCGACGAGGACCTCGATCCTGAACGTCTTCGCGTGGTCCGGCCCGACGGCGTCGAGCACGCGATACTGCGGCCGATCGCCGGCCGTCCGCTGGGTATGCTCCTGGAGCCGGCTCTTCGGACTCTTGAGGCTCGCCGACGGAGCATCGTCCGAGAGCTCGGGCTCCGCGAGCGCAACGAGCCAGCGCCGGGTCGCATCGAAGCCGCGATCGATGTACAGCGCTCCGCAGAGGGCCTCGAACGACGAGGCGAGAAGGGACGGGCGGCGCCGGCCGCCGCGGGTCGCCTCGCCCTCGCCGAGGAGGAGCGAGTCGCCGAGGTCGATCCGGCCCGCGAGCCGGGCGAGCCCCGTCGTCGAGACGATCGCAGCGCGTCGGGCGGAGAGGACGCCCTCGTCGTCGACCGGGTGTCGAGTGTAGAGCTCCTGGCTGATCACGAGATTCACGACGGCGTCGCCGAGGAACTCGAGACGCTCGTTGTGGTCGACCGCCGCCGAGGGATGCTCGTGGAGGTGGCTGCTATGAACGAGTGCCTGGTGCAGAAGCTCCAGGTCCGCGACGTCGAGCCCGAGATGGGAGGCGAGATCGCCCGCCCGGCGCATCGGGCTCGCCCGAGGATCAGGCCGAGCGCTCGTCGATGTACTCGGCCGCGTCGCCGACGGTCCGGATCTTCTCGGCGTCCTCGTCGGAGATCTCGGTCCCGAACTCCTCCTCGAGGCTCATGATGAGCTCAACGAGGTCGAGCGAGTCGGCATTGAGGTCGTCAACGAACGAGGCTTCCGGCTTCACCTCGTCCTCGTCGACCCCGAGCTGCTCGACGACGATCTTCTTGAGGCGCTCGTACGTATCGCTGGCCACTGATGCTCTCCTCGTGGGTGGGCTGTCGTCTCGTTCGGGTCGCGGGGTCGTGGTGCGGTCGTCGGCCCGGCTCGCGCTCAGCTGCGCGGCGCCGTCTCCCGCGAGATCCGCCCGAGGACGCCGTTCACGAGACGGCGCATCGGGTCTCCACTGTAGATCCGTGCCAGCTCGACCCATTCGGCGATCGCCACCCGGGCCGGCGTCGCCGAGTGTAGCACCTCGCCGAGCGCGCAACGGAGCAGTGCGCGATCCATCCGGGCGAGGGACACGACGGGGTACTGCGGGGCGGCCGCCGCGATCGCCGCGTCGATCTCCTCGCGATGCTCGACCACGGCCGACACGATCCGGCGCGCGAGCTCCGCAGTCGCCGCATCGCCTTCGGCCTCGGCGAGGTGCCGCTCGAGGACCGCCGACGGGGTGCGCTGGCCGAACTCGGCCTCGAAGATCGCCGCGAGGGCGAGCCGCCGGGCGGCTCGGGCGGCCCGACTCCGATCCGTCCGAGGGCCGGCCCCCGCCCGTTGACCGGGCCGTCCCTCCGGCATCAGCCGTCGACGCCGTCGACGACCACGTCGATCGTCCCGACCGTCAGATCGAGGAGGCGCTCGAGCGTGGCGGCGACCGCGGCCCGGACGGCGCGGGTGAGCGGCTCGAGCGGCTCGGACGCGCGAGCCACGATCGTCACCCGGACGGTGACGATCCCGTCCACCATCGTCAGGCGCACGGCACGCCCGGCCACGGCTCGTCGCGCGACGGGTCCGCCATACGCGACGCGGATCACACCGGGTACCTCGAGGGCCGCCCGGCGGACCATCTCGACGACGACGTCGCGCTCCACCGCCAGCCGAGGTGCGTTCACCGGGGGTCCTCCGTGGCGGCGTCCGTCGCGGACGGTGCGGCCCTGAATGCATCGGCGATCGCGTCCGGGATGCCGGTCCGCGCGGCCGCGGCCCCGACCGCGACGGCGTACGAGATCATCCGCCGCCGGGCCCGGCCGTGGGTGATGAGGACCGTGCCGCGAACCCCGAGGAGCGGCGATCCGCCGAGTCGTTCGTAATCGAAAACGTCGCGGATCCGGGCGATCCCCGGTCTGAGGAGGAGGTAGGCGAGCCGGCCGCGAAGATCGCGCTCGAACTCGTCGCGGAGGAGGCCGCGGAGGATGAAGCTCGAGAGGCCCTCGAAGAACTTGATCGTCACGTTGCCGACCGCCGCGTCGCAGACCACGACATCGGCCACGTGGTCGACGAGGTGGCGTCCCTCGATGTTGCCGATGAAGTCGAGGTCGGTCCCCCGCAGCCGCTCCGTCGCCTCCTGGACCCGTGCCTCGCCCTTGCCGGCCTCCTCCCCGATCGAGAGCAGCGCGACGGACGGCCGGGCGACCCCGAGGACCCGCTCGGCATACAGCGCGCCCATCCGCGCGTACTGGGCCAGATTGAGGCCGGTCGAGTCGGTCGTCGCGCCGATGTCGAGGAGGACGAACGGACCCTTCGCGGTGACCATCTGGACGGCGAGGGCCGGCCGATCGACGCCCGGCAGGCGGTGCAGGTGGAGGATCGCCGATGTCACCCCGGCGCCGGTGTGGCCGGCCGTCACGACGGCGTCCGCCTCGCCCGAGCGGACCAGGTTCATGCAGACGTTGATCGAGGCGTCACGCTTCCGACGGACCGCGGCGGCCGGGTGTTCGTCCATGTCGACGACGGTCGCCGCATGGACCACCTCGACGTTCCGCGGCGCTGACGGACCGAGAAGACCGCGGACGCGCTCTTCGTCACCGACGAGGATGATCCGGTCGGCCGGGTGCCCCTCGGCGTAGGTGACGGTTCCTGGTACCACTTCGGTCGGACCATGGTCGCCGCCCATCGCGTCGACGGCGACACGGACGACCCGATCCGGTGCGATGGTCCGGACGGCGCTCAGATCCACCGGGGCCCGCCGACGTGGTCTCGGACGCGCGGACTACGACGAGGCGTGCTCGTCGCTCGATCGCTTGAGCTCGATCGCCGGGCGTCCGTCGTAGTAGCCGCAGTTCGGGCAGGCATGGTGCGGCCGCTTGGGCTCGTGACAGTGCGGGCACGCATCGAGCTGCGGGAGACTGATCGCGAGATGCGCTCGCCGCTCCCCCTGTCGCGCGTGCGAGACGCGTCGCTTCGGGACACCCATGACGTGGAGACTCCTTTCGAGCGCGTGCGCCGGGCGGAACGCACGGCCGGTCGCCCCTGATCGAGGATCATCGTCCGGCCGCGGACGGGCGAGGTCGGCAGCAGGATGCGCTGAGGCGAGAGTCTACCCGGTCCCGCGATCCGACGTCACCGGCCCGCGGGCGGCACCGTCGCCCGCGGGGGCTCTCTGGCGCTCAGGAGGGGGACGCCTCCCGGAAGGCCGCCAGCGCCGCGAGCCGTGGGTCGATCTCCGTGTCCGGGTGCTCGTGGGGACCGGTCGCGAGCTCCACGCCGCAGATCGGGCAGAGGCCCGGGCAATCCGGCCGGCACAGCGGAGCGATCGGCTCCGCAAGCGACAGGAGGTCGCGGACCGGGCCGCCGAGCGCCAGCTCATGGTGGTCCGTGAGGCGGACGATCTCGGGATCCGTGCCGATCGGCAGGACGAGGCCGGTCGCGATGTCGACGGAGGGCCGCACCTCCTCCTCGAGATCGACGGTGACCGGGATGTCGATCGCCCGGAGGCAGCGGCTGCATTCGGCCCACAGCCGCCCCGTCAGCCGACCGGTCGCGAAAAGCCCGCGCTCGGTGCGGATCGCCTCGATCGTGCCCTCGAGCGGTCCGGACTGGCGGAGCCCATCAGCAAGAGTGAGCACGACACCACGCACCGGGAACGTGCGCCGCGATCCGGCCGGCTCGGACATGAGTCTGGCGACGTTGAACGTGAGGGCTCCCGCCGGATCCGGATCCGGTCGGCGATCGGTGTCGATCACGCGCGTCGGGCCGGCCCCACCTCGGCCGCACGGGGATCGTCGTACGGTTCGTCGTCGCGGTCGTCCGGCGACGCTTCGCCGTCCTGGAGCGCGGACCGCCGCTCATCGAGCAGGGCGATGCCGCGCTTGATGCTCTGGAGGGTCTTCACGACGTCTCCCTCCAGGCCGATGAGGACGGACGCGGCGTACTCATCCGCTCCTCGCCTGATCTCCTCGCCGTCGGCCTCGGCCTCGCCGACGATCCGACGGCTCTCGGCCTCCGCGACCTGGGTCAGTCCACGTTCGTCGATGAGGAAGGCTGCCTGCTCCTGGGCCCTGGCGATGATCTGCTCCGCCTCCTCCTGCGCTTTCTCGATGATCCGCTCGCCCTCGGAGTTGATCCGTTTCGCGGCTCGGACCTCCTCGGGCACGGCCACGCGCAGCTGGTCGACGAGGTCGAGCGCGGCGGCCTGATCGACGACGACGCTGCTCGTCAGGGGCAGCTTCTTGCCGTTCGCGATGATCGACTCGAGGCGCTCGACGAGGAAGATGATGTCGATGGAACCGCCCTCCTGTCTGCGGGTGCGCGACGCGGGTTGTCGGGATTATGGCACGGAGGAAGGCTCCGTCAGCCGGTCCTCCGCCCACCGAGCGATGCGAGCGCCTCGAGCGCCGCCGACGGAACCATCCCGGACACGTCGCCCCCGAACGCGGCGATCTCCCTGACGAGGCTCGAGCTCACGTAGCCGTGCTCGAGCGAGGTCATGAAGAAGACGGTATCGATCGACGGCGCGAGGACGCGGTTGTTGTGGGCGAGCTGGATCTCGGATTCGAAGTCGGAGATCGCGCGGAGGCCGCGGACGATGAACCCCGCCTCGTGTCTCCGACACAGGTCCACCGTGAGCCCGTCGAACGCCTCGACCGAGACGCGGCCGGCGGTCGACGCGTCGAACCCGCTGTCAAGTGCGTGCCGAATGATCTCGATGCGACGGGCCGCCGGCAGGAGCGGCTGCTTCCGCGGATTGGCGAGGACGCCGATGACGAGGCGGTCGAAGACGGCGGCCGATCGACGGACGACATCGAGATGCCCGTTGGTCACCGGATCGAACGAACCCGGGTAGACCGCGACGGTGGCGGCGCTCATTCCCTCTCCTCGATCCGACGGTGGAACGTGAGCGTCGTCTCACCGAAGCGCCGCTCGCGTTCCGATGCTAGCAGCCCGATCCGCTCCGGGGGCCGATCCCGCCAGAAGTGCTTGCTCACGACCCGGGCTCCCGGACCGAGCGGTGCGTCCGGCTCGCCAAGGAGGTCGAGGACGGCGCGGAGCACGTCAACGTCGGCGTACGGCGGATCGACGATGACGAGGTCGAACGGTCCCCGCTCCGAGGCGCGCCGCAGCCACCCGAGGACATCGTCCCGGACGACGACGGCAGACGATCCGCCGAGACCGGTCGTCTGCAAATTCTGTTCGATCGTCCGGCTCGCGCCGATGTCGAGCTCCACGAAGACAACCCGACGGGCGCCGCGCGACAGCGCCTCGATGCCGGCCGCCCCGCTCCCGGCGAACAGGTCGAGGACGTCCGCTCCCGGCAGGTCGGGCTCGAGGATCGCGAACAGCGTCTGCTTGACGCGGTCGGCGAGCGGACGGGTCCCGGGCCCCGGAGCGCGGAGTCGACGGCCCGCCGCCGATCCGGCAACCACCCGCCCGGCGTCAGCCACGGCCCGACGCTGCCCCGGCGGATCGGTCGGAAGACCACACCTCAGGTGCCGCTCGCTGGCTCGGCCGTCGACAGCCGGGCGAGCCAGCCGCTCTCGATCTCGCGCCCCAGCGCGGCGGTCTCCGGCCCGCGAAGCGCCCCGTCCGCATCGAGGAGGCGCTCCGCATGCGCTCGCGCGGCGATCGCGAGTTCCCGGTGTTCCTCGCGTTCGAGCGATGCGACCCGAAGTCGCGGGAAGCCACTCTGGGCGAAGCCGAGGACGTCCCCCTCGCGGCGAAGGGCGAAGTCCTTCTCGGCGAGGGCGAATCCATCGCGCGTCTCCGCGAGCGCCTCGAGACGCGCGCGGGCCACGGCGTCCGTCGTGTCGGAGACGAGGACGCAGAAGGACTCCGCCGTCCCGCGGCCGACTCGCCCGCGGAGCTGGTGGAGCTGGGCGAGACCGAACCGATCGGCACCCTCGATGATCATCATCGTGGCCGCCGGCACGTCGACGCCGACTTCGACGACGGTCGTGCCGACGAGCACGTCGAGGTCGCCGTCGCGGAAGCGGGTCATGACCGCGTCGCGGTCCAGCGCCCGCATCCGACCGTGGACGAGTCCCACCCGCAGCGGCGCGAGGAGCGTGGTGAGGCGCTCGGCCTCGGACTCGGCCGCGACGGCGGCCGACGAGACATCCTCTTCGGCCTCGCCGGGCGCGACGTCCCCGGCATCGGCAGCGATGAGCGGCACGACGACGAACGTGCGGTGCCCGTTCGCGGCCTCGTCCCGGACCCGGGTCCAGGTACCCGCGACGCCGTCGGGACGACGGATGCCGGTCCGGACGGGCACCCGGCCCGCGGGTGGCGTGCGGAGATCGGACACGTCGAGATCCGCGTACAGCACCTGGCCGACCGTCCGCGGGATGGGTGTCGCGGTCATGAGAAGGACGTGCGGTGCCTCGGAGCCGGCCTTGGCCTCGAGCCGGCCACGCTGCTCGACGCCGAACCGGTGCTGCTCATCGATGATCGCCAGGCCGAGCCGGGCGAATGTCACGCCTTCGGACAGGAGGGCGTGCGTCCCGATGACGATCTGCGCCTCTCCTGATGCGATCGCCGCGAGGGCCGTCCGGCGGGCGTCCGCGGCAAGGGAGGCCGTGAGGAGCACGACCCGGACCCCCAGGTCCGACACGAGGTCGCCGATCGTCTCGGCGTGCTGCCGGGCGAGCAGGTCCGTCGGGGCGAGGAGCGCACCCTGCCGATGGTCGAGGGCGCTCAGTGCCAGAGCGTGGGCGGCGACCGCCGTCTTCCCGGAACCGACGTCGCCCTGGAGCAGGCGGAGCATGGGCTCGGTCCGGCCGAGATCGGCCCGCAGCGCGTCCATGGCCGACGTCTGGTCGGGCGTGAGCTCGAGGGGTCGACCCACCCGCCGCTCGAGGGCCGCCCGGAGCGCCATCCGGACGCGGGCATCCGTCTCGTCGGAGGCCTCGATCGCCGCCCCGCGGCTTCGTCCTCGCTGGCGCCGGCGCCCGACCATGCCGATCTGGAGCGCCAGCAGCTCGTCGAAGGCGAGTCGCCGCAGCGCCCGGTCGCGAGTCTCGAAGGATTCGGGGAAATGCGCGGCCTCGACCGCTTCGGCAATCCCGACCAGGCGCTCCGTGGCCCGGATCCCGCTCGGCAGATACTCCTCGAAGCCCGGTCCTGCGCGATCGAGTGCATCGCGGATCGCAGACCGCAGGCGCGCTGCGTTGAGGCCGGTCGTGAGCCGATATACCGGGACGATCCGTCCGGCGGAGAGGATCGCGCTGCCGTCGTCGACCTCGAAGTCCGGGTTCTCGATGAGCGGCGCGAAACCACGCTGGCTCACCCGTCCCGACACGATGACCGGCGCGCCGGGGGCCAGCCGCCGCTCGATATAGCGCCGACCGAACCAGACCACCTCCGCCTCACCGGTCTCATCGACCAGTCGGGCGATCGTCCGCTGGACCCGTCGGCGGAACGTCGGCTGCACGTGGAGGTCCGACACCGTCGCCCGCACGCTCACGATCTCGCCGTCGTCGAGCGATCGGAGCTCGGCGATCCGACGCATCCGGCGGAGATCGTCATAGCGGCGCGGCAGATGGAAGAGGAGATCGCGGACCGTCGCGACACCGAGTCGCGGCAATGTCCGCCGCAGGACCCGCTGGGCGGCGAGACCGCTCTGCGCTATCGGTGCCCGAAGCAGCGCGGCGGGCGCGAGTGGCGATCGGGCGACGCCGGGCGCTTCGGCCGCCGGACTCCCGCGCGCCGCCGAACGCGTGGCGCGCCGCGTCCCGGAGCCGTCGGGGCTCCCTACCAAACCGCGATGAGGTACGGGTAGAGCGGCTGTCCACCGTGGGCGATGTCGACCTCGACGGACGGAAAGGCTGCGCCGAGCTGCCCGGCGAGCGCCTCGGCATCGCCGAGGTCCACCCCCTCCCCATAGAGGAGGGTCACGAGCTCGAACGGACGACCGAGTGCTTCGAGCGCGCTGACGACCGCCTTCGCGCGATCGCGATCCGCCGCCACGACGCCATCGTCCGGGTCGAGGACGATCGTCTGACCCTGGCGCACCTTGTGGCCGCCGAGCCGAGCGTCGCGGACCGCCGTCGTCACCTGGAACGTGCGGACCGCCCGACTCTGCTCGAGCATCCGCCTGAGGTTGGCCGCGACATCGAGGCCGGGCGCCACCGCGAGGATCGCCTCGAGGCCCTCGATCGGGTTGCGGGTCGGGACGATGTGGACCGGCCGCGTCGCGAGCTCAGCCACCTGATGGGCGGCGAGGATGACGTTCCGGTTGTTCGGAAGAATGATGATCTCGGCCGCGTTGAGACGGTCGATCGCCGCCAGGAGCTCTCCGGTCGACGGGTTCACGGACGGTCCTCCGCGGACGATCGCGGCAGCGCCACGATCGCGGAACTCCTTCTCGAGACCCTCGCCGGAGACGACGGCCACGACGGCGAGCGCGATCGTCGTCCCATTCCGCGCCCGCGGATCAATCCACATGGATGCGGGTGTCGGAGCCACCGCCGGCCGATCTGCCCCCCCGTGACGCGCCCGCCCGTCCGCGGTCAGGCCGCGACCCGCGACGTCATCATCCGCTGGGGCCGGGATCGCGGCGGAGGCGGCGAGCGCGCCTGCGCCGACGAGATCGTCCACCCGGCGATCGAGCATCGCGCGCGATTGGTGGTCAAGGTTGACGACCGTGATGTCCGTGAGATCGCCGAGCGCGAGCCCGTAGGCGAGGATCTCGTCGGGTCGCTCGTTGTGGACGTGGACCTTGGCCTCGTTCAGATCCCCGGCGACGATGACCGACTCGGCGAGGCTCGAGAGCCGGCCGCGCATCGCGTCGAGGTCGAGCGGACCATGACCGTTCGGCCGCACGAAGAAGACCGTCTCGTACCCGTGACCGTCATCCGCATGGGCGACGAGGTGCGAGAGCCGCGCGGAGGATCCCGCCCGGCCGCCGTCGACAGGCGCCTCGCCGACGAGATGGAGGAGCGCCCCCTGGAACAGCCGATATAGCCCCTGACCACCGGAATCGACGACGCCCGCGTCGCGAAGGACCGCCAGGAGCGATGGTGTCCGCTCGACCGATCGGGCCGCGGCGTCGACGGCCGCGGCGAGGACCGTCTCAATGTCCTGGTCACGCTCAGCCACCGTCCGCGCCGCCTCGGCCGCGTCCCGGATCACGGTGAGGATGGTCCCCTCGACCGGTTGACTGACCGCACGATAGGCCTGCTCGACGCCCTTGCCGAGCGCGTAGGCGAGGTCCAGCGCGTTGAACCGGACCTTGCCGGCGAGACCGTCCGCCATGCCGCCGAAGATCTGACTGACGATGACACCGGAGTTGCCGCGTGCTTCGTGGAGGGCCCCGCGCTTGATCGCCGACGCGACCTCGCCGGCCGTCGAGCCCGCGACCGCGTCCGCCGCCGCCAGGGCACCGCGCACGGTCGTGAGCATGTTCGAGCCGGTGTCACCGTCCGGGACGGGGAAGACATTGAGCGCGTTGACCTCGTCGACGTGGCGCTCGAGGTTCGCCGCGGCCGCAGCGAGGGCGGACCGCAGCCCGGAACCATCGCACCACACCCGCGTCACGCCGCACCCCCGACGACGGTTCCGGCGTCGGCCGCCGGGGATGACTCGCTCGCAGTGTCGGTGGGGGTCGCGACGGGGACCTCCGGGATCCGGCCCGGCCGATACTCGAGGCCGGCCACCGTGATCGACACGACTCCCACCTCGCGCCGGAGGTCGCGACGGACCGCGTAGCGCACCGCCGAATCGACCTGCCGAGCCACCTCGGCGACCGGCAACCCGGAGGCGACTTCGAGCGCGAGCCCGATCCGCAGCGAGCCGTCGATCGCGATGTCGATCCCGGGTTCCCTGCCGGTCACGCGACGGACGACGCTGGCCCGGATGCCGCGATCGGCGAACCCGACGACGCCATAACTGTGGCGGACCGCTGCGGCGACGATCTCCTCGATCGCCCGCCGGGTCACGACCGAGCGACCGGTCGCGGGACGGTGGACCATGACGATGAGCACCCTCGGTTCGGTCGGGACTCGGACCGACCCGTGGTATGGTACGCGCTCGTCCACGACCGACTCGGCCCCGAACGTCCCACGTTCCGCAATCTTGAGGACCAGTATGGCCCGCGCCTGTGCGATCTGCGCGAAAGTCTCGATGGGTGGCTACAACCCCCAGTCGTCCGGGATGAACCGCGTCCGCGCCCACCGTCGCTACCAGCCCAACCTCCAGCCGCTCCTCGTCTCCGAGGGAGGGGTCGTGTCCAGGCGTCTCGTCTGCACCCGCTGCCGCCGCACCCAGCTGAAGAACGTCCGGTAGCGTCGCTGTCGACGCGGCGAGCCGACCGGCGGTGGCCGGCTCGTCTATCCGTCGTCAGCGCGCCTCGCGCCACGCCCGGGCTTCGTCGAGCCAGGCGGCGCGGGCCGCTCCGAATCGCTCCTCGACGAGCGGCTCTGCGGCGAGCGGCACGCTGAGGTCGTAGTCCCGCTCACCATCGGCCCCGGCCGGCCCGTCCCCACGAAGCATGATCACCGGGATCCCGCCTTCCTCGATGTCCGCCATCGCCCGGGCGGCGATCGGGCGCGGCAGGCGGACGAACGGCGTCCACCGATCGCGCGACACCGGCGCCTTCCCATCGTTCAGGCTGAACTGGTACCCCTCGTCGGCGAGGGTGCGGATGAGGCGGATCTCGCGGGCCATGTCATGGCCCTTGACCCACAGCGCGGACCCGACGGCGAGGATATCGGTCCCCTGCGCGCCGACAAACTCAGCCGTCTCGCGATTGACTCCCCCATCGACATGGATCTCGCCCCCGTGCGCCCGGTGGCGCAGATAGCGTCGCGCCGCCAGGAGCTTCCCGGCCGCGATATCGCGCATGAACGGCTGCCCACCGAAGCCGGGTTCGATGGTCATGATCATGACGATGTCGAGGAGTTCCGCGTACGGCTCGAGCGCCGTGAGCGGCGTCGCGGGCTTGATCGCCAGCCCGGCGGCCCTGCCGGCGGCGTGGATCGCCCGGAGCGTCGGCTCGATGGGTTCGTCGATCTCGACGTGGATCGTGATCGAGTCGCAGCCGGCCTCGAGGTACTCGTCGAGGTAGCGGCCCGGGTCGGTGATCATGAGGTGAGCGTCGAACGGGAGTTCAGTCCGCCGTCGCAGCGCCTTGATCGTCTTCGCCCCGAACGTGAGGTTCGGCACGAAGTGGCCGTCCATCGCGTCGAGGTGGAAGCGATCCGTGCCGGCCCGCTCTGCCCGCCTGATCGCGTTCGCCAGGTTCCCGAAGTCCGCATCGAGGATGCTCGCGGCCACGCGAGCGCGCCCCTCCGCCATCAGGGGGCATCCGCCGCGACCGCGACCCGGGAGCCGCCCCGGCCCGAGCCATCGTCGACGACCGGCGAGGGCTCGCGGCTGCGTTCCCCGCGGAGTGCCGCGGCGCTCGCGATGACGAGCAGTTCGCGGCGGCGTCCGACGGCCCGTGCCGGCGGCTCACCGGCATGCTCGGCCGCGAGCTGGCCGCATGCCGCGCCGATCTCCTGGCCACGGTTCCGCCGGATCGTCACCGGGATGCCGGCAGCCGCGACCAGCCCGGCGAACGCCTCGATCGTCTGCATCGGGCTCGCCGTCCACGGCGTGTGCGCGACGGGGTTCATCGGGATGAGGTTGACATGGGCGAGATCGCCCTGGAGGAGCGTCGCCAGCGCGTCCGCATCGGCCGGGGTGTCGTTCACGCCGGCGATCATCGTGTATTCGTAGCTGATCCGTCGTCCCGTGGCCGCGGCGTGGTCTCGGGCGGCGGACACGACCTCGGCGACCGGCCAGCGCCGATTCAGTGGCACGAGGACGTCACGGAGCGAGTCGCGCGCCGCATGGAGGCTCACCGCGAGGGTGAAGCGCGCACCGAGCGCCGTGAGCCGACGGATCCCCGGCACGACGCCCGAAGTGCTGACGGTGATGTGCCGCGCCCCGAGACCGAACCGCTCCGGGTCGGCGAGGGCCTGGACCGCCTCAAGGACACGGTCGAGGTTGAGGAGCGGCTCTCCCATCCCCATGAAGACGACGTTGGTGACGACGCGCCCGTCGGCCGCCAGACGACGGGCCGCCGCGCGCACCTGGTCGACGATCTCCGCGGTGGTCAGGTCGCGCCCGAAGCCGAGTTCGCCAGTCGCACAGAACGGGCAGCCGACGGCACAGCCGACCTGGCTCGAGATGCAGACGGTGTGCCGCTCCCGGCGACCCACCCGCGGCGGGTAGTGCATGAGGACGGACTCGACGAGGGCGCCGTCGTCGAGTCGATGCAGCGCCTTCTCGGTGGCCCCTCCGTCCGACGGCAGGACCTCCGTCGCCTCGAGTGTGTCGAGGCGGTACGCGCCTGCGATCCGCTCCCGAAGCGCACCCGGCAGCGGATGGAGATCTGCCGCGACGAGCGCGTGGCGACGCCAGAACGCCTCCCCGAGCTGCGCGAGGCGGTAGGCTGGTGCGCCGTTCTCCGCCAGCCACGCGGCGAGGGCCGCCGGGTGGACGCCGGCAAGTCCCGGTCGATCTGTTTCGACGTGCGGGCCGGGCGCGGGGGGCGGTGTCAGGATGCTCGTCATGGGCGCGGATTGTCGCACGAGCCGACCCCGGACTCCGGCGGCCGGCATCCTGCCAGAGGGCAGCCGCGAAGCCCGACCCACCCTGCGTCTCGCCGCCTGCGACCGACCGGCTTCGACCGACCGCCTGCCGTCTCATCTGTTCATCCACCGAACGCTCGGTCCGGGATGGAGCGGTGGCGCCGTGACCATCGTCTCATCAGCTCATCCACCGAACGAGCGAGACGGATCCGGCGCTCGGCGGCGCCTGACACCTCTCGGATCACCTGCCCGCCGCACCAACGTTCCCCCGATGAGCATTTGAGACGCCATCCGGCCTGCGCCACTCCCAGAGGCGGACCGAACCGGGGGTTTCCGCGCATGGATGCACCCCGAGCCCTGCTCAGACGTCCCGAGCCCCTTCAGACGACGCGACCACCGGCGACCGCCGGCCGCCCTCGAGCGAACGCCGATCCTGTCATCGGCCGCCCGCCGGCAGGTTGGACTTCCTCGAGACGGAGCCGGCCCTCGACTGTCACGAGCTCGAGGCCGGCCGTCGCGGCGACGAGTGTCCCGACCGGCGGACGGTCGTGTTCGCCCGTCTCGGGGATGACCTCGACTCGACGAACGATGAGGCGTCCGACCGACGTCTCGAGGTGGGTGCCGGGCCACGGATCGAACGCCCGGACCCGACGCTCGAGATCGCGGGCCGGGACCGTCGGATCGAGCCGGCCGTCGGCCCGTCGAAGCGGCCGCGTCATCGTCGCCGCCGCGGCATCCTGGACGTGGGGCACCAGCGCGCCTGCCAGCCACGGCCCGAGCGTCCGGCCGACGAGAGCGACGCCGACGCGGGCTGCGTGCACCTCGACCTCCGGCGCCCGCTCGCGCCCCGTCAACGGCCAGCGCTCGGCCGCGACGATCGGTCCCGTGTCGATGCCCGCGTCCATGGCGATGATCGTCACCCCGGTCTCCGGGTCGCCCGCGAGGATCGCGGCCGGGATCGGCGACGCGCCGCGCCATCGCGGCAACAGCGACGGGTGGACGTTGAGGATCCCGTGGCCGAGGAGGTCGAGGATCGTCAGGGGCACGATCAACCCATAGTCGGCCAGGACGCCGACATCCGGCCGGAGCTCGGCGATCGCTGCGGCCACGCCCGGATCGCGGAGGGTGGTCGGGGCGATGATGGGGAGGCCGAGGTCGTCGGCCCGAACCCGGACCGGCGCCGGTCGAAGGACGCCGCCTCGACCGCTCGGTCGCTCGGGGATGGTGACGACGCCGACGAGGCGGATCCCCGGTGACGTCGCGAGCCGCTCAAGGATCGGGACCGCGAAGCCGCCCGACCCGAAGAACACGACCCCCGCGGGCTCGCTCACGCGAGTGCGGTGGCGCGCGCCTCGATCTGCTCGTCCTCGTCCCCGGGTCCCACCGCGATCAACTCGTCCATCGAATCGAGGTAGTCGATGTACAGCTTCCCGTCGAGATGATCGAGCTCGTGCTGGAGCGCCCGACCGAGGAGCCCCGACCCGGCCACCCGGACCTCGCGGCCGAAGCGGTTCTGGGCGACGACCCAGACCCGCTCGCGACGGGTGATATAGGCGACGTAGCCGGGGATCGAGAGACAGCCCTCGAGATCGCGGTCGTCGCCGGTCGCGCGCACGATCGCCGGGTTGATGAGCTCGTGGAGCTGGTCCTCGACCTCGATGACGCAGACCCTGAGCGGCTCGCCGAGCTGGGGCGCGGCGAGTCCCACCCCCGGAGCGTGGCGCATCGACTCGGTGAGGTCGTCGAGGAGCTCGTGGAGCGAGCGACCGAAGCTGTCCACGGGAAGGCCCTGGAGACGAAGCCTCGGGTCGCCGAGAAGGACGATCGGTCTGACGCTCATGGCCGCGAAGTATATCGGAGGGCGGCTGCGCCGCCGCTCGGCCGGGACCGACAGCGGCAGGCCATCAGAGCAGCGTCTCCGGGTCGACGTCCACGCTCCATGCTGGCCCGAGTCCACCGTCGAGCAGTGCGACCGGGTCCGTCCCGCGGAGGACCACGTTCCAGCGCCATCGCCCGGCGCGCCGGGCGATGTACGCGGGTGCGGGCCCGATGACCTCGACGGAGAGCCGCCGTTCCGCCGCGAGGATCCGGAGGCGATCGGCCGTCGCCGTCGCCATCGCCTCCGCCACGGTCGGATCCGGGAGTCCGACGGTGAGCTTCACGTACCGCCCGAACGGCGGTGCTCCGTACCGCCGGCGGGCCGTAAGCTCGGCGTCGTAGAACGCCGCGGCGTCCCCCTCCGCGACGGCCCGGATCGCCGGATGATCCGGCTGATACGTCTGGATGATCGCCACTCCCGGTCGATCGCCGCGTCCGGCCCGGCCCGCCGCCTGGGTCAGCAGCTGGTACGTCCGCTCGGCCGACCGCTCGTCCGGCAGGTTGAGGGCGATGTCGGCGGAGACGACGCCGACGAGCGCCACCTCCGGGATGTCGAACCCCTTCGTCACGAGGCTCGTCCCGATGAGCAGATCGAGCCGGCCGTCCGTGAACGCGTCGACGACCCGTTCGGCGCCGCCACGGCGTTCGACGACGTCGCGGTCGAGACGTCCGACCCGGAGTCCAGGGAACCGGGAGCGGACCTCCGCCTCGACCCGCTGGGTCCCGCCGCCGAGGTAGCGGATGCGCGGCGAGCCACAGGCCGGGCAGCGCGTCGCGAGCGGCGCGGCGCGACCGCAGTGATGGCACCGCAACGACATGCCGGCCTGATGGAAGACGAGTGGTCGCGCGCATTCGTCGCACGTCTGAACGGCGCCGCAATCGCGGCACAGGACGGCCGACGCAGAGCCACGCCGGTTGATCACGAGGATGCCCCGCTCGCCCTCGGCCGACCGGAGATCGCGGATCGCCACCTCGAGCCGGCGGGAGATGAGACCGCGGTTCCCGGCCGCGAGTTCGGCTCGCAGGTCGACGATCTCGATCGTCGGCGGCGCGCCCGCAGGGCGCAGCGGCAGGACGACGCGCCGGTAGGTCCCGTCGCGGACCCGCCCCATCGTCTCGACCGCGGGGGTCGCCGAGCCGAGGACGCAGGCAGCGCGAGCAAGCCGGGCGACGGCGACGGCCGTGTCACGGGCCTGGAGCCGGGGCGTCCGGTCGCTCTTGTACGCGCCGTCGTGCTCCTCGTCGACGATGACGAGGCCGACCTCGGCGAGCGGCGCGACCACGGCGAGGCGGGTGCCGACGACGATGTCGATCTCGCCGCGTCGGATCCTCCGCCACTCGTCGGCTCGCTCACCTTCACCGAGGCCGGAATGGACGAGCGCGATCTCGGCGTCGAGGTCGCGGCGGAGTCGGTCGACCAGTGGCAGCGCGAGGGCGACCTCCGGGACGAGGATAAGGACGGGTCGGCCCGCGTCGAGACAGGCGCCGATCGCCTCCACGTAGACGGCGGTCTTGCCGCCCCCGGTCACGCCGTCGAGGACGAGCGGTGTCGGGTCGCCCTCGGCGATGGCGGCCCGGATGCGGTCGAGGGCGGTCCCCTGCGGGCCGGTGAGGTCCGATCCGGACGGTCGGGCGCCACGGTGCCCGGGCCGGCGGCGGGCGAGTGGTCGTCGCTCGACCGCGACGACGGAGATCGCCACGAGACCCCGCCGCGCGAGGCTCGTGACGGTCGAGGCTCCGACACCCGCGCTCGTTCCCGCGGTCGGACGGCCGCCGTCAATGGAGCGATCCCCCTCCAGTGCCACGAGGAGCTCGATCTGGTGCGGACCGAGTGGTCGCCCGGGCGGTCGGACGCCCGCGGCCAGGTTCGCCGCCGCGACGCGGCCGTCGTCCGTGAGACGCATCCGCCGCTCGAAGCGGGGACCGGCCCCAGCCGTGGTGAGCGTCCAGTCGAGGGTCACCCGGCCGCTTGCCTCGAGGGTCCGAAGACGGCGGATCAGGGCGGCCCGGCCACTCGGCGTCTCGAGGTCGCGGACGACCCGCGGCGCGAAGCCGATCCGATCGAGGAGCTCGCGGTCCGTTCCGTCCACCGCTTCCATGCCGGCGTCGTCGCCGTCGCCGCCCGCGCCTTCGCCCCCGGGCGTCCGCTCGACGACGAGCTCGAGGCGCTCGAGCATGCCCGGCGGGAGCATCGCCCGGATGACGAGCGACGTCGGAGCGAGATACCGCTCGGCGATCCAGCGGGCGAGCTCCACACTTCGCGCCGGCAGGAGTGGGCCGTCCGTCCGGACCCGATCGATGATCGGCTTGCTGACGATGCCCGGCGCCATCGCACCAGGGCCGAGCACGATCCCGAGCGCGTGGCGCCGCCCGAACTCGACGAGGACTGCCTCTCCGGCCTCGAGTCCATCGAGGGCGGGCGGGACGGCGTAGGTGTACGCCCGGTCTGCGGATCCCCCGGCCGCGTCGATCGCGACCTCGACGAGCGGCCGCTGCGTCGGCGTCGCGGCCGGGTCACGGCGCAGCTCCTCGTCCGACATCACGGGAGCGCCGTCAGACGACCACCGGTTGGCGACCGGGACGTGCGCGCTCGGTCGCGATGATCTCGTCGATCCGCTCGGCGGTCCACTCCACCTGGCCGGTCTCGTTGACGACCACATGGTCGTAGTCCTCCTGGCGGGCGAGTTCGATCGCGGCGTTCCGCTGCCGGAGCTCGAGTTCGTCGGCGGTCTCCGTGGCTCGGGTCCGCAGGCGGTGGAAGAGTGCCTCGAGGGACGGTGGGACGAGGAAGATGAGGAGCGCCTCCGCGACCCGCTCCTTGACGATCTGGGCGCCCTGCACGTCGATCTTGAGGATGACGTCGCGACCGGCGGCGAGCGCCTCGCGCACCTCCGTCCGCGGCGTGCCGTACCAGTTCCCGTGGACTTCGTTCGCCTCAAGGAGCTCGCCGGCATCACGGAGCTCGACGAACCGCTCCCGGCTCAGGAAGTGATACGAGCGGTCCGGCAGCTCGCCGGGCCGCGGCGCACGGGTCGTGCAGGTCACGACATAGTGATAGTCGGGATGATGCGGCCGCCGCTTGAGGGCGTCGAGGATCGTGTCCTTGCCGACGCCGGACGGCCCGCTGACGATGACGAGGAGCGGTACCGGCGGGCCCGTCATCGAGCGGACGCCGCGCTGCGCAGCCCGGAGAGCGCGCGTTCGAGGTCGGCCGGCAGGGGCGCCTCCGCCCGGATGAGGTGCCCGTCCGCCGGTGATGCGAGCTCGAGTCGCCAGGCATGGAGGAAGAGCCGCTCCAGACCGTCCGGGCCCTTCCGTGACGTTCCGGTCCCGTAGACGGGATCGCCGGCGACCGGGTGGCCGATGGCCTCGAGATGGACCCGGATCTGGTGTGTCCGTCCGGTCACCAGGTCGAGCTCGAGGAGGGTCCAGGCGGCGAACCGCTCGCGGACGCGGTAGCCCGTCGTGGCCGCCCGACCGTCCGGCACCACCGCCATCCGCGTCCGGTGCTTCGGGTCCCGTCCGATGGGTGCCTCGATCCGACCGACCGCCGCGGCGACCGACCCCTGGACGAGCGCAAGGTAGGTCTTGCGGACCCGGCGGGCCTTGAGCTGGGCCATGAGGCTCGACTGCGCGACGTCGCCCTTGGCGACCATGAGCAGGCCGCTCGTATCCCGATCGAGACGATGGACGATGCCCGGCCGGCGCACGCCGGCGATCCCCCCGTACTCCGCGGCGTCGCGGCGGCCGAGGAGGGCGTGGACGAGCGTTCCCGTCTCATGGCCGGGCGACGGGTGTACCACGAGCCCGGCGGGCTTGTCGACGATGAGGAGTTCGGCGTCCTCGTAGACGACGGCGAGCTGGATCTCCGGTTCCGGGATGAGCGTGGCGCGCTCGGCCTCGGGGACGACGAGGCGGAGCCGCACCCCGCCGCCGACCATCGTGTTCGCGCGGATCGCATCCCCGTCGACCGTGAGGTGGCCCGCCGCGATGAGCTTCTGGACGTGGCTCCGCGACAGCCCGGTCGCATCGGCGACGAATCGGTCGGCCCGGATCGCCGCCCTGCCGTCGGGGACGATCACGTCCGTCACCCGCTCGCCCGTCCCGATCACCCTCGACCCGGTCGTGTGCGTTCGGGCGGCAGCAGGGCAAGGATGATGAGGAGGACGATCGCCGTGCTGATCGCCGCATCCGCGATGTTGAAGGTGTACCAGCGCCAGCCACCGACACCCGCATCCACGAAATCGATGACGTAGCCGAGGCGCAGTCGATCGAGGAGATTGCCGACCGCGCCGCCGACGAGGAGCCCGAGTGCGAAGGTCACGAGGAGGCTGTCGCCCGCCCGCGCCTCGTACCAGACGATGAGGCCGACGACGGCCAGGCTGCCGACGCCGAACACGAGCGCCGATCCCTGGAAGAGGCCGAACAGCGCGCCTTCGTTGTGCGAGACGTCGATCCGGACGAGGTCGCCGAGGACCGCAACCGGGACGCCCACCTCGTAGGTCGACGCGATCGCCGCCTTCACGAGCTGATCGACGACGACGACGACGATGCCGATCGCGGCGAAGAGCGGCCAGCGTGGCCGCCGAACGATTCCCACTGCAGGGGTCATGCGGGCCGACCCGCGCGACCGGAGGCGGCGGAGCGGTGCCTCCCGAGCCCGATCCGGACGTCGCCGTCGTCGAGGTGCACGCTCGCCGTCGCAACGCCGGTCGGGGCCGGCCCGATCGTGACGAGGTCCGCGAGCGTCTCGGCTGCGACGGCGTCGAGGTGCGGCACGACGGCGGACGTCACCCCATCGAGCCAGAGCTCGATGCGATCCGTCAGCGCGAGCTCGGCATCCTTGCGAAGGTCCTGGATCGCCCGCTGGAGCTCGCGCGCGTCGCCTTCGGCGATGAGCTCCGGGGTGAGCTCGGTGTCGATGACGACGACGAGCCCGTCGTCGTCGGCCACCGCGGTACCGGGCCGCGGGACCGCCTGGATCTCCACTTCATCCGGCGCGAGCGTCACGCCGGCGAGCCGGACCGAACCGTCGGCGACGAACTCGACGTCGCCCGTCCGGGCCGCCGCCATGACCGCCGGAATGATCGCTCCGAGGCGCCTGCCGATCCGCGGCAGGAGCGGCTTGACCCGTCGGTCGACGAGGGCCGAACCGTCCTTGATGAGTTCGATCCGCTTGACATTCACCTCATCGGCGATGAGGCCGAGGAGCGCCTCGCGCTCGACGAGATCGCCGCCAGGCAGTGCCAGCCACATCCGGGCGAGGGGCTGGCGGAGCCGGATGCCGGCACCGCTGCGGAGGGTCCGGACGAGCTCGGCGGCCCGACGGGCGGTGGCCATCGCCGACTCGAGTGGCTCGTCGCGAGCGGATGCGAGGGCCGCTTCCGGCCAGGCCGTGAGGTGGACGCTGTCCGGGGCGGCCGGGTCCAGCCGGGCCACGAGATTGCCGTAGATCGACTCGGTGAGGAACGGCAGGATCGGGGCGAGGAGACCAACCACGGCGACGAGCGCCGCGTGGAGCGTCGCGAACGCCGCGTCGCGGTCCGCCGTGGCCTCCGCCCTATCAAGTCGTCGGCGCGAACGGCGGAGATACCAGGTGGAGAGGTCGTCGACGAACTGCTCGATCGCGATCGTGGCCTCGCGCGCGTCGTAGGCGCGGAGCCGGTCTCCCGCCCGGGCGGCCGTGCCGGCGGCTCGCGAGAGGATCCAGCGGTCCAGCGCGCTCCGCTCGACCACCGGCGGAACGCCACTGGTCGGCTCCCAGCCGGCGAGTCGCGCGTGGGTGACGAAGAAGGCGTAGACGTTCCACAGGATGAGCAGTCCGCGACGCGCCTCGTCCGCGGCGTGCCAGCCGAAGGGGATGTTGTCCTCGGGGCGGGCGGCGGCGTACATCCAGCGCATGACGTCGACGCCCATCCGCTCGGCCGCCTCGTCGAACTCGATCGCGTTGCCGGCGCTCTTGTGCATCGGCCGGCCGTCCTCGCCGAAGAGGGTCGCATAGCCGAAGATCGTCGTGAACGGCGCCTCGCGGCGCAGGACGGTGCCCATGGCGAGCATCGCGTAGAACCAGTTGCGGAACTGGCCGGGGAAGCTCTCCGTGATGAAGTCCGCCGGGAACCACTGCGCCCAGTACGTCGGGTCCTCGCGGAAATGGAGCGTCGAGAACGGCACGATGCCGGCGTCGAGCCACGGATTCCCCACGTCGCGGATCCGCTCGACGGGCGCGCCGCAGCCCCGGCAGGTGATGCGCACCGCGTCGATGTACGGTCGATGCGGTGTGTGCCCCTCGAAGGCCTCCCAGCCGTCGATCGCCCGCTCCCGGAGCTCGTCCCGCCCGCCGACCACGTCGAACGTGCCGCAGCCGCGACAGTCGTAGATCGGCAGGGCGAGCCCGTAGTACCGCTTCTTGCTGATCATCCAGTCGTGCATGTTGAGGAGCCAGTCGAGCTCCCGCTCGTAGCCAAACCCGGGGATCCAGCGGATGCCGTCGACCACCTCCATGATCTGGTAGCGGAGGCTCGCCTCGATCTCGTCGCGGGTCAGCTGCTCGCGCGGCCGGTCGTACACCGGTCCCATGCTGATGTACCACTCGTCGACGAGTCGGAAGACGAGCGGCGTGCCGCAGCGCCAGCAGTGCGGATAGCGGTGGACGATGGTCTCGAGGCGATAGAAGCGGCCATCGTGCCGCATGCGCTCGACGATCGGTTCGGCGACGTCGCGGACATCGCGACCGGTGAAGGCGCCGAACCCGTGGACCACGATCCCGTTGTCGTCGAGTGGCGCGACGACCGGCAGGCCGAGGGCTCGTCCGAGCTGGAAGTCCTCCGATCCGCAACCGGGAGCGACGTGGACGATTCCGGTGCCCTCCGCCTCACCGACCTCGTCCCAGGCGACGACCCGATGGACGTACGGCTCGCCGGGCAGGTCGCGGGTGCCCGCGGCGAAGGCCTCGCGGACCGCCGGGAGCTCATCGAAGGGCCCCTCGTACCGCCATCCGACCAGCTCGCGACCGAATCGCTCCTCGAGGATCTCGAACGCGCCGTCGAGGGCCGTCCGGATCGTCCCGCGCCCGATCCAATAGACGTCGTCCCCCTGGCGGACCCGGACGTAGCGCAGATCCGGTCCCACGGCCGCGGCCACGTTCGAGGTGAGCGTCCACGGGGTGGTCGTCCAGACGAGGAGTGCCTCGCCCGGACGGTCCACGAGCGGAAGCTTCACCGTGAGGCCGGGGTCCTCACGGTCCTGGTATCCCTCGTTCATCTCCATCTGCGAGAGGCCCGTCCCGCAGCGCGCGCACCACGGCATCGAATCGTGGCCCTTGTAGAGCCAGCCGCGTCGGTGGCACTCGGCGAGGAAGCCCCAGATGAGGTCGTTGTTCTCGTTGCTGAAGGTGAAATAGCTGCCGCCGAGCTCGGGCATGCCGAGTCGCCCGACGAGCATCTCGACGGAATCGGTGACCGGCCCGTCCGGGCCGTCGATCGTCACGACCGCCGCCGGCTCGGCGGCGAGGAGGTCGCGCAGACGACGGAGCTCGTCCGGGTCGTTCCAGTCCATCCAGTAGCCGAGGCGGATGGACTGTTCGGTCTGGCGGGCGGCGAACGTGAGGACGCGCTGCTTGCACAGGGACACGAACTCAGCGATGCCGAACGCCTCGATGTCCCGCTTCGAGGTGAAGCCCAGATCTCGCTCGACGTTCACCTCGACCCACAGGCCCTGGCAATCGAAGCCGTTCTGCCAGCGCTCGTCCTCGCCGAGCATCGCGTGGAAGCGCTGGAAGACGTCCTTGTAGGTCCGGCCCCACGCGTGGTGGACACCCATCGGGTTGTTCGCGGTGATCGGACCGTCGAGGAAGCTCCAGCGCGGCCCGCCGGCGTTCTGAGCGCGCAGCCGGGCGAAGGTCCGGCGCTCCGTCCACTGGGCGAGGATCTCGTGTTCCTGGGCGATGAGGTCGGGCTTGGGGCTGACCGGCTCGAACAATCGGTCTCTCGTCCTCGGGTCGGGGCTGGGCGGCTCGTTCGCCGGAGTCCGGTTATCCTACCCGACGATGTCGCAACCGAAGGGCCAGCTGCCCCGCCACCGGTCAGCCTTCGCGGCGGCGTTCCTCTCCCTCGTCTTCCCGGGGCTCGGTCACGCGTATGCCGGCGCCTATGCGCGGGCGCTCGGATTCGCTGCGGCACCGCTGCTCGGCCTCTCGCTCGCCCTCGGCATTGGCCTGCGGGTGAGTCTCTTCGAGCTCGCCGGCGTCGCCCTCCAGTACCTCTGGCTCATCCAGCTCCTCAACGTCCTTACCCTCGGTTACCGGATCGTCGCCGCCGTCGACGCCCACCAGGTGGCGACATACATGAACGCCCTCGAGACCTCCGGCGGCGGCCGCCTCGGACGGCCGCGGCTCGGCCGCGATCCGCTGTCCATCGCCGGCCTCGCGGCGGTGCTCATCGTCATGTCCGGGGTCCACGTCGCGGTCGCCTACTACGACGTCCAGGCGCAGGACCTCGTGAACTGCGTGTTCGATCCGAGCGGCACCGCCAGCTGTGACAGCAGCCGGACCGGGAACGCCACCGGCTCGGCCGCCCCAAGCGGGAACCCGTCGTCCGCACCGAGCGCGGCATCGATCGCCGGCTCGGCCGCCCCCGGAGCCATGCCGGCTCCGGCGGAGTCGGCGAAGCTGTGGACCGGCGGCCGGCTCAACATCCTGCTGCTCGGCGTCGATCAGCGGCCGAAGGACGCGACATTCAACACGGACACGATGATCGTCGCGAGCATCGACCCCACGACGAAGCAGGTCGCGCTGTTCAGCCTGCCCCGCGACACGGTCGGCGTGCCGCTTCCGCCCGGCCCGGCACAGGCCGTCTTCGGTGCCACGTTCCAATGCAAGATCAACAGCCTCTGGACCGCCGCCCAGCAGCGCCCCGACCTCTTCCCCGGCAATGACCAGCAGCGGGGATTCCTCGCCCTCAAGGACACGCTCGGCTACGTGTTCGGCCTCGACATCCCGTACTACGTCGAGGTGAACTTCAACGGCTTCCGGCAGCTCGTGGACTCCGTCGGCGGGGTGACGATCAATGTCCAGTTCCCGGTCCTCGACGACAACTTCCCGGGCGACCGGGGGGACCCGATCCGGGTCTACATCCCGGCCGGGATCCAGCACATGACCGGTGCCCAGGCCCTCGTCTACGCCCGATCGCGGCACGGGTCGACGGACTACGACCGGTCGCAGCGCCAGCAGCGGGTCCTGCTCTCGCTGAAGGATCAGACGGACGTCAACGCCCTCATCCCGCGTATCCCCGACCTCGTCGCGGCCCTGAAGCAGACGGTCCACACGGACATCCCGGTGAGCCAGCTTCCGGCGCTGCTCCAGCTCGCGGGCGGCGTCGACACGACGAATGTCCGCTCGTACGTGTTCTCGCCGCCCCTCTACGGCCAGCACGTCTTCGACACGTGCGGCGACAGCAACACGCTGTACGTCGCCAAGGTGCGCCAGGCGGTGAAGGACGCCTTCAGCGCCAATCCGACGAACGAGGCGCAGAAGGAGCAGGTCGCCGCCGAGGGAGCCACCGTCTGGGTCCTCAACGGCTCTGGCCGGAATGGACAGGCGGCCAACGTCGCCGGCTATCTCACCTTCCAGGGCGTGAACGCGTCAGCGCCGAGTCAGCAGCCGCCGACGAGCCCCTCGGCGACGGAGATCGTCGTCTACAACGGTGCCGAACAGAAGGATCCGGCCACGGTGGCGCTCCTCGAGAAGGTCTTCGGCGTTAAGGCAACCCTCGTGAACGATCCGACCGCGCGGGTCAACATCGTCGTCACGACGGGCCGGACGACGCCGGATCTGACGCCGCCGCCCGCGCCGTAGTCCTCGCTCAGTCGACCTCGTCGATCGGGGTCAGCCAGTCCTGATACTCGGGCAGCCGCCCGCGCACCGCTTCGAAGTAGCGGCTCCGGATCGCGGCCGCGATCGGTCCGACCGCGCCGTTGCCGACGGCCCGGTGATCGACCTCGACGACGGGACTCACCTGGACTCCGGTGCCGCACAGGAAGACCTCGTCCGCCACGTAGAGCTCCGAACGGTCGATCGACCTGATCTCGGTCGGGATCCCGAGGTCGGCGGCAAGCCGGAGGAGTGCCGCGCGGGTGATCCCCTCGAGGATGTCATCGGACACCGGCGGCGTGAGGAGGACTCCGTCGCGGACGACGAACAGGTTCGCCGCCGACGCTTCGGACGCGTGACCGCTCGGCGTGAGAACGAGCGCCTCGTCGAAGCCGTTGAGCTCCGCCTCGCTCTTCTGGAAGGCCATGTTCACGTAGCCGCCGACGATCTTGCCACGGGCGGGGAGCGCCTCGTCCGCATTGCGGCGCCACGAAGAGGTCATGATCCGTATCCCGCGCGCGGTATCGACATAGTCGCCGAAGGGCACGGCGATGACGTACAGCTCGTGGGCGAGATGATGGAGCTTCACGCCGATCGCCCGCGTGCTCTTGTAGAACGACGGGCGGATGTAGGCGTCCTCGCGGAACCGGTTCCGACCCGCCGTCTCGACGATGATGGCGGTCAGGTCGTCCGCCGAGGGCACGGGGTCCATGAGCAGGATCTTCGCCGAGTCGCGGATCCGCTCGGCGTGCTCGCGGACGAAGACGCCGTAGAGCTGGCCGCGCTCCGCGTTCCAGTACGCCCGGATTCCCTCGAAGGTGGCCGTCCCGTACATGAAGGCGTGGGTCATGATGCTGACCTTCGCCTCACGCAGCGGCACATGCGCGCCCTCGAAATAGGCGATGAGATCGTCGAGGTCGCGCGGGGCGCCCGCCGCTGCGGATGCAGGCGTCGTCGCGGCTGCCGCCGCCGGGGCGTGGTCGGTGATCATCGGGTCGCTCCCGTTCTGTGGGCCGGACGGCCGATCGGACGGCGATCCCGCCACCTCACCGCCCGACGTGCGCCGCAGTATACCGCCGGGTCCGGCGAGCTCAGCCGGTCCGAAGGTTGGCGACGACGAGTGCGATGTAGCCGAGGTAGAACACGCCGCCGGTGAGGAGGTGCCGGCCACGGAGTCGGCCGCGCAGTGTCATCGGGATGAAGATCAGCGCCGACGAGAGGAAGGCGATGCCGGCCGACGCGAAGGCGAGCGTCGAGCCGGCCGTCACGGCCCAGTGACTCGAGGCAAAGACGAGGGCGACCACCGTCGGGATCGTCGCCTGGAAGACCATCGCCCCGGTGATGTTGCCCATCGCCAGGGTGTCCTTGCCCTGCCGGATCCAGATCACGCTGTTGAACTTCTCCGGCAGCTCCGTCGCGATCGGGGCGATGACGAGGGCGAGCAGCGCCTGCTGGACGCCGAGCGTGCGGGCGAGGTCCTCGACGGCCCCCACGAACGCGTAGGCGCCGAGGACAATGCACGCGAGCGCCACGAGAACCTGGAGACTGACGATCCGCAGGCGGGGCGTGGTGAGGTGCGCCGGGGCGGTTCGATCGAGGCGATGGAGCCGAAGCGGCGCGAGGAGCTCCGGGTCGCCGACGGTCGCCTCGGCCCGGAGATGCCCCCAGACGTAGTGGCCGTACAGGCCGACGAGGACGATCGCCGCCACCCAGCGCGGCCACTCGACACCCGCCGGGACGAATGCCACACCGACGGCGAGCCCGTACGCGACGGCGAAGTACCGCATGTCATGGCCGAGGACCTCGGTCGAGACGGGCATGAGATCCCCGCTCGACCGGCCCCGGGCGGTGACGAGGACGGCGATCCCGGTGACGAACATCGCGAGCGTCGAGAGCATGAACGGCGCGCCGAGGATCGCTCCGACGCCGACCTCGTTGGACGCCTCCGAGCCGGTGACGAGGATCGCGATGAGCGGGATCATCGTCTCGGGCAGCGCCGTCCCCACGGCGGCGAGGACCGAGCCCACGGCTCCCTCGGCGAGCTCGAGCTTGTGACCGAACCACTCGATCCCGTTCGTGAACAGTTCCGCGCCGAGGAGGATCGTCGCGAACGCGATGGCCAGGATGACGAGATCCATCGGTCCTCGTCAGGCGCGTGTTCGTGTCGTCGTCATCGACGACGGATCACGGGCGGAGGTGCTGGGGGGCGTACGGCAGCAGGGCCACGATGCGGGCGCGCTTCAGGGCGACCGCGAGCTCGCGCTGGTGTCCGGCACACGTGCCGGTCTTGCGGCGCGGTTCGATCTTCGCTCGCTCCGACAGGTAGCGGCGGAGACGGTTCACTTCCTTGTAGTCGATCAGCGCCGTCTTGTCCGCACAGAACGCACAGACCTTGCGGCGGCGACTGTCGCGGAAGTACGAGTCGCGCTTCTTCGCGCGTGGGGCGGGTGGCATCGGTGGGGTTCCCTTCGTTCAGTCGTCAGAATGGGAGGTCGTCGAGGTCGGCCCGGTCGAGATCGTCGGCGGGCGCCCCGGCCGGGCCGCTCGAGGCGCCGGGCCCGCTCGAGGCAGCCTCGCCGGGCGAGGCACTCGGGCCGCTCGAACCCTCCGGCCGGCTGGCGTTCCGCGGCGCGAAGCCGGGGTCGCCGTCCTCGCGCGGGCGTCGTTCGAGATTCGTCACGCGGTCCGCGATAAGCTCCGTCGTGTACCGCTTCTGGCCGGATTGATCCTCCCACTGGCGGGTCTGGATCCGGCCTTCAACGTAGACCTTCCCACCCTTGCGGAGATGCTCCGCGGCTCGTTCGCCCGTCTGGCCCCAGGCGACGACCCGGAACCATTCCGTCTCCTCCTGCCATTCGCCGTCCTGGCCCTTGAAGTTGCGGTTGACGGCGACGGTGAACTGGGTGACGGCCTGACCGTTCGGTGTGTACCGCATCTCGGGATCCCGGCCCAGATTGCCGATGATCATCGCCTTGTTGAGCGACATCGTGGGCGACCCTCGTCAGTCGATCGCGGCCGGAGCGGCTTCGCTCTCCGACTCGTCGATCCGTTCAGTCACGTCCTCGTCGTCGGGCTCGTCGACCGGCGGGCCGGCATCGACTTCGTCGGGGCCGCCATCGCGACGCGATGCCCGGATCGGGCGCTCGTCACGGGTGACGAGGTGGCGGATGACCTCCTCGGTGATGAGCAGGCCGTGCTCGAGCTCGGCGATGGCATCGGCCGGTGCCTCGAAGACGATGATGTGGTAGGAACCTTCGCGAAACCGGTCGATCTGGTACGCGAGGCGGCGGCGGCCCCATGGCGAGACCTTGACGATCGAGCCACCGGCGGCGACGATGCCGCGGGTCGTGCGATCCATCACCACCTGGGACCGCTCGTCCGGCACGTCCGGCCGGATCACGAGCATGAGCTCATAGCGACGCATGCGCCTGAACAACTCCTTCCTCTGGGAATCGCCCCGTTTCGAGATCGACGCCGGCGAGGGCGTCGGCCATGGCGGAGCCGAAAGGACGACGGCCGGAGTCTAGCACGAGCCGTCACGGACGGTCCGCGATGTATCCTCTCCGGGGCGGTCGCGCGACCTCTCGGATCGCCCGTCCAGTCCCTGGAGACCGCGTGCCGGCCAACCGCATCCTCCTCCTCGACACCGATCCGGGCTCGTCCCTCGTCATCTCCGGGGTCCTGACCGCCGTCGGCCACACGGTCGTCGCCGTCACCGACAGCTCGGATGCCTTCCGCCAGGCCCGCGAGCACGATCTCGTCATCATCGATGTCGTCGCCGCGGAGCCGACCGCCACCGAGGTATGCCGGGAGATCCGGGCGACTCCGTCGCTCGCGGCCGTCCCGGTCCTGTGCATCAGCCAGACCGACGACGTCGAGGATCGGATCAGGTTCCTCGAGGCGGGCGCGGACGACGTCATGGCCAGGCCCTTCGATGCCCGCGAGCTCGAGGCGCGGGTCGAGGCCCTCCTCCTCCGCTTCCGGCGGACGCGGGATCTCGCCCCGAGCGCCGCCGTGGCGCCCGCAGACCACCCGGTCCGGCGGATCGTCACCGTGTTCTCGCCCAAGGGCGGTGTGGGGACCACGACGATCGCGGTCAATGTCGCCCTGGCCGCGGCCCGCAGGCACCCGAAGCGGACCCTCCTCATCGACCTCGTGCGCCAGTTCGGACAGGTCGCGACCCACCTCGACCTCACCGTGCGTCACACGCTCGCCGATGTAGTCCGGGCCGAGTCCTCGCTCCGCGAGCCGGAGACGCTCCGCTCGTTCGTCACCCACTACGACGGTGGCCTCGACGTCCTCCCCGCGATCACCTATCCCGACCTGACGAACCTCGTGACCGCGGCCCACGTGGAGGCGCTGCTCGAGACGGCGGCGAGCGCCTACGACGCTGTCGTGGTCGACGGCGGCTCGGTCCTCGACCAACCCGCGCTCGCCGCCCTCGACGGAGCGGACAGCGTCATCTTCGCCGTCCACCCGGAGATCGCCGCCCTCAAGGCCCTCCACTCCCTCCTCGACGTCCTCGGCGAGCTCGGCTCGGTCGGGGCGAAGGCGACGTTCGTCCTCAACGACGCGTTCGCCAAGGAGATCCTCAAGATGCGCGACATCGAGGGCGCACTCGGCACGAGGATCGCCGCCGAGCTCCCGTACGATCCGTTCCTCTACCTCAAGGCGGTGAACGAGGGGGTGCCGATCATCCGGGGCGCCCCGCGATCGCTCGCCGCCGAGCGACTCTCCCGGCTCGCGGACCTCGTCTTCGAGGCAGGCGCCGGCGCCACGGTCGCCACGCCGTCCGCAGACGACAGGAAGGCGAAGCGGCTCGGGGGACTCCTCCGCCGGACCTGAGCGCCCACCGTGGACGTGGTGCCGAGGGTGAGATTCGAACTCACACGCCCTTTCGGGCCGCGGTGTTTAAGACCGCTGCGTCTGCCGGTTCCGCCACCTCGGCGCGAGGACAGCGTACGCGCCCAGGCGCGCGGTGGGGCGCGCGGGTCGCGTGTGGTGGAGGCGACGAGCGGATTCGAACCGCTGAATAGAGGTTTTGCAGACCTCCCCCTTAGGCCACTTGGGTACGTCGCCTCGGACGCTCGCCGACGGGGACCGGCGGGGCGGAGCACGGCTCCGCACGATATGTGGCTGCCCCTCGAGGATTCGAACCTCGGTTCACGGATCCAAAGTCCGCTGTCCTACCGCTAGACGAAGGGGCAGCGGCGGCTCGACGGGCAACTCGGGTGGGACGGCGATGGGAGATGGAGCGGAAGACGGGACTCGAACCCGCGACCCTCACCTTGGCAAGGTGATGCTCTACCAACTGAGCCACTTCCGCCCGGATATCACGACCACCTGACGAGATGGTGCCGAGAGCCAGGATCGAACTGGCGACACCGCGATTTTCAGTCGCGTGCTCTACCAACTGAGCTATCTCGGCCCGATGACCGACCACGGCTGGCCGCCCGTCGGCGTGGCGGAGGATACCACGCGCTCCGGCGGCCCTTCAACGCGGGCCGGGCCGAGCGGGCCGCGCCGTCAGTCGAGCCCCGTGAGGGCGGTCGTGTCGGCCGGGTCGAGCGGTGCCTCACCGGTGAGCTCGCGGAGGCGGTTGATGCGGTCGACGATCGGCGGGTGGGTGGACATCAGCCCGGCGGATCGGGATTCGAACTTCTTGATCGGGTTCGTGAAGTACAGGTGCTGGGTCGCCCGCGACGCGACCTCGAGGACATCGCGATCGCTTGCGATCGTGGCGAGGGCCCGCTCGAGGCCGTGCGGATTCCGGGTCAGCTGCACGGACGACGCGTCCGCGAGGTACTCCCGCTGACGGCTGACCGCGAGCTGCACGAGCTGCGAGGCGATCGGAGCGAGGATCGCGAGGACGATCGCGATGACGAAGAAGATCGCCTGCAGCCCTCCCCCGCCGCCGCCCTGGTTGTCGTTCCGCGAGCGCCGGCCGCCGCCAAACCAGAACGTCCAGCGCAGGAAGAAGTCGGACAGGAGCGCGACGCCGCCGACGAGCACGCCGACGAGGAGGGTGAACCGGATGTCGTAGTTCCGGACGTGCGACAGCTCGTGGCCGAGAACGCCCTGGAGCTCCTCGCGGTTCATCTTCTCGACGAGACCGGAGGTGACGGCGATCGATGCGTGTTGGGGATCGCGGCCGGTCGCGAAGGCGTTCGGAGCGCTGTCGTCGATGACATAGAGGCGCGGCATCGGGAGGCCGGCGGCGATCGTCAGCTCGCGGACGATGTTGAACAGCTGCGGCGCACCCGCCTCGTCGACCTCCCGTGCCTGGGACGTGGCGAGCACGAGCTTGTCACCCGCCGAGTACGACCCGATCGAGGCGAGACCGGCGATGGCGACGGCGATGAGCGTCGCCGCGAGGCCGCCGGTCGCCGTGCCCGTGAAGGCATAGCCGATGGCGAAGCCGAGGAGGCCGAGGAGCGCCGCGACGACGATCGCGAGCAGGACCGACTGCCGCTTGTTGTGGGCGATCTCGCTGTAGAAGGTGGTGGTCATCGGCCGGGACCGCTGAGCGTCCGGCACGACCGCTCCCGGCGGACCGTCACCGGAGGGCGACGACCGGCACGTCCTGGGCGGCCGCCTCCGCCTCGAAGAAATCGCGCTTCGTGAAGCCGAGCGAGCCCGCGATGAGGACGGCCGGGAAGGTCTGGATCGCCTGGTTGTAGTCGAGGACGGTCGCGTTGTAGTGCTGGCGAGAGAACCCGATCTGATTCTCCGTCGTGGTCAGCTGCTCCTGCAGGCTCAGGACGTTCTCGTTCGCCTTGAGCGTGGGGTAGTTCTCGACGACCGCGAACAGCGATCGGAGGGCCCCCGTGAGCATGTTCTCCGCCTGCGCCTGGACCACCGGACCCTGGGCACCGGCCGCGACCGCGTTCGCGCGGGCCTCCGTCACCTTCGTGAGGACATCCTGTTCGAAGTCCATGTAGCCCTTGACCGCGTTCACGAGGTTCGGGATGAGGTCGTGGCGGCGCTTGAGCTGGACGTCGATCTGGGCGAAGGCCTCGTCGATCCGGAGGCGACGCTGGACGAGCCCGTTGTAGAGCCCGACGAGGAAGACGGCGACGAGGACGAGGATGACGATGACGATGAGGAGCGGCAGCATCGATGATCCCTCGAGTGGCGAGTCGGGCGGTGCCCGGGTCCGCCAGTCTAGCCGACCGCAGCGGGTGGTGGGCGGTGCAGGACTCGAACCTGCGACATCCTCGGTGTAGGCGAGGCGCTCTGACCGACTGAGCTAACCGCCCGCGCCCGCCAGCATACCCGCCGCGCCGAACCGTTCGCCGCCGCCGACGGGCGCCGCGACGCGGGCGGTCGAGGGCGGATCCTGCCATCTGTCCCCCAGCCGGGCACTCGTCGGCCGAAAACCGCCACATGATCAACAACTCGGACGATTGCCAGGATCGATGACCGTCCGCAAACTCGCAGTACCTCGTGTCGGGCCGTCGATGGCGGACCAGTGCGCGCCTGACGCACATCTGGCAGAACCGGCGGTCAGGCGGCGCCGCGTCCGCGTGAGGCACGACTGGCCGCTTCGCCGCCGCCGACGGGCGCCGCGAATCGCGAAGGCGGTCCGGGTGTACCGCCTTGGATCGTCGTTCGGATGGTTCGGATGGGTGGTGCCCAGGCCGGGACTTGAACCCGGATGAGTTGCCTCATACGCCCCTCAAACGTACGCGTATACCAATTCCGCCACCTGGGCAGGTGTCCCGAGGGTTCCCGGCCTGCGGGTTCTGGTACCGAGGAAGGGAGTCGAACCCATACGCCCTTGCGGGCACTAGCTCCTGAAGCTAGCGCGTCTACCAGTTCCGCCACCTCGGCCGGGAGCCCCTCCGGACAGCGGACCGAGGTTCACCGCCCGGATGCGAGGCGCCATGTTAGCACGTCCCAGAATCGCCCACTCGGGTCGGCGATCTCGCGTGGAGTCGGCCCCCAGACCCGGTCGGACACCACCACGGGCTCGTCGCGGAAGAAGAGCGGCAGGCTGAGGACCGTCTGCCCGAGATACGTCTGGAGGCTCCGGAAGGCCGCCGCGCGCTTCGCCGCCGGGCCGTACGCCCGGGCCGCGATGAGCTTCGCGTCGAGGGCCGGGATCTGGACACCCGAGACGTTCGCTCCGCCGGTCGTCGTCTGCGTCGAGGCGAGGAACGGGTACAGGTCCGGATCGAGGCCGACGTCGACGTCGACGACCGCTGCGTCGTACTTGCCGGGTGCGAGGCGGCTGTCCACGAAGTCATGGGGGGTGAGCGCTGTGACCGTCACCTTCAGGCCGAAGCGCCGCCAATCCGCCGCGACCGCGTTGGTGGTGGCGAAGACGATCGGATTGGACACCTGGTCCGGGGTGATGAGCTCGATCGAGAACGCCGTCTTCGATCTCGGCGCGAACCAGCCCTTCGTTGTCTTCGTCCAGCCCGCCGCCTTGAGTGTCTTCGCCGCCGCGGTCGCGCTGTAGGCCACGGGCGTCACCGCCGTCGGATCGTACGCCCACGACGACGGGGGGATCGGAGTGTCGGCCTGGCGACCCGTTCCGGCGAGGACGGAGGCGATGATCGCGGGCCGATCGATCGCCTCGAGGAGGGCCTGCCGCACGGGAAGCTCGGCGAGGAGGGGGTGCCCCGGCCGAACGTTGAGGACGACGCCCGTGTAGGTGGTCCGCGGGTAGTCGACGAGGCGTGAGCCGGGGGTCGCCGCGAGCGCCAGGGCATCGGTCGGCGTCAGGCCGGAGGCGGCATCGAGCCTGCCGGCCCGGTAGTCCGCCATGAGCGATCCCGCGGCCGCGTAGAAGTGGAATTCGATCGCCGGGAGCGCGATGTAGCCGGGTGGCGGCATCGGGGTCGGACTCGCCACGGTCGCGGGCGACGTGGACGGTGTCCCGGACGCGGTCGCGGACGGCGAGGCACCGACCGGGGACGCCGACCGCTCGGGGGACGCCGAGGGCGCAGCGGACGAAGCGGGCGACGCCGAAGCGGCCGGCAGCCGACCGACGGCTGCGGCGAACGGCTCGAGCCGGGCGGCCGTCGCATCCCACGACACGAGTCGATAGGGACCGGTCCCCACGGGCGCATCGTTGAACGTCGCCGTGGCGAGCCCGGCAGCGCTCACGCCGCCGAGCAGGTGCTCGGGAAGCAGCGGCTGGCGAGCAGCCTGGAGGAAGCTCGCCACCGGCGTCTTGAGCGTGAAGCGGACGGTCGTCGCGTCGATCGCCGCGACCGTGACCTCGCGCCACGAACTCGCAGCGGGTCCCGTGTATGCCGGATCCTGGAGGGTGTGGATCGTGTAGACGACGTCCGCCGCGGTTACCGGCGCGCCGTCCTGCCAGATCGCGTCCGAGCGGATCGTGAATGTGTACGTCGAGCCGGCGCCGCCGACCGTCCAGCCGCTCGCGAGATCGGGCACGACCGAGCCGTCCGGCCCGAGCCGCACCAGGCCGCTGAAGACGAGGGCGACGATGTCGCGATCCGCCTGGCTCGTGGCGGTGAGCGGGTCGATCGAAGTCGGACGACCGAGGATCCCCTCGCGATAGGCGACCGCGGCGGCCGACGGGCTCGGCGAGACGGCGGGGCTCGATGCAGCGCCTCCGCCGGGGACGAGCGTCGGAAGGCCGATCGCCGCGGCGAACCCGACGAAGAGGCTGGCGAGAGCGGCCACGATGAGCCGGTCCCGCGTCGTCATGGTCCCCGTTCCGGCGCCCCTCCCCACCTCGCCGCGCGGGAGGTCGCGCCGCACGCTCAACGGGCGGTGGTCGTCGCCGGAGCGAGTGCGTACGTGACGAGCGAGAAGGCGACGAAGAGGATGCCGAGGGCGATCGTGAACTGGAAGAGCCGCCGTTCGATCCCTCGCCGGCTCCTGAAGACCGCCGAGTCGCCGCCGAACGTGCCGGACAGCCCGGTGCCTCGCGCCTGGAGGAGGATGGACGCCATGAGGGCGAAGGCGACGATGATCTGGCCGATGGCCAGGAACGGGTTCACGAGCGGAGATCCTCCTGTCGGTTCAGCCGCCGGATGGTAGCACAGCCTCCGGATCAGACCGGTCGCGCGGCCCCGGGGCTCGTCGCCGTCGTTCCCTGCGCGGCGACGGCGGCCATCGCCGCCGCGATCCGGGCGGGATCGCCGAGGAATCGATGCGACCTCGGACGGAGGTCCTCGTCGAGCTCGTAGACGAGCGGCACCCCGGTCGGGATGTCGAGCCCGACGATCTCGGCATCGCCGACATCGTCGAGATACTTCACGAGCGCCCGGATGCTGTTGCCGTGCGCCGCGATGAGCACCCGGCGGTCGGCCCGGACCGCCGGGGCGATCTCCGCCTGCCAGTACGGGAGGAACCGGGCCACGGTGTCCCGCAGGGACTCGGTGCGCGGCAGCTCCGTCGCGGAGAGGCCCGCATACCGCGCGTCGCGGCCGGGGAACCTCGGATCGTCGATCTCGAGCGCCGGCGGCGGCGTGTCATAGCTCCGACGCCAGCGTCGGACCTGCTCCTCGCCGTATGTCCGCGCCGTCTCCGCCTTGTCGAGACCCTGGAGCGCCCCGTAGTGGCGCTCGTTCAGGCGCCACGAGCCATGGACCGGCAGCCACATGAGGTCGAGGTCGTCGAGCACGATCCAGAGGGTCCGGATCGCCCGCCTGAGAACGGACGTGTAGGCGATATCGAAGCCGAGCCCCTCGGCACCGAGGAGTCGGGCGGCCTCGTGGGCCTCGGCGATCCCCGACTCGGACAGATCGACGTCCGTCCAGCCGGTGAATCGGTTCTCCCGGTTCCACGCACTCTCGCCGTGGCGGAGCAGGACGAGGGTCGGCACCGGGACTCCGCTCGGCCTCAGCGGCTCGCCGCGAGGCGGGCCCGCGCCGTGACGCCGGCGCGGCCGACGATGCCGGCCATCTCGTCCGGCCGGAGCGAGGCGCCGCCCACGAGGGCGCCGTCGATGCCGGGTTCGCCGAGGAACTCGCCGACGTTCGCCGCGGTCGTGCTCCCGCCGTAGAGGACGGGCACGCCCTCGCCCGCGGCCGGCGCGCCGATGTCGTGGAGGGTGCGGCGGATGAGGTCGGCCATCTCGGCGGCGTCGACACCGCGGGCGCTCCGACCGGTCCCGATCGCCCAGACCGGTTCGTAGGCGACGACGAGGCGTTCGAACGGCGCGCGGCCGCCGCCAGTCGGCGGTGCGTCCGCCAGGCCCGCAAGGGCCCCCCTAAGCTGCGTCTCGACGACCGCCTCGTGGAACCCCGCCTCGCGTTCGGCGAGCTGCTCGCCGACGCAGAGGATGGGCCGAAGTCCGGCCTCGAGGGTCCGGCGGACTTTCGCGGCGATGAGCGCATCCGTCTCGCCAGCGTCGCGGCGACGCTCGGAGTGCCCGACGATGACCCACTCGACGAGCCCGACGAGCATCGGGGCACTCACTTCGCCGGTGAACGCGCCGGCGGTCTCCTGGTGGACGTTCTGGGCCCCGACCGCGACGCCGGTACCGGACAGGGCGTCCCGGACAGCGGGGATGGCGACGAACGGCGGGCAGACGATCCGGACGACGGTCCGGTCGTCCGTGCGGGCGGCGATCGTCCGTGCGAGCTCGGCCGCCTCGCGCGGGACGGTGTGCATCTTCCAGTTCGCCGCGATGATCACCGGTCGCATGCCCGGAATCATGCCAGAGCGGTGCCGAACGCGAGCCGCTCGATCCGCTCAAGCGCCCGCTGGACCGCCGACCGGTGGATCGCGAGCCGATCGGCCAGCTCCCCGAGCGTGGCCTCCGGCGTCTCGTGTCGGCCCGCCGCCACGACCCGTACGACGTGCGGCTGCCGGGCGAGGCGCCCGTCGGCCTCGAGTTCCGCGATGGCGAGCAGCTGCCTTCCTGCCGCTTCGACGGACCGGGTCAGGTTCGCCGACTCGGCGTTGATCACCCGGTTGAGGTCGCCACGGACCGCTCGCGATACGCTCCGGGCCTCGAGCTCGAGGAGCGTGGCCCCGGCGCCGAGCCGCCGCAGGAACGTGCCGACCACGTCGCCGCCCTTCCAGGTCACGACGCCCCGACCGCGTCGGACGCGATGACCGGCGGGCAGGCCGAATCCCGCGAGCCGGTGGGCGAGGATCGGTGCCTCGTCCACGCCGACGACGAACTCGAGGTGCGTCCGGCCGCCGGCGAGGCTCAGTGAACCGCGTGCGAGGAAGAGACCGCGGAGGTACGCGGCACGGCAGTGGTCCGCTGCGTCATCCCACGCAAAGTCCGGCCGGTCTGACGCCCGCGGTTCGGTCGCGAGGCGGACCGCGAGACGCCCGGTGGCGGTGGCCCGTGGGGCCGCGCGGGCGGTCGCCAGCCCGGCGGCGAGGGCACGACGGTCGCACGGACGCAGCGGGTCGATCGCGGCGAGCTCCGTCCGCAGCGCCGCGACGAGGTCGCGCTCGGCATGCGTCATGCGGTCCGGGAAACCCCCGTCCGGCGCCTGGGCACGCCTTCGCGGTCGACGATGCGACCGATCGCGGCGGCGAGTCGAGCGGGGTCGTGGTGATGCGGCCGGGCCGGATCGACCACCTCGTCGAGGACGAGCCTCGGTGCGGGATCGGACGCGGGGGGCCAGCGGAGGCGGACCGGCTCGTCGCCGTCCGCTCCCTCCGCGAGGGCGCTGTTGGCGAGGACGATGTCGATGAGCCCGGGCGCCGCGTGCCGCTCAAGCGCCTCGATGTGGTCCGCCAGATCGTAGCCGCTCGTCTCGCCGTCCTGGGTCGCGACGTTGCAGACGTACAGACGGAGCGCGGGCGAGGCGCGCACCGCGTCGCGGATCGCCGGGATGAGGAGGCTCGGGAGGATGCTCGTGAAGAGACTGCCGGGCCCGAGGACGATGACCTCCGCCTCGGCGATCGCCCGCAGCGCGTCGGCCGAGGCGGAGACGTCGGCGGGCGTGATCCACAGCCGATCGAGCGCCGGCGTCCGGGCGATCCGCGACTGCCCGTCGACGACGATCCCGGCGGTCGTCTCGGCATGGAGCACGATCGGCGTCGGGGAGACCGGCAGGACCTGGCCGCGGACGGCGAGGACCCGGTTCATCTTGCGGACCCCCTCCTCGAAATCGCCGTGTTCGACCGCCGTGAGCGCGGCGATGAGGAGGTTGCCGACGGCATGACCACCGAGCGAACCCGCCTCGCCTTCGCGGCCCATGACCTCGGACTCCGGGAACCGATACTGGAGGAGCTCCGCCATGAGCGGCTCTGCGTCCGCGAGGGCGACGATGCAGTTCCGGATGTCTCCGACGGCAGGAATCCCGAGCTGGGCGCGGAGCTTGCCGGACGAGCCACCGTCGTCGGCGACGGTGACCACCGCCGTGAGGTTGCTCGTCTGCTGCTTGAGGCCGCGGAGGAGGGTCGAGAGGCCTGTCCCACCGCCGATGGCGACGATCCTCGGCCCTCGGGCGAGGAACCGCTTCTGGTAGATGACCTCGACGAGCGGCTGGTCCGCATCCGGCGCCCGGAGCGGGTCCATGATCGCCCGCATGACGCGGAACGAGCCGAACAGGAAGATCGCGAGCCCGAGGCCGCCGAGGATGAGGCCACGGGCGAGGTACGGCAGGAACTGCAGCGTCGCGACGTAGGCGACCGCCTGGAGCGGCCCGGCCACCTCCGTGTCGCGGTAGAGCTGGCGAAGGGCGAGCGCTCCGCCGAGGGCGAGGCTGAGCTCGCCGACGAAGACGAAGAACAACCATCGCTTGATCCCCATCCCGGGCCGCAGCCACGCCCGGAGGTTGGCCGACAGGCCGGCGGAGCCGCTCCCTGGTCGATGGCGGCCGGGCGGGTTCACGAGCGGTCGAGCTCGCGATGGAAGATCGCGACGGGAGCTCCGCGATCGCGGAGCCAGGCCGCGATCTCCTCGGCCACGACGATCGACCGGTGATAGCCGCCGGTGCACCCGACGGCGATCGTCAGGCGCGTCTTCCCCTCCGCCTCATAGGCTGGCAGGACGAAGTCGAGGAACTCGCGGATGAAGCCGAGGAACCGCTCGGCGACAGGCTGATCGAGCACGTAGGCGCGGACCGCGTCGGTAAGGCCGGACAGCTGACGCAGCTCGGGAACGTAGTACGGATTCTCCATGAAGCGGACGTCGAAGACGAGGTCCGACTCGAGCGGGACACCGTACTTGTAGCCAAAGCTGATGAGCTGGACCACGAGCTGCTCCGGCTCGACGTGATCGCTCAGGTGGGCGAACAGCGTCTCCCGGAGTTCCCGCAGCGAGAGGTCGGACGTGTCGAGGACGATGTCCGCCTCCGAGCGGACCGGCTCGAGCACGCGACGCTCCTCGGCGATCGAGCTCTGGATCCCGCGCTGATCGGCGAGCGGATGGCGATGCCGGGTCTCCGAGAACCGCCGGATGAGCACCTCGTCGCGCGCTTCGAGAAAGAACACCTGGGGCCGGATGTCTCGCCCCTCGAGCGCGCCCCGCATCGCGGCGAAGGCGAGCGGCGCGTCGCCGGAGCGGATGTCGAGGACGATCGCGACCCGGGCGTAGCGTTCCGGATCACTCGACACGAGCTCGGCGAGCTCCGGCAGGAGATCGCTCGGGAGGTTGTCGACCACGACATAACCGAGGTCCTCGAAGAGCTTCGCAGCGGCGGTCTTGCCCCCGCCGGACACTCCGCTCAGCAGGACGACGTGCGGCGTCGGGTCGGCCGCGGCATCGGCCGCCGAGGCGTCCATCCCATCGCGGCGCTCATCGGAGGCGACCATCGTCGGCCAGTCTACCGCGGCATCGCTCGGTGTCCGCTCACCGCCCGCTGCGCCGAATGACGATGATCGATATCTCGAAGAGGAGGTACATCGTCAGGCCGAGGACGGTGGGGCTCACGAGGTCCCCCCCGGGGGTGACGACCGTCGCGAAGACCGCGATGCCGAGGATCACGTAGCGGCGAGCCGATCGAAGTCGCGACGAACTGATGATCCCGACCCGCGACAGGACATAGAGCACGATCGGGAACTGCATGGTCAGCCCGAAGGCGAGGAAGAGCGTCGTGATGAACCCGAAGTAGTTGTCGATCGTCAGGGTGATCTGGATGGAGGCGGACTCGTAGCTGAAGAGGAAGCCGAGCGCGAACGGGAGGATGACCCAGGCGACCGCGACGCCGATCCCGAAGAAGAGGAGCGCGATGGGCACCCACGGGCGGACGATCCGCCGCTCCTCCGGGGTCAGCCCGGGCGAGACGAAGGCCCAGATCTGGTAGAGGATGACCGGCATGCCGAGGATGAGTCCGACGACGAGGGCGATCTTGATGTAGAGGAAGAACGGACCGCCGGCACTGAGCGAGACGAGCTTGCGGTCGCCGATCGGGCCCCGCAGCACGTCGATGATCGCGCCGGCCCGGAGATACCCGACCACCGAGAGGACGAGGATCGCCGCGACTGTCTTGAAGACCCGGTTGCGGAGCTCGGTCAGGTGGTCGACGAGCGACATCGCCGGTTCGTCGACGCGGTCGGCGGGCGGCGGCGGACCCGGATCGGGCGCGATCGTCCGTGGCGCCGGCGCTCCGGCCTCCCGGGCCGCGTCGGCGTCGGCCATGAGGATGTCCCGGGCGGCCGATCAGGCCTGTGGGGCGGTCGGCGGCTCCGGTGCCGCGCTCACCGCGGGGCCGGGAGCCGGGGCCGCGGGGCCGGGAGCCGGGGCCGCGGGAGCCGGTGGCGTGGCGATCGCGGGCGGAGTGGCGGGCTTCACGTCAAGCCTGGTCGCGTCCTCGACGTCGGTAGCCGCCTTGCGGAACTCGCGGATGCTCTTGCCAAGGGCAGCCCCGACGTCGGGAAGCTTCCCGGGGCCGAGGATGAGGAGGGCGATGACGAGCACGATGATGAGTTCGACGGGCCCGATACCGAACGGCATGACAGGTGCCGAGACCTCTGCTTCGACATCCGAGGCAGCGCCATGGGCGGGCCGCTCGGGCGGCCTACGATAGCACAGGGAGCTGCGCCGACCATGACGCCGCGGCGGCCGCGATCCGTTCGCCCGGATCGGTCCGGACCGGATCGGGCTTCGTGGCAGCCGCGGCGATGCCGCGCGAGACGTTGACGAGGAGCCCGCCGCCCGGGCGGCCGCCAGCGGGCGGCGAAGTCGCCGGTCCCGCGGCGAGCACCGGCCCGATCTCGCCGCCCTGGACCCCGACACCAGGCACGAGGAACGCGAGGCCGGGCGCGATCGTCCGGATCGCGGCGAGCTCGGTCGGACCGGTGGCACCCACGACGAGACCGACGGTCGCACCGGATCCCCATCCGCCGGCTCGCCGGGCGACCCTCGCCCAGAGCGGCTCGGACGGCGCGCCGCGGCCGGATTCTGCCGCGACGACGAGATCCTGGAGCTCACCGGCCCCGGGATTCGATGTCCGGCAGAGGACATAGGCGAAGCGATCGATTCGTTCGAGGAGCGGACCGATCGCCGCTCCGCCGAGATACGGGCTGACGGTCACCGCGTCGGCCGCAAGGCGATCGAACAGGGCGATCGCCTGCCGGGCGGCGGTCGACCCGATGTCGCCGCGTTTCGCGTCGATGACGACCAGCACCTCCGGCGGAACGAGACCGCGGAGGCGCTCGAGCGCCGCCAGGCCGGCGCTCCCGAACGCCTCGAAGAAGGCAACGTTCGGCTTGATCGCCGCGACGTGGGGTCCTGCCGCCTCGATGAGGAGGCGAGCGAATGCCTCGATCCCCCGGACGTCCGCGCGGAACCCCGGCGGCAGCGCGGCCGGATCGGGGTCGATGCCGAGGCAGAGGACCGTCCTCACAGCGACGGATCGCGCCGCGAGCCGGTCGAGGTACGTCGCCGTGGCTTCTCCTACGAGCCTGTCGGCGATGCCGCCGGAACGGATGGGGCGAGCGACGGTGCCGGCGTGGGCGCCGGCAGATCGGCCGGGGCGATGTACCAGTCCGGATGCGACGCGCCGTCGAGTCCGGCGTTGACCGTGAGCGACACCGGATCGCTCACCGTCCACCGCCCGGCGGGGCCGCTGAGTCGGACGACGCGGAGGTCCGTGACGCCGCCCTCGATATGGAGGTAGGCGATCGAGTCGCCGGCCGGCGACCAGACGGCGCCCCATGAATGGAGGCCATTGGTGACGCGGACGATCTCCGCCCCGGTCCGCGGATCGAGGATCACGACGTCCGTCCCGAGCGTGCTCGTCCTCGTCGCGACGATGTAGCGCCCGTCCGGCGACCAGCGCGGCGCGTTGTAGCCCGGCCCCGTCACGGCTCGATAGGCCTTGGTCGCCCAGTCAAAGCGGTAGATCTGCGGGGCACCGCGTGCGGCGTCGCGACCGTTCTTCACGTAGAGGAGCGACTTGCCGTCGGGACTCCACGCCGCGTCCTGCTGGCCGAGCGGCGGCGACTCCGGCACGCCGGCGTTGGTGAGCTTGCCGGTCACCGCATCGAGGAACTGAAGCACGACGTCGCTGTTGACGGGGTCCGGACCATCCGAGAAGAGGGCGATCGTCCGCCCGTCAGGCCGCATGACCGGCTGGCGGAGCCAGTAGAACCACGTCCCTGACCCGTTCGTGAACAGGCCGTCCGTGATCTTGATCCGTCCGCTCCCGTCGGGGTGGATCTTGTAGAGGATCGGATACGTCGCCTCGTAGTGGGTAGGCGCGCCGCCAGGCAGGCGGTACGTGACGATCTGATCGCGCGTCTCGATGTAGAGGATCCATTGCCCGTCTGGCGTGAACGACGGCATCGAATCGGTCCCGGCGCTCGTCACCTGCCGTGCGCCGCCCGAGTCCTCGATCCAGATGTTGCCGTCCTTCGAGTACACGATGCGACCGAGGAGGGTCGCCTCCGGCGGCTGGCTCGGGACGATGACGACGTTCGACGGGGTCGGCGTCCGGTTCGCGCCGGCGGGACCGCCGCCCGAACCCCGGCCGCCGAGGTGGAACGGCAGGTTGCCGGTGAGGATGCCGAAGCTCAGCGCCGCGACGACGGCGAGTCCGACAAGCGCGGCGGCCGGAGCGACGAGCGCGGCGGACGGCCGGATGCCGTACGGGTCTCCAGCTCGCGGCGGACGTACGGGCGCCGGTGCGGGTCTCCGCGTCACGGTGTCGCCTGGGCCCCGATCCGGGGCCCGACCACGGTTCCGGTTCCGGTTCCGGTTCCGGCGAGGATCGCCGCCGCCTCGGGGTGACTGCCGCACGGGGCGACATCGCGGATGTCGAACTGGAGCGACTCGAACCCGGCGAAGACCCGGGACGTGAGCCGCACCACGACATCGACGCGATCGCCCTCGTGGAGTAGCGCTGTGAGATCGTCCCGCCCGAACGCGATGCCGTCCACGACGTCCCGCTCGCGGCGGAGCGTGAGCTGGGTGTGACCGCCGCTCGCGCTCCGGATGCGGCCCACCGTCGCTCCAAGGGCCGCGACGAGCGGTTCCGGGTTGCCCGTACCGGTCGGCTCGAGGGCGCGGAGTTCGCGGAGCAGCGGGTAGTCGAGCTCGCTCGCCGGGAGGGCCAGATCGAGTCTGAGGGAGGGCCGCTCGGGAGGCCCGGCGATCGCTTCAGCCAGCTCGAGGAACCGTACCTGGAACTCCTCCCAGCGGGACGCCGCGATCTCGAAGCCGGCGGCGCCGGCGTGCCCGCCGTGGCGAACGAACAGGTCGTCGCAGGCATCGAGGGCGGCGCCGAGATCGAGCTCCCCGGACCCGCGACACGAGGCTCGGACAAGATCCCCCATCGTCGCCCCGACGATCGCCGGACGGCCATGCGCCTCCGCGAGCCGTGCCGCGACGAGGCCCACGATCCCGACCGGCCATGGACCACGGACGACGATCGCCGGTCCGCCCACCGGTCTCGCGGCCGATCCGTCCGCGGTCGTTTCACGGATCAGGGCGGAGGCCTCCTCGAACGCCGATCGGGTGAGCTCGCGCCGCGAGCCGTTCGCGGCCTCGAGCCGGGCCGCGAGCTCGGTGGCCTGCTCGTCATCGTCCGTGAGGAGGAGGGTCGCGGCGTCGATCGCCTCGCCGACCCGTCCGGCCGCGTTGATCCGCGGAGCGATGACGAAGGCGATGGTCTCGAGATCGACGGACGCGGGCTCGACGCCAGCCCGGAGGAGCAGCGCCCGGATGCCGGGGCGCGGCGCGGCGCGGAGTCGGCGCAGCCCGAGCTGGGCGATCGCCCGGTTCTCACCGAGGATCGGCGCCACGTCCGAGACGGTGCCGATGATCGCGAGCTCGGCCAGGGAACGGGCGAGCTCGGGGCCGTTCGGGACGTCGGCAAGGACGAGCTCGGCGATCTTGAACGCGACGCCGCTCCCGGACAGCCGATCGTCCGGGTAGCGGCTGTCAGGCCGGTGAGGATTGACGATCGCCGTCGCCGGCGGCAGGACCGCCGGCACGCGGTGGTGGTCCGTGACGAGCACGTCGATGCCGCGGGCGACCGCGGCCGCGATCTCGGGCCCGCTCGTCGAGCCGCAGTCCACCGTCACGATGACGGCGACACCTGCCTCCGTGGCCACCTCCACGGCGCGCATCGACAGGCCGTGGCCCTCGTCGAGCCGGCTCGGGACGTACGGGTCCACGCTGAGGCCGAGGGCACGGAGGGCGATCGTCATCGTCGCCAGCCCCGAGAGCCCGTCGGCGTCGAAGTCGCCGAAGACCATGACCCGCTCGCCGGCCGTTCGGGCGGCCTCTAGGCGCTCGAGCAATCGGTCGGCATCGGGCAGGAGCCGCGGATCGTGGAGGGCACGGTCCGGCGGGGCGAGGAACGCCCGAAGCGCGTCGTGGTCGGCGATCCCTCGTCGGGCGAGAACCTCGACCACGCGGCGGGAGAGGCCGGCGGCCGCACCGGCAGCGACGGATGCCTCGTCGACGACGACGGGCGATGGGAAGATCCAGCGAGTCCGTGGTTCGAGCATCGGGGTCATCGTCACACGTGGCGCTCTACGCCGACTTCGCCGGGCATGTCGCCCGGTCCGTCAGGAAGCCGTGCGCCGGACGCCGCGCGGGCCGGCCGCCCGTGCCTTGCGGGCGGCGTCCCACTCGTGCCACGTCACGAGGATCGGGCTCGCATTGAACACCGAGGAGTACGTCCCCGAGATGATCCCGATGAGGAGGGCGAGGACGAAGAAGCGGATCGCCGAGCCCCCGAACAGGAGCAGCGCGAGGAGGGTGAGGACGACCGTGAAGCTCGTGTTGATGGAGCGTCCGAACGTCTGAAGGACCGAGTGGTTGACGATCCGGTCGAACGGCTCGCCGACGTGGCGGGCACGGTTCTCGCGGATCCGGTCGAAGACCACGATCGTGTCGTGGACACTGAAGCCGATGACCGTGAGCATCGCCGTCACGAACAGGGCATCGATCTCGACGCCGAACAGAGTGCCGAGGACGGCGAAGCTCCCGACAACGACGATCACGTCATGGAGCAGCGCCGTGAGCGCCGCGACGCCGAAGCGCACGTCGTGGAACCGGACGGTGATCCAGGCGAGGATCCCGATCGATCCGGCGAAGATGAGGATGATCGCCTGCTGGATGAGGTCCGAGCTCACGACCGGCCCGACCGTCGTCAGGCGACGCTGGTCGGCGATCGGTCCGAGGGTCTTCTGGAAGGCCGCCGCAAGCTCGCCGATCTTGCCGGTCGTCGGGATGGTCGAGCCACCTGCCGTGACGGTCGGCGATGCGCTCGGGGCGGGAGCCGTCCCTGAAGCCGCCGCCGAGCCGGATGCGGCCGGGCTGGCGGAGGACGGCGGGGTCGCGGATGCGGTGGGACGCGCCGACGACGCTCCGCTCGCGGCGGCGCTCGCTCCGCCACTCGCGGAGGTGCCTGCGGATGCGCCCGACGGGGGGATCGTGGGGACCGGCGTCGCGCTCGCGACGATGATCGGCGGGAGGCCGATCGGCTTCGTCCGGATGTCGTAGAAGCCGTTCGAGGTGGGCGTGACGGTCGAGTCGGCGAGGTTCTGGGCGACGAGCACGGCCTTGATCTGACCCGCGGTGACATTCGGGTTCGCGAACCTGATCTCCCATTCCGTCCCGCCGGTGTAGTCGATGGAGAACTTCAGGCCGAGGGCACTGTTCGTGAGCGGGGTGAGGAGGATGAAGAGGAGGCCGGGGATCGTGATGAGGAGCGAGAACGCGTAGAACCAGCGCCGTCGCCCGATGATGTCAACCACGCGTGCGGGACCCTCCGCCATACGCGGGGCGTCCCGTGAGACGGCCGCCTGCGAACTCATCCTCGCGCACGCCGTACATCCGGGGCGTCCGCGCCCAGTCCTGGCGGACGACGAATCGGAGGATCGTCCGGGTCACGGTGATCGCGGTGAACATCGAGGTGAGGACGCCGATGATGAGGACGAGGGCGAAGCCCTTGATCGTCGAGGTGCCGAACCAGTAGAGGATGAACGCGGTGATGAGGCTCGACACGTTCGAGTCGAGGATGGAGTTCCAGGCCCGGGCGAAGCCGGCCTCGATCGCCGCGGTGAGCGGCTTGCCCAGCCGCATTTCCTCCTTCGAGCGCTCGAAGATGAGGATGTTCGCGTCCACCGCCATGCCGACGGATAAGACGAAGCCGGCGATGCCGGCCAGGGTGAGCGTCACCGGGATGAGCCGGAAGACGGCGAGGACGACGAGCGTGTAGTAGGCGAGCGCGAAGCTCGCGACGACGCCCGGCAGCCGGTAGTAGATGAGCATGAAGGCGAAGACGAGGGCGATCCCGATCGCTGCCGCGAGGAGCGTCTGCTGGAGGAACTGGGCGCCGAGGGTCGCCGGGATGTCGTCCCGCTGGATCGCCTGGATCGGGAACGGCAGCGAGCCGTAACGGAGGATCGTCACGAGGCTGTTCATGGATGCCGCGGTGAAGCCGCCCGTCCCGCCCGTGATGATGCCGTTGCCGCCCGTGATCGCACTCTGGATGACCGGAGCCGAGACGACGTTGTTGTCGAGGACGATGGCGAAGAACTGGCCGACATGCTGGCTCGTGTAGGTCGCGAACAACGTCGAGCCCTGGGATTTGAGGCTGAACGCGACGGCCCGATTGCCGATGCTGTCGGTGCTCGGATTCGCGCTCGAGACCTGGTCGCCGCTGAAGAGCGCCGGTTCCGGGATCGGGAGGGGCTGGCCGACGACGACGGCGGTCGGGTTGCCGGTCGTGGAGCCGGTGCCGTATTGCGCCGGCGGGAGCGGCACGAAGTCGAGGCGGCCGGTCGAACCAACGAGCTGTTCGATCTGGGCGCTGTCCTGGACGCCGGGGAGCTCGACGACGACACGGTCCGAGCCCTGGGTCTGGACGACCGGCTCGGAGACGCCGGTGGAGTTCACGCGGCGTTCGATGATGTCGCGGATGGTGTTCATGTCGGCGGAGGTCGGCACCTTCCCGCCGACCGGCTGCGCCTGGTACTCGACGCGGAACCCACCCTGGAGGTCCAGGCCGAGCTTCCATTCGAGCCGGCGCGGCGCCGCCGTGCCGGTCGTGTCCCCGAACGGCGGCACGGTGACGTTGGGCCAGAAGTCGAAGAAGAGGGCGAGCGCGCCGATGATGACGATGATGAAGGGGGCGGCTCTACGCATCGCGGCGGACTATACCAGCAGCGAGCCCCGAGCCGCCGCCGGGCCGAGGACGGACCGCGAACCGTCCCGGCGCCCGGCCTGCGTCGAGGTCAATCGGCGAGGCCGGCCTTGATCGTGGCGGCGAGGCGCGAGCCGATCCCCGGCACCGCCGCGATCTGCTCGAGCGGGGCTTCCCGGACGCGCTTCGCCGACCCGAAGACACGGAGCAGTGCCCGCCGACGTTTCGGGCCGACGCCCGGCAGATCGTCGAACACGGATCGGACGGCCTTCTTCGCCCGGAGGTCGCGGTGGTACGCGATCGCGAACCGGTGCGCCTCGTCGCGGAGGCGCTGGACGAGGTAGAGCGCCGGCGAGGTCACGGACAGGAGGATCGGCTCGCTCGAACCGGGCAGGAACAGCTCCTCGCGCTCCTTCGCCAGGCCCACGAGGGGCATATCGCAGAGACCGAGCTCCTCGAGGACCTCCCTGGCGGCCGCGACCTGGCCCTTCCCGCCGTCGATGATGACGAGGTCAGGCAGCCGCCAGCGGAGCTCCTCCTCGGCGCCCTCGTCGCCGGCCTTCGAGTGCCGGAATCGCCGGCGGAGGACCTCCTGGTGGCTGGCGAAGTCGTTCGCGCCCTCGACCGTGCGGATCCGGAACCGCCGGTACTCCCCCGTGCGCGGCCGGCCGTCCTCGAAGACGACCATGCTGCCGACCGACTGGGCTCCCTGGAAGTTGCTGATGTCGTAGCACTCGATCCGTGCCGGCGGCCCGGCCAGATCCAGTGCCGCGGCGAGCTCCTCGAGGGCACCGAGCGTCCGACCCTCGTCGGCGAGCCATCGGGCGTGCTCGCGGGCGAGCGTCTCCGCGGCGTTCCGCCTGGCGAGCTCCATGAGTTCGCGTTTCTCGCCACGTTGGGGGACCCGGAGGTGGACCGGGCCACCGCGACGCCCGGCAAGGAAGCCCTCCACCGCAGCGGCGTCCGGGAGCCTCGTCGGCACGAGGACCATCGGCGGTATCGATGTCGCCCGGGCGTAGAACTGCTCGATGAAGCTCCCGACTACCTCGTCGTCCGATGCCTCCCGCGCCGCCTCGAGGAGGAAGACGTCGCGACCGACGAGCTTCCCGCTCCGGACGGCGAAGAGCTGGACCGCCGCCTGGTTGTCGCGCCGGGCGAGTCCCACGGCATCGAGCTCCGTTCGCGCGAAGGCGGCCATCTTCTGGCTCTCCATCGTCCGCTCGATCGCCCGGACCTTGTCGCGGAGGACGGCGGCCCGCTCGTACGCCAGCGTCTCGGAGGCGGCCGCCATCTCCGTCCGAAGCGCCGTGAGCAGCGCGTCCTGGCGGCCCTCGAGGAACAGTTCGATCTGGCCGATGTCCACCCGGTAGGCGTCCTTCGATATAGCGCCGATGCACGGACCCTGGCATCGCTTGATGTGGTACAGCAGACAAGGCCGCTGGAGTGCGCGGACGCCGTCGTGGATGTCGATCGTGCAGGTGCGGAACGGAAAGAGGCGCCGCACGAGGTTCATCGACTCGTCGACGGAGGTCGCCGACGCGTACGGCCCGAAGTAGCGGCTCCCGTCCGCCGGGAGGCGCCGCGTCCGCTCGATTCGGGGGAAGTCGTCGGTGAGGGTGATCTTGATGTACGGGTAGCTCTTGTCGTCCTTGAGGCGGACATTGAATCGCGGCCGATACCGCTTGATGAGGTTCGCCTCGAGGAGGAACGCCTCCGATTCCGAGTCGGTGACCGTGTACTCGACGTCCACCACCCGTTCGATGACCGAGCGGATGCGGTGGACCTCGCCCGTCGGGATCGCCTTCTGCCAGTAGCTCCGGACCCGATTCCGGAGGCTCTGGGCCTTGCCGACGTAGACGACCTGGCCCCGATCGTCCTTCATGAGGTAGACGCCCGACCGGTCGGGCAGGTTGTCGAGGGTCGCCTGGAGGTCGGGGGTCACGGCGGGATTCTACGAGCCGCGTCCCGGCGGTCCCGCGACGACGCCGTCAGCGGACGACCACGGTCACCGAGAACGCTCGCGACGGCACCATACACGGCGGTACCGCCGTGCGGCACGCCGCGTCGCCGACCCCGGCGACGAGCGTCGAGCCGGGCTTCGCGGCCGTGTACAACCCCTGCGCGCCGAGGATGAGGGCGACGCCCGGGACCCGGACGAGGACGGTCTGGTCCGCCACCCGGACGTTCCAGACGAGACCGACGCCGAGCTCGACGAGGACGCGCTCGCCGACCGCCACCACCACCGTGCTCTCATCGTCGCCGAGGGTGATCGTGCGAAGGCCCGCGGCCGGTTCGGGCGTCCGCAGCGGGGTGGGCGCGGGCGTCTGATGCGCTCCCGTCGACGCAGTCCCGAGCGGCGATGCCACGGCGGCACCGACCGAGGCCGGCGGCGTGACAGCACCGACAGCGAGCGAGGGTGGCACGGATGCGGTCGACAGCGCCGGCGGGAAGGAGGCAGGGTACGACGACCCGTCCGGTACGCCGCTCGCACTCGGTACGCCGCTCGCACTCGGCGCCGCCGTCCCGACGCACGCGCCAAGGAGGGCCGCGACGAGCGGGAGGCCGAGGAGGCGCGTCGCCGACGGTCTACGACACGGCGAACCGTCGTCCCGCCGCCTTCGAAAGGGGCCGCGGATATCCACGTCCGCGAGTGTAGTCCTCCGCGCGCGATGGAGCGCCGGGTGAGCCGCCGACGGCACGATGGGACGATGCCGCTCCCATCACCCGTCGCCCACCGGCTCGCGGCGCTCACCCCGGACCAGCGGGCTGCCGCGACCGCCCCGCCCGGTCCCGTCCTCTGCATCGCCCCGGCCGGCAGGCCGAATGTTGACAAAGGACACTACTCGAGCTAGAGTCCGCAGCATGGACGTCGCGATCTACGCTAGGCTCTCCCAGGAGGATGGCGCCGCGCGTCCAGGCGAAGCGACGGCGACGGAGCGGCAGATCGCCGACTGCCGGGCTCGGGCGGAGCGCGAGAGCTGGAACGTCCTGGCGATCTACGAGGACCCGGACCATTCCGCGTCGAACCTCCGACGGCCGCGGCCGGACTTCGAACGAATGCTCAGCGACCTATCCGATGGCGTTCACGTCGACGCGGTCGTCTGCTACAAGCTCGACCGGCTCCTCCGTCACCCGAAGGAAGCCGAGCGGATCATCGAGCTCGCCGACCGGCGAGGGTTCGGCATCGTCTCCCTCAACGACCCCGGCATCGACCTGACCACACCGACCGGCCGGGCGATGTTCCGGATGACCATCACGTGGGCGAAGCTCGAAACCGAAACCATGAGCCTCCGCATCCGGCGGAAGACGCGCGACATCGCCGAGACCGGCCGCCCGAATGGCGGCGGTATCCGATCCTTCGGCCTGACTGCCGACAAGCTCACGATCGTCCCGGCAGAGGCCGCCCTCGTGCGAGAGGCCGCCGAGCGGATCCTTGCCGGCGGGTCGGTGCACTCGGTCGTCGTCGACTGGAACGCTCGGGGCGTCCGGACGCCAGGTCGAAAGAGCGCGCCCGAAGGCCGGAAGTGGGAGGTCTCGTCACTCAAGCGCATGCTCACTGCCCCGCGGATCGTCGGCGACCGGACCCTGCACGGCGCCACGGTCGGCGGCGGGGTCATCCCGGCGCTGCTCGATCGTGCGACGTGGGACCGACTTCGGGCCGTCCTCGCAGCGCCACGCGGCCCCTCCGCCGGTGCGACGGTGCGGAGGCACTACCTAACTGGACTGACCCGCTGTGGCCGCTGTGGCGCGAAGCTCGTCGCTCACCCCGACTGGCGCGGCACGACGCGCTACGTCTGCGCGTCCCCTCGCGGCTGCGGCGGGATCACGATCGCGAAGCACAACCTCGAGCCGCTCATCGCCGAGGCGATCGCCATCCGGCTCGACAGCGACGAGTTCCGGGCCGTGGTCGCGCAGCGGCTATCGAACGCGAAGGCCGAGCCGGACCTCGACCAGCTCCGCGCCGACGAAGCGGCGCTCGAGGAAGCGGCGGCGGCATACTTCGTCGATCGGACGATCTCGCGAGCGGAGTACACGAAAGTGCGCGAGCTGCTCGACGCCCGGATCGACTCGGCCCGCCGGCGCCTCGAGGCAGCATCGTCGACGACCGGGCTCGGGCGGCTCGCCGGGCGCGATATCCGGGCCGAGTGGGAGGGCCGGTCGGCCGTCTGGCGGCACGACGTGGCGGGCCTCCTCATCGACCGGGTCATCGTCAACCCGGCCCCGCGTCGCGGGCCGCGCTTCGACCCGGCGCGGATCGATGTCGAGTGGCGGGTATGACGACGACGATCGTCGTCGTGGCCGACCGGCGGCCCGACGATCGGCCGTGACCCGCCCGTACCCCCTCGCGAAGTTCGATCCGCCGCAGCCCGCCGCGGGCTACGGCGCTGCGACGTGGTTCTGCTCCTTCGGCTGTCCGCTCTGCGGGACGACCCTCGGCCGGCAGCGGCTGCGGGCGGTCGTCGGCTTCGATGAGGATGCCGGGTACCGGGTGACCGGATACCTGGTCGAGCGGGTCGAGTTTCGGCACGGGATTGTCAGCACCCCCTCGCTGCCCGGCGGTGGGCGGGCCTTCGGTCTCCCCCACCGCGCCTTCAGGCGGAAGGCCGCTCCAGCGGGAGCGAGGCGACGGAGCGTGCTCCACCGCGGGAGCCTCGTCCTGCCGACGGTCGGCGATCCCTACCAGGTCGGCCGCCACGATCCCCGCCGGGCCCGGACGGGCGGCGGCGAGTGGGTGCTCGGCCTGACCGGCGAGGAGGCCAGCCACCCATTCGTCGTCAGCTGTGTCAGCGAGACGTGCCAGCGGCGGCGCTGCCTCGTCGCCGGTCGGCCGTCCGACGCGGAATTGGCGGCGGCCACCGTGCCTTCCGCCACCGTGCTAGACTCCGAGACGCGAACTGAGGGATAGCCCTCAGGCGCATTCCTAGGCCGGGGCACGACAACCCGGGACCGGGCCCAGTCTTCCGCTGTATACCGGAGAGACGGAAGCCGCCCTCGCGCAAGCAGGGCGGTCGCTAGGTCCCACCGTGTCCACAACATCGCCCGCAACCGCAACGCTCCGCGGTCGGCTCGGCGCCGCCACCCTCCAGGCGCGCCACCGCCCGCGTGCGACCACCGCCGCGGCGGGCGCCACCCGCCGCGAGAACCTCGAGCGGGCGGTCGATCCGCACGGCCGCCAGCCCCGAGTCGTTCGGCCTCGGCGCAGTGTCATGAGCACGCCGATCTCGAGCGCCACCGGCGCGTACGCGCTCGTCGAGCGAACGACCCTCCCGCGCGGGTTGCCGCTCTCCATCGACGATCCGGTCGCCCTCGCGAGGGTGGCCACCCTGTTGACCCCGGCCACCGGTCCCACCGCCAAGAGGGCCGCCCGCACCGCCATCCATCCTCCCCCTCCTCCCCCTCCTCCCCCTCCTCCCGGCGGTCCCGGGCGAGGTTCGGGCAAGGTCGGCGCCGCGCTCGAGCGTGGCCGGCCGACCGCTCGGGCAAGCTCGGGCAAGCTCCGGGCAACGGTCAGCCCGTCGTGGGCAAGGTGCCAGTCCGGCTCGGGCAACCGATCCGCTGGATCATTGCCATGCTGAACGACGAACTCGACGTGGCGATCCTGTCCCTCCTCGCCGCCGGTGAGACGCGGAGCGAGGCGATGGCTGCGGCGCTCGGGCGCCCGGTCCGGACGGTCAAGTACCGGCTCGGGCGGCTGCGGGACGCCGGTCTCGTCGAGTCGCCCGCCCGAGGGACATGGCACCTCACCGGCGCCGGCAACCGCGCTGCTCTGTCCGTCACCGTGCCCGAGCCGCTCGCTGCGACCGACGCCTTCGCGGCGCTGCCCGCCCAGCACCGGGCCGTTCGCCGGCTCATCGAGGATGCGGTCGTCGCCCGGCGCGCCCTCGAGGCGGTGCGCCCGACGAGCTGGCCGGGCTTCGTCCTCGTCGGCCCGGTCCTCACCGGCAAGACGCTCATCGGCCTGCTCGCCGCCCGCCGCTTCGGCCTCGATCCGGCCGCCGCGATCATCACCCTCGGGCTGGAGACGCCGGGTACCCTCCTCGGCCAGCGCGTCCAGGACGCCGGTGGCGTCTGGCGGACCGAGCCGAGTCGCCTCCTCGCCCTCCCGCTCGTCGTGTTCGACGAGTACGACAAGGTCGGCCTCGAGCTGCGTCGGGCGGCCTTCACCTACCTCGCCGGCACCCACCGCCGGTCGCCGGACGATGCCCTCGCGGTCCACCCGACGACGATCATCACGCTCAACCTCGAGGGTGACCTCGGCGCGCTCCTGCCCGACTCGGTCCTCCGCCGTTCCGTCGTCCTCGACACGAGCGGTCTGCTTGAGGCGACCGCCGATCTCGACCTCGTGGAGTGGGACCTCGTCCTCGCTGGGCTCGCCCCGGTTGCGACGGACCTGGCGCCACCCGCGGCCGACCTCCCGGAGACGGCCCGCAGCCTCCTCCGGGCGATCCTCCGGAACTGCCTGACGGCCCGTGGCTGGGGCCTCGTTGATGGCACCTCGATCAGTCGACTCGCCCTCGGGCGCTGGGCGACGATGCCGACCGCCCCCGAGGCGGCCGTCCGCGCCGTCGCTGCCGACTACCTCCTCGTGACCGAGACGCGGGAGGGGCTCGTCGAGCCCGACTGGCCGGCCCGCTTCGAGGCCGTCAGCGGACGGTCGGACGGGCCGATCGCGGCGACGCTGGCCACGGCGCGCGATCGGCAGGCCGCCGGGGAGGCCCGCGAGGTGAGCGAGGAGCGGGCGTCCCTCGCGGCCTCGCTCGAGATCGCCGGGACCCAGGCGCGCCTCCTCGACGCCCTCGACCACGCGCTGAAGTCCGCGCCACGGACGGAGCTCACGGGCGAGGAACGGGCGACCAAGGTCACGGCCTTTCGCAAGGCCCACCGCCTCCGCGCTGCGATCACCGGTGCTCGCAGCAACGCGGCGCTCGATGAGCTGGAGGTCCTCCTCGGGCGCGAGGTCCTCACCCCGATCGGCACGGTGGCCGCGGCGCGCGAGGCGCGGCGGCAGCAGGCCGAGCTGGAGCGGCAACGGCGGCAGGAGGACAACCGGGAGGCGCGCCGACGGGCCCACGAGGCGGCGCAGGTCGCGGAGGCGACCAGGCAGGCCGCGCAACGCGCCGCGAAGAGCCGCCGCGCCGCGGTCACGGCCCTCTGCCGGCGGACCACGACGCGCCCCCGGGAGGACGTCCTCGGCGCGCTCCTCGACGCCGACTGCCTGACCCGCCACGACGAACGGCACGGGGTAGAGACGATCGGCTCGGTCGTCGCCAACTCGCCGATCGGCCGGGCCGTCCGCGCGCGCCTTGCACCGGCCAAGCCGCCGCCGTCCGCGGCAGTCGATCGCTGGGCGCTCGATCGCCGGGCGCTCTACTCGCCGGGAGCCTTCCGACCGGTGGTGGCGGATCCTCGGCCGAACGAACCCACGCGCCACTACAAGACGGAGACCTCGACGTGGTACGTGGACCACGGCGGCCAGCGGTATTACGCGAGCGACCTCGTCGCCTGGGAGAGCGACGCGGTCCGGGCGGTCCTCGAGGCGGCGGCCGAAGCCGTGGGTCTGCCGAGATCGAGCTGGCCCAAGCGGCGGGCGAGGACGCCGGCCGTGACGGCCGCCCGAGCGTCTGGGCGGTCGGCGTGACGATGCGTGCGATCGTGCCGACGACCCTGGGACTCCGCGATGGAGGACGGGCCAGGCCGGCGCCCGATCGGCTCTCGGGCAGGCGGTCCAGCATCGGCAGCGCGACCCTCGGCCGCCTCCTCGCCGCCGCCGATCATCAACAGCCGGCGTCGGGTGAGGACAGCTGAGGCGGACCCTCGGCCGCCGATTCCCCCTGCGCGGTACCCAGGACCCCGTCCCAATAGGGGAACCCCCCGAAGACGGTCCGATTCGTGCTCCACGCGGCCTCACTTCGGGGGCGATCAGAAGGAGGGGCGGTCAAGGCGTCCTTGCAGGTTTGCCGGTAGTGACCCCTGACGATTAGGTCTTGTCCGGCCGCAAGGCTAGGTCGACTCGGCGACGAAGGCACCCCGCTCATCGACGAGCCGCTGCCAGACCCGGCGGGCGGCGTGGCGCTGCTTGCGTGGGGCGACGAGGTCTCGACGAGCCAGGCCCGGATCGTCGCCGCGTGTGAACCGATCGCCGGTTCCACCCGGGTCGGCCCAGAGATGGCCGGCGGTCCCGGAGTCCGGACAGTCTACGAGTCAGCCTGCGAGCGTCACGCTACCTGTCCCGCGACAGCGGCGGGAGCGGTCCGGTGCGCGCAATCAGGTCGGCAGTGCCAGGGCGACGGGCCGACCGCCGACGAAGGCCGAGATGACCCGTTCGGCGAAGGCGGCATCGTCATTGCTGATCCCGCCGATGGTCAGGGCGGCATTGGCAGCCTCGACCACGACGGTGCCGTGTCGGAAGCCCTTGTTGAAGGAGGCGCCCGTGATCCCGCGGTAGGGCATCTGGCCCATGCCCTTGTGGATCACGCCCGTGTGGTAGTAGACGATCCGCTCGGTCGTCAAGACGAACTTGTCGTGGCGGAATTCCCCTTTCCGCCGGTGGTCGAAGAGCGAGGCGGGGAAGGCTGCCAGGACTTGTTCGCTCGGATGAAGTTGCTGCCGCACGAAATCGGGGATCGAGGTCCGAACACGGGGTTGGACGTAGTCCGGCACGGTCGCAGCGTCGTCGACCTGAGCCGAGCCATCGGATGCGGTGCCGCATGAGGCGCAGAATCGCGAGCCGTCGGCAAGTGCCGCGCCGCAGCTGGAGCAGAACGCTGGCATGACGTCTCCCTCGTCTCGCGTAAGTCCCAGCGAGTCTACGCCACCCCGTCACGACGCTGCCTGACGTGCGTGGCGTCACGGCAAGAAAGCGGCTCCGTCGGGATCCCCCATCCGCCGCGTTAAGCTCGCGGTGATCCGGTCGGCCGAGCACGGCGCAGCGGTAATCATCGCGGCGCCCCGGCTAGTGGCTGTACAACGTCTGGTAGTAGCCGCCATGACGCGAGCAGACGCCCTGGCGACCTCCGGAATGGCTGAACGTCGAGTCGGCGCACTGGACGACGTAGCCGTTCGTGCTGGTCCAGAAGCTCGCGATGCAGCCAAAGTAGGCACAGAAGTTCGCCGGTGGGCTCGTGATGAGTTGGCCCGGGCTGAAGTTGTAACCCCAGGGATTCCCGTAGACCCCAGTCGGAGCCGCGGTGGGCGCGGGAGTGGGCTTCGGAGTCGGCCGCGGAGTGGGCTTCGGAGTCGGCCGCGGCGTAGGCACTGGTGTGGGTTGCGCCGTGGGCCGAGGAGTGGCCTTCGCGACGGATGTCTTCGACGGCGTCGCCGTGACGAGCGGCTGTGTCGGTGTCGCCGCCGCGGCGAGCGCGGACGGCGCAGGCGACGCACCACCCAGGGGGCTCCCCGATGCGGCACTCGGCTGACCGGGAGCAACGGAGCCCGCCGGTGCCGTGAGGGTGGAGATGCCGCCAAGAGCGACGAGCAGCGCGACGGCGATCGTGATCTTCTGCCCGCGTGAGGCCGCACGCCAAGCGTTGCCGATTCCGCTCATCGACCGTCCCTCCCGTGCTTGCTACCCGAGTCGCGAAAGCGGGTCGCGTTCGGACCATCCGCGGCGTTCGGGATCCGCTGCTCCCTGGTCCGGGCCACGACCTGGTGACGTCCCGCGACGGCAGGTTATATCAGCCCGCGTGTCCGGTACGCCTCTGGCATCGGCTTGCACGCAAGCTGTGGGAGGAAGCGGTGACCGTCCGGGATCGCTACAACACCTTGGTCGAGCGTCACGAGATCGCCTGGGAGCTCGCGATGGGCGGGCTCGCGTTGGTCTGGGTCGCCCTCGGCTTCCTCGTCGATCAGATCGGCTCCGGTATCCGCCCGGAGCTTGAGGCGATCGAGCTCCTCGTGACCGGCGTCTTCATCGCCGAGTTCGTCAGCCGCATCGTCTGCGCCCACGATCGGCTGCAGTACCTGCGCGGGCACTGGATCGACGCGGTGGCCCTCGTCCCTCCGGTCCGAGCGTTTCGATTGCTCCGGCTCCTGCGGCTCCTCCGCCTGGTTCGCGCATTCGCCGGCTTCTACCGCGCGGCAATGCACGTCCGAGGGTCCTTCTGGCGCTGGGAGTCCGGTCAGGAGTGATCGGCCTCCCGACGCGCCCGGCATCGACGATGTCGGCGGCACGCGCCGGTGATGCGCGCCCGTTGGACCACGCCCGCGAGCGCCATGGTGAGCGGCATGGCCACCAGGACGCCGAGGCCGTCGCTCTACGGCACGGTATTGCAGCGGCAGGACCGCCTGTACTTCCCGAAGACGACGACCCATCGGTCGCGGTGGCCGCCAGGCTGAAGGGGCTTTGAAGGCCGCCAATCACGATCTACCATGGGGACGAGCGTGCTAGGCTGACCGTCCAGTGCCGCTCAAGGAGCGAGATGGGACTCGACGAGGTTATACGCGGTCGGCTCGGCGGGACGCAGGTGCTCGCCGAGGTCCGCGGCACGAACAGTCGCCTCGTGGCCCTGCCCGAGGGTGTCATGGTGTTCCCCGACGATGGCCGTCGGCAACGCGCACTCCGCTGGGACGAGATCGAGGACGTCACCCTCGACACCGGGCAACTGCGGCCGCCGTTCGCCGTGGTCAGGCTTCGTGCCGGCCCCCCACCTCCCCACGGAGCGATGCAACTCACCGCGAGCGACATTGCTGTCCAGATCATCCCGTTCGGACCAGGACGGAGGACCGCGGAGGCGTCCCTGGAGAAGGTGCGTGCACTGCTCGCCGAACGCAACGCGAGTCGGGGAACGCCGGTCGAGGCGTCTGGGCCGGGTGCGGCAACCGGGCCGGCTGCATTGGAAACGGCGTCCCCTCCCGGATTCTGCCCACAATGCGGAGCTCCCAGGGATACTCAAGCGCGCTTCTGCGCAAGCTGCGGAGCACCGCTGAGCGGAGCGGCGATCGCCCCGGGTGCGGCGCCGCGTGCGCTGCCCGCTGCGGCTTCTCCCGTGCACGTTTCGGTCGAGCCTTACCACCTGTTCCGGTATCTCGACGAACGCGCCTTCACGTTCAACGAGCGCGGCAAGCGCGATCTTGGCCGGTTCATTGATGGTCGTGATGCAGGCAGTCGGCCGCCGCGTGACGTGGGCCGAGCTGACCGGCAAGGCTTTGCACGCAACCGGCGAAGCGGCAGGGTAGAGGTCCGCGCCCAAAGCGCTATGGCTAAACCGGAGAGACACATGCGGGGGATGCACGCATCCATCCTGGCACTTGCGCTCCTAGCAGCAGGCTGCGGTGGCGCAACGACTCCGACTGTGCAAGCACCCACGACGGCTCCGACTAGCACAGCGGCTCCTACCGTGCCATCGTCGCAACCATCCGCCAGCCGGACTGCATCTGCCATCCCCTCGGCTTCTGTCACTCCAGCAACCGTGACCGGCTTCGGTGCGACCAGTACCGCATGGGACGCTGCTCACGCCACCGACACCAACTTTCCGGGCCAGATGTATGAGCCCGACCCGGCAATCGGTGGGGCCGATCGCTACTTCGCGTTCATGCGCGACGGCGGCCGTGTGGTTGGCTACACCATGCACATCCCGCCCCAAGACCTCGCCTTGGCCGAGTCTCAGGCGCTGACCGAGGTCCCGGCCGATACCCGCGTCTTGTGGATGGCCAAGCGCAACGTGTGCGAGCAGATGGAGCTTCAAAGTTCGACCCTCGGCACGCTCCTGTCACGACTCGGCGACAAGGCCGGCGATGTGTTCGTGGAACTGGACACGGTGGACTTCAACTCAGGAGCTCCACCGTCATTCGATGCCCACCAAATCGACAATGTCGTCATGGCGATCGGCTCGTATTCGTCGGCTGCCAAAGCCCCTGCCTGTTGACGGGAGGATGCGATGGGCCAGAAGGATCGGATGCTCAAGGGGATCGGCGCCCGAGAGATTGGCTACCCGTATCACACGAATACCAGAGAGGAACGATCCCGCTATCACAACCGCTCCGACTGCGGCGATGGTCGGACCATCAAGCAGGAGGACATTCGGTCTGGCCAGGGTGGTTCTGGGCGCACGCTGTGCAAGGAGTGCGAGAAGCTTGGGCAGGCGGCCACCACGCCAGCTCCCAGAAAGGCCCCGTCGGCTCCCCGTCAATAACGGGCCACACGCGACGGGGCGCAGAGAGCGGCATACCAATCCGCTCGCGATTCTGAGTCCGCAGGACCGCCGCTAATGCCCGGAAGCCTTCGTCGCGTTCCCCGGCAAAACGGACGGTCGGCTCCGCGAAGGCATGACCCGGCCCCCCCTCGCAGGACTCAAACGTCTCTATGAACCGCACTGGGCCGTCGTCGGGAGCTAGCGCGAACGCCTTCGCCGGCTCGTGCGCTCGATCAGACGCGCCATCTCCTCCTCGTGCCGGCGCCCTATCTCCGTCTGTTGGTCCACCCACTCCTTGTCCGTCAGAGGGCGGCTCCTGCGCTTCGGCCGGCGCAGCAAGGGCGGGATGTCGGTTCGCGAGTCCGCGGCCATGAGCGCTTGCCGGAACGCTCGCTCGAGTTCGCCCCGCTCCATGCCGTTGATCTCAAGATGACCGATAAACACACGGACGTGGTTATGAACGCTTCGGTCGCTCATGTCCTCCCGCCGACCGTCGGCGCGAAAGCCCTTGAGCTTGTCGTAAAGCCAGTTCGTCAGCAATCCGACGCCGACTACTCCGCCAACGTCCATGACGACCTGGACGATAGAGCGCCACTCGTCGGGGCTGGCCGCCTTGGTGGCCGGCAGCGGCGTGACGCGGACATCGGCCGCAACGCCCTCTGGCAGGCCGGCCATCTCGTCGGCGACCCCCTCCAAGTCGAGGCCGTAGCGAGCAGCAAACGTAATCGTGATGCGGTCGGCCACGATCCCCATCCTCCGCACCAAACCTTCGTGGTGTCGGGGAGCCAAGGCTCAGTTCAGCCCAGCAGGCTTCATTCCCGGCTGAAGGTACACCTGCCATTCATCCGGAAGGTTGCGGACTTCGACTTGCCGCACATGTGTGCGCTCCTGGGGTGTCATCAACTTGTGAATGGCCTCGAGGTCCGCTTTGTCGCGACCCCACACGTGCGAGGAAGCAGAGCGCCACGAGGCGAGGTTCGCGCGGCAAACCCAATCGTCGGAGTCAGCCACCCGCACCGGCGCAGTTACCGCGATGATGTTTGCCGTTCGACGGTCGCGCAATACAAGAAGCCGCACTGGGCTGAGCGGCATGACGATCTCGACACCGGGTGTCCTGAAGCCCTGCTCCTCATCCGCGGGCGTGCCCGGTGGCATCACGGCCACGACCGGTTCGTCGCCGAGCAACAGCCACGGCGGAGCCTTCGCCTCGCGAATCTCCCAGGCCATCTCGAAGAAGGCTTGGGGCTGGCTCTTGAGCGCCAGATCAAGCACGTGGACGAGAGCAAACCCCGCTGGCGGCCGGATCTCAAGTTCGCCACTGCGAAAGAGGGCGAGCCATTCGAGCCGAAGGTCCTCCAGTGTCTGGCCCTCCTTGGCCACCAGACCGACCTCGACCGCACGCGCAGCGAAGGCGTCGCGATCGGAGAGCAACTTGTCGTTCTCAGCAAGTGCGTGGAATACGGCCGCCTCTTCGGCGCGTTCGACCATCGCAGGGACCCGCGCGCGTTGGATGGCTAGGTAGTGGGCGAGATCGAACCGCGCCCTCGGATCGAAAGGCTGGTCGCCCGGCTGGAGCGAGAGGAGGTCTGAGAGATGCGGCGCAGCATCCGTCTCGGCTTTTTGGAAGAGTTCCTGCTCAAGTCCACCTTCCGTCCCACCCGACGCTTTGGCCACGTGGTAGTAGTCGGGATGTACGGATGAGCTTCGGACGGTTCCGGGGAAGACCAGGTCCTTCTGCTTGTCGTAGACCCAGATGCTTTGGTTGGCAGGTCCTGACCCGAATCGACGAAGGTGGAAGTCGGGGACGGTGTGCGGGCGGTGGGTCTCGTTCACGTCAATGGGATCGTAGTGGCTCTCCACGCCACGACCAAGCCCAACCGCGGTCCTGTTGGTATACGAGGACCCGCCGAGATCCCCTCGTGCGGTGGGGGGCTCTCCACGAACGCCGACCTGAACCTCGTTGAATGAGTGAGGCTCAACCGACCCGGGCGAGCGGTTCCATCCTGTGTCGTGCCACGATCCGGACGATTACCCGTAGTTGGTCCTCCATCTCGGTACAGTAAGATGCCGGGATGTCCCACGAGGCCCCGCAAGGCGGCATCGACTACCCGCGCACGCACGCCGAACTGCTGAGCTGGTTCCCCGATGATCCTGCCTGCTTCGACTACCTCGAGTGGCTGCGCTGGCCCGAGGGCTTCGTGTGCCCGGCCTGCGCCACGCGGCGGGGCTGGCGGACGGCGGACGGGCGCTGGTCGTGCGCCGGTTGCGCGCGGCTCGTGTCGGCCACCGCGGGCACCATCTTCCACGGCACCCGGACGCCGCTGACCACCTGGTTCCTCGCCGCGTGGCACCTGACCACCCAGAAGAACGGCGTCTCGGCGCTGGGCTTGAAGCGGGTGCTGGGCCTCGGCTCGGAGCAGACCGCGTGGGCGATGCTCCACCGCTTCCGGACCGCGATGGGCCGGACCAGCACCGATCTGCTGTCCGGCCGGGTCGAGGTCGACGAGACGCTGTTCGGCGGTCCCGAGCCCGGCCGTCGCGGGCGTGGCGCGCTCGGCAAGACGCTCGTCGGCGTGGCCGTCGAGGTCCGCGGAACCGCGCTCGGGCGCTGCCGGATGAGCGTGCTCGAGGATGCCGGCTGGGAGAGCCTGCGGACGTTCCTCCTCGACCGCGTCGAGCCCGGCGCGACGGTCGTCAGCGATGGCTGGGGCGCCTATCCGAAAGCGACCGAGGATCGCTACGTTCACGAAGCGTTCGTGATCGCGGGCTCGGGCTGGGACGCCCACGAGCTGCTGCCCGCCGTCCACCGGGTGGCCTCGCTGGCCAAGCGCTGGCTGCTGGGCACCCATCAGGGCGGCGTCAAGCCGGGTCACCTGCCGGCCTACCTCGACGAGTTCACGTTCCGCTTCAACCGCCGCCGCTCGCGATCGCGCGGCCTGCTCTTCTACCGGCTCCTCGCGCAGGCCGTGACCGCCAGGCCGCGGTCCTATCGCTCCCTGGTGGTCGGTCATCCGTCGCGCCGGCTGAAGATGCCCGACCCACCCTTCGAGCGACGAGTCACGAGCGACAGCCCGACGGCGGTGCGCGGCGATCGCCCCTGGCGCCGGGATCTTGCCCTGAGCTGAGGTTCTACTGTACCGAGATGGAGGACCAACTACCCGTAAAGGCTCGGCTCTAGCCCTCTCGCCCCCACCAGAAGCACCTTCCGCGGGTGGGGCCGCCGACCCCATATAGCGTCATTCGCGAGTATTGGCGAGCGGCAAGACGACCACCCTCATCGCCCGCATCGTCTGGCTCATCGCCCAGGGCGTGGATCCCTCGGTCATCGCGGCGATCACATTCAACCGGCGGGCGGCCGAAGAACTCGAGGTCCGCCTCCGACCGGCGCTCGAACCGCTCGGCACCGCCGCAGCGATCCGCGTGCGAACGTTCCACGCCCTGGGGCGCGAGATCCTCGCCTCGGTCGGCGAGACCGTCGAGCCGCTGGTCGATCGAACCGAGGTCCTCCGGCGGGTGGTACCCGACGCCGGCCCGGTCGGCTGGCGCCGTCTCGACGATGCGTTCTCGCGCCTCAAGCTCGACCTCCAGGTGACCGCCGACGACATCCGGGCCGACCCGGAGCCCGGGCCCGTCGGCCGCATCTTCGTCGCCTGCGAGGACGCCCTCGCCGCATGCGGTGGCCTCGACTTCGACGACCTCGTGGCCCGCGCACTCCGCCGCCTCCGGAGCGATCCAATCGCGCTCCAGCGGTGGCACGCGACGTGCGCTCATCTCCTCGTCGACGAGGTCCAGGACGTCGATCGGAGCCAGCTCGAGCTCGCCCTCCTCCTCGCCGCGCCGGAGAACCGGGTGTTCCTCGTCGGCGACGACGACCAGTCGATCTACGGCTGGCGCCTCGCGGACGTCCGGCGGGTCCTCGGCCTGGCCGCGGCCCTGCCGGGGCTCCAGCGGT